>JAESGE010000012.1_pt1 | contig 517123 bp, 447 predicted proteins | sample 9269601 | NCBI WGS metagenome assembly JAESGE01 (sample SAMN14515569, study PRJNA621662) | algae metagenome | isolation source: Tolypothrix brevis GSE-NOS-MK-07-07A and co-occurring heterotrophs from wet... | place: USA: Grand Staircase Escalante National Monument, Utah | collected 2006-04-16
AAGAGCCGACAACAAATACCGGCAACACTCCATCAACCCCGTTCCCAGGGCCTCAAGTGCGCCGATCTGTCGTGACTGCACCGGTCAGTCGTTGCGACCACCGCTGCGGTGAAACCCCTCTAGGCCCACCACCACATGCGGTCAACACCTATTTTCACACCAATGCCATTTTTCTTGCATCGCAGCGTCATATGCCTGCGTCAGGGTATCGGGCTTCGCTCCTCACCCCCCTCCTCCATCCTCTCGGCATAATGACGGGCCAGCATGGCACAGGCGATCAGTTGGATCTGGTGAAAGAGCATCACCGGCAAAAGGACGATCCCGACTTGCGCGGCGGGGAACAGGACGCCCGCCATGGGCACGCCCGACGCGAGGCTCTTTTTCGAACCGCAGAACTGAAGGACGATCGCATCCTCTGGCGAAAGCCGCATGAGGCGCGCAATGATGTAGGTCGTGGTCAATACGATCCCGAGCAGCAACAGGCATAGGAGCACGAGCCGCCCCAGATCGCCCGGCGAAACACGCGTCCAGAGTCCCTCGACCACCGCCGCCCCGAACGCCGTATAAACGACGAGCAGGATCGAACCACGATCCACGATGGTCAGCATCGCCTTATGCCGCCCGACAAAGCCCCCGATCCACGGCCGGAGGAGATGCCCCGCGACGAACGGGGCGAGCAGTTGCAGCAGGATGCCTTCGACCGATGCGAGCGACACCCCCGCCCCTCCCTCTGCCTGCATTGTCAACGCGACGAGTGCCGGCGTGACGACGATGCCCAGCAAATTCGAGAAGGAGGCGCTGCAGATCGCCGCCGCGACATTGCCGCGCGCGATGGCGGTGAAGGCGATCGAGGACTGCACCGTCGAGGGGAGCAGCGTCAGGAAGAGAATTCCAGTCGCCAGGGACGAGTCAACGCCCGGCAAGTGCGACAATCCCAGCCCGATCAGCGGAAAGAACAGAAACGTCGTCGCCAGCACCGCCAGATGCAGCGGCCAGTTGCGCAAGCCGCCCCAGATCGCCTCTCGCGACAGTTTCGCACCATGTAGAAAGAAGAGCAGGACGATTCCCGCATCCGCCAGATAGCTCGCGAACATCGCATAGCCTCCCCTTGCGGGTAGAAGGGATGCGAGCAGGACCGTGGCCAACAGGCTGAGGATGAACGGCTCGAAGACGGAAAACAGGCGCTGGATCACGGGCGCTCCTCGGCAAGGTCATAAGGCGCAGGGGCTTTGCCGCCTTGAAAGCGCCGTCAACTCCAACCGATAGGCCTTGATGGTCGGTAAAGTCATCTTTGGATCACCAGCCATCGCGCGAAAAGCCGGACGGGCGTTTCACCGTCGCCGTTTCATCGCTTTTTGGCTGAAGAGGGGGGAGCGATGCCCGAATCGCTCAACCCCCGCCCCGATCGTCCTGCCGGTGCCGGTCTTCCCGGCGGCTTCCGCTCCCGATTTTCGATTCTTTTGTGTGTTTGGCCGACGATGCAAAGCTTCCCTAGGGGAAATGCGGACCAAAAAAAAGGCCGGTCAAGCGACCGGCCGAAAAGTTTTTAGGAGAGGATGCCTGAAAGGCGTGTTCCTTGTGCACCGCAGCGATGGTTGACGCAATTGCAACATTAGCAAACGGAATTGCATGAAATGCAATTGGTGCTGAATTGGGCTATCGCCCCATGCCCGGCAACGGGATCGCCGTGCTGTGCTTGATCTCTTCCATGGCGAAGGCGGCGCTGACATCGATGAGGCGGACACGCTCAATCAAGCGCTTATAGACGCGGTCATAGGCCTTGATATCCGCGACCCGAATTTTCAGCAGATAATCAACCTCCCCCGCCATGCGATAGAATTCCACCACCTCGGGCATATCGCTGACGGCGCGGGCGAATTCGTCCAGCCATGCGGCGGAGTGCTCGGCCGTGCGGACACTGACGAAGACAGCCATCCCCGCCTCCAGCTTCTCTGGATCGAGCAGCGCGACGCGCCGCAGGATATATCCCTCTTCCTCCAACCGCCGAATGCGCCGCCAGCAGGCATTTTGCGACAGGTTCACGCGCGCCGCGATTTCCGCGACGGAGAGACTGGCATCAGACTGTAGCTCGGCAAGGATGGCGGTATCAATTTTATCGATCATGTCGCATCTATCCGCAAAATTCTAACACCATAACCAGCCAAAAGCCGGAAACTTTGGTATGATTTGGCACGCCGAACGGCATATCCTTATCGCAAGCAAAGGGGAATGCCATGTTGATGACCGCCGAGAACCGCCCTGCCCCTGATCTTTCGGTTGCCGAGATACTGGGGATCGAAACCGCCGAGCGAGCGGTGGACCGGGCGTTCGTCGCCAAGGCCCTGGGGGTACTCGATCGCGATCGTCGGCGTTGTCCCGAAACGCCGTTGCTGGCCGTCGGCCTTCCGGCGGCACCATCCATAGACCTGTACATGAAGGACGAGTCGGCCCACCCCACCGGCAGCCTAAAGCACCGGCTGGCGCGTTCGCTGTTCACCAGCGGCGTGGTCGCGGGCGTCATCCGTGAGGGGCGGCCGCTGATCGAGGCGTCCTCGGGCTCGACCGCCGTGTCGGAGGCCTATTTCGCCCGGTTGCTCGACCTGCCTTTCCACGCGGTCATGCCCGCCAGCACCGCCCCCGCCAAGATCCGCGCGATCACCGCGCATGGTGGCCAGTGCCATCTGGTTGAGCCGCACAACCTTTATGACGAAGCGCGCGATCTGGCCGACGCGCTGGGCGGCGTCTATCTCGACCAGTTTACCAATGCCGCGCCGGCCACCGACTGGCGGTGCGACAATATCGGCTCGGCGATCCTGACCCAGATGGCGGGGGAGCCGCATATGGTCCCCGATTGGATTGTCGTCGGCGCGGGAACGGGAGGGACGGCCGCGACCATCGGCCGCCACTGCCGCCATCGCGGCCTGCCCACCCGGTTATGCGTCGCCGATGTCGAACATAGCGCCTTTTTCGCGGGCTATCGCGATCGGGACCCTGCCGCGCTCTGCACTCGTCCTTCGCGGATCGAAGGGGTCGGCCGCCCCCGAGTCGAGCCGTCCTTCCTGCCCGGCACGATCGACCGGATGATGAAGCTGCCCGATGCGGTTTCCATCGCCGGGATGCGGATTGCGAGCGAGATGCTCGGTCGGCCGGTGGGTCCGTCGACGGGGAGCAACTTCGTGGCCGCGGCGATGCTGGCGCTGGAAATGACGGCGGCGGGGCAGTGCGGATCGATCGCGACTTTGATCTGCGACCACGGCGCCCGCTATGCCGATTGTCATCATGATCGGCACTGGCTGGCGACGCAGGGACTTGCCGAAAGCGTCGACGCTGCCGAGATGGCGTTGCGCACCATGTTGCTCAAGGATGCCGAATGACCATGAATCCGCTTCTCGCCGATACCGACCTTCCTGACTTCGCCGCGATCCGGCCCGAGCATCTGGTGCCCGCAGTGGACCAGATGATTGCCGATGCCCGTGCCGCCGCCGACCGCATCGGCGGGTCTAACGCAAGCGACTTCGGCGATGTCGTGCTGGCCAGCGAGCGCGCGGGCTTTGCCATCTCGCGCGGCTGGTCGCCCGCGGGGCATCTGCATTCGGTCGCCGACACCCCCGAATTGCGTGCCGCCTTTGCAGAGGCGCAGGCCAAGCTGGCCGAATACGGGCTGGAGGCGGGACAGGATCCGCGTCTGTTCGCCGCGTTCAACCGGGTCGATCTGGCGCCACTGACCGAAGCCGAGGCGCGCGCCGTCACGCTGGCACGGCGGGATTTCACACTGTCGGGCGTCGGGCTGGACGATGATGCCAAGGCGCGGTTCCGCGAGATCGGGGTCGAGTTGAACAAGCTGACTACCGAATTCGGCAATGCCGTGCTCGATTCGAGCGAGGCGTGGGGTGAGCACGTCACCGACGAGGCGCTGCTGTCGGGCCTGACCGACAATGCCAAGGCGATCCTGGCCGCCTATGCCGCCGAAAAGGGACTGGACGGCTGGCTGGTGACGTTGCGCGAACCGAGCGTACAGGCGATCCTGACCCAGGCCGACAATCGCGATCTGCGCGCGCGCGTGGCCAAGGCTTATGCCACCCGCGCCTCGGATCAGGCGGCCGATCCGGCCCATGACAATAGCGCACGGATCGATCGCATCCTGGCGCTTCGACACGAGGCGGCAAAGCTGCTCGGGTTCGAGAATGCCGCCGCGCGGTCTGTCGAGACCAAGATGGCGCAGTCCGCGGACGAGGCGCTGGCCTTCCTGTCCGACCTGGCCACCCGCGCCCGGCCGCTGGCCGAACGCGAGCTGGCGGAAGCGACCGCCTATGCCGCCGAGAAATTCGGCATCGCCAAGCTGGAGCCCTGGGACACGGGTTATATCGCCGAGCATATCCGCCGCGAGCGGTTCGGCGTCGATCGTGAGGCGATCCGCGCCTATTTCCCGCTGCCCCGCGTGATGGAAGGCACGATCGCCCTGATCGAGCGGCTTTACGGCATCCGCCTGGTCGAGCGGCCGGGCGTATCGGTGTGGAATGCCGATGTCCGCTATTACGACGTGCAGGATGCGAGCGGCGAGATCGTCGCGGGCGTCTATTGCGACTTCCATGCGCGCGCGGGCAAGCGGGGCGGAGCCTGGATGGATGTGTGCCGCCCGCGCTTCCGCGATGCCGATCGGTTCCATCGGCCGATCGCCTATCTGACCTGCAACTTTCCGCCCGCGACGGGGGACACCCCTGCCCTGCTGGCGCATGGCGATGTCGTCACGCTGCTGCACGAGTTCGGGCATGTGCTGCACCATCTGCTGACCGAGGTCGACCTGCCCTCGATCGGCGGGATTTCGGGCGTCGAATGGGATGCGGTCGAGCTGCCCAGTCAGTTCATGGAGAATTTCGCCTGGGACCGCGCAACGCTGACCGACCTGTCGGCGCATGTCGAAACGGGCGAGCCTTTGCCCGATGCGTTGTTCGCCAAGATGCTGGCGGCGCGGCGCTTCCAGGCGGGGCTGTTCCTGCTGCGTCAGGTTGAGTTCGCGACCTTCGACCTGCGCTTGCACCGCGACTATGACCCCGTTCAGGGTGGCCGGGTGCTACAGGTGCTGAACGCGGTACGCGACGAGGTGGCGGTGATCCGCCCGCCCGAATGGAATCGCTTCCCGCATAGCTTCAGCCATATCTTCGCGGGCGGTTATGCGGCGGGCTATTACAGCTATCTCTGGGCTGAGCTGCTGTCGGCGGATGCCTTTGCCGCCTTTGCCGAGGAAGGTCAGGCGGCGGGCGACCGTTTTCGCCGCGAGGTGCTGGCGCGCGGGGCGAGCCGTCCGGCGGCCGACAATTTCCGCGCCTTCCGGGGACGTGCGCCGGAGCCGGACGCGCTGCTTCGCCATCATGGCCTGGCAGCCTGAGCATAAAAGCCGGGGCGCGCAAACCGCCCCGGCCCGTCGGCGCATTTGACCTAAATCAGTAAGAAACCCTTTTCCCGCCCCGGAATCGCCCACCGCTCGTTAACCACCGCCGCCTTAGCGTAATGCTGTAAATCACGGGCGGAATGAACGGGTTATGAGCGGAGCGGAGCAGATCAATTTCGACCAGCGGCTGGCCGCCTTCGATTATGACGGGCGAAGCTACGCGACGTTTCCGACGATCAAGCGCGCGATCGAGCGTCATGCCCCGACCGCGCTGACCAAGCTGTACCAGCATATCGCGGGGACCTCGCAGATTCGCGATCTCTTCGCGTCGCAGGCGCATATGGATCACGCCCGCGACAAGCAGATGGAGCATTGGCGCAAGCTGTTCTCCCGCCCGCTCGACCGCGACTATGCCGCCGCCTCGACCCATATCGGGCAGGTCCATGCGCGGATCGGGCTGGCGCCGACATGGTATATCAGCGGCTATGCCCGGATGCTCGAATATGTCCTGCCCAAGCTGATCCTCGGCCGGTTGCTCTGGCCGTTCGGCGCGCGGCGGCGCGCCCGTGCGGCGACGGCATTGGTCAAGGCGTCGCTGATTGATATGGACATCGCGCTGGCCGCCTATTTCGAGGCCGAGCAGGCCGGACGCCGCGCCGTGATCGAGCGATGCGGGGACGTCTTCGACCGGATGGCCAAGGGTGACCTGACCGCCTCGCTCGTCGGTCTGCCCAAGGAATATCAGGCGCTGGCCGACAGTTTCGAGGCGATGCGCGCGCAGATGCGCGCGACGCTCGGCGTGGTGACCCAGTCGGGCGAGCATATCCGGGTCGGATCGGGCGACATTCGTCAGGCATCGGACGACCTGTCCGATCGCACCAAGCAACAGGCCGCCTCGCTCGAGGAAACCGCCGCCGCGATGCAGCAGATCACCAGCACCGTCCGCCAGACCGCCGAAGGCGCATCCCGCGCCAACCAGATCGTCGGCGAGGCGCGACAGGAGGCCGAGGAGTCGGGTCAGATCGTCCGCCGCGCGGTTGAGGCGATGGGCGGGATCGAACGATCCTCCTCCGAAATCAGCGAGATCATCAGCGTCATCGACGGCATCTCCTTCCAGACCAATCTCCTCGCGCTGAATGCAGGGGTCGAGGCGGCCCGCGCCGGGGAAGCGGGCAAGGGTTTCGCGGTGGTGGCGAGCGAAGTCCGCGCGCTCGCGCAGCGTTCGGCCGATGCGGCCAAGGACGTGAAGACCCGCATCCTGACCTCATCCGATCAGGTCGGGGCTGGCGTGGCGCTGGTCAACGAGGCGGGCGAAGCACTGCAACGGATCATCAGCCGGATCGGCGAGATCAGCGAACTGGTCTCGCAGATCGCGGCTTCGGCCAGTCAGCAGTCGGTCGGTTTGCAACAGGTCAACTGTGCCGTTGCGGAGATGGACGGCGTCACCCAGCGCAATGCCGCGATGGTTGAGCAAGCCACCGACTCCGCGCGGGCCCTGGCGCAGGAAGCCGAGACGCTGGCACGCGAGGTCGCCCGCTTTCGCTTGGGCGACATGACCGGCGACATTCAGAACCCGGTCCATCAGATGCACCGGCGGCTGGCGCTGGTATAGCGCCGACCGGCGTCTACGCGCCTCCCCTTGCAGCAGATCACTGCAAGTCCGGCACTCCGTCCCAGCGAACGCTGGGATTCGGTCGACGGACGCTGGCACGTTGCCCCAGTCCGGTCGTGACGAGTCCCCAGTCTTCGCCAGGGGCGGCATGTGAGCGGATCAGCTTGCAGGGCAGGATTGCCGATCGGTCCTGCTCGACGCGCCGTCGATGCCCGAACACAGCAGACCACCCAGGAATCACCAGGGCGGCGGGTTTACTTTAGCGATGTCGAAGAAGTGGTGGAGCCGAGGGGGATCGAACCCCTGACCTTCGCAATGCCATTGCGACGCTCTCCCAGCTGAGCTACGGCCCCATCGATTTGGCGAAGTCCCGGCGGGAAGCGGGCTTGCCTGTCAGCGCTTCTGCTAAACGCTGACGTTCCGGCGGAATGGTGGAGCCGAGGGGGATCGAACCCCTGACCTTCGCAATGCCATTGCGACGCTCTCCCAGCTGAGCTACGGCCCCATTCCGCTGTGGAGGCAGCCCACTAGCGGGGCCGCCGGGGCTCGGCAAGCACTTTTTTCGAGCGCCCGCCGAGCCCATCGGACAACTTAGTGTTCGTCGTCCTCGCTGGACGTTTCCACGCCCAGATCGTCGTCGCCGCCCAGATCGACTTCATCGTCGGGCGAGGGCTCTTCGTCCTCACCAGTGATGTCCAGATCTTCGTCGTCGCCGCCCGCCAGATCGCTGTCGGCTTCCTTGTTCTCGGGCTTGTTCTGCTCGAAGGGCAGAGGCTGCTTCGACTTCAGGATGGGCTCGGGCTCCCACTGCGTCCCGCAATTGATGCAGGTGACGGGGTCGTCCTTTTCGAGGTCGTAAAAGCGCGTCGCGCATTTCGGGCACGTACGCTTCGTGCCCCATTCCGGCTTGATCATGCCGTTCATACCTTTCGGATTGGGTTTTCCGCCGGAGCGAAAAGTGGGCGCGCCTTGCCACAGCGCAAGGCCCCTGTCAAAAGCCCGCGCCATCATGGCGCATAACCTTCCCCAGCCTCGCACCGTGCGAGCCGCCGCCGCCCTTCGCGGCACCATCGCCGTTCCGGGCGACAAATCGATCAGCCACCGCTCGCTGATGCTCTCCGCGCTGGCGGTCGGTGAAAGCCGGGTGCAAGGACTGTTGGAGGGCGAGGACGTGCTCGCCACCGCCGCCGCGATGCGTGCGATGGGTGCCGACATCGTCCGTCAGGATGACGGGGTGTGGGTGATCCACGGTGTCGGGGTCGGTGGCCTGCTCCAGCCGCAGACGGCACTCGACATGGGCAATTCCGGTACGTCCACGCGTCTTTTGATGGGTCTGGTCGCCAGCCACCCGATCACCGCGACCTTCATCGGAGACGCCTCGCTCTCCAAGCGCCCCATGGGCCGCGTCATCGAACCGCTGTCGCAAATGGGCGCGCAGTTCCAGGATACGCCGGGCGGCCGTCTGCCCCTGATGGTCCGCGGGATCAGCCCCGCCGTGCCGATCCGCTACACCCTGCCCGTCGCCTCGGCGCAGGTGAAGTCGGCGATCCTGCTCGCCGGGCTCAACACGCCGGGCGAGACGGTGGTGATAGAACCGATCGCGACTCGCGACCATAGCGAGCGTATGCTGGCCGGTTTCGGCGCCGACCTGACCGTCACCCCCTCCCCCGAGGGCCGGATCATCACGATTCGCGGTGAGGCGGAGTTGAAGCCCCAGAACATCGTCGTACCGGGCGATCCGTCGTCGGCAGCCTTTTGGCTGGTCGCGGGCTCGATCGTGCCGGGCGCGGACGTGACGATCACCAATGTCGGCATGAACCCGACCCGCACCGGTATCATCGCCGCGCTCAAGATGATGGGTGCCGACATCACCGAGCTCGACGCGCGCATCGTCGGTGGCGAGCCGGTTGCCGATCTGCGAGTCCGTCACGCCCCGCTCTCGGCGATCGAAGTCCCGCCCGAACTGACGCCGAGCATGATCGACGAATATCCCGTGCTGTTCGTCGCGGCGGCCTATGCCAGCGGCACGACCATCGCGCGGGGCGCCGAGGAATTACGCGTCAAGGAGTCGGACCGCATCACCGCGATGGCCGATGCGCTCGGCGCGTGCGGCGTAGCCTGCGAGGAATTTGAAGACGGCATGGCCGTGACTGGCACTGGCGGGGAGCCCATTCCCGGCGGCGCCACCATCGCCACCCTGCTCGACCACCGCATCGCGATGAGCATGACGATCGCCGCGCTCAACGCCCGCGAGCCCATCACGCTGGACGATGCCGCCCCGGTCGCGACCAGCTACCCCGTGTTCTTCGACACGCTGGAGACGCTGGGGGCCTTCGCATGATCATTGCGGTCGACGGCCCGGCGGCCAGCGGCAAGGGCACCATCGCACGCGCGCTCGCCCGGCATTATGGGCTGCCGCATCTGGATACCGGGCTGCTCTATCGCGCGGTGGCGGCGACGGTCCGGGCGATGGGCCTCGACCCCACCAAGGAAGCCGATGCCGTCGCCGCCTGCAGTTTCGATGACAGCCTGCTCGCCGATCCGATCCTTCGCGACGACGAGACGGGCAAGCTCGCCTCGGTCGTGTCGGCGCATCCCCTGGTTCGCGCGGCGCTTCTCCAGCGGCAGAAGCGGTTCGCGAACCAGCCGGGCGGCGCGATCCTCGACGGGCGCGACATCGGCACGGTCATCGCGCCGGACGCCGATGCCAAGCTGTTCGTCAAGGCCAGCCCACAGGTTCGCGCGCGCCGTCGGTATAACGAACTGGCCGCGAACGGTGCGACCGCGAGCTTCGAACAGGTGCTGGCCGACATCCGCGCCCGCGACGAGCGCGACAGCGGGCGGGCGACGGCCCCCCTCACCCAGGCCGCGGACGCCGCAGCGCTCGATACGTCCAGCCTGACGATCGACGCGGCCGTCGCCCGCGCCATCCAGTTCGTCGACGCGCAAGTGGCCGCCAAGGTCCGCTGATCTAATCCTCCCCAGCATGGGGAGGTGGCAGCGCGCCAGCGCTGACGAAGGGGGCCAGCCGCACAGGACGCCCCTATCGGCACGCCCCGTCCACCATGCTGCGCCTGCCCCCCTCCCCGTGCCGGGGAGGATAGCCCTTACCTTGCGCCGAAACCCGTTTTCGGCTATAGGCGCCCCGCTCGCGGACCCTGTTCCGCGGAGAGGCTGACGCGAGGCCCTGTCCTCAGCGTCCTTTCCGCATTTTTCGCGGACCGCCGCTTTTCCGTGTTTCAGCACAATCTTCGGGCCTGGTGGCGTCGACATGGGGTCGGCGCGGCCATCGTTGAAGGCCGGGGCCGAATCCCCGACCGGAGGCGAAAAACTCTCAGGAACCTAACCCTTTTATGGCAACCAACCCCCAGCCCACGCGCGACGATTTCGCGGCGATGCTCGATGACATGTTCGGCGGTGCCGACAGCTTCGAGGGTCGCGTCGTGCATGGCACCGTCACCGCGATCGAAAACGACATGGCCGTCATCGACGTCGGTCTGAAGTCGGAAGGCCGTGTGCCCCTCCGCGAATTCGCTGCCCCCGGCCAGAAGGCCGACCTGAAGGTCGGTGACGAGGTCGAGGTCTATGTCGACCGCGTCGAGAACATGCACGGCGAAGCGATGCTCAGCCGCGACCGCGCGCGCCGCGAGGCCGCCTGGGACAAGCTGGAGCTCGAATTCTCGAAGTCGGCCCGCGTCGAAGGCGTGATCTTCGGCCGCGTGAAGGGTGGCTTCACCGTCGACTTGAACGGTGCCGTGGCGTTCCTGCCCGGCTCGCAGGTCGATATCCGCCCCGTCCGCGACGTCACGCCGCTGATGGACATCCCGCAGCCGTTCCAGATCCTGAAGATGGACCGCAAGCGCGGCAACATCGTCGTGTCGCGTCGTGCGGTCCTGGAAGAGACCCGCGCCGAGCAGCGTTCGGGCCTGATCCAGAGCCTGGCCGAGGGTCAGATCATCGACGGCGTCGTCAAGAACATCACCGATTACGGTGCGTTCGTTGACCTGGGCGGCATCGACGGCCTGCTGCACGTCACCGACCTGTCGTACAAGCGCGTCAATCATCCGTCGGAGATGATCGCGATCGGCGACACCGTGCGCGTCCAGATCATCCGCATCAACAAGGACACGCAGCGCATCTCGCTCGGCATGAAGCAGCTCGAGAGCGATCCTTGGGATGGCGCCGGCGCCAAGTACCCGGTCGGCGCGAAGCTGTCGGGCCGCGTCACGAACATCACCGAGTACGGTGCGTTCGTCGAGCTGGAGCCGGGCATCGAAGGCCTGGTCCACGTGTCGGAAATGTCCTGGACCAAGAAGAACGTCCATCCGGGCAAGATCGTCTCGACCTCGCAGGAAGTCGATGTGGTCGTCCTCGAGGTCGATCAGGAAAAGCGCCGCATCTCGCTCGGCCTCAAGCAGGCTCAGGCCAATCCGTGGGAGGCGTTCGCCGCCGCTCATCCGATCGGCTCGACCGTCGAGGGCGAAGTCAAGAACGCGACCGAGTTCGGCCTGTTCATCGGCCTGGACAACGATGTCGACGGCATGGTCCACATGTCGGACATCGCTTGGGGCGTGTCGGGTGAGGATGCCCTCAACCTGCACCGCAAGGGCGAAGTCGTTCAGGCCGTTGTTCTGGACATCGACCCCGAGAAGGAGCGCATCTCGCTCGGCATGAAGCAGCTCGAGCGCGGCGGCCCCGTCGCCGGCGGCGTGGCTGCGGCTGGCGATCGTCTGAACAAGAACCAGGTCGTCACCGTGACCGTCCTTGAAGTCCGCGACGCGGGCCTCGAAGTCCAGGCTGGCGACGATGGTGCGACCGGCTTCATCAAGCGCACCGATCTGGGTCGCGACCGTGACGAGCAGCGCCCCGAGCGCTTCCAGGTCGGCCAGAAGTTCGACGCGATGGTCACCGGCTTCGATCGTTCGAAGAAGCCGACCTTCTCGGTCAAGGCGATGCAGATCGCCGAAGAGAAGCAGGCGGTGGCTCAGTACGGTTCGTCCGACTCGGGCGCGTCGCTGGGCGACATTCTGGGCGAAGCGCTGAAGGCGCGCACCCAGAAGTAAGCTACTGGACCGGGACACGTTTCTCACAACGTGTCCCGGTTTTGCCTGGACAGGAACTTAATTAGCCTGTTCAGTGGCTTAATCGTATAATAAAAAAACTTTCAGCAGCGAGAAACACAGGTTAAGAACGCCTCGTCTGTATCTTGGGACTAGACGATGATCCGTTCGGAACTTGTGCAAAAAATCAGCCACCACAATCCGGGGCTCAACCCGCGCGAAGTCGAATTGATTGTGACCATTTTCTTCGACGAGATCACCAAGCGTCTCGCGGATGACGGCCGTGTCGAGTTGCGGGGTTTCGGTGCCTTTTCGACCCGCTCGCGCGGCGCACGAACCGGTCGCAATCCTCGGACCGGAGAGACCGTCGCGGTGATCGCCAAGCGCGTTCCCTATTTTAAGCCCGGCAAGGAAATGCGTGCCCGCCTGAACGTCGAGGCGGGTTGATCGCTCCTGCCCAAACGGCATTTCGACGCGGCAGGACCGTGTCCTGGTGACGAAGGGTCGCTCGCGACTTGACCTTTGCGGCGACCTCGTCTCTTCCTGTCGAAGTGCGCGGACGTGGCGAAACCGGTAGACGCTGCCGACTTAAAATCGGCTTCCTATGGAGTGCGGGTTCGAGTCCCGCCGTCCGCACCATGGCTTTGGGTGCCGCCCTGCTGGCCGTCAGTGCCTGTGACCGCCATGCCGATACGGGTGCCGTCGTCGTCAGTGCGGTTCAGCGACAGGATGCCGGACCGGGCCATGGCCCATTGGCATCGACCGAGGGCGACACCGCGCATCGCCTGCTGCGCGACTCATTGGCGCAGGGCTTGGTGCGCTTCGATGCCAATGGACAGATCGAACCGGGGCTGGCCGAGCGCTGGATCGTCATCGATGACGGTGGCAGCTTCATCTTCCGATTGCGTGAGGCCAAGTGGAATGACGGCAGCCCCGTTACCGCTGATCAGGTCGTGGCGATCCTGCGCCGCCTGGCGTCGCCGCGCTCGGGCAATCCGCTGACCCCCTTTCTGACCGCGATCGACGAGATTGTGGTGATGACGCCGCAAGTGATCGAGGTTCGGCTCTCACGCCCCCGTCCCGATCTCCTCAAGCTGTTCGCCCAGCCCGAAATGGCGATCATCGACCGATCGCGCCATGGCACGGGCCCGTTTCATATCGTACGCGCGGGTCCCCCGCCCCTGCTCCGCCCCATACCCGATCCAAGGCGTGTCGAGCCCGATGACGATGCGACCCCCGCGCCCGAGGACGATGTCCGCCTGATCGCAGAAAGCCCCGCTCGGGCGATCTTGCGCTTTGCCAAGGGCCGATCGGACCTGATGCTGGGCGGGCGGTTTACCGACTGGCCTTTCCTGGACGCGGTTCAGATCAACCCCGCCGCCGTTCGCGTCGATCCGGCCGCAGGACTATTTGGGCTGGCGATCGCCAGTCGCGACGGATTTCTGGGCGATCCCGCCAATCGCCAGGCCCTGTCCTCTGCCTTCGATCGGGCGAGCCTGCTCGCGGCCGTGGCGCCCAATTGGGAGGCCACCGATCGCCTTCTGCCCGACGCGCTGGATTCGGATGGACCGCCGCAGATTCCGGGCTGGGCGCTTTTGACGCTGGACGAGCGGCGGGCTTCGGCTCGGGCTCGGGTGGCGGCTTGGGGGCGGCCGGTCAGCCTTCGTATCGCGCTCCCCCAAGGCCCCGGTGCCAATCTGCTATATGGGCAGATCGGCGCGACCTTGCGAAGGATCGGGATCACGCCGCAACGGGTGGCTGATGATGCCCAGGCCGATCTGCGCCTGATCGATGCGGTCGCCGCCTTCGACAGCGCGCGCTGGTATCTGGCCACCGCCTGCGCGCCGTGCGGCGAAGCGGCACAGGCCGCGATCGAGCGGGCACGGCTCGCCCCGACCCTGGCAGAACGGAGCCGCGCCATCGCGCTGGCCGATGCGGCATTGAATGCCGATACGCCGTTCATTCCGCTGGCCCGCCCCTTGCGCTGGTCGCTCGTCACCAACCGGCTGCGGCAATATCAGCCCAATATCCGGGCATGGCATCCATTGAACCATCTCCGGGGCGCCCCCAACTGACAGTCATGGCCAACGCATCCCGTATCGACCCGATCGCCTTCGACGCGCTTTCCCTCGATAAGGGAATTGCCGCCAGCCGTCGCCGGATCGAGGCTATGGAAAAGCTGCTCGAACGCGTCGTCCGGATCCCCGGGATCAATCGCCCGGTCGGGCTGGACGTGATGCTGGGGCTGGTCCCCGTCGTTGGTGACATCGCCGCCGCCGCGCTGGGCAGCTATATCATCTGGGAAGCGCGCAACCTGGGACTGTCGAAATTCCAGATGTTGCGGATGATGGGCAATGTCGGGTTCGACGCAGTGCTGGGCTTCGTGCCGCTGGTCGGTGACGCGGCGGATGTGCTGTTCCGTTCCAACACGCGCAACTTGCGGATCATCCGCAAGCATCTCGACAAGCATCACCCCTCCACCGTGACGGTGGAGGGGTAAGGGGATCAGCGACCGCCGCGCCAGATCTTGATCGGCGCATTGGGGGACAGCCCACCCTGGTGTGCCGGGCAACGGCTGTAGCGGAATGCCTTGTTCAGGCAGATCCAGATTTCATCGAGCCAGCCATCGCGCGTGGCGGTGACGCGCATCATGTCCGCCGTCATTCCGCGGTTCGCCGCCGCGACCGCCGCCGCCAGATCGCCCGCCGTCAGATCGCCCGCCGTCAGAGAGTCCCGCCGCGACAGGGCATTCATATCGGGGAAGCGCAGCCGGTAATACAGCGCATTGGACTGCTGAAAATACCGCGACGGGCTGTATCCCGCCATGCAGGTGCCGTGCTTGGCCCATTCATGCTGCATCAACTGCGCCGAGGGCGTGGCGCAGATATGGCGGCGGACCACCGCCTGCGGGAGGATCGCGGTCGAGCGGCAATATTGCGGCCACTCCTTGCCCTCGCCGTCAGGCCACAAACCATGGAGGGTAAAGCCGAAGCGGTTACCCGATCCGCACTGGAAGCGGCTGCCCCCCTTGGGATCGCGGCAATATTGCGGGCTCCAGGTAATCGCCAGCGTATAGCCGCCGATGGGCAGGACACGCATCGGTTGGCTGTCGGTCGCGAGATCGGGGCGAATGCTCTGCGCGCCCGATGGCGCGGCGCATTGCAGCGTCTGCGCCCCCGCCGGCTGGGGCGCAGTCAGCATCGCCAGCACGATCAAGGTCTTCTTCATGCTTCCACCTCCGCCATCGTTCGATACCAAGCCATGGCATTGGGCCGCATCAGCATCACGACGGCAACGAGCGACGCCGCCGCCTGTATCGTGGTCAGCACGCCGAATAGCCCCTGGGCCAGGACGCCTTCGGACACCTGATTGAGGAAACCGAGCAGGTTGAGCACGGTCAGGACGATCAGAAACACCAAGCCGCCCCGGCTCGCCATCCGCGTGACGAGCCACGTCGCCAGCAGAAACAGGCCGATCAACAGCCCATTGGCGATCACCGCGATCGCCATCCCGACCTGCGCCACCGTATCGGACCAGCCGAGCACCGCCAGGACCAGCAGCAACAGGATGGCGAGGAACGACAATCGCTCGCCCAATATCACCGATTTCGGTCGCACGCCTATTCCCCTTTTCCCACCCGCCAGTCTCAGGCAGTCGCGAAATCCAGCCCGATATCCGCCGCCGGGGCCGACTGGGTCAAGCGGCCGACACTGACATAGGTGACCCCGGTTTCGGCCAGCGCGCGGATCGTATCGAGGCGGACGCCGCCCGATGCCTCGGTCGGGACGCGACCATCGACGATCCGCACGCCCTCGGCCAGCCTGTCCGGCCCCATATTGTCGAGCAGCAGATGGGTCGCACCCGCCGCGAGCGCCGGTTCGATCTGGTCGAGTTCATCGACCTCTACGATGATCCGTGCGATCCCCGCCGCCTTGGCCGCCGCAACGGCCGGACCGATGCCGCCCGCGACCGCGACGTGATTGTCCTTGATCATCGCCGCATCCCACAGGCCCATGCGATGATTCTGCGCACCGCCCATGCGGGTGGCATATTTCTCGATCAGGCGAAGGCCGGGGATCGTCTTGCGCGTGTCGAGCAGCGTCGCGCCGCTTCCCGCCATCGCCGCGACATAGGCCGCCGTCATGGTTGCGATGCCCGACAGATGCTGAACGGTGTTCAGTGCCGAGCGTTCGGCGGTCAGCATCGCACGGGCACTTCCCGAAAGCCGCATCAAGGCCGTGCCCGCTGCCACCGCCGCACCGTCCTCGACCAAAGGTTCGATCGTGACATCGGGGTCGAGCCGCCGGAAGAACGCTTCGGCAATCGGCAAGCCCGCCACGGTGATCGCATCCCGGCTGGCCATGGTCCCGACGAAGCGGGCATCGGCCGGGATCACGGCAGCGGAGGTGATATCGCCGCCCGGCCCCAAATCCTCCGCCAGCGTCGCGGTGACGAACGCCTCCAGATCAAAGCCCTCGAGGTGGAAAGGGGCGATCATCCCGCGCGGACCGGACCCAGATCACCCTGCCCGACCGAAGCGCTGGCCAGCGTCAGCATCGCATCCAGGCTCTTCTTCGCCTGAAGCCGCAGCCCTTCCTCGATCTCGACCCGCGGGGTCAGGTCACGGAGCGCCAGATACAGCTTCTCCATCGTGTTGAGCGCCATATAGGGGCAGATGTTGCAGTTGCAGTTGCCGTCCGCGCCGGGGGCGCCGATGAAGGTCTTGCCCGGCATCGCCTTCTGCATTTGGTGGATGATGTGCGGTTCGGTCGCGACGATCAGCGTGTCACCGGAAATGCTTTGCGCGAATTCCAGGATGCCGCGCGTCGATCCGACATAATCGGCATGATCCAGGATCACCGCCGGGCATTCGGGATGCGCGGCGATCGGTGCATCGGGATGCTCGGCACGCAGCTTGAGCAACTCGGTCTCGCTGAACGCCTCGTGCACGATGCACACGCCCGGCCAGAGCAGCATGTCACGGCCCGTCTTGCGCGCCAGATAGCCGCCCAGATTGCGGTCGGGTCCGAAGATGATCTTCTGGCCGGGGTCGATCTGCGCCAAAATCTGTTCGGCCGAAGACGAGGTCACGATGATGTCGGACAGCGCCTTCACCTCGGTCGAGCAGTTGATATAGGTCAGCGCGATATGGTCGGGGTGCTGCGCGCGGAACTCGGCGAACTGCTCGGGCGGGCAGCTATCCTCCAGGCTGCATCCGGCAGCCATGTCGGGCAGCACGACGATCTTGTCGGGCGACAGGATCTTGGCCGTTTCCGCCATGAAGCGCACGCCGCAAAACGCGATCACGTCCGCATCGGTCGCCTGCGCCTTGCGGCTGAGGTCCAGGCTGTCGCCGACGAAATCGGCGAGGTCCTGAATCTCGGGCTTCTGGTAATAATGGGCGAGGATGACGGCGTTGCGTTCCTTGCGGAGGCGATCGATCTCGGCGCGCAAGTCGAGGCCCGTCAGATTCGTCTGGATGGTCATGATACCTCCCCTAGGCGCAAGGCGATGCGCCGACAATCATCGACATTATCCGGCGTTGCCCAGAACCTCCTGGATCGACCGGCTGGTGTCCCAATGTTCGTCATTGGACGGCTCGTCGGAAAAGCGGACCTTGACGGTCGCGTCCACTCCGGCGGCGCGGAGCGGCATGGCGAAGCTGCGCTCCACCGCGCGCCGGGTCGCGTCGCGGGCCAGTTTCATCGGCGAAGGCGCGCGCGCTTGGCGCATCAACTCCACCTGCCCGGCGGTCCGATTGGCCGCGTCCAGCCGCTGTTCGGCATCGGTAAAGGTGGTCAGCACCCCGCCCGATCCATATTCGCGGATGGCCGACAGATCGACCTGTGGCCCGTCGATCTCCACCGGGGGCAGCGTGACCGCGAGCGTCCGCGTCCCGGCGTCCCAGCGGACATCCCGTTGCCGCAGCTTGCCCAGATCAACCTCGTAGCGGACCATGCCCGGCATGATCAGCGTCCGCTCGGTCGAAAAGCCGAGCTGCGACTGGCGCGAAGTGACGACCGCGACATAGCGCGCGGCAAAGGCGGAAAGCCGGTTCTGCTCGCGAAGCCCATCCAGGCTCGCACGAGCGATCGTCGTGGGATCGGGGGTCAGCCGGTCGGCCACATAACGCTGCACGCCCCACACCGCGATCAGGCCCGCCAGGACCAGCAGGATCAACGCGCCCGCGACCTTGGTCAGGAACAGGCCGACGCCGCCGCGCGATCGCGACGCTATGGTCGGTGGAGTTACGCCGTGCTCGTCCATGATACTCCTTCCTCGCGGACCAGCCCGCGCGATCGCAGGTCGTAAAGATGCGCCAGGACCGATCGTTCCGCTGCCGGAAGCAATTTGGGGTTCAGCCCGACATACATTCGCGCGGTCATCGCCGCGACGGCCATCCCCTCGCCGCTTGCCAGCAACCGCAATATCTGGCCCTCCCGCTGCTTGCGATGGCCCAGCATCCCGCGCACCAGCCGCTGCGGATTTTCCACCGCTTCGCCATGCCCAGGGTAATAGATGCGATCGTCGCGCTCCATCAGCTTTTCCAGACTGGCCATATAGTCGCCCATATCGCCGTCGGGCGGCGAGACGATGCTGGTCGACCAGCCCATGACGTGATCGCCGGAAAAAAGCGCCTTGGTCTCGGGCAACGCGAAGGCCAGATGGTTGGACGTATGCCCCGGCGTCGCCAGTGCGGTCAGCGTCCAGCCATCACCGTTAACGCCCTCCCCCTCGGCCAGGATCAGGTCGGGGGCATAGTCGCGATCGAATGCCGCATCGGAGCGTCCGCCCTCATAATCGGGTGAAAAGGGAGCGGCCCCGACGATCGGCGCACCGGTCGCCCGCGCCAGCGGACGGCTGGCCGGGCTATGGTCGCGGTGATGATGGGTGATGACGATCGCCGCCACCCTTCGCCCGGCGATCACGCGGAGCAGTGCATCGAGATGGACGGGATCGTCGGGCCCCGGATCGATCACCGCCACGTCTCGGTCGCCGACGATATGGGTCTGCGTCCCTGTATGGGTGAAGGGCGAGGGGTTGGGAGCGAGCACGCGGGAGACCAGCGGCTCAAGCAGGATCGGAATGCCGGTCGGATGCTCAGCCATCATCGATCATGTGGGCAAGCCGCGGACAAAGGGCAACCCCCGTACCGCTGACGGGTACGGGGGTCGAGTTGGGGTAAAGGGTTCGATCAGTCGCGCTCGGACGTGGCCATTTGGGCCTTCAGTTCCGTCATCGCCTTGTTCAGTCCGGCCAGCGCCTCGGTGCGCGCTTCGTCGGACAGGGTGCGGTTCTGCTCGATATTCCGACGCGCCATATCGATGTTCGCCAACGCCATGGCCACATTGCCACGCACCATCCGCTGCGCCATCTGGACCGAGAAGGAAGCAGCCTTGGCCGACGCCTCGATCCGGTCGGTACAGATGATCGTGACCGTGCCGCCATTGGATCCGCTGGTCGTGAAGCTGGTTCGGCTATCGCTGCCCCCGACGCCGCACTTCTGCGAACGGATGTCGGGGATATGCACCGTCATCACCTTCTCGTCGCCATCGGGCATGACCATACGCAACGTCTTCGAACCTGTGCTGCGAATGACATAGGCATGCGGCTTGGCCGGCACCGCCGGTACGGCGGGGGCTTCCGCCATGGCTGGCGATGCGGCTTGCGCACGGAGCGCGACCGGAGCGGCTGGCGGGACGGCGGCGACGGTTTCGGGAGCCTCCGGCGCTTCGAGCGTCTCAGCTGTTTCCGGCGTTTCCGGCGCTTCGATCTGCTCGGGCACGGCCGGCGTAGTCAGGTCTACGCCGATCGTGCGTTCGACCTTCTTGGTCAATGCGGCCGCCGCCGGAGTGCCCGATGCGGTCGCCCCCAGACCTCCCAGCACCAGCAGCGACACCGTCGCCCCGCCCAGCGCCAGCTGACGACGCGATTTCGGAGAAGTGGTCAACATCTTCAGCCTCCCTTTCAGATCATCGATGGTGTGGAGATGGCAGGCACCCGACAGGGCACGGCCATGCGCGGCCTTGACGATGGCGCAGGCATAGACATGCCGGTCGGCCCGGCTGCGCCCTTTCAGGACGCGGGCGTCGTTCGCCAGTTCCTGGTCGCTGCGAAAGGCATGGAAAGCCCGCCACGCCACCGGGTTGAACCAGTGCAGCGCCAGCACGCCCAGCGCGATCCAATTGGCGATCAGATCGCCCCGGGCATGGTGGCCCAGCTCATGCGCCAGCGCCAGGTCGCGCTCATCGGCATCGTAGCGTTCAGCGAAATCGCGGGGAAAGGCGACGTAACGATGCCAGATGCCGAAGGCGAGCGGTCCCGGTGCACCGTCGCTGGCGACCACGCGCACGCCGTCCACGGCCTCCAGCGGCTCGGCCGTGGCGAGCAACCGCGTGCGGAACCGCCAGTGCCGCAGCAACTGGAACGCCAGGAAACCGGCGGCCCCGACGATCCAGAACAGCGCAACCCCCTGCCCTAGGCTGGGCCACAGGCTCGACCCGGCGATGGGTTCGGGGAGCTGGGTCGTCACGGGCAGGACGACATAGGTATTCAGCGTCTCGCCCATCGCCGACAGCGGCGGGGTCGCCTGTTCGGCGACCTGATGCGGCATACGCGGCAATAGCAGGCGGAGCAGCGGCAGCGCCCAGAGCGCATAGGCGATCTGCGGGCCGAAGGCAGCGCGGACATGGCGACGGGCCAGCAGGACCAGCACCATGAGGAGGGTCGAGGCGACCATCGCCTCCACCATCCAGCCCAGGGCCTCGCCGCTCACGCCTTCAGTTCCTTGAGCAGCGCCTCGATCTCGGAAATATCCTGCGCGGTCAGTTCGTCACGCTCTGCCAGATGCGCGACCAGCGGGGTCAGACGCCCACCGAACAATCGGTCGATCAGGCGGCGAGATTCGCCGACGACATAATCTTCGCGCGCGACCAGCGGGCGATAGAGATAGCGCCGCCCCTGTTCCTCATGCGCGATGGCTTCCTTGGAGAGCAACCGGCCAAGCAGGGTCTTGACCGTGTTGGTGCTCCAGCCGCGTTCGGGATCGACCCGCTCCGCCACGTCCTGCGCGGTCAGCGGCGCTTCGTCCCAAAGCACCTCCATCACCGCATGCTCGGCATCGCTGATACGCTCGGCCATCAACTCGCCTCCTCATGACTACAGACGTAATCCTATTACGATTACAGGCGTAGTCAATAGGCGACGATCATGTCGCGACCGCAAAAAGAAAGGGCCGGATCGAAACCCGGCCCTATCGCATCATGCGGTCTTCACATCCTGGACCAGTTCGGCCAGTTCGCCGCTTTCGTACATCTCCATCATGATGTCCGATCCACCGACGAATTCGCCCTTCACATAAAGCTGCGGAATGGTCGGCCAGTCCGAATAGGCCTTGATCCCCTGGCGGATGCCCTGATCCTGCAGCACGTCGACGCTTTCGAACGGCACGTCCAGATGATTGAGGATCGCGACCGCACGGCTGGAAAAGCCGCATTGCGGGAAAAGCGGGGTGCCCTTCATGAACAGCAGGACCGCATTGTCCTTCACCAGCGCATCGATGCGCGCATTCGTATCGTCGGTCATATCATTCGTCCTCAGGAAATGGTCGGCGCCGCAGGCTCAGCCCCGGCAGGCACGGCGGTCGTCAGTTGAAGCGCATGGAGTTCGCCCCCCATGCGCCCGCCCAGCGCGGCATAGACGGCACGGGTGCGGGCCACCCGGCTCATGCCCGCGAAACTGGCGGCGGTCACATGCGCGGCATAATGATCCCCGTCGCCGGCCAGATCGGTGATGTCGACCTGGGCATCGGGAATGGCGGCGCGGATCATCGCGGCAATATCGTCGGCAGCCATCGGCATGGTCAGCGGCTCTCCATCAGTTGGCGGCGCGCCTCGACCAGTTGCTCGTCCAGCGCGCGGCGGACCTCGGCCTCGTCCACATCGATCCCGGCGGCGGTCAGGTCACCCAGCAGCTTTCGGATCACGTCCTCGTCACCGGCTTCCTCGAAATCGGCCTGGACGACCGCCTTGGCATAGGCATCGGTTTCGGCGGGGGTCAGCTTCATGCGCTCGGCGGCCCATTGCGCGACCAGTCGGTTGCGCCGCGCCGTGATGCGGAACATCATATCCTGATCCGCCACGAACTTGGCCTCATACCCTCGCCTGCGTTCGTCAAAACTGTCCATCGATCCGCCATCCCCCTGCCCGCCAAGGGCAATATAATCATGCGCCCGAGATAGGGCGCACCGCCGCCCCGCGCAACCGATGCTCCGCGCGGCATCGATACAGCAGGTCAATTGTCGTTACGAAGCTGCAACGACGGGAACCAGGGCAGCACCCTGATCGTATTGTAATCACTAGCAAAACGAGACGAAGCGCCCGGCCCCGACAGCCGTGAAGACTTCGTCTCCCGGTTAGGAGAGAGCCATGCCCAACACCTTTCCCGCGCCCCATGATGGCGGCCCGATGATCGGCATCATCAATGGCATCATCGGATCGCTGGCGATCTGGGCCGTCATCGCGGCGATGGTGATCGCTGCGTCCTGACGGGGCGCCGCAACGGCCACGCGCACGGGCTATCGAGCCCCGCTCAAGCGCCTCGGGCAGCGTCCGCCGAAAGTCGTGCGCGACCCTCGATCCACGGACGGCCCATCGCCATCTGCCGCTCAAAGGCGCCGATCGCTTCGTCGCGGGCCAGGGTCAGTCCCACCTCGTCGAGGCCGTTCATCAGGCAATCGCGACGAAAAAGGTCGAGTTCGAACGCAAACCGATCCTGAAATGGCGTAGTCACGCTCATCGTTTCCAGGTCGACCGTGATCGGTTGGTCCTTGGCCACATCCAGCAACCGGTCCACCGCCTCCTGCGGCAGAACCACGGGTACGATGCCATTCTTGAAGGCGTTGCCCGAGAAGATGTCCGAAAAGCTCGGTGCAATCACCGCTTGTATGCCCATATCGGCCAGCGCCCATGCGGCATGCTCGCGACTGGACCCGCAGCCGAAATTATCGCCCGCGATCAGGATCGGTGCGCCCGCATAGGCGGGATCGTCGAAGATATTGCCCGGTTGCGCGCGCACCGTTTCGAACGCACCGCGTCCCAGCCCCGCGCGCGTGATGGTCTTCAACCAATGCGCCGGAATGATGACGTCGGTGTCGATATTCTTGGCACCCCAGGGATAGGCGGTGCCGGAGACGGTCGTAACCGGATTCATGCGATTATCCTGTCTTCAAAGCGTCCGCGTCAGCGGCGCTGCTCCGCCGTGGCGGGGCGCGATGCGATGCCCGCGGCATAGGCGGCGGCGCCGCACAGAACCGCGCCGGTGACGAGCATGACCAATACGTGCTTCATAGAATGTCTCCCCTGCCTTGCCGATCAAACGCCTTCACGATCATAATCGTGATGCATCAACTCTCTAACATCGGAAAGGCGCCCGGTCACCGCCGCCGCGGCCGCCATGGCGGGAGAAAGCAGATGGGTGCGGGCGCCCGGTCCCTGCCGCCCGACGAAATTGCGGTTGGAGGTCGAGGCACAACGCTCGCCGGCAGGCACCTTGTCCGGGTTCATGGCCAGGCACATGGAACAGCCCGGCTCGCGCCATTCGAAGCCCGCCTGCACGAAGACGCGGTCCAGGCCCTCCGCCTCGGCCTGGCGCTTGACCAGGCCGGAGCCGGGGACGACGAGCGCACGGACGCCCTCGGCCACCTTGCGATCGCGCGCCACGGCGGCGGCGGCGCGGAGGTCTTCGATCCGGCTGTTGGTGCAACTGCCGATAAAGACATGCTGGATCGCCACGTCCCGCATCGCAGTGCCCGGCGCCAGCCCCATATAGTCCAGCGACTTGCGCGCCGCTTCGCGCTTGGACGGATCGGCGAAGCTGTCGGGATCGGGAACGATGCCGGTGATCGGCACGACATCCTCGGGGCTGGTGCCCCAGGTCAGGTTGGGTGCGATATCGGCGGCGTCGAGCGTCACGACCTTGTCGTAGACGGCGCCCGGATCGCTGGGCAGCGTCCGCCACCACGCCACCGCCTTGTCCCATTCCGCACCCTGCGGCGCCATGGGACGCCCCTTCAGATAGGCGAAGGTCGTCTCGTCGGGCGCGATCAGACCGGCGCGCGCGCCACCCTCGATCGACATGTTGGCGATGGTCAGGCGTCCCTCGACCGACAGGTCGCGGATCACGCTGCCCGTGAACTCGATGACATGGCCGGTCCCGCCCGCCGCGCCGATCTTGCCGATGATCGCCAGCACCACGTCCTTGGCCGAAACGCCGTAACCCAGCGTGCCGTCGACGCGGACCTCCATCGTCTTGGACGGCGAAAGCAGCAGCGTCTGGGTCGCCAGCACATGCTCGACCTCCGACGTGCCGATGCCAAAGGCCAGCGCACCCAGCGCGCCATGCGCGGAGGTATGGCTGTCCCCGCAGACCAGCGTCGTGCCCGGCAGCGTGAAGCCCTGTTCGGGGCCGACGACATGGACGATGCCCTGCGCCGCCGCCGTCGCATCGATATAGTCGATGCCGAACTCGGCGGTATTGCGGCGGAGCGCCTCCAACTGCTGTGCGCTTTCCGGGTCGGCGATGGGCAGCAACCGGCCATCCGCGCCGACACGCGGCGTGGTCGGCAGGTTATGGTCAGGGACCGCGAGCGTCAGTTCGGGACGCCGTACCTTGCGTCCTGCGACCCTAAGCCCTTCGAAAGCCTGTGGGCTCGTCACCTCATGGACGAGGTGACGGTCGATATAGATGAGACAGGTGCCATCGGGCCGCCGTTCGACAACGTGGGCGGCCCAGATCTTCTCGTACAGAGTCTGGGGTCGTTGGGCCATGATGGGGGCGCTGTTATCCGAAAACATGCGCGAGGCAAAGGCCGGACGCAATGTTATTTCGTTGTCGCGCTTCGGATGTCGAATTTGTCATGAACCCGTGGGCGGAATCCCGCGTTCCGGCGGTCCCTCTTCCTTAACCCAGGTATATGACATCATGGCCAATGCCGCGCCGCACCGGCCTCCCCTTGCGCGGCGCGAGCGCCTGCCCGCGCTGGATGCCATGAACTTCTTCCTGGCCGATGTCCGCGACGGCCTGGGCCCGTATCTCGCCATCTATCTGGTCGCGGTGCGCGGGCCGAGCCATGGCTGGAACGAAGCAAGCGCGGGGGTCGTCATGACCATCGCCGGGATCGCGGGGCTGATCGCCAATGCCCCTGCCGGTGCGCTGATCGACCGGGTCCATGCCAAGCGGGCGGTGCTGGTCGCCGCAGCGGTCGCGGTGACGCTGGCGTCCCTGTCGCTACCGTTCGTAGAGGGATTCTGGGCGGTGGCCGCCGGACAGTCGCTGGCCGCCGTCGCGGCCTCGGTCTTCGCGCCGGGGATCGCCGCCATCTCGCTGGGTATCGTCGGGCCCAAGGCCTTCACCGCGCGGATCGGGCGGAACGAGGCGTTCAACCATGCCGGGAACGCCGTGTCTGCCGCGCTGGCGGGTCTGCTCGCCTGGAAATTCGGCCCCGTGGTGGTCTTCTGGCTGATGGCGGGACTGGCGGCGCTGAGTATCGGCGCGACCCTGTCCCTCGATGCCAAGCGGATCGATCATGGCATGGCGCGCGGCTGTACCGACGAGGAAGAGGAGCAGGAGGATTGCGATCCCCCTTCCCTGTGGCAGACCTTGAAGGGCGCGCCGACACTGGCCTGGTTCGCCGTGACGGGATTTCTGTTCCACCTCTCCAACGCCGCGATGCTTCCCTCGGTCGGGCAGTTGCTGGCGCGTGAGGTGGGCGGGGACAAGGCAACCTCGCTGACCTCCGCCTGCATCGTCGGGGCGCAATTCGTCATGGTGCCGGTGGCGATGATCGTCGGACGAAAGGCAGAGGACTGGGGGCACCGACCCATCATGCTGGTCGCGTTTGCCGTGCTGGCGGCGCGTGGCTTGCTCTATACCCTGTCGGACGCGCCCGGCTGGTTGCTGGCCATCCAGTTGCTCGACGGCGTGGGCGCGGGGATATTGGGAGCGTTGGGTCCGGTGATCGTCGCGGCGATCATGCGCGGTTCCGGACGGTTCAATGTCGCACAGGGCGCGGTGACCACGATCCAGGGGATCGGCGGCGCGCTCAGCACCTCGCTGGCCGGGGTGGTGATCGTCGGCGCGGGTTATCACGCCGCCTTCTGGTTGCTCGCGGCGATCGCAGGTAGCGGGCTGGTGCTCTACCGGCTGGTGATGCCGGAGACGGCGCGGTCATAGGAATCCGCTGAGCCCTCGACGGCGCTCAGGCCTTGGCGCGGAAATCCTCCCGCACGCTGCCGCACTCCAGCAATTCCGCTTCATGGCCGTCCTCCCGCCACGTCTCCGCCAGGGCCTGCGCTTCCCAGTCGCGAACCGCAGGATGCGCCAGCAGCGTCTCGACCCAGGCCGCGCCCGCCGCGCCGACGTCGATGCCATAGGTCCGCACGCGAAAGGCGACCGGGGCGTAAAAGGCGTCGACCGTCGAAAACACCTCTCCCGCCAACCAAGGCCCACCGAACCGCGTCAGCCCCTCGCCCCATAGCTCGGCAAGCCGCGCCACGTCGCGTTCCAGGCGTGGGGAGGCGGGCCGGGCATCGACCCGCACCCCGACATTCATCGTCCGCTCCGCCCTGAGCGCGGCGAAGCCGCCATGCATCTCCGCCACCGCGCACATCGCCCAGGCGCGTGCGGCGTCATCCTCCGGCCAGACCCCCGGATGCCGCTCGGCCAAATAGAGCGCGATACCCAGCGAATCCCATATCACCCGCTCCCCATCCAGCAGCACCGGTACCTGTCCGGTCGGCGAAAAGGCGCGGAACGCCTCGTAATTCTCCGTCGCGGCGAACGGTTCGATCCGGTCGGCAAAGCCGATTCCCAGCGCCTTCATCAGCAGCCAGGGTCGCAGCGACCAGCTCGAATAGTTCCGGTTCGCGGTGATGAGGGTATAGGCCATGGTGTCAGCGCTCGAAGCTGGCCGTGGTCTTGGCGGCAATCTCGTCCGCCGTCACGCCGGGGGCGCACTCGATCAGGCGGAAGGGGCTGTCGTGATCGGGGCGCTGGAACACCGCCAGATCGGTGACGATCATGTCCACCACATTGCGCCCGGTCAGCGGCAGCGTGCATTCGGGAATGAACTTGGGGGTGCCGTCCTTGGCGTTATGCTCCATGACGACGATGATCTTCTTGACGCCCGCGACCAGATCCATCGCGCCGCCCATGCCCTTGATCATCTTGCCGGGGATCATCCAGTTGGCGATGTCGCCGCCTTCGGACACCTCCATCGCACCCAGCACGGTCAGGTCGATATGCCCGCCCCGGATCATCGCGAAGCTGTCGGCGGAGGAGAAATAGACCGAGTGCGGCAGTTCGCTGATCGTCTGCTTGCCCGCGTTAATCAGGTCGGGATCGACCTCGTCCTCATAGGGGAAAGGCCCGATGCCCAGCATCCCGTTTTCGGATTGCAGCGTGACTTCAACCCCTTGCGGGATATGGTTGGCCACAAGGGTCGGAATGCCGATGCCCAGATTGACGTAGAAGCCGTCCTTCAGTTCCTTGGCCGCACGCGCGGCCATCTCGTCACGAGTCCAGGCCATCGTCACTGCTCTCCTGTCGGATGCCACCGCCGGTCGGCGGGAAAGATGTCGTCGGGGGTGCCCTTCAGCGCCTTGCCATAGACGGGGTTCGGGAAGACGAACCAGCCGCGCCCCCAAAGTGCCGCGACACGCGGACCGTCGGCAAGGGCGCGACGTTGGGAAACCGTGCCGGGCACGTTGAACAGGTCGCTGAAATCGCCAAGCTGGTCCCCGCCCATCGCGATGACGCAATAGCGCTCGGCGATCCGCCAGCGGCGCGCATCCTTACCGTCGCCGGTGTTGCTGTCGGTGCGGACGAACAGCGTGTCGCCATGGACCGCCGGGCCCAGCCCCGCCGCCTCGATCGCCCGCGCCGCGCCGGCGGCATCGTCGCGATTGGTGTTGAAAATGACCGTCACGCCCATGGTGCGCAGATCGGCGATCGCCGCCGCCGCACCGGGCACGGGCAGGACCGCATGGCCATCGCCCTGCTCCCATGAGCGCCAGCGGCCTGCGAAGGCGCGGTCGGCGCGGCCGGTCAGATCGTCCTGCTCGAAACCGAGGTTGAGCAGCACGGTTTCGTCCACATCGAACACCGCCGCCGGGCGCTTGCCCGCGCAGGATGCGAAGCGGGGATTAGTGAGCGTCGCGCCTTGCTCCAGCACGACGCTGTCGCGTGGCGGACGACGCACCCTGTCGGCCGCATAGGTGACGAGCGCGTTCCACGCCTGGCGCGAGATCGCGTCCGCCTCCGCCGAGGCATAGAGATACTGCATGCCCGCCAGCTTCGGATTGACGGCGGCAACGGGTGGCGAAGCCGGGCTGTTGTTGCCGACAGCCACGACACAACCCGACAGGGTCAGGGCAGCCGCGAGCGTGGCGAAGCCCGCGCCGAAACGGGCCCTCCTCATGCCGAAGCCCGCTCGCGCACCGTGCGGAACTCGATCTTCTTCTCGTACGGCGCACCGACGATCATCCGCTTCACATAGATGCCGGGCAGATGGATCTGGTCGGGATCGAGGCTGCCGACCGGCACCACCTCCTCCACCTCGGCGACGCAGATGCGTCCGGCGGTCGCCATGGGCTGGTTGAAGTTGCGCGCGGTCTTGCGAAAGATCAGGTTCCCGGCCTCGTCGGCCTTCCACCCCTTGATGATCGACAGGTCGGCGCGGATGCCACGTTCGAGGATATAATCCTCTCCGTCGAAGCTCTTCACTTCCTTGCCTTCGGCCACCTTGGTGCCGACACCGGTCTTCGTATAGAAACCGGGGATGCCCGCGCCCCCCGCCCGGCAGCGTTCCGCCAACGTGCCCTGCGGGCAGAACTCGACCTCCAGCTCGCCGCTCAGATATTGCCGCTCAAACTCCTTATTCTCGCCGACATAGGAGGAGATCATCTTCTTCACCTGGTGCGAGCGGAGCAGCTTGCCCAACCCCACGCCGTCGATCCCGGCATTGTTGCTGGCGATGGTCAGGTCCTTGACCCCCGCCGCCTCGATCGCATCGATCAGCCGTTCGGGGATACCGCACAGGCCAAAGCCCCCTGCGCAGATCGTCATGCCGTCATGGAGCAGGCCGTCGAGCGCGGCGGCGGCGTCGGGATAAAGCTTCTGCATGGGCGTCCTCCCTAAGGTTGCCGTTGCGTTAGGCGGAGGCGTGGAGCCGGGTCAACCCAGCGCTTGCGCTTTGCACGGGCCAGCGTTTGCGCTTTGCGCGGCGCCAGCATTTGCGCTTTGCACGGGCCAGCGTTTGCGCTTTGGAAAGAAGCGGGTCTAGGCTTGCCCCATGACCACCAGAACCGGCGGACGCCTGCTTGTCGATGCGCTTCTCGAACAGGGGTGCGACCGTATCTTCACCGTGCCGGGCGAGAGCTTCCTGGCGGTGCTCGACGCACTGCACGACACGCCCGCCATCGACCTCGTCACCTGTCGGCAGGAAGGCGGCGTGACCTTCATGGCCTGCGCCGACGGGACGCTGACCGGGCGGCCGGGCGTCGCCTTCGTCACACGCGGTCCGGGTGCGACCAACGCGGCGATCGGCGTGCATGTCGCGCGACAGGATTCGCAGCCGATGATCCTGTTCATCGGCGATGTCGACCGAGGCACACGCGACCGCGAAGCCTTTCAGGAGGTGGATTTTCAGGCGATGTTCGCGCCGCTCGCCAAATGGGCGGCTCGTATCGACGATGCCGCGCGCATTCCGGAATATGTCGCCCGTGCCTATGCCACCGCGATGAACGGGCGGCCTGGGCCGGTCGTTCTCGCGCTGCCCGAGGACATGCTGTGCGATCCGGTACAGGCTACACCCCGCCCCCGGATCGAACGGCCGTCGCAGGACGTGATGATCGAGGATGTGCTCGCGGTGCACGACCTGATCGCCAAGGCGCAGCGCCCCGTCGCCATCATCGGCGGCGCGTATTGGAACAGCGAAACGGTCGCGCTGGTCGAGCAATGGGGCGAAGCGGCGGGCGTGCCTCTGGTCGCGGCGTTTCGGCGTCAGGATGCGGTGTCGGCCACCTGCCCGGTCTATGCGGGCAATCTGGGCTATGGCCCCAACCCGGCCCTGGTGAAGCGGGTGCGAGAGGCCGACCTGTTGATCGTGCTGGGCGCGCGTCTGGGGGAGGCGACGACCGATGGCTATGCCATCATTACGCCCGATCATCCGGGACAGACGCTGGTCCATATCCACCCGGACCCGGAGGAACTGCACAGCGTCTACCGCACCGATCTCGCCTTATGCTGCGACATTCACCGGGCGGTCGGCCTGCTCGAATTGCAGGCGAGCGAGGCGGGCACGCCCCATCCCTCCGGCGCGGAAGCCCATGCCGACTATCTGGCCTGGTCCGACCCGGCCGCTCGGGACGGCGTCACCTTGGACCTGGGCCAATGCGTCGCCGCGATGCGAAAGGCGCTGCCCGCCGACTCGATCATCTGCAACGGCGCGGGCAATTATTCCGGCTGGTGGCATCGTTACTGGCGGTATGAGCCGGGGTGTCAGCTTGCCCCGACCTGTGGCGCGATGGGATATGGTGTGCCCGCCGCGACCGCCGCCGCGCTGCGCCATCCCGGGCGAACCGTCGTCGCGCTGGCGGGCGACGGATGTTTCCTGATGAACGGCCAGGAACTGGCGACCGCCGTGCAGCATGGCGTATCGATGCTGGTGATCGTCGTCGACAATAGCGGCTATGGCACGATCCGAATGCATCAGGAACGCGAATATCCCGGTCGGGTGGCGGCAACGGCGTTGGCCAATCCCGACTTCGCGGCGCTGGCGCGTGCCTATGGATGCTGGAGCGAGACGGTGATCCGAACCGAGGATTTCGTCCCTGCCCTGCTCCACGCCATGGCAGAAACCGGTGTGCGGCTGCTCCGCCTGAAAACCGACATCGAAGTCATTACGCCCGCCACGACCCTCTCGCGGATCGCGCAACGCTGACTTGGAGGGCTCGGACACAGGAGTTTCGAGCCCTCATTTGCTGCTCTGCAATCGTACACAGGAAAGAACTATTGGAGACCTGTAAGACTTTGAAACTCAAGATACCGCTATCATGCAATCGATTTACTAACAATGATTGGCGGGGCGACAAAAGAAAGCCGCCCCGGCATAACCGGAGCGGCGAGTTCGTTGCTGATCGCTTTAGTCAGAAACTGTTAGCAGGTTCAGATGTTGTCGCCAAGAGCGCCCTTCACCGAACCCTTCATTTCCTGGCCCTTGCCCTTCAGCTGCTGGGCTTCGCCTTCTGCCTTCAGGTCGGCGTCGTGATTGTGATCGCCGATCGCTTCCTTGGCCTTGCCAACCAGTTCGTTGACGTTGCCCTTGATCTTGTCGGTGAGCTCACCCATCGCGGCCTCCATTTACTGGGGATCGATCGATCCCGTTGAACACTCGGAGACAGAACACTTCGTTACGCGGCAAGTTCCCTGAAATTAACGTCAGATAAGGCCGGCCAGCGGACTCGACGGGTCGGCATAGCGCCGCATTCCCATGCGTCCCGCACGATACGCCATGCGCCCTGCCTCCACCCCGGCCCGCATCGCGCGCGCCATCAGCACCGGGTCCTTGGCCTCCGCGATCGCGGTGTTCATCAGCACGCCGTCGCAGCCCAGTTCCATCGCCACCGTCGCCTCGGACGCGGTGCCCACGCCCGCATCGACCAGCACCGGGACCTTTGCCCCCTCGACGATCAGGCGGATCGTCACCTTGTTCTGGATGCCCAGCCCCGACCCGATCGGCGCGCCCAGCGGCATGATCGCGACCGCGCCCACATCCTCCAGCCGCTTGGCCGCGATGGGGTCGTCGACGCAATAGACCATGGGCTTGAAGCCTTCCTTGGCCAGGATCTCGGTGGCGCGCAGCGTCTCGACCATGTCAGGATAGAGCGTCCGGGCCTCGCCCAGCACCTCCAGCTTGACCAGTTCCCAGCCACCCGCCTCGCGCGCCAGACGCAGCGTGCGGATCGCATCCTCGGCGGTGAAGCAGCCCGCCGTGTTGGGCAGATAGGTAATCTTCTTCGGATCGATATAGTCGGTCAGCATCGGCGCATTGCGGTCCGACACGTTGACGCGGCGGACCGCGACGGTGACGATCTCGGCCCCCGCCGCCTCGACCGCAGCCGCGTTCTGCGCGAAGTCCTTGTATTTGCCAGTCCCGACGATCAGGCGTGAGCGGAAACGCTGCCCCGCGACTTCCCATGAATCGTCATCGATCGCCGCGCCATGATCGCCGCCGCCGACAAAATGGACGATCTCGATCTCGTCGCCATCCTCGACCTCGACCTGCGCCAGCGTCGAGCGCGGCACCACCTCCAGATTGCGCTCCACCGCTACCTTTTCAGGCACCAGCCCCAACTGGCTCGCCAGATCGGCGAGCGACAGGCCGGCGGCGACGCGCTTGTGCTCGCCATTCACGGTGATCGTCACGGTTCCGTCGGTATGGGGCATATCAGTGTCACTTACCATGCAAGTCGCTGCCCGCTCGACGTGGGATAGGGCATGCGGTTAAGGAAGGCCTTCGATCTAGGCCCGGCCACCCCGAGCCGCAACCATGGGAGTGCGGATGTCCGCGACCGTCTATGTCCTCAACGGGCCGAACCTGAACCTGCTCGGCCTGCGCGAGCCGCATATCTATGGCCATGACACGCTGGACGATATTGCGGGACTGCTGGAGGATCGGGCGCGCGAGCTCGACCTCGAGATCGACATGCGCCAGTCCAACCATGAAGGCCATCTGATCGACTGGCTGCACGAGGCCCAAGCCTATGAGGCCAAGGCCGTGCTGCTCAATGCCGGGGGCTTCACCCATACGTCGATCGCGATCCATGATGCGATCAAGTCGGTGACGACCCCGGTGATCGAGGTTCACCTATCCAACCCTCATGCACGGGAGCCATTCCGTCATGAGAGCTTCATCGGGCGTGCCGCAAAAGGCACAATCGCGGGTTTTGGCGCGCAATCCTATCTGCTCGCGCTTGAAGCCGCGGCCCGGTTCTGACAGGAGCGCGTCCCATGACCGAAAAGACTGAACAAGCGATGAAGGTCGATGTCGACCTCGTCCGTCAGCTCGCCGAGCTGCTCGACGCCACCGCCCTGACCGAGATCGAGGTCGAGCATGGCGACCGCAAGATCCGCGTCGCACGCAAGGCGGCTCCCGCCGCGCAGGTCGCCTATGCGCCCGCGCCCGTCGCCGCCGCGCCCGCTCCGGCGGCGGCTGCCCCGGTGGCCGCTGCTGCTCCGGCGGAAGCCGCCGCCCCGGCCGTCTCGGCCAATGCGGTGAAGTCGCCGATGGTCGGCACCGTCTATCTGTCGGCGGAACCCGGCGCCAAGCCCTTCGCCGCCGTCGGCCAGAAGGTCGCCGCCGGTGACACGCTGCTGATCGTGGAAGCCATGAAGGTGATGAACCCGATCACCGCGACCCAGGCGGGCACCGTCACCGCCGTCCTGGTCGAGAACGGCCAGCCGGTCGAGTTCGACCAGCCCCTGGTCGTCGTCGAGTAAGCCGCCTTGGCGCAGATCAAGAAACTCCTGATCGCCAATCGCGGTGAGATTGCACTTCGCATCCACCGCGCCTGTCACGAGATGGGGATCGAGACCGTCGCCGTGCACTCCACGGCCGACGCCGATGCCATGCATGTACGCCTCGCCGACCAGGCGGTGTGCATCGGCCCGCCCTCCGCGACGGACAGCTATCTCAACATCCCGAACATCATCTCGGCCGCCGAGATTTCGGGCGCGGACGCGATCCATCCGGGCTATGGCTTTCTCTCGGAGAACGCCAAGTTCGCCGAGATCGTCGAGGCGCATGGCCTGATCTTTGTCGGCCCCAAGCCCGAGCATATCCGGATCATGGGCGACAAGGTCGAAGCCAAGCGGACGGCGGGTGCGCTCGGCCTGCCGTTGGTGCCCGGCTCGGACGGCGCGATCTCGGATGTCGAGGAAGCCAAGGCGCTCGCAGCGGAGATCGGCTATCCCGTGCTGATCAAGGCGGCCAGCGGCGGCGGCGGTCGCGGCATGAAGGTCGTGCCCTCCGAAGATCAGCTCGAAACGCTGATGCAGCAGGCGGGCTCGGAGGCGAAGGCGGCGTTCGGCGATTCGACCGTCTACATGGAAAAATATCTGGGCAACCCCCGGCATATCGAATTCCAGGTGTTCGGCGACGGCAACGGCAACGCGATCCATCTCGGCGAGCGCGACTGCTCGCTGCAGCGCCGCCACCAGAAGGTACTGGAGGAAGCCCCCTCGCCGATCATCACGGCCGAGGAGCGTTCGCGCATGGGCGGCGTGGTCGCCAAGGCGATGGCCGATATGGGCTATCGCGGCGCGGGCACGATCGAATTCCTGTGGGAAGACGGCGAGTTCTATTTCATCGAAATGAACACCCGCCTGCAGGTCGAACATCCCGTGACGGAGATGATCACCGGGCTGGACCTGGTCCGCGAACAGATTCGTGTCGCCGAGGGCCATCCGCTGACCCTGCGCCAGGAAGACGTGCAGTTCCGCGGCCACGCCATCGAATGCCGCATCAACGCGGAAGATCCGCGCACCTTCGCTCCCTCGCCGGGCATGGTGAAGATGTATCACGCACCGGGCGGCATGCATGTCCGCGTCGATAGCGGGCTGTATCAGGGCTATAAGGTCCCGCCCTATTACGACAGCATGATCGCCAAGCTGATCGTGTACGGCACGACCCGCGAAGGCGCTTTGCGCCGTCTGCGCCGCGCGCTGAACGAATTCGTGATCGAGGGAATGAAGACCACCATTCCGCTCCATCAGTCGCTGCTGGACGATCCCGAATTCCAGACCGGCGACTATACGATCAAGTGGCTGGAGGAATGGCTGGCCAAGCAGGACGCTTGAGCCCCCTTTCTTCCCCATCACCAGGAAAGAGTGGTTTAAGGCCCCCTCCCCATCCGGGAGGGGGCTTTTTATATGCCCAAAGGCCGGGATTACCCCTCCACATTGCCCGCCACCCATGCCACAAGCAGTGGCGATGAAGGCGACGATCCTCCACAATCCGCGCTGCTCGAAATCGCGCGAGGCGCTGGCCCTGCTGGCGCAAGCGGGCGCGGATGTGACGGTGATCGAATATCTCAAGACGCCGCTGGACGCCGAGGAACTGGCGCGGCTCTATGCCAAGGGCGGACTGTCCCCGCGCGATGGTCTGCGCAAGGTCGAGGCGGAGGCCAAGGCTCTTTCGGGCGCGGAGGATGCGGCGATCCTGACCGCGATGGCTGCCAATCCCATGCTGATCGAGCGGCCCTTGGTCGAAACCGACAAAGGCGTCGTGATCGGCCGTCCGCCCGAAGTCGTTCGGAGCATCCTGTGATCGGTGCTCATATTTTGAGCATCATACCGATTGCTGCCCGCTTTTCGGGCGCCGATCTTATCGATTTCTTACCCTCTCCGGAGGGAAAGGCAGTTGGCACGGTCCATGCTACGCGCAGGGCCGGGCGAGGGTTCGAACAACATCGGGGGCATTCAGGCTCGTGAAAAAGATTGAGGCGATCATCAAGCCGTTCAAGCTCGATGAGGTGAAGGAAGCGCTGCACGAGATCGGCGTGTCCGGTATCACCGTCACCGAGGCCAAGGGCTTCGGGCGCCAGAAGGGTCATACCGAACTCTATCGCGGCGCCGAATATGTCGTCGACTTCCTTCCCAAGGTGAAGCTGGAAGTGGTCGTCGAGGACAGTCTGGCCGAACGCGTGGTGGAGGCGATCGCCGCCGCCGCGCAGACCGGCCGCATCGGCGACGGCAAGATTTTCGTGATCCCGGTCGAAACGGCGCTCCGCATCCGCACCGGCGAACGCGACGACGCGGCGATCTGACCCGTCCGACACCTTATCGTCACCGGGATGACACCCGGGATAATTAAACCTTTTCACCGGTCCCGGTCTTTTTCCGGGGCTCGGCCTTAAGCAGAGAGAGAACGGCACATGGCGAATACGGCCAGCGACATCCTGAAGAAGATCAAGGATGAAGAGATCGAGTGGGTCGATCTGCGTTTCACCGATCCGAAGGGCAAGTGGCAGCATCTGACCATGGTCGCTTCGATCCTGGGCGAGGACGAGTTCACCGACGGCCTGATGTTCGACGGTTCGTCGATCGAGGGCTGGAAGGCGATCAACGAGTCGGACATGGTCCTTAAGCCGGACCTCGACGCCGTCTATACCGATCCCTTCTCGGCCACCCCGATGCTGATCGTGTTCTGCGACGTGGTCGAGCCATCGACCGGCGAGCTCTATGCGCGCGATCCGCGCTCGACCGCCAAGCGCGCTGAGGCGTTCGTGAAGACCACCGGCATCGGCGACACCGTCTATGTCGGCCCGGAAGCCGAATTCTTCATGTTCGACGACGTGCAGTTCGACACGACCTATTCGTCGTCCTACTTCAAGATCGACGATATCGAACTGCCGACCAACACCGGCCGCGAATATGAGGGCGGCAACCTCGGCCACCGTCCGCGTGCCAAGGGCGGTTACTTCCCCGTCGCGCCGGTCGACTCGGCCGTCGACATCCGTGGCGAGATGGTCTCCACCATGCTCGAAATGGGCCTGCCCTGCGACAAGCACCACCACGAGGTCGCCGCCGCGCAGCACGAGCTGGGCCTGACCTTCGGCACGCTGACCCAGACCGCCGACCGCATGCAGATCTACAAGTATGTCGTGCATCAGGTCGCCCATGCCTATGGCAAGACCGCGACCTTCATGCCGAAGCCGATCAAGGAAGATAACGGCTCGGGCATGCACACCCACTTCTCGATCTGGGAAGGCAAGACCCCGCTGTTCGCCGGCAACGGCTATGCAGGGCTCTCGGAAACCTGCCTGTACTTCATCGGCGGTATCATCAAGCATGCCAAGGCGATCAACGCCTTCACCAACCCGACCACCAACAGCTACAAGCGGCTGGTGCCGGGTTACGAAGCGCCGGTGCTGCTCGCCTATTCGGCGCGCAACCGTTCGGCTTCGTGCCGCATCCCCTACGGCACCGGCCCGAAGTCGAAGCGCGTCGAAGTGCGCTTCCCCGACGCGCTGGCGAACCCGTATCTTGCCTATGCGGCGCTGCTGATGGCGGGTCTGGACGGTATCCAGAACAAGATCCATCCGGGCGAGGCGATGGACAAGAACCTGTACGACCTGCCGCCCGCCGAGCTGGCCCAGGTTCCCACGGTCGCCGGTTCGCTCCGCGAAGCGCTCGATTCGCTGGCCGCCGACCACGACTTCCTGCTGAAGGGCGACGTGTTCACCAAGGATCAGATCGAGAGCTATATCGAGCTGAAGATGAGCGAAGTGATGCGCTGGGAAATGACCCCCAGCCCGGTCGAATACGACATGTACTACAGCGGCTGATCCAGCCCCTGCACGATGTCACTACGGGGAAAGGGGCCGCGAGGCCCCTTTCTTTTTGGGAGGCGCCATATGGTCGCCTTCGGCTTCGCCACTTTGACCGATATGGTGAGCGCGATCGTCATCATGACCCTGGGCGCGAAGGCCATGGGTACGATGGCTCTCCTGCTCTTCGGCCAGGACGCCCGCGATCGTCCGGGCTGGGGTTCGTGGTTGTGGTGGATGACCAAAATCACCCCGATCATCGCCTTGCCCAGCGCGATCGGCTTGGCGCTTGCCCAAAAGCAGACCGACGCCGCCCTCGCCTTTATCGGCATGATCGTCTTCGTGGCGATTGCCGTCCCGATCAAGATCTGTCAGCGTCGAGCCCGCATCCGGCCCTCTATCGCGGCCTGAACCGCCAAAACTGCCTATAGGTTCGGAAGCAAGCCCGACAATTGCGGCATGGACCGGGGCGTTGCGCCAAAGTTTCGCGCGCTGTCATGGTGTGGCCACACTCGACTTTCGATCACGAAAGGACATGTAACCTGGGTCTTAGGGCTATCGGTCTCTATTTGATCGCCAGGCGCTCTATGCATCACGCGTCCTGGCGCAAGACCGCAGCCCATAGCGTCGCCGATCGGCCCATCCTGATGACGCGGACGAAAGCCGACGCCACTGCGCCGGTCTGAAGCCAGCTGATCGCTGTCAGCGGGCGGCCTCCACCATTGGCCCGTCCCGCGCACTTCTTCCGCATTCCTGCTCCATATACCGTCTACGGCATGATCCTCCGGCCATCACGACCGTGAGCGGCTCAAACCGCGTGGCAATCCCATGGTCGATCAGGTGTCACGCGCTTGGCCGACATCATAAATCCGCAAACGTCTGTCGCCGATGCGCAGCCCGGGCCATGCCGCCCGCCATTCGGTGAGGTGAGCTGCCTCGAAATGTCGGTCCAGCGCCGCCTGATCGACCCACATTTCCTTCACATGGATAAGACCAGGATCCAGCACATCTTCGGCGTAGACATATTCGAGGCAGCCATCCTCCCCCCTGCTCGCCTCGACCATGCGCTGCATGATAGGCCGAGCCGCCGCCAGGTTCTCGGGTGGCATCCGCACGGTTCCGAGGATCAGAAGCGTCTTGCTCACTTAGCCGCCGCCACCCGTTTGGCCGACAGGATCTTGACCGGCGCGGCCAGCATCTCGCCCTTGAACGGCCCCTTGGCCGGGTCGGCGGGCGCGTCGAGGATTCGGTGGATCACGTCCATCCCTTCGACGACATGGCCGAAGGCGGCATAGCCCAGATTGTCGCCGGGCTTGGAGGGATCGGCGTCGAGCGAGGGTTGGTCGCCCACCATGATCGTGAAGTCGCCGCGTGCCGAACCAGGCGCTAGCCGTGCGACCGAGATGGTGCCGTCGAGATGCTTGATGCCGGTCCTGGTCGTGGGCTCATGCGCGATCGGGGGCAGGATGCGCTTGGGCTCGTTCTGAATACCGAACTGGACGAAGCCGAAATTCGCGGCGGGCCGGACCGACCGGTAGAAGGTCACGCCGTCCAGCCGATGCTGGTCGACATAGCGCAGGAAGTTGGCCGTGGTGATGGGCGCGTGGGTGCGATCCAACTCCAGGACGACCGGGCCCAGGCTGGTCTGCATCGCGACGCGGACCATGACGGGCTTGGGAGCCTCGGTCGTTGCGGGCGCAGGAGGCGACACCGCCGTGGTTTGGGCGGCCAGCAGGACAAGCGACAGGAGCGGGATCATGGGGGGTCTCCGAACATCAATTCGGTGTCAGCTTATTGCGGTCTGGGGGCCAGGCATATCCCCTGGGCTTTCGCCGTGTCGTCACGGAATGAGCACCGTACTCCCCACCGTTTCCCCTGCCTCGATCGCGCGGTGCGCATCCGCCGCATCGGTCAGCGCAAAGCTTTGCCCGATCTCGGGCGTGATCGCCCCCTTCTCCAGCATCGCGAAGACACGCGCGATCAGGCGGCGTTTGTCCTGCGCCGACACGGCATAATCGAACAGCGTCGGGCGCGTGACGAACAGCGATCCCTTGGACGCCAATATGCTCAGGTTCACCCCGTCGACCGGGCCAGAGGCATTGCCGAAGCTGACCACCAGCCCGCGCCGTGCCGCGCTGTCGAGCGAGGCCTGCCACGTCGCCTTGCCCACGCCGTCCAGTACGACCGGCACGCCCGCCCCGCCGGTGATGTCGCGCACCCGCGCGGCCACATCCTCCTGCCGGTTGAGGATGACATGGTCCGCCCCGGCTTCCCGAGCGCGCGCCGCCTTCGCCTCGCTGCCGACCGTGGCGATCACGCTCGCGCCGATCGTCTTCAGCCAGCCGACCGCCAGATGCCCAACGCCACCCGCCGCAGCATGGACCAGCACGGTCCAGCCCGACTGGACCTCGGCGCAATCCTCGATCAGGAAGGCGGTGGTCGCGCCTTTCAGCAGGATCGCCGCAGCCGTCCGGTCATCGACGCTATCGGGCAGCGGCACCAGCAGATCGGTGGAGACATTGCGCGCGGTCGCATAGGCACCCCGCGCCGGGCCGAACACGCCGACCCGGTCGCCGACCGCAAAGTCCGTGACGCCTTCGCCCACCGCCTCGACCACGCCCGCCGCCTCGGACCCCAGCCCGCCGGGCAGATCGATCGGATAGAGTCCGCTGCGGTGATAGGTGTCGATATAGTTCAGCCCGACCGCATGATGCCGCATCCGCACCTCGCCCGCGCCGGGGGGCGGCAGTTCGGCCTCCCGCCATTCGATGACCTCGGGCCCGCCGGTCCGGGCGATGAAGGCGATCTTTTCCATGCGATGCTCCTGTTCGGTTGCGCGCGGCAACGCCTCAATAGTCCTTGGATATCCGAACGTTCACGCTCTGCCGCCCCAGTGTCGATATGCTGGAGAGCAGCGAGAGCCAGCGGGTCACCTGGAACTCGACCTGGGTGGCCGAGTAACCCTGCCCATCGGTGATGATCTCCGCATAGAGCCGCCGGGTGATATACTTCCCCGCGGCGACGGAGGTGGCGCGCCCCTGTTGCACATCGGCGGGCAGGACACGCAGCCGGTCGAGCCCCGCCGCACGTCGCACCGCGTTGATCGGGTTCAACCCGCCGCCGCCATCCTGCAACGCCGCTACTGCCGCCGCCAGTTGCAGAGCCTCGGGCGCGGACAGGCTGGCGATCGACGTCCCGAACAGCAGGCGCGACAAAAGCTCGTCATTGGGCAAGGCGGGCGTGCTGGAGAAGCCGATCTCGGGTTTCAGCGCGGTGCCCGTGACGCGGATCGAGGCGCTCAGGCCCTGGACATTGGCATTGGCCGCAATGTCGAGCGCGGGGTTGGCGGGCACTTCGCCGCCGAAGCGGATTACGCCGCGCGCCAGATCGAAGTCGCGTCCGGCAAAATCGTAATCGCCGCGGATCAGCGTGGCCTGTCCAGTGATAGCCGGATTGTCGGGCGCGCCGCCGATCTTCAACTCCGCCGACCATTCGCTGTTCAGTCCCAGGCCGGAGACCATCAGTCCATTGGGCGCCCGCGCGCGGATCGCCAGCGTCCATGGCTTGCGGGGCGTGTCGTCTTCTTCCCCGCCGCCGGGAATGTTGATCTCGCGGATGTTGAGTTGCGGCACCGCCGTCGCCGCCGTGGCGCGACCCAGGCGATAGCGGCTGCGGTTCAGCACCACATCGCCCGCGATCGTGCCGCCAGCCCCGTCCGAATGGAAGGTCAACGGCCCCGTCACCGTCGCGCCGATATCGTCGCGCGCGATCATCGTCGCATTGCTCGCCTGGAGCGACAGGTCGAGGCCGACGCCGTTGGCGGCGGCGAATTCGAACTGGCCGGTCCCGCTGACCCGGCCGTCGCGCCCTGCCTGTGCCGCGAAGCGATCGATGACCAGCCGCGATCCGCCGAACCGGCCGCTGGCCTGAACATCGGTCAGGACGGTACCGGTCGTGCCGCTTTCGATCCGCGCCCCGATCGCTTTCACCGCGCCGCGAATGACGGGCTGGTTCAGCGAGCCGCTGACGTCCGCGCCGATGGCGACGGGGCCGGACAGGTCGAACATCTCCACGCCGGTCAGCCGCCACAGCGTATCGGCGGGCCCGGCATAGCGAAGCTGCGCGATCAGCCGCCCCGCCTGCATCCGGCTGGCCCAATCGCCCTCGGCGGTCGGGACGAGCAGGGCCTGCGCCCGTCCGATGATCCGCCCGCCCGACGCCATGACGGCGCGAACGCCCAGCCGGTCGGCGGACAGGACCCCTGCCAGGCCCATATCGATCGGACGCGAGGTCAGGACCAGTCCGGCGCGGGTCAGTCCCCGGATCGTCAGGTCGATCTTGCCCGTCGGCGCTCCCGCCCCCTGCCGCACGACCAGCGTCCCCGTCGCGCTGCCGCCCAGCCCCAGCCCCGGATAGCCGATGTCGAGTACGGTCAGCGGCATCCGGGTCAGGCTGGCCTGCACCTCCGTCCCGTCCGGGTCCAGCCGCCCCGCCAGCTTCGCCTCACCGCCCGCGAAGCTCAACCGGGTCGGTGCCAGCACCCAGCCATCGCCGTCGCGCGTCACGATGGCGGGCGACAGGAACTGGAGCGGGCGGCGGTCGAGTGTCCCTTGCGCCGTCACGGCGAAACGGTCCGGCGCGACCTGGGTCACCGTCTGGATCGAGAAGGCACGACCGCGTGATCCGGATATACCGACGCGAACCTCGCCGGTGCCACCACGCAGTTTGGCGGTCCCGCCCATCTGGGCGATGTTGAAGGCGCCGTGCCGCAGCCCCTGCGCATTGGCCGTCCCCTCGACCGAGGCCCCGGCGGGATCGAGCAGTGCGATCAGGTCCAGCCGCCCCTGGCGAACGGCGATGCCCGAAATCTGCGCCTGGCGCGCGGCGAGATGGGTCTCGATCCGCTGCACCTCCCCCACCGGCCGGAACAGCAGCTCGCCCGACAGGCCGCCGCCTGCCACGCCCAGGCGACCGGCAAAGCCGCCCTGCACGACGGTCAGCGCCCCGGTTGCGCGAGTACCCGCGACGTCAAGCGAATTGATCTGGACGACCGCCTCCTGCCCCTTGGGCAACAGGATCGCGCCCGCCGCCTGGAACGGCCCAAGGCGCGATCCCCCGGCAGCGCGGAAAGCATATCCCTGATCGGTCGGGTCCAGGTGCGCGCGCACATCGCGCAGGCCCAGCGCGGCGTTGGGCGCGGTCAGGACCAGATCCAAAACGGGGCGCTCGATATGCCCATCCAGCACGAGCTGGACCGGGCCATAGCTTTTCTGCCGACCACCGCCGACGAAGCGGAAGGTGCCGTCTTTCCGTCGTATCGCCTCGCCGGTCAGGCGGATGTCGGGTCCGGTCAGGACTAGGCGATGAAAGTGGAACACCCCATCCGCCCCGCGTTCCAGATCGGTGGTGAGATGCGGCAATCCACCCGCCAGCGAGCGGAGAAAGGCGTTGTCGAACCGCCGGACCTGCGCTTCTCCCCGCCCAACGATGCGCGTCCCATGACCATTCGCGCCCGGACCCGCGGTCAGGCGCGACCGGACATCGACAATGCCGAGGCCGGGGATCAGGTACCGCTGCAACGCGCCGTCCAGCCCGACATCGTAACGGCCGTTGGTCAGGTCGATACGCAGGTTCAGCCGCCCCGCCAGCTTGTCAGAGCGCAGCGCCAAGCCCTGGCCGACAATCTCGCGCTTGGTGATGCGAAGATTGCCCGCCACCGACAGGCGGTGAAGGATGCCGCCCGCCGCTTCGCCAACCCCCGTCACGCGCTGTGCCGTGAAGCGTACTGGCAGCGTCAGCGGCCAGCCCCCGGCAAGTTGCCCCTTGCCGACCGCCGCCGCCTGCTCGAAGCCGGTTCGGTCGAACGCAAAACGGTTCGCCGCCATGCGATAATCGAACGCCGCCCGCTCGAACGCGCCGTCCAGCCGCAGGGTCAGCGCGATCGCCTGTCCGCTCATATTGGCGAACAGCGCTTCGGGTCGAAGCAGGCTGGCGTCGATGCGCACCCCCTCGAACCGGCGCTTGCCTAAATCGACCAGCCCCCGCGTCCGGAGACGCAAGGCCGGGGAGCGCAGCACCAGCGCGCCGCTCAGCCGCCGGTCGGCGAAATCCCCCTGCCCCGCAACGACGACACGCGGGCTGGTCAGTCGCTGCAAGCGACCATGCAGGACCAGCGAAGGTGCGACCTCCCCCGACAGGGCATAGCGACCCGATTGCGCCGAAAGCGACAGATCGACTGCCCGTGCCGATCCGATTGCCCCCTGCGCGCGGCCCGCCCATCGCGACCAGCGCCCCGCCCCCGCGACGCTTAGCGACACCGGCGCCCTCACGCCTGCCATCCTGGCGAGCAGGCCATCGCGCCGTCCCTGTGCCTCGACCGCCAGATCGAAACGGTCATGGTCGGGCCGCGCATCCAACTTCAGGCGCAACCGGTCGCTTCCCGCCACCGCGCCGTTCACGGTCACCAGCGCGTGTCCGTCGCGAATATCCGCCTGCGCATCGACACGGGCCACCCGCACTTGGCCCAATACGGGCTTGGCGAGGATCAGACGCTGAAGATGCAGTCGGTCGATCCGGATGTCGAAATCGGGCAGGATCGGGCTTTGCCGCCCTGTCTTCCGGGTGCGCGGCACATGGTAGAGCGTCGCCAGCGGGGCCTCGGCCCGGCGAATGTCCAGCGTCCCGCGCGCCCAGTCCAGGGGCCGCCAGTCGAGCCGTGCGCGGGGTATCTGTACCAGCAGGCCGTCAAGGTCATAGACGCGCACATCGACCAGCCGCATGTCGGAATAGACCGATCCGTCGATCCGCCCGACCGAGAAGCGCAACCCCGTCTCGGTCCGGATCGCGCCGATCCGGTCCGCGACCCAGCGATGCCCGATCGAGGTATCGACGATCATCAATGCCGCCGCCACGATCGCCACCAGCGACGCCAGCGCGATCCCCAGAATCCGCCACCAGCGCATGCCCCGGCGCGGCGGCGGGGACGGCGCCTGTTCGGGCGCGATCGGTCCCTCCTCGCTCAAAATGCCTGTCCCAGCGAGACATAGACGGCGACCCGACTATCCCCGCGCTGGGGATTGAGCGGCGTGCCCACGTCGAGGCGGATCGGCCCGAAATTGGAATAGTAACGCACGCCCAGTCCGGTTCCGAAGCGCAGTCCGGTCAGGCGCGGCAGAGGCGAGGTGGAGATATTGCCCGCATCCAGAAACGGCACGACGCCGAAATTGCCGAACGTGCGCACCCGCGCCTCGATCGAGAATTCCGCCAGGCTGCGCCCGCCGATCGGATCGTTATTGGCATCGCGCGGCCCGATCGCCTGGAAACCATAGCCACGCACCGACGCCCCGCCGCCCGCATAGAAACGCCGCGACGGCGCGATCTGGTCGCGCGGCGCCCCCAATATGGTGCCCAGCCGGGTCCGCGCCGCCAGCACCACCCGATCGCCGAACGGGTGATAAAGGCTGGCATCGATCTGCGTGCGCGCATAGCCGAAAGCGCTGCCCTGCAACGACAATTCGGGGCTTAATCGACCGCCCAGCCGGAAACCGCGCGTCGGGTTCAGCAGGTCGTCCGACCCATCGTAATTCAGGCTCGTCGGCAGTGCGCCGATGAAGAAGGTGCGCCGTCGCGGTTCGCCCGTCGCCTCGATCACATCGCGTTCGTCCGACGTCAGCAACTCGGCCCCCAGCGACCAGGTCCAGGTCTTCTGAAAGAAGATATTGGTCTGCCGCTCCAGACTGCCCGACAGCGACAGCGTCTTGGCCTCATAGGCGTCGCGAAGAATGTGCGCGGCGGAAAACTGCGCGTTCAATATGCGGTCGCGGCCATTGAAATTGTTGCGGCGGAAGACGACCGCGCCCAGTTGCTCGCGCGTGCCCAGCACGCTGCGCAGTGTCAGCGCGCCTTCGGGTGGGAACAGGTTGCGATCGGTCCAGTTGATCGCCGCCCGCGCGCCTTCGCCCGTACCGTAACCCAGTTCGCCCGCGATGGTATGCGGCGGTGCGGGCTCCAGCGCGACCGCGATGTCGACCGTCTCCGGCGTGTCGCCTGGCACCGGCTTTACCTCGACCGAGGAGACCAGCCCGGTCTGCACCAGCGCGCGGCGGAGATCGTCCAGCCCAGCGGAGTCATAGGGCTGACCCGGCTTGAAGCGGGCAATGTCCTGGACGTGGTTGGCATCGAACAGCCGATCGTTCGCCATGACGATCCGGCCATAGCGCCGCGCCGAGCCCGGATCGACGGTCATGTCCAGCGTCGCGGTCCGTGCCGCGCGGTCGACGACGATCTGTGGCTCGCCCAGCTTGGCAAAGGGGAACCCCGCCTCGCCCACCGCGGCTTTCAGCGACGCCTCGGCCGCCACGATGGTGTCGGCGTCGACCGGATCGCCCGGCTTGATCCCGAACGCCTCTTCCAGCGGCGCGGCCTGGCGCCCCGCCGCCTGAACGCCCGCCAGCGTGACGTCGGCGAAGCGATAGAGATTGCCGGGCACCGCCTGCAACACCATGGTCGGCTCGTCGCCGGGCTCGATCCGGGTCGAGACCTGCGCGTCATAATAGCCCGCCCCGCGCAACAGGCTGATCAACAACGCCGAATCCTCGCGCGCGCGCCGGTCGAGCTGCGCCGCATTGGCGGGCTCGCCGTCATTGGCGTCGAGCGAGGAAAGCTGTTCGAAACGCTGCCGCACCAGCGCTCCCGCGCCCTCGATCCCCTCGACCCGCCAGCGATAGCGGCGCTCGGCGGCGGCATCGACGGTCGCCGCCATGGCCCCGGCCGGATCGCCCGGCGCCTGCGCCAGATCGGGCCAGGCGACGCCGATCTCGGGCAAGGGCGCCAGCGGCGCGGTGGGATCGAGCATCGTCGGATCGTCGGCATCGATCGCGGGTTGGGTCCCGGTCTGCGGGCTCGTCTGCACGGGTGCAGACGACGCAGGCGACGGGACCAGCGTCTGCGCCACCGCACGGCCGGCCCAGCCCGTGCCGCCCAAACCCATTGCGAAGACTATGATAGCGACCGAGCGGCACGGCCGCCCGACGCGGACCATCATGCCTGATCCCTAGCCGTGCGCAGGCGTTTGCAACACCCCAAAGCGCCATCGACCGACCAGATTTGCCATGCCGGTCGTCGCGAAACCCCAAACCCTGCGCCCGTCATCGCCGGGATGTCAGTGGACGGTCCCGAACGCCTTTTCGATGGAGAGCAGGCCGATCAGCCGCTCGATCTGGCGCCAGCGACAGAAATGAATGTGATTGCCCATGTCGCGACTATGCCCGGCCCGCGCGGCGGCTTCGTCGCCCGCCGATTCGCCGAAGGTCTCGATCAGTTTGGCGGCCGTCTCGACGTCGGTCCCACTCACAAAGGGAACAACCTCCATTTCGCCGCCGCGATCACGCATGAACATCCTGGCCCCTACCCCCGGAAAGAGCGGCTGCCCTAAGCCCCGGATATGAAATTTGCCACCCCCCGAAATGGTTAATGCACCATATGGTGTGTTTTCCGGTTTTGCGGCGGCTGGCTTAGCCTCGTCCGGCGTGGCAGGACTTGGGGCATGACCGACCACCCGCCACCCCGCCCGCCGCGCAGCACCTCTCCCGCAGGCGGATTCTTCATCGCGCTCGGCGTGGTCGCAGGGATCGTCGCTGGCCTAGCGACGGGACAGGTCACGGTCGGCGTCCTGATCGGCCTGGCGCTGGGCATCGTTGTCGCGCTGCTCCTGTGGTGGCGCGGGCGCTAGGGCCGCGGTCCCGTCAGTTTGGCAAGCGCATTTGCCATGCGACGCGCCCGATGACCGTGATCGGCCCGTCCGGCACCGGTGGTGCGGCGGGATTGTCACTGGTCGCGACCAGCCCCTCCCGGACTGAACGGACACGCTTGACCATCAACGCGTCCCCGACCCGGATGACATAGAGCCCACCCCGCGCGGTCGGGCGGGTGTCGTTCTGGTCGACCACCAGATGATCGCCGTCCATCAGGCCCGGTGCCATCGAGTCGCCCCGGACCCGGATGACCGAGGCGCCGCCGTCACTCAGCCCCAGCCGCCGGGCGAGTTGGCGGTCGATCGCCTCGACGCCGACCATCACCTCGTCATCGACGGTCGCGCCCGGCCCCGCCGATGCCGCCACCGCCAGCCGCCGGACCAGCATCGGCCCCGTCGCCGTCGAACCACCCAGTTGCGTTTCGGGCACGCCAAAGAATTCGGCAAGCTGCCGCCGGTCCCCCTCGGCCAGAACGCGCGGCGTTCCCCGCTGCACGAATTGCTGAAGATAGGCGTCGTTCCGCCCCAGCATCCGCGACAGCGCCGCGAGACTGACCCCGGCCTTTGCCGCAAGCTCCTGTAAAACCGCCCTGATCTCCGTTCCCGACATGCTGTCGAATATAGGCATAGGATTTTTCCTAGACAAGTTGGAAATCAGAACAGATCATGAACATCATCGAAGAATCGGGCAATGGGAGAATGTCCATGGAATTGTTGGGAGTGATCGAACGCTATCTGAAGGACAGCCAGATGCCGGAAACCAAATTCGGGCGGTTGGCGGTCAACGACCCCCGGCTGGTCAGCGACCTGCGCAAGGGGCGCGAGCCGGGATCGGAGATGATCCGACGCGTCACCCGCTTCATCGCGGGTCGCTCCGCATGAGCGCGCTCGCCCCTGTCGCGGACCGGTCGGATCCTATCCGCCCCGGCCGACCGCCGTTCCGCCGCCCGACCGATCGCGGCGAACGACTGGCCCGCGCGCTGATGGCGCACGCGGCGCGGGCGGGATGCACCGTCCTGCTGACCATCGCTACGGTCGAGCCCTGGTCGTCGGCGACGTTCAGCGGTTCGGTAATTGCCCTCTCGCTCGCGGCCGCGCCGGGGCCTGCACTATCGGCCTGGCTCCGGGATTTGCCGGAAAGCGACATTCCGCTGGGCCGCGACCTGGTGGCCGACATAGCGGTGGAGCGCGTCGACGGAGGATGGTGGCTGCGCGTCCTGCTCTGCCTGGACGCGGCCAATGGGTGACGCGACCGTCAGCGGACGCTCAAGCAAATGTCATTTAATGCTTGATATGTTGTAACACTACTGTACTCGACAGGGCTCCACATGTCGGAGCCCTGTCTTGTTCAAGTCCGTTCTGTTGTCCGGCCTTTCGGCCACCGCGCTCGTCAGCCTGCTCGCCGCCCCCGCCACCGCGCAGACTGCGCCGTCATCGGCCAACCGGGGTCGCGAGATCGTGGTGACCGCGCCGGTGCAGCAGTCCGAGACCGACGTGTTGTCGGGCACCTCGATCGTGACCGGTGACGAATTGCAGCGTTCGATCCGTCCGACCATCGGCGAGACGCTGGCGCGCCAGCCGGGCGTATCCGCGACCTCGTTCGGCCCCAATGCCTCGCGCCCGGTGCTGCGTGGTTTCCAAGGTGAGCGAATCCGCGTGCTGACCGACGGCATCGGTTCGATCGACGTGTCGAACACCAGCGTCGATCACGCGGTCGTCATCAACCCGCTGCTCGCCGACCGGGTCGAGGTCCTCCGGGGCCCCTCCGCCCTGTTGTTCGGCTCGTCGGCAGTGGGCGGCGTGGTCAATGTGATCGACACGCGCATCCCGCGCTCGGTGCCGGAGCAGGGCTATCGCCTGTCGGGCATCGCCTCCTATGGCTCGGCCGCGACCGAACGCTCGGTGGCGGGCGCCACCGATGTCGCGGTCGGCAAGCAGTTCGTGCTGCACGCCGACGGCTCCTATCTGAAGACCGACGATCTGAAGATCGGCGGCTATGTCCTGTCCCCCCGCGCCCGTGCCGAAGCGCAGACGTCGGCGCAGCAGGCCCCCAACGATCCGCTCGACTTCGCCAGCGTCGCCAATCTGCGCGGTCGCCTGCCCAATACGGCCAGCGAAACCTGGACGGCAGGCGTCGGCGGATCGCTGATCACCGACACCGGGTCGCTGGGCATCGCCTATAGCCATTATGACAGCCTGTACGGCGTGCCGATCCGCTACAGCCTGGCCCCCGGCGGCGAAGAGCCCGAGGCTCCGCGCCTCAGCCTCGTCCAGAATCGTCTCGACCTGCGCGGCGAGATCGAGACGGGCGGCGGCTTCCTCGATCGCATTCGCTTGCGCGCAGGCGCGGCGCAATATCGCCACTTCGAGCTGGAAGAAGATGGCGAGGTCGGTACGGCCTTCTACAACAAGGGGATCGAAAGCCGTCTGGAACTGGTCCAGTCCAAGCGCGGCGGATGGCAGGGCGCATCGGGCGTCCAGTTCCTGAACCGCGACTTCGACGTGCGCGGGGACGAGGCGTTCCTGCCGCGCAACAACACGGCACAGGTCGGTCTGTTCACCCTGCAACAGCTGGATCGCGGCGCGTTCAAGATGGAGGCGGGCGGCCGGTTCGAGCATACCACGCTGACCGCACGCACTGCCGTGGACGACGACCGCTTCTTCCGGGGCCAGCGCAGCTTCGACGCCTTTTCGGGTTCGATCGGGGCCAGCTATGGCTTCGCGGCCGACTGGCGCGCCGGCCTGAACCTGTCGCGGACCGAGCGCGCGCCGTCAGCCGAGGAATTGTTCGCCAACGGCCCCCATGCCGGGACCGAGGCCTATGAACTCGGCAACCCCGACTTCAAGAAGGAATCGAGCTGGGGCATCGAGGCGACCGTCCATGGTCATGGCGAAGGTTATAGCTTCGATGCTTCGGCCTATTACAACCGCTTCTCCAACTATATCTACGACGCGCTGGTCGCCCAGGGGCCGTGCGAAGCCGCGGCGGCGCCATCGGGTCGCGAGGTAGACCTGCCCTGCTTCCAATATGCCCAGGCCGACGCACGCTATTACGGCATCGAGGCGGAAGGTTCGCTTCGTCTTGCCACGATCGGGGCGTATGCGATCAACGCGGACCTGCTGGGCGATTACGTCCATGCCCAGATCATCGGCACGGGCCCCGCGCCGCGCATCCCGCCGCTCCGCCTGCTTGGCGGACTGGAGGCGCAGTCGGACAGCGTGAACGCTCGCGTCGAGGTGGAGCGCAGCTTCAAGCAGACCCGCGTGCTGGGTCTGGAAACGCCGACCGACGGGTTCACCCTGGTCAACGCCTCGGTGCAGTTGAAGCCCTGGGGTGCACTGAACCCGACCACGCTCACCTTGTCGGCGAACAACATCTTCGACGTCGATGCGCGCCGCCATGCCAGCGTGCTGAAGGACTTCGCCCCGCTGGCGGGTCGCGACCTCCGCGCCACGCTGAGCTTCAAGCTGTAAGCGGTGCCCGCCCCTTCCCGCATCGGCGGGAAGGGGCCGACATGCCCGATCGGCTTGCGTCACGAAGCATCGATGATAGCCTTGCCGCCTTATCATCGGGGGACTGAAATGGCATGGTGGCGATGGATTGGTTCGGCGTTTCTCGTGGGATGCGCAAGCGCCGCGTCGGCCAAGGATGGCGAGCCCTGTCCCAAGAATCTGATCTGCGCCAGCGCGCCCGAAACGGTCGGCGGCGCGATGATCCGTGCCGGTTATCAGGGGCTGATCGATACGGACAATGAAGGCGATCCGATGATCGTCAGCGCCGCCGCGGGCTATAAGTTCAGCATCCTCTTCTACGACTGCGAAGCGCATAGGCAATGCGCCTCGCTGCAATTCTCGATGCGGGTGACCCCGTCCAAGCCGCGCGACCTGGCGTTCGTCAACAAGTGGAACAGCGAGAAGCGCCTTGCCCAGATGGCGCTGACCAAGGACGGCGACCTGCGGCTGACCCATGACATGACGACGATCGGCGGCGTCACCCACGCCAATTTCTCCGATACGGTCGAATGGTGGTCGAGCGTGTTGGGCAATATCAACGCCTTCCTGACCGCCAATCCATCGGCGGCTCCGGCCGATGCCACGGCTCCCGCTGGCACGACGGCGAAGCGAAGCTCCTGACCCGCTGCCGGGGGTGGACAAAGCCCCCGGCCTTCGGGAGAAGCGGGGCATAAGGAGAGATACCGATGTCCCGAATGGGCAAGTTCGACTGGGCAGATCCGTTCCTGCTCGACGACCAATTGACCGATGACGAGCGCATGATCCGCGATACCGCGCGCGCCTATGCCGACGATCGGCTGGCCCCGCGCATCATCGAGGCGTTCGCGCAGGAGCATACCGATCCCGATATCTTCCGCGAGATGGGCGCGCTCGGCCTGCTCGGCCCGACCATCCCGGAGGAGTTCGGCGGGGTCGGGGCATCCTATGTCGCGTACGGCCTGATCGCGCGCGAGGTGGAACGGATCGACAGCGGCTACCGCTCGATGATGAGCGTGCAGTCGAGCCTCGTCATGTATCCGATCCACGCCTATGGCTCGGACGATCAGAGGCGCCATTATCTGCCCAAATTGGCGAGCGGCGAATGGATCGGCTGTTTCGGCCTGACCGAACCCGATGCGGGGTCCGATCCAGGCGGGATGCGCACCACCGCGAAGAAGGTCGACGGTGGCTATGTCCTGTCCGGCGCCAAGACCTGGATCTCCAATTCGCCGATCGCCGATGTCTTCGTCGTCTGGGCCAAGTCGGAGGCGCATGGGGGAGCGATCCGCGGCTTCGTGCTGGAAAAGGGCATGAAGGGGTTGAGCGCGCCGAAGATCGACAACAAGCTGTCCTTGCGCGCCTCGATCACCGGCATGGTGATGATGGACGAGGTGGCGGTCGACGAAGACGCGCTGCTGCCGCATGTCGAGGGATTGAAGGGGCCGTTCGGTTGCCTCAACCGCGCGCGCTACGGGATCAGCTGGGGCGCGATGGGGGCGGCCGAATTCTGTTTCCACGCCGCGCGCCAATATGGCCTCGACCGCAAGCAGTTCGGACGGCCTCTGGCGGCGACACAGCTTTACCAGAAGAAGCTGGCGGATATGGAAACCGAAATCGCGCTGGGGTTGCAGGCATCGTTGCGCGTCGGGCGGCTGATGGACGAGGGGCGGTTCGCGCCCGAGATGATCTCGATCGTCAAGCGCAACAATGTCGGCAAGGCCTTGGACATCGCTCGCGCCGCCCGCGACATGCATGGCGGCAACGGCATTTCGGGCGAGTATCAGGTGATGCGCCACATGCTGAACCTGGAGACCGTCAATACCTATGAAGGTGCGCACGACGTCCATGCGCTGATCCTGGGCCGTGCGATCGCGGGGATCGCGGCGTTTTGAGGTCCTTCGCCATCCTTCCCTCCCCAAGCGAGCCTGGGGAGGATTGAGGTGACGAAACCCGCCCCCCTCGCCGGGTTGAAGGTCGTCGAACTCGCCCGCATCCTTGCCGGTCCGTGGGCGGGTCAGGTGCTGGCCGATCTCGGTGCGGAGGTGACGAAGGTCGAAAGTCCCGAGGGTGACGATACCCGCCGATGGGGACCGCCCTTCGTCACCAATCCCGACGGCAGCCGCGATGCCGCCTATTTTCATGCGGCCAATCGCGGCAAGGCGTCGGTCGTCGCCGACTTCGCCACCCCCGAGGGACAGCAGACGGTGCGCGGCCTGATCGCTGACGCCGATGTGGTGATCGAGAATTTCAAGCTGGGCGGCCTGACCCGCTACGGCCTGGATTATGCCAGCCTGTCCGCGATCAATCCGCGCCTCGTCTATTGCTCGATCACCGGCTTCGGCCAGGACGGGCCCTATGCGGCGCGCGCAGGCTACGACTTCATCGTGCAGGGAATGAGCGGGATCATGGACCTGACCGGCGAGCCATCGGGCGCGCCGCAGAAGATCGGGGTGGCGCTGGCCGACATCATGACCGGCCTGTATGCCGTCATCGCGATCCAGGCTGCGCTTCACATGCGCGAGCGGACCGGGCGGGGGCAGCAGATCGACATGGCGCTGCTCGATACGATGACGGGCGTACTCGCCAACCAGGCGATGAACTATCTGGCCTCGGGCGTGACTCCGACCCGGCTGGGCAATGCGCATCCCAATATCGTGCCCTATGCCGCTTTCCCGGCCAGCGATGGATGGTTCATTTTGGCGGTGGGCAATGATGCGCAGTTCCGACGCTTTGCCGCACTGGTCGGAATCGACGGCGCCGATCCGCGCTATGCCACCAACGCCTTGCGATGTGAGCATCGCGCCGAACTGACCCCGGTGATCGAGGCGGCGACCGTCCGCTGGCGCCGCGACGACCTGCTCGCCGCGCTGGAGGCCGCAGGCATTCCAGCGGGGCCGATCAACAGCGTCGAGCAAGCCTTTGCCGATCCGCAGATCGTGGCGCGCGGCCTCGCCATTCAGCCGCAGCGGCCCGACGGCTCGACCGTGCCGGGGGTGCGGACCCCGATCCGGTTCTCCGATGCGGACCTGATCCTCGACCGCGCCGCGCCGATGCTGAAGGACCATGATGGGCGGCATGATGAGCGGTCCGATTGAGGGGCTCGGCCGGATCGCGTAGGGCAGAGCCGCGATGACCAGCCTGACCGTCAACAACCAGCCCGTTCGCTATCGCCTGCCCGCCGACACGCCTCTGCTCTGGGCGCTGCGCGATGCGTCCAACCTGACCGGCACCAAATATGGCTGCGGCACGGGCGATTGCGGGGCCTGCACGGTCGATGTCGATGGCCGGGCGGTGCGAAGCTGCCAGGTTCCGATCGGCCGGATCGAAGGAAGTGTCGTCACCACCATCGAGGGGCTGTCGCGCGACCGCTCGCATCCCGTACAACAGGCGTTCTTCGCCGCCAATGTCAGTCAGTGCGGATATTGCATCCCCGGCATGGTGATGGCCGCCGCCGTGCTGATCCAGCACAATCCCGACCCGTCGGAGGAGGTGATCCGTTCCGGCATCACCAATATCTGCCGCTGCGGCATCTACCCCCGGCTGGTCGAGGCGATCCAGCGCGCCGCACGGGCCGCTCGCGGTGAGGAGACGATCCCCGCCGCCCCGCTGCCCGGCACCGATTCCGCCGATGCGGCGCGCGCCGTGCCTGCACTGACCGCCATAGTCGCCCCGCGCGACGAGCCATGAAGAATCGATTCTTTCGGATAGCTGACAAAGAGGTTCAGCGTCCGCTCAACGCGCATGGGGCAGAGTTCATCGCATCATAGGGGTCGGCTTGTGCGCCGGCACATGGGGTTGGACGAGATGAACAGGCATTGGATGGCGGCTTTGCTGGCGGCGACCGCGATGGTGTCGGGTGCGATGCCCGCCATGGCGCGCGCGCAGCAGATGATCGACCAGGGCCCCCGCGCCCGGCCCGAGGCCGGGCCAGGGCGCTGGGGTCCGGGGCGCGGTGGTCCGGATGGGCCAGGCGGTCGGGGCGGTCCGGGCGGCCCGGCCGGTCGTCTGGAACGTAGCGAAGGCCGGCCGATCTTCAACGATCGCGCGGCGTTTCCCGAGAATCGCCCCGCCTTCCGCCCCGACCATGCCGAGGCGCCACGTCCCCAGCAACCAGCGCCCCCTCCCGCGCCCCGCGACCGTGGCGAGTGGGGCCCGCGCGGGGATATTGACCGCGGCCCGCGGCCGGGGCCCGCGCCCGACCAGATTCGCCCGGATCGCGGCGGGCCCGGCGGCGTACGAGTCGATCGCGGCTGGCGCGACGATCGCAGCCCAGGCTGGCGCGACCCGGCTTGGCGCGACCCTGGCCAGGACCAGCGCTGGCGCGACGAAGCGCGTCGCCAGCGCGAGGATCGCAACCGGTGGGGCCGCAACTATAATGACTGGCGCGATCATTCCGACCAGTCCTATGGCTTTGCCGAGCGGCGCGCCTGGGCGAACCAGTGGAATCGCAGTTGGCGTCGCGACCGGCGCTATGACTGGCTGGAATGGCGTTCGCTGAACCGTGGGGCCTATCACCTGCCCCGCTATTACGCGCCCTTTGGCGGCTATGGTTACCAGCGTTTTTCCAGCGGGGTGATCATCGACCCGGAATTTTTCGGGCAGAGCTACTGGCTGGACGATCCCTATAGCTACCGCCTGCCGCCCGCTTATGGCTCCTATCGCTGGGTCCGCTATTATAACGACGCGATACTGGTGGATCTGCGTAGCGGGCTGGTCGTCGACGTCGTCTACGACATCTTCTGGTGATGCTTGCGGGAGGGGGGCTTGGCTGCCCCCCTCCCCTCTATCCTCTTGTCTTTGTCCGCGGATCGTCACACATCCCGTCCATGTCGTTCTTCTCGAGGAAGCCGAAGGGCAATCCCGCCGCCTCTCCCCTCCGTGCGCAATTCGCGGTGAGCGTCGCCGAGCATCTCGACGCCCATCCGGCGGTCACCCGCGTGACGAGCGATCTGGCGCAGATCTACTATCATCCCGATTTTCTGACGCCCGATCAGTGCGACAAGCTGATGGCGATGATCGATTCCAATCGGCGGCCATCCACCCTGCTCTCGGACCGGCCCGATTACGGCTTTCGCACCTCGGAAAGCTGCGACATGGCGCGCTGGTCGCCCGATGTGCAGCCGATCGACGAATCGATCGCGGCGCTGCTCGGCATCTCGCCCGAACAGGGGGAGACGATGCAGGGCCAGCGTTACGCCCCCGGCCAGCAGTTCCGCGCGCATCACGATTATTTCCACGAGAGCGAAAGCTATTGGGAAAAGGTCCGCGTCCATGGCGGACAGCGGACTTGGACCGCGATGATCTACCTCAACGACGTGCCCGAAGGCGGCGCGACCTGGTTTCCGCAGGCGGGCATCCGCGTCGCCCCGCGCCGGGGCCTGCTGCTTGCCTGGAACAATATGAAACGGGACGGCAGCCCCAATGAAATGACCCTTCACGAAGGGATGCCGGTGGTCGAGGGCACCAAATACGTCATCACCAAATGGTTTCGCGAAGGCAATTGGGTCCCCACCGACTAAGGGCGGGCGCAGCTTCGCCCCCTTGTCCCGACTCTGCCGCGCATGGCATGGCGTTCGCGTGACGTTCTCCCTTCCGATATTCCGTTCATGACCGAGGTTCTCGGCATCGCCCAGTCGATCCTGGGACAACCCTGGCGCTGGCGTGCCTTGGCCGCCGACGCGCGGGACGGCATGGCGCATGACGATCTGGTCGCGCAGTTGCTGCTCGCGCGCGGCTGCCCCCCCGACGCCGTGGAGGCGCATCGCTTGCCCTCGATCCGGGGGTTCATGCCCGACCCCTCGATCTTTCGCGACATGGACCGCGCCGCCGATCGCCTCGCCGATGCGGTGATCGCAAATGAAGCGGTGGCGATTTTCGGCGACTACGACGTCGATGGCGCGACCTCGGCGGCGGTGATGGTGCGGCTGCTTCGCGACCTGGGGCTGACCCCGCGCGCCTATATCCCCGACCGGATGACCGAGGGCTATGGCCCGACCGAGGCGGCGCTGCTCCGGCTTCAGGCGGAGGGGGCGACGCTGATCGTCACGGTCGATTGCGGCGCACAGGCGTTCGAGCCGCTCGCCGCCGCGCACGCCGCCGGGATCGAAGTCATGGTCGTCGATCACCACAAATGCGCGACCGAACTGCCCCGTGCCCATGCCGTGGTGAACCCGAACCGGCTGGACGAGACCGAAGGCGCGGCGCACGGCCATTTGGCGGCGGTGGGCGTGTGCTTCCTCCTGGGGGCGGCGCTGATCCGCACCTTGCGGGCACGGGGCTTTTTCGCCGATCGCCCCGAACCGCGCTTGCTCGACCTGCTCGATCTGGTGGCGCTGGGGACGGTTGCCGATGTCGCTCCGCTTCGCGGCCTCAATCGCGCGTTCGTGGCGCAGGGGTTGAAGGTCATGGCGCAGCGTCGCAATATCGGCTTGGTCGCGCTGACCGAGGCGGCGCGACTGACCCGCACCCCGACCTGCACCGATCTGGGCTTTGCACTGGGCCCGCGCATCAATGCGGGCGGGCGCGTCGGCCGGGCCGATCTGGGCGTTCGGCTGCTCACGACCGACGACCCCGCCGAGGCACGCGCGATCGCGGAGGAGCTCAACCATTTCAACGACGAACGCCGCGCGATCGAGGCGGGAGTGCAGGCGGTGGCCGAAAACGGCGTCGACCGGAGCCGGCAGGTGGCGGTGGTTTCCGGCGAAGGCTGGCACCCCGGCGTCATCGGCATCGTCGCGGGGCGGCTCAAGGAAAAGCTTGATCGCCCCGCCATCGTCATAGCGGTGGACGAGAACGGCATCGGCAAGGGCTCGGGCCGCTCGATCAGCGGCGTCGATCTCGGCGCGGCGATCCTGGCGGCCAAGGAACATGGCCTGCTGATCGCGGGCGGCGGTCATGCAATGGCGGCAGGCTTGACGGTCGAAGCGGCCCGCATCGCCGAACTCGCCGATTTTCTGGAACAGCGACTGGCGGAGGCGGTGGTTCGTGCCAGCGCCGGACGGGCGCTGCTGGTCGATGCCGTGCTGGCCCCCGGCGGCGTCAATCCGGCGCTGGTCGGGGCGATGGATGCCGGCGGGCCTTACGGCATGGGCTGGCCCGCCCCACGCGTGGCGGCGGGCCCGTTCCGCGTCATCCGCGCGGATCTGGTCGGCACCCATCACGTCCGCGCGATCGTGGCCGGACCCGACGGACGCAGCCTGAAGGCCATGGCCTTCCGCCAGGCCGATACCGCACTGGGCCAGGCGCTGCTGGGCGCGGGCAGCAGCCGTCGCCTGTGGCTGGCTGGCCGCGCCAAGGTGGACGACTGGTCGGGCCGCGACGTCGCCGAACTCCATATCGAGGACGCGGCATGGGCGGACTAAAAAAAGCCCTTGACCCGATCCCCACCCTCCCTTAGAGGCCCCTCCACGCCACCCGGCGGCCCCTTCGTCTAGCGGTTAGGACGCGGCCCTTTCACGGCTGAAACACGGGTTCGATTCCCGTAGGGGTCACCAGCACCCGCCAGAATGGCGGATTTGCGTGGTTTTGACGGTCTTCATGGACACTTTACCCATCCTTGCGTGCAAAGGATGCGTACGAAGTGATCCGTATAGTCAGTCCCTTCAAAAGATTCTCGCACTGGCATCGTCTACTTCCGGCGGATCATCACCGCTGCGCTCCGGCCGTTCTTCGACGGCCCGTCGAGCGAGTATAAGCGAACGCCCAACACTCGGCATGCTGCTCAGGCGCGACAGCTCTACCCCGAATCTGCCGTCGTTTATTAGCAGAAGCTCGAAGCGGGACGACGCAGCCTTGCCAGCAAGCAGCTTCGCTCGGCTCAGACCATGGGCGATGCCTATCTGAACGACGTCAGCGAGCAATAGCGACAGGTCATGGCGCAGAAGCGGACCGCACTCGAAATGGACGCGTTCTGGCATGCGCACAATCTCGTCGATCATGACCCCGGTGCGCGCTATGATTTTGGCAGCCCACCCGACCGGAACAAGCTCCAGAACGTCGGCGACCGCAAGACCGTGCCCGAGGCGATCACGGATTTCAGCCCGCTGCCCTGGCTCGAAATGCTGCAGCTCATGGCCGCCCTGCCCACCTTCGATCCCATCGATTACGCCATCAGTTGCGTTCAACAGTGGTGTCGCCCGATCGAGCAGGCACTCTACGACGCGATCGGCCGCGCCTCTCTCGACAGACTTTGCGGCGCTTGCGCGCTGAGGACCGATCCGGGCCGCCTGCGCATCCTGCTATCCGCACTCCCGTCAGAACGGCATCAGCTTCGCAGCGCATGCTCGCGCCGGGGCAGGCGCCTCGGCGCTTCCTGCACCGACCATCGCCAGGGTATTCGACGATTGAGCGATATTCGAGTTACGCGCCCCCAACTCGTCGACGATTTACGTACAGCCATATGAATTCCTTCCATTTCGACAAAAGAATCCGGCCGCTTTGAACGACAGGTGAGCATGGCAACGCGGCCAAAACTCGAACGCGCACCATGTTGGCAGTCGATCCACTATATGCTAATGCGAGTGAGTCGCATACATGGATTGTCGTTGTGATGCTGCCTACCCGATGCCCACCGCCCTTCAACCTTCGACCGCTGATGTTCGAAACGTTCGTCTGTTCCATGGCGATGATGGCTTTCGCGGCATTGGCCGGTTCGATCGCCCGGATGACCGGTGTCGCTTCGTGGCAGATCGGAATTGTCATCACTGTAGCGGGGATAGGATGGATGCTCATGGCACGGCCATGGGGGAGGATGAGCGATAAGCTGGGACGTCGGCCGGTTATACTGATAGGGGTCGCAGGGTTCGCCGCCTGCTACGTTGCGATGGCCGCCTTGGTGCATGTCGCCATCGCAATGCCATTGTCGCCGGCCATCGTCTTCATCGGCCTTTTGGCAACACGCGGACTCGCCGGCGGTTTCTACGCCGCCGTTCCGGCGACGAGCGCGGCTCTCGTCGCCGATCACCTGCCGGTCGAGGATCGCCCGAAGGCGATGGCGACGCTCGGTGCTGCAGGCGCTTTCGGCATCGTCATCGGTCCAGCCACCGTTGGTTTACTGGCCACAGCAGGGCTGGCCTTGCCGCTGATCCTGATTGGCATCCTGCCCATGATCGGTTGGGTCGTATTATGGCGCATGCTGCCCCGTGACGAACGTCAGCTGCCACCCGCGCCGTCGACACTCCGTCTGTTCGATCCCCGGTTGCGTAGCGCCATGACCAGCGCTTTCCTGGCGATGGGCAGCGTCACGATCGCGCAGGTTCTCGTCGGCTTCTATGCGATCGACCGGCTGAAGCTGATGCCGATGGAGGGCGCCCGCATCGCGGGGATTGCGCTTGGCTGTGTCGGGGTTGCGTTGATCGCGGCGCAACTCCTGATTCGCCGGGTCGGCTGGACAGCTAAGCTTCTGATCCGTGTTGGAATGTTCGTCGGTGCGGCTGGATTTGGCGGTGCAGGATTGGCGACGTCTGCCGTACAGCTCTGTGCGGCCTATGCAGTCATTGCCTTTGGCATGGGCTTTGTCTTCCCCTCGGTGCTCGCGCTGGCGACGAGCGCGGTGGCGGCCCACGAACAAGGCGTAGCGGCGGGCACCGTTTCCGCCGTGCAGGGCATGGCCGTGGTCGTAGCTCCCCTGCTCGGCACCGCCCTATACACCATCGATCCGCGCGCACCCTTCGCGTCGATCGCTATCGGATTGGCATGCGTATCGCTCGGCAATCTGCGCCGGTCGCCGCTGATGACGAGTTTCGGCGCGTGAGCGCCCCGCTCGGCGGCGAGAATGATATGGCGCTGGAGCGCGATGCCAAGAACAAACCTTATCTGGGAGAAGCGCAATGGTTTTGATGGAACGCATCATCGCACCTGTCAGAGACGGCGAACTGACGGTCGTCCGATTATTGCGCTACTATTGCGCGGTGCGGGACAGAAACGGTGACGGTATGAACCTGTCACGGCTGGTCATGTTCGGGCAAAGTCTGACCCTGTTGCCGGCCGGAAGCATCGCCTTGGCGAGTGTGTTCCAACTGGCGGAGGCGGTGCTCAAGCGGAAGCTTGTGACGGAATCCTGCTCTTCACGCTGCCTGAGTTGTGACGAGCGCGCGGTCATTCGCCTTTTGTCCAGCCCGGGGAAAGCGTCTTTCTGCAATTGCGATACCGAAGCGCCGCATGGGTTGCACGGGGCATTGCACTGCGCGGTGCTAAGCGTACGCCAGCTATGCGGCGAGGTCGTCACGGCCACATCGCACGCGACGAGAGTTGACGGAGACAAGCTCCCGTTCGCAACCCCTGCTTTGGCCTGATCGCCATGCTCCAGCTCTACCGCTATCTCGATCGGCTGGTGGAAGAACTTCCGCAGGACGATGCTTTCACGCTGTACGCCATCCGTGACTGGGTCGCGGCCATCCGTTCCGGGCGCTGCGCACAGGTGACGTTGCGCGGCCGATTTGTCGCGAGGCAAATCGATGCCGCCCTGCTCGCCTTTCAATGCGCGATGACCTTGGTGGATCGACATGGCCATGGCACGATGCGGTTCGCGCCGCCATATTATCACGGCGTCGGCGATGACGAAGCCAGGATATTGACCCTGTTCTCCGTTGCCCGCGTCGAGGGCGCGAGCCTGATGCGCATCGCAACCAGCCTCGTCTCGGACGACATGGCATCCCAACTCGCCGGCGCTGCCACCAAATTCGGTTCCGCGCTGCGGATACGCACCTGATCATGAAAGGGAAGCATCATGAGGCATGATCCCGTCCCGCGTTCCCAAGTCTCCCCGCTTGCGCTCAAGCACCCCGTCGTTCGCAGGATACATGGCGAACTGGTCACTGAAGCGGCCCTGCAGGCGAGGATGCTGGACGATTGGTTGATCGGCCAACTCAGCCCGCTGGGTTAGATGTCCGATGTTCGATCGGCAGGATACGGGCAGTCAGTGTTCGAATGCGGTAATGATCGGGCATGGATCCAAACCTGATGCATCACATGCCGACGATAGATGGGAAAGCGCGGCACGCGCGGCCTGCATCTCGGCAATGCGAACATCAAGCGCGGCCAACCGGGCATCGGCCATCGCACGTATACGCGACTTGTCATCTATCGCATCCAGCCTGAGCAACTGGCCGACCTCATCAAGGGTAAATCCGGCCCGTTGCGCGGCCCGGATGAAACGCAACCGACCAAGCTCCGCATCGCCATAGCGACGGATACCGCCCGACCTTCCCGTCCCTTCACCGCGCCGGGGGATGTCGAGCAACCCTCGCCGTTGGTAGAATCGAACGGTCTCCACACCGACGCCACCTGCGCGAGCTAAACCTGCGATCGTCATATTCACATGCTTGACTCCGTACCACGGTACGGAAGCTATACTCCCCGGCGATGACGGAGAAGCAATAATGAACTCTACGAAAAGCGCTGCGCTGTACCGTATGGCGCTACCCGGACATATGTGCCCGTTCGGGCTAAAGGCCCGCGACGTCTTGCGGCGGGGGGGCTACGCGGTCGACGATCATCTGCTGTCGTCCCGCGCGGAAGTCGATGCGTTCAAGGCCGAACACGGGGTGTCGACGACGCCGCAAATCTTCATCGATGGACAGCGTATCGGCGGCTATTCCGACCTGCGTCGCTTTCTGGGCAAGCGCGTCGCGGATCCGGACGCGACGAGCTATCGTCCTGTCATCGCCGTTTTCGCGATGACGGCGTTGATGGCGATGTCGGCCGGTATCGCCGTCGATGGTACGCCCTTGTCGATCCGCGTGGCCGAGTGGTTCGTCGCCTTCTCGATGTGCGTGCTGGCGATGCTGAAGCTGCAGGATGTCGAGCGCTTCTCGTCGATGTTCCTGAACTATGACCTGCTCGCGCGACGCTGGGTGCCCTATGCCTATATCTATCCTTACGCCGAAGGCCTGGCCGGCGTCCTGATGGCGGCCGGAATTTTGAGATGGGTTTCCGTGCCCGTCGCTCTGACGATCGGGTCGATCGGCGCGGTGTCCGTGCTGAAAGCAGTGTATATCGAACGTCGCACCCTGAAATGCGCGTGCGTCGGTGGCAGCACCAAAGTGCCGCTCGGCTTTCTGTCGTTGACCGAAAATGTCCTGATGATCGCCATGGCGGTCTGGATGGTGACCGGCGGGGGGCACTGACATGTCACACAAGGTCGGTGTTTCATCGCCGAATGCTGGGCAGGCCGCCGACTGGAACGGCCGCAACGGCGAGCACTGGGTCATGCATCAGGTCCGGCTCGACCGGATGTTGCGATCGTTCGGCACGGCAGCGATCGAGGCGGCGGCACCGGCGGTAGGCGAGCATATCCTCGACATCGGTTGTGGCGCGGGTGCGACCAGTATCGCGCTCGCCAGATATGTCGGGCCGACCGGACATGTGCGGGGGATCGACATTTCCGGACCCCTTATCGCTCGCGCATGCGCTGTGGCGCCGCACGGACTGCCGCTTGAGTTCCAACTTGCGGATGCGGCGACCGCCGATCTCGGAAATGGTGCCTATGATCTCCTGTTCTCCCGCCTCGGCGTCATGTTCTTCGACGATCCGGTATCCGCCTTCGCCCGATTGCGGACCGCTTTGCGTCGGGACGGAAGGCTGGCATTCGTCTGCTGGCGTCAGGCGTCGGAGAATGACTGGGTCCGCCTGCCGCTGCGCGCCATTGCCGATATTGTACCGCCCCCTCCCCCGCCGGATCTGGAAGCGCCCGGCCCCTTCTCGTTCGGTGATCCGGCAAGGGTGACGCGGGTTCTCCGACAGGCAGGGTTCACAGCCATCACGCTGACGCCATTCGACCGGGTCATTCCCTTTGGCAGGGGTGAAACACGTGCGCAGGCGGTCGACGACGGGCTGGCGCTTGCATTCGATGTCGGTCCGCTCGCACGCGCATTGCAGAATCAACCCGAAGACGTTCGGACACGAGCGGCCGATGCCGTGCGTGCAGCCCTGGCCGCCCTGCCTGGCCGGCGCGCCAATCTGATCCGTGGCGCGGCGTGGATCGTAACGGCGGGAAATTCGGGTCGCTCGTTTTGATGTTGGTACGCGCCTCATTGGCCGGCAGCAGCATATCCGGCCCAAGAGACCCGCATAAGCCAGCGTGCCAATAGAGATAGCCGGCGAAGCGATAACTATGCCGCCAGTCCCCTCCCCCCGGCATATGCCTCCTCAAACCCGCGCTGCCGGCAATTTGCTCTATCCGCACCTGCCGATCACAAGCTTGCTGCGACGGTGACGAAGGTCTTGAGCAGTTCGTCGCAGGCAAGGGCAACTCTTCGCCCATGGCGACGGCTGCGCATCGTGGTCATCGTCGACAAGTAGAACGAGTGCCGGATCGCAAAGCAGCGACAGATAATGCCGGTCATAACAGCAGGCGGGTTCTCGCCACCATCGACCACTCCCGCCCCTGAATGGAGCAATGTTGCGAATCTATCGCAACTCTAATAGGCACGCCGCCATGTCGACGAACGCGATCGTCCTGTCCCGCCTGCTAGTGACCGAGCGTGCCACGCTGATACGGTGGATCAGTCGAATCATCGGCAACGAACCGACAGCGGAAGACATCACCCAGGCGCTGTATTTTCGGGTTCAGACAGTCAAGGACGTTCCACCGATTCTCAATAAGCGGTCGTTCCTGTTTCGACTGGCTTCGAATCTGGCACTCGACCAACTCCGCTCGATGCGCCGGCATGACAGGCTGTTCGCCGCCGCCGATGACGTGTCGCACATGGCCGACGCCACTCCCGATATCGAAACCCATCTGCTCGATCGCGAGAAGCTGCGCTGCATCGCGGCGACGGTGGACCATATGCCAGCACGCTGTCGTCAGGTTTTCGTCTTGGTACGGCTGGATGGATTGAGCGTGGCCGACACGGCGAATCGTCTCGGCATCAGCCACGATATGGTTCGCAAGCACCTGCGACACGGTTTGCAACTATGCCAACGCGCGATCGCGGACGACCAAACCATATAGGCGAGTGATGGGCGACCTATCCCCTCTCGTGGCTCGGGCGTTTTGCATAAGGATAAGGTCGATGGCGGAACTGGAACGTCGATGAACGATCCCGAACGGGGCGGGCCGCCGACCGATACCGCCGATGCGGCGGCGTATTGGGTAACGCTGGTCAATACCGGCCCATTGTCCCCCAATGAACAGTCGGCCTTCGAACGCTGGCTGGCGACCGATCCGCGAAACCGCCTGACCTTTGCGGAAATGGAGGATGTATGGCAGCAAATGGGTGCGGTCCGGGATACCCCCATGTTACGTGCTGGCATTCCCGCGCACGCCGCCCCGCACGGCCGTGGCCCACACAACCGGCGGCGTCCGTTGACAGCGATGGCGGTGGCGGCGAGCTTGGCATTGGTTGCGATCGGCACCGTGCAGGACTGGCCCACATGGCTACGCGCGGACGAGCGGACCGCGACCGGGGAGCGACGAACAATTACGTTGGCAGACGGATCTTTGGTCCAGCTTGATACCCAAAGCGCCATCGCCGTGGATTTCAACGCCAACCGGCGGGTGGTTCGGCTATTGGCCGGCAAGGCGGCCTTTTCCGTGGCGCGCGATGCGAAGCGTGTCTTTACCGTGGAAACGGCCGAGGGCTCCGCCACCGCGCTCGGCACCCGTTTCCTGGTGTCCCGAAACGACATAGGCGCGAACGTGACCGTCACCGAACACGCTGTCCGTGTCACCTATCCGGCGCCGGGGGGCGGCGTGCGGCTGGTTCGCCAGGGGCAGAGTGTCAGCTACGGCCCGGACGGCCTGTCCGCCGTTGCCGATGTCGATGCGATCACCGCAATGGCGTGGACCGATGGGGTTCTGACCTTCAACAATGCGCCCCTCGAACAGGTCGTGGCCGAGATCGGCCGCTATCATGTCGGCTATGTTCGTGTGATCGGCACGGCACGCCGACTGCGTGTCAGCGGCGTATTCCGCACCGACCGCCCGGTGGCAACGCTTGATCAGTTGCAACGCTCTCTGGGGCTCAAGAGCATCCATCTGACCGAGCGACTGATACTGATTTCGGCCTGAATCGCAAAAATTGCATTTCCCGACCTCTCGTTTCCCATAGGCCGATCGTCCATAATGCAAGCAGCTCGCATTAGCAGTTGCTGGCAGGATGAATTCGGGGGTTTGAACATGAAGGTTTCGGGGATGCTGCGCAGCGGCATGCGTGTGGCGCTGCCGCAGACATTGCTGCTGGCTACAACGGGCGCGGCGGCAATGGTCATGGCAAGCACCGCCGCAGCGCAGACCACGCGCAGGTACGACATTCCCGCTGGCAATCTGGCCGATGTCCTAAACCGCTATGCCCAGCAGGCCGGTGTCGAACTGGCCTATCCTGCGGAACTGACCACCGGCCGAACGAGTCCGGGCCTGAAAGGCAGCTTCGCTCTCGCCGAGGGGTTGTCGCATATCCTCACCGGCAGCGGTCTCAGCTTCCGCCAGACCGGTGAGCGGGCCTTCACACTGGAGGCTGCACCGCAAGTCGCGAACGGCACGATCCAGCTTGGCCCGGTACAGGTGGAAGGACGCGGAGAAAGCGCATCGATCCCCCTTGGCTCCACCACCAGCGATCCTGGCACGACGGAGGCGTCCCGCTCCTACGCCTCTTCCGTCACCACAACCGCGCTGCGAATGCCGACGACGCTGAAAGAGACGCCGCAATCGGTGACGATCATCACCCGGCAACGGATCGAAGACCAGAATCTGACCGAAATTACGCAGGCGCTGGCGCAGACGGTCGGCGTGACGTTCAATGCCAGCGGTTCGCCGGATTCGGACTCAAGCGTCCTCTATTCACGCGGTTTCGCGGTCAGCAACTGGCAGGTCGACGGCATTGCCCGTCCCACCGCCTATGGCTTTGGCGACTCCTATGCCGACCTGGCCATCTACGACCGTGCCGAACTGATCCGGGGCGCGTCGGGCCTGCTCAATGGCTCGGGGAACCCGGCGGCGACCGTAAACCTCGTGCGCAAACGCGCCACGGCGCAGACGCAGATCCTGCTGGAGGGCCAAGGCGGGTCATGGTCTTACGGTCGCGGCCAGATCGATATCGGCGGACCGGTGGATGGCGACGGCCGGGTACGCGCGCGCTTCGTCGGAGCCTATCAGGGCGGCGGGCTGAACATCGACCGCGCCACCACCCATCGCAACGTCCTATATGCGACGGCGGAGACCGAACTGACCGATACGACGATGCTGCGCGTCGGTATCGATTACCTGCGACGGCAGGCCGATCAGTCCAACATGAACGGCGTGCCGATCATCACCACCGATGGGAAACCGACGCGATTTGCCCGGTCGCGCAATACCGTGACCGACTGGACCCGGTATGATCGCGACTCGCTCAGCGCCTTCGCCTCGCTCGAACAACGGGTCGGCGCTTGGTCGCTACGCCTCGACGTCGATCGTACGCAGAAAAATTACGACATGGTATTCGGCTATGCGCTGGACGGCGCGCTAAATCCCGATGGCAGCGGCATCGGAATCTATCCAGGCCGCTGGGCCGCCACCCAGCGCATGGCCACCGTGATCGGCACGGCCTCCGGCCCGCTGAAGATTTTCAGCGACGATGATCTACTGATGGTGGGCGCGACCCATTACCAGACCAAGGAGGACGGTCCGGCCTATAAGAACTGGGATTATCCCGACACCGCGATCGCCAACTATTACACATGGCAAGGCAAGGGCCCAGCCGAGCCGGACTGGGTCTATCGGGGTGAGACGGGCAATAAGGAACGGCAGACCGCAGCCTTCGGTACCCTGCGCTTAAAGCCCGTGTCACCATTGTCGTTGATCGCCGGCGGACGCGTTACCAATTGGCTTCGCGACACATGGAACGCTCGGGTCACGGGTACGCGCACGACCTCACGCATCGAGGAGAAGGGACAATTCACGCCCTATGCCGGCTTGGTCCTCGACGTCACGCGACAGGTCTCGCTCTATGCAAGCTATACCGACATATTCCAGCCGCAGGATTATCGTGACGTCCAGGGCCGGTTCCTGGATCCGCTGGTCGGCAAGGGATACGAACTAGGGGCGAAAGCCGCGCTGAACGACGGCAAGCTGAACCTGTCGGCAGCATGGTTCCGTATCCAGCAATCGAATTTCGCCGTCTATGTTCCGGGCGTGGTCGGGCCGACCGGCGACTATGTATACAAGGCGCTCGACGGCACCCGCTCCGAAGGTGTCGAGTTGGAGGCGTCCGGCGAGATATTGCCCGGCTGGCAGGTTTCGGGGGGATACAGCCATGTCGAGCCGAAGGATCGCGACGGCGTGCGGCTGAACGCGAACCTCCCGAGCGACAGCGTCAAGCTTTTGACGAGCTATGATGCCGGCAAAGCAGGCATCCATGGGCTGAACGTCGGCGGCAATCTGTTGTGGAACAGCAGCAGCTATACCGACATCAGCGGATGGGTGTCGGGCCAGACCCGTGCGACGCAGCCGGCCTATGCGGTCGTCGACGCCTTTGTCCGCTATGCGCTCACACCCCAGCTATCGCTCTCGGTCAACGCCAGCAACCTGTTCGACAAACGCTATTACTCGAACATGGACTGGTTTGCGACGTTCGGTGAGGCCCGGCGGATCGTCGGCACGCTTCGAGCGCGCTTCTGATCGACGGGTGGAGCGATGACCATGGCCACAATCCTTGTTTCGGACGGATCGTTGACGGCGGTCGCGGATCCGCCGGCCGACGTCGATGCCAGCCCGACGGGCGCCACGACATCACGGCAGGCCAGCGTGGTTACGTGGCCGCCACCGTTGCGCTATGCCGATCGACCGCCCAGCCTGCGCGCCCGGTTGACCGGGGCGGGCGGCGTGATAGCTCTGTCGCTCGTCACGCTCGGTGGCGCATTGGTGACATGGACCAGCTATCGGCCCGTCGCGCCCGCTCCTCCGATGGCGGTATTCGACGTCGCCCCGCCGGCGGCACCGCCCGCACCCGTGCGCGAACTGCCCCCCAGCCCCGAACAGAGGCACAAGGCGAGTCCCCAGCAGCCGCGCGAACAGACGATCGTCGAGCCGCCACTGGTGCCGATGCCCACCACAAATCCGGTCAGCGTTCTGCCGACAAAGCCGGCGCCCGATCCGGTGCCGCCGGTCGAACAGACCAGCGCCCCCGAAGCGCGACCCATACCCCCTGCTCCGCAACCGTCCAACGCTGCGCCGACATGGCAGGGTCAGGTGCTCGCCGCCCTGAACAAGGTGCGGCGTTACCCACGCGAGGCGAGCTTTCGCCGTCAGCAGGGCGTACCCTATATCCGTTTCGTCATGGATCGTGACGGCCGGGTATTGTCGGCGCGCCTCGAACGTTCGTCGGGCGTCGCCGCGCTCGACAGCGCGGCGATCGCGCTTCCCAAACGTGCGCAACCACTGCCCAAACCACCGGCCGAGGTGCAGGGCGATACGATCGAACTGGTCGTGCCGGTCGAGTTCGTGATCCGGTGAAACGGGCGGTCAACTACTCTGCCCGCTCGCTACTGGTTCTCGTGGTGCTCTCGTTTCCCGCCGGCCTGATCGCGGCTCAGCAACCGGCCGGCGCGGCACTCGCGCCCAGCCAGGACAGCGACGATACCGTTCCGAGGGCGGGCAACAGCATCGCCTATCCCGCATCCTTTTATACCCAGTTCGAACCGCAGACCGCGCTCGACCTGCTGCGGCGCACCCCAGGCTTTACGCTCGTCGCGCCGGACACCGATGACATGGTGCGCGGTTTCGCGGCCAATGCGGGCAATGTTCTGGTCGATGGCCAGCGTCCGACCTTCAAGTCGGGCGGGTTGAAGGCGTTTCTGGGGCGGATAAGTGCCGCGCGCGTGGCACGGGTCGAGCTGATCCGTGGGGCGATGACCGGCGAGGCGCAGGGGCAGACGCTGGTTGCCAATCTGGTGCTGGTCGAGGGCGCGGACGCATCGGGCAATGCCAACGTCCAGCTTCGCGGCGCGCCGAACGACGGGGTCACACCTGGCATGGAGGCGAATTACGCCTTTGCCGCAGGCGACTGGCAACTTTCCACCGGACTGACCGCGTCTTATGAACGGAACCGCTATACCGGGCGCTACGATCACTTTGATCAGGCGGGTCGTATGACTGCCGTGCAGAACGAAAGGCTGCCCCAGAACGAAACGAAGATCGCCGCCAACGCCACGGCGTCGCGCGCTGTGCTGGGCGGGCAGTTGAACGCGAACGTCCGTTACGCCTGGGAACGCGAACGCTACCGCCAGACACTGACTTCGGACATGTCCGGCGAGCCGGGGTCCCGTATCTTCGGTCGGGAGGGCGATCATGACGGCGAGCTCGGCATCGACTGGATACGCTCCCTGTCGCGGGGTTGGGGCCTCAAATTCGTAGGTCTGGCCCGCACCGCGACGAACACGTTTTTCGAAGCCTCCGCCGGGACCGCGACAGAAAGTGGCTTCACCTCTCGGAACCGAACGACCGAGTTGGTGGCACGCACGTCGCTGCACCGGGAGGGCCCGCATTGGCTCCTGCCCGAACTGATTGCGGAACTGGCATGGAACCGGCTGGACGGACATTTTGGTCAGATGGAGGACGGCGTGGCGCTCGATCTTCCCGGATCGGATGTCCGGGTCGGCGAACTGCGCGCCGATGTCACCGCGAACCTGTCGGCACGGTTGACGCCGGTCCTGCGGACGGAAGCCGGACTGGCATATGAACGCGCGGGTCTCGAGGTCGGCGGTCAACAGGCGGAGCGGCGAACGCTATCCTTTTGGAAACCATCGGCCGCCCTGATCTGGGATGCGGGTGCGAAAACACAGTTGCGGCTGGGATGGCGGCGAACGGTCGGGCAGCTCGATCTTACCGGCTTTGCCGCAACCGGGAACCTGATCGATGATCGGCCGATCGCCGGCAATGCACGGCTGCGGCCGGAAGTTACCGAAAGCGCGTCACTCAAACTCGATCACCGCTTCGGCAAGAACGGCGGGGCGCTATCGCTCACCCTGTCGCAAGAGACGATCAAGGACGCCCTGACCTATGTCCCGCTGTCGTCGGGGGGCGAGGCACTATTGAATTTCGGCACCGTGAACCTGTGGAGCCTTGCCGGCGAAGCTACCCTGCCTCTCGATCGCTGGATGGCGGGGGCGCGGCTTACCGCCAAGGGCAGCATGACGCAGGCACGCCGTCCCGATCCGTTCGGCGGACGTCGCGCAGACCGCCGCGACTTCGACTTTCTCGAAGCGTCCTTCCGGCCCGACATCGTCCGGCTGCGCTCGGCGTACGGCATCAGCGCAGAGATCACCTCGTCGGAGCGTGAATGGTATGTCGGTCAATATGAACAGTCGCGCTACCGCCCCTATCTGGTCGCCTATGTCGAGACGGCGATGGTACCAGGCTATAAGACGACGCTGACCGCCTCCGGCATTACGGGCGAACGGGAACATCGGTTGCGGATGTTCTACGCACCGGATCGCGCAGGCGAGTTGGTTCGTATCGAGCAGCGGACGCGGACGCGGGGGGTCTATATCAGCATGAATGTCTCGCGACAGTTCTGATCCCAATGTGCAGACATTCTATGCTCGGCGATGTACTCGCAGGGCGTGAAACCGCTGAGCGTCTTGCGCCGACGGGCGAAATTCCATGCGGCCATGAAGTCGGCGGGGTGTGTCCGCAGTCGATCATGGGTTTCAGGGTGGAAGCGTTTGGCGGTCGCCTCCTTGATGGTCCGGTTCAGCCGCTCGACCGACCTTCGCCGGAGCGTGCGTGGTCGTGGCGCACCCATGACGTACCTGTCCCATACGGCTTCCTTTCAAACGAAAGGATCGCACCACCAAACCCTGGGATCAAACACCTGGAAATCACGGTGTCGAGACATGCATCTCGTGGCAACCTATCCGTCAATCGAAGTGGACCATACGGCATAGCAGGTCCCGGTTCACGTTCATGCCAGCTTGCCCGATTGATAAAATCGTGGTGGGAACGGGGCCTGTGATGCCCCCTTGGGATCGCGAAGTTCGTTTCGCTGCCCCGCATCGGCACTTAATGGGATAGCCATGCCGTGGCTTTGCTCGAGCAGAGCAAAGAGCTTGCCACTCATTCGCGCGGCGAGATCCTCATGACCGGGGCTGGCGACCAGATTGTTCGTCTCGTGCGGATCCTCAGCGAGATCGTATAGCTCGTCGATGTCCCAGATGCCGTGGAAATGCATATATTTGTACCGGTCCTCGCGCAGGGCGTGCACGGTCGGAGTCTGGGGGAAATTCCGCTCCCAATAATATTCATACAGGAGTTCGTCTCGCCACGGCGCATGCGCATCGCGCACCAGCGGCAGCGCGTTGGCCCCAGCCATGCCGTCCGGCGCGCGAAGTCCAGCGGCGGCGAGCAGCGTGGGGGCGATGTCGATATTGGCGACCACCTGTTCCACCACGCTGCCTGCCGGGAACAGCGCCGGGCAGCGCGCGAGCACCGGGATGCGCATCGATTCCTCATAGGCGGTGCGCTTGTCGATCAGCCCATGCTCGCCGAACATGAAGCCATTGTCGCCCAGATACAGGATCAACGTGTCGTCCAGCTCGCCGCGCTGTTCGAGCAGGTCCATGATCCGCGCCAGCCCCTCATCGACCGCGAGCAGGGTTTCCATGTAACGCTTGTAATAGTCGCCGATGTCGAGCGTGCCGTGATAGGGATAGCCGACGCCGTGCCAGCTGTTGCGCTGGTTCTCCACCCACATCGGCCGCCCCGGCGCGTTCGGCGCCATCGAGGCGGGATAGCGGAACGTCTCCTTGTCGTACCGGCCCTTGTGGCGTTCGGCCGGGATGAACTCGGAATGCACCGCCTTATGCGCCAGATGCATCATCCAGGGGCGGCCCTTGGGCCGCTTGCCGATCCAGTCGATCGCGTAATCGGTCAGCTCGTCGGTGATATAACCCTTTTGCGGTACGTGGCGGCCATCGACGTTCACTCCGTCGGCGCTTGGCAGATAGCTCCCCTGCCCCTTGAAGCTGACCCAATGGTCAAAACCGGGCTGCGGCCCGTAGCCGTCGTCGCCCATATGCCATTTACCGATGAAGGCCGTGTCGTGCCCGGCGTCCTGGAGATATTCGGGATAGAATATGAGGCCCGGCGGGATCGGATGATTGTTGTCGACCACCTTGTGCTGATGCGCGTAGAGCCCGGTGAAGATTGACGCCCGGCTCGGCGAACAGAGCGCGGTGGTGACGAACGCATTGCGGAAATGCGTTCCCTCGCGCGCCAGCCGGTCGAGCGTGGGCGTGTCGCCGAAATCCTGCGCCTTCATGAAACCCATGGCGTCGTAGCGATGGTCGTCGGTCAGCACGACCAGGATGTTGCGCGGCCTGATACCCGGCAGACGCGGCAGGCGGCGCGACCGGCGCGGCTCTGGCGCGGCGCCCGCCGCCATCGAATAGAGGCCGAACGCACCGCCGGTCCCGGCGAGCAGCACCCCGCGCCGCGTCGTGTCGCCGTTCATCAAAAGTCCTTCCGCAGCAGAAGCCCCGCGTAACGCCGGTCGTCGCGCGGCACGAAGCGGACGGTCCCGCCAAATGTGCCGTTGCTCAGGAAGCTGGCATAGGGCGTGTTGGCGATGTTCTTCACATAGGCGCGCAACTGCCACCCGTCGCCGGGACGGATCAGCGCAACGCTGGCGTTCCAGACGGCAAAGGCGGGCTGGACGGTGTTGGGCGTCTCGGCCAGCGAATATTGCACCTTGCTGCTGAACGACACGTCGCTTTGAATTTCCATCGAAAGCGCGTCCGACAGCGCAAAGCGATAGGCCGCATTCTCAAACAGGCGAATGCGCGGCGCAAAGGGCAGCGGCTGGCCATTGATGTTGCAGCTAACCGGTGCGCCGACCGGGCAGTTGAAGTTGCGGACGGTGGCGTCGGTGAATGCACCCGACAGATCGACAGTGAAGCCCCTGGTCGGACGTAAGGTCACGTCCGCTTCGATTCCGCGCGACCGGACCGATCCGGCGTTGATCAGCCGCGTGACGGGCGCGCCGCCAACCGAGTCGGTGAAGTTCGCCTGATAGCCATCGAAATCGGTCGTATAGACCGCCAGTGCATAGCTGAGCGCGCGGTCGGCGGTGCTGCCCTTGATCCCGCCCTCATAGGAGTTGGACGTTTCCGGGTTCAGCGGCACTTCGTCGAGTAGGGTCGTCGCATTGAGCGAGCGCATGTTGAAGTAAACGTTGTAGGCCGGGCCCTTGTAACCGCGCGAATAGGTGAAATAGGTCTGAGCATGGTCGCCCAGATCGAGCTGTAGCCCGAGGCGATAGCTGTCGCCACGCGCATCGGTGCGGCCCGTCGCATTGTGATAGGCGCGGATTCCCGGCCGGTCGAGCGACGCCGCGCCGCTGTTCGTCGGGTCGTTGGTCGACGTGCGGACATGATAGAAGTCGAGCGTATCCCAGGTCAAACGATAGCCCGCGATTCCCCGGAAATGCGGGGTGAAGTTGATATTCGCCTCGCCGAACAGCGCGTAATTGTGGTTGGTGATGCCGTAATTGGCGACGCCGGTGGTGCTGGTCCGCGTCGTGCCAGACAGGGTGGTCAGCGCACGTTGATATTGCTCGTCGGTCCGCGCGCGCAGATAATAGGCCCCCAGGACATAGTCGATCAGGCCGCCCTTGGGCGAGGTCAGCCGAAGCTCCTGCGAGAATTGGCGGCTGTTGACGCTCCCGTCGTCCGCGCCCGAGGGGAAGGCGGCCGTCAGCTGGGCAAGGCCGTCATAATCCTGCCGCTGGTGGTTCAGCCATTGCCGCCAGGCGGTGATCGATGTGACGTGATAGTCGCCCAGCGCCAGTTCGCCGGTCAGCGATCCGCCGTAATTCTCGTCACGGACATGGGTGTCGATATCGGTCGCCAGCCGCCGGTTCGACGGCGACGCGACGATCCCCTGCCCGGCCAGCGCGGCGGCCAGGGCGGTAGAGTCCGTGCTCGCATTCGTCGGATAGGCGATCTGCCGGGTCGAGCTATAGACCGCCGCCACCGTCTCGCGCGTGTTCAGATAGTCGCCGATCGCGGTGATCTTCAGCGCGTCGAAAGGCGTCACCACCAATTTGCCGCGCGCCCCGTAGCGGCGCGAGCCATTGGCATCATGGCCGGTCGCGACATTACGAAGATTGCCGTCGAAATCGCTATAGAGGCCCCCGATCAGCGCCTGGACCTTGCCCGGCACGATCGCACCCGACACGCCCGCCTTGATGCGATACTCCTGATCGGTCGTCGCCCCGGCCTCGCCGAAGGCATGGAATTCGTCGGTCGGGTTGCGCGTGACGATATTGACCACGCCCGCCGACGCGTTCTTGCCGAACAGGGTGCCCTGCGGCCCGCGCAGCACCTCGATCCGCTCGACCTCGCCCAGGTCGAGCGTCGACTGGCCCGGGCGGGTCAGCACCACACCGTCGAGTACGGTCGATACCGATGGCTCGACCCCGGGCGAGGTCGTGATCGTGCCGATCCCGCGGATAAAGACGGTGCGATCTTTGTTGGACGCGCCGCTGCGGAAGCCCACAGATGGGATCGAGGCAGCGATCCGTTCGAGATTGTTGAGCTGCCGCTCCGCCAGCGTACCGCCCTCCAGGGCCGTGATCGCGATCGGCACCTGTTGCAGCGTCTCGTTGCGAAAGCGCGCGGTCACGACCACCTCGCCGTCGGCGGGTTTGGTGTCAGTTTTAGCGGGGGGCGCATCCTGTGCGGCGGCGGACGTGGCAATCAGGGTAAAAGCGGTGCCGACAAGCAGCACGGACAGGCGTCGATCGATCATCTGGTCCCCTTTCAGATCGACGCGGAGGCTAATGCCCACTCATTGCATGGGAAATAAAGAAGCACCTTGCCCGTTAGCAGCGCGGCTTTAGCGCCCGGTCTCGATCGGCCTGAGCCGGGGCAACAGCAATTGCACCCAGCCGAGCGCCGCGAGATAGGCCACCGCCGCGAACAACAGCAGCGGCAGATAGCCAAGCCCCGCCGCCAGGGTCAGCCCGGCAATCTTCGCGATCGCAACGCCCCCCATGTTGCCGCAAAATGACCCGAACGCCGTCACCCGACCGACTCGGTGCTGCGGCACGATATCGGCGATCATCGCGAAGATGTTGGTAGAAAAGGCCTGATGCCCGGCCAGCGCCAACGCCATCAGCGACACCGCGACCGGATAGCTGTGCGTCAGCAGCGCCACCGGGATCGGGACGACGGCCAGTGCGCCGCCAAGCAGCACGGCCTTGCGCGCCGCATTCACCGACCAGCCACGCCCGAGCAGCCGGGTCGGCACCGCTCCGCCGACCAGCGAGCCGATCGCCGCACCGCCATAGGCCAGCGCCAGCGGCACGCCGAGCGCGACGCCCGACAAGCCGAATTGTCGGTGGAAAAAGTCGGGTAGCCAGAAGAGCAATAGCCACCAGGTCGCATCGGACAACAGCTTGGCCCCCGCCACCGCCCAGGTCCGCCGGTCGCGCAGCAGCCGCGCGTCGGGCAACGGCGGCGCGGCGTCTGCCAGCTTGGGCGCGGCAAAGACGATTCCCCGCGCCACTATCAGCCAGGTCAGGGCCCAGCCTAGCCCGACCAGCCCGACCACGATGAACGTGCCCCGCCAGCCGAATGTCAGGCCCAATAATGGAATGGCGAGCGGCGCCAGGATCGCGCCCAAGCTATTGGCGGCATTGCCCGCACCAAAGCCTGCGGACCGCCAGCGCGGCGGCAGGACGGCGGCGACCGTCTTGATGCCCGTGGGCGTCCCCATCGACTCGGTCGCCCCCAAGGCCACGCGCACCGCAATGAACGCGCCCATCGACCGCGCCCAGCCGTGGAGCAAGGCCGCAACGCTCCATGCCGCCACCCCGATCGGATTGGCCCAGCGCACACCCAGCCGGTCGACGATCCATCCGCTGAACAGGAAACCGACCGCCGCGCCGCCCTGAAACCAGGCGGCCAGCGTGCCGTAATCGTCATCGCTCCAGCCGAGATCGGCGGCGATCACCGGCTTCAGCACCGCGATGACCTGTCGGTCGACGAGGTTCAGAACACCGGCCGTGATGACCAAAGCAAATAACAGCCCGCGATGGCGCGCGCTCAATTCCCCGACATGTCTCATGCCCGCATCATGGCGAGGCGCCGGGCATAGCGGCGAGACAGTTTCTCTATCGCGCCGCCAAGCCGCTCACAATGTCAGCGGGGCATGATCGATCCGTGGGAGGACATGGCGCGCGAACAGGTCGGCCTCGGCCGCATGCGGATAGCCCGACAGGATGAACGCATCGATGCCCGCTTCGCGATAGGCCTGCAGCTTGGCGAGAACCTGATCGGGATCGCCGACGATCGCCGCGCCACACCCCGAACGCGCCCGACCGATGCCGGTCCACAGGTTCGCCTCGACATAGCCGTCGTCGCTCCCCTCGCGCAGTTCGGCCTGGCGGCGAACGCCCGCCGATTGCGAGTCCAGTGAACGCGACCGGATCGCCGCGCCGGTGGCGTCGTCCAGCTTGGACAGCAGCCGGTCGGCGGCGGCGCGCGCCTCCGCCTCGGTTTCGCGAACCACGACATGGACGCGGTAGCCGAAGCGCAAGCTCCGGCCGCGCCGCGCGGCCCGCGCGCGAAGGTCGGCGACGATGGCGCGCACCCCCTCCATCGTGTCGGGCCACATCAGATAGACGTCCGCGCCCTCGGCCGCCGCCTCACGCGCGGCCTCGGACAGGCCGCCAAAATAGAAGGGCGGGCACCGCCCCGAGACGGTCGTCACGCGCGGCGGGTCGAGCTTCAGCTTCCAGAATTCGCCGTCATGATCGAGCGGCTTGCCGTCCAGCAGGGTACGCAGGATGTGCATCGCCTCGACCGTGCGGGCATAGCGAGGCGCGCTGTCCAGCGTCTCGCCGGGCAGGTCGCTGGAGATGATGTTGACGGTCAGCCGCCCACCCAGCATCCGGTCGATCGTCGCGATCTGCCGCGCCAGTTGCGGCGGCCAGCTCTCGCCGATCCGCACCGCCATCAACAACCGCATCCGCTCGAGCAGCGGCGTGATCCCGGCGGCAAAGGCGGTGGTGTCGATGCCCAGCGCATAGCCCGATGGCAGCAGGCAATTGTCATAACCCGCCGTTTCCGCCTGCAGCACGATGTCGCGGCAATGCTCCCAGCTCGAACGCAAGGCCGGGTCGGGTACGCCCAGAAACTCGTAATCGTCGTCACACAACGCCGAGAACCAGCTGATCTCGCAAGGGCCAAGCGTATCGGTCATGGCAAGCGCTCCCCCATTCCGGCCTGAAGCACGGCATACCATTCGGCGCGGGTCCACTCCACGCGGTATACGTCCGCCGCCGCACGAATGCGGTCGGGATTTTGCGATCCGATGATCGGGATGATCCGCGCCGGATGCGCCATGACCCAGGCCAAAGCAGCCGTAGCAGCATCGACGCCCCAGCGCTGGCCATGCTCAGCCAGCAACGCCCCCGCCGGATGATTCCCCGCGACCAGCCGCCCGCCCGCCAGCGGCGACCAGGCGAGCACCGCCATGTCGCGCGCCATCGCCTGGTCCAACGTGCCGTCGAACAGCGGCGCAGGATGCAGCGGCGAGAATTCGGGCTGGGTGGACAGGATGGGCAGTCCCAGGAACGCCGCCAGTGCGTCGACCTCGGCCGGGCTATGGTTCGACACGCCGATCCCGGCGACCTTGCCCGTCTCGACCATGCGGGTCAGCGCGGCAGCGACCTCCTGCGGATGGCTCAGGAAATCGCGGCGATGGATCTGGTACAGCTCGACCCGCTCGACGCCCATGCGCGCCAGCGACGCGTCGAGAGCTCCCGCCAGATAGGTGGCACTCGAATCATAGGGAAAGCCCGGCCAGATGCCGCCCTTGGTCGCGATCACCATCCGCTCACGCAATTCGGGCGCCTCGGCAAGCACCCGTCCTAACAGCGCCTCGGAAGATCCGAACCCGCCATCGTCGGCACCGTAGATATCAGCGGTGTCGAAAAGGTTGATCCCGGCATCCAGCGCCGCCTCGACACGGGCACGCGCCGCCGAGACGTCGTCGCCGGTAAAACGCCACATACCCCAAGCTATTGGGGACACAAGGATTGCACTCTTGCCGAGCGGCCGTGCTTCGCGGGAAAGGCGGATGGTCGTCATCGGGCGTCGGAATGGCATAGGGACACGGGCAATGGTAGCCGCAATTCGGTACGGGATCGTCGGAACGGGCATGATGGGCGTCGAGCATCTGCGCAACATCGCGCTGGTCCCGGGCGCACAGATCGTGGCAATCGCCGACCCGGTGCCGCAATCGCTCGACTGGGCGCGCGACGCGCTGGGGACGGCAGCGGCGGGCGTCACCGCCTATGACAGCGTCGAGGCATTTGCCCGCGACGCTCGTGTCGACGCGGTCGTGGTGGCCTCACCCAATCACACCCACCGCACAGTCCTAGAGCCTCTGTTCGGCATGGATGCGGCGATCCTGTGTGAAAAGCCGCTTGCCACCACCCTCGCCGATGCGCGCTGGATCGTCGAGCGCGCCGCCGATCATGGCCGGCCCTTCTGGACCGGCATGGAATATCGCTTCATGCCCCCCGCCGCCGCCTTTATCGATGCTGTCCATGGCGGGCGTGTCGGCCGGTTGCAGATGCTGTCGATCCGCGAGCACCGCTTCCCCTTCCTGCCCAAGGTCGGCGACTGGAACCGGTTCGCCGCGAATACCGGCGGCACGATGGTCGAGAAATGCTGCCACTTCTTCGATCTGATGCGGCTGATTGTTCAAGCCGAACCGGTGCGTGTCTATTGCTCGGGCGCGATGGACGTGAACCATCTCGACGAACGTTATGATGGCCGCACCCCCGACATCATCGACAACAGCTTCACCACCATCGATTTCGCCAATGGCGTACGCGCCATGCTCGACCTGTCGATGTTCGCGGACGGGGCCGAGCATCAGGAGGAAATGAGCGCGACCGGCGACATCGCTCGCCTCGACGCCCTGATCCCGCCCGGCGAACTGGTCTACAGCCCGCGCGTCGGCTTCGGCGGAGAGAAACGCGTCGAGCGCACCCGCATCGCGATCGACCCGATGGCCCATGCGGCGGGCAGCCATGAGGGCGCGACCTATTACCAGCACCTCGCCTTTGCCGACGCGGTGCGCGGCGACGGCCCCGTCCAGGTGTCCGCCGAGGACGGTCTCCGCGCGGTGGCGATGGGTGTCGCCGCGGAAATCAGCGCCCGCGAACACCGCGTGGTCGAGATGCGCGAGGTCGAGGAGATAGTATAGTGTCGTGGCCCCGGCGTCCTTGGCCGCTTACCGTGACACCATTGGGCGCTTAGAAGAGGTCGCTTACCCCTTCCCCGCCATTACCTGTCCTGTGGCATTCGTTCATCGTGAACTTTGCCGCCCGCGATGGTCTGGATCATCACGGAAAATGGCGCGGAAGGGGTAGAGATCGCCCCGCTTTCGCAAAAACCACGCCGCGATGGCGGTCGCCGTATCGCGTGTCTCTACCCATCCTCACGCCCTCGACATCTGTGGGCCAATCGCGGCCCGTATGATCGCGATGGCGACTTACCCGACCGCCGTCAGAACCGCTGTGAGTGGCTATAGCTGATAGCCCAGCGAAAGCATCACATTGCGCGGTGCGGACACGAAACAGTCGCCGCGGGCGAGACAAGACGCATAGGCGCGATTGTCGAGAAGGTTGGTGGCATTGACGCGGATGCGCCAGCGGTCACGCTCCAGCTCGACCAACGCGTCGACCATCGTGCGTGCGGGTGTCACGATCGTCCAGGCGCTATTGCCCGAAACCTGTTGGCCCAGATAGCGCACGCCCGCTCCCAATCTCAGGGTCGCCCAGTCGCCCTCGATCGTTTTGGTCCCCCAGGCGGACGCGGTGTGACGTGACAGATAGCCAATCCCCCCCGTATCGCCGTCCACGTCATTAAAGCCATAGGCAAGCGACAGATCGTAATTGCCCGGCAGGGTACGGGTGGCCTCCAACTCGAAGCCCTGGGTCGTCAGTTCCCCCGCCTGGATCTGACCCAGCGGATTGGTAGGATCGGGAACGGGGCGGTTCCGTTCCTTGATATCGAAGCCCGTCACGGTAACGAGCGTGGCCCGGTCCGGCTGCCACTTCACGCCGGTTTCGAACTGCCTGCCCGTCTGCGGGCGAAAGGGGGTGCCGGCCGTCGTCTGGCCGGCAACCGGCTGGAAGCTCTCGGTATAGCTGAAGAAGGGCGACAGGCCTGCCCCTACCTCCCCGATGATACCGGCGCGGAAGGTGGTGGCCGTATCCGTGGTACGGCTGGTCACGCCGGTCGTGGTGTCAAGGCTGGCGGTGCGCACCCGATCACGTCGCGCGCCTAGCACGACCGAGACCCGGTCCCATAAGCGGATCTGGTCCTGAACATAAAGGCCGAGCTGCTTTTGGGTGTCGCGCGTGAAGGGTTTGAGCAGCGCCGGCTCGACGATCGAGGCATAGTCGATGTCGTAGAGATCAATGACTTGGTAGTCGTAATTGTCGCTCTTGCGAACGCGGTTCCAGCTATAGTCGACGCCTGCGAGTAGCGTGTGCTCCACCGCTGCGCCGGTCTGGAAACGCCACTGGACGTTGTTGTCGGTCGAAAAGACGTTGAGCCGCGCGACCGAGGAACCCGCATACAGGCCGATGCGTCGTCCCGCGCTGCCCGATATATAAGGATCGGTCGGGTTGCTGTAGCTGTCGGGATAATGGGTGAAATAGTCGAGGTCGCTGTCGATGTAGCGCGCCTTTAGGCTCAACTTCAGGTCATTGGTAAAGCGGTGCGTGATGATGCCGGATCCTTGGAGCAGCCTGCCATCATACCGGTCGTACCCGGGCTTGCCGATGAAAAGATAACGCGGCAGGCGCGGATTGCCGGGATTGTCGCGCAACGTGCCGATGACCGGCAGGAAGTTCGCGGTCGAGCCGGTCTGGTCCTTCTGATAGAGGCCCAGCAACGTCACGTCGGTTTGCAAGCTCGGCCGCCAGGTGACGGACGGCGCGACCATGACCCGGTCGTCCGAAACATGATCGACATAGGTATCGGCATCGCGCACCCGCGTGACGATCCGGGCTGCCAGCGTATCGCTGACTACGCCATTGACGTCGGCCAGCACTTCCTTGCGGTCATAGCTGCCATAGACGAGGTTCAGGTCTGCGCTGTTGGTGAACAGCGGCGTTTTGGACACGAGGTTGACGATCCCGCCGATCGAGCCCTGCCCGAAAAGGACCGAGGCGGGGCCACGCACCACCTCCACCCGTGAGAAATTATAGGGGTCGGACGTGATGCTGGCATAATAGCTGAAGATGTCGCGCATGCCATCGCGGAACTGCAGAGCATCGACACCGCGAATGGTAAAGCTGTCGACCCGAGTGTCGCGGCCATAAGCGTCGGAATTGACGCCAGCGGCATAGCGGACGGTATCAGCGATGTTGATAGCACCCTGCGCCAGATAGACATCGTCAGGAATAGCCGTAATCGGCTGTGGCACCTGGATCAGCGGTGTTTCGGTCTTCGTTCCGGCAATCGCCTGATCGCGGCGCCCTTCGACCAAAATCTCACGTTCCTTGTCCGCCGCTACCTCGGCCGGGGTGCGGCGATCGGAATCCTCGGGCTCGGCCGCCACCGCCGACGTACTGCAAAGCGCTGCCAGCGCGACGCCGGCCGTGATGATGAGCTTCATGAAACCGTCCCCCTTATAAACAAGGGGCGCACTAGTGCTATTGACAGTGACTCGCAAGAGCAAATTGGTAAATGTGGTACCGGTTTCCGCCAGCCGCCCTCACGCCGACGCATATTTGGTTTGGAACCGAGCCAGGATGACGGTGCCGACCGGCTGGCCGATCGCCTCGGAGGAAGCATAACCGGTCACGGACAGCATCCCGCACGATCCGTGGCGCGTCCACGGTCAATATATGCGCGCAGGACGAGAAGGGGCCCGCAGTAGAGCATTGACCCGTGCTGTGATGAAACGTCAGCCATGGGCTCATGTGCCGGCAAGCACGATCGGGCAGATCGGCACGCCGAGGAGTTTCGGGGCTTCTTAAAAGCTCGACCAGTCGTCCTGCGCCACGGCAATTGCCGGGGCAGTACGAACGCGCGCGCCCGCCGCGACCCGCGCACCGGCCTTCGCCACAAGGTCCTGAAGCTCGTACACCGATGCCGTACGCTTCATTCCGTCTTCGTCCGTCAGTCGGAAGCGACCGACCTGTCGAGCCATGTTCGCGGTCTGGTCGGCCAAGCTCCGTGCGGCGGCAGTAGCCTCTTCGACCATCGCGGCGTTCTGCTGTGTGACGCCGTCCATCTCGGAAACGGCAATATTCACCTGCTGCAAGCCGATGGACTGACGCTCGGCCGCCGAGGCGATTTCGGATACCAGGGTGCTGATCTCGCCGATACGCCCCGTGATCCGGGTCAACGCCGCCCCGGTTTCCCCGACCAGCGTCACGCCGACATCAACCTGTTCCGTCGATGCGGTGATCTTGTTCTTGACGTCCTTTGCCGCCTCCGCCGAACGCTGCGCAAGCGCGCGGACTTCGCTGGCGACGACGGCGAAACCCTTGCCCGCATCGCCTGCCCGTGCGGCTTCGACTCCGGCGTTCAGCGCCAGCAGGTTCGTTTGAAAGGCGATGCCATCGATGACGGCGATGATGTCACTGATCTCGTTCGATGATCGTTCGATACCGGTCATCGCGGCGACGGCGCGATCGACCACATCCGCCGATTGCACAGCATCGATGCGTGCGTCCTCAACCACGCCATTCGCACGCATGGCGTTGGCCGCCGTCTTTTGCACGGTCATCGTGATTTCATGCATCGCGGCAGCCGTCTCCTCAAGGCTCGCCGCCTGCTGTTCGGTGCGTCGTGACAGGTCGTCGGACGCCTGCCGGATATCGCCCGCGCCATTGGTGATTTCGCCCGCGCTGATGTTCACTGCCGACAGCGTCGCCGACACCGACGCCATGGCGGCATTGAAATCTTCCTTCAGCTTGGCGAACGGCTCTGCCAGGTCGGCGGTGATGCGGGACCGAAGATCACCTTGCGCAAGCGCTGACAGGCCAGTGCCGACGCTTTCGACGATCAGCGTGGCCTGTTGCTGCTTTGCACGCTCGGCGGCGATCAATTGGTCGCGCAGGGAAGTCACCGCGCGTGCCAGCATGCCGACCTCGTCCCGGCGATCCTTCTGGTCCAGCACGATGTCCAACCTCCCTCCGGCCATATCGCCGATGGCAGCGTTCAGATCGTGCAGCGGCCGCGACACAAGCTTCACCATCGCGAACAGGGTCGCCAAGATGACGCAAAAGGCGGCAAGGACCGCAGCGGCGATCATCACCTTGGAACTGGCGTAATTCGCGGCGGCAGCTTCCTTGGCCTCAGCGTCTTGCCGTTCGAAGATGGACCGGAGCCGCTCTACTTCCCGGGCGAGTTTGTTGCTCTCGCCGCGCACGCTAAGCACCGCGCCTAAAGCGGCGACATCATCGCCTTGGCGGGACAATGACAACGCTGCTTCATCGCGCCGAGTGATTTCCGGGAGGATGTCTGTGATCCGCGCTACGGCCGCTTTGGCTTCGGGCGCCGTTACGAGTTGAGCGAGGCGTCGTTGCGCAGCTTCGGTGCTGTGACGCGCTTGCTTTACGGCGTCGTCGGCCCCCTGCATCTGATCCGCCCCCGCCGCGATATGGCGATACATCGAGGTTCGATAGGCGGCGAACTTCCCTTCGAGTTGCCCCAGTGCGATCGCCTTGGGCAAGCGATTGTCTGCGAATGCGCTTACGCTGTCATTCATTGTCGACAGCTTGGACACGGCGACGCCGCTCAGGCCCAGCACGATCAGCATGCAGCAGCCGAACGCCAGCAGCAGCTTGTTCAGTAAGGACAGGTTTTTCATACGGCCCCCGGATGATACCATCGCCGTGCGCCTTCTCGCATCAACGACGTTGCAAAACCGACCTAGGCCTGGAGCGTAAATACAGGATTAAGCCCTTGTTATAAGGACATTATCATGGAGCAATGCTCCAGATTGCCACTGCCTGACCGTGTAGCGTCAGACCTGCACAAGTGGCAAAGTCCCCCGGTTGCGGCGACCCGATCGAGCGTTGTCACTACCGAATTGGTCAGCACGGGCCGGAGCGGACCAGCCATGTCATATGGCTCAGGATCTTACTCCATCTAACGAGGATGATCGCTGGCATTGGGGCCGATCTATAAGCCGGCCGAGCGCAATCGCGCCATAAAGATTGTACGTCCATTGAGAGGTGATATTCACCCGCTCACTGATGGAGGCGCGCCCCCGCATCGAAAGCGCCACCACGCGCGGCAAGATCGTTCTGGAAGGATGGAAGACCTCGCATGACTGATCCGATCGTCCACGTCATCGCCCGCCTCGTGCCACGCCCCGACAAAGCCGAGGAATTGGCCGGCGCGTTGCTCGAGATACTCGACGAAGTGCGGGCAGAGCCGGGTTGCCTGCTCTACGACGCGCAGGAGAGCCGCGACACGCCCGGCGTGATCGTGATGGTGGAGGCCTGGGCAGACCAGGCCGCGCTTGATGCCCATGGGCGCGCGCCTGCCCTCACCCGCCTCGCCGCCCGTTTCGACGCGTTGCTCGCCGAGCCGCCCGCAGTCGAGCGGCTCCGACGGCTCGGCTGAGGACTCCCGTCAAGGACAGCCGCGGAAAGCCATTCTAGAGGACCGAAGCGATACCCAATGCGGCGCGCACCTAGGTCGTCGACCATATCCTGACACCGGAGACACGGACACCGGCACCGGCGGCGTTCAGGTGAACGCGACCGGCCGTCAGCGGGGCGTTGATCAGCTCGGACAGGACGGCTTGACCGTCGTTTACGAATATTTCGATCGACCCGGCATCGAGGAACACGCTGACCTTTGCGATACCCGCGGTGAAGTCGCAGGCGATATAGCGGTTCTGGCGCCAAGCCGCATTGTCTGGCGGATTAGGGCCGCTGGTATCCCGCTTCACGAACACGCGGTTATCCCGCAATTCGAAGCCGACCTGCGTGAAATATCCGTCGCCACCGCGCACCGACAGCCATGCGCCGCCGGGCCATTCGGCCCCCGTCCGGCTCAGCGTCAGGTCGATACGCCCCGCAATGACCCCGGCATCGGCAGGCCAGACATAATCCGTCCCCTCCATGATCGTCTGGTCCGCCCCATTCACCGTACGGGCGAACACCGCATTCTGCGCCGCGATCGGTGCCATTCGCAGGCGCGGGGTGCCGCCGGTCCGTTCCAGGCGGAGTTGTCGGACGATACTCAACTGCCCGCGATACCCATGCGGCGCCGGCAGGGTGTTCGCATAGGCCCAGTTGTTCATCCAGCCGATCGTCCAGGCGGAGGCAAGCGGATCGGGCGCTCGCGGATCACGCCACACCACGGCGGCATAATAATCGGCCCCGCCGTCCAGCCACTGGCCGGTCATGCTGTCGGCGGTGAAAGCGATGCCGTCGAACGTGCCGACCCAGTAATGGGTACCGCCGGTAAAGCCGCTCGCCGTCCCGTCGCCGCCGACCAGTAGCACCCATTTGTCGGCCGAAGTCGTTCCGTCGGCTTCATAGAGATGCAGGGGGAAGAGATGCGAACATTCCATCACCCCGCCGACGAGGTTGGACAGGAAGCCGCTGGCATAGCTCCACTGCTTCAGGTCGGGTGAGGTATAGAAACCGATCTTGCCCTCTTCGGACAAAGTCGTCACCCAGCGCGCGGTCGGCACGTGCCAGAAGACGGTGGGATCGCGGAACGGCTTGTTGCCCGGAAAATTGGGGTGGACGATCGCGTGAAAGGCAAAGGTCGCGCCGCCGTCGCGCGAACACCACAGCGCGGTCGATTGATTCTGTCCGGCGGCATTGTCGGCGGGCATGGTCGCTAGCGCGATCAGCGTGCCCGCCCCGCAACCGGCGGTGTCGTCGGTGTCGATCACCGCGCTGCCGCTCCACACATCGCCGAACGCGGTCGTCCGACGCGGGATCGACACGCCGCGATCGGTCCAGGTGACGAGATCGGTCGAGGTCCAGCGGCGCCATTCGGTGCCGCCATCGGGCCATGTGGGATTGTAGAGCGCCCACATCGTCCAGCTGTCGCCGATCCGCACCGGGCGCTGCGGATCGTTGATCCAGCCGCCATCGGGCGCGGCGATATGATAATGCGGACGGCCGCCGACCGCCGCCGGGGTCGGGCTTTGGGTCAGGCTGGGGGTCGGGCTGGGGGGCGGCGTCGGGGCCGGAGCGAGTCCGGCAACCGAGGCGCTTCCCCCTCCCCCATCGCCCGATCCGCCACAGGCGGACAGCATGGGCAGGGTCGTGATGAAGCCGAGCGTCTGACGACGCGAAAATGTCGATGCCATCTGCTTCCTCTCCGCGTGCGACGAGCCGCCGCACGTCATCCTCCGCGCATCGCTTCTTCGAGCGATCGCGCGATATTCGCATCGGGACGGCCCGGCGGACGCGGCACTGCGCGTCCGCCGCCCAGATTACATCTTGAAGCGGACGCCCAGGCTGAAATAGCGTCCCTCCACCCGCAGATCGCGGCCGAAGAACTGCGTTTCATTGTAGAAGCGATAATTCTTGAACGGCTGCGCCAGAATATTGCTGACGTTCGCGACCAGCGAGATATTGCGGAACGCATCATAGCTGGCCGAGAAATCGAGCCGGGAGATCGGCCGCACCAGCTCACCCGCATATTGTTCTTCGTTGATGTTGCGGTTGTAGCTGCTGGTCGAGCGCGAGCGCCAATTATACGACAGGCGGGCCGAAATGCCGTTCTTTTCGTAGAAGCCGGTCAGGTTATACGCCCATTTCGACAGGCCGGTAATCTCCACCTGGCGATCACCCTCGCCCAGCACCTGCGGCAACTGATTGGTGCCATCGAGATAGGTAACATTGCCCTGGACGCCGAAGCCCGACAGCGCACCGGGCAGGAAGTCGAAAAAGGTCTGGAGCGACGCCTCGATCCCCTTGATCCGCCCGTCGCCGGCATTTTCCGGTCGGTTGAGCTGGACGCGGCCATAGATGGGATCGTTCACGACCTGGGTATAATAGCCGATGAAGCCGTTCAGGTCGCGATAGAAGGCGGCGACTGACGCCGATCCGTTCTTCGAGAAATACCATTCGAGCGACGCATCGTAATTCTTCGACGTCAGCGGGCGCAGATCGGGATTGCCGCCCGAACCGCTGGCGTCGAACACCGGTGGCGTGCCGTCGGGACCCGGGCTGTTGCGGGTAATGTTGATCGACGGATTGAGCTGCCCGAAGCCCGGCCGGGTCCGCGTCTGGGTATAGCCCAGCCGTATCTGCCATTCGTTCGAGAAGCGGATTCGAGCGATCGCGGAGGGCAGCACATCGACGTAATTCTGGCGCGTGACGCTGGGGACGATGCCGACCGTACCATCGGCAGCCTGCACCCGGCTGAACCCGCGATAGGTGCCGTCGGTGTTGACGATGCGCGCGCCGACCGTGCCGTCGATCCGCACGCCGCCCAGGTCGAAATCAAATTTCCCCTGGCCATAGGCCGCATAGCTTGCCTCGCTGGCGGTGAAGCCGCCCAGCGGATCGAACGGGATCTCTGCGGTGGCGAACTTGGTCACCGCTTCGCGAATGCCATTGTCCGAGGGGAATAATAGGGTCGCGCGCTGGACCGATTGCAGCGCCAGCTGGCGCAGGGCCTCGCCATTGTCGCGGATCGCATCGCGACTGGGGGCGAGCCAGTTCTTGAAGCGTTGCGGATCGTCGCGAAACCCGTCGGTGATCAGCCCGAGCGCCCCCGTCGGCAAGCTGTCGAGCGGGATGTCCAGCCCGGCGGTATAGGCATAGCGATTGTTGTTCTGCGAATAGGCGTTGCGATCGCTGGCGCGGAAGCCGAATTGCAGCCGTGGCAGCCAGCCCCAGTCGGTTTCGAGATCCAGGTCGATGCGACCCTGGACGCCATCGCCCTTGGTCACGAAGTCGCGCTGATAATAGCCCCGCCAGCGACTATTGGCCGGATTGTCGATGGCATAGCCGCCCAGATCGAACACCGCCGATCCGCGCACATCCCAATCGACATTGATGGTGGGCGCGCTGGCGAGCTGGGCGTCGAGGCTATATTCCGACGCCTGATATTTGCTGTTGGTATAGGCGAAGTCGCCCGACAGCGTCGCGCGGCCGGTGGTCCATTTGAAACCCGCCGCCGCCTGCCACGTATCGGTACGGTCATTTTGGGTCGAACGATAAAATTCGGGGACATAGCCGCCGGTCTTGGTGAAGCTGGCCGCCTTGTCCGGCTCGCCCGGCACCAGCACGACATTGCTCAGCGTCGGGGCGACGCCGTTTGCATCGCGGCGTTCGAAATTGACGTTGAACGCATCGCGCAGAACCTCGCCGCGATAGGCCTGCCACAGCCCCTCGGCGAAGACTTCGAGATTGGGGGTCGGTCGCCATTGGATCGTGCCGTTGACAGCCGGGCGGTGGCGCACGCCCTTTTCATAGAAATTGCCCGCATTGGCGGGAAAGCGGAAATCCATGCCGACGCCCGGCGTGGTCACGGTCAGGTCGTCGGCGGCATCGTTCGCCCCGAAGCCGCGCGGCGAGATAATTGCGGAATCGGCATAGCGATCGGCGTTGCGATAGGTGGTGCGGACATAGCTGACGTTGATCAGCGCGCCGACCTCCCCGATCGGCGTGTCCCAGCGCTTGGTCAGCAACAGATTGCCCGCCGGGTCGAACGCCCGTGCCTGATCGTTATAGGACGCGCGCAATTCGCCCGCGATCTCAGTATCCTTGACGTCGAACGGGCGGCGCGACCGCAGATTGACGAGGCCCGCAAGCCCCGGTTCGATCAGGTCGGATGTGCCCGATTTATAGACCTCGATCCCCGCCGCGACGCCTGCCGGAAAATCCTGAAGGTGCAGCACCCGGTCCTCGGCCGAGAAGAATTCGCGGCCGTTGAAGGTGGTCGCGACATCGGGCAGGCCGCGCACCAGGATCACCCCGGCTTCGTCATTATAGCGCTGCACGGTGACGCCGGTGACGCGCGCAATCGCTTCGGCAGCGTTGTTGTCGGGCAGCTTGCCGATGTCGTTCGACACGATCGCATCGACGATCGATGCGGAGTTGCGCTTGATCTCCTGCGCCGATCCCAGTGCGGCGCGGTAGCCGGTGACGACGATATCAGCGCTGGCGTCGTTTTCGGGTGCGGCATCGGCCTCCGCCTGAGCGGTCGCCTGCTGCGCGGCGGCGGGAATGGCGGCGAGCGGCACCAGCGCACTCGATGTCAGCAGGGCGAACAAGGTCTTCGGCATAAATCCTCCCAGATTTCCGTTATGTTTTTTTCAGATTTTCAAAGGGTCGACGGGGTGGGCGTCAGCCCGGCGCGGCCGCTTCCACCGTCATGACGAAGTCGGCCATGTCAGCGCGAGCCCCCGGTCATCGGCCACGCCTGCATCGTCAGTCGCGCCGATCCGCCCCTTGCGCTCGCGCTCCAGCGAAGCGGGCCGCCACCGCGAAAGAAGCGATCGGTAATGGTGCGCGTGCCGTCGCCGACGAATACCTCGAGGATCGACTGGTCGGCCAGCACGCGCAGCCGGACCCGCTTTCCCTTAAGATCGACCGGCGCGATATGGCGGGTGGCGAAACCGTCATGGAAATGCGGACCCGAGCGGGTGCGGTCGACGAATACCTCGTCGACGGTCGGGTTGACGCCGATCAGCGTCTGGTAACCCTGTTCATCGGTCAGGGCGATCGTCACCTGCTCCGCCGTACCGGTGTCGAGATCTAGCGTCAGGTCGGCCGAGCCGCCCACGATCGGCAGATCGACCGGCGTTTCGCCGAGCGTAGCGGCGAAATCCCGTCGCTCCCCACGCAGGCTCGCCACCTCGCGCACCGGCGCCTGGGCGATGCGATAACCGGCGGGCGTCTTCTTCAGCGTCACCTCGCGCGGGACGGTCATCAGGCCGCGAGCGGGCCAGGTCGGTATGGCTTCTGCATAGCGCCAGTCATTCGCCCAGCCGATCCAGATGCGGCGCGGGTCATCCTTGGGCAGGTCGTTCCACGACACGGCGGCGTAAAAGTCCGCGCCATAGTCCATCCACTGCGCTTCGCCGGGCCAGCCCGGCACCGGGGTGAAGCGCTTGCCGTCGAAATCGCCGACGAAATACTGCCCGCCCGAACCGCCGCCGACCGCATTGTCGCCGAGATTGATGCCCAGCACCCAGCGCTTCTCGCCCGGCGCGCCGCCTTCGACCGGCAGTTCGAACAGATCGGGGCATTCCCAGTTCTTGCCCCGCCCGCCGGCGGGCCCGAAGCTGCTGGCAAAGGTCCATTGCTTGAGGTCGGGCGAGGTGAACAGGACCGCGCGATTCTCCAGCGCCATCACCGCCACCATCACCCAACGCTTCGTGGGGGCGTGCCAGAACACCTTGGGATCGCGGAACTCGGGCGAGCCGACGCTCAGCACTTCGCCATGCACCGTCCAGGTCCGGCCGCGATCATTGCTATAGGCGACATATTGCGATTGCAGCTTCGCCTTGGGATTATGCCCCGTATAGATGGCGACCAGCGGCGGCTTGCCGTCCCGGCCGAAGCCGGTGGTGTTGTTCCAGTCGACCACAGCGCTGCCCGAAAAGGCCATGACATCGGCGGTCTCGGGGATGGCGATCGGCAGTTCCTGCCAATGGACCAGATCGCGGCTGACCGCATGGCCCCAACTCATATGGCCCCAGCGATCGCCATGTGGATTATACTGGAAGAACAGGTGATACTCGCCGTCATAATAGACGAGCCCGTTGGGATCGTTCATCCAGTTGCGCTGCGGCGCGAAGTGATAGGTCGGGCGCGGATCGGGACGTTGCGCCGACGCGGCGGAGGCCAGCGCGATCCCGGTCATGGCGAGCATGGCGATGGTCTTCATGCCGCCTGCCCCTTCAGGTTCATGTCTTCGAGTGCGACGCCGTTGGTCTCTGGCATCACGCGCAGCGTCCAGAGCAGTTGCAGCAGCATCATCGCGCCGAAGAATGCGAAGACCCAGCCGCCGACCGCGCTCGCCACGATCGGGAAAAGCCAGGTGATCGCCGCCGCCGCGACCCAATGGGTGGTGGACCCCAGCGCCTGTCCCTTGCCGCGCACCGCGCTGGGGAAGACTTCAGAGATGAAGACCCAGATCACCGCCCCCTGGCTGATCGCGAAGGCGGCGATGAAGGCGAGCAGGCCGCCCAGGATCAGCGTACCGTTCGGGACGCTGCGTTCGAGCTGCCAGCCGACCAGCAGCAGCGCAGCGGCACACACGACCGACCCGACGATCAGCAGCGGCTTGCGCCCGAACCGATCGATGAAGAACAGGGCCGCAACGGTGAAGAGCAGGTTGGTCCCGCCGACCGCGATCGACTGGAGCAGTGCGCTGTCGGCCCCCGCCCCCGCCAGTTCGAAGATGCGCGGCGCGTAATAGAGCAGCGCGTTGATGCCCGAGAGCTGGTTGAACATAGCGATGGCGATGGCGCAGGCGACCGGGAAGCTGTACGCGCTCTGGAACAGCCGGGCATCGCCCTGCCCCGCATCGCGGCGCTCGGCGGCCTCGATCTTCACCAGTTCGGCCTGCGGATCGAGAAAGCCCAGCCGGGTCATCACCGCCGCCGCCTTGGCGCGATCGTTGTGAATCGCCAGCCAGCGCGGACTTTCGGGCAGGACGAAGGTCACCGCCAGGAACAGGGCGGAGGGCACCGCGACGATTCCGAACATCCATCGCCAGGCCTGTTCGGGCGGCAGCGCCTGCGCGATCAGATAGTTGCTCAGGAACGCGATCAGGATGCCGAGCACGATGTTGAGCTGGTTCATCGCGACCAGCCGTCCGCGAAACCGCGCAGGCGACACTTCGGCGATATAGATCGGCGTCACCACCGACGCCGCACCGATCGCGAGGCCGCCCAGAAAGCGGAACGCGATCAGCATCGGCCAGCTTTGCGCAAGACCCGTGCCCAGCGACGAGATGACATAGGCGATCGCGACCGACAGCATGATCGCCTTGCGCCCGTGGCGGTCGGCGGGCGCGCCGGTGACCAGCGATCCGATGACGGTGCCGATCAGGGCGGACGCGACGGTGAAGCCCAGCGACGCATCGGTCAGCGCGAAGCGCGTCTGCAACGCCTGCGTCGCGCCCGAAATGACGGCGGTATCGAAGCCGAACAGCAATCCACCCAGCGCCGCCCCGGCCGCGCTCAATATGATGGCGACCGTCGCCCGTGCATCGTCCCCGTCCTGCCGCCCTGTCGGCGTGGTGATGCTATGCATCGACCGTCTCCTTGTGTGTTTGAAAGGGTTCGGCCGTGCGCCAATGCATCGGCCATTGGCGGGTGACGGTGCGATAGGCGAGCGCCAGTGCGCCGGTCAGCCCCGCCGAAGCCCCCGCCGTCGGTGCGGCGATATAGTCGTCCATGTCGATCGCCCGCATGCTGGCGTCATATCCGGCGAGCTTCGCCACCAGCGCCTGGCGCACCCGCGGATACATGGCCGGCTGCATCACGCCGCCGCCCAGGATGATGCGGTCGGGACGGACGACATAGGTCAGCGTCGCGCACAAGGCCGCGATATAGTCGGCCTCGATCGTCCAGGCCGGGTGATCGGCGGGAAGCTGTTCGGCGGGAATGCCCCAGCGGGCGCGCATCGCCGGACCGCACGCCAATCCCTCCAGGCAATCGCCATGGAACGGGCAGATACCGGCAAAGTCCTGGTCCCCCGCCGCGCGCGGCACCTGGATATGCCCCGCCTCCGGGTGGTTCGCGCCGCCATGCGGCACCCCGCCGATCAGCAGGCCCACGCCTATGCCGGTCCCGACCGTGACATAGGCGAAGCTGTCGAGCCCCTGCCCGCTACCGAACAGTCTTTCCCCGACCGCCGCGCAATTCACGTCGGTGTCGAGCGTCATCGGCACGTCGATGCTCCGGCGGAAATGACCGAGCAGATCGACATTCTCCCAATGCGGTTTGGGCGTCGAGGTGATGCAACCATGATCGGGGGCGAGCGGATTGAGCGACAGCGGCCCGAAACTGCCGATCGACAGGGCCGACAGGCGGCCATGGACACGCTGCGCTTCGGTAAAAAAGGCACTCGCGGCGCCGAGCGTTTCGGCGGGCGTCGTCGTTGCGATCCGGGTTTCCGTCAGCGTCGATCCGTCGCGGTCTGCGACCGCGCACAGGAACTTCGTGCCCCCGGCCTCGATACCGCCCAACAGCAGCGGCTCGCTCATGCGGTGCATTCTGCGGCCGCGGAAACAGGCAAAGCCATTCCCATAATCCATCTCCCATCGACGCCGCTTACCACGGTCGATGGGACTAAATCTACTGGTGTGATTTAATAGGTCAAGCGGGAAAATCCTTGACTTCCAACGACATGCAATGCAATCGTTTGCCGGATTGCGTCCGATTTCTCCTCCACGATCATTCTCGCTTGAACAAGCTGCTCAGATCGGGGGCATATTGGGCATGAAGCGGCAGCAGCCCGGCGCCGATGGCAGCCGCATTTCTTCCGAGCGAGCCGGTACGCAGATCGGGCAGGAAAAAGTCGGGCGGCGCATCCTTCTGCAAATGCAGGCGCACCGCCCCGACAAGTTCGGCCAGTTCCCGCGCGTCTAGCGATCCGTCGAAGATCACCGCCTCCAGATCGAGCAGGCTGTTCGCACCCGAAATTGCAAAGGCCAACGCCTCCGCACAGCGGCTTTGCCATGCCGCCAGGGCTTGCGGTGTCTTGGCGCGGTCGCGATCATAAAGGGACGCGTGATGGATCAGCGCATCCCGGCGGCCATCCGCGATGATCGGCATCGACGCCAATGCACCCGCATTGCCATGCCGCCCCTGTACGACCTGCCCGTTCAGCACCAGGCCGCCCCCGACGAAGATGCCAAGGTTGATGAGCATGAAATTCTGCAGATCGACACCGGCCCCGCCCAGAAGATGGGCCAAGGTCGCGGCATTGCCGTCATTGTCGAAGAAGCTTGGCCAATTCAGCCCAGCGCGTAGGCGGTCCGCGACGTCGGCCCGTCGCCATTCCGCCGCCTGATGCTCCGAAATGCCCAGTTCGTCGCGCCACTCGCCCAGGAACCACGGCATCGCGATACCGACGCCGAAAAAGGTCCGCGCGTCCTGAAGGGAAGCAGGCAAATGGTCGTGCAGAAAGCGATCGATGCGCTGCACGGCCAGTTCGATGCTGGGAAAGGCCCCCGTATCGCAATGCACGGCCCGTTGCTGTCCATCGAAATCCAACAGCACGAAGGTCATCGCGTTGCGGCCGATCTCGACGCCCACCGTATAGCCGCGAGCGCCGTTGATGCGGTAGACCGTCGCCGGCTGTCCCATGCCGCCGGTTCGCTTCTCCGCCTGGAACAGCAGGCCCTCGCTATCGAGTTCGTCGATGATCCGCACGACCGCTTGCGGCGACAGACCGGTGACCCGCGCCAATTCCGCCTTTGACGCGCCGTTCATCCGCCGGATCGCCGAGAGGATCAGCCGCTCGTTATACCGCCGCATTCCGCTGGCATTGGTGCCCTTGCGCGCCATGTGCATATGGCAAGCCTCTCCCGTGAAGTTTGTAGTTTCCTGCGAGCCTTACACGGAATTGGGCGAAGAAACCCTCCTCAGGACGGATAGGCTTCGTATTTTGCCGTGCTGCCGACGATCCCGCGCCCCCCGCCGCCGGGGTGTACCGACAGGCTGGTCCACCGGCGGCAAGAAATGACGAAACGGATGGACGGGCTGCGCCATCCGGTCACCGGACCGAACGGAAGACCGCTCGGCCCGGACATTCTCTATTCCCTTTGCACTGGCATCAAGTTCAGGCGGTGATGCCCTCGCCCGCGATGATCAGCGCGACGCCGATCGGGTGGCGGCCCCGCTCCGGCAGCGTCACCTCCAAAGCCTGGCCGGTCCGCTTGAAGGGCAGCGGGCTATGGTCCCCCTGCATCGTCACGCGGCGAATCTGTCCCGGCATGGTCGGATTGTCGCTGCCCAGCAACGTCATCCGCGCGACGCCGTCCTCGGGCCAGCCCAGCACCAGCGCATGGAGATTTCCGTTGCGGGTGACATAACGCACATCCTTGGCGCCATAGGCCGATTTGGGCCCACCTTCCGAGAAATTGCCCGCATTCGGCTTGGTCGGGCCTTCGCCGTGGATCTTCCACGGACGGCTGCCATAGATCGCCTCGCCATTGCGTCCCATCCACTCGGCGATCTCCTCGACGATCTTCTCTTCCTTGTCGTCGATCGTCCCGTCGCCGCGCATCGGCACCGACAGCATCAGATTGCCGTTCTTCGACACGACGTCGCACAGCGTATGGAGGACATTGGCCGCCGATTTATAGCCATCATTCCGGTAGGTATCGATGTCGTAATGCCAGCCGCCGATGCAGGTATCGGTCTGCCACGGGAAGCGCTCGATATAGTTCTTGCCGCCGCGCTCCACGTCGTCGACGATGCCCATGCGCCGCTGCGCCGGAGTGACCTTGGCGGTCACCACCGCGTCGAGCTTGCCCCGGTTCCACTGCATCGACTGGTTGTAGAACCAAGAGGTGAATTCCAGCCCGTAATTTTCCAGCGGCAGATCGAAATTGTCGAAATAGACCATGTCGGGCCGGTATTTCTGGACCAGGTCCTTGGCGCGGAGCAACCAGTTGCTGGCGAAGTTCGTGCCCGCCGGAACCCCCTCGTTCCACATCAGGTCAGTCGCGTCGTGCCAGGCATTGGCTTCCTCGACCGTGCGGATGCCGTCGGGCATGGGCATGTGCCGCCCGACATAAAGCTGTTGCGGGTCCAGTCCCTGCCACCATTGGCCACGCCCCTGCGCCGCCGTCAGCTTCCATGCGTCATAGCGTTCGCCCGCGCGGGGGCCCGTGGGGTCATAGCCATAAGCGGGCTGGTTCCAGTGCCAGGCATGGGCCGAGTGGTTCGATACCGCAAAGCGAAGTCCCCGCTCGCGCACCGCTTTTTCCCAGGTGCCGACGATATCCCTGCGCGGCCCGACCCGCATCGTGTTCCAAGGATGATATTTCGAGTCATAGGCATCAAGATTGTCGTGATGATTGGCCAGCGCCATGAAGTATTTGGCGCCCGCCTTCTTGTAGAGGTCGAGCAACCGGCCGGGGTCCCAGCGGTCGGCCTTCCACCTATTCTGGATCTGCATGAAACCGACATCGGCCGGATGACCATAGGTCTTGAGATGATGATCATAGGCGCGGGTGCCCGGCAGATACATGTTGCGCGCATACCAGTCGCCCGCCTCCGGCACGCATTGCGCGGTCCAGTGGGCCCACATCCCGAACTTAGCGTCGCGGAACCAGTCGGGCACGCTGTATCCGGCGGTCAACGATCCCCAATTCGCCGTGAAGCGCGCCGGAGGCGGAACCTTCAGCGCGCGCCCAGCCCCCATTTGCTGGGGAAGGGTTGCCGCCGACGCGATCGCCGGTGCCATAGCCGCCGCCGCTAGGCTGCCGCCGATCATCTCGCGTCTGTTCGCCGTCATATCCGCCCTTCTCGACCAACAATATTCTGGCGGCCACATGCGTCCGACGCGGCCCCCTCCCCTTGCATCGATCTCGCCGGCGTCACGCCATGGGCGCGCCGATCTCGTTCTCAACCGTGCAGTTTCGTATTCGGCATGCGAAGCTAGGCGAGGCTTGGGGCAATTGGCAAGACGGATCAGCTGCGGCGGATCATCGCGCGCGACAAGCGACGATCTTCGAGCGAATAGTACAGCCAGATGCCATCCGGTGCGACCACCACCGAGGCGGCGAAGGCGATGTCGGTCGCCCCGCGATCATCGGCGGGGGGCGGCAGGATCAGCGGTTCGATTCCACGCGCAACGACGCGGGTGTAATGCTCGTCGAACGCGACCCAGCCGATCCGCCAGCGCGCATCGCGGGTCGCACCATTGTAGAACATGACGGGGCACGTCTTGTCGTCGGTCAGCAGCGGCCCGGTCGACAGATGCCAGTCGTCCCAGCTATCCTCGCGCGGCATGAAGGGCGTAGGCTGCTCGGTCCAGGGGCCCGCGACATCCGCACCGATCGCCAGCCCGATGCGCGAGGCATTATCGGCTGCATATTCATAGAATAGCCGCCAGCGCCCATCCGCCGTCCGGTCGACGGTCGCCTCCTTGGTATTGCCCTCCGACTTGGAAGACGCCAGCGCGACACCGCTTTTCACCAGCCGATCGAGCGAGGGACCGATCGCATAGGACAGTTCGCCATGCGCGTGATCGGCGAGCACCCCCGAATAATAGACGATGTAGCCCTGTTCGGACCGGACCACGGTCGGGTCCTCGACCCCGCCCGCGTCATGATCGCCCGGCCCCGGCATGATCGAGGGGCGATCCAGCATGGTGAAATGCCGCCCGTCCTCGCTCCATCCCGACCAGATGACGCCGGTGTCGGTCAGCGCCTCGCCGGGCCGCACCACCGCGCGGACCATCATGCCCCAGCGGCCATCGGCCTCGCGCCAGACATAGGGGCTCATCAAGTCGCGAGCCATCAGCGCGGGCGGCCCGTCGAGCGTGACCTGCTCGATACGCTTGACGTTGAAGTCCAGGTCGAGCGGCGCATCGGCGACCTGATCCTTGCGATGCGGATCGGCGACTGGGCCGTTGGCGTCGGGCGTCATCATGCGCCTAGCGCCTGCATCAGCGACAGGCCGCCATCGATGACGATCCGCGCGCCGGTGATATAGCGCGCCTTGTCGGAGGCCAGGAAGACGGCGAGATCCGCCACCTCCGAGGCGTTTCCGGCCCGGCCGATCGGGATATTCTGTTCGAGCGTGCGGCGATATACCGGATCGGCCTGCGCCTTGGCGTTCATCGGGGTCAGGATCATGCCCGGCTCGATCGCGTTCACGCGGATGCCACGCGGGGCTTCCTCGATCGCCAGCGTCTCGACCAGGTTGGACAGCCCACCCTTGGCAGCGCAATAATCGGCTCCCCCTGCGCGCACCGCATAGGCGTGGATCGAGGAGATATGCAGGATAGCCGCGTCGCCCTTGGCCTCACCCCGCCCGGTCAGGAAGCGGCGAGAGGTCAGGAAGGCGCCGGTCAGGTCGGTGTCGATCAGCCGCTGCCACTGGGCCAGCGTCATGTCGCGGACCGTCACGCCCGACATGTTGAGCCCGGCGGAATTGACCAACACATCCGCCGCGCCCCATTGCGCCTCGACAGCGGCGAAGGCCTTCTCCACCGAGTCTTCGTCATTCACCTCCGCCTGGACAGTGATCGCTTCGCCGCCCGCCTTGCGAACCGCCTGTGCCGTCACGTCGGCGGCGGCCTGATCGCTGTGGAACAGCACCGCGACCCTTGCGCCCGTCGTGCCGAACGCCTCGGCACAGGCCGCACCGATTCCCGACTCCGCCCCCGTCACGATCACCGTCTGCGATACCACCGGCATACTCCCGTTATGGATGAATGCCGGTAACGGTTCTCAACCTGGATCGTTGCTGGGCAAGAACGACATTACCGATTCGTCATTCTTCGTGCCCGTCACGTCCATGATGACCGCTCATCTCCGCGCCCGCATCATGGGCGAAGCGGCGGTTCCAGACGATCGCCGATGTGGAGATCGCGGCCACCACCACGAACGCCGCCGAGAAGCTGCCCAGCGTCGGTCTGCCCTTCCCTTCGACCAGCGTCCCCAGCTCCAGCACGGTCGCGGCGGTGCAGATACCCAGCGACAGGGTCAGTTGCTGGAACGTCGCATAGAAGCTGGTCGCCGCGCTCATCCGGTCCTTGTCGACATCCGCATAGGCAATGGCGTTGTACCCGGTGAATTGGAAGGAGGTGAAGAAGCCCGACAGCGCCAGGACGAAGGTGATCGCCGCGATCGGCCAGTCGGGCCGGAAGAGTGCGCAGGTGGCATAGCCCGCGCTGCTGACCAGTCCCGACACGATCAGGCTGCGGCGAAAGCCCCATCGACGCAGGACGCGGGGAGCGAGCGCCTTCATCGCCAGCGCGCCGATCGCGCCCGCCATGGTGATAGTACCCGTCTTGGCCGCGCTCAGGCCAAAGCCGAGCTGGAACATCAGCGGCAACAGAAAGGGCTGCGCCCCTTGCGTAATACGGGTCAGCGAACCCCCAATCACCGACAGGCGGAAGGTGGGCACGCGCATCAGCGTCGGGTCCAGGATCGGGTCGTCGGTGTGCCGGGCATGACGGATATAGATCCACCCGAACGCCGCCCCGATGACGAGCAGCCCCAGTGCGACCCAGCCCGTGCCCGGTCGGCTCGCCAGTTCGAAACCGAACAACAGGCAGCCGAGCGAAATGCCCGACATGACGAAGCCCGACACATCGAACCGCGTCCGCGCATCGCCGCGCACCTCGGGCACCAGCATCCAGGCACCGATCACCCCGATGATGCCGATCGGAATGTTGAGATAGAAGATCCAGCGCCAGTCGAGCCAGGTGACGATGAAACCACCCAGCGGCGGCCCCAATATCGGTCCGATCAAGGCGGGCATGACCAGCCAGGACAATGCCTGGACCATATCCTCCTTCGCGACGCTGCGCAGCAGGACCAGCCGCCCGACCGGCACCATCATCGCGCCGCCAATCCCCTGCACGAAGCGTGCGGCGACCAGCGTCGGCAGCGATCCCGACTGTGCGCACAGGATCGAGCCGATCAGGAACACCCCGATCGCCGAGCAGAAGACGGTGCGCGAACCGAATTTGTCGGCCAGCGTCCCGCTCGCCGGGATGAACAGGGCGAGCGCGAGCAGATAGCTGGTCAAGGCGAGGCTGAGGCTGGTCGCGGGAGTCGCCAGGTCGCGCGCCATGGTGGGCAGCGCGACGGTCAGCACCGTGCCGTCCAGTTGTTGCATGAACAATGCGGAGGCGACGACGAGCGCGATGACACGGTAGCCGCGCGTCTGTGCCGGCTCCGACTTGGGCGCACCGCTGGTCACCGCCTCGACTCCGGGGGCCAGGCCGTCATTCACGTCCGCACTCATCGAGGCCAAATTACGCCTTCTCCACCGCATCTCGTTCCATTCGTCTGCCGCGTGCCCCCCTAGAACGCGATTTGCGCCCGACCGATCAAGGTCTGGCCATGATCTTTCGTCCAAAGGCCCGCAACTGGGTTCGCCACCGACCAGTCGATAGCGTTCAATTGCAGGCGAACGAAATTGTTCAGATACCAGTTCACGCCCAGCGTCAGCGCGGTCCCGCGCCCCGCCGTCGGATTGTCGCTATAATCCAGTTCCTCATAGCGCGTGGCCAGCTCGACCGCACCGCTGCCGCCCGAGGTGAAGGGGCGCAGCACGCGCGGACGGCTCCACACCCCGCCGCGTGTCAGATAGGGCGGGGTCTCGCCGGTCAGGAACCAGCCGCCCTGCACCGCCCAGGCGGCCTGGTCGGTCGAGACCCCGGCGACATTGCGAAGCGTCCGCGTGCCATATTCGCCATAGGCCCAGAGCGACCTGTGGAACGCACCGAACTCGAACCCATAGCCGTCGCCCGACTTGGCATTGGAGAAGCTGCCCGCCGAAATGCGCAGATTGTCGTTGTAGAAGCCGCCGACCGCGATGGCGCGGGTCGGGCGGGTCACGTCGGTCGCGAGGTCCTCGTGAAAGCCCCAGACGCCGAGATGCAGCAGCCAGTCCGCGGTCTTCACTGGGTTCCAGTGCGCACGCGCGGCGATGGTCAGGCCGTCGCCGGCCGTGCCCGGATTGTTGATGTCGTCACCCGACACCTGCACGCCGACATGCCAGCGACCGCCATATATGCGCGCCGCCGCGCCCAGCCCGAAAAAGCCGCGCACCGGGATGATGCCCTGCGCGACGAAATTGCGTTCCAGAAACGGGACCGAGATGGTGCCGCTCGACCCGTCCAGCCCGCGATCGTTCAGCCGGTTGCCCAGCGCGAACTCGGCCTGCTGGCCCATGAACCCGGTCGTCCAGGCGAGATAGGCCGATTTGATCGCGATGTCGTTGTCGGCGAAATCGCCCTCCAGCAGATAGGAGAGATGCTGCCCGACCGATCCCTCGAACCCCAGCCGAAGCGATCGGGCCTGGGTCGCGGTGATGTTGCGCGCGGCGACGTCGCTGCCCATGGTGGTGCCCAGGTCGACCAGAATACGTCCGCGCGGCCGGAACGAGAATCTGCCGTCGGCGCTGGTGAACTCGGGCGTCCCCTTCGACCAGTCGACATGGACGCCGTCCTTCTGCGCCTTCTCGATCCGTGCGAGCCGTGCGTCGAGCGAAGGCGGATGCGCGTCGGAGGGGAGCGCCTGACCCAGCGGCAAGGGGATGCGCGGCGGGGCGACGGTCTGGCCCGCCACCTGCGGCGGCGGCGCGGGATGGGCCTCGGAGGCGAGCGGCTGACCAAGCGGCGCGGGCGTGGCCGCGACCTTCTGCCCCTCGACCGCCGCCAGCCGCGCCTCCAGCCGGGCGATCTGCGCCTGTTGCTGCTCGACCAGCCGGGTCAGCCGGGCGACATCGTCCTGTCCTGTTTCGGCGGCAACGGGCATGGCGGTACACAGGCCCATGGCAAGCATGGCTCCTCGATACATGACGGCATCCTCTCAAGGGGTGGGCGGGCGGATCGTCGCCGCCGCCTCTTCCTGGGCCGCCGCGACCGACCTTGCGGAACGCGGCGACCGGAGCGGTCCTTAGCGGACCTCGCGCTTGGTCAGTCGCGATCCGATGACCAGCGCCAGCAGGGACAGGAGGGCGGCGGCGGCGCACCAGGCGCCGGGAATCGCCTTGTCACCGGTCGCGCCGATCAGCGCGGTACTGATCGCCGGGGTGAACCCGCCAAAGATCGCGGTCGCCAGGCTATAGGCCAGGCTGAAGCCGACGGTGCGGACATGCGCCGGGATGACCTCGGTCAGATAGACGATGAACGCGCCATTATAGGTGGCGTAGATCGCGGCAAGCAGCAGCTCGACCGTCAGCAGCCGCCCGAAGCTCGGCGCGGCGACCAGCCAGCTCATCAGCGGATAGGCCAGCACCAGCCCCAGCACCGTCGCGGTGATCAGCAGCGGGCGACGCCCGATCCGGTCGGACAGCGCACCCATGACCGGCAGCAGGACGAAATTGGTGACGCCGACGCACGCCGTGACGAACAGCGCCGAACCCGGCGTCAGCGACAGCACCTTGTTGCCGAAGGTCGGGGTATAGGCGGTGATCATGTAGAAGAACACGGTCGTCATCACCGCCATCAGCGCACCCTGAAGCACCACGCCCCAATTGCCGCCGATGGTCCGCATGATCTGCGAGAGTTGCGGATGCTCCTTGCGCTTCAGAAAGACCTCGGTCTCCTCCATGTGGCGACGGATGACGAACAGGAACGGGATCATCACGCAGCCGATGATGAACGGGATGCGCCAGCCCCAGGCCTGCATCGTCTCGGCGTCCAGGCTGGTGGACACGAGCAGACCGATCAGCGCGGCGAAGACCACCGCCGCCTGCTGGCTGGCCGACTGCCAGGAGCAGAAGAAGCCCTTCTTGTCGGGCGGCGCAATCTCGTTGAGATAGACCGACACGCCGCCGACCTCGACACCCGCCGACAGGCCCTGCACCAGCCGCCCGACCAGGATGATGATGGGGGCCGCGACGCCGATCTGCGCATAAGTGGGCGTGACCGCGATGGCGAGCGTGCCCAGCGCCATCAGGCCCAGCGTCAGCAGCAGGCCCTGCCGCCGCCCATGCTTGTCGATATAGGCGCCCAGCACCAGCGCGCCGACCGGGCGCATCAGGAACCCGGCGCCAAAGGTCATTAGCGTCAGCATCAGCGATGCGAAGTCGCTGCCGGTCGGGAAGAACGCCTTGGAGATGTAGGTGGCATAATAGCCGAACACCATGAAGTCGAACATCTCCAGGAAGTTGCCGCTCGCAACGATGAAGATCGACTTGAAGGCGGACTTGCGGCGTTCGGGGGAAATGGATGCCGCCGCCGGGGTGGCGGTGGCAAAGGATGCGGTTGCCTGGGTCATGGCTTGGCCTTTTGCGAAGCGGGTTCCAATCCGCTGTCGCGGATGATCGGATAGGCTTTGGGGGAGGCGAGATAGGCGATCAGCGCCCGCGCCTCGGCCTGATGCGGAGAATAGGCGACGACACCCGCCGAAAAGGGCGTGACCTTTTGCAGCGCGTCGGGGAGCAGGCCGATGATGCGGATGCCCCGAACCGGCTTCAACTCGCTCAACTGCTGGAAGCCGATCTCGGCATCGCCCTTGGCGACGATCTGGCCCACGGGCGTGGCGGGGATCATCCGGCCCTTCGGGCGGACCTGATCGGCGATGCCCAGCCTGTCGAGCATCACCGACTGGATATACACGCCCGAGGCGCTGTCCGACCAGGCGATCGATTTGGCGTGGATCAGCGTGTCCCGCACGGCATCGGGCGTGCTGATGTCCAGCGTCGGCGCGCCCGCCTTCACCGCGACCGCGATCTTGGAAAGGCCCAGATCGGTGACGGTGCCCGACGTGACGGTGCCCGCCTGCGCCAGCTTGTCGAGTCCACTGCGCGCCAGGATCACCACATCGGCATCCTCGTGCCGGGCGAGGCGGTTCGGAATGGCTTGCGGGGTGTCGCCCATCGAGGGGCCGTGTTCGGTGACGATATGAACGCCGGTGTCGCGTTCATATTGCTTGGCCAGCGCCTCGAACGCGGCGGTGAAGCCGCCCGAGGTGACGACATGAAGCTCGCGGACCGCAACCGGCTTGGTATCGCGGGCAAAGGCCGGGCCGGCGAGCGATGCCAGCCCCAATAGCAGGACGGCACGCAAAGCGCCGCGCCGCGGGGATCGCCGCGGTCGCCGGGTCTTCGGCTCAAATGGTTCAACTTTCATCGGAAACCTCTCTTCCGCCCCGCTTCCGGCGGGTTCTCTTTCGGGCGGAGGCTTGAGCCGCCACGCCTTAAGCGCCAATAAGCACTACGGGCGGCCAATCGATCAAATGCAATGATCGGTCCGCTTTATGCGCGATACGCATAACTGGAGAACCAAGCTGCGCCTGTTCCGTCACCTGTATGCTCAGATGCTGCTCGGCATCGCCGCAGGGACCGCGATCGGCTATCTGGTCCCCGCCTTCGGCCGCGATCTGGGCGCGCTGGGCATCGCATTCGTCAAGGCGATGCGGATGATGGTGCCACCCGTCCTGTTCTGTACCATCGTCGAAGGGATCGTCCGCCATGGCGCCGCGCGCGAGACCGGGGCGACGGTGCTGCGCAGCCTGATCGTCTTTCTGGGCATCACCATCGCGGCGCTCGCCATCGGGCTGGGGGTGACGGTGCTGATGCAGCCGGGACGCGGGCTTCCCCTGCCCGCTTATGCCGAGGCAGCGGGTGAAGTGCAGCGGCAACTGGCGGGGCGGCATATCACCGGGCCGGGCGACTTTCTGGTGCGGATGGTCCCCGACACGCTGTTCTCCGCCTTTACGGCGGGGGACGTCCTGCCGGTGCTGTTCGTCGCGGGGCTGGTCGGGTTCGGCCTGCTGCGCATCGGGGAGGCGGGCGCGCCGATCGTCCGCGCCATCGAGGCGCTCACCCGGTTGCAGTTCGCCATCTTCGGCTTCCTGATCCGCGCCGCGCCGGTCGGGGCGTTCGGGGCGATCGCCTACACGGTCGGGACATATGGCATCGGCTTCATCGGTTCGCTGGGCCTGCTGATCGCGACCTTGGCGCTGGCCTGCGGTCTGCTGATCGCGGTGCTAGTGCTGACCGTCCGCCTAACCACGGGCGTGCGGGCCGGAACGCTGCTCCGTACCTTCCGCGACGAGATACTGATCGTGCTGGGCACTTCCTCGACCGAGGTCGTGCTGCCGCGCCTGATCGAAAAGCTGGAGGGGCTGGGCTGTCCGCGCAGCGTGGTCGGGCTGACCGTGCCGCTGGGCTATTCGCTCAATCTGGCCGGGACGGCGGTCTATCTGATCGTCGCCACGCTGTTCCTGGGCGAGGCGCTGGGCGTCGCGCTCTCGCCCGAGCGGATCATGGTCTATCTGGGCGTCATGCTCATCACTTCCAAGGCGGCGGCGGGGGTGACGGGCAGCGGCTTTTCGGCGCTGCTGCTCACGCTGTCGCTGCTCCCCGACGTGCCGGTCGGGGCCGCCGCGATGCTGATCGCGGTCGACCGTTTCCTGTCGGAAATCCGCGCGCTGACCAGCGGCACCGCCAATGTCGCCGCCTCGCTGCTCGTCACCCGCTGGAGCGGCGGGCGGCTAACCGGTGACCCACGCCGCGACGAGTAGCGCCATCAGCCGCGAGGCGGTGGGCGACAAGGGTGCCGAGGAGCGCCGCAATACGCCGATCGTTCGCGTCACCTCCGCCCCCTTCAGCGGCCGCCAGACCAGATCGCGCGCGTCCGGCCCCTGACAGGCCAGTTGCGGCAGCACCGACGGCCCCAACCCCGCCTGCACCAGCGCCAGCGCCGAGGTGAGCCGCGTCACCTCATAGAACCAGCGAAGCTCCACCCCCGCGCGCGCCAGCCCTGCCTCCAGCGCGGTCCGGTTGCCGCTACCCATATGCACCGTCACCAGCCGCAGGCCGACCAGGTCCTGCCAGCTCGGGCCGGGTATATCCGCCAGGGGATCGTCCTTGCGGCAGACCAGGCCATAGGGATCATCGGTCAACGGCTCGAACACCAGGTCCCCGTCCGACGTGACGGGCAAGGTGATGCCGAACTCCGCCTCGCCGGTCCGCACCGCCTCGGCGCATTCGGTCGCCGACAGGTCGAGCACGCGGACCCGGACATTGCGATATTCCTGCGCGAACTGCTCCAGCACGTCGGGCAGGAAGCGGACCGTGGCACTGGGGATGCTGGCCACCGTCAGCCGCCCCGCCTGTCGTTCGCCCAGCGCCATCATGCCGAGCAGCGATCCGTCCATCTCCTCCAGCAGGCGACGAACCAGCGGTACGACCTCCTGCCCCGCCGGGGTCAGCCGGACGCTGCGCGTGGTCCGCTCCAATAGGGGCGTTCCCACCGTCGCCTCCAGCTTCTGCACCCGGCGGCTGAGCGCGGGCTGCGACAGGTTCAGCTGCTCGGCGGCGCGCAGGAAGCTCTTGCCATCGGCGATCGCGACCAGCGCGCGCAGGTCCAGAAGTTCGCAGTTCAGCGGGATCATGCCCGCAAGGCTAACACCGCCGACGCCGCTTGACGACCATCGTGCCGATACTCCGGCTCGACAGCATCACCGCCCTGCCGACGGAACGGCGTTAAGACGCGGGGGGTTACCCGGGGATGCCGAGCATTTCCACTGACCATCTGTCCATCGCCTATGACCTGTACGGCCCGGAGGGCGCGCCGGTCGTCCTGTTGCTGCACGGGTGGCCCGACGATGCGACGACCTGGGACAAGGTCGCGCCGCGCCTAGCCCAGGCGGGCTTGCGCGTGGTGGTACCGACCTTGCGCGGGTTCGGAGCGACCCGGTTCCGTCATGACCATACGCCCCGCACCGGCGACAGCGCGATCCTGGCACTGGATGCGATCGCGCTGATGGATGCGCTGCGCATCGGCCGATTCATGGTCGCGGGGCACGACTGGGGCTCGAATATCGCCGAAGCGCTGGCGGTGGGTTGGCCCGAGCGCGTCCAGCGGCTGGCGATGCTCAGCACGCCGCCACGCCTGGGCGGCATGGCGACGCCGTCCTTCGACCAGGCCCAGCGTCAATGGTATCATTGGTTCATGGCGACCCGACGTGGCGCGCAGGCGGTGCGCGACGATCGACGCGGCTTTGCGCATATCCATTGGGTCGACTGGTCGCCCCCCGGCTGGTTCGTCGAGGCGACGTTTGCGCGGGTTGCGAAGTCCTTTGACAATCCCGACTGGCCAGCCGTCACCATCCACAGCTACCGCGCGCGCTGGGACGAGGCACAGCCGGATCCGCGTGGGGCCTGGCTGGCCGACCGGGTGAAGGCGACGAAGACGCTCTCGCTGCCTGCCCTGTATCTGCACGGCGAAGTCGACGGGGTGAACCCGCCCTCCACCGCGCGGGCGGTGCGGGGCAAGTTCACCGGGGCGTTCACGATGGTCGAGCTGCCCGGCGTCGGCCATTTTCCACAACGGGAGAATCCCGAAGCGGTGACACGCCATCTTCTGGATCTGTTCGTCGATCGCGAGGACGATGGCGGACATTGGAAGGTCGCCGCGGGCGTCGCCGCTGCCGGACTGCTGGCAATGGCCATCGGCTTTGCCCAAACGCGCCGCAAAGGACAGGAACCGGAAACCGCTTCTCTCCCTATGCGAGCGGAGGAATGATGTTGCGGCCGCCCCCTGCTCATGCGAGACGGGCCGCAGGTGTTCGTGAACCAGACACGCGCAGGATGATCGCTGGTCGGGCCGCCAGCGAGTTTTGATCCTGCCGGAGCCATAAGCCATGCCCCGTTCCCGTTCCGCGCACGTCAGCGCGATCCGCCGCTTCCTCGATTCCCAGACCGCTGCCGGGCTGGTGCTGATGGGGGCGGCGCTACTGGCGCTGATCCTCGCCAATTCGCCGGTCGCGGCCGGATATGAGGCGCTGCTCCACCGGCATCTGGGGCCGCTCTCGCTCAGTCATTGGATCAATGATGGACTGATGGCGATCTTCTTCCTGCTGGTCGGGTTGGAGATCAAGCGCGAGGTCTTGGACGGACAGCTTTCCACCTGGTCCCGTCGCATCCTGCCGGGGCTGGCCGCACTAGGCGGCATGGTCGTGCCCGCCATCGTCTATCTCGGCTTCAATCGCGGCGGTACGGCATCCGGCTGGGCGATACCGGCGGCGACCGACATCGCCTTTGCGCTGGCCGTGATCCGGCTCGTGGGCAACCGGGTGCCGGCTTCGCTCCGGGTCTTCCTCGCGGCGTTGGCGATCATCGACGATCTGGGCGCGGTGGCGGTGATCGCAGCCTTTTACTCCACGTCGCTATCGCCAATCGACTTGGGCGGGGCGGCTGCGATGCTGGGCGTGCTGGCGCTGTTCAACCGCTTCGGCGTGCGGCGCCTGACGCCCTATCTGCTGATCGGTATCCTGTTATGGGTGTTCATGGTACGATCGGGCATCCATGCGACGATAGCGGGGGTGCTGCTGGCCTTCACCATTCCCATGGCCCGTACCCCTGCCCGCCCCGATGGCGAGACGGATACCAAGGACAGCCCGCTTCACCGGCTGGAGCATATCCTGCACCGCCCGGTCGGCTTTCTGATCGTCCCGATCTTCGGCCTCGCCAATGCCGGAGTACCGGTGCTTGGTCTGCCCGCCGGAGCATGGGTCTCGCCGGTCACGCTGGGGGTCGGCCTGGGGCTGTTGATCGGCAAAGTGGCGGGGGTCTTCGGCATGACGATGCTGGCGATACGCACCGGGCTGGCCGATGCCCCGGCGCATGCAAGCAGCTCGCAGATACTGGGCACCGCCCTGCTCTGCGGCATCGGATTTACCATGAGCATCTTCATCACCCTGCTCGCCTTTCCCGGCAATCCGCTGCTCCAGGCCGAGGCCAAGCTGGGGGTGGTGGCGGGATCGCTGCTGTCCGGCGTACTGGGCTTTCTCGTCCTGCGCCGGGCCGCCCGATAAGCGCTTGCCTGTACCCGGTCGGAACGTCATCCTGCCACCCGACGAATGCACGGGGGACGGCGATGCGGTGGATGGCGACGGCGGGATTGATGGTGTTGGCGATGCCCGCGTTCGCGCAACAGGCGACACCGCCGATCGCGACCAAGAAGCCCTATCTAGTCCCCTCCCCCAATGGCGCGCGCGAGGACGAATATTACTGGCTGCGCGACGACACCCGCAAAAATCCGGAAATGCTCGCCTATCTGAATGCCGAGAATGCCTATGCCGATGCGCAACTCGCGTCGCTCAAGCCGCTTCAGGCGAACCTCTATGACGAGACGGTCGCGCACATCAAACAGGACGATAGCAGCGTTCCCTATCGCAAGGACGGATACTGGTATTCGTCACGCTTCGCGACGGGCGCCGACTATCCGGTGATCGAACGCCGCAAGGGCAGCCCGACCGCGCCCGCCGTCCTGCTCTTCGACCAGCCCGCCATGGCAAAGGGCCATAACTTCTTCTCGCTGTCCGACTGGGCGGTCAGCCCGGACAATCGGCTGATCGCCTGGGCGGAGGATACGGTCGGGCGGCGGCAATATGTCCTGAAGGTCAAGGACATCGCGACCGGCCGCATCTATGCCGACACGGTCACCAATATCGAGCCCAATATCGTCTGGGCCGCCGACAACCGCACGATCCTCTACATCGCCAAGGACCCCACCACATTGCGCGGATACCGGGTAATGGCGCATGTCCTGGGCACGCCCGGCAGCGACGACCGGATGCTGTACGAGGAGAAGGATGACACGTTCAATATGGGCGTCGGGCGAACGACCGACGACCGCTATATCTGCATCAGCGTGCAGAGCACGGTCAGCGACGAGCAACGCTGCGCCCCCGCCAACGCGCCGAGCACCTTCACCGTCGTCGCCCCGCGCGAGCGCGAGTTCCGCTACAGCGCCGACCATCTCGGCGGCCGCTGGATCATCCGCACCAATCGGGGTGCGAAGAATTATAAGCTGGTGACGCTGGCCGATGGGGATGCGCCGAAGGGCGTCGCCGCCTGGCGCGATCTGGTACCGGCCAGCGACACGGTGTTCATCGAGGATTTCAAGCCGTTCGACGGCTTCGTGGCAATCGACCAGCGAGAGGGCGGCAACCGGATGATCCGCCTGCTGACCGATGCGGGCAAGTCCATCCCCGTCAAGGCGGACGAACCCGCCTATCGCATGGGCCTGTCGACCAATGCGGAGCCCGATACGCCCTGGGTCCGCTATACCTATGGCTCGCTGGTCACGCCGACCACGACCTATGAGATCAATGCAAGCACCGGCGAGCGCCGCATGCTGAAAGTGACGCCGGTGCCCGGCTACGACCCGTCGCTCTACGTCACCGAACGGGTCTGGGCGCCGGCTCGCGACGGGACGCGTATCCCCGTGTCGATCGTCTATCGCAAGGGCGTGAAGCGCGACGGCACCGCGCCCCTCTTCCAATATGCCTATGGCAGCTATGGCATTTCAACCGACCCGTCGGTCGATGCCGGGCGGATCGGATTGCTCGACCGAGGGGTGGTCTATGCCATCGCGCATATCCGGGGCGGGCAGGAAATGGGCCGTGGCTGGTATGACGACGGGCATCTCTTGAACAAGAGGAACAGCTTCACCGACTTCATCGACGTGACCCGCTATCTGGTTGCGCAGAAATATGCCGCGCCCGGCCGGGTGGCGGCGATGGGCGGCAGTGCGGGCGGTCTGTTGATGGGCGGAGTCGCGAACATGGCGCCGCAGGATTACAAGCTCATCATCGCGCAGGTCCCGTTCGTCGATGTCGTCACCACGATGCTCGACGCCTCGATCCCGCTCACGACCTTCGAATATGACGAATGGGGCAATCCGGCGAACAAGCCCTATTACGACTATATGCTCGGCTACTCCCCCTACGACAATGTCGCGGCCAAGGCGTATCCGGCGCTTTATGTCGGCACCGGCCTGTGGGACAGCCAGGTGCAATATTACGAACCCGCCAAATGGGTCGCCCGGTTGCGGGCGAAGAAGACCGACGGCAATCCGCTCCTGTTCCGGGTGAATATGGAGGCGGGCCATGGCGGCAAGTCGGGCCGGTTCGAACGCATCCGTCAGAATGCGGAGTGGCAGGCGTTCATGCTGTCTCAACTCGGGGTCGCGACGAACTGACCCGCCACCGCCTTTCGCCGACCCTGCCCCCGCCGGGCGTCAGGTTTTCGTGATGATACGGCTCGGCTGGCTCATCCTGGGATGCTTGTTCGTCGTGCTCGGTGTGATCGGGGCGATCCTGCCGCTGATGCCGACGACGATCTTCCTGATCCTGGCGGCGGGGTGCTTCGCGCGATCCTCGCCCCGGCTGGAGGCGTGGCTGCTCGACCATCCGCGCTTCGGCCCGACCTTGCGCGCGTGGCGCCGGGATGGGGCGATCGGGGTCCGGGGCAAGACGATGGCGTGTGGCGGGATCACGCTTGGCTATGGCCTGTTCCTGCTGACAGCCGCACCGCGATGGCCGCTGGCGCTATTCGTGGCGATCGTGATGGGGGGATGCGCGGCCTTCGTCCTGACCAGGCCGACCGCCCGGTCATGATCATGCTTGCCCTAACGATATATGGACCATATACGGTCCGTATATGGGTATTGTAAAAATCGACGACCAGCTTCACGAAGAGGTCCGCCGCGCCAGCACCGTCATGTGCCGCTCGATCAATGCGCAGGCCGAATTCTGGATGAAGATGGGCATGTTGGCCGAGGCCAATCCGACGCTGAGCTTCCATGAGATCGTGAAGGCACAGATGGCCGCGGCCGACCTGTCCCTGCCCCAGCCGCTGGTCGCCTGACATGGTCAAGACGGCCGAAGAACTGGCGCTGATGCGCGTCTCCGGGCAGTTGCTCGCGCGGGTGTTCGAGATGCTGGACGGGCTGACATTGGCGGGCATGTCAACGCTGGCGATCAACGACCGGGTGGAACATTTCATCACCCATGACCTGGCGGCGCGACCCGCGAGCAAGGGGCAATATGGCTTTGCCTATGTGCTCAACAGCTCGATCAACCAGGTGGTGTGCCACGGCGTACCGAGCGCGGAGGATGTGATCCGCGACGGCGACATCGTCAATCTGGACATCACGCTGGAGAAAAACGGCTTCATCGCCGATTCCAGCAAGACCTATATGGTCGGCGAGGTCGCGCCGGGCGCGAAGCGGCTGGTCCGCGTGACGCGCGAGGCGATGTGGAAGGGCATCCGCCAGATCCGCCCCGGCGCACGGCTGGGCGATGTCGGCGCGGCGATCGAGAAACATGCCAAGGCGAACGGCTATTCGGTGGTGCGCGACTATTGCGGCCATGGCATCGGGCGCGAGATGCACGAAGAACCCAATGTGCTGCACTTCGGACGGCCGGGAACCGGCGCGGTGCTGCGCGAGGGGATGACCTTCACCATCGAGCCGATGATCAACCAGGGCACCCGCAAGGTCTCGACCGCGGATGATGGCTGGACGGTGGTGACCGACGACGGAAAGCTGTCGGCGCAGTTCGAACATACGGTCGCGGTGACGAAGACCGGGGTGGAAGTGCTGACGCTGCGGGCGGACGAGAAGGTCGGCTGACTGACGCTCGTACCCCGGCGGAGGCCGGGGCCCAGTTAAGACACGGCCCGTGGCGCGCACGGCAATGCGGGGAGGCATCAACGACGCGGTCGCTATCGCCTCCCCCGCATCGGCTGGGGCGCCACGCTGTTCGTAGAAGCTGGGCCCCGGCCTTCGCCAGGGAACAGGGAGCTACCCCTCCACCCGCAACCGATACCCCACGCCGAGTTCGTTCGCGATGATGCTCCCCACCGGTTGCGGCGCTTCCAGTTTCTGGCGAAGGTTGCGCACGACGATGCGCAGGTAATCGATACGCGGGTCCTCGTCCCCGCCCCAGGCGGCGTCGATGATCTTGTCATGCGTCACCACCCGGCCGGGATGGCGCGCGAGGACCGCCAGCACGTCATATTCCTTGCGCGTCAGATGCTGTTCCTCCCCCCCGCGCGTGACCATACGCCGGTCGAGGTCGATGGCGAGGTCTCCGGTGCGCACCACGGTCGGCGCGGTCCCCGCCGCCCGGGCATGGCGCAACGCGACTCGCAGCCGGGCGAGCAGTTCCTCGCTGTCGAACGGCTTGGTGACGTAGTCGTCCGCCCCCAGATCGAGCGCGGCGACCTTTTCCTCCGTCGCCTCGCGCGCCGACACGACCAGCACCACCCGCTCGGACGCGCGCAGCAGCGGGATCAGGCTCAAGCCGTCCCGATCGGGCAGACCCAGGTCGAGCAGCACCGCCTGCGGATGCTCGGCCGCGGCAAATGCCAGCGCCTCACGCCCGTCGCGCGCCTCGACCACGCGGTGCCCCGCCTGCTCCAATGTGTTGCGCAGCAGGCGACGGATCGCGACTTCGTCGTCCACCACCAATATTGTCGCAGGCATCAGGCCATTCCCTCCGGCGCGCCGTCGCGCACGATCAGATCGCGGGGAAACACCAGCGCGAACGCCGCGCCGGTGCCCTCTTCGCGATTGCCCGCCTCTACGGTCAAACCCATGGCTTCGGCAAAGGCCTTGACGATGGCGAGGCCCAGGCCGGTGCCGCCCGCCACCCGGTCCGATCCCTCCAGCCGCCGGAACGTCTCGAACACTTCCGCCTCGCGCCCCGGCGGCAGGCCGGGGCCATGGTCGAGCACGGACAGTCGCAACGTTCCGTGACGATGCCGCCCCTCGATCACGATCTCGGTCCCCGGATCGCCATAGCGTCCGGCATTGTCGAGCAGGTTGAGCAGGCAGTGATGCAGCAGTTGCGGATCGGCGCGCACCAGCGGCAGGTCGGGCGGCACGTCGAGCCGCACGGCATGCCCCTCCAGCGCGCGGCGGGCGTCGTGGGCGGCACCGGTCACCGCATCGCTCAGGTCGATCGCCTCGATCTTCAACTTGAGCGCCCCCGCCTCGACCCGCGCCATGTCGAGCAGATTGGCGACGAAGCGATTGAGCCGCGCCGCCTCCCCCTCGATGGTCGCGATCAGATCGGGAGTCGCGCCCTGCCGCAACTGCGCGGCGGCGGCCATCACCGCAGTCAGCGGCGTGCGCAGATCATGGCTGACCGAGGAGAGCAGCGCCGCCCGAAGCCGGTCTCGGGTACGCACCGCATCGACGTCGCGCACCTCCGCCTCCAGCCGCAACCGTTCGAGGATCAAGGCGGCCTGATCGATCAGGCCCGTCAGCAGCGGCAGGCGGTCGGCCCGCACCGGCTCGCCCCCCGCCTCCTTCGCCAACCCAAGAACCGCAAGCACCCGCTCGCCCGCCTTGAGAGGCTGGAAAAGCCATTCGGATGCGGCCAGCGTCGCCGATCCCTTGCCTGCGGGCGTGCCGGTGTCGAAGGCCCAGTGCGCGGCGGCCATCTCCATCGTCTCCAGCCGGTAATCGGGTTTGGTCGCGGCCTGCACCGCCAAACCGGCGGGCGACGGGGTCAGCAACACGGCCTGCACGTCGAACAGCCGGGCAATGTCCTCGCAGATCACACGCGCCGCCCCGGCCGGGTCGGCCATTCCGCTCAAGCGGTGGAGGAAGCCCGCCAGCGTTGCATTGTCGCGCGCGCTGCTCGCCGCGAGGTCGGCCTGCGCCCGCACGCGGGAGGTCAACTGGCTGGTCGCAACCGCGACTCCCAGCAGGACGAAGATGGAAATGACATTCTCGGGATTGCTGACGCTCAGCGTGCCCACCGGGGGCAGGAAGAAGAAATTATAGGCGAGGCTAGACGCCAACCCCGCGAACAGCCCGGTGCGCAGGCCGTACAAGCTTGCCGCCGCCATGACGGGCAACAGATAGAGCAACGCGACATTGCCCAAGTTGAGGATATGGAACAGCGCGCTCGCCAAACCCGTCACCAAGGCCACGCCGAGCAAGGTCAGGCCATAGCCGATGGGCGATCCCCATTGCCCGCGCCGCCGGGTCCGCTCGCGCTCGACCGGCGCCTCGCCGACCGGGAGGACATGGACGGTGACGCCCGGCGTCTCGCGCACCAGCCGGTCGACGACCGAGCCGTGGCGCAGCTCGAACCAGCGCGATCTTTTGGCCTTGCCGACGACCAGCTGCGTGGCGCGGGCATCGGCCAGGAAGGCTCGGATGCCCTCGACCACGCTGGGCGCTGGCACGGTGGCAACCGCCGCGCCCAGCTGCGTCGCCAGCGTCATGGTCGCGGCCAGCCGCCGATGCTGCGCCTCGCCCAGAGTCGCGGTGCGCGGCGTGTCGATGAACAAAGCGGTCCAGGGTGCGCGCAAGGCATCGGCGGCGCGCTTGGCGGCGCGGACCAGTTCGTCGGCGCCGGGCAGTTCGCTGACCGCGACGACCAGCCGCTCGCCCGCCGCCCATTGCCCGCCGACGCCAAGGCTCCGGACATGGTCGAGCATCTGCGCATCGACCGCCTGCGCCGCCCGTCGGAGCGCCAGTTCGCGCAACGCCGACAGGTTGGACTTGGAAAAGAAATGCGACAGCGCCCGCGTCGCTTCCTGCGGCAGATAGACCTTGCCCGCCTTCAACCGCTCGATCAGCTCGTCGGGCGGAATGTCGACCACCTCGATTTCGGCGGCCTCCAAGATACGATCGGGCACCGTCTCGCGCACGCGGACGCGGGTGAAGCTGGCGACGACGTCGTTGAGGCTTTCGACATGCTGGATATTGACCGTCGAATAGACGTCGATCCCCGCCGCCAGCAGTTCCTCGACATCCTGATAGCGCTTCGGGTGGCGGCTGCCCGGCGCATTGGTATGCGCCAGTTCGTCCACAAGCGCGAGGCGGGGCGCGCGGGCCAGGACCGCATCGATGTCCATTTCGTGCAGCGTCCGCCCCTCATAGGGAACGGCGCGGCGGGGCATGACCTCCTGCCCCCGGACCAGCGCCTCGGTTTCGACCCGGCCGTGCGTTTCGACCACCGCGACGACGACATCCACGCCGTCGCGGCGGCGGGCCGCCCCCTCGGAGAGCATCTCGAACGTCTTGCCGACGCCGGGAGCCGCGCCGAGGAAGATTTTCAGGCGGCCGCGCCCCTCGCGCTCGGCGGCGCGCAGCAGGGCATCGGGGTCAGGGCGCGGCTCGCCTGCCGTCATCGCTTGGAAGCAGCGTCCAGTGCGCGATTGAGGGCAAGGACGTTGACATGCGGGTCACCCAGCACCGAGTCCTCGGTCTTCGCGACGACCAGCGCGCGAACCTGCTCGACACCCATACCCCGAACGCGGGAGATGCGGGTAGCCTGCGCCAGTGCGGCTTCGGGCGACAGATCGGGGTCGAGCCCGGATCCGCTGGTGGTGACGAGGTCGGCCGGAACCGATCCCATCACGCCCTCGGCGCGACGCTGGGCGACATCGGCCTTCACCCGGTCGGCCAGTGCTTGCGACGTCGGCCCCAAATTCGAGCCCGACGAGGCGAGCCCATCATAGCCCTTGCCCGCCGCCGAGGGACGCGTCTGGAAATAGCGGTCGCTGGTGAACGCCTGTCCGACGACCTCGGAGCCGATCACCCGGCCACCGACTTCGACCAGGCTGCCATTGGCCTGATGCGGGAAGACGGCCTGCCCGATCCCGGTCATCGCCAGCGGATAGGCGATGCCTAGAAGTGCGGCGAACAGGATCGTCATCACGATCGCGGGCCGCAAGGCGGAAGTGAAATCCTTACCCATGATGGTAACTCCTTATGCGAGGCCGAGGCCACCGACCACAAGGTCGATGATCTTGATGCCGACGAACGGCGCGATCAGGCCGCCCAGGCCATAGATGGCGAGGTTGCGCGCCAGCAGCGGCCCCGCCCCCATCGGCTTATAGGCGACGCCCTTCAGCGCCAGCGGCACGAGCAGCGGGATGATGAGAGCGTTGAAGATAATTGCCGACAGGATCGCCGATTGCGGCGTCGCGAGACCCATGACGTTGAGTACGCCGAGACCCGGATAGAGCGCCACGAACATCGCCGGAATGATCGCGAAATATTTCGCCACGTCGTTGGCGACCGAGAAGGTCGTCAGCGCGCCGCGCGTCATCAGCAACTGCTTGCCGAGGCCAACGACCTCGATCAGCTTGGTCGGGTCGCTGTCGAGGTCGACCATGTTGCCCGCCTCGCGCGCGGCCTGGGTGCCGGTGTTCATCGCGACACCGACATCCGCCTGCGCCAGCGCTGGCGCATCGTTGGTGCCGTCGCCGCACATCGCGACAAGCTTGCCGCCCTGCTGTTCCTGACGGATCAGCGCCAGCTTGTCCTCCGGCGTCGCCTGGGCGAGGAAGTCGTCCACGCCCGCCTCGGCGGCGATGGCGGCGGCGGTCAGGGGGTTGTCGCCGGTGATCATCACCGTGCGGATGCCCATGCGGCGCAGCTCGCCGAAGCGCTCGCGGATGCCCGCCTTGACCACGTCTTTCAGGAAGATGGCGCCGAGCAGGCGGCCATTTTCCGCCACCGCCAGCGGGGTGCCACCCGCCCGCGCGATCTCGTCGGTGATGCGACGCAGCTGGGTCGCCGCCGCCGTCTCCCCCACACCCGGATGGGCGCGGAGGATCGAGTCGACCGCGCCCTTCTGGATCAGCCGCTCGCCGATCTTCACCCCCGAGATGCGGGTCTGGGCGGTGAAGGGGATGATCTCCGCGTCCGCAGGCAAGTTGGCGATCGAGACCTTGAACTGCTCGCGCGCCAAGACGACGATCGAGCGGCCTTCGGGCGTTTCGTCAGCCAAGCTGGCCATCAGCGCCGCCTCGGCCAGCGCATCGACATCCGAGCCGCCGACGGCACGGAACTCGCTCGCCTGACGGTCGCCGATGGTGATGGTGCCCGTCTTGTCGAGCAGCAGCACGTCGACATCGCCCGCCGCCTCGACCGCACGACCCGACTTGGCGAGCACGTTGAAGCGGACCAGACGGTCCATGCCCGCAATGCCGATCGCCGACAGCAGCGCAGCGATGGTCGTCGGGATCAGGGTGATGAGCAAAGGCGCCAGGATCGCCACCGGGATACTGCCGCCCGCAAAGGAAGCGAAGCCCGGAATGGTGCCGACCGCGATCAGGAAGATGATGGTCAGGCCGACGAGCAATATGGTCAGCGCCACCTCGTTCGGCGTCTTCTGACGCTCGGCCCCCTCGACCAGCGCGATCATGCGGTCGAGGAAGCCCTGGCCCGGATTGACGGTGACGCGCACACGGATCTCGTCCGAGATGACGCGCGTGCCCGCCGTCACCGCCGAACGGTCGCCACCCGCCTCGCGGATGACCGGCGCGCTTTCGCCGGTGATCGCGGCTTCGTTGACGCTCGCCACGCCCGCGACGACTTCGCCGTCCGAGGGGATCAGGTCGCCGGTTTCGACCAGCACCACGTCGCCGATCTTCAGCGCGCTGGCGGGGACATTCTTCCATTCATGGCCAGCGCTCGTCAGCCGCTTGGCGGTCAGCTCGGCCTTGGCGGCGCGCAGGGACGCCGCCTGCGCCTTGCCGCGCCCTTCGGCCAGCGCTTCGGCAAAGGTGCCGAACAGCACGGTCAGCCATAGCCAGACGACCAGTTGCAGCTTGAACCCGGTGGTCAGCCCGTCATGCCCGACGACGAGCAGGACGGTCAGAAGGGCGGCGACCACCGCGGTCACGAACATCACCGGGTTGCGGATCAGCTCGCGGGGATTGAGTTTGACGAACGAGGCCTTGATCGCCGGGAGCACCAGCTCGGCGGTGAACAGGCTCTTGGTAGGGGAATTGGCCATGAATGGCGCTCCCGATCAGAAGAGTTGACCGCGGATCATCGCGAGATGATCGGCGATGGGACCAAGGGCGAGGCTCGGCAGGAAGGTCAGGCCGCCCAGCACCAGCACGATGCCGACGAGCAGACCGATCCACAGCACACCCGTGGTCGGGAAGGAGCCGGCCGAGGCGGGGACATGCTTCTTCGCCGCCAGGCTGCCCGCGATCGCGAGCATCGGCACGATGATGAAGAAGCGGCCGACCCACATGGCGACGCCCAGCAGACCGTCATACCAGGGGGTAGAGGCGGTCAGACCCGCAAAGGCCGAGCCGTTATTCGCCACCGCGCTAGTGAAGGCATAGAGGATCTCACCAAAACCATGCGGCCCCTTGTTGAGCGGCCCGGCCAGCCCCTGCCCCGTCACGCAGGACAGGGCGGTCATCCCCAGGATGAACAGCGGCAGGACGGCGATGGCGAGGACGGCGAGCTTCACCTCGCGGCTCTCGATCTTCTTGCCGACATATTCGGGCGTGCGGCCGACCATCAGCCCGGCGACGAACACCGCAAGAATGGCGAACAGCAGGAAGCCGTAGATGCCTGCACCCACGCCGCCAATGACGACTTCGCCCAGCTGCATGTTGAACAGCGGGATCATGCCGCCGAGCGCGGTGAAGCTGTCATGCATCGCATTGACCGCGCCGCACGACGCCGCCGTGGTGACCCCCGCGAACAGGGCCGAGGCGGCGACGCCAAAGCGGACCTCCTTGCCCTCCATATTGCTCCCTGCGACGCCCAGCTGGTGCAGCACGGGGTTGCCCGCCGCTTCCGCCCAATAGGCGACGGTCGCGCCGCCGAGGAACAGCAGGATCATTGCGGCGAGGATCGCCCAGCCCTGCCGCGTATTGCCGACCGCCTTGCCGAAGCACCAGGTCAGGCCGAAGCCGATGACGAAGATCGACAGCATCTGGACGAAATTGGTGAGCGCGGTGGGGTTCTCGAACGGATGCGCCGAGTTGGCATTGAAGAAGCCGCCGCCATTGGTGCCGAGCATCTTGATCGCTTCCTGGCTCGCAACGGGGCCGAGCAGGATCGACTGGCGCACGCCCTCCAGCGTGTCGATATTGACGACGCCCGCCATGGTCTGCGGCACGCCGCTGGCGATCAGGAAGACCGCATAGACGATGCTGACCGGCAGCAGCAGATACAGGGTGATGCGCGTGACATCGGCCCAGAAATTGCCGAGATTTTTCGTCTCGCGCCCCGCGAAACCCCGGAACAGCGCAAAGGCCAGCGCGATGCCGGTCGCCGCCGACAGGAAATTGTGGATGGTCAGGCCGAGCATCTGGGACAGGTTCGACATGGTCGCCTCACCCGCATAGCTTTGCCAATTGGTATTGGTGGTGAAGCTGATCGCGGTATTGAACGCCAGATGCGGGGTCAGCCCGGCCAGTCCCTGCGGATTGCCCGGCAGGTAATATTGCAGGCGCAGCACCGCATAGGTCAGGATCATCAACGCGACATTTAAGATCAGCATGTGCAGCGCATAGCGGCGCCAGCCCTGCTGCGCGTCCGGGTCGATGCCCGACAGCGCGTAGAAGCCGCGCTCGACGGGGCCGAGCACGATGTGAAGCGGCGTTCGCCGCCCCTCATACAGCGCGAACAGCCACGCGCCGACCGGCTTGGTCAGCGCGAGCAGGATCGCGACGAAGCCCAATATCAGGGCCCATCCTTGAAGCGTCATGATGCCGCCTCCTTCAGAAGCGTTCGGGGCGGATCAGCACCGCTACCAGATAGACGAGAAGGCCGAGCGCGGTCAGCGCCGCCAGCCAGAGGTCGAGGGTCATGGCTCCGCCCTCCTCATGCGTGGTCGCACAGGCGGGCATAGGCGAGCGTCGCCGCCACCAGCCCGGCCATGACCAGCAACCAGATCAGATCGTCCATATCGCGGCTCCTCAAAAGGCGGCGGTGAGGGTGGCAAGGAAGGTGCTGCCCGCGATATTGCCGGTGCCGTCCTGCCCCTTGCTGAAGCTCGGCCGCAGATAGGCGGCCTTGCGGTCGGAAATGTCGGTGTCGACCCAGGCCAGCCCCAGCGTCAGGTTGCGCCATGTCGTGTCCGCGCCCAGCGACCAGTCCCAGTAATCACCGGTTGGCGTCGGCGCGGTAGCGTTGGGGCCGAGGCCGTTCATGCCCCAGCTATGGCCGATATGCGCCTTGGCCGTGATTGGCGTGCCATGGATCGCCGCCGCGCCGTCGCCCCAGAGATACAGATTGTCGCTCTTGGCACCCGGATGGTCATAGACGCCCGCCGCCGCGCTGGCGCCGTTGTCATACCATTTGCCGATCGCCTGCTGCTTGGGCGCATAGGCGACACCGGCGGTTAGCGAAAGCGGGCCGGTCGTGCCCGACAGCTTGGCGAAGGGTTCGGCATAGTCGGTCTTGTTCGCGCCGCCCGGATACACGTACCAGGTCAGGCCGACGTCGAGCGTGCCGTTTGCGGTGATCCTGGTCTTGTACCCGCCAATCAGGTCCAGCTCCATGTTCGCGCCGCCGAAGGTTCCCCACCCCGCCAGGTTCGACGCCCAGGTGCCGACATAGGCGCCGCTCTCATGAGTCAGCGTGATGCCGCCCTGCACCGCCATATGCCCGTCCGACTGCGAGATGCCGCGCAGGCGATAGTCGGAGACGATCGCGGCCGACCCGCTGACGGTCACGGGCGGCGGCGGCGCGGTCTCGGCGGTCTGCGCCGATGCGGCGGCCGGAAGCAGGAACAGCGCCGTGACGGCGCTCAAGGTGATGGTCTTCATATGTGCCCCTATGGACAGGCCGCCGCAACGCGGGCGACCTCCAGGGGCAGGCAATTAGGCCGGGCCCGCGTAGCAATTCGAGGGCGATCCCCCGGTTTCGCATATAGACGGCATATAGACGGCATATAGACGGCATATAGTCGGGCCTAACATTCCTTCCCTGCAAGGGGAGGTGGCGCGCGCAGCGCGTCGGAGGCGAGTGGCCGACACCCCTCCGTCAGGGCTTCGCCCTGCCACCTCCCCTTGCAGGGGAGGAAGAGAATGGCGTCACGGAAACGTCAACGATTTCCGCCATGACGGGACATGGTTTCATTCTCCCGCCGCTCACTCCTTTCCGCCGGTGCCGCCTTCGCCGGAACCAGCGCCCTGCCCCCGGCGATCGCCCGCGCCGCCGCCATCGCGCCCGACCGGCGGACGGGTACAATCCGCGATGTCGAGCATGTCGTCATCCTGATGCAGGAGAATCGCGGCTTCGATCATTATTTCGGCACGATGCGCGGCGTGCGCGGCTTTGGCGACCGCTTCCCCATCCCGCTCGCCCCCGCCATGCCCGGCGAAGTGCCGCGCAACGTGTGGCAGCAGATGGACCGCGCCGCGCCGGGCGGCCCGCGCCTGGTCTCCCCGTTCCATCTCGATACGGACAAGCAGTTCGCGCTGATGCGGATGGAGGGCACGCCGCACACCTGGCCCGACGCTCACGCCGCCTGGGACGACGGCCGGATGTCACACTGGCCCGAGGCCAAGAAGCAGCGCGCCATGGGCCATTATGCCCGTGCCGACCTGCCCTTCCAGTTCGCGCTGGCCGAGGCATTCACCCTCTGCGACGCCTATCATTGCGCGATCCAGACCGGGACGAACACCAACCGCCTGTTCCTCTGGACCGGCACCAACGATCCGCTGGGCAAGTCAGGTGGCCCGGCCATCGGCAATTCGCATGACAGTTTCGCCGAGGATGGTGGCGCGGCCGATCCCTATCGCTGGACGACCACGGTCGAGCGGATGCAGGCGGCAGGCATCGACTGGCGAATCTATCAGGACATGGCGGACAATTTCACCGACAACCCGCTGGTCGGTTTCGCCGCCTTTCGCGAGGCGCATCATGGCAAGGGCGATCCCGCGTTGAAGGACCGGGCGCTGACCACGCGCGGGCTCGACGGACTGAAGGCCGATGCGCTCGCCGGGCGCTTGCCGCAAGTCTCCTACGTCATTGCGACGGCGGCGGGGTCCGAGCATCCCAACCCCTCCAGTCCGGCGCAGGGGGCGGCCTATACGGCGGAACTGCTCGACGCGCTGACCGCCGATCCAAAGGTCTGGGCGCGGACCGCCTTGTTCGTGATGTTCGACGAGAATGACGGCTTTTTCGATCATGTCCCCCCGCCCGCCCCGCCGTCGCGCATGGCCGATGGAACGATGCTCGGCGGATCGACCGTCGAACTGACCGGCGAATATCATGACGTGCCCTCGATCGGCGATGCGAACATTGACACGCCCGCCTATCGCGGCCGTCCCTATGGCCTGGGCCCCCGCGTGCCGATGTATGTCGTCTCGCCGTGGAGCCGGGGCGGTTGGGTCAATTCGCAAGTCTTCGACCATACCAGCGTCATCCGCTTTCTGGAGGCGCGCTTCGGTTTTCACGAACCCAATATCTCGCCCTGGCGGCGCGCGATATGTGGCGACCTGACCAGCGCGTTCGACTTCGCGGCCACCGATGCGGCGACGCCCGAACTGCCCGATCCGCGTGGGCGCGCGATCCGCGCCGCCGCGATCAAGGGACAGGTCAGCCCGCAGGCTCCGGCGACCATCGGCGCGCCTCATCAGGAGCCGGGTATTCGCCGGGCACGCGCCCTGCCCTATCGCTTGAACGTCATCCAGCTCGCCGATCCCGCAGGCATCCGCCTGCGCTTCCAGGCCGAGGGAGCGGGCGCGGTGTTCCATGTCTATGATCGGCACGCCCTGGATCGGCCACCGCGCCGCTATACGCTCGCGGCTGGGACGAGCATTGAGCATGTCTGGTCCACCGATCCCGCTGCCGGACATGACCTTTGGGTGCTGGGCCCGAACGGGTTCCACCGCCACTTTGCGGGCCGCAATCCCGCTTCGATCGTCCAAACCGGGGTCGACGACAAAGGCCTGACACTGACCGTTCCACCAGACTTGACCGATATGGCAATCGTCCGCCTCGAGCCCGGCCACGCCACCGCCGTCGCAACGCCGCTCAAGCCCGGCCGCCATCGCTGGTCACTGGATGCGGCACTGGGTTGGTACGACGTGACGCTGACCCGAGCGAGCGATCCGCAGTACCGCCTGCGCCTGGCGGGACGGCACGACCGGCCGGGCCGCGCGACCGTCAGCGACCCGTTCCGCGCCTGACGCCATTTCCCCTTCCCCACTCGCCGGAGCAGCGATAGGGTAGCCTTCAAACAAATCAATTTCGTTATTCGAGGGGATGAATATGCGGGGCAATACGTGCGCCAAGGCGCTGGGCGGTCGGTGGCGCTGGGCCTGGGCCGCGTCGGCGCTACTGGCGGGCGTCGCGCCCCTTGCACTGGCCGCCGACCCGCTGGCGACCGTCGAGCGCAACGGCGCGCTCGTGTCGGTCGAGCCCTACGGCCCCGGCATCGTCCGCGTCACCATCGCCACCGATCGCGCCGAAGCGGAGGCCAAGCCCGGCTATGGCCTGATCGCGAAGAGCGATACCGGCGGCTGGTCGCACCGAAGCGATACGAGCGGCGACATTTTCGCCTCGCCCGGCATGACCGTGACGGTTGCCGCCCAGCCCTGGCCCAAGCCGCCCAGCCAGATGGAGCGCTACTTCGCCCCCTCGCTCCCGCCCGTCTCGATCAGCTTCGCCGGACCCGACGGCAAGCTGCTGACCCGGATGACCGGGTGGGAAATGGCGCCCCATACCGTCTCGGGCGAGAAGACCTTCCGCGCAGGCGCCAGCTTCGCCGATACCCCCGACACCCATTATTACGGCCTCGGCCAGTATCAGGACGGCGTTCTCGACCTGCGCGGGCGGACCATCGACTGCCGTCACGATTATGACCGCCCCGGCGGGGAGTCGGTCTGCGTACCCTTCATGGTGACGGACAAGGGTTATGCGATCCTGTGGGACAATCCTTCCGCGACCACCGTCTCGCCCGGCCTGCTGAACGCGACCAAATTCGCCTCCAATGTGGGCGAGCGCGTGTCCTTCTTCGTCATCGCGGGCAAGACGACCGACGAACTTTACGCGGGCTATGCCAAACTGACCGGCGCGACGCCGCTGCCGCCCAAGGCCGCCTTCGGGCTCATCCAGAGCAAGGCCCGCTATGAGACGCAAGGCCAGTTGACCGAGATCGCCGATGGTTACCGCAAGCGCGGCCTGCCACTCGACGTCATGGTGCTCGACTGGTTCTACTGGACGCGGATGGGGCAGCTCGACATCGACCGCACCGCCTTTCCCGACCCGGCGGGGATGAACGCGCATCTCAAGTCGATGGGGATGCACAGCATCATCAGCATCTGGCCGCGCTTCGAGCGCGAGAGCCGCTGGTTCGACACGCTGGCGGCCAAGGGCTGGCTGATGAAGGACAAGGACGGCAATCCGGTCGACGGCCTGCCGATCCGCTCCGACCGGGCGGGCGCGCTGATCGACAGCACCAACCCGGAGGCGCGGGCGTGGTTCTGGGGCAAGATCCGCGACAACATCTTTTCCCAAGGCTTCGACTATGCCTGGCTGGACGAGACCGAACCCGATCTGGTGCCGGAAGGGCATTTCTATGCCATCGGGTCGGGCGACCGCTATCGCAACGTCTATCCGCTGCTCCACACGTCCAGCGTCGCGGATGGATCGGCGCGCGACCGTCCGGACATGCGCAACATGATCCTGTGCCGCGCTGCCTATCTGGGGACGCAGGCCAATGGCTGCCTGTTCTGGTCGTCGGACGTGCAGTCCAATTGGGAAGCGCTGAAGCGTCAGGTGCCCGCAGGCCTCGGCATGACGGCCAGCGGCATTGCATACTGGTCGAGCGATACGGGCGGCTGGCAATGGCCGAACGGGCCGGAGGCACAAGCCCCGGTGCTGGTCGATCCGGCGGGGGCGACCGCGATGGCACCGTCGTACCGCGACTATCCGGAGCTGTTCGTCCGCTGGTTCCAGTACAACGCCTTCACCCCGACGCTGCGCATCCATGGCCAGCGGCCGGGCACCGCGCTGTGGGACTATGGCACCGCCGCCGAGCCGATCCTGGCGAGCGCGCTGCGGCTTCGCTATGCGCTGATGCCGTATATCTATGCGCTCGGCCGACAGACGAACCAGACCGGCGCGCCCTTCATGCGCGCGCTGTTCATGGACTTCCCCAGTGATCCGGCGGTCAAGGATCTGGGCGACGAATATATGTTCGGCCCCGCCTTCCTCGTCGCACCCGTCACCGAACAGGGCCAGACATCGCGCCGGGTGTACCTGCCCGCCGGGGCCGACTGGTACGACTGGTGGACCGACAAGCGCTACACGGGTGGCCAGTGGATCGACGCTGCCGCGCCCATCGACCATATCCCCCTGTTCGTGCGCGCCGGGTCGATCGTACCGATGGGGGTGCAGGTGCCCAGCACCGCCACCGCGCAAGGGCTGGAGAGCATCCGCGTCTATCCGGGCCGCGACGCCAGCTTCACGCTGTATGACGATGACGGCACCACCAATGCCTATCGCAAGACGGGCGGACGCAGCGCGACGCTGCGGTGGGACGACAAGGCCCGCCGCCTGACCGCCAGCGGTCGCCTGCCGACCGGTCAATCGATCGAACCGCTGGTCAAAATCGTCGGCCAGTAAGATCAGGCCCGGCCCCCAAGGGGGCCGGGCCATTTTTAACCCAAGGAATACAATCGTTTTTGCGGACGGACCGGACAAACCGGCCGAAAGAGGAGGAGAAGGATCATGATCGGATTTATGGCCCTGCTGATCGCGGCCCTGCCGGCGGGAGCGGCCGTCCAGGCAGCCCCCAGCGCGGCGGCCCAGCCCAGCATCTTCGACAAGGCGGTGAACGCACCCGGCATCGGCTGGGCCCCTTACGGCCCCAACCAGACCGCCAAGCAGGTCCCCGCATCCGACGTTCCCGGCGGCAATGCCGTGCAGATTAAAGTGACCAAGGCGGGCGCCAATCCCTGGGACAGCGGCGTGACCTATCCGACGATCAAGCCGATCGCGGCGGGCGATACGCTGATGACCATGGTCTTCCTGCGTGCGCCGGATGCGGCCGAGGGACAGACGGTGACGATCCCCGTCGCCATGGGCGGCGCAGAGCCTCCCTATCCGACGATCACCAGCGAACCGCTTCAGGTCGGATCGACGTGGAAACGCTATTTCGTGACCGGCGTCGCGGCCCAGGCCTTTGCAGCGGGCAAGGCCAATATCTCGGTCCAGCTCGCTGGAGCCAAGCAGGTGATCGAGGTCGGCCCGGCCTTCCTGATCGACCTGGGGCCGAACTTCGACCGGTCGAAGCTGCCGCGTAACTGAGCCGGTGGTCGGGGCGGTACGTGATTGCCCCGGCCGCCCCTACTCCAAACAGCCGTTCGCACTGAGCGAAGTCGAAGTGCACGCCCTGGACGTGCCTCTTGGTGGAGGGCGCTCCTTGGCCTTCGACTTCGCTCGGGCAGAACGGCGGATGGGGATCTTGCTGACATAGAAAACCGCCCGCCTCCGAAGTGGAAGCGGGCGGTGTTTTGTTCGTCATCCCGGCCGGACCCCGAAGGGCCCGGCCCTTACCGCGGATCAGAAGGTGCCGCGAAGCGCGAACGAGAAGCGGCGGTCGTTGACGATGTACGAGCGCGGCGCGGTCGCGGTCGAACCGCTGATATAGGCCTGCTGGGTCTTGATGACCTGATTGGCCAGGTTCACGCCCTGCACGCCGATCTTCAGATACTTGTTGATGTTGATGAACGCCGACGCGTCGAGCTGACCGCCCGCATCCTGATAGATGGAGGTGTAGGGGAAGATCACGTCCGCCGGGGTCAGCAGATATTTCGAGCGCCAGTTATACGCCGCACGCAGCGACACCGGGCCCTTTTCGTAGAAGAGTGCGGCGTTGACCGTATGCTTCGACAGACCCTCGAGCGGCAGATTGCCCGGCTTGATGTTCGAGTTGTTGGCCGGTGCGCCACCGTTCAGGAACGAATTGGGCAGGCCCGAGCTGTCGATATAGGTATAGCTGCCGCTGGCGCCGAAACCGCTGAGCAGACCCGGCAGGAAGTCGAAGGTCTGCTGATAGGCAACCTCGGCACCCTTGATCTTGCCGGCGCCCTCATAGTTGGCCGGACCACGGACGAGCACCGACTGGGTGATGCCGTTGCTGGTGATGTCGCGAGTCGTGACCGACTGGTAGAAGAAGTTCTTCACCGACTTGTAGAAGACGTCGACCGACAGCTGGCCCACGCGGGCGAAATACCATTCGACGGTCGCGTCGAACTGCCACGCGGTCGCGGGCTTCAGGTATGGATTGCCTGCGGTCGCCGTGATCTGACCACTGGTCGAATCGAAGCCCAGTTGCAGGAAGTTGCGGATGTTCGCGAAGTCCGGACGGGTCATGACCTTCGACGCCGCCAGACGCAGCACCACGTCGCGCCCGATGCCGAACTTCAGATTCGCGCTGGGCAGGAAGTAGTGATACTGGGTCCGCGCCGTATCGGGCAGGGTCACGCCGGTCGAGAAGGCCTGGATGTTGTTATAGGCGGCCTCGCCCAGCTGACAGATGCCGGCCGGACGGCCCGTGACGGTGGTACCGTCGGGACGGGTCGTGGTGACGATGGCGCAACGGGTGGCGAACGCATCGGTCGTACCGGTCTGATCCCGCGTCGGCGCGCCGATCGAGCCCGACGACGTCACGTCGGTCAGCACATAGCGGACGCCGATATTGCCGCTCATCCGAACATCGCCGAACAAATTGCCCGGAGTGGCGAAGTTCAGCTGCGCATAGGCGTTCTTGTCCTGCTGGTTCACGAGCTGGATTTCGGACGGCAGATACGGCGTGCCCGCGACGACGCCCGCACGCTGGGCCAGCGGCGACCACGTCGTGGCAGTCGAACCATTGGCCGTCTTCCACAGATTGCCGATCGACTGGAAATAGGCGGCAGCCTGCTGATAATTCTCCGTCATGTTGCCGGTGTAGTAATAGGCCGACGGCGAGCCGTTGGTCGCACCACGGAAGAAATTGGGGAAGGTGTAGAGCTCGGTCTGGCCGGGCTGTTGCGCGAACGACACCGGGTTGGTACCCGACCACACTTCCGACAGCGCACCCCAATTATAGGTGGTGTAGCGCACTTCCGACGCACGATCGGCGTAGCGCGCGCCGAACTTGGCATGGGTGAAGAAGCTGCCGTCGTCGAACTTATAGTCGACATCGGCCTTGAACGCATATTCGCGGCCGGTGCTCTCCTCCAGATGGTCCATCGCCGCGCGCCAGAACTGGACGTTCCGGTTGGCGAAGTAATCCGCATCGCTCTGCTGGTTCAGCGTCGGGTTCGGCGTCGCCCAACTCGCCTGCAGCGTGGAGGGCTTGTGCGGAATCACGACCGGCAGGTTGCCCGACAGGTCGAGTTCCGAGTCCGCGAAGGTCGAACCGAACACGCGCAGGTCGGTGCTGGTCTTCTTGGCGCGGGTATAGTCGCCGTCCAGGTTGACCGACCAATGGTCGTTCAACTCCGTCTTCAGGTTCAGGCCGAAGTCGGTGACGGTGTTCTCGTCACGGGTCATGCCGCGCGCCAGCGACTGCTGCGTACCGCCGGTCGGGACCCAGCAGGTCGCATTACCGCTGCACGATGCACGATAACCGTTGCCCGGCGCCGTGATATAGCCCGACTGGAACAGGCCATTGGCGTCATAAACATAATTCTTGGTCGTGCCGGTGGGGCACTGCGCGATCGTCGAGTTGGCGGGCCCCAGATTGTTCTGAAGACAGCCGACCGGATAGGTGTTGTATTCGGCCAGATCGGGCGCGGTCTCGAACGTCCGCTCTGACGTGTTGTTGATCGTGTGGGTGCGCAGGAACTGGGCGGTCAGGACCGTCCGCTCGTCCCGGCTCTGCCACTGACCGGCCAGTGCGATGCCGTCACGCTTGCGATCGAATTCCTGGGTCGCAAACTGGCCGCCGATCGGGGCGTAGCGCAGCGAAGCCGGGTCGAGATAGCCGTCCGCGCCCGCGGTGCTGGCCGCGCCGCATGCAAAACCGGTCGTGCCGCCGACGGGCAGCGTGGTCTGGTCGACCGTGCCGGGCAGCGGGTTGCGGCAGTTCTGCGCCGTGGTCGAGTTGGCCGCCAGCGCCAGCGTGTTGTCGCGCGTCTGGATATTGGTGATGCGGATGCTGTCCGCGCGACTGCGGACGCGCGAATAGGAGATATTGCCGAGCAGGCCGAGGCGGCCGATGCCCGTATCCCAGGTGTTGCTGACCAGCAGCGAGCCGGTCGGCGACCACTTCTTCTTGAAGTCGCCATAATTGCCCTCGGCGGTGAAGCCCAGGTGGAAGCCCTTGTTGTCGAAGGGCTTGCGGGTGTTCAGATTGACCGTACCGGCAAGGCCGCCCTCGATCAGTTCGGCGGTGGCGTTCTTGTACACCTCGACCGAGCCGAGCAGTTCGGCGGGGACGTCGGAGAAGTTGATCGCTTGGCCGCCGATGCCGGCCGAGAAGGTGTCGCGGCCGTTGAACTCGGAACGGACGAAGGTCAGGCCGCGCACCGCGACGCCCGAGCCTTCGACCGAGAAGTGGTCGGGGTCGTTGGCGGCGGCGAAGCGGCTGATCGATACGCCGGGGACGCGCTGGAGCGCCTCTGTCACCGAGCGGTCGGGCAGCGCGCCGATGTCGCTGGCGGTGATCGCGTCGACGACGGTGTCGGAGTTGCGCTTGATCGACTGCGCATTGGCCAGGCTCTGGCGGATGCCGGTGACGACGACTTCCTTTTCGTCGACGACATCGTCGCCTGCGGGCGGCTGTGCGCCGGCGGCCTCGGCGCTCGCGCTGGTACGCGGCGTGGTCGAACCGGCGGTACCCTGGCCCGCAACCGCGCCGGTCGGCGAGGTCGAGCTTTGGTCCGAATCGGCCGTCGTTTGCGGATCGGCGGTCTGCGCCGTGGCGGGCATGCTCAACCCGGCAACGCACAAGGCACCGGCGGAAGCGCCGATGAGAAGCCGATGGAAACGATTGGCATTGAACGGCGCAACGTTGCGCATCATGGTCATCCCCCCCTTTGTACGCGCCACCTTGGCGTCGTTATTTAGGTCGAAATCACGCTCATCGACGCGATCCTCGGACTCGTGATTGCGCTACCAGCAATGTTTCGACAAGATGCTTTACTTATAAACGTCCGATCCGGTCGGAGGTGCGACATTCCTGCAACGCTAGGTCCCTGGCGGATTGCGGAGCGGCGTGCGGCACGGCATGAAATGACGAAACGGCCCGATTTTCATGGGTCTGGAGGGGGAACGAAAGGTGACGCAACAACGGGTGCGGGTCGTCATCGTGGGCGGCGGCACGGCCGGATGGATGGCAGGCGCCGCTCTGGCCCGTCTCCTTTCGGGACAGTGCACCGTCCGATTGATCGAGTCGGAGGCGATCGGCGTCGTCGGTGTCGGCGAGGCCACCCTCCCTCATATTCGCGCTTTTAACGAACGGCTTGGCATCCCCGAGTCCGAATTCATGGCGCGCACCCGGGCGACCTTCAAGCTGGGGATCGAGTTTCGCGATTGGGGCCGAATCGGGGATAGCTATATTCACCCGTTCGGCACCTTCGGGCGCGGCAGTGGCGCGATCGACTTCCATCATTACTGGACGCGGCTGCAGCGCGAGGGGCATGACCTGCCGCCGCTGGATGAACTCTCCTATGCCTGCAAATTGGCGCGCGAAGCGCGGTTCGACCATCCCGTTCGCGGCGAGGGATCGTTACCATCCACCTTCGGCTATGCCTATCAATTCGACGCGCTGCTCTTCGCCCCCTATCTGCGTGGTCTGGCCGAGGAGGCCGGTGCGGTACGGACCGAGGGGATGGTCGTCGATGTCGAGCGAGACGGCGAGAGTGGGCTGATCCGCGCGGTCACGCTGGCCGATGGCGAGCGGGTCGAGGGCGACCTGTTCATCGACTGCTCGGGCTTCCGCTCGCTGCTGCTGGGCCAGACGCTGGCGGAGCCGTTCGAGGACTGGTCGAAATGGCTGCCCACCGACCGGGCGGTGGCGATGCCGTGCCGGACCGAAACCGCCGTCACGCCCTATACCAGCGCGATCGCGATGCCCGCCGGATGGCGCTGGCGCATTCCGCTCCAGCATCGGACCGGCAATGGCTATGTCTATGCCAGCGACTTCATCGCCGATGGGGATGCCGCCCTCGCGCTGGAACAGGCGGTCGAGGGCGAGCCGCTGGCCGCCCCCCGCCTGCTCCGTTTCAAGGCGGGGCGGCGTCGCCGGAGCTGGGTCGGCAATTGTGTCGCGATCGGCCTCGCCAGCGGGTTCCTCGAACCGCTCGAATCGACCAGCATCTATCTCGTCCAGCAGGCGATTACCGCGCTGATCGAACTGTTTCCGGACCGGCAGGCCAGTGCCTCCGACCGCGATGAATTCAACCGTATCATCGATCTGGAATATGACCGAATTCGCGACTTCCTGATCCTCCATTACCACGCGACGGACCGGGACGATTCGCCGTTCTGGAATTACGTCCGGACGATGGAGATACCCGATAGTCTGGCCGAAAAGCTGGACCTTTGGCGCCGACGCGCCCGCGTGGTGAAGTATCGCGAGGGCGTGTTCCTGGATGCCAGCTGGATCGCGGTGTATCTGGGCCAGGGCATCGTGCCCGAAGGATGGGACCCGCGCGCCGATGTGGCGGGCAGCGTCGACCTGCTGCGTGCCGTGGGTGATCTTCGCGCCGAGATTGCGCGCGACGTCGCCATGCGGCCCGATCATCGCGGCTTCCTGGCGCGTTACTGCCCGATGGTGGACGCGGCATGACAGCGGCGGGACCGATCCGGACCGTGCTGGTCGTCGGCGTCGGGCTGACCGGCTGGTGCGCCGCCGCCGCGCTGAAGCGCCGCGCGCCGTTTCTCGACGTGACCCTGCTGGCGACACCGGTCGCGGCGGCGGCGTTGGCGGACCACATCACGTGCACCCTGCCCTCGCTTCCAGGGTTTCAGGCCGACCTGGGCATCGGCGTGGATGACGGGGTGACGCGCGCCGGGGCAGGCTATCGCCTGGGCACGCGCTTCGTCGGTTGGGCAGAGGGGCTGCCCGATTATGTCCATGCCTATGGCCCCTATGGCCATGCCATTGGTCCGGCGGCGTTCCACCTCCATTGGGTACATTCCGCACGCAATGGCATGGCGCAGCCTTTCGATACCTATTCCCCCGCCGCGCGGATTGCTCGCGATGGCCGTTTCGCCCCGCCCGCGCCCGGCGGTATCTTCGGTGCGCATGACTTCGGCCTGACCCTCGACCCGACCCGCCATCCGGCGATGATTCGCGCCTTTGGCCAGCATGTCGGTGTGCGGGACATGGTCGGTGCGGTCGCGGAGGTTCGCCTGGACGATCGCGGCCATATCGTCTCCGTCACCACGGAGCAGGGCCGGACGCTGACCGCGGACCTGTTCATCGATGCCAGCGGCCCGGCGGCCATGCTGCGCGGCGCGATCGACGCGGATCGGCAGGATTGGAGCGCGTGGCTGCCCTGCGACCGGGTGTTGCTCGGCAGGCATCCGTCTGGCGAGGGGGCTCCGGTACTGACCACCGTCTCCGCGCATCGGGCGGGTTGGCAATGGTCTAGCGGCGAGCAAACCGGCCTTGCCTATTCGAGCGCCCATCTGCCCGATGCCGAAGCGACGGCGATGCTGGCGAAGGATGGCTCGTCGGTCGAGCCCCCCATCACGGTCCGCCCCGGCACGCGCCCCCAGGCCTGGCGGGGCAATTGCATCGCGATCGGCGATGCCGCGACCCAGATCGAGCCGCTGGAATGGTGCAATCTCCATCTGGCATTGAGCGCGATCGACCGGCTGATCACGATGTTGCCCGACCGTGCCATGGCCCCGGTCGAGGCGGCGGACTTCAACCGCCAGACGCTGGCCGAGGCGGAGCGGGTGCGCGATTTCCTCGCGGCCCATTACCGCACCGCACGCCGCCCCGAGCCGATGTGGCAGGCGGTCGCGCGAGCGGGGCCACCCGCCAGCCTCGCCCACACGCTAAGCCAGTTCGCCGAGCGGGGCCGCCTGCCCTTTTACGAGGAAGAAACCTTCGCGCGGGACAGCTGGGCCGCGATATTGCTGGGCCAGGGGTTCCTGCCACGCCGTATCGATCCCCTCGTCCATGGCGTGTCGGCGACCGAGGTGCAGGCGGTCATGAACCGCCTGTCTGACGCCATTACCGACGCCCTGCCCCAAATCCCCGCCCACGCCGAATGGCGCGCGGCCCAGATGAGACGCCTTGCCCGATGAGCGTGACGCCCCCCCATGACCATAGCATCCGCCGCGTCGTCATCGTCGGCGGCGGCACCGCCGGCTGGATGGCCGCCGCCGCCTTCGCCCGGCTGTTGAACAACGGCTATACGCAGGTGACGCTGATCGAATCGGAGGAAATCGGTACGGTCGGCGTCGGCGAAGCGACGATCCCGCCGATCATTACCTTCAACCAGATGCTGGGGCTGGACGAGAATGACTTTCTTGCCGCGACCGGTGGTACGTTCAAGCTGGGGATCGAGTTCGTCGACTGGGGCGACAAGGGCGAGCACTATTTCCATCCCTTTGGTCGGTTCGGCCACGACCTTCAGGGCGTGCATTTCCACCAGCTCTGGCTGCGTGAGCGCAACCGCCGGGCGATTCCCGACATCGCCGACTGGTCGATGAGCGCGGTCGCGGCGCGGCTGGGACGCTTCGGACGCGCCAAGGCGGATGCCCGCTCGCCGATCCGCGAGCTCTTCTATGCCTTCCACTTCGACGCCTCGCTCTATGCCCGTTACTTGCGCGGCTATGCCGAGCGCGGCGGCGTCACCCGGATCGAGGGGCGGATCGATGCGGCGAATCTGCGCCCCGAGGATGGCCATGTCGAGGCGGTGACGCTGGCCGATGGACGGCGGATCGAGGGCGACCTGTTCATCGACTGCTCGGGCTTTCGCGGGCTGTTGATCGAGGAGGCGCTGGAGACGGGGTATGAGAGCTATGCCCAGTGGCTGCCCTGCGACCGCGCGGTCGCGGCGCCGTGCGCCCTGCCCGACCCGCGCGAGCCCGATCCCTTCACCCGCGCCACCGCACGCGACGCCGGGTGGCAATGGCGCATCCCGCTGCAGCACCGGATGGGCAATGGCCTAGTCTATTGCAGCGAATTTCTGGACGACGAAGCGGCGCGCGCGCAACTGGTCGACAGCTTGGAGGGCGACTTGCTGGGCGAACCGCGCCAGTTGCGCTTCACCGCGGGACGAAGGCGGAAAAGCTGGAACCGCAACGTCGTGGCGCTTGGTCTGTCGAGCGGATTTCTGGAGCCGCTCGAGTCGACCAGCATCCATCTGGTGCAGGCGGCGATCCAGCGGCTGATCGCGCTATTCCCCGACACGCGCTTCGACCCCACCGAGCGCGACGAATTCAATCGCCAGATGCACGATTTGTACGAGGATGTGCGCGACTTCATCATCCTGCATTACAAGGCCACACGGCGCACCGACACACCCTTTTGGAACCGGGTCCGCACCATGGAGGTGCCGGAAAGCCTATCGCGCAAGATGGCGCTGTGGGCGGGCAAGGGGCGGCTGTTCCGCGAAGGCTATGACCTGTTCGCCAATCCCAGTTGGATTGCGGTGTGCCTGGGTCAGGGTCTGGTCCCGCAAAGCTGGGAGCCTGCCGCCGATGCGCTGGACGAGGATCTGGTCGCGCAGGCGCTGGAGCAGATACGCGGTGGCTATGCCGATACGGCGGCGCGATTGCCGAGCCATGGCGATTTCCTGCGCATGACCGCGCCCTCCCCATTGGCCCCCGGCCTGACCGGAGCGTCCGATGCACCGGGCGGCGGTTTCGATTTCACCCGCACCGCACCAGGCGCGACGGGCGCGCGAGGTCCCCTGTTATGAAACGGATCGTCCTTCCCCTGCTGGCGCTGATCGGGATCGGCGCCAGCGACGCCCCTGGCCCGCATCTCAACCAGATCGGATTCCGCCCCGACACGGCCAAGCGCGCGATCCTCGCCGCCAGCGGATCGGCGCCGCTGCCATGGCAGTTGCTGGACGAAGGCGGTCATGTCGTCGCGCAAGGGCGGACCGCACCTTTCGGCCCCGACGCGGCATCGGGCGACAAAGTCCATCGGATCGACTTCGGCAGCTTTGCCACGCCCGGCACCTATCGCCTGCGGGTCGATGGTCAGGTCAGCCACCCCTTCGCGATCGAGGCGGGGCTGTACCGTCCCCTGGCACGCGCGGTGCTCAACTTCTTCTATCAGCAGCGCGCCGGTGTCGCGATCGAGGCACGCTTTGCCGGTGGCCCGCAATGGGCGCGTGCGGCGGGTCATGTGCGCGAGGTCGTGACCTGCTTCAAGGGCCCCGATCTGGCGGGCACGAACTGGCCGGGCTGCCCCTATAGGCTCGACGTGACCGGCGGATGGTATGATGCGGGCGACCAGGGTAAATATGTCGTCAATGGCGGCATCTCGCTATGGATGCTGCAAAATCTCTATGAGATCGACGCGGGATCGCCCCCCTTCCCCGATGGCAGCGCCGCACTGCCCGAGGCCGGGAACGGGATCAACGACCTGCTCGACGAAACACGGTGGGAAATGCGGTTCCTGCTCGCCATGCAGGTGCCCGATGGGCAGACGCTGGCATTGCCGGTCGGGCGGCAGGGACGCGGGCCTTACCGGCTGACGCCCGTCGATGCCGGGGGCATGGCGCATCACAAGATCGCCGACCGCAATTGGACCACGCTGCCCACCGCGCCCGCCGACGACCGGGAAGAGCGGCTGCTCTATCCGCCCAGCACGGCGGCGACGCTGAACCTCGCGGCCACCGCCGCGCAATGCGCCCGCATCTGGCGGGGGATCGATGACGGCTTTGCCAAGCGTTGCCTCGTCGCGGCGGGCAAGGCCTATAGGGCCGCGTTGCGCAACCCCGACATCTATGCCGCGCAGGCATTCAACGGCAGCGGCGGTTATGGCGATGGCGACCTGTCGGACGAACTCTATTGGGCGACCGCCGAACTCTATGCCGCGACCGGCATGCCCGAGCTGGCCGAGGCGCTGAAGCGAATGCCGCTACACGACGCGCCGCTCACCGCCGAGCCGAGCTGGGCCGGGACCGCCGCGCTGGGCACCATCACCCTGGCGACCGCCACCGGCGTCGTCCCGTCCGAACGGGCGGCGGCACGGACCAAACTGATCGCGCTCGCCGACCGGTTTGTGGAGGAGGAAACCCGGTCGGGCTATCATATCCCCTACGCCTCGACCGCCTATAGCTGGGGCTCGAACAGCGTACTGATGGGCCGCGCGATGATCCTGTCGCTGGCGGCGCGGTTCACCGGCGAGGAACGCTATCGCGACGCCGCCGTCGATGCGATGGACTATGTGCTGGGCCGCAACCCGCTCGACCAAAGCTATGTCAGCGGCTTCGGGTGGAAACCGATGACCAACCCCCATCATCGCTTCTGGGCGCATCAGTTCGATGCGAAGACCCCCGGACCGCCGCCGGGCGTGTTGAGCGGGGGCGCGAACAGCACCAGCTTTCCCGAACCGGCATCGGCTCCCCTCAAGGGGCATTGCATCGGCCAACGCTGCTGGATCGACGATGCGCGCGCCTATGCCCATAACGAGGTCGCGATCAACTGGAACGCGCCGCTGGTTTGGGTCGCGACCGACCTGACCCGCCCGCTGGCCCCTACGCGCTGACCGCGTCGCCACTCCTGTTCCAATCACAAAAGCCATATCATTTGCAGAGAGGATTTTAGATGGACCGTCGCAATTTCATGAAGACCGGCATGGCGATGGGCGGTGCCGCGCTCGCCACGGGCGGAGGCAGCCTGGCCGCCGCTCGTGCCGCCGCCGCTCAAGGACAGGATTTGAGCTTTCCCAAGGACTTCCTCTGGGGTTGCGCCACCGCCTCCTACCAGATCGAGGGTGCGGTGAAGGAGGACGGTCGCGGGCAGACCAACTGGGACGTCTTCTCGCACACCCCCGGCAAGGTCGCCAATGGCGACACCGGCGACGTCGCCTGCGACAGCTATCACCGGTACAAGGACGACATCGCGCTCCTCCAGAATCTGGGCGTCAAGGCGTACCGCATGTCGATCGCCTGGTCGCGCATCTTCCCCGAGGGGCGCGGCAAGCCCAATCAGAAGGGCCTGGATTATTACAACCGCGTGATCGACGGGTTGCTGGCGGCGGGTATCCAGCCCAACGTCACCATGTTTCACTGGGATCTGCCCCAGGCGCTGCCCGGCGGGTGGCAGAATCGCGACACCGCCAAGGCGTTCGCCGATTATGCCGGGTTCATGGCCGGCAAGTTGTCCGATCGCGTCCACCGCTTCATGACGGTCAACGAACTGCGCTGCTTCACCGATCTGGGGCATATGGTCGGCATCCACGCGCCGGGGCTGAAACTGCCACAGGGCCAGGTGAACCAGGTCCGCCATCATGGCGTCCTCGCCCATGGCCTAGGCGTCCAGGCGATCCGCGCCCATGCCAAGACCGGGACCGAGGTGGGCATCGCGGACAATGCCAGCATTTTCGTGCCCGTCATCGAGACGCCCGAGCATATCGAGGCGACCAAGAAGGCGATGCGCGACGAAAACGCCATGTTCCTGACCGCCGTCATGGAAGGCCGATATATCGACAGCTATCTGTCGGCGGCGGGGGCCGATGCGCCCAAGGTGCAGGCGGGCGACATGGTCGCGATCGGCAGCCCGCTCGATTTCGTCGCGCTCAACATCTACACCCCGACCTTCGTCAAGGCGAACCCCGACGATCCGCGCGGCTATACGCCCCTACCCCATCTGGCGCACTCCCCGCGCATGGCCTCGCCCTGGCTCTATGTCGGTCCCGAAGCCGCCTATTGGGGCGTGCGCGCGGTCAGCGAGATGTGGAAGCCCAAGGCCATCTACATATCCGAGAACGGCACCTCGGCCGACGACGTGCTGAACGACAAGGGGATGGTCGATGACGGCGACCGGATCATGTATCTGCGCAACTATCTGGGCCAGTTCCGTCGCGCGGCGGCGGAGGGATACCCGCTCAAGGGCTATTTCCTGTGGAGCCTGATGGACAATTTCGAATGGGCCGATGGCTATGCCCTGCGCTTCGGCCTGCACCATGTCGACTATGCCACCCAGAAGCGCACTCCGAAGCTGAGCGCGCAATGGTATAAGGAACTGATCCGCCGCAACGCGCTGGTCTGATTATTCCTCAGCGAAACGAAGAAGCCCGCCGGTCCCATGGTGACCGGCGGGCTTTCTTTATTCCATTACGGAAAGGGATCAGAAGCGGAAGCGCAGCCCCACGCCATAATAGCGGCCCTCGTCGCGGATATCGCGCGGATAGGACAGGCCATCGCCATATTGCGCATAGTTGTTGAATGGCTGCGCCAGAATATTGGCCGCGTCGAACGTGATCGTGACTTCCTTCATAATGTTGTAGTTGAACGAGAAATCCAGCCGCTGGATGCGGGTTGTACCCTCACCGTTATACACGCCCTGAGCGTTGACGAAGTTGCTGTTCAGGAACGCATCACGATTGTTGAACGACAGCCGGGTCGAGACGTCACCCTTTTCGTAGAACAGCGCGACGTTATAGGTCCAGCGCGACAGATTCGGAATACGAACGAAGGGCGGCTCGGTGGCCCCACCTACGCTGCGGAAGACATTGGCGGGATATTGCTGTTCGCCGACCAGAAAGGTCGTGTTGGCCTGGACGCCGATCCCGCTCCACAGGCCCGGCAGGAAGTCGAGAAAGGTCTGTGCGCCCAGTTCGAAACCCTTGATCCGCCCCTTGCCCGCATTTTCCGGACGGGTGATTTCAAGTAGACCATAGACCGGGTCGAGCGTCCGGTTGGTATAGTTGCTGATGAAGCCCTTCAGATCGCGGTAGAAGGCCGCAGCGGTGATCGAAGCCGTCGGCGAGAAATAATATTCGACCGTCGCGTCGAAGTTCTTGGACGTCAGTGGTTGGAGGTCCGGGTTGCCGCCATTGCCATAGGCATCGGGACGCCCCTGAAGCCCAGGTCCGAACCGCGTGTCCGGCACGGGATCCGCCACCGGCGTTGCAGTGTTCTGCGAAATATAGATGGCCGGATTCAGCTGGCCGAATTCCGGCTTCGTCCGGGTGATCGTGAAGCCGAAGCGGACCTGCAACTTGTCCGTCGGACGCACGCGCAGGCTGACATTGGGCAAGATGTCGACATAATTGGCCTTCACGCTACGCGGCTCGGCGCGGGTCACGCCGTTGAACGTGACGTTCGACACGCCGCTATAGCGGCCGACCGTGTTGACCACGCGCGCACCAATCAGTCCGTCGAAGCGGAAAGTGCCAATATCGAATTCATATTTGGTCTGGCCGTAAAAGGCATAGGTTTTTTCGCGAGCCAGGAAGGTAGAAAGCGGATCGAGCTGGACCGTCGGCGAGGCGAAGCGGTTCAACGCATCGCGATAACCCTGGTCGGTCGGATTGCCCGCGACGATTCTCTGCAACGCTTCATAGGAGAATTGGCGAAGCTGGGCGGCGTTCCCCGCAATCCCCTCCCGCGTCGGCATCAGCCAGCTGGTGAAGCCCTGATTGCCGCGGAAGGCGTTCTGCGTCAGCGCCAGGTCGCCGGTCGGCGTCTGGTTCAGCGGGATCGCCAGCCATTCGGTATAGGCATAGCGGTTGCCCTGACGCAGCGAGGCATCGCGATCGGTCCACCGGACACCGATCTGAAGCTTGGGGAACAGCGACAGGTTGGTCTCGAAATCCAAATCGCCGCGCCACTGCCAGCCCTTACCCTGAACGCGATAGGTGCGCTCATAATAGCCGCGCCAGATATAGTTGTTCGGGTCGGCCGGATCGAAGCCCGGCAGCGAGAAGGACGATCCGTTGTCGACGAAGAATCGGACGTCAGCCGTCGGCGCGCGCGAGAAGGCGCTGTCGAAACTCCATTCGTCGCTGCCATATTCCGACGTGGTATAAGCCAGGTCGGTCGAGAAATGGGCCGGGCCCAAATCCCATTTGGCTCCGCCCGCCACCTGATACGTGTTGGTATAGGCGCTCGCCGTGCTACGATACGCCTCGGGCCGGATACCGCCGGTCTTGGTCAGGCTATCGACCTGCCGCGGCTCTCCATCGCGCAGGACGACATTGGTATAGCTCGGCGCGCCGTCGAGGACCGGTACGCGCAGCCAGTCATTGGCGATCTCGCCGCGATAGCTCTGGTACAGGAAATCATAATAGATTTCGAGATTGTGCGCCGGACGCCACTGCGCGCTGGCATTGATGGCCGGGCGCCAACGCTTGCCGCTGTCGTTAAAAACGCCCACATTGACCGGGATCTGCCAGCCGCGACCGGCCGAAGCGGGGCTGATCGTCGAATTGGCGCTGGGGCTGGTCACATAGCCATCGGCCCAGCGGACCGCGTTGCGATATTGCGCCTGGGTATAGGCGGCGTTGATCAACCAGCCGATCTCGCCGATTGCCGTATCTGCCCGCTGGCTGATAAGCAGATTGCCCAGCGGGTCGAACTTCTTCGACTGGTCGTTATAGGTGCCGCGAATACCGCCCGCGACGGTCAGGCCCTTTTCGAAATCGAAGGGGCGGCGCGAACGCACGTTGATCAGACCCGCCAGACCGGGTTCCAGCAGATCGGCGGTGCCCGACTTATAGACTTCTAGACCCGCAAGTGCGCCCGCCGGGAAATCCTGAAGCGCGGCGCGGCGATTCTCGGCAGTGAAGATGTCGCGACCGTTGAAGGTCGTCGCCACGTCCGGCAGACCGCGCACCAGCACCTGAGTCACTTCGTCGCTGTACCGGTTGACCTGGATGCCGGTCACGCGCGCGAGCGACTCCGCCGCCGTATTGTCGGGCAATTTGCCGATGTCCTGCGCAACGATGGCGTCCAGGATCGCATCCGAGTTACGCTTGATCGCCTGCGCGCTACCCAAGCTGGCGCGGTAGCCGGTGACGACGATGTCGCGCGGGTCGGCCTGCTCGTCATCCAGGCCGGTGGTCGAGGACTGGACCGGGCTACGATCCGGAACTTCCTGTACATCCTGCTGGATTCCCACCTGCGTCTGCGCTTCGATCGGCGCATTGGGATCGGCCGTCTGTGTGGTGCTGGCAGCGTTGCCGGTCTGGGCCGAAGCGGGCGCGGCGATCAGCGCCAACGGCGCAACCGACAGCAACAGGACGTGATGCCTCATCAAAACTCCCCTCATATGGTCCGAACTTTCGGTACCTCTTGGGGGCATTTGTCAGACTATCCCCTCATTCGGTCAAGCCATGCATGACAAAATAATGAGACAGACTTCACTTCGTGGATTTTCGGTCACACCAATGAAGTTCGCAGTCGCAGCAATGTTAGCGCAATCAAAATGCTAACATGTTGTATTTGGAGTTTTTTGGATCTGCTTCGATGGCGACGACACTTATCGCCTCTTGTCGGTCTTTTTAGCAAAGCGACATGGTAGGCCGGGGGCCGTGCCCCCGGACCTGACAATCTAGATCAAGATCGGGCCATTGGCGACGGGCCGCCCGAATTCCGGCGTGCCATCAGCGCGATAGCCGAATCGCTGAACCCGCGTGTCGCGATTGGGGTCGTAGAGCGGATCGCCGGTGATCCGCTCATAATCGCGGGCGTGATAGACCAGCACGTCCCTGCCCGCCCGGTCGACCGTGAAGCTGTTATGCCCTGGGCCATAAATATGCCGTGTGGCATCGGTGCGGAACACCGGTTCGGGCGATTTTGTCCAGGCGGCGGGGTCCATCAGATCGGCATCGTCGCGCGCGGTCAGCATGCCCATGCAATAACGCGCATCGGTCGCGCTCGCCGAATAGGTCATGAAGATGCGGCCGTTTCGGATCAGCGGCGCGGGCCCCTCCGCGACCTTGAACCCTTGGACCTCCCAGGGCAGCGTCGGCACGGTCAGCCGGACGGGACGCGCCGCAAGGGTCGTCGGGGTGGCGAGCGGCGCGAGATAGAGGTTGGAGTTGGTGTCGATCCCCGGTTCCTTCTGCGCCCAGGCCAGATACCGGGTGCCACGATGCACGAAGGTCGTGGAGTCGAGCGTGAACGTGTCCCACGGCGTCTCCAACTGACCCAGCAGCGACCATTTGCCCGTCACCGGATCGGCCCCGTCGCATTGCAGCACATAGGTGCGGATATGGAAGACATCGCCGCCATCGCCCGCCGCGACATAGACATACCAGCGGCCATCGATCTGGTGGATTTCGGGTGCCCAGATATGGCCCGCCATCCTGCCCGATGAAGGCCGCCGCCACAGCACGGTCTCCGGCGCGGTGGCCAGACCGCCGATGGTCCTGGCTCGGCGCAGGATCACCCGGTCATATTCGGGGACCGAGGCCATGAAGGTATAGAGCCCGTCCGCCTGAAGCGCGATCTGCGTATCGGCGCGCTGCCGGACCAGCGGGTTGGTCACCCGCTCGGCCAGGCCGTTCTTCGACGTCCGGCTCCATGCGGGTGCCGCGGCCAGCGCCACACCACCCGCCACCAGGGCACGACGGGTCAACTCGATCTTGGTCATGGCGTCTCCTTCTCTACGATGGGCCAACCGCTTTCGTCCCAGCGAAGCCGGGCGATCCGCAGCGTCGAGGCCCCCTTGGCCGCCGCGTCATAGGCATGGTGGATCAGGTAATCGCGGCCGTCCCGGTCATGCAGCACGCCGGCATGGCCCGGCCCGCGAAACCGGTCGCGTCCCTCGGCATCGGCCTGGAGCAACACGGTGCCGCCGCCCTCCCGCATGGCGCGCCCCGACCGGTCGAGATAGGGCCCCTCGATCGATCGCGCGCGACCGATCCGCAGATGGTAATTGCTCTGCGTTCCCCGGCAGCAAAAGTCGAACGAGACGATCAGCCAGTACCAGCCGCCATGATCGATGATGAACGGCGCCTCGATCGCATTCACGCCCTGCCCCGGCATACGCCGCGCGATCATCGCGGGCTTGGCGTCACGCGCGGGCTTTCCCGTCTTCGGATCGAGCCGAACCAACTGAATCCCACTCCAGAAGCTGCCAAAGGCGAGCCACTCGCCCCCCTGCCGATCGCGGGCAAAGGCGGGGTCGATCGCATTATAGTCGTCCCCCTCCTGCGAGGCGATCACCGGTCCCTCGTCACGCCAGCCATAATCGGGGCGCGCCGGATCGAGGGTCGCAGCGGTCGCCAGACCGATCACCGAACGCTGCTTGCCGAAGCCGGAGACCGAGTAATAAAGCCGATAGCGCCCGCCGACCCGCGCGATGTCGGGCGCCCACATATCCTTCGCACCCGGCACCGCCGCCAGCGCCCAATCGGGAATAGCGGTCAGGGGAGAGGGTAATGGCGTCCAGCGCCGCAGGTCCCGCGACATCCTCGCCGCCAGCGGCCCGCGACCGCGCTGCCCGGTCGAGTAGGAGTAATAGACGCGCCCCTCTCGGATCAGGACGGGGTCGTGTGCGGGCACGATGTCGCCCGACAGTGTCAGGTCGCGCGGTGCGGATCGCAGCGTCTGTCCCGCCAGGACCAGCGCACCGCTCAAGAGCATCAGGCGCATGACACACAGGCTCTTGGATCGGCCCAATTGGCGCATGCGCGGCGGCGTCCTCTCTTATGTCCATGTCATTGAGATCGCACGGCGTCGATCCGGTACCCTACCCGACTATTGTCGGACATATGCCAAGGCAAGCTGCTTTGTCGTTCGGCTTCCCCTTGTCGAGCGCGGGATGACACGGCATCAAGCGGCCATGCGGATCGCCATCATCGATACCAGCAGCACGCGCGCCGCGATCATTTCCGATGGCTTGCGCGAGGCGGGGCTGACCGATCTGGTGGTGATCGATCCCGCCGGGGCCCTTGCCGCGCAGGTCGAGCGCGCCGCGCCCGAGGTGGTGCTGATCAACCTCGAAAACCCCAGTCGCGACGTGCTGGAGGATTTCTTCACCATGTCGCGCGCGCTCGACCGGCCGATCGCGATGTTCGTGGACCAGTCCGATGCCGAGGCGACCATGGCGGCGGTCGATGCGGGCGTGTCCGCCTATGTCGTCGATGGCCTCGCCAAGCAGCGGATCAAGCCGATCCTCGATCTGGCGGTGCGCCGTTTCCAGGCCTTTTCCCGGCTTCAGGCCGAGTTGGCCGAAGCGAAGACCGCGCTGGCCGACCGGCAGGTGATCGACCGGGCCAAGGCGATCCTGATGCGCCGCCGGAGCCTTGCCGAACCCGCCGCTTATGCGTTGTTGCGCAGCCACGCCATGACCAGCAATCGCCGTATCGCCGACGTGGCGGAGGCGATCGTGACCAGCGAGCAGCTGATGGGAGATCTGCCATGAGCCTCGACATGTTCCGCATCGGCTTCCTGCCGCTGGTCGATGCCGCCCTTCCCATCCTGGCGCGCGAACGGGGCTTTGCCGAGGCCGAGGGTATCGAGGTCCAGTTGGTCCGCGACGTGACCTGGGCGGCGGTGCGCGACCGTTTGCTCTATGGCCATACCGATGCCGCGCATCTGGTCGCGCCGCTCGCCATTTCGACCGCGCTGGGCCGCGACCGGCCGGCGGTGCCGATGGCGGTGCCGTTCGTGCTGGGACTGAACGGCAATGCCATTACCTTTTCGATCGCGCTGGGCGAGGCGGTGGGCCTGGGCGAGGCCCTGGGGGATCCGATCGCGATCGGCGCCGCGCTGGCGCGGGTGGCGGAACAACGGCGTGCGGCGGGCCGGCCGCTGCGGTTCGGCGTGGTGCATCGCCATTCCAGCCATAACTATATGCTCCGCTATTGGCTGGCCGGAGTCGGCATCCGCCCGGACAGCGATGTGGAGATCATCGTCACAAGTCCTCCCTTCGCCGCCGATGCGCTGGCGGCGGGCGAGGTGGACGGCATCTGCGTCGGCGAGCCGTGGAATTCGATCGCGGTCGATCGCGGCGTCGGCCGGATCGCGCTCGCCACCGCGCAAATCTGGCGGCGCGGGGTGGAAAAGGTGCTTGCCCTGCGCGGCGACCGGGCGGAGGAGCGACGCGACGGCTTGCTGCGGCTGATCCGCGCGCTCCATGCGGCGGCAGCGCATTTCGTCGATCCGGCGACCGTGGAGGACAGTGCCACCATCCTCGCGCGGCCGGAATATCTGGACGCACCGGTCGATGCGATCCTGCGCGCGATCACCGATCGCATTCGCCTCGTCCCCGGTGGCGAGCCGATCCACTATCCCGACTTCATGTTCCAGTATCGCGAAGCAGCGAATTTTCCGTGGCGCAGCCAGGCGGGTTGGCTTTACGCGCAAATGGTGCGCTGGGGCCTGCCCTTCTCACCCGAAGACGCCGCGACCGCGCAGGGAGTGTTCCGCCCCGACCTGTACCGCGCCGCGCTGGCAGGCTCGGGCGCGCCGTTGCCGGGCGCCAGTTCCAAGCTGGAGGGCGCGTTGGTCGAGCCGATCGGCGCGGGCTCGACGCAAGGCCGGCTCGTCTTGGGAAGCGACCGCTTCTTCGACGGGCGGGCGTTCGATCCGGACGATATTCCGGGGTATCTGGCGGAATTGCCTTGAAACTCCTCCCCTGTAAGGGGAGGTGGCAGGGCGGAGCCCTGACGGAGGGGTGTCCCGCTCTCGATAGGGTGACACCCCTCCGACGCGCTGCGCGCGCCACGTCGCCTTACAGGGGAAGAATGAGTGTTTTTGCTGCGATTGCGAAAGCCTCTTGCGCTGATACGGCGAATCAGGCAATTTCCGATCCGTCCGATAATGGAGTCGGGCACGAGATAGCAGCGATCGCCGCTCCAACGACGGGGTAGCGCGCTGGCGGAAGCGGGATCATCTCGCGTTTCGCTTGGAGGCAACGAAGCCGCCAGGATGTGACCCACGGGTCCACGTCCTGGCGGCTTTTTCCGTTTGGGCTTGGATCGGGGGTAGCACAATGGCGACAGCATTCTGGGACGGCAGCAAAAAGGAAAAGGCCGCCGATGACGGTGGCTTCTGGTCGAGCGGGCATACGCCGACCCTGATCGCGGCGTTTCTCTATTTCGATCTGGCCTTCATGGTCTGGGTGCTGCTCGGGCCGCTCGCGCCGCAGATCGCGACCAGCCTGGCGCTGACCCCGGCGCAAAAGGGCGTGATGGTCGCGGTGCCGACGCTGGCGGGTGCGATCCTGCGCGTGGTCAACGGCCTGTTGGTCGACCGCATCGGCCCGAAGCGGGCGGGCGCGATCAGCCAGATCATCGTGATCGCGGGGCTGTTCTCGGCCTGGATACTGGGCGTGAACAGCTTCGGCGGTACGCTGGCGCTGGGCGTGATCCTCGGCTTTGCGGGCGCCAGCTTCGCCATCGCGCTGCCGCTCGCCAGCCGCTGGTATCCGCCCGAGCATCAGGGCAAGGCGATGGGTCTGGCGGGCATGGGCAATTCGGGCACGGTGCTCGCCGCGCTCTTCGCTCCCGCGCTCGCCAAGCTGTTCGGCTGGAACGCGGTGCTGGGTCTGGCCTGCATCCCGCTGAGCCTCGTCTTCATCGCCTATATGGTGATGGCCAAGGATGCACCGGGTGCACCGCCGCCGCGCCGTTTCGTCGAATATCTCGCGCCATTGAAGCAGGCCGATGCCTGGTGGCTGATGGGCTTCTACGCGGTCACCTTCGGCGGGTTCGTCGGGCTCGCGGCCAGCCTGCCCATCTATTTCACAGACCGGTTCGGCCTGACCCCGATCCAGGCGGGTTACGCCACCGCCGCCTGCGTCTTCGCCGGCTCGCTGGTGCGGCCGATGGGCGGCGCGCTCGCCGATGCAATCGGCGGTGTGAAGGCGCTGACCGCGGTGTTCCTGGTCGCCGCCGCAACCCTGACCGGCGTATCGCTGGTCGACGGCTTCGCCGCCTCGCTGGCGCTGTTCGTCCTGTCGATGCTGGCGCTGGGTGTCGGCAACGGCGCGGTGTTCCAGCTGGTGCCGCAGCGTTTTGCGGCCGAGATTGGCGTGATGACCGGCCTGGTCGGCATGGCGGGCGGCATCGGCGGCTTCTACCTCGCCTCCTCGCTGGGCTTCGCCAAGCAGTGGACGGGCAGCTTCTCGCCCGGCTTCCTGATCTTCGCGGCGCTCGGTATCCTGGCGGTCACTGGACTGACGCTGGTGAAGGGCCGTTGGCGGCGCGATTGGGCGACCGCCGGAACGGTTCGGATCTGAACCATGCGCGCCTTTTCCTCCCCTCTCCTGCTGTCGGCCTCCATCCTCGTGGCGGCGCCCGCCGCTGCGCAGACGGTCACGCTGAAGCCGCTGGCCGAAGCCCGGTTGCGGTGGGAGCAGGTCGATCAGGACGGTCTTCCCCAGACATCGGACGGGGTCACCGCCCGCATCCGGACCGGGGTGGTCGCGACCTCCGGCACATGGTCGGCCCTGGCGGAGGCGCAGGGCAACCTGGCCATCGTCCCCGACTATTTCGATGGCGTTCACCCCAATCCCAACCGCCCGCTGATCGGCGATCCGCAGAGCATCGGCCTTTACCGCGCCCAGGTGCAGTACAAGTCGGCGCCCTTGACCCTAACCGTGGGGCGCCAGCGTATCGCACTGGATGACGAACGCTTCGTTGGTCAGGCTGCGATCCGCAACAATGGCCAGACCTTTGACGCGGTGCGTGCCGAACTGGTCCCGGTGAAGGGCGTGAAGGCGGATGTCAGCTATGTCTGGGGCGTCCGCACCGTCTGGGGCATCGACGGCAACGGCATCCGTCCCCGCTCGGTCGGGGGCAACACGGTGCTCGCCAATATCGGTTGGACCTCGCCGATCGGCACGCTGACCGGCTTTGCCTATTTGATCGACGAGGACGAGGCCGCGGTGCAGGGTTTCCGCCTGTCGAGCCAGACCTATGGCGCGCGTCTGGCGGGCAACCGGCCGCTGGGCAAGGCGAAGCTCGCCTATCAGGCGAGCTGGGCGCGCCAGTCGGACTATCACCGCAATCCCAATAGCTATTCGGCCGATTACTGGCTGGCCGATGTCGCGCTCGATCTGAACGGCCCGCGTCTGGGCGGCGGTTACGAAGTGCTGGGTGCCGATAAGGGCCAAGCGCTGACCAGTTTCCAGACGCCCTTGTCCTCGATCTTCAAGTTCCAGGGCTGGGCCGACAAGTTCACCACTACCCCGCCCGACGGCATCCGCGATCTCTATGCCAGCACCGGCTGGGGCTGGAAACAGGTCGGCGCGGTCAAGGCGGTCAGCCTGTCCGCCATCTGGCACCGGTTCGAGAGCGACCGGCTGGTTCGCCATTACGGGAACGAGATCGACCTGCTGGCGCAAGGCAAGGTCGGCCGCACCACCGCCTCGCTGCGCTACGCCGATTACCAAGCGGATCGCTTCGGCGCGGATACCAAGAAATTCTGGCTCCAACTGGACTGGACCATCTGATGGAACACACCCCCGTCGTCGCGGCGACCGATACCCGCGAGCACCTCATCGTAATCGGTAACGGCATGGCCGGATGCCGCGCGGTCGAGGAATTGCTGGCGCGCGATCCCGCCCGTTACCGCATCACCATCTTCGGCGCCGAGCCGCTGGTGAACTATAACCGGATCATGCTGTCGCCTGTGCTGGCGGGAGAAAAGACGTTCGACGAGATCGTCATCAACGGGCTCGACTGGTATGCCAATAACGGCATCACCCTGGTCAGCGGCGATCCCGTGACCGCGATCGACCGCGAGGCGCGGACCGTGACCGCGAAGAGCGGCATGGTGCTGGACTATGACCGGGTGCTGATCGCGACCGGCTCCGACCCGTTCATCATCCCCGTCCCCGGCCACAACCTGCCCGGCGTCATCAGCTTCCGCGACATGAAAGATGTCGAGCATATGCTGGCGGCCGCCGAGCGGGGCGGCAGCGCGGTGGTGATCGGCGGCGGCCTGCTGGGCCTTGAGGCGGCGCATGGCCTGTCGCTTCGGGGCATGACCGTCACCGTCCTCCATCTGATGCCGACGCTGATGGAACGGCAGCTGGACGAGGCGGCGGGCTGGCTGCTGAAGCAGGCGCTGGAGGCGCGCGGCCAGACCGTGTTGTGCGGCGCCGATACCGCCGAGATCGTCGGCGACGGCAAGGTCGAGGCGATCCGCCTGAAGGACGGGCGCGAAATCCCCGCCGACCTGGTCGTGATGGCGGTCGGCATCCGCCCTTCGGTCGCGCTCGCCCGTGCCGCCGGGCTGGACGTCGGACGCGGGATCAAGGTGGACGACCATATGGTCACCTCCGATCCGCGCATCCTGGCGGTCGGCGAATGCGTCGAGCATGACGGACAGGTCTACGGCCTGGTCGCGCCACTCTGGGACATGTGCCGTAGCCTCGCCGATGCGCTGACCGGCGCGCCTTCGGGCTATCGCCCCACCGCGACTGCGACCAAGCTGAAGGTCGCCGGACTCGACGTCTTCTCGGCGGGTGATTTCAGCGGCGGCGACGGCGCGGAGGACATCGTGCTGCGCGACGCGAGCCGCGGCATTTACAAGCGCGTCGTGGTCAAGGACGACCGGATCGTCGGCGCGGTGCTGTACGGCGACACCGCCGACGGCAACTGGTATTTCGACCTGCTCAAAAAGGGCGAGAGCGTCGGCGACATTCGCGACGCCTTGATCTTCGGCCAGGCCTTCGCCTCGGGAGGGGGGCAAGCGGACCCTAAGGCCGCCGTTGCGGCGCTCTCCGACACGGCGGAGATTTGCGGCTGCAACGGCGTCACCAAGGGCCAGGTCGTGTCGTGCATCGCCAAGGGGGCACATAGCCTCGACGCGGTGCGCGCCACCTGCAAGGCATCGGCAAGCTGCGGCTCGTGCACCGGGCTGGTCGAGACGTTGCTCGCACTCACCCTCGGCGACGAAGTGGAGGCCGGGCCGAAGACCATGTGCAAATGCACCAGCTTCGGTCATGACGATGTCCGTCGCGAGATCGTCGCGCAGGGGATGCGCGCGATCCCCGAAGTGATGCAGAAGCTGCACTGGTCGACGCCGGACGGCTGTTCGTCGTGCCGCCCGGCGCTCAACTATTATCTGCTGTGCGCGCTGCCCGGCGAATATGTCGACGATCAGCAGAGCCGCTTCGTCAACGAACGGATGCACGCCAACATCCAGAAGGACGGCACCTATTCGGTCGTGCCGCGCATGTGGGGCGGGATTACCAGCCCCACGGAATTGCGCGCGATCGCCGATGTGGTCGAGAAGTTCAACGCGCCGATGGTCAAGGTGACCGGCGGCCAGCGGCTCGACATCTTCGGCATCAAGAAGGAGGATCTGCCCGCCGTCTGGGCCGATCTGAACGCGGCGGGCATGGTCTCGGGCCATGCCTATGGCAAGTCGCTGCGCACCGTGAAGACGTGCGTCGGCTCCGAATGGTGCCGCTTCGGCACGCAGGATTCGACCGGGCTGGGCGTCAAGCTGGAGCGGGCGACCTGGGGGTCATGGATGCCGCACAAGTTCAAGATCGCGGTGTCGGGCTGCCCGCGCAATTGTGCCGAGGCGACGATCAAGGATTTCGGCGTGGTCTGCGTCGATTCGGGCTACGAACTTCATGTCGGCGGCAATGGCGGGATCAAGGTCCGCGCCACCGACCTGCTCTGCAAGGTGGCGACCGAAGCCGAGGCGATGGAGATGTGCGCCGCCTTCATCCAGCTCTACCGCGAGGAAGCCCGCTATCTGGAGCGGACCGCGCCGTGGATCGAGCGTGTGGGCCTCGCCTATATCCAGTCGCGGCTGCTGCCCGACGCGGACGAGCGCGCCGAGCTCGCGCGCCGCTTCTTCTATTCGCAGCAATTCATGCAGGACGACCCCTGGGCGGCGCGGGCCGCCGGGGCCGATCGCGAAATGCACGCACCCATGGCGCGCTTCACCCCGCAGGAGGAAATGGCATGATTGGCGAATGGCTGGACATCGGCTGGGTGAGCGAAATCCCGGTGCGCGGCGCCCGCACGGTCCAGGTCGAGGGCGGTCACGACATCGCCGTCTTCCGTACCGGCGAGAACAAAGTCTTCGCGCTGCTTGACCGCTGCCCGCACAAGCATGGCCGGTTGAGCCAGGGCATCGTCCATGGCGGTGCGGTGGCCTGCCCGCTGCACAATTGGCGGATCAGCCTAACCACCGGCGAGGCGCTGGGCGAGGACAAGGGCTGCACGCCGGTCGTACCGGTCAAAATCAGCGGCGGGCGCGTACTGATCTGCCGTGCCAGCACGCTGAAGGCTGCGGCGTGAGCAGTAACCACCTCCCTCTCCCATCCGGGGAGAGGGTCGGGGTGAGGGGCGGGTGTCTCACCGAGACCGCCCCCTCTGCGAGGCCCCTGCCCCTCACCCACCCCTCTCCCCGTGGGGGAGAGGGCTTATGATCCGCACCACCTGCGCCTATTGCGGCGTCGGCTGCGGCATCGCGGCGACCGTCACCGGCGAACGGCAGGTACGGATCCAAGGCGATCCCGACCATCCTGCCAATCGCGGCAAGCTCTGCTCGAAGGGGACGCATCTGGGCGAAACGGTCGGCCTCGAAGGCCGCCTGCTCCACCCCATGATCGGCAAGCGCCGCGCCTCTTGGGACAAGGCGCTCGACCTCGTCGCCAAGCGCTTCCGCGAGACGATTGCCCAACATGGCCCCGACAGCGTCGCCTTCTACGTCTCGGGCCAGTTGCTGACCGAGGATTATTATGTCGCCAACAAGCTGATGAAGGGGTTCATCGGCTCGGCCAATATCGACACCAATTCGCGCCTGTGTATGTCAAGCGCGGTCGCCGGCCATACCCGCGCCTTTGGCGAGGATATCGTACCCGCCACCTATGACGACATCGATGCCGCCGACCTCATCGTGCTGGTCGGCAGCAACACCGCCTGGTGCCACCCGATCGTCTATCAGCGCATCCGGGCGCGTTGCGATGCCGGCGCGAAGCTTGTCGTCATCGATCCGCGCCGTACCGAAACGGCCGAACAGGCGGACCTGCACCTGGCGATCCGGCCGGGCAGCGACGTCGCGCTGATGAACGGCGCGCTGGCCTGGGCACGCGCCGCGGGCGCGGTGGACGAGGCGTTTCTCGCCGCCTCGGTCGCGGTGCCCGAGGATTTCTGGGCGACGCTGGAGAACGGCAGCGACTTGTGGTCGGTCGCCGGGACCTGCGACGTGGCGCCCGCCGACCTTCGCCGCTTCTACGAATGGTTCACCGCCACCCCGCGCACCGTCACGCTGTTCAGCCAGGGCATCAACCAGTCGACCACCGGCACCGATCAGGTGAACGCGATCCTCAACCTGCACCTGGCGACGGGGCGGATCGGCAAGCCCGGCGCGGCCCCCTTCTCGATCACCGGACAGCCCAATGCGATGGGCGGGCGCGAGGTGGGCGGGCTCGCCTCGACACTGGCCGCGCATATGGACTTCGCGCCGGAGAATCGCGCGCGGGTGCAACGCTTCTGGGCCTCCCCCGCTATCGCGCCCAAGCCGGGGCTGAAGGCCGTCGACCTGTTCCGCGAACTGGGCCAGGGCCGGATCAAGGCGCTATGGATCATGGCGACCAACCCCGCCGTCTCGATGCCCGGCGCCGGATCGGTGCGCGATGCGCTCGCCGCCTGCCCCTTCGTCGTAGTCAGCGACGTGATCGCGCAGACCGACAGCTCCACCCACGCCCATGTCCGCCTGCCCGCCGCAGCATGGGGCGAGAAGGACGGCACCGTCACCAACAGCGACCGCACGGTCAGCCGACAACGCGCGCTGTTCCCCCTGCCGGGCGAAGCGAAACCCGACTGGTGGATCGTCAAGGAAGTCGGCCGCCGCATGGGCTGGAAGACCGCCTTCGCCTATGACCGTGCGGCCGAGATCTGGCGCGAGCATTGCCGCCTGTCTGCTTATGAGAATGACGGCGCGCGCCTGTTCACGCTGTCCGGACTGTCAAGTGCCGGTAACGCCGAATATGAGGCGATGGAGCCGTTCCGCTGGGGTGGCACCCCCTTCGCCGATGGCCGCTTTCCGACGCCGGACGGCCGCGCGCGGTTGGTGCCCGTGGCGCAGAAGCCGATTTCCGCGCCGCTTCGCGACTGGCCGATGACGCTGAACACCGGGCGTTACCGCGACCAATGGCATACGATGACCCGCACTGGCCTGGCCCCCAAGCTGGCGCGCCATCGCGAGGAGCCGCTGGTCGAAGTCCACCCCGACGACGCCGCGCGGCTGAACCTGATCGATGGAGCCCTCGCCCGCGTCGGTACGCCGCAGGGGGACAGCCTGTTTCGCGTTTCGGTCAGCGCCGGACAGCGCCTGGGCGAATTGTTCGTCCCCATCCACTGGACCGACCAGACCGCGCGCGGCGGCCGCGCCGGCCTGCTCCCCCGACCGCTGACCGACCCCTATTCGGGTCAGCCTGGCTTCAAGCGCACCCCCGCAAGCATCGCGCCCGTGGCCACCCGCTGGCGCGGTTTTGCGATCGTGGGCGGTGAAGCGACCGATCTGCCCGACTGCTTATGGGCGACGCGCATCGCGGTGCCCGGCGGATGGCTGTGGGAAATGGCGGGCGATGGCGATCCGGTCGCGTTGGAGACGCTCCTCCCCAAAGGCCAGCGGATCGAGGCGACCGACCCTGCTCGCGGCTCGCGGCGCGTCGCGGTGATCGCGCAGGATCGCCTCGCCGCCGTCCTGTTCGTCACCGAGCGCGGCGAACTGCCGAGCCGCGACTGGTTGATCGCGCAACTCAGCGCGACCGAGGTCGCCCCGACGGTGCTTGCCGGTCGCGGGCCGGGCCAGCAGGTCGAGCGCGGGGCGATCGTCTGCAGCTGTTTCGACATTGGCGTCCGCACCATCGTCGCCGCGATCCGGGACCAGCATCTGGCCGACGTAGCCGCGATTGGCGCGGCGCTGGGTGCCGGGACCAATTGCGGCTCCTGCCGCCCCGCCCTCGCCCGGCTGCTCGCCGAAACCCTGGAGCCTGCTCATGCGCATGGATGATTTCTCGCCCGGTTCGGTCTGGCTGGTCGGCGCGGGCCCCGGCGACCCCGATCTGTTGACCCGCAAGGCCGAACGGCTGATCCGCGCCGCCGACATCGTCTTCTACGACGCGCTGGTCGGACCGGACGTGCTGGCGCTGATTCCCGAAGGCACCGAGCGATCGAGCGTGGGCAAGCGATCGGGCTGTCATTCCAAGGATCAGGGCGCGATCGACAGCCTGATCGTTGCAGCGGCCCTGTCTGGCCAGCGCGTCGTCCGGCTGAAGGGCGGCGACCCGTCGATCTTCGGCCGCTCCACGGAAGAAATCGACGCCTGCCGCGCCGCCGGGATTGTGGTGCACATCTGCCCCGGCATCACCGCCGCAAGCGCTGCCGCCGCATCGGGCATGATCTCCTTGACCCTGCGCGGCCTGTCCCGGCGACTGACGCTGGTGACGGCACATTGGCGCGAGGGGGAGACGCTCGACCTCGACTGGTCGGCGCTGGCGGCGCCGGATGCGACTCTGGCCGTCTATATGGGCCGTGCCGCCGCCCCGACCATCGCGCGCGAACTCATGATCGCAGGCATGCCGCCCGAAACCCCGGTGATGGTCGCGGTCAACGTGTCGCTGCCCACCGAGCGGCTCATCACCGGCCGCCTCGATGCGCTGGGCTTCCTGACCCGCACCATCGGCGAAAAGGACCCCGCGCTGCTGTTGATTGGCGAAGCGGTGGGCGCACGCCGCGCCCCCGCGTCATGCCGTATCGGTGATGTCGAGGAACTGGGTGCCCGGTCCTGACCGGAAATGGCGCCCCTGGCCGATCGCCTAGAGGCTGTCATGGACAGAAGAAGCTGGCTGATTCACCCGTGACGGGATGATCATTTGCCGCAAGCCCTATCCCTCAATCGTGAGCGACGAGGATTGGTCGCTACTCGCGCCCTGAGTACCGCTGCAACGCAAGGACGCCGGGCAGCGGGAGCAGGATCGGCCCGAGATGTTATCGGCCTTCGCACATCGTGAAGACACGCGCAGCGCGGCGCGGCGGATGCAATCGATGACTGTGATCGGGTTTAGTCGCTTTGTATGACGAGGCCGGCTTCTTAATCGGCACCCGAAACAGACAACTCCAAAGGGGGCCTTATGCTGATTACACCAGTTTCACTGATTGCGATGGTGGCCGCGCTTGCCACCCCGACGCAGCAAACTGATCGACCCCAACCCAAGGCGCCGACCGCCGCAAAGACCGTGACGCAGGACCCGGCCGCGCCGGTCGTCGCCAAGCCCGGCGGCATGACCAACCGCGACTGGTGGCCCAGCCGCCTCGACCTGACTGCGCTGCGTCAGCACGAGGACACGCGCGCCAACCCTTATGGCGCCGATTATGACTATGTGAAGGAATTCAACACCCTCGACATGGCGGCGGTCAAGGCCGACATCCGCAAGGTGCTTCACACGTCGCAGCCCTGGTGGCCGTCCGACTATGGCAATTACGGCCCCTTCTTCATCCGCATGGCGTGGCATAGCGCGGGCACGTATCGCGCCGGTGACGGTCGCGGTGGTTCGGACGGCGGCGAGCAGCGTTTCGACCCACTGAACAGCTGGCCGGACAATGTCAGCCTGGACAAGGCCCGCCGCCTGGTGTGGCCGATCAAGCAGAAATATGGCCGCAAGCTCAGCTGGGGCGACCTGATGGTGCTCAGCGGCAATGTCGCCCTGGAGGATATGGGCTTCAAGACGGTCGGCTTTGCCGGTGGTCGCGTCGACGCCTGGCAGCCCGACGTCGTCTTCTGGGGTCCCGAGACGAAGATGATGGGCACCGAGCGGTCCAATCCCGACGGCACGTTGAAGCGTCCGCTGGCGGCGACCACCATGGGTCTCATCTACGTTAACCCGGAGGGGCCGAACGGCAATCACGACCCGATCGGCGCGGCCGCCGACATTCGCCACGCCTTTGGCAACATGGCGATGAACGACGAAGAGACGCTGGCGCTGATCGCGGGTGGCCATACCTTCGGTAAGGCCCATGGCGCGCACGCTCAAAAGGCATGCCTGGGCGTCGAACCCACCGCCGGTGCGATCGAGCAGCAGGGCATGGGCTGGGCCAACAAGTGCGGCAAGGGTAATGCCGAGGACACGATCACTTCGGGTCTCGAAGGCGCCTGGTCGGCCACGCCCACCCAGTTCACCACGCAATATATCGACAATCTGCTGAACTTCGACTGGGTCAAGACCAAGAGCCCGGCGGGTGCCACCCAGTGGGTGCCGACCGATCCGGCGGCGGCGCAGCTCGTCCCCGACGCGCATCTGCCGAATGTGCGTCATGCGCCGATCATGTTCACCACCGACATGGCCCTGAAGGACGATCCTGCCTTCCGCAAGATCCTGGAAAGCTGGCAGAAGAATCCCGAACTGTTCAGCAAGGCCTTTGCCCGTGCGTGGTTCAAGCTGACCCACCGCGACCTCGGCCCGCGTGCCCGCTATCTGGGCACCGAAATCCCAGGTGAGACCTATAACTGGCAGGACCCGCTTCCGGCCGCCAGCTTCGCACCCATCGGTGCGGAGGATCAGGCCAAGCTGAAGGCGATGATCCTGGCCTCGGGCCTGTCGGGTCCGGCGCTGATCCGCACCGCCTGGGCCTCGGCCTCGACCTTCCGCAGCACGGACATGCGCGGCGGGGCGAACGGCGCGCGGCTGCGGCTCGACCCGCAACAAGGCTGGGCGGTCAACGACCCCGCCGAGCTGAAGACGGTGCTCGCCAAGCTGGCCGCGATCCAGAAGGACTTTGCGCGCAGCGGTCGCCAAGTGTCGATGGCCGACCTGATCGTGCTGGGCGGCAACGCGGCGGTCGAGCGGGCGGCGCAGGCCGGCGGCGTGCCGGTCAGCCTTCCCTTTACCCCCGGCCGCGTCGACGCCACCCAGGCACAGACCGACGTCACCTCCTTTGCCCATCTGGAACCGGTCGCCGACGGCTTCCGCAACTATTATGGGCCCAAGGCGGAGGTCAGCGCGCCAGAGGCGCTGGTCGACAAGGCCGACGCGCTCGACCTGACCGTGCCGGAAATGACCGTGCTGGTCGGTGGCCTGCGCGCGCTCGACGCCAATAGCGGCGGATCGAAGAACGGCGTGCTGACGGCCCGTCCGGGAACGCTCAGCAACGACTTCTTCGTCAACCTGCTGACCATGGACACGGTCTGGACGAAGTCGGCGACGCCAGGGCTGTACGAGGGCAAGGACCGTGCGACGGGGGCGGCCCGCTGGACCGCGACGCCGGTGGACCTGATCTTCGGCTCCAACTCCGAATTGCGCGCAGTGGCGGAGGTCTACGCCGCCGACGACGCCAAGGAGAAGTTCGTCAACGACTTCGCCGCGGTGTGGACCAAGGTGATGAACGCGGATCGCTTCTGATCAAAGACGGGGGCCGGCAGATGTGTCTTGCCGGCCCCACCTTTCTGTAACCCGGCGCTGCGAAAAGCCCATGTCCGGCTGCTGATCGACAATGTCCGCGTGGACAAACATGCCATCCACATCCAGGGCAGCAAGGCGGCGTTTGAAAGCGCGGTGGTGCGGGACGGCGATACCGCCATTTCCATGGTGCCCGGTTTTGACCGGAAGTGGTGCCCCTGGCCGGACTCGAACCAGCATGCCTTGCGGCGTTCGATTTTGAGTCGAATGCGTCTACCAATTTCGCCACAGGGGCAGCGAAGAGGCGCTGCTAGACGAGGGCGATGATCCGTGCAAGCGCCGATTGTCACCCGTCACGGACAATCATGCGTGGCGATGCAGACGAAATAGACCAATGTCGTCAACAAGGCCAAAGCCATCGCGACGAGATAGAGCGGCAGGATCAGTCATTTGGTCGATGACCTCAGCGGCAACATGGATAAGCCGATGACTTCCGGCGTGGCCGACAACAGGGCCAGCCCATAGACGAATACGGGACCGCGCAGCCCGGACGAAGTCGGATCGGACCAAAGGATCGCCAGCCAGGTCAGCGGCGGACCGGCCAGCATCAACAAGATGCCGCCAAGCCACAATATGGAATGCCGTAGCCTGACCGGGCCCCTCATGAATCCGCCCGGCCATGACGGGCTATGAGATCATGCCAGTGATCGTTCATTCGGTCCTCATGGCCAAGGAGCCGACCTTCGCAACGCCCATGGTCTGGCGTCCATTCGAGGCTTCCCTTGAACGCCGTCATGGCGTCGATTCGCCATTCTTGGCCTAGTAGACCCAGTAGAAGTCGGTGAACGGCATGATTTTGATAGGCTGAGGCTTCGGTGACCATGTCACGCCAGATGATCCGACCAGCCGCAACACGACGGTCGAAAAGCCCGAGGTAGCGGATGACGCCCGCCGGAAAACAATCCCGCCCATTGACGAACATCGCGAGCGGCTTCACGCCTTTCAGCATCAAGCCGGGTTCCCGATCGGTGTGCACGAGATATGGCAACAACCGCAAGGTTTGGGACGGCATCGAGAATTGCCCCCTATCCTATCAACTCACTGGCGGTCGCTGGCGGTAGCTCAATGCCTCCGCGACATGGATACGCCCGACCTGATTCGCGCCGGCCAGATCGGCGATGGTCCGGGCGACGCGCAGGACACGGGTATAGCCGCGCGCCGTGAGGCGCATCCGCTCCGCCGCTTCGGCCAGCAAATTGCGGCCCGCCTCGTCGGGCGTCGCCCAGCGTTCCAGCAGCGCGCCGTCCGCCTCTGCGTTCGTGCGAATCGTCACGGGGGCGTCGACATAGCGTTCGGTCTGCCGCGCCCGTGCCGCCGCCACGCGCCTGGCGACCACCGCCGACGATTCGGCGGCGGCGGGCGCGAAGAGATCGACCGCGCGAACCGGCTGGACCTCGACAGCCAGATCGATTCGATCGAGCAAGGGCCCCGAAATCTTCGCCTGATAATCCGCGGCACAGCGCGGGGCGCGGGCGCAGGCAAGTGCCGCATCGCCCAGATGGCCGCAGCGGCACGGGTTCATCGCCGCGACCAGTTGCACCCGAGCCGGGAAGGTCACATGGGCATTGGCACGCGCGATGCTGACCGTTCCGGTTTCGAGCGGCTGGCGCAGCGAATCGAGCACCGCGCGTTGAAACTCGGGTAGCTCGTCGAGGAACAATACGCCCAGATGCGCGAGGCTGACTTCACCGGGGCGGGCCTTGAGCCCGCCGCCGGTCAGTGCCGCCATGGATGCGGAATGATGCGGGGCGCGGAACGGTCGCGTCCGGGTCAGTCGCCCCTCGGCCAGCGTTCCCGCCACCGACTGGACCATCGACACTTCCAGCGCCTCGGCGGCGTCGAGCGGCGGAAGAATGCCCGGCAGACACGCCGCCATCAGCGACTTTCCCGATCCGGGCGGTCCGCTCATCAGCAGATTATGCCCGCCCGCCGCCGCGATCTCCAGCGCACGGCGAGCATTTTCCTGCCCTTTCACCTGGGACAGATCGGGACCCGACACACCGTCGTCCACCAAACCGCCTTCGGGCAGCGGCAGGACGATATGGCCCTTCAGATGGTTGATCAGCGACAGCAGATCGGGCGCGGCGATCACCGATCCGCCCCCGGCCCAACTGGCCTCGCCCCCCTGCGCGGCGGGGCAGATCAGCCCCTTGTCGACCGAACCCGCATGAATGGCTGCCAACAGCACGCCCGGCGATGGCCCTATCCGCCCGTCGAGCGCGAGCTCGCCCACCACGACATGATCGGCGAGCAGTTCGGCGTCGATCACCCCCATCGCCGCGAGCAGCGCGAGCGCAATCGGCAGGTCGAAATGCGATCCTTCCTTGGGCAGGTCGGCGGGCGATAGATTCACCGCGATCCGCTTGGGCGGCAGGGCAAGCCCCATGGCGGCGATGGCGGCGCGGACCCGCTCGCGACTTTCCCCGACCGCCTTGTCGGCGAGTCCCACGAGATTGAAGGCGGGCAGGCCCGCGATCAGCTGGACCTGCACCTCGACGGCGCGCGCCTCCAGACCCAGATAGGCCACCGTGGACACGATGGTCGCCATGTGCTTTCCCCCTCGCACGGGCACTCCCCCGCCCGCACGGCATCCCTGCAAAGGTTGGGCGCGGGCCGCAAGGGGAGGATGACGTAGGACGGACGCGTTCACCCGATTGACTTGGAAGCCCGGTTTGCGTAAGCGGCTTGCCACCAAGGCCGTCCTCGTGGCGGCCGTTTTTATTCAGACGTATCCAAGGAATGAACGATGAAGCGGACCTTTCAGCCGAGCAATCTGGTGCGCGCTCGCCGTCACGGCTTCCGTACGCGGATGGCGACCCCCGGCGGCCGTGCGGTGATCCGGGCGCGTCGTGCGCGCGGCCGCAAGAAGCTGTCGGCGTAATCACGACGCTGACCCGCCGCCGCGATTTCCTCGCGGCCAATGGCGGGCGACGCGTGGCGATGCCCGGCTTCGTGCTGCAGGTACGCCCGCGCGATGACGGCGACGCCGCGATTCGCGTCGGCTTCACCGTCACCAAGAAGATCGGCAATGCCGTCGTTCGCAACCGGATGAAACGCCGGTTGCGGGCGCTCGCGCGCGATCTTTTGCCGATCAAGGGCATATCCGGCGCGGATCATGTCCTGATCGGTCGGCAAGGCGGGATCGAGCGCGATTATGCCGCGCTCACCGCCGAGCTGGCCAAGGCGCTGACCCGCGCCGCCTCCCCCGAGACCGCCAGCGATCAGAGGCCGCGCGAACCGCGCGTCCACCATGGTCGCGGCAAGGGGCGCGGCCCCCGTGGCGGCGCGCATCGCCAGCCCGCGACCCCGGCCGCGACATCGTCTCAAGAGCCCGCGTGACCCTGTTCGCGCGGGCCTTGATTCTCATCGCGCGGGGCTGGCAGCTCGGCCCCTCGCTCATTTTACCGCCCACTTGCCGCTATCAACCATCCTGTTCGGCCTATGCAATACAGGCCATTGGCCGCTATGGCGCGGTCAAAGGGGGCTGGTTGGCGCTCAAGCGCATTGCGCGGTGCCATCCCTGGGGCGGGCACGGACCCGACCCGGTCCCCTGACACTACTGGGGTTTCCACGTGAACCAAGACCGCAAGAATTTCGTCGTGTTCGCGGTGATCGCGGCGCTGATCCTGTTCGGATGGCCGCTCATCCAGAACAAGTTCTTCCCGAGCAATCCGCCCGCGACCAAGATCGTCGATGGCAAGCAGGTGCCGGTGGCCAACAGCTCGGCCAACCCGACCGCCACGACGCCGAGCGCGATTCGCGACCGCCGCGTCGTGCTGGCCGAAACCCCGCGCGTGGCGATCGAAACGCCGCGCCTGAAGGGCTCGATCAACCTGAAGGGCGCGCGGATCGATGACCTCGTCCTGCTCGACTATAAGCAGACGGTCGACAAGAATTCGCCGCCGATCCGGCTGCTGTCGCCGGCGGGTGCGGAAGGCGCCTATTTCGCGGGCTTCGGCTGGCGCACCGACGGGCTGAACCCGCCCGCCGCCGATGCGGTGTGGACCGCCAGCGCGCCCGTGCTGCGCCCCGGCCAGCCGGTCACGCTGACCGCCGCCAATGCGACGGGCCAGCGCTTCCAGATTACCCTGTCGGTCGACAAGGATTACATGTTCACCGTCCAGCAGACGGTGGCCAATGCCGGCAATGCGGCGGTCCCGGTCGCGGCCTATGGCTATGTCAATCGCGGCATCTCCGCCGATCCGGACACCTGGACGATCCATGTCGGCCCGATGTCGGTCAATGACGGCACCGCGCATTACGGCCCCAACTGGAAGGACCTGGACAAGGCCCCGACCCGCTTCACCACCACGGGCGGCTGGCTGGGCTTTACCGACAAATATTGGCTGGCGACGCTGATCCCCGACCAGTCCAAGGCATTCGACGGCCAGTTCCGCGCGGGCGCGGGCCAGACCTATCAGGCTGACTACACGCTTCAGCCGCAGACGCTGGCACCGGGCAAGCAGATCACCCAGACCACCCGCTTCTTCGCCGGCGCCAAGGAAGTCGCGCTGCTCGACCGCTATACCGACAAGGAAGGCGCGACGAAGCTCGATTACGCGCTCGACTGGGGCTATCTGCGCGTCCTCGAAAAGCCCATCTTCTATTATCTCGACTGGCTGTTCCGTCTGGTCGGCAATTTCGGCGTCGCGATCATTTTGCTGACCGTCACCATCCGCGCGCTGATGTTCCCGATCGCACAGCGCCAGTTCGCCTCGATGGCTGCGATGCGCGCGGTGCAGCCGAAGATGAAGGCGCTGCAGGAACGTTACAAGGACGACAAGGTCCGCATGCAGCAGGAGGTCATGGCCCTCTACAAGCAGGAGAAGGTCAATCCGCTGGCGGGCTGTCTGCCGACCCTGATCCAGATTCCGATCTTCTACGCGCTCTACAAAGTGCTGATGCTGACGATCGAGATGCGGCACCAGGGCTTCGTCCTGTGGATCAAGGATCTGTCCGCGCCCGATCCGCTGACCCCGGTCAATCTGTTCGGCCTGCTGCCCTTCGTGCCGCCGCACTTCATCGCGATCGGCGTGGTGCCGATCCTGCTGGGCATCTCGATGTACTTCCAGTTCAAGATGAACCCGCAGCCGATGGACGATGCGCAGAAGCAGGTCTTTGCGATCCTGCCCTGGGTGCTGATGTTCGTGATGGCGCCGTTCGCAGTCGGTCTTCAGGTCTACTGGATCACGACCAACTGCATCTCGATCCTGCAGCAGCGCCTGCTCTATGCCCGTCATCCGGGCCTGAAGCAGCCGGTCGCCAAGTGAGCGAGCTTCCCACCCCCCTCCCCTCCGAAGAACCGACCGGTTTTTCGGAGGAACTGGTCGAGTCGGCGCGCAAGCTGTTCGCCGGGCCAGTCAGCTTCCTGAAGTCCGCGCCCGCGCTGAAATTCCTGCCCGATCCAATCGTGCCGGAAGTCGCGGTGGCGGGCCGGTCGAACGTCGGCAAGTCGTCGCTGCTCAACGCGATGACCAATCGCAACGGCCTGGCCCGCACCTCGAACACGCCGGGCCGGACGCAGGAGCTGAACTTCTTCGACGTCGGCACCCCGCCGACGCTGCGGCTGGTCGACATGCCGGGCTATGGCTTTGCCAAGGCGCCCAAGGACATGGTGAAGCAGTGGCGCTTCCTGGTGAACGATTTCCTGCGCGGGCGGCAGGCCTTGAAGCGTGCGCTGGTGCTGATCGACTCGCGCCATGGCATCAAGGAAGTGGATCGTGAGATTCTGGAGATGCTCGACCGGGCCGCGGTCAGCTATCGCATCGTCCTGACCAAGGCGGACAAGGTGAAGGCGACCGAACTCGCCGCCGTGGTCGAGCGTACCCAGGCCGAGGCACGCAAACGCGCCGCCGCACACCCCGACATCCTCGCCACCTCCAGCGAGGGCGGCATGGGCATCCCCGAACTCCGCGCGGCGGTGCTGGAAGCGATCGGCTGATCCTCCGCCCTTTCGCGACATCGACAAAGGCCCGTTCGGTTCCCCGAACGGGCCTTTTTTGTGCGGTTGCTAGGCCCGGCCGGGGTTGTTACGCCTTGGGCCATGAAGCTGATCATCGGTAACAAGGCCTATTCCTCCTGGTCCCTGCGCGGCTGGCTCGCCTGTCGGCATTCCGGCCTGCCCTTCGAGGAGGTCGTCGTGCCGCTCTATGACGAGGATTGGGACAAGCGCCGCGAGGGAGCCGAATTCGCCCCCTCCTCGGGCAAGGTGCCGATCCTGTGGGACGGCGATGCAGTGGTGTGGGACAGCCTCGCCATCATCGACTATCTCGCGGACAAGGTCGGGCGCGATCGTTTCTGGCCCGCCGATGAAGCCGCCCGTGCCATGGCGCGTTCGATGGCGGCGGAAATGCATTCCAGCTTCGTCGCGCTTCGCCGCAAGCACAGCATGAACATCCGTCAGGTCTATCCGGCCCAGACGCCGGACGAGGATGTGGTCGTCGACCTGAAGCGCATCATGGAATTATGGGCGCAAGCGCGGGCACGCTTCGGTGGCGAGGGGGACTTCCTGTTCGGCGCGTTCGGCGCGGTCGACATCATGTTCGCGCCGGTCATCACCCGGATCGTGACCTATCAGCTTCCGGTCGCGCGCTTTGCCCTATCCTATATGGACGCGGTGCTTCGTCACCCGTTCATGCAGGACTGGATCGCCGCCGCACAGGAAGAGGAATGGGTGATCGAGCGGTTCGAGCAGCCGGTGCGCTGATGTTCGGCCGCCTGCGCGGTCTCGGCCGGATGGCGGGCGGGGTGATTTGCGCATGTGCAGCCCATGCCCCCGCCCGTCCCGTATCACTGTGCCGTCGGCCTCACCTCGTTCAGCGGCGCACGCTGCTCCGTCGCCGGTTCGGCGACGCGCGAGGCAAAGACATAGAGCAGGATCGCCGCGATCCCCACCGCGATGACCAGCCACATCGCCAGCCGTCCGCCCGCCTTATGCCCCTTATGATCCGGGTCGTTCATCGCGTTCCTCCTGTTTACCGGCAACAGAACGATGCCGGGGCGTCGGGGGTCCGTTCCGCGTGACGATCCTCGACTTGGAGGAATTGCCGTTCGCCACGCCGCTGCCTATGCCCGCGGCATGACCGACGTCCTGCACCTCGCCCAGTCCCTGATCCGCGCCGACAGCGTCACGCCCGCGCGGGGTCGCGTCTTCGACGCGCTGGAATCCGCATTGGAGCCGCTGGGCTTTGCCGTCGATCGCTTCACGGTTGGCGAGGCCCCCGATGGCCCGGTCGAGAATCTGCTGGCGACGCGGGCCGGTTCGGGACCGCATCTCGCCTTTGCCGGACATGTCGATGTCGTTCCCGCTGGTGATGGGTGGCACGGCTCCCCCTTTTCCGGCGAGGTGCGAGACGGCCTGCTCTTCGGGCGCGGCGCGGTGGATATGAAGGGCGCGGTCGCCGCCTTCGTCGCGGCGCTTCCCGCCACGCCCGGCATCCCCTTGTCGCTGATCATCACCGGCGACGAGGAAGGCCCCGCCATCTATGGCACCCGCGCGCTGATCGACCGGATGGCCGAGCGGGGCGTGGCTCCCGACCTGTGCCTGGTCGGCGAGCCGACTTCCGCACACCGGCTGGGCGACATGATGAAGATCGGGCGGCGGGGTTCGGTCAATATCTGGATCACCGTGCCCGGGCGGCAGGGGCATGTCGCCTATCCGCATCTGGCCGACAATCCGATCACCCCGCTGGTCGCGATCCTGGCGGAGATCGAGGCGGTGACGCTCGACACCGGCAATGCCTGGTTCCAGCCGTCCAATATCGAGATCACCGACCTGCATGTCGGCAATCCGGCGCACAATGTCATTCCGGGGTCGGCGCAGGCGCGGCTGTCGATCCGCTTCAACGACGAACAGCGCGGCAAAGCGCTGATCGAGCGGATCACCGCGATCGCGCAATCCCATGCCCCCGCCGCGCAGGTGACCGGACGCATTTCGGGCGAGGCGTTCCTGACCCAGCCGGGGCCATTCTCCGCGATGATCGCCGACGCCATCCGTGCCGAGACCGGGATCGAGCCCGAGCTGTCGACGACCGGCGGGACCTCTGATGCACGCTTCCTGTCGAAGCTCTGTCCGACGGTGGAGTTCGGGCTGCTCAACGCGACGATGCACAAGGTGGACGAGGCGGTAGCGGTCGAGGATCTTTATGCGCTGACCCGCATCTATGCCGGCGTCATCGCTCGCGCGGGCGCCTGAAGACGATATAGAGCGCGCCCTGCCCGCCATGCCGGGGATGCGCGTTTCGGATCGCCGCGATCGCATCGGCGTGGCGCGACGCGCCCAGCCAGTCGCTGATCGCGGCACGGATGGCGCCGCGCGCATGGGGTCGCTCGCTTTCGGGACGCGGCGGCTTGCCCGTGACGAGCAGCAGCACACGGTCGCCGCGCGCAATGGCCCGCCCCAGCCCCTGGTCGAGCATGGCATGGGCCGAGGCCAGCGTATGACCATGGAGATCGAGCGAACTGTCGGGCATCACGCTGCCCCGCGACAGCCTTTTGTCCCAACCGCCGTCCAGCGTCTCACCCGGCCCCTTTTTGGACGTGGCCGGAACGGGCGCCGGCTGGCGCAGCGGCGGTACCCGGCCTTTCACCCGCACCTTGGGCGCACCCGGCGTTTCGTGGAGCACCGCCTCCATGGTGGCCGGCGGAGGTGCGGGACGCGCGGGGACGACGGCGGCGCGCAGCGGACGCACCGTCTCCATCACCCGCGCCCAGAGTTGCGCTTCGTCAGGGTTGAGGGGTCGCACCGACGGTCCCGTTCGGGCTGGCGATCCCGGCGCGCGCCAGCGTGCCGATCGGCAGCAGCAGGAACGCCGTCCCCCGTGCCGACATGCCACCCGCCACTGCCCGCGCCGTCTCCCCCGCACCCCAGAAGGTGTCGAAGCGGTTGGAGCCCTTGATCGCGCCGCCCGTGTCCTGCGCGACCCACAGGCCGGTCGCGTCCTGCCGGTCCATCGATAGGAAGACAGGCGCACCCAGCGGCACGAATTTGGGGTCGGCGGCGGCGCTGACCTGCCCCGTCACCGCATAGCCCATCGCCCCCTGCGGGGCGCCGGACAATTCGCGGAAGAAGACGAAGCTCTTATTCTCCCGCATGATCGCCCGGCCCTCTTCGGGGTGGTCGTGCAGCCACTGCACGATCCCCTGCATCGAGGTCTGGCCGGGACCCAGCAGGCCGCGTGCCTTCATCAGCGCGCCGATACCGGTGTAATCGCGGCCGTTCTGGCTGTCATAGCCGATCCGCATGATCCCGCCATCGGGCAGCCGCAGCCGCCCCGAGCCCTGGATCTGCAGGAAGAACACCTCGACCGGGTCCGCCCCCCAGGCCAGGATCGGCGCACGGCCCGCCAGCGAGCCCTGCTCGATCGCGGTCCGATCGTCATAGGGGACGAGGTTGGTGCCCTGCACCTTGCCGCGAACCTTCTTGCCCTTCAGATCGGTCGAGAAGGCGCCGAGATCGACGTCGATCAGGTCGCGCGGCCGCGCATAGATGGGCACTTCGTAACCCGAACGCCGATCGCGCGATCCGGCGATTTCAGGCTCGTAATAGCCGGTGGCGAGCGAACGCCCGTCGCCGACCTGCACCGCCTCGAAATAGCGTGCGAAAAAGTCGCGGGCGCCGCCGTTCGGCACGTTGGCGGCAGCCTGGCAGGCAGGCTGCCAATCGGTACCCTGGGTCAAGCCGCTGGTGTCGGTACGCCGCATCAGGCCGGGGCAGGACAGCAGGAACGCCGCCCGCGCCGCCTCCGCCTGGGGTTCGATCATCGGCAGGGTGGCGACCGCCGGTCCGGCGATCAGTCCCGCCTGCGCGGCATTGGTCGCCCCCGGCACGGCGGCCACCGGGGTCGCGGGCAGCGGCGTAGACGGCAGGATGCGTACCGGCCCCGAAGGCACACGCGAAACGCTGGGGCCGTTCGGTTGCACCGCCGACCCGCCGGCCTGGGGGCGCGGCACCGGACGGGTGGATGGCTGATGTGGCGCGCGCGACGGATAGTCACCGGACGCACCGGGCGGCACGATCCGCCCGGCACAGGCCGAAACGCTGATCGAAAACGCGACGATCGCCGCGACGCGAAACCCTTTCAAGGCCCCCTATCCCCCCGTAACCGCGTCAGGCTTCGTCGGTATCGACAAGCTTCCAGTTCGGGTCGCCGCTCTTCAGCGTGCGGGCGAAGGTCCAGACGTCGTGGGTCTCGACCGCATCGCTCAGCGAACCGGCGATGACATGGCCCTCGGCATCGCGCGTGATGGCGGCGATGTCGGCGTCGAAGCGGACGGTAATCCGCGCCTGGCGGCCCTCGACTTGGGCGTCGACGATCTTGGCACTGTCGACCCGGATCAGGCGGTTGTCGAGCGTCTGCCCGGCCTCGCGCCGCTGCTCGATCGCTTCGGAGAAGGCGGCCAGCACGTCCGCCTCGACCAGATCGGCCAGCGCATCCTCATCGCCCTTCCAGAATGCTTCCAGCGTCATGCGATAGGCCGCCTGCGCACCGCCCAGGAACTGGGTCACGTCGAAACCCGGCTCGCCCGAAATCACCGAGCGCAGTCCCTGTTCGGCGCGGGGATCGATATTGCGGTTCACCACCGGCACCGTTCCCTGTGCGGCCTCCGTCGTGCGCGGCAGCGTCACCGGCAGCGGGCGATCGTCCGCACTGCGCGGCAGCGGCTGCTGTTCATGGCCGGTACGCTTGCCCAGCACGCTGTACAGCCGCAATGCCAGGAAGAGCGCGACCATCGCGAGAAGAACGACGTAGAATAACAACACAGGCGCCTTTCACTATCAGGACCGATATAGGCGCACGGGCCGACAATGAAAACCCGCGCTCCCGACAGAAGAGGGCAAGGTTGAATCCGTGCCTGCCCGCTGCTACGCGCAACGGCCATTGGGCCGAACGCGCGAACCCGCCCTTTCGGTTCCCTACTCCCCTTGATCTCACGCAAGAAGGTATCGACGATGGACGAACAGGGTTTGCCGCAGGGCTTCGAAGCGCCGACCGGCGAGGGCGAGGACGCCGGTCCCGCCGCCGGTCTGATCTCGCAATATGTGAAGGACCTGTCGTTCGAGAACCCGAACGCGCCCGGCATCTATCAGGCGCAGGCCGCGCCGGGCATCGACGTGCAGTTCAACATCGCCGCCAGCCAGGTGGGCGAGGAAGTCCATGAGCTGGTCCTGAAGATCGAGGTTCGCGCCGAGTCCGAGGGCAAGACCGCCTTCATCGTCGACCTGAGCTATGCGGGCCTGTTCGGTTTCCGCAACGTGCCCGTCGATCAGATCCAGCCCTTCATGCTCGGTGAAGCGCCGCGCCTGCTCTTCCCCTTCGCGCGTCGCGTGCTCGCCGATGCGGTTCGTGACGGCGGCTTCCCGCCGCTGATGCTGGAGCCGATCGACTTCGCCCAGCTCTATCTCCAGCAGGCCGAGGCGCAGGCGGGCACCGCCCAGCCCAACACCCCGGAAACCGGCCACGCCTGATCCGGACTGATCGATGAACCTGACCAAGGCGCTGGGCTCGGTCGGCGGGCTGACTCTGGCCAGCCGCGTGCTTGGTCTGGTTCGCGATTCGCTGTTCTTCCGCTTCGTGGGCGCGAATTTCGCCTCCGACGCGTTCCAGATCGCGTTTCGCCTGCCCAACATGTTCCGCGCCCTCTTCGCGGAGGGCGCCTTTTCCGCCGCCTTCATCCCGATGTTCAACCGCAAGGTGGCGGAGGGTGACAAGGCCGAGGAAGGGTCCGGGCTGGCGCACGGCCTCGCCTTTGCCGAGCATGCATTGTCGGTCCTGTTGCCGGTCCTGATCGTCATGACCGCGCTGGTCGAGCTGGCGGCCTGGCCGGTCACATGGATCCAGACCTTCGGCTATGGCAAGGGAAGCCCCGCGCAGTTCGACTATATCGTCCTGCTCAACCGGCTGACCTTTCCCTATCTGCTGTTCATCAGCCTGGTGTCGTTGCTGGGCGGCATCCTCAATTCGCTTCACCGTTTTTGGGTGAATGCGGCCGCCCCGATCCTCCTCAACCTGACGCTGATCGTCGCGCTGCTGTTCTTTCACACGCATGACCCGATGGCGACCGCGCGCAATCAGGCGATCGCGGTATCGGTCGCCGGGCTGCTGCAATTCGTCTGGCTCTGGTGGGCCTGTCGTCGCGCAGGCGTGCGGCTGAAGCTGAGATGGCCCGTCATCAACGACGACGTCAAACGGCTGATGAAGCTGATCCTGCCCGCCGCCGCCGGGGCGGGGGCGGTGCAGATCAATCTGGTCATCTCGACCGCACTGGCCGCACGTTTCCTGCCGGCGGGCTCGGTATCCTATATCTACGCCGCCGACCGGCTGAACCAGTTGCCGCTGGGGCTGATCGGCATCGGGCTCGGCACCGTCCTGCTCCCCACCGTCTCGCGCCTGCTCGGTGCGGGGCGCGAGGTCGAGGCCATGGAGACGCAGAACCGGGGCATGGAGCTGGCGCTGCTGCTCACCCTGCCCGCCACGGTCGCGCTGATCGTCTGCGGCCAGCCGATCGTCGCCGCGCTGTTCGAGCATGGCAAGTTCAACGCGACCAACAGCTATTATACGGCGCAAGCGCTGGCGGCCTTCTCGATCGGCCTGCCCAGCTATATCCTGGTGAAGGTCCTGACCCCGGGCTATTATGCGCGCGCCGATACCCGGACGCCGGTGCGCTATGCGACCTGGTCGATGCTGGTCAATCTGGTGCTCAACCTGATCTTCATCTGGTGGCTGGGGCATATGGGCCCGCCGCTCGCCACCGCGATCGCCTCCACGGTCAACGTCGTGCTGCTCTATCGTACGCTGGCGAAGCGGGGGCATTTCGTCGCGGATGCCCAGTTGCGGCGACGCAGCTGGCGGATGGGCGTGGCCGCGCTGCTGATGGGCGGGGCGATGGCGCTGCTCAACGAACGGTTCCAGCCCTATGTCACCGGCACCAATGTGGAGCGCTGGGGCGCACTCCTCCTACTGGTCGCGACGGGCGTGCTCGTCTATGCGGTGGCCAGTTTCGCCACCGGGGCCTTCCGGGCGGCGGACATCAAGCGGCTCGTTCGCCGCAACTCTTGAGGACCATCATGCGCGTCGTTTCCGGCATCAAGCCCACGGGCAATCTCCATCTCGGCAATTATCTGGGCGCCGTGAAGCAGTGGGTGGCGATGCAGGACGACATCCAGTCCCAGGGTGGCGAGACGATGTACTTCATCGCCGACCTGCACGGCCTGACCGAATGGATCGCGCCCGCCGACATGGCGGCCAACACCATCGAGATGACCGCCACGCTGATTGCGGCCGGGATCGATCCCGAACGCTCGATCCTGTTCAACCAGACCCGCGTGCCCCAGCATAGCGAGCTGGGCTGGCTGCTGAACAATGTCGCGCGCGTCGGCTGGCTGAACCGGATGACCCAGTTCAAGGACAAGGCGGGCAAGAATCGCGAGGGCGCGAGCGTCGGCCTGTACGATTATCCGGTGCTGATGGCCGCCGACGTGCTGCTCTACAACGCCACGCACGTTCCGGTGGGCGAGGACCAGAAGCAGCATCTGGAACTGGCCCGCGACATCGCGACCAAGTTCAACAACGACTATGAGCGCGAGGTCTTCACCCTGCCCCAGCCCCTGATCAGCAAGGCGGCGCCGCGCATCATGAGCTTGCGCGACGGCGCGTCGAAGATGTCGAAGTCCAATCCGTCCGAAATGTCGCTGGTCAAGCTGATCGACAGCGATGAGGTGATCGCGGAGAAGTTCCGCAAGGCCAAGACCGATCCCGACGTCCTGCCCGAGACGCTGGACGGGCTGGAAGGCCGGGCCGAGGCGCGCAATCTGGTCACCATCTATGCCGCCATGTCGGACCGCGAGCCCGCCGACGTGCTGGCGCAGTTCGCGGGCAAGGGCTTCGGCGCGTTCAAGCCCGAGCTGGCGGACCTTGCGGTCGCCACGCTGGGTCCGATCCGCGAGCGGTTGACCCGGCTGCTCGACGATCGTGGCGAGGTGGGGCGCATCCTGGAGCGTGGCGCCGAGAAGGCGCGCGATCTGGCCGCGCCGATGCTGCTCGACGTGCAGCGGACCATGGGCCTGCAAATCTGAAGCCCCCCGGCCCCGTCACCCGCATCATGGTGATGGGGCCGCCGGGCAGCGGCAAGTCGACGCTGGCCCGGTAATTGAGCCAACGCCTGGCCCTGCCCATCCGGCACGCCGATGCGCTGTTCCATGGTCCCGGCTGGGTCGCCCGGCCGAGGGATGCATTCGTCGCCGATCTGGCGGCGATCGCCGCGCAACCCCGATGGGTCATCGACGGCAATTATTTCCATGCCCGCTATGGGCCTGCGATGGACGAACGACTGGCACGGGCGGACCGGATCATCCTGCTTGATCTGCCGCGCCGCGTGACCAAGCCGCGTATCCTGCGGCGCGTGGCGCGCTATCGAGGGCAGGTCCGACCCGATAGCGCACCCGGATGCCCGGAACGGCTGGACCTGGCGTTCCTGATATATTGCTGGCGATGGCGACGCGCCGTGCGGCCGGGGCTCGTGCAGCTGCTGGAGGCCGCCGGGGAACGGGTGATCCGCTACGGGCGGACGCCGACGCTCGAGCGAGTCCTGTCCGATCTGGGGTGAATAGACGAGCGAAGTCGAAGGCCACGCCCCCGCTTCGCTCGGCGGAACCTCAGCCCTCCAGTTCCTTCATCAGAACCCGCACCGCATTGTCGATATCGCGGTCGGTGTCGCGCAGTTCCTCGATCTTGCGCACCGCATAGATCACGGTCGAATGGTCGCGGCCGCCGAACTTGCGGCCAATCTCGGGCAGCGAGCGGGTGGTCAGGCGCTTGGCCAGATACATGGCAATCTGGCGCGGGCGCGCGATGGCGCGGGCGCGGCGGGCCGAAACCAGATCGAGCGGCTTCAATTCAAAATGGCGGCTGACCAGCTTCTGAATTTCGTCGATGGTGATCCGCCGCTGCGCGCCCCGAAGCACCTCGCCCAGCGTCGCGACCGCAAATTCCAGATCGATCTTGTCGCCGGTCAGCTGCGCATAGGCGACGACCCGGTTCAGCGCACCTTCGAGTTCGCGGATATTGCCGCGAATCCGCGAGGCGAGCAGATCGAGCACATCGGTCGGAACCTCGATCTCGGGCAGGTCGGCGACTTTGCGGTTCAGGATCGTGCGGCGCAACGTCAGGTCGGGCGCCTTGATGTCCGCGACCAGTCCCGCGCCGAGACGCCCGATGATCCGCGGCTCCACCCCGTCGAGCGACTGGGGCGAACGATCGGCGGAGATGACCAGCCGCTTGCCCGCACCCACCAGTTCGTTGACCGTGTGGAAGAATTCTTCCTGCGTCGAATCCTTGCCCGCGATGAACTGAAGATCGTCGATCAGCAGCAGGTCGGCCGAGCGCAGCCGCGACTTGAAGCTGAAGGTATCGCGCGCGCGCATCGCCGCGACGAAATCGAACATGAAGCGCTCCGCCGACATGCACAGCACGATCGCATCGGGATGCGACTCGAGAAAGGCATGGGCGATGGCATGCATCAGGTGGGTCTTGCCCTGCCCGGTACCGCCGTGGAGGAAAAGCGGGCTGAAACGCGGCGGGCCCGGCTCGGCCAGCGACAGCGCGGCGTTGAACGCCACCCGGTTGGACGAGTCGACCACGAAACGGTCGAAGGTCAGGCGCGGATCGAGCGGCGGACGATCGCTGGGGACGCGAAGCGCAGGCGCCGGGGCGGCCGCAGCGACCGGGCTGGCGGACTTTGCCGCGCTCCGCGCCGCCGAACGGGTGGCCGGTGCGGGGGCCTCGACGACAGCGGGGGCCGCCCGCTTACGCGGGGCGGGCTCGGCGAACAGCGATGGCTGCTCGTCATCCTCGACCGGCTGTGGCTGCGGCTGTTCGTTACGCGCGACCACGCGCAGCGGCGTGGCTTCCAGCGACTCGGTGGTCAGTCGGGCCACCTTGCTGGGCGCACGGGTTTCGATGAGCACGGCGCGCACCTCTGGCAGCACGGCCTTGAATTCCAGGTGGAGGCGGTCCGCATAATGGCTGCGCACCCAATTGGTCGCGAAAGCCGAAGGAAGCGCCAGGCGGACCGTATCGGGCTCGTCACCCTCGATCAGTTCCATCGGCTTCAACCACTGGTCGAACAGACGCGCACCCGCCGATTCGCGCAGGTTCGCGCGGACGCGCGCCCAGGCACGAGCCTGGTCCGTCGTCGGTCGCGTTGCCTGCCAATTCGTCACCAGCGCACTCCAATCATGCCGACCGCGATGATGCGGACGGACCCCGTTCCAATCGGCGACAAGAACCCCATGGGCGAATCAAACGGATCCGGCCCGGTTATGCCACTTCGCTATGTCCATGACGCGGGCATGAAGCACCGCTGCTGGGATACCGATTATGAGCCATGACGGGGTCCGATCAAGACCGTGTCCGGCCATAAATCTGAAATAAACCGGATTGACAGGGCAAAGCCCGCAGAATCCCGTCAAACAATCTCATAACTGACTGATATTACACGAAATTAACCCGAGCCCTCGGATGCCCCCAAAAGTCCGAATCACTCGAATCGCGGATTATCCTCGCGTTGCACGAAACGCCGGATGGTTCCCCGAAATCGAGTCCGTAAAAACCCTTAACATGCCTCGCGCGCACACGAAAAAACCCGCCGGGGGACCGCCCCCGGCGGGTTTCATTCGTCGCGGTAACCGAGAGGCTTTTAGGCCAGCGCGGCGATGCGCTTGGTCAGGCGCGAGAACTTGCGCGCCACAGTGTTCTTGTGAAGCACGCCCTTGGCGACGCCGCGTGCCATTTCGGGCTGCGCCGCGGCCAGAGCGACCGTCGCGGTTTCCTTGTCGCCCGCGGCCAGAGCGGCCTCGACCTTCTTCACGAAGGTACGGATGCGGCTGACGCGGTTGCCGTTGATGACGGCGCGACGCTCGTTGCGACGGATACGCTTTTTGGCCTGCGGCGTGTTCGCCATGAAAACCTCTAAATCTCGATCAAAAGGGATAGCGGCGCGACGCACCAGCTTTGAAGCCGCGCCCCTTACCGGTTGGTGCGCCGTCCGTCAACTGCGCTGGCAGGTGGCGCACCAGAAAGTCGACCGCCCCGAGTCGGTTCGCCGCCGGACGATCGCGCCACATTCGCAGGCCTCGCCCTCTCGGCCATAGACCCGCCACTCCTTGGAGAAATAGCCCAATTCGCCGTCGGGCCGGACATAATCGCGCAGCGACGATCCCCCCGCCAGGATCGCGGCCTCCAGCACGGTTCGGATCGCCTCGACCAACCGCCGGAGTCGCGCTCGCGAAATCTGCCCGCCCGCGCGCCCCGGCGTGATCTTCGCCATGTGCAGTGCCTCGCACACATAGATATTGCCGAGTCCTGCGACGATTCGCTGGTCGAGCAGCATCGCCTTGATCGGCGCCGAGCGCCCCTCCAGCGCCGCCGCCAGATAATCGGCGGTGAAGTCGGGGCCGAGCGGCTCGGGCCCCATGGCGAGGAAGGGCGGATAGCCGGCCAGATCGGCCGTCGGCCAGAGATCGACAAAGCCGAATCGCCGCGGATCGTTCAGCGCCAGCCGCCGCCCTGCCCCCGTTTCCAGCAGCAGATGGTCGTGCGCCAGCGGCTCACCCGGATCGATCCGCCAGCGCCCCGACATCCCCAGGTGAAAGACCATGGTGTCGCCGCGATCGGTGTCGATCAGGCCATATTTGGCGCGACGCCCCAGCGCCGTGACCCGCGCGCCCGTCATCCGCTGGCGCAGCTCGGCGGGGAACGGGCGACGCAGGTCGGCGCGGCGTGGCTCGACCAGCGTCAACCGCTCGCCCGCCAGCACCGGCGTCAGGCCGCGCACGGTGGTTTCAACCTCGGGAAGTTCGGGCATCGTCCCTCTGAATGGCTTTCGTCGCCCAAACAGCTAGGTAGCGTTTGCCCCGCCAGCAAGGCCGGGCTAGGGCAATGTCATGAGCGATACCGTCTCCTTCGGCTATGAAGATGTGCCCCGCGACGAAAAGGCCGCCCGTGTCGGCGGCGTCTTCACCAACGTCGCCTCCAAATACGACCTGATGAACGATGCCATGTCGGGCGGCATGCACCGCCTATGGAAGGATCGCTTCGTCCGCCGGGTGAAGCCGCGCGCCAGCGACCAGATCCTCGACATGGCGGGCGGCACGGGCGACATCGCCTTTCGCCTGGCCGAATCGGGCGCGAGCATCACGGTGGCCGACATCAATCCGGCGATGCTGGAAGTCGGCATGAAGCGCGCGGCGGAGCGTGGGCTCGACGGTCTGGTCTGGACCGAGGCCAATGCCGAAGTACTGACCTTTCCCGACAAATTCTTCGACGCCTATACGATCGCGTTCGGCATCCGGAACGTCACCGACATTCCGGCGGCGCTGCGTGAGGCGCACCGCGTGCTGCGGCGCGGCGGGCGCTTCTTCTGCCTGGAATTCTCGACCACCGTCTGGCCGGGCTTCTCGGAAGTCTATGACGCCTATTCGCACAAGCTGGTGCCCAAGCTGGGCCAGATGCTGGCAGGCGATGCGGACAGCTATCGCTACCTGATCGAATCGATCCGTCGCTTCCCCGACATGCCGACCTTCGAGGGCATGATCCGCGAGGCGGGCTTTATCGAGACCAAAGTCGAGCCGATCATGGGCGGCCTGGTCGCGATCCATTCGGGTTGGAAGATTTGATGCAGGGACGTCCGGGCGGATTCGCCCTGTGACCCAGCCGGTGGTGCATCTGTGGCGTCTGCTCAAATGGGGGCGGACGCTGGCGCGGCATGGCGCGTTGCGCGGGATCGAGCGCGATCCCAACACGCCCGCGCCGGTGAGGCGGCTGGCGCGTGTCGCCCGGTTCGGTGCGCGCGTGCCTGCCAAGCCCGCCTATGCCGATGCGTTCCAGGCGATCGGCCCGGCCGCGATCAAGCTGGGCCAGACGCTGGCGACCCGTCCCGATCTGGTCGGCGACGATGCCGCGCACGATCTGCTGCGGCTTCAGGACCAGTTGCCTCCCGTCCCCTTCGCGACCATCTGCGCCGCGATGGAGGCCAGCATGGGCCGGCCGCCCTCGCACTTCTTTTCCTCGATCGAGGAGACACCGGTCGGGGCCGCCTCGATCGCGCAGGTCCACCGTGCGGTGACGACCGATGGCCGGACGGTTGCGGTCAAGGTGCTGCGCCCCGGCGTCGAGGAAGACTTCGCCCGCGCCATCGACACCTATCAATGGGCCGCCGCGCAGGTCGAGGGGATGAGCGGCGAGGCCGCCCGCTTGCGCCCACGCCTGACGGTCGAGAATTTCCGCCGCTGGACGCTGCGCGAACTCAACTTCCGGCGGGAAGCCGCCTCGGCCTCCGAACTCGCCGAGGCGATGACCGCCGAGCCCGATTTCATGGTGCCCCAGATCGACTGGGCGCGCTCGACCGCCAAGGTGCTGACGGTCGAATGGATTGACGGGATCAAGCTGTCCAACCGCCAGGCCTTGGTCGAGACGGGGTATGACCTGCCGCACCTTGCCCAGACGCTGGTCCGCGCCTTTCTGCGCCAGGCGATCGCGGAAGGATTCTTCCATGCCGACATGCATCAGGGGAACCTGTTCGCCCTACCCGGCAACAAGATCGCCGCAATCGACTTCGGCATCATGGGCCGGATCGACCGGCGCGCGCGCGTCTGGCTGGCCGAGATCCTCTACGGCCTGATCACCGGCAACTATAAGCGCGTCGCCGAAATCCATTTCGAGGCGGGCTATGTCCCCGCCCACCACAATGTCGCGGAGTTCGCCACCGCGCTGCGTGCCGTGGGCGAGCCGATGCGCGGACTGCCGGTCAAGGACATGTCGATCGGCATGATGCTGGACGGCCTGTTCTCGATTACCCGCGACTTCGACATGGTGACGCAGCCGCATCTGCTGCTGCTGCAAAAGACCATGGTGATGGTCGAGGGCGTGGCGACCAGCCTCGACCCCGATATCAACCTGTGGGACTCGGCCGCCCCCTTCGTGCGCGAATGGATTCGTACCGAACTCGGCCCCGAAGCGAAGATCGCCGACCGGCTGATCGAGGATGTGCGCACCATCGCCCGCCTGCCCGATCTGGTCCGCCGGATCGAGGCGCGCTACCCCGCGCCGGGCGGCGAGCCCCCCGCTCCCCCGCTGAAGCAGATCGAAGTGGTGCGGATCGGCGGCGGCTGGCGTTATGCGCTTCTCTCGATGCTGTCGGCGGCGGCGGGCGTCGCGGCGACCCTGGCCGTGCTGCGGTGAGGATGCGGGGGTAAGGATGCCGGGCAGCGTGCCCTCCGCCCCCTCGCGCCGTACGACGCGACCGCTCTGGCTGGGTCAGCAGGGGCGGCTGTCGACCGTATCGCCATTGGCCGCGACGGGTATCCTCGCTCTGCTAATCCTGTTCGTGGCGATCGCGATCGGCACGCAAGCCATGGTCGAGCCGGTGGGCGACCATCTGTCGCCCGTGTCGCGCGCCATGTTGGATCATGTCCGGCACGGGCAATCCTTTTATTCGGCCGCGATCGACGCCTTGCGTGAGAATGGCCGGGCATTGCGGCCTGCGCTCATCGCCGTGCCCCTGCCCGCGCTGACCGTGACGCTGGCGGCCCTGCCCGAAATGGTGGGACAGGGGCTGATGGTGATGCTGGGCGTGGCGGTGCTGGCGAGCTGGCTGCGTCGGGTCGCACCGGTCATCAGCCATCGCGGTCCCCTGATCCTTGCGGCGATCCTGTTGGCGGCGGGTCTCTATCCGCTGATCGACCGGGCGATGGCGGCCGTGCCGGAGGCGTGGGCGGCGATGCTGATCCCCCTGTCGCTGGTGCAGCGCCGCCCCGAGGGAAGCCTCAGCGCCGTCGCTTTGGGTCTGGCGGCGATGATCCTCAGCCCGGTGGCATTGCTTCACGGCATGGTCATGCTGGCGCTGGCGTGGCAGGCCGAAGCGCGGCGGGAGGCGATCGGCTGGATGGTCGCGCTCGCCATCGCGCTGCTGATATTGGCGGCCCATGCCCATGCGCTGAACGATCTGGTCAGCGGCGCCGATCCCGCCATGGGCTCCCCCTTTTTCGTGCTCGCGCCCGGTAGCTGGGTGGCGAGTCTCGCCTCGATCAACGCTGTCGGTTTCCTGCCGATGGTGCTGGTCGTGCCTCTGACGGCGCTGGCGGCGCTGGGCTGGGCGAATTGGCGGCAGGCGCTCGCGCGGCGGGCGGGCATGACGATGCTGGCCTATGGAGTGGCGGCGCTGCTGACCGGAGCCCCGGCGATGATGCTGGGGCTTTCCCCCTTGTTCTTTCTGGGCGTCGTCTTCGCCCCCGATGCGGTGCGCGAGCTGATCGTCGCCGCGCGCGACCGGCGGCGCATCACCGTGACGCGAGTCGTGCGATGAGCCATATCCTGTTGATCGTCGGCGGCGGCATCGCCGCCTATAAAAGCTGCGAACTGATCCGCCTGCTCCGCAAGAAGGGGCACAGCGTCCGCTGCGTTCTGACCGAGGGGGGCAGCCACTTCGTCACCCCCATGACGCTGGCCGCATTGTCGGAAAACCAGGTCTTCACCACCCTGTGGGATCTGAAGGACGAGGCGGAGATGGGCCATATCCAGCTTAGCCGCGAAGCCGATCTGGCCGTTGTGTCGCCCGGCACCGCCGACCTGATGGCACGGATGGCGAACGGGCTGGCAGACGATCTGGCGACGACCCTGTTGCTGGCCACCGATACGCCGGTGCTGGTCGCCCCCGCGATGAACGTCCGCATGTGGCTACATCCAGCGACCCAGCGTAACGTGGCACGGCTGCGCGCGGACGGGGTAGCGGTAATGACCCCCGACGAAGGCGCGATGGCATGCGGCGAATTCGGCCCCGGCCGCCTGCCTGAGCCGCCCGCCATCCTGGCCGCGATCGAAGCCGCGCTCGCCCCCGCCCCCGGCCCGCTGACCGGGCGGCATGTCCTGGTCACCGCCGGGCCGACGCATGAGCCGATCGACCCGGTCCGCTACATCGCCAACCGCTCCTCGGGCCGACAGGGTTTTGCGATCGCCGGGGCACTGGCCCGGCTGGGCGCACGGGTGACCCTGGTGGCGGGGCCGGTGGCGCTGCCGACTCCGGCGGGCGTGACGCGAGTCGATGTCGAGACCGCCCGGCAAATGGCGGCCGGGGTTGAGGCCGCGCTGCCCGCCGATGCCGCCGTGATGGTCGCCGCCGTCGCCGACTGGCGAGTCGAGGCGGCAGGGCAGAAGGTGAAAAAAGATGGCGGCGCTGCGCCAGCGCTCACCCTGGTCGAAAATCCCGACATTCTCGCCACCGTCGCCTCTGCGCCCAACCGCCCCCCACTGGTCGTCGGCTTCGCGGCGGAGACCGAGAATGTCATCGACCATGCCGTCGCCAAGCGTGCACGCAAGGGCGCAGACTGGATCGTCGCCAATGATGTATCGGGCGATGTGTTCGGGGGCGACGCCAACCGCGTTCACCTGATCACCGCCGATGGCGTCGAAAGCTGGGAGCGGATGGGCAAGGACGATGTCGCCAAGGGGCTCGCGCAACGTATCGCCGATGCGCTACAAGCACGGCCATGACGCTTGATCCCATCTCCATTGCCGTCAAACGCTTGCCCCATGGCGAAGGGCTTCCGCTTCCCGCTTATGCCACGTCCGGGGCGGCGGGCATGGACGTGGTCGCGGCCGAGACGCTGACCCTGCTGCCCGGCAAGCGCGCCGCCGTCGCGACCGGTTTCGCCATCGCCATCCCGCCGGGTTACGAAGTGCAGGTTCGCCCGCGATCCGGCCTGGCGCTGAAGAACGGCATCACCTGCCTCAACACGCCGGGTACGATCGACGAGGATTATCGCGGCGAGGTGAAGGTGATCCTCGCCAATCTGGGGGACGAATCGTTTGAGGTGGTACGCGGCGAGCGTATCGCGCAACTCGTCCCCGCCCCCGTGCAACGCGCGACCCTGACCCTGGTCGACGAGCTTGAGGAGACGCAGCGGGGTGCCGGGGGATTTGGATCGACCGGGCGATGATCGCGCTGTCGCTGCTCGCCGCCGTGTTGCAGGCCACCGCACCGACGCCGCCCGCCGCGCCGCCGGTGCCGACGACGGCCGAGCCGCCGCACGACTGGTCGACCCTCGCGGCGATCACCCTGCCCCCCGCCGGGCCCGAACTGGTGCGCTTCGTTCGCGAGGAAGTCGCCTCCGGGCGTTGCCCGCGAGCGAAGGCCACGGACGAACAGATGGTGCTGGTGGTCCCCCTTGCCGTGCGGGTCGGACCGGACGGCATCGCGAACAGCGTGGTGCCGCTCGCCATCGGTTGCCCGACGGTCGAGCAATATAGCGCGGGCGTGGCGCAGCGGATGATCCGCCACCTGACGCACCGCACGATGATGGCGGGCGATCGCTGGTATCGTACGGTCATCACCTATACATGGCCGGGATGATCCTGACCGACGACGAACTTGCCCGCTATGCCCGTCATATCGTGTTGCGGGAATTCGGCGGCGGCGGCCAGATGCGGTTGAAGCAGGCGACGGTCGCGGTGATCGGCGCGGGCGGGATCGGATCGCCCGCCATCCAGTATCTCGCCGCCGCCGGGATCGGATCGCTGATCCTGATCGACGACGATGTGGTCGAGCCGTCCAACCTGCAACGCCAGACCATCTTCGCCACCGATGATCGTGGCACCCCCAAGGTCGATGCCGCCGCTGCCCATGTCGCGCGGCTGAACCCGCATATCGCGGTCACCGTCCACCGCACGCGGCTGACAGCGGACAATGTGGATGTGCTGATCGACGGTGCCGATGTCGTGCTGGACGGCTGCGACAATTTCGCGACGCGGCTGGCGGTGGCCGATGCGGCGCTGGCTAATCGCATCCCCCTCGTCTCGGCGGCGGTGGGACAGTTTGAGGGGCAATTGGCGGTCTATCGCGGATGGGAGGCGGACAAGCCCTGTTACCGCTGCTTCGTCGGCGATGCGGCCGATCAGGCGGGGCTGACCTGTGCCGATGACGGGGTGCTGGGGCCGGTGACGGGGGTAATGGGCAGCCTCGCCGCGCTGGAGACGCTGCGCGCGGTAGCACCTTTTGGCCGCGACAGCGCGGGCAGCATCCTGATCGCGGACATGCTGACCATGCGGTTCCGGACATTGTCGCTGCCCAAGGACCCCGGATGCCGGTGCCGCCACGCCATCGCGGCGTCGCAGTGAAGGCCGCCCCGCCCCCGTCTCCGTCTCCGCCCCCCGGCTGGCTCGACTGGACCGGAGACAAAAGCTGGATCGGTCAGATCACCGGCCTGCCCGATTCGGCGCTGCATGCGCATTTCGGGATGGCGATCCTGGTGCTCACCGCGCTCGTCCTGCGTCGGGCGCCGTGGGATTGGCGATGCTGGCTGACCGTATTGGCGATCGAGACGCTGAACGAAGCCTATGACCTGCTCCAGCCCTTCTACCCGACGGACGAGGGGAACCTAGCGGCGAGCTGGTCCGACATGTGGGCGACGATGTTGTGGCCCACCGTGATCCTGCTGACCTTCCGCTGGCTCGGTCGGCGCGGCGAGCGGCGGTAGGACTTGCCTCTTCACCATCGCTGAGGCCTGGCGGCGAAGCTTCAAGCTTTCGAAAAGCCACCGCAACGAAAAAGGGGCGGCGACCTATCGGCCCCGCCCCCCTTTCCAAACATTGAAATCCGATTAGGCGAACAGTGTCTTGGCGAATTCGCGCACTGCGGGACCGATGTCCTCGCGTGCGACGCCCAGCGCCAGATTGGCGGTCAGCCAACCCGCCTTGTCGCCGCAATCGTAACGCTGGCCGTCGAAGGTGAAGCCGTGGAAAGGCTGGTTGCCGATCAGCTTGGCCATCGCGTCGGTCAGCTGGATCTCGCCGCCCGCACCCGGTTCCTGCGCGTCGAGGATCTGCATCACCTCGGGCTGAAGGATATAGCGGCCGGGGATCATCAGGTTCGACGGCGCCTTGCCCTTGGGCTTTTCGACCAGCGCGGTCACCTCGGTCAGGCGGCCGTCCTGCTTGCCGGGCGAGATGATGCCGTACTTGTCGGTTTCGCTATCGGGCACTTCCAGCGCGCCGATCACATTGCCGCCGACCTTGTCATAGGCCTCGACCATCTGCTTCATGAAGCCGCCGACCATCAGTTCGTCGGGCAACAGCACCGCAAAGGGCTCGTCGCCGACGATCTCGCGCGCGCACCATACCGCATGGCCCAGGCCCAGCGGCTCCTGCTGGCGGACATAGACGGGGCTGCCCGGCTTCTGGCGAATGCCGTCGATCACGGCCAGGCTCTTGCCCCGCGCCTTCATCGTGGCTTCGAGTTCGTAGGAAATGTCGAAATGGTCCTCGAGCGCGCCCTTGCCGCGACCGGTGACGAAGATGATCTGCTCGATCCCCGCTTCCAGCGCTTCTTCGACGGCGTACTGGATCAGCGGCTTGTCGACGACGGTCAGCATTTCCTTGGGCATCGACTTGGTCGCGGGCAGGAATCGCGTTCCCAGACCGGCCACCGGAAATACCGCCTTGCGCACTTTCTTGATCGTCATGAAACCTCCCTGGACACGGCCGGCTTTACCGCGATTTTGCGCCGCAACATAGAGCCGCGACGCGCCGATACGGTTAGGATGTCCTTAAAAGCGACAGGATAATAATGCGATCCATGAACCCGGCACCCATCCTCGTCGTCTTTGGAACGCGTCCCGAGGCGATCAAGCTTTTCCCGGTGATCCGGGCTCTCGCTGCGACAGGCGCACCGGTCAGAACCTGCGTGACGGCGCAACATCGCGGCATGCTGGACCAGGTGCTGGCGATTGCCGGGCTGACCCCGGACCATGACCTGGACCTGATGGAACCGGGCCAGTCGCTCGACCGACTGACCGCGCGGCTGCTGACCGGTCTGGGCGAGGTGATGGACGCGGTGCGCCCCGCAATGGTGGTCGTCCAGGGCGACACCGCCACCGCCATGACCGGCGCGCTGGCCGCCTATTACCGCAAGATACCGGTCGCCCATGTCGAGGCCGGGCTCCGCTCGGGCGACATCTATCAGCCCTGGCCGGAGGAGGTGAACAGGCGGATCGTCGCACCCATCGCCGCGCTCCACTTCGCCCCCACCGAAACCGCCGCCGCCGCGTTGCGCGCGGAAGGGATCGATCCGACCCATGTCCATGTGACGGGCAACAGCGTGATCGACGCACTGCACTGGACGCGCGACCGAATCGCCGCCGACCCCTCGCTCGCGGCCGATCTCGACCCGGTGCTGGCGCGGATGGCGGGCAAGCGGATCGTGCTGGTCACCACCCATCGACGCGAGAATTTCGGCGACGGCATGGCCTCGATCGCACGCGCGCTGCGACGGATCGCCGAGCGTCCCGACATAGGCATCCTCTTTCCCATGCATCCCAACCCCAATGTCGCGCAGGTGATGGACGAGATATTGGGCGACCATCCCGCGATCGCGCGGATCGCACCGCTGGACTATCCGCATTTCGTCCGTGCCCTGGACGCCGCGTACATCGTCCTGACCGATTCAGGCGGTGTGCAGGAGGAAGCTCCTGCCCTCGGCAAGCCGGTGCTCGTCATGCGCGAGACGACCGAGCGACCCGAAGGCGTGGCGGCAGGCACCGCGCGGCTGGTCGGGACCGATGAGGGCCGGATCACCGCCGAACTCTTCGCCCTACTCGACGACCCCGAGCGTCACGCCGCCATGGCGCGCGCCCATAACCCATTCGGGAACGGTGACACCGCCGACCGGATCAGCAGGATCATAAACGATGCCCTTGGACTCTGAGCTTTCGGTCACGGTGATGGGGCTGGGCTATATCGGCCTGCCCACCGCTGCCGTCATCGCCCGGACGGGTGCGCTGGTGACGGGCGTCGACGTCACCCCCTCGGTGGTCGAGACGATCAATTCGGGCCGCGTGCATATCGAGGAGGTCGATCTGGACGGCCTCGTTTCCGGCGTGGTGGCACGGGGCAGCCTGAAGGCGTCGCTGACCGTCGCGCCCGCCGATGTGTTCGTGATCGCGGTGCCTACGCCCTTCACCGAAGCACGCCAGCCCGACATCACCTATGTCCTCGACGCCGCCCGCGCGGTCGCACCGGTGTTGAAGACGGGGGATACGCTGATCCTCGAATCGACGTCGCCGGTCGGTACGACCGAGCAGGTGCGGGACCTGATCGCCGGGGAACGCCCCGACCTGAAGATGCCGGGCCTGACGCGAACGGGCGAACAGGCGGACATCGCCATCGCCTATTGCCCTGAACGCGTTCTGCCCGGGCGAATTCTGGTCGAATTGATCGACAATGACCGGGTGATCGGCGGCATCACGCCGCGATGCGCGCGCAAGGCGCTGACCTTCTATCGCCGGCTCGTGCGCGGGGCCTGTGTCACCACCACCGCGCGGGCCGCGGAGATGACCAAGCTGACCGAGAACGCCTTTCGTGACGTCAACATCGCCTTCGCCAATGAGCTGAGCCTGGTCGCCGACACGTTGGGCGTCGACGTATGGGAGGTGATCCGGCTGGCCAACCGCCATCCGCGCGTCAACATCCTGTCGCCGGGTCCCGGCGTCGGCGGCCATTGCATCGCGGTCGATCCCTGGTTCCTGGTTGCGGCCGATCCCGCCAACACGCCGCTGATCCGGACCGCGCGCGAGGTGAATGACGGCAAGACCGACCATGTCATTGCCCGCGCCACCGCGATGATCGAGGCGCAGTCCCCCGACCATCCGGTCGCTTGCCTAGGCCTAGCCTTCAAGGCCAATATCGACGACTTTCGTGAAAGCCCCGCGCTCAAGGTCGCGGCGGCGCTCGCCCGGCGATTCGGCGAGAGACTTCGCATCGTCGAGCCCTATGCGACCAGCCTTCCCCGCGCCTTTGACGGGACCGGCGCTTCCCTGATCGACATCGACACCGCGCTGGAAACTTGCGAGGCGATGGTCGTTCTGGTCGACCACGACCTGTTTCGATCGATCCCGCTGGAGGAGCGGCGCGGCAAGATCGTCCTGGATACGCGGGGGCTCTGGCCCGATCAGGGCTGAGCACGTCTTCGCATTGCATGGGGGGTTGGGGGAGCCTAAGGACAATCGCCTGTTGCGGACATCAGATCATCCATGCTTGCCAAGTTATTGAATCTTCGAAAGCGCACGCCCGATTTCGTGCCGGTCATGACCCCGGGCGTCCGGGTCTATGCGGTGGGCGACATTCACGGCCGCCTGGATCTCCTGGACCAAATTCTCGACCAGATCGATTCCGATCATGCCGGCCGTGTGCCGTTGCAGCGTCACATCGTCTTCCTGGGCGACCTTATCGATCGAGGCCCCGATTCGGCGGGCGTGGTCGAGCGGATCAGCCGGCTTGCCGCCTCGGATCGGCATGTTCACTGTCTGATGGGCAATCACGAGGAAATCCTGCTTCGCGCGATCGACGGCGACGATAAGGCGCTTCGCCTGTTCTGCCGGATCGGCGGGCGAGAAACCATGATGAGCTATGGCGTGACGGCCGAGCAGTATGAACGGCTCGACTATGCAGAGGTCCATGAACGGCTGAACGCCATCGTCCCCGCGGCCCACCAGCATTTCCTGTCGAATTTGAAGGAGATGTTGATCATGGGCGATTATGCCTTCGTCCATGCCGGTGTCCGTCCGGGCATCCCCTTCGCCGAGCAGAAGATGGCCGAGACCCGTTGGATACGCGATCCCTTTCTCGACCACCGAGCACCGATGGAGAAGATGGTCGTCCATGGCCACACGGTCGCTGATACGGCAGAGATTCTGCCGCACCGCATCGGGATAGACACCGGCGCCTATCAAAGCGACCGGCTGACGGCCCTGATGCTGGAAGGCACCGAGCAGGTTATTTTCTCTACTTAAGGCCTCTTTACCGGGCCGAAACGATTGCCGGGGCATTCCGTTTGCCGGCAAAGCACAGTATAGCCGCGCGGCGGTGAAGTAATGTTGCATTGCCGCACCAGTGTGGGAGCATAACTGTCCCATACTCGTTGGTGGGGTTGCCATGTACCGGTCTCCGTGCCATGGCCTCACTGGCATATCTTAAGGGAGTTCGACATGCGTCTTGGGAAGTTTCTCGTCGCCGCTGCCGCCGTTTCGATGACCGTCGCTCCGGCGATGGCTGCGAACCCGGCTGCTAGCCTCTCGGTTTCGAAGTCGGTTCGCGCTTCGGCTCCGGCCGCCAAGAAGAACGGCCTGGCCGGCGGTGGCATCCTGGTTGCGGTTCTCGCAGCTGCTGCCGTTGTTGCGGGCATCGTTGTGGTCGCCGATTCGGACGATTCGGCTGACAGCAACTAAGTTGCTTCAGCCTTACGGCTGAAAGGAATAGCGGCCTTCGGGCCGCTATTTTTTTGTCCTGAGAAGATGACCCGAGGCAGAAGGGCGCTCCATTTGGCGCGGCACTCCGTGCCTGGCCGTGGGCGACGGAGAGGTGGGGGAGGGTCGCACGCCCCGGGTACGATCCGACATTCGACAGGCCAGCCTTCAATCCTGCCCTTAAGGGACAGATAATCGCACGATGTACGCAGGAGAAGCGTCCTGAGGCGTCGTGACCAACGAGCGACGCGGCACCGGATGAAAGTGCCCTGTCCCGAAACACCCGCCTGCCGGGCGATCATGGTGGTTCAGCCAGATCGGAAGCCCGTCCGATCTATCGACCGAAACGGCTTCCTGACGGGGATAGGCCTCTTGCTGCGACGGTAGGAATGGCATCGATGTCGATCGCCCCTCCCGCCGTGACAGCCCCGCCTTCCGCGGCGACATGCTCTCAACGAAAAATCGCCGAAGTCCTAGTGAGGACTCCGGCGATCGCATTTCGGTCTGTCAGGCCCCTGGACGGAGCCTATCGATCAGCGGGGTGACGGCGCGCCGGGAACGCCGCCGGGGGCCCCACCGGGCATTCCGCCCATCATCGACTGCTGCGCCTGCATCTGCCGAAGCACCGACTCGGGAATGAAGTCGAGCAGCTCGACGTCGAACACCAAAGTCGAATTGGCCGGGATCTTATCGTTCGCCTGGGCACCATAGCCGATCTGCGGCGGCAGCCAGAAACGATATTTCGCACCCTTGGGCATCAGCTTCAGCGCTTCCGCGAAGCCGGGCAGAACACCCGCCAGCGGCATCGGAGCAGGCTGTTGCGACTTGTCGAAAACGGTGCCGTCGATCAGACGACCGGTATAGTTGACCAGCGCCACATCGGTTGCGGTCGGATGGGCACCGCCCTGACCCGGCTGGATCACCTTATATTGGAGACCCGACGCCGTGGTCACAACGCCCGAACCGCGCGCCTCGCGCAACAGCGCGGCATCGCCCTGCCGCGCAAGCAGCGCGGCCAGCACGATCGCAGCGACCACCGCAACCCATATCCAGACCAGATAGGAACGCCGGACGGGACGAAGGGGAACAGCGGTTACGGACATGCCAGCTTCTCGCTCTGTGCGTGGGCGTTGGTCGGAGCGATCAAGAGAAAGCCCCTAAAGCGCGGAAAGCCGACCCGCCGGAACGAATCGGCAACCATCCGGTCGGGCACCATTCCCCTGCCGATGACGGCAGCGGGACGGGCGCTCGACCGATCGGCCTATTACCGTGCGCCGTCGCGCTCGGCGCGCTTGCGCTCCAGCTTGCGGGCGCGACGCACCGCGGCCGCACGCTCACGAGCGCGCTTTTCCGACGGCTTTTCATAGTGGCGACGGAGCTTCATTTCGCGATACACGCCTTCACGCTGCAGCTTCTTCTTGAGCGCGCGGAGGGCCTGATCCACATTGTTGTCGCGAACGATGATCTGCATAAAAACGAATTGCTCCGGCAAAACAGGATAAAGCGGCCGCAGAATACTGTGGCCGCATCGTTGGGCGCTCCTAGCAGCGCGGTCGGCTGAATACAACCCGTTGGATCGCAATTCGCTCCCGCCCGCACCCCGGTGCAACGAAATGAACGCCGATGTCATGCCCCAGCCATGCTGCCGTGATGCGGGGACTCTTATGGAGACTCTCGTCCGGCCACCTCCCGTACGCTGGACACCCTGACATGTTCATGGGCCTTTCAGGCCTGGGAACGAAACAGACGCGATGCCTCCCCTGTCATCGCGTCGGCCCCGGTCCCGCTTCCACCGGACCGGGGCCCCCTTTCGGGGCGAAGCGGACATGGCTAAGGCACAGGCCATGACCGCGTCCCATAACCCGACGATCCCGCTGATCCTGTACAACAGCCTGACCCGCGCGACCGAGACGTTCCGGCCGATCGATCCGGCGAATGTCCGCGTCTATTCCTGCGGTCCGACCGTCTATAATTATGCGCATATCGGCAATTTGCGTGCTTATGTCTTCACCGACACGCTGTCGCGCGTGCTGCGGTGGAAGGGCTGGCCGCTGACCCATGTCATCAACATCACCGATGTCGGGCATCTGACCTCGGACGCGGATGCGGGCGATGACAAGATGGAGGCTGCCGCGAAAAAGAGCGGCCAGGACATCTGGGCGATCGCGGACCATTATACCCGGGCGTTCAAGCAGAATCTGAAGGATCTGGGCATCGCCGACCCGTCCCGCTTTCCGCTGGCGACCGACCATGTTCCGCAGATGATCGAATTCGCCAAGGCGATCGAGGCCAAGCACTGCTACCGCCTGCCCGACGGCCTGTATTTCGACGTGACGACGGTGCCCGATTATGGACGCCTGGCGCGCCATCAGGACGACGACGGCGAAAGCCGGATCGATCCGGTCGCGGGCAAGCGGCACCCTGCCGACTTCGCCATCTGGCGCGCCTCCGCACCGGGCGAACATCGCCAGATGGAGTGGGACAGCCCGTGGGGCCGCGGCGCACCCGGCTGGCATCTGGAATGCTCGGTGATGAGCAAACAATATCTCGGTGCGCAGTTCGATATCCATACCGGCGGCATCGATCACCGCGAAATCCATCATCCCAATGAGATTGCGCAGAACCAGGCGCATGAATGCTCGGCCGAGACCGGCGCGAACATCTGGATGCACAACAACTTCCTGGTCGACCGGACCGGCAAGATGTCCAAATCCTCCGGCCAGTTCCTGACCCTCCAGACGCTGATCGATCGCGGTTTCCACCCGCTCGCCTATCGCCTGATGTGCCTTCAGGCCCATTATCGTTCGGAAATGGAGTTTGGCTGGGACGGCCTGGCCGCCGCGCAGGTACGGCTGAAGCGGCTGGTCCAGACGGTCGAGGGGCTGCGCGCCCGCGCCGATGCCCCCGAAAAGGGCGACGCCACCGCCTATCGCGAACGACTCGACACCGCGCTGTCGGACGACCTGGCGACGCCGCGCGCCCTGCCGGTGCTGGACGAAATGCTGAGCGACAAGAAGCTCTCGCCGGGTGTGCGGCTGGCGGCGCTGGCCGACTTCGAAGCGACGCTCGGCCTGCCCCTGACCACGCTGACCCGCGCTGACCTGCGCATGCGCCCCAAGGATGCGACCTTGGACGAGGCGACCATCGAATCGCATCTGGCCGATCGCCGCGCCGCGCGCGCGGACAAGGATTTCGCCCGGTCGGATACGATTCGCGACACGCTGCTCGCCGCCGGGGTCGAGGTGATGGACGGCGATCCGCTGGGTTGGGACTGGAAGCCCGCGCCGTCGGAGGGGTGAGCCCCCTCCCCCGGCTATTCTGCGATCAGCGTCGTCCGCGCGGTGACCGCATCCTCAGGCCGATGAACAGCACGGTCGGCCAGAACATGGTGTTGGCGATGTCGCCCAGCGTGTCCGTCCAGCGCCACGACCCGTAATGCAACCGGTCGAGTATCTCATTGGCCGCCTCCGCCAACGCGACGCAGGCCAGCGGGATCGGCGTCGCCAGCGATTTGCGGGTCAGGATTCGCGCCAGGAACAGCACCGCCATGCCCGCATGAACGTGCAGCAGGCTATCGGCCATGCCGGTTCCGTCCCCGACCCACTGGATGAAGTCGGCATAGCGTGCGGGAATATCCATGATCGCGGCCTTGCCGTGCATCAGAGCCGGAGACAATCCCTATCCTCCCGCGCTCTACTGCAACGGCGCGGCGGCGCGGTCGAGCAAAGCCGGGCGATAGGGGGTCGGCGCGTTCGCCGGGATGGCTGCGATCTCCGCCGCCACGGCGTCGGCGCGGGCGGAGGAGGAGGGATGCGTCCTGCTACGGAACAGCCCGCCATCGACCTCACCGCCATGCTCGCGCCAGAAGCGCACCGCATCCTGCGGGTCGTAACCGGCATTGCGCATCAGGATGACGCCCAGCAGATCGGCCTCGGTCTCGGTCTGGCGGAACAGCCGCCCATTGCGGCCGAATTCGGACAATAGGCCCCGCTTCACACCCGCCGCGTCCAGCCGATCGCGGTGATGCAGAATATTGTGCGAGAATTCATGAGCGACCACCACCGCGATCATGCGATCGTCGAACCGCTCGAAAAAGCGCGATCCGATCTGGACGATGTCGCCATCCGCCGACGCCGACAGGCCGGGGCCCATCATCATCTCGAAGCGGGAGCGGCATCCCGGCTGGGCCGGTATCGTCACCTCCCGGCGCTGGCCATGCCGTAACAGCGTCAGGCGCAACGGGTGGTCGGCGGGCTCGGCGGCGATCTGTCGCTGGGCGGCGTCGCGAGTCGCGGTGCTGGCCTGATTCGCGCCCGCCGGACTGACCGAAAGGGGCTTGCCGTCGACTGCTTCGATCGTGTCATCGGCCTCCACCCCGGTCTTGGCGGCGGCGCTTTCCGGCACCACGGCCTCGACCGCGACCGGCCCCTCGAAACCGAACAGCGCGGGCAGTTGCTTGCGCACGCCAGGGTCATATTGGTCGATGGCGTGGACGACCAATCCCGGTGTCGGCGCGACGTCGCGGCACAGGGCGGCATTGGCCGTCGCCAGCCGCCAGGCGATCGACGCCAGCCGCAAGTCGGCCTCGCGCATCGCCGCGAACAGCGCGCGGTCATCGCTTTGCTCCGCCACGGCCGGTATCGCGGCCGGTGCCTGGGGCGGCACGGCCAGCAAAAAGGCGGACAGGGCGACGAACGCCGACGACAGGATGGAGGCACGCGACATCGCCCCTCTGCTAGCCGCTCCGCCCCCGATCCGCAAAACCGGTCGGCGCAACCGCCAACCGCTCGGCGCAAAGCCGTATCATGCGCAACAAAGGGCGCGACTTGAGGGGCCCAAACGCCAACTTCATTGCGTATCGACAGGATTCGGCGCATGGGCAATCGGATTGATAGCCAGAAGACGAAAGAGCAGGACGACCATGGCCGCGAAATGGGCCCCCGATAGCTGGACGAGTGCCGAGGCCCGCCAGCTTCCCCGCTACCCCGATCAGAACGCGCTGGACGCCGCGACCAAGACGCTGGCGACCTATCCGCCGCTGGTCTTTGCGGGCGAAGCGCGCAACCTGACCGGCGAGCTGGCCGAAGTGGCCGCGGGCCGCGGTTTCCTGCTCCAGGGCGGCGACTGCGCGGAAAGCTTTGCCGAGCATAGCGCGAACAACATTCGCGACACCTTCCGCGTCATCCTGCAGATGGCGGTCGTCCTGACCTTCGCCTCCAAGCTGCCGGTGGTGAAGCTGGGCCGCATGGCGGGCCAGTTCGCCAAGCCGCGCTCGGCCGATACCGAGGTGATCGGCGGAGTCGAGTTGCCCAGCTATCGCGGCGACAATGTCAACGACATCGCCTTCACCGCCGAGGCCCGTATCCCCGATCCCCAGCGGATGCTGCGTTCCTATGCCCAGTCGGCGGCGACGCTCAACCTGCTGCGCGCCTTCGCGCAGGGCGGCTATGCCAATCTGCATCAGGTGCATCGCTGGACCCATGACTTCATGGGCCGCAGCCCCTGGGCGCAGAAATATGCCGAGACCGCGGATCGGATCGGTGAGGCGCTGGACTTCATGGCGGCGTGCGGCATCGACCCCGCCTCGGTCCCGCAGCTTGCGCAGACCAGCTTCTACACCAGCCATGAGGCGCTGCTGCTTCCTTACGAACAGGCGCTGACCCGGCAGGATTCGCTGACCGGCGACTGGTACGACACGTCCGCGCATTTCCTGTGGATCGGCGACCGGACCCGGTTCGAGGGCTCGGCGCATGTCGAGTTCCTGCGCGGCATCGGCAATCCGATCGGCGTGAAGTGCGGCCCGAGCCTGGAGCCCGAGGCACTGCTGCGGATGCTCGACACGCTCAATCCGGGTCGGGTGCCGGGGCGGATGACGCTGATCACCCGCTATGGCCATGACAAGATCGAGGCGCATCTGCCCAAGCTGGTCCGCGCCGTCACCCGCGAGGGCCATCCTGTCGTCTGGTCATGCGACCCGATGCACGGCAACACGATCAAGGCGGCGACCGGCTACAAGACGCGCCCCTTCGACCGGATCCTGGCCGAAGTGCGCGGCTTCTTCGCGGTTCACCGGGCCGAAGGTACGCATGCGGGCGGCATCCATGCGGAGATGACCGGGCAGAACGTCACCGAATGCACCGGCGGCGCGATCGACGTGACCGAACAGTCGCTCGCCGACCGCTACCACACCCATTGCGACCCGCGCCTGAATGCGGGCCAGAGCCTGGAGCTGGCATTCCTGCTGGCCGAGATGCTCAACGAGGAAATGGCCGAACGCCGCAAGGCCGCAGCCTGACCGACATGCCAGGGGCGGGGCGACGAGCCGGTCGCCCCGCCCTTTTTGCAATTCCTGACATTTTGGTACTGTCCCCGCTTGACGCCCCCTCGCCCCCCCGCTAACAGCGCCCCTCCACCGCACACGGCCCCTTCGTCTAGCGGTCTAGGACGTCGCCCTCTCACGGCGAAAACACGGGTTCGAGTCCCGTAGGGGTCACCATCTGCGCTCAAGAGCGCAGAATTGCGCGATTAAGCCATTTTTTGCCGCTCGCTGGTACAGCGCACAGGTACAGCGAGCATTGAAATGGCTCTCATGGCGACACCCTGGAAACACCCTTCGACCGGCATTTATTATCTGCGCCGACAGATTCCCGAGAAGCTGCGCCCTGCATTCGACGGCAGGGTGTTGTGGAAGGTATCGCTGGGCACCAAGAATGGCAGCGAAGCAACGATGCTCTTCCTCGAGGCCAAGGCCGCAGTCGAACAGCGGTTCTAAGAGGCGCAAACTCGGCTGAAGGCGACGGGCAGCCCCTGCCCGTCCGCACGCGATCGTGCAGACGAATTGATTTCTGCCTATTTTCAGAGCCCCGAATTGAAGGCCGGCGGTCTCGATGGCATCGAACCTCTGCTGCTTGCCCGGCTGGAGTGTGGACTGTGGATTGTGGAACCCAACGCAGACCGGATGCAGTTCCCCTAGCCCACCGGGCGGTCAGCAATGGTGGGAGCTGGCGAACATGACGACGATCCGCGCCGGGATTGCGACCCTGATGCGGGAGCTGGGGTGGTCCGTACCGGGACATGGCGCGGCGATGGATGCCGTGCTGCTGACGATCCTGGTCGAGACACTGCGCGCTTTGGGCGCGATGCAGGGCGGCGCGCGGTCTCTACAACAATTTGTCGGTGGCGGAGGTGGGCTATTTGATCGGCTTTTCCGACCCGGCCTATTTCACGCGCTTCTTTACCCGCCATGCGGGCGTATCGCCGCGCGCCTATCGCCAAATAGGCAATAGCTGATCCGCGATGCGATCAGATTGCGCGCTCACCCGCCACGCGCAGCCCATAGCCCTCCAGCCCGACCAGCGTGTGGCGGCTGTTGGTCAACAGGATCATCTCCTCGACGCCCAATTCGTTCAGGATCATCGCGCCCACACCATAGTCGCGCAGCTCCTCCATATCGGGCACCGCTGCACCGGCACGGGCATGGATCGCCAGCGTCAGGCCATCGGGGCGTGGGCGGTTGATGACCACGACGATCCCGCTTCCCTCCCGTCCAATCGCCTCCATCGACCGGCGAAGCAGACCGCTGCGCGCACCCGCCTCACCGAACAGGTCGACAAAGGGCGACAGAGCATGCATCCGCACCAGCGTGGGCCGCGTCGGATCGACCTTCCCCTTGACCAGCGCGACCTGCTCGCTGCCGGTCGCGCGGTTCCAAAAGGTCATGGCCCGCCATTGTCCGCCCCATTCGCTGTCGAACACCGTTTCCGCGCGCTTTTCGACCAGATGATCGTGACGGCGACGATAGGCGATCAGGTCTCGGATCGTCCCGATCTTCAATCCATGGAATTGCGCGAAGGTAACGAGCCGGTCGAGCCGCGCCATCGTCCCATCCTCGTCCATGATCTCGCAGATCACGCCGGAGGGATTGAGCCCGGCGAGCCGCGCGACATCGACCGCCGCCTCGGTATGCCCGGCGCGGACCAACACGCCGCCGTCGCGCGCAACCAGCGGGAAGACGTGACCCGGGCTCACGATCGCGTCCGCGCCCTGGGCCGCGTCGATCGCAACCGCGATGGTGCGGGCGCGGTCGGCGGCGGAAATGCCGGTGGTCACGCCATCGCGTGCTTCGATCGAGATAGTAAAGGCCGTCTCGTGCCGCGTCCCGTTGGTGCGCGTCATCAGGTCCAGCCCGAGCTGTTCGACCCGTGCACGCGCCATCGCGAGGCAGATCAGACCTCGCCCATGCCGCGCCATGAAGTTGATCGCATCGGGGGTGGCCATCTGGGCAGGGACGACCAGATCGCCCTCATTTTCCCGATCCTCATCGTCGACCAGGATGAACATGCGCCCGTTACGCGCTTCGTCGATGATCTCCTCGGGGGTGGAAAGAAAGGCGTGGCCGCCGGTCATGCGCGGACCACGCACTGGTCGATGGAGCCGAACAGCGGCCCCGCCCGCATCGTCACCCGATCGCCGAAGGACAGGAAAGGCGTACGCGGCGTACCGCCCTCGATCATCTCGATCGCCCGGCGTTCGGACAGGCAGGTTGAGCCGACCCGCGCATGATCGACATTCGACACGGTGCCCGAACCGATGATCGTCCCCGCGGGCAGGTCGCGGGTCCGTGCGGCGTGCGCGATCAGTTCGTGGAAACCATAGGCCATCTCGTCGCCCACCGGATTTCCGAACCACGCCCCGTTGATCTCGACCGTCAGCGGCAGGCAGACGCGGCCGTCGCGCCAGTCATCGCCAAGTGCCTCGGGCGTGACCGCAAAAGGCGCGACCGAACAGGCGGGCTTCGCCTGGACCCAGCCGAAGCCGGTCTTCATCTCGATCGGGGCGATCGCCCGCAACGACCAATCGTTGAGCAGGAGGACCAATCGGACATGGCCAAGCGCCGCCTCCGGTGTGCACCCCATCGGCACATCGCCCGTCACCACCGCGAACTCACCCTCAAAATCAATGCCGTCGGCCTCGCTGGGGAGCGGCACGTCCTGCGTCGCCGCGAGGAAGCGGTGCGACATGCCCTGATACATCAGCGGCTTGTCGGTTTCGATCGGCGGCAGGTTGAATGCCTTCTGCATCAACGCGCCGTGCGTCGGGAAGGCCGAGCCGTCGAGCCACTGCCAGGCGCGCGGTAACGGAGCCAGTAACGCGGTCCCGTCCAGCGCCTCCCCCTCCGCATCGACCCGCCCGGCCAGTGCCCGCAGAGCGGGTTCGACGCGCGTCCAATCGTCCAGCGCCGCCTGCATCGAAAGGCCCGTATGCAGGCAGAGGCGGCCGTCGGTCGAGACCACGACCAGCGCTCCATCCCGGCTGCCATCGTCTCGGGTCGCAAGCCGCATCGCGATCAATCCTCGAAAATGGCGACGGCGCGGCACCAGCCCGCCGAGCCGCCCTTCACTTTGACCGGCAGGCAGGAGACGGTGAAACCGGTGGACGGAAGCTCGGCCAGCCGGGTCAGCTTTTCCATGTGGCAATAGCCGATCTCTCGCCCGGCCTTGTGCCCTTCCCAGACCAGCGAATAGTCACCGGTCTGGGCGACGCGCGCGGCGGTGTGGCTGAACGGCGCGTCCCAGCTCCAGGCGTCGGTGCCGGTCACGCGCACACCGCGCTCGGTCAGGTACATGGTTGCTTCATAGCCCATGCCGCACCCGCGCCCGAGAAAATCGGGCTGGCCCAGCGCCGCCCCTGCGCCGGTGTTGACCAGCACGATGTCGAGCGGTCGTAGCTCGTGGCCGATCCGTGCCAGTTCCGCTTCGACCTCGGCCGCCGTCACGACATAGCCATCGGGCAGGTGTCGGAAATCGAGTTTCACGCCCGGCTGGACGCACCATTCCAGCGGAACCTCGTCGATGGTGAGCGCAGGCCTGCCGCCATCCGCCAGCGCCTCGTCCATCGTGGGATGGTAATGCCAGGGGGCATCGAGATGCGTGCCGTTATGCGTGCTGAGCGTCAGCATCTCGGACGCGGCAAAGCCCTCGCCACCCGCCATCGCCTCGGCGGTGATGCCGGGGAAGAACATCGCGGCCTCCGCCACCGTCTCGCGGTGCGTCTGGCGCGTGATGCTGGGCCGCATGAAGGGTGGATCGGTGATGACCTCGGGGTCGATCGCGATCGACAGGTCGACGATGCGGCGCGTCATGCCGTGTGCCCTCCCAATGTCTCGGCGAACCAGTCAGAAATCAGGTCGCGGCCATAGGCCATGTTGTCGGCGCCGACATGCTCGACACCGCCTTCACGCGCCGTGAAGACGAGCTTCTCGCGGCGGGGCGAATTCACCAGCTGATCGTAAAGGTCGTCGGCATATTTCACACTGATCTGGCGGTCGTTTGCGCCGTGGGTGACGAGGAACGGCACCTTGATCCGATCCATATGCCCGTTGAGGTTCATCGCCTCTGACTTGGCGAGAAAATCTTCCTGATCCTTGGCGCCAAACGCCCAGTGGACATGCGCCCAGTAATGCGGAACGGGGTTTTCGCCCTCGCGCGCCATGCGCCTGTCCTGCACCTCGCGCCAATTGTGGTTCGCCCCCCACACCGCGCCGCTGGCGAAGCGGGGCTCATAGGCGACCGCGCGGGGGGCGAAGTGTCCGCCCAGCGAAATGCCGGTCATGCCGATCCGCTTGGGATCGACATCGGGCTGCCGTTCCAGCCAATCGACCGCCGCGCTGGCCCAGTGTTCGCTGTGCGGATCGACCGGAAGGTCCTGAAGCCGCAATGCCTCGCCGGAGCCTGGCTGGTCGACACACAGGGTCGAAATGCCGCGCCGCGCCAGTTCCTGCGGTAGCCGCGTCCAGTAGAGCAATTCCTTGCAGCTATCGAGACCGTTGCAGAACACGACCACGGGCTTGCGGCCGTCACCGGGCGCGCGGGTGTAGAGCGCGGGCATGGTGCCGACCGTCAACGGGATTTCCACACGCTCCCGGTTCAGTTGACCCAACACCGTAGAATGATCGAAGGCATTGCGCGCCCGTGCAAAGGTTTCGCGGCGGCCCGGATGGCCATGGCCCTGCATTCGCTCGGCGGTGATGAGGTAGAGGCTGGCCCGCTCCAGCTTGTTGGAGGCGGAGAAGCCCCGCCCCTTCGCCTCATCTTCGGCCGCAAGCGCGATCAGCTTGTCGCCCATCGCGGCCCAGGCCTTCATGAACATCGGCGTGCCGGCGTCCGCGCCGCTGGCCGCCGCGTCCTTGATCGGCTGGCACATGTCGATGATCTCGCCGAGCTGCGCGCCCGACTCCATCGCGATCGCGACCGACAGATTCCAGATATAGTTGGGAAAGGGTTCGTAGAGCGCCATCGGGCCTACACCAAGACCGGCTGGAACAGCCCGGCATCGGGCTTGGGATGCGGCATGGTCTGCGGACCGCCGACACCGATGCCCCATTGGTCCATCGTACCGGGGCCGGGGACATGCACCTGATGCTCGTGGGTCTCGAAATCGACATGCTCCAGCTCGGAGGTATATTCGACCGCGAAACCGTTGGGCGTCGTGAAATAGCTGAAGGTATTGTTGCCCGCCGTATGGCGACCCGGCCCCCAGCGAATGTCCGTCCCCGCCTGCTTCAGGCGCCGGATACCCGCCATCATGTCGTCGACTGTCAGCATGTCATAGGCGACATGGTTGAGGCAGGGCGGCCCCGGCAGGATCGCGAGACGATGATGGGCCGAGTTGCAGCGCAGGAAGCACATGAAATCGCCCAGCCAATCCGATACGCGGAAGCCCAGCACGTCGGTGAAGAAGGCCACCATCGCCCGGTGATCGGGCGAGTGGAGCACGATATGGCTGATCTTCTGCGGAATGCCTTCCCAGCGGCTGAGCACACGTGGTGTGCGGCGCTCGACATCCGACGAAATCTCGAAGGGCAGACCGTCGGGCGAGAAGAAGCGGAAGCCATAGCCCCCGCCCATCGTCGTCAGGTCGCGCGGGGCGAAGATGATCCGGCAACCCGCGTCCACGACCTTGTCATGCAACGCATCGACATCGGCGCGGGTGTTGGCGGCCAGCGCGATGACGTCGATACGGTTGGCATCATCCTGCCGCAGGCGAACGACATAGGCCTCGTCATGCCCTTCGGCGGCGAAGTGGTACAGGCCGTCCTGCTCGCCCGCCTCCACCAGTTTCCAGTCGTCGCGGTAAAAGGCGCGCTCGGCATCAAGGTCGGCGACGCCGTAGCCGACGTAACGGATCTCGGTCACTCTTGCCATGTCATGCTCCAGGGGTGAGGCATTCCCCGGCGGTGGCCACCCGCCCCGCCGGGGAAAGGGTCGTCAGAAGCGGAATGAGCCCTGCACGCCATAGGTGCGCGGCTGGCCGAAATTCCAGTTGTAGATGTTGATGCCGCCGCCGGTGAACCCGGCATAGGTCTTTACCCGATTGTCCTCCAGATTGCGGACATAGCCCTGGATGCTGAACCGGTTGTTCGGCATGTTGAGTTCCAGGCTGAGATCGGTGGTGGTGAACGCGTCCACTTCGTCGCCCTTGTAGTTGAAGGCGGTAAGGAAGTAGCGCGACTTGAACCGGCTGAAGCCGTTGGCGACCAGTTTGTAGCCGTCACCCAGCTCGATCGTCTTGGTATAGTTGATACCGATCGTCCATTTCGGGGCTTGCGGGGCGACATTGCCCGCCAGATCCAGCGTCAGGCGCGCGACAGTGGACGCCGGGTTGGCCAGCGTGGGCGCCGGAATGCCCGCGAACTGCTGCAACCGTGCATCGATATAGTTGACGATCAGGCTGACCCGGTCGTTCGGCGACAGGCGAACGGCGGTGTCGGTTTCGATACCCCAGACCCGGCTCTTGCCCGCGTTGAAGGTGCGCGCGCCGACCGTGGTGTCGATATACACCTGAACCTGCTGGTCCTTATAGTCGTAATAGAAGGCGCTGGCGTTGAATTCGAGCTGGTTGCCCATGAAGCGGTTCTTCGAGCCGATCTCATAGGCGGTCAGATTTTCCGCATTGAACGACCCGACCAGATCGAAGCCGCCGCTTTTGTATCCGGTGCTGACCTTCGCGTAGAGCAGGTTGTCGCGGGCGGGCTTATATTCGACACCCGCCGTCCAGGTGATCTTGTCTTCCTTATAGGTCGGATAGCGGATCAAGGCCCCGGTCCCGCTGCCGTCGGCGGGCGGCCGTGCCATGGTCGGCGAACGATAGAAGCCGTAATTGATGTACTTCGCGTCCTTCTTGTCATCCGTATAGCGAATGCCGCCGGTGAAGCTCAGCGTGTCGGGCACGACCCAATAGGTCGCCTGGGCAAAGGCCGACTTGGAGTCCGAGGTGACGTAGGGGCGATAGAAGAAATTGGCGAAGGCACTTGCCGTAGTCAAATAAAGACCACGCGCGATGATCTGGTTTTCGTGGAAATAGAAGCCACCGACCTGCCAGACAAACTGGCCCTGCGTACCGCCGTTCAGACGGACCTCATGGCTCTGCGTGCGCGTGTCGTAGCGGTCGTTATAGAAAGTGAACAGCTCCGGCAGATAGCCGTTTTGCGGGATGATGGCCTGGTTGTCGACATGCCGGTAACCGCCGATGTAGCTGAGCGTCGCTCCGCCGAAATCATAGGAGATGCGGCCGCGCACCGCATATTGCTGGCTCTTGAAGCTGCCCATCCGGCCGAGGGGGAAGCTGGCGGGATCGAAGCCCTGCGGCACGTCCACGAACGACGGGACCTGACGCTGGGCCAGTGTGGGATAGGTCGTGGGCGAGGCCACGGACGCGGGCAGTTCCGTTACGCCGGGGGTCGTCCCGCTGACGGGCAGTCCATATTGCATCGGCCCGGTCTGGTCGATGTCGACATATTCGCCCGCGAGATAGACCTCGAGCGCACCGGGAGCGAACAATATGCTGCCGCGGACCGCATCGACATTGGCATCGTCGCCGCGCCCCGCCGGGCCGTTGTTGACATAGCCGTCATGCTGATTGTGCAGTCCGGCCACGCGGATCGCCAGCGTGTCGCCGATCGGCACATTGACCGCGCCCGTCGCGTAGATCGCATTGTAATTGCCATAGCCCGCCGTCGCCGAGCCCTCGAAGCTCTGGAGCACCGGCTTGGCCGCGACGATGTTGAGCGCACCCGCCGTCGAGTTGCGGCCGAACAGCGTCCCCTGCGGCCCGCGCAGGACTTCGATCCGTTCCAGGTCGAAGAAGTTGGCGTTCAGGCCGACCGGGCGATTGATATACTCGCCGTCGATCGAAACGGTCAGCGCCGGATCGGCGCTTTCCGAAATATCCTGGCTGGATACGCCCCGGATCGCGATCTTCGTGAAGACCGAGTCCGGGGTGATGCCCAGATCCGGGGCGAGACGCTGAAGCCCGCTGACGTCGGTCACCTGCGCCTTGGTCAGGTCCGCACCACCGATCGCGCGGATGGCGATCGGCGTATCCTGCAACCGGGTTTCGACCTTGGTCGCGGTGACGATGATGTCTTCGGAATTCATCGTATCGTAGGACGCCGCCGTCGTCGTCTTGTTGGCCGACGTCTGGGGCGTGGCACCCGCTGGATCGGCGACCTGGGCAAAGGCCGGGTTGGCCACCCACATGGCGGTGGTGGTGAGCGCCGTGGTTGCGACGCGACGGAACCTCATCATACGATCCCCTCTCCTTTGATCGGAGGCGTACCCGCCTCTCGTTTAGAACTAGAATGATTGTTCTGTTTATTCGTCGAGTCAAGCGCTGATATACAGCCCCGCCCGATTATTTTGCGCGGTCGTTCAGAACATCGGATGCGGATTGCGCGAGGTCGTCGGCATGGGCTGGATGACGTCCCAATGCTCGACGATCTTGCCGTCCTTCAGGCGATAGATGTCCGCGACCGCGCCGCCGGCGGAGGCCGGATCGGTGCGGCCATGGAGGTGAATGACCGCCATGTCGCCGTCGACGATGATCCGTTTCACATCGAACCGGGCGCCCGGCGTCGCGAATTTGGGGGCGAGCGCGGCGACCGCCGCCTCCCGTCCATCGGCCAACCCCGGATTGTGCTGGATATAGTCGGGCACCACGTAGCGCTCGAACGCCCCCGCCACATCGCGGCGGGTATAGAAGCGATCGGCGAAGTCGGTGATGATCGCGCGGTTGCGCTCGGTCAGCGTCGCGCCTGATCCGGCGATCGCAGCGGGAGCCAGGAACGGCGCCGTCAGGACAAATGCATGGAACAACGCCTTCATAACGTCACCTCAACGGTGAAGGGCAGATCGTCGCTTGCCCGACCGACGGCCAACACCGCACGATCGACCGCAACGCGCCAATCATGATCCCCCCAGATGCGGAACAGACGGGGTTCCGGAGTTACCCGAACGGTCGCGGTTTCTCCTGCCGCCAGCGTGACCTTGGCGAATCCGACCAGCGCGAATTCGGGGGTGTGACGATAGAGCTGCACGACGTCGCTTCCGGCGCGGTCGCCGACATTGCGCAATCGGACCAGAACATCACCCTCGTCGGCGTCGACACCCAACCATTCGAACCGCGTATAACCCTGCCCTGCCCCAAAGGCGTAGAGCGGCGTCGTTCCCCGCGCTTTCAGACCCCGATAGCCGATCAGCACACCATCGTCATAAGCTAGGTCCCCCTGCCCGTCCGGCTGGAGGGACAAGGCGGGATAGTCCGCCTCCCGCCGGGCCAATGTGACTGGCAGACGGCCACCCGGTTCCACATCGCCCGCCAGGACCGCCGCGAGCGCGGGGCCGAACCCCTCGCCGGGATACCAGGCGGATATCAGCGCGGATGCCTGGTCGCTCCACGTCGCATCGAAAGCATGGCCGATATTGGCGATGATGGCGGTGTTTGGATTCGCGGCGCAGATCGCGTCGATCAGCGTGCGCTGCTCCGGCGCGATCGCCGTATCGGGTCGATCCTTGCTCTCGACGCTGGAGTCGGACGTTTCGCCGATCATCAGGATCACCGCATCGGCGCCGGTTGCGACTTCGACCGCGCGCGCCAGCATCGCCTCCGCACTGTCCGGGCCGCGAATACCGTACCAGAGGCCATGCACGCGGGCGCCGTCATAGTGGAATTCGACCTCCACCAGCACGCGTTGCCCGGCGGTGAGCATCAGCTCGGCGCTGTCGGCATCGCCCCGCTTGAGCGATCCCATGACGTCGGAGGCCGCCATCCGCTCGGGCTGGTCGATCAGCGGCTGGCCATCGACTTTCAATCTGACCGCGCCGGTCGCGCCCACATAGAAGCGGTGGGCGCCATCCGCAGAGGCCGTAAACCAACCGCTGGCGCGGATCGCAGCCGAACGGTCGAACACCCCCTGATCATAGACGCCGACGAACCAGACGAGCGAGTTGGTATCGCGCACTTCCTGCCCCATGGGCTGGCCGGACAGATCGCCATCGGCGAAATATTCGACCGTCATGCCGGGCCCCTCGCCCCGCACCGGCGCGACCGGCATGGCGGGCAGCCGTGGTTGCGGGTCGACGCCGGGTTCGTAGACGATGTCCGCGGTCCCGGCATATCGCGCCATGATCGCCTCCAGGGGGCGAGCCGCATCGGGCGAGAGCGCGATCTTGGCAAAGGTCCCACCCTGATAGCAGGGCGCGGCAGCATTCGGGCCGATCACCGCGATCCGGCGATGCCTGCCCGGCGTCATCGGCAACAAATCCCCCTCGTTGCGCAGCAGCACCATACCGGCCGCCGCCGCCTCGACCAGCAAGGCATCGGCATCCTCCTCGGCCGCCGATTTCGGACCGGACCAGCGGCGGGCCGCTCGGGCCACCCGCTCGGCAGCATCGGCCACCCGCTCGGCCGCGACCTCGCCCGCCTCGACCGCCGCGACGGCCTTGGCACCGACGAACCGCGCCGGTCCGGGCATCTCGAGGTCGAGCCCGCCGTTCAGGCTGCCCGCCGTCGAATGCGTTCCGAACCAGTCGCTGATGAATGGGCCCTCGAAGCCCCATTCCTGCTTCACGATGGTCGAGATATGGCCATGCTCGGCGCACCAGTCGCCATTGACCCGATTATACGCGGTCAGCATCGCCCCCACCCCGGCCGCCGCACAAAATTCGAACGGCAGCAGATAGACTTCGCGCAGCGTCCGCTCGTCCACCACCGCATTCATACGGTCGCGGTCGGTTTCGCTATCGTTGCAGACCAGATGCTTGACGCAGGCGCCGACGCCGGTCGACTGAAGCCCGCGCGTCCATGCCGCTCCGGCTAGGCCGGTCAGCAGCGGGTCTTCGGAAAAATACTCGAATGCCCGCCCGGCGAGCGGGCTGCGCGCCATGTTGACGTTGGGCGCCAGGACGAGGTCGACACCCATGCGGATCGCCTCTCCACCGACCAAAGCCGCGACCCGCGCAATCAGCGCGACATCGAAGCTGGCGCCGAGCGACGTTGCGCAAGGCGACAGGCGCGCGACGTCGCGCTCGTCGACCTTGCCACTCGCGATGCCCATCGGCCCATCGCTCATGTGCAGCGACGGGATACCCGCCCCCGGGATCGCGACCGATCGCCACATTGCCGCTCCGGCGGTCAGGCTGGCCTGCTGCGCGAGCGTCAGCGCGCTCATGCGACCGGCTCCAGCCGGAAGGCCATGATCTGCCGCGCCTGGGTCGCGATCTGCCCCGCCACGCCATCATCGACGATCGCGCCGTCCGCGCCGAACGGCTTCTGGGCGATCGAATTGATCGCGATCCCCGCCGGGGTCGGCCAGCCGCGCATGGCATGGACGATCCCGCGCAGCGCCGCCAGCGTGACGCCGCCCGCCTGCCATCCCGCCGCCGAAACGATCAGCCCTACCGGCATGCCATCGAAATAGACCCGCTCGTCCCCGCGCAGATCCTCGAGCAGGTCGATGGCGTTCTTCACCACGCCGGATACGCCGCCATGATAGCCGGGCGTCCCGATGACGAGACCGTCCGCTTCGCGCAGCGCGGCGACGAAGGCCTCCTGTTCGGCGGTACGCTCGGGACGCTCCGGGTTGAAGTGCGGCAGTGCCGCCAGCGCCGGACCGTCGAACATGGTGGTCTTCGCCCCCATGCGCTCGCACTCCGCCAAGACCGAGCGGACCAGCATCTCGCTCGACGAACGGGGTCGGAAGGTGCCGCCGATCCCCACGATATGCCGTGCCATCGGCTCAGGCCTTCTTGAACGCGGGCATGACCTTTTCGGACAGCAGCCGCAGCGTCTGGTCGCCCAGCCGCAGCCGTTCGTCGGTCAATGGACCGGTCGTCGTGCCGCACAGAATGTTGCCGATGCCCAGTTCCTCATAGGGCTTGAGATGTTCGATCACCGTCTCGGGCGAGCCGTACAGGCACCAGGTGCCGATCCAGTCCTCGGTCAGCGCGTTGGGCGTACGGTCGGTCTTCTTGTTGGCGTCGTTCGATTCGGCGCGGGCATTGAATTCGGCCTCGCGTTCGATCGCGTCCTGATAGGCGCGCAGGATGGTCATCATCTCGTCGCGCGCCTGTTCGTCGCTGTCGGCCAGATGGACCAGCTGATAGGTATGGGTCGTCCAGTCCAGCGCGCGGGCGATCTTCTCCGCACTGTGCCCGGCTTCGTCCAGCAAGGCGCGGTAGATGCCGAAATATTTGGCGACGTGCTTCATAGGCTCGGTCCCGCCGATCTTTGGCGGGGTGAAGGCCGGGATGAAGGCTGGCCAGGCGTTCTCCGCGGCGCGGCGGGCGCTCGACTCCTTCATCGCCACCGGCATCAACCGGGCATGGCCCTCGCTATAGGGCGCCGGTGCGATCCGTTGCAGCACCCGGCCCTGGTGCGGGCCGTTGTCGATCTCGACCGCCGGATCGTCCATCGTCTTGGCCCAAAGCTGTTCGGCCAGGGCAAGGTTCTTTTCCGAAATGGCGCCCGCATCGCGGTAATCGACGCCGAAGCCGATCATCTCCTCGGGCGTGGTGCCCGAGCCGACACCGACCAGCAGCTTGCCGTCGGTCAGCTGGTCGAGAATGTTGATCCGCTCGACGAAGCGCACCGGGTGATGCAGCGGCACCGACGTCACTGAAAAGCCGAAATGCATGTGCGGGAATTTCGCCGCCAGATAGGATGCGAACATATAGCTGTCGCTGGCGATCGGCATATAGCCGTTGAAATGGTGATCCGGCATGAAAAGCGCGTCGAAACCGAGCGCGGCGGCCCGCTCGGCATGGCGGGTCAGACCATGGATCAGCGCGCGATCCTCGTCAGGCGCCATGGACCGTGCGTTGAGGAATACCGAGAAACGCATCAAACCTCTCCCTTTTTATCATGCCCGCCGTGGTCCGGCGCGTTGCCGCATTGATGCGGTTCGTTTAAAATAAAATTAGAACTGCAATTCTGATATGACGATCTCCCACGGGCTGTCAATGGGGTGTTGATGGATATCGAGACGATCTTGGCGAAGGCGCGCGCGCCACAGCAGGGCCGCAGCAAGGCGAGCTTCGAACGGATGCTGGCCACCGCCGAGGAATTGATGACCCAGCGCGGTTCGGACGAATTCACGCTGAACGAGGTCGCCAAGCACGGCAAAGTGTCGATCGGTTCGATCTATTGCCGCTTCGACAGCAAGGACGATTTGGTCCATGTCGTGCAGCTGCGGGTGCTGGAACGGGTGGACGCCGACATGCTGGCCGTGATCGCCGATCTGGCTGCGCGCGGCGGCGGCCTGATCGACATGGTGCACGATCTGGTCGAATCGGTGGCCGAAGTGCTGCGACGCTATGCCGACCTGATGCGCCCGCTGATGCTCCGCGCGAGCGCCGATCCGGTGATCGCCGCCATCGGCAAGCGCAGCTATGGCCGCACCAGCGAGGCGGTGATCGCCGCATTGCTCAGCAATCGCGACTCGATCCGCCATCCCGATCCCGAGCATGCCGCCGATGCGGGTTTCCGTATCCTCTACGCCTCGATCGCGCGCTATCTGGGCTTCGGCTCGTCGATCGACGCGGCGGGCGAAGGCGACTGGACCGAATTGAAGGCCGATCTGGCCGACATGCTCGCCGCCTATCTTTCGACCAGCCCCAAGGCGCGCCCCACCCGCGCTTAGCGCTTGCACCGTCTTCCGAATCGCCTTACTAGAATGATAGTTCTAATTATAGCCGCTGGCAAAAGCGGCGTAGGCGAGGATGATGCACGGCATGGCCGATACGGGCTTGGCTCGGCGTGAGCTATTGGGAGGGGCGGCGCTGTTCGCGATGGCGGTGGGCGTTCCCGTCGCCGCCGTCCGCTGGACCGACACGACAGAGGTCGTCACCGACCGGCAACGTGCGCTGCTGCGCGACGTCGCCCAGCGTGTCCTGCCCCGAACCACCACCCCCGGCGCGGGCGAGATCGGCGCGCATGACTTCGTCATTCTCGCGCTTGCCCATGGGCTGGACGGCACCCGCGCTCCGGCCGCCGGAGCGGCCCTGCCCGCTACGATCACCCGCCATCAACGCCGCAATGGGACGCTCGACTATCTCAACTGGCTGGAATGGCAGCTCGACGCCGCGACGCATGGTGATTACTTGGCCGTCCCCCCGGCCGGGCGGGAGGCAGCGGTCGCGGCGATCGACAAGGCTGCCTTTGCCGATTCTGGACCCGACGCGGTCGAATCGCCCTGGCGCAAGCTGAAGGGCCTGATCCTCACCGCCTATTACACCTCCGAGGTCGGCGGCTCACGCGAATTGCAATATGAGCTCGTTCCCGGTCGGTGGGACGCCGACATCCCCTATATCCCCGGAAACCGCGCCTGGTCGAGCGACTGGACCGCAGTGGAGTTCAGCTGATGGCGCAACAACCCGTTTTCGACGCCATCGTGGTGGGCTCGGGCATTACCGGCGGTCTGGCGGCCAAGGAACTGACCGAAGCCGGGCTGAAGGTCCTGATGATCGAGCGTGGGCCGATGATCGAACATGGCAGCGGCTACACGCGCGAGACGCTGGCACCCTGGGATCTGGAATTTCGCGGGGTCGGCGACGCCGAACTCTATGGCAAGGACTATGCCGTCCAGCGCAAGAACCGGCACTGTACCGAGTTCACGCAGGACCATTTCGTCAACGACCGCGAGAACCCCTACACCACCGAAGGCGAAACCGAATTCAACTGGTGGCGCAGCTACCAGCTGGGCGGGCGGTCGCTGACCTGGGGACGGCAATGCTATCGCTGGTCGGATTATGATTTCGACGCCAATCGCCGCGACGGGCATGGCACCGACTGGCCGATCCGCTACGCCGATCTAGCACCCTGGTACGACAAGGTTGAGGAGTTTATCGGCGTCGCGGGCATGGCGGAGGGCCTGCCTCAGCTTCCCGATGGACGCTTTCAGCCGCCCATGGCGCTGAATGCCGTCGAGCAACACACGCGCGAGGTGATCGGCCGCCAATGGCCCGGTCGGCGCCTGACGATCGGACGCAACGCCAATCTTACCGAGGCCAAGCCCGACCAGGGGCGCGCGGCGTGTCAGTATCGCTCGATATGCGCACGCGGCTGTTCCTATGGCGCCTATTTCTCGACGCAGAGTTCGACGCTGCCCGCCGCGCAAAAGACCGGCAATCTGACGCTCGTCACCGACGCGGTGGTCGAGGCGATCGAGCAGGACCCGGCGACCGGCCGCGCCACCGGCGTGCGCTTCATCAACACCAAGGACGGCACCCGACAGCGCGCTCACGCCCGGATCGTGTTCCTGAACGCCGGGTCCTTCAACAGCGTCGGCGTGCTGCTTCGTTCGGCGAACGAAGCCAATCCCCACGGCCTTGCCAATTCCAGCGGCGTGCTAGGCACCCACATCATGGACCATGCCCAGACGGTCGCCGGGATCGCGGTCATGCCGGGGTTCGAGCAGCATACCTATTTCGGCAATCGCCCGACCGGCGTGGTCATCCCGCGCTTCCGCAACCTGGATACGATCGACGGCAAAGGGCATACGCGCGGCTTCTCCTATCAGGGCGGCGCATTCCGCGCAGCCTGGACGGGTGGCAAGCGCGCGCCCGGCGTGGGCAAAGACTATAAGGACAGCCTGCGTGAGCCCGGCATGTGGCGCATGGTGCTGGTCGCCTTTGCCGACTCCATGCCGCGTCCCAGCAACCGCATCACACTCGACCCGACCGTCAAGGACGCCGCGGGCCTCCCCGCCCTGCGCATCAATTTCTCACACGGGGCGCAGGAACATGCCGCACTCGCCGATGCCAAGGCGGAAGCCGCCGCGATGCTGACCGCCGCCGGGGGCCATGTCATCATGGGTATGGACACGCCCAATCCAGGGGGCTCGGCCATTCACGAGATGGGCGGCGCGCGCATGGGGCATGATCCCCGGACAAGCGTGCTCAACAAGTGGAGCCAAGCGCATGACGTGCCCAACCTGTTCGTCACCGATGGCGCGCAGATGTCGTCCTCGGCCTGCCAGAACCCGTCGCTGACCTATATGGCGCTGACCGCGCGGGCCTGCGCGAACGCCGTGTCGATGCTGAAGGAAGGTGCGATCTAAACGACACATCAGAAAAGGGGCGGCCTTCCGATCGGAAGGCCGCCCCTTTTTTATTCGCCGAAGCCGCCGATCAGCGCAGCATCAGCGTCTTGCTATCCTTGGTCGTCGGCACGAACGGCAGATAGGAGATGCGCATCGTCTCGGCCAGTTCGATCCGGTGCTCGCCCGGCGCCAGTCCCCCTGCCCGCTTCACGCCCACCAGCGCCTTCTCGCCGAAGTTCCAGCGGTCGCTATATTCGGTTTCCATCTCGTCCAGCGTCCAAGTGCGCCCACGCAGCGACACGGTGATATCCTCGCGCCGGACTGCTTCGCCATCGACGCTGACCGCCACATTCTCGATCATCGACAGGCCCAGGCCCCGATAATAGGGCAACCGCGCCTCAATGGTGAAACCGGTGTCGGTCGCCTTCAGGCTGTCTTCCACGATCATCTTGTTGTCGAACATCGGTCAAGTCCTTCAGGCGGCGATGGTGGTGTTGGCGGGCACGTCGATCAGTTGCTTCAGCATGTCCTGATGACGGCGGACCTGCTCGACCGAGTCGACCTCATGCGCGTCCTCGATCCAGCGATTGCCCTCATATTCCGAGCAGATATAGCCGTCGTAATTCCCCTGCTTCAGAACCTGGACGATCTCGTCATAGGGAATGCTGGGTTCGACCAGATTCTCATCCATCTGGTAGAATTTGCCGTGCACATTATGGATGCGGTGCATGTAATCGAGCATCCGCTTCGGTTCGAACGCGGCATTGTGGCGCAACGTCTCCGCCATCGCGATCGCCGGGCCGACCCCGCCCATCTCGCGCACGTTCAGGATGACATATTCGCTGAGAACCCGGTCCTCATAGGCCTTGGTGATATAGTCGGCGATGTTCCGGGGCACGCCGTTGCGGATGAAGCGCTCCTTCCACACGGGCGGAAACTGGAACAGGAACATGCCCATGTCGGGCAGGAAGCCCAGCGCGTCGCTGCCCGACTTTTCGAAGGCCTCGGCATGGCGGACGATCCAGGGATGATCGAAGTGCAGCGGTGCGTGCACCTCGATCAGGATCTTGATCCCCTTTTCCTCGGCATAAGGCGCGGCGGCGACCAGCACCTCGGGCGCGATCGCCACCAGCGCGCGGACATATTTCACGCCCAGCCTTGCGGCGAATTCGATATCCTTGCGCACGCTCGCGACCTGCTCGGCGAACGGCATTTCGCGGCCCTTGTAGCGTTTATAGTCGAGCATGAAGTCGTGGCAGACCGGCACCGCGTCATATTTATTGATCAGGTGATGCCACTCGGCGATCTTCTCGTCGGCGACGCCAGCTTCAGGCCAGCCCCAGAAGGTCTGTTCGCCGATCACCTCGATCCCGTCGGCGCCGAAGCCGACAGTGGTGCGGATGCAGTCCTCCAGCGACATTTTGCCGAGGAACGTCTCGTTCTGATAGCTATAGAGGCTGACGCCCCGCTTGATCGTCATATCATGTCGTCCTGAATGGTAGGAATGGGGATCAGACAACCGCGGCAATGGCCGGCGTACCGCCGCCACGACGGGCTGACGCGATAAGGAAGGCCGTGACCGCGCCGACGACCCCGGCGGCACCCATGATCAGGAATGCCGCCTGCATCGTCCCCGCCTGGGTTCGGAACATCGAGACCAGGAACGGGCTGGAGAACTGGCCGAAGAAGAAACACGCGGTCCACACACCCATGCCGCGACCGCGATGCTCGAAGGGCAGCTTGGTCTGCGCCCATGCGATCAGGGTCGGCACCGCCATGCCCGCACCGGTCTGCTGCACGACCAGGCCCGCAATCATCCAACGCCAGTCCGGCGCCAGGCCGATCGTCGCCAACCCACCGCCGATCAGCGACAGGAAGATGCCGAGCTGCACCACCGGGCGTGCCCGACCCGTCGCCCAGAAGATCGCAGAGCCCAGCATCACGAACAGGCTGGGAATGAAGGTCAGCTTGCTGAGGTCCTGCGACGACTGGATACCGACTTCGCGGAACGCCATGCCGCCATTGATGATGAAGACATAGTAGAGGGCAGAGGCGAACAGGGTCACGCCGCCGATCATGGCGACCGACGCCATCGGGAACGGCGTACGCGCGGGCGCCTGGCCGATGCCCAGCATCTTGCGCGCCGTCGCATCGCTCTCCGGCTCGTAGAGAAACTTCACCGCCGCGATGAAGATCGGGAAGGCGACCAGATAGATCAGGAAGATGCCGTTCCAGCGCAGGCCGGTCAGGAAGCCCGAAGCCAGGATCACGCCGCTGGCCAGGAACGGCCCGGCCAGTCCCTGCATGGTCAACCAGTTGCGCCGCCCCTTCTCGTCCCAATAATCGCCGATCAGCGTGTTGAGCGTGGTCAGGATCACCGCCTCCGACACGCCCAGCAACAGCCGCGAGGCGTAGATGCCGTTCAGGCTGTCGAGGAAAAAGGGCGCCGCGCCGAACAGCGCGTAGAGCAGGGTCGCGGCCAGCATCAATTTGCGCCGTCCGAAGCGATCGACGAGAATCCCGGCGAACAGCGCGACCACAGCAATCGTCAGGCCTGGCGCCGATACCATGGCGGGCACCTTCCACGACGCGGACGGATCTGCCGAGAAATGGTCGATAATGGACGGCACCGCCGGAAACAGCGACGCGATGGCCAGAATCGGCAAAAAGCCGGCGGTGATGACGGTGATACCCTGACCTATACCGGGTCGGCGTGCCTCGGGGTCTTCCGGCGTCATGACCATCGGCTTCTCTCCCAATCGATTCGCCGCTCTTACGGCTTAATTAGAACTTGCATTCTGATACGTGGTATCGCCATGACGTGCCACTCTGTCAAGCAAGGATCATCACGGTGGCGACACGCGCGGTTTCGGATCGGTTGAGCGAGCGACAAAGGACGCTGGCGTTCGCGACGGTGCTGCTCGCCTTCGTCATGGACGTGGCGGATTCGACGATCGTCAACACCGCACTGCCCGCAATCCAGCAGGGATTGGGGGCGTCGGACCGCGCTATGCAATGGGTCGTGTCGGGCTATTTCCTGACCTTCGCCGTGCTGCTGGTCGTGGGCGGTCGGTTGGGTGACCTGTTCGGCTATGCGCGGATGTTCGCAATCGGGGTGGCGGGGTTTTCCATCGCGTCGCTGGGGTGCGGGCTGGCGCAGGATGCGACGACGCTTGCCGTCGCGCGGCTGTCGCAAGGAGCGGCCGCCGCGATCATGGCACCGCAGGGCGTGGCGCTGATCCAGCTTTTATATTCACCCAGCGAACGGATCGGCCGACTGGCCGCCTTTGGCGTGGTCGGCGGGCTGGCAGCGATCGGCGGCCCGGTGCTTGGCGGTTTGTTGATTGAGCTCAACCCGTTCGATCTGGGCTGGCGCAGTGTCTTCCTGATCAATCTGCCCTTCGGCGCACTGGCGCTGATTGCCGGGCTGACGCTCTTGCCACCGGGACGCTCGGGCCACGCGCTGCGTGTCGACGGGCCGGGATCGCTGTTGCTGTTCCTCGCGCTCGGCACGCTGCTGCTCCCCCTGATCGAGGGGCGGAGCGCCGGGTGGCCGTGGTGGACGGCGGCATTGGTCCTGACGAGTGCTGGCCTATGGTGGTGGTTCTGGCGTTATGAAGGCGCACGCCGGTCCCGACTGGGGTCGGCGCTGATCGAACCGTCGCTGTTCCATGACCGCAGTTTTCGGGTCGGACTGGCGGCAACGGGGGCCTTCGCGATCGCCTCGGGCGGTTTCCTGCTGACCTTCAGCCTGACGCTGCAACAGGGGCTGGGCTACAGCCCGGTCGACGTCGCGCTGCTCCACATACCCTTTGGCATGGGGGTCATGGCGGGCATCAGTCAGATCGGGCGCAAGGCCCTGCCCGTCCATGGACGTCGTGTGCCGATAACGGGTGCGATCCTGATGGCGCTCGCCTGTTCGGCGACCGGGGTCGCCGTGCACATCGCCCTTCCGAGCGTGGTCATCGGCGCCCTGCTTCTATTTGCGGGTGTCGGCATGGGGACACTCAGCGGTCCACTGGGGCCAATCACGCTGTCACGCGTCGACCGCAATCACGCGGGTGTCGCGGGGGCCATGCACAAGACGATGCAACAGATCGGCGGCGCCATGGGCACGGCCCTGATCGCCACCATCTATTTCTCGATGACGGGCGATCATCGGCCGCCCGTAACCGCCTTCCTGATCGCGACATTGGTGGTGGCGGCGGATCTGCTGGCCATCGCGTTGCTGCTGACCCGCCTGCCGGAGCGACTATTCGATTGAGGGGGGCACTTGCGCCCTCCCCTCAGTCGTAGATGGGCCGCAATTCCTTATCGAGGTGGTATCGTGTCAGGGCCATCGACGCGAGAAGGTCCGGCGACCCGTCATATTCGACCGACATCCAGCCCTTGAACTGATATTTCTTCAACAGGTGATACAGGCCCTTCAGGTCCAACTCACCCAAGCCGGGCTCCCAGAACCAGCGTGTGCCGTCATCGGTGATCTCCGGGTCCTGAGCATAGCGCACTTCATCGGGCTGGCGGACCGAGGCCGTATCCTTCAGGTGGAAGGTGCTGATCCGGTCGTGATAATCCTCGTAAAAGGTCAGCAGATCCTCGCCCATGATCGCTACCTGCGCCGTGTCGATGCAATAGTGAACCAGCTCAGGATCGGTGCTTTCAATGAACTCGCGGTGGTTCGGCAGATTGATCGCGCAGAAGAACTCGTTGTGCAGACCGATCTTGACGCCGTGGTCGGTCGCATAGCGCCCGATCTCGTTGATCGTCCGGGCACATTGCTGAACCTGTTCACGCGACAGCGGACCCGACCCGTAATAGTTGTTGGTCGGACAGGTGTTCATATAGGTGCCGCCGAACTTCACGATCGTGTCGACGGCCTCCCGTCCCGAGCGAACCGCTTCCTCGAAATGATCGGCGGCATGCGAGGCATGGGCGCCGTGGAACATCCCGATCACATCGACGCCGCGATCCTTCGCGAACGCGGTGAATGCCTCGGGCGAGCCGAACAGGGGCAGGATGTCAGCCAGGTCCCAGGGCGCGATCTCGATACCGTCAAAGCCGAGCGCCGACTGGTATTTCAGGATCGTGTCCCAGTCGGAATAATAGGCGGAGTTCGTATTGTTCTCGTAATAGAAATCGCGGAAGTTCTCGATCTGCCGATAGGGGATCGCCTTCCAATGGCTCATATTGGCGTAGCGGATATTGGGCATCACAGGGCACTCCGTCCGGCCTGGTTCGGCAGTTGGTTGAGGAAGGCACGAGTGCGCAGAAGAGCGCGGAACGGATCGCGTGTCTGGCGGGCGCTGCAGACGACCGGTCCGTCATAGCCCAGATCATCCAGTAGCTGGACGATACGCGACAGATCGACCGATCCGGTTCCGGGATCGCGGAACACCTGTGTGGCCCGCCCGGCCGGGAATTCGGGGTTCGGGCTCTTCCATGTCTCGTCCGTATCGAGGAAATCGGTATCGGTGAGGTGCACGCAGCCGATCCGGCCGATATGCGCGCTGATGAACGCGGCGGGCGAGACGCCCGCGATCGTCAAGGTCGCGGTATCGACGTCGAGCGTGACGCTTTCGGGCAGGGCGCCGAGCAGCGGAAGGATGCGCTCGCCCCGGAAAAGGCTCCAATATTCGTTACGCAGCACCAGGGTGACGCCCACCTCCTGCGCCTTGGCGGCAAGGCCCTGAAGCAGTTCGGTCACGCGCGCGACGATGTCATCCATCTTCGCGTCCAGATCGGGGTGATAATGCGCCATCCGCCCGTAAAAGGCGGACGGGCTGATCGCGAAATAATCGGCACCGAGGTCGGCGGCATGGGAAAGCGCCTCGCCCGCGAAATGGCCGCTGGCACCGAAGAAGAAGCCCAGATTGTCATTGCGCATGAACAGATTGGGATCGAAGGTAACGCCGACGACCCGGTTGATGCCGCTTTGGCGCAACACGTCCCGGTAATTGGCGGCGCTTTGATATTTTGTGTTGATGCAATAGCGGTTCATCGGAACGCCGCTGCGGCCCCCAAATTGCCAGACCGGCTCATAGGGGATCTCGATCGCGCGAAACCCGCTCGCGCTGATCAGCGGATACAGCTCCTCCCAGAAATATTTGCCTTCATACCGGTTTCGGTTGGGTTCCTGATAATGGCGATTGATCAGATCCAGGCTTATGCCGATCGTATCTTTGTTCATGACGGTTTCCATCGTTTCCACGGATGTGTCGCCGCGCGACACCCGGATTGGTATGACTAAGGCTTTGCCGGTCCCGTCCGGGGCCAGCAGAGAACGACGAGCGTCTGGACGGCGAGCACCGCCACCGCGCCGCCGCTATAGGTCCAGCGGATGGCCTCCCGCGCGGCGTCGCTGACATGGCCGGGGGCATAGTCGAATGCGCCCAGCACATAGGCGAAACCGGCCGTGCCCAGCGCCATGCCGAGCTTCGTCGAAAGGCTGATGCCCGCGGATAACAGCCCCTCACGACGGGCGCCGAACTTCGCCTCATGGTAATTTACGGTTTCCGCGATCATCGCATAGGTCGAGGTGATCGTGATCGAGGTCGCCAGGCAGCCCGCGACGTAGAAGCCCAGAAATACCGGCACATTGTCCTGAACGAAGGGCAACGCTCCGAATAGCACCGCCGCGATGGCGAGCGCGCCGGCCGTGCCGTTCCGCAGGCCGGTACGCGTCAGGATTGCGGGCGCGAAGAAGGCGGACAGGAGCAGCATACCCGCGACGGCGGGCAGCATGACCGAGATCATCCATGGCCGCTTCATGACGTCGATGGCAAAGTAGGCGGTGGCGGCCATCATCATGCCGAAGCGTGCGAAATAGAGCAGGCAATGGAAGAAGACGACCAGCCAGGCCCGGTTGCGCAACATCTCGCCGACCGCGGAAAGAATGGCGAAGCCCGGCGGGGCATCATCCTCGTACCGCTCCTTGCAGTTGCGGAAGAGCGCCAGCGTGCAGATCAGCCCCACGATCGCGAACAGCACGGCGACGAGCGTGAACCCTCGCTGCTGGTTTCCTCCGCCCAGCAAACCGACCAATGGCATGACCGCCGCCGTTCCCAGCACGACGCCGGTCGCGGTGCCGATCGAACGCAAGCCCGACAGACGCAACCGCTCCTTGCCGTCCAGTGTCATCATCGGCATCAACGCGGTATAGGGGATCGCCTGAAGCGACATGACGATACCCAGCGCCTTGAAGGTGACGAAGGCGTAGACGAGTTGCGCGCCCTGGCTCCATGCAGGCATCGAGAAGACGGCAACGGTCAACAGCGCATAGGGAATGGCCGTGCACAGGAAATAGACGCGGGTACGCCCCCAGCGGGTGCGGGTCTTATCGACCCCGATGCCGACCAGCACATCGACCACGGCGTCCAATATCCGCGCGACCAGAAATACCGTGCCGACCGACGCCGCGGGCAGGCCCACGACATTGGTGTAGTAGAACAGCAGGAAACCGCTGGCCATATTATAGGCCAGACTGGTTCCCATGTCGCCAAAGCCGTAACTCAGGCGCTCGACAAAGCCCAATTCGCTTTTTTGCATGACGATGACCCGTTCAGGACTGGGAAGCAGCGGATGCGGGTCAGTCGGCCAGCGCTTCTTGCGAAACAGCCAGCGATTGCACCATGGGCAGCGTCGGAAAATATTCGAGACCGATGGCGCCGGTATAGCCAAGATCACGCAAGGTCTGCGTGACCTCCTTCCAGTCGACAGCGCCGGTCCCCGGCTCGTTGCGGTCGGGCATATCGGCGACCTGTACATGGGCGACCAGATCAATACGCCCGGTGAGTACCGTGCGCATGTCCTCACCCATCACGGCACTGTGCCAGACATCGTACAGGAGACGCAGGTTCGGGCTGCCCACCGCCTCGACCAGGTCGAGGCCGAGCGTGGTGCTGACCAGATACATGGTCGCGAAAAGCCGGGTGTTGAGCGGCTCGAGCAGGAGCATGACGCCCGCCTCCTCCGCCGCATCTGCCGCGGCGCGCAAGGCGGCCACGGCATTGTCGAAATGCTCTTGCTCGCTCATGCCCTCCACCCGGAAACCCGAGGCGACGATCAGGGCGGGCTTGCCGAGCTTGGCGGTGGCGGCGATGGTTTCGCGAACGGCGGTGACCATCTCCTCACGCTCGGCGGGATCGACGATCGAGCGGCGCGGATCGACGCACAGGCTGGTCAGCCGCATTCCCGTGTCCGAGAGCGCCATCGCGAGCGCGTCGATGGGCTTGTCACGCCAAAGGTGAAATTCGGCCAGCTCTAACCCGGCCGCCTTGGCCGCGCGCAGACGCGCATCCAGCGCTCCAGCTTCGGCGAACTGCCATTCAATGCATGACGATAGCGAATAGACCGCAGACATAGGACCCTCTCCCATTCTACGGCCCCGTGGTGCGTTTGCACTCGTATGCCTGGCGAGTGAATCCCCGCTATTTTGTTTCCCGATTAGTCCCTCATTTGCCCGGCCAATGCAAGCCGAATGCGGCTCATTCAAAGGAAATCCAGCGAACAAGCCTCAGGCCCGCCTGGCTGCTCGCAACGACACTCCACCCGAATTTCTGGTCAAATCGCCGTTTAGGTGTTCAGTCCTGTCATTTGCGGGATCGGATTGACGATGAACAATTTCGTCCTGACGTCCAAATTTTACGATATCTCCGAAAGTTGTGAAGACGCTCAGCGGCTTGACGCTGAAATAAAAGTGTAGGCGACGAAGGAGTCGGCGAGATGCATCCATAGCTGATCGCGCGGCCATTTAAGTGGAAGGGTTTGACGGTCAGTATCGCACGACCCACCGTGACACGCCTTGAAAAACATGACGGCGACACGCCAGGCTATGGGTGGCGCAAGGGTTGAATCTCGACGCCGCATCACTGTCGAGACGCGCAGCCGCGCTGGGCCTCGACGGATCGTTTGGGCCCCGACATCTCGCTGCGCGTCCCGATAGGCGCTGGCCTTCCTGGAAAGCCTTTATCGAGGCGGTGAACCGGCTCGACCGGGACCAGGCAGACATCTCCCGGATGCTTCAAGGTGCGCGTGACGCATTCGCCCATGCCCGGATGCTGGCCGATGTCGCCTTCTCCTGATCCCGCCCGCAACGGCATCGCCCCGGCGAGCCGCCAAAGGATGCGCCAAGCAGCGGCGATGGCATAGAGGCACGATGCTACGCCGATCGCGGCAAACGCCACGCGCCATCGGCGATCATCGTTCCGGCCCCCCAAAGGCGAAGCGGATCGCCGGGGCCATGGCCGCCAGCATCGTCGTTCCGTGCGACTGCCCCGGCAGCGGGAGGAAACGTGCCCGGCCCATCCGTCCGCCGCGATCAAGCGACCGGGCCAGTTCGGCGGGGGATGCAGCGGCAGCCTCCCCTTCTGCGATCAGGATGCGGGGTCCGTCCGTCGCCGTGGCGGCTTCGCGTGCGATCAGCCTATCGCCGAACCAGAGCGACGGACTGACCGCGACCACCGCATCGAACATCGCCGGGCGGGTCAAGGCGGCATGCAAGCCGACCAGACCGCCGAAGCTGTGGCCGAGCAGCGTCTTCCGAGACAGATCAACCCGCCAGCGCTGGCGGACGAGCGGCTGAACCTGACCTTCGATGAGGTCGAGAAAGGCCTCCGCTCCACCGGTCGCCAGTCCGCTGGCGGGCGTGGTCGCGGGGATCGTCCAGCCGGGCGTCGCGGGCGTATAGTCGCGGACGCGGCGCTTCAGCGGCCCGGCCGCGATCCCGACGACGATACCATCCGAAACGCCGCTCCGTGCACCTGCCCGCGCCAGCCGGCGCGCGGTGAGCGCCGCGATCGCAAAATTATCCTCGCCATCCAGCACGTAGAGCACGGGATAGCCGCCGGGCGGCGGAGGCGCCTCCGGCCAGGCGATGAAGATGCGATACGCCTCTCCGCTTTTGGCGTGGACGACCCGCTCGACGCTGTGCGACAGCGTATAGGGCGTCTCCGCCGCCACCGGCGCGGCGGGTCCGGCCAGTGCGAGCAAGAGGGTTGCCAGCATGCTCACCACCGGTATTGCAGCCGGAGATTCAGCGTCCGCCCCGACCCGTAATAACAGGCGGAAGGCGACGAACACAGCGCGACATAGCGATGATTGGTCAGGTTGCGCGCATTGACCGACAGGATGATGCCGCTGGCAAAGGCCTTGCGCAGGAACAGATCGTACAGTGTGTAGCTGGGCACACGATAGGCATTGGCCGTGTCGCCATAGGAAACGCCGACATAGCGTACGCCGCCGCCAAGCCCGACCCCGCCCAGCGGCCCGCCCTCGGCAAAGCGATAGTCGGCAAATAGCGACCCCATCCAATCAGGCACCTGCGCCAGCCGATTGCCCTGTTGCCCGGCCGCGCCACGCGTGATCTCGCTATCCATATAGGTGCCGGTCGCGATCATGCTGAGCCCGCCGACCAGCGTCGCCTTGCCTTCCAATTCGACTCCCCGAATGCGGCCCTGTCCGGTCTGGACCTGGCAGGTTCCGCCCGCGCAGACATGGCTTTCGTCCGGGTCGGGACTAGCGAGATTGTTCTGGGTCAACTGATACGCCGCCGCGGTCAGCAGCGCGTTGCTGCCACGCGGCTGGAACTTGACGCCCGCCTCATATTGCTCGCCGGTCGTCGGCTTGAACGGCGTGCCGTCAAAATACTGGCCGGTCGTCGGCTGGAATGAGGTGGAATAGCTGGCATAGGGCGCAAGGCCGCTCGGCGAGACCCAGGTCGCGCCCGCCCGCCACGTCATCTTGTCGGCCTTGGTCAGCGTCACCGGATCGGTGCTGCCGGTCGCCAGCTCGTTGACCTGATGGTTCTTCGCCCAGTCATAGCGCGCGCCCAGTGTGACATGAAGCTGGCCGAGCGTGATCTGATCCTGGCCATAGGTGCCGACCTGCTCCACCCGCGCGTTCAGATAGACCTGCGGCTTCAGCGTCTGGAAGATCCGCCCCACGCCTTGCGACACGGGATTGAAGATGTCGGGCATCGGTGGAACGTCCGTCGACAGATCGCGCCGGTGCCGCCATTCGGTATCGAGCAGATCGAGGCCAACCAGTACCCGGTGCGCCAGGGGACCCGTGTCGATACGGCCTTCGATCTTGGTATCAAGGCCATAGCCATCCGAATGGCCGACGCCTTGCACCGCGCGCCGGTTGATCGTCTGACCATTGGCCAGCGTGCCGCCACGCAGTACGGTTCCCTGGAACAGCGTCTCGACATGGGTGTAGCGACCATTCTGCCGCAGTTCGAGCCGATCGGAAAAGGCATGGCGCATTTCGTATCCGACCAGATACTGGTCGCGGTCGAAGGTGTTGAACTGGGGTTCGCCAAGAAAGGCGTCGAGCCGGATATGGCGCCCCCCCGCCCCCGGCTGCCGCGATCCGACATCGGGCAGGAATTGGAAGGTCGATCCGCCCTCGTCACGCTGATATTGCGCCATCAGCGTGATGCTGGTCGCGGCGTCGGGTGCCCAACTCAGGCTGGGGGCGATATAATAGCGCCCGGTCTTGATCGCATCGATCTGTGCATCGCCATAGCGCGCCAGGCCGACGAGCCGCGCGCTGATCGTGCCGTCGCGTGTGAGTGGCCCGGATATGTCGGCCGCGCCCTGATATTGCCATTTGCCGAGATCGGTGAACCCGGCCCCCTGCACCATGATCTCGCCGCGCGGACGCGCGGTCGGGCGCTTCGTTACCAGATTGACGATACCGCCCGGCGCCACCTGCCCGAACAGCACCGCCGAGGGGCCCTTCAGGACCTCGATCTGCTGAAGCGCGAACGGGTCGAACGCGGTCCGCGTCCATTGCCCGCCGGACGGCAGGCGAATGCCGTCGAGGAACAGATTGTCGCTGAAGCTGCCCGCCGCGAAGCCGCGTACCGAAAAGCTGTCGGCACGGCTGTCGATACCGTCCTGCTCGGCCTGGACGCCCGCGGTGTAAGCCAGCGCCTCGGTGACGCTATGGACCGCACGGACGTCGAGTTCCTCGCGGGTGATGACCGAGATGGATTGCGGCACCTCGATCAAACGCGTCGAGGTTTTGGTTCCCGACGTCGCCTGAGTCTGTCCGGTAGCCGTCACGACGATCTCGCTGTTGCGCAGTGCATCGCCGGTTTTTTCCTGCGCCACCGCCGGCGATGCCGCCGAAGACAGCAGCAACCCGACACCCCAATAAATCTTCATAGGTCTCCCGCCCCTGGTATCCGCCGCCCTTGAGGCCCGTCGCGGACAATGCGGGATCGCCCTTAGCCACGACAGATAATGCGAGTCAATCGCATTTGGTAAGAGATTAAGATGTTTGTGGAATTCTCGGGAGGCAAATTGGTTCGGGATGGGGCCCAGCGCCGTATCCGCATCGGGCCCCAGCTATCCTCCACGGATCGGCAATGCCGTCAGCCGTTGCGTTCCTCGGCAGCGACAGCGATGGACCAAAGGCACGCCCCGAAAAGCGGCGAAAAGCTCAAGCCAGCGCGCTTGCGGGCATGGTGATCGCCAGGGTCCGTGCCGGGCTGTAGAGGTTGACGTAGAGGGTGCGGCCATCGGGTGAGAAACAGGCCCCCGCCAACTCGGTCTGCGCGTGCAGAAAGCCAAATATATAGGTCTGCCCCGCGGGCGTGACGCCGATGAGCCGGTTGCTGACGGTCTCGGTATATTGATCCTCGCACACGATCAGATGGCCGTTCGGCGCGATCGTCAGATTGTCGCCGAAGTCGAGCATCGGCTTGCCGGTCGACTCGACGAAGATCTGCACCATACCGCCCGTCGCCTGATGCCCTTCGTCGCGGGCGGGGCGATAGCGCATGATCTGGCCCAGCCCGGCAGCTCCGCCCGACGTACAGCAGAAATAGAGTTCGCCACGGCCCATATGGATGCCCTCGCCACGGGCGAACAACAATGCTCCAGCGGCCGCGCCGCGCGCGCGCAGATCGTCCTGCGGGCTGTCGACATGGTCGAGATCGATCCAGCGGGTCGGCAGCCATTCGCCCGGCGCCACGCCGATACCCGTCCAGTTCCGGCTGTCGCGCCGCGCCGGATCGCGCGCCGCGAGCGCCTGAAGCCGTCCGCCCGCCGCCAGCCGGCCGGGGCGGGCGGGCAGAAACCGATAGAGCAGGCTATCGTCGCGATCCTCGGTCAGATAGACGATGCCGGTGCGCGGATCGACCGCCGCCGCCTCGTGGTTAAAACGACCCATGGCGCGCAAAGGCACCGGATCGACGCGCCCGCGCGCCGCCGCCGGCACCTCGAAGACCCAGCCATGATCCTGCGACACGCCACCGCCCGCGCGGGTCACATCCTCTTCGCAGGTCAGCCAGCTCCCCCATGGCGTCGTTCCACCGGCGCAATTGCGGATCGTTCCCGCCAGGCTCAGATGCTGTGACAGGACCCGTCCGCTGGCATCGTCGATGACCAGCGTGGTCGTACCACCCGGCAGGGCGAGCCCATCGGGGTGGCGGTCGAACGCCGCTCCCAAGGCACCGGCACGCGCACCCTTTGCGGCATCCTCGGGCAAAAGCTCGTGGTTGCGGACCAGGGCATGGCGTTTGCCGGGCAGCGGGATGCAGCCCATGCCGTCGGCGTGATCGGGTACAACCAGCCCATCGTCCATCCTGTCACCCAGCGCCGAGACGATGCGATAGGAAAAGCCGCTTGGCAGGTCGAGCAGTCCGGCGGGATCGGGCAGCAGCGGGCCGTATCCGACCCGGCCCATATCGGGGACGGCGGCATTCGCGATACGGGCAAGGCCCGCAAAGGCGGTGGCGGTCAGGCCAAGCGTGGCGGAGCGGCGGGTGGGGGTAAGATCAAGCATGACCATATCCTGTCGCAGCCATGTTTCGCGCGGATGACGCAGAGGCATGGCCGGCGCAGGCATCGCATAAGCCGGCGGCTTCGAGCGGTGCGGCGGCCAGTACGAAACCGCGCTGCACCGCTTGCGCCTGGATGGACCGCATCGCGCCATGCTCGATCAATTGCACATGGTGGCAAGACAGGCAGACGAAGCACAGATCGATCGGCCGCGAACACACGACATAGGCGCGTAGCATCTCCACCCGCAGCACGCGCCGCTGGCGGACCAGTCGCGCGAGCGTACGATAGACCTGCGCCGGGACGATCGGGTTGACCCGTTCGCTGGCCCGCGCGGCAATGTCATAGGCGCTGAGCGGTCGGCCCCCTTCCGCCAATATGCCATGGACCAGCGCCTCGATCTCGCCACAACGCCGCCGGGGCGCGACCTTGCCGTCATGGGTCATACGCGGTCGCTCGCCGCGACGCTCTCCACCAGCCCCTGCAACTGCACCTCGTTCAGCCCCAGCGTCATCAGGGCCAGGGTTCCGCGAAGCTCCTCCGGGTCGATCCCCCGCGTGATGAACACCATGCGCGTGCGTCGGTCGTCGGATGGCCATCGTTCCAGTTCGACCGGCGGGTGGAATATGTGCTGCACGCCGTGCACCACCACCGGCGCATCGAACCCCGCCAGGTTGACGATTCCCTTCACGCGCAGCAGGTCCGCGCCCTTGAACATGGTGAGCAGCCCCAGCCAGCGGTCGAAGGCGACCGGGTCGAGCGGCGTGTCGAAGGTCAGGCAGGTGGCGCGGATGCCGTCGTCATGGCGATTGACGTCGTGGTGGTGATGGTCGTGATGGTGGTGGTGGTGCCCGTCCTCATAGGCTTCGTCGGCCAGCCAGCGGCGGACATCCTCGCTCTTGGCGGCGGGATCGTACAGCCCCACGCCGAACAATAGAGCAGCGTCGACGATGCCGTTGGTGACGGGAATAACCGGTGCGGCGGGGTTGAGCGTTGCCAGGCGATCGCGCAGCCTGTCCTGCGCGCCCATCCCGACCAGATCGGTCTTGGTCAGCAAGAGCCGATCGGCAACCGCGGCCTGTTTCACCGCCTCGGCCTGGCTGTCCAGCGTCGCCATCCCGGTCGCCGCATCGACCGTCGCGATGACCGCGTCGAGCCGATAGAGCGATGCCAGCCGGGGGTCGGTCATCAGCGTGTGCAGGATCGGTGCCGGATCGGCCAGCCCCGTCGTCTCGATCACCACCCGGTCGAACCATGGCTGGCCATGGCGCGCGAAGCGCCACGGTGCGTCCCGCAAGGTGCGCGCCAGATCGCCCCTGATCGTGCAGCACAGGCAGCCGCCGATCATTTCGACGACCATATCCTCGTTCGACCGTGTGACGAGATCGTGATCCAGCCCGACCGCGCCGAACTCGTTGATGACGACCAGCGCCCGCGCCATGTCCGCCGAGCGGACCAGATGATTGAGAACCGTCGTCTTGCCGCTGCCGAGAAAGCCGGTCAGTACCGACACCGGAATGCGCGCGTCCGCCACCACGCCGCTCACGCCCGGTCCTCCGCCGGGCAGGCGGCGGGTGCGCCCTTCCCATGCGACATGGCGCGCCAATTCCCGACATGCGCCACCGCGAGCAGCACTGCGCCCAGGCTGCTGACCCCGCGCTCGGTCGTCTCGACCGAGACGGCAAAGGCTCCGATACCGAGCAGCGCCAGCCCGACGACCGCGAGGCGCAGGGGCCAGCGGCTGTCATGCCGCCGCCGCCCCAGCGCCATCGCCAGCATGCTGGTCGGCAGCGCCAGCGCGAAGGCGACGGCATGGAAGCTTTCGGGCACCGTCAGCATCGTCGCCAGCACCGGCAGCGCGACCAGCAGGACCGGCAGCAACAGGCAGTGGATCAGGCACAGCACCGACGCGGTCACCGCGAAACCGTCGAGCCAATATTGCCGACCGAAAGCGATCTTGAAGACACTGGACACCGAATAGCTCTTTCCGTTAAGTTATGTTGTAACGTATCACATGGGAATATCGTCATGGCAACCCTTCCGTCTCAGGATCGTCTCCCCGTCACGGTGCTGTCGGGTTTTCTCGGTGCTGGAAAGACGACGCTGCTCAATCACATCCTGGCCAATCGCGAGGGGCGCCGCGTCGCGGTGATCGTCAACGACATGTCGGAAGTGAATATCGACGCCGATCTGGTGCGTGGCGGCGAAGCGGCACTATCGCGATCGGAAGAGGCGCTGGTCGAAATGACCAACGGCTGCATCTGCTGCACGCTGCGCGACGACCTGCTGGCGGAGGTGCGCGCGCTCGCCGAGGCGGGGCGGTTCGACTATCTGGTGATCGAGTCGACCGGCATTTCCGAACCGCTGCCGGTGGCCACCACCTTCTCCTTCCGCGACGAGGAGGGCGTGTCGCTGGGCGATGTGGCGCGGCTCGACACGATGGTGACCGTGGTCGATGCCATCAACCTGCTGGCCGATTATTCCAGCCAGGACTTCCTCGCCGATCGCGGCGAGACGATGGGTGAGGAGGACACGCGCAGTCTGGTCGGCCTGCTGGTCGAACAGATCGAGTTCGCCGATGTGGTGGTGATCAACAAGGCGTCGTCGGTATCGCCCGAACAGTTCGCAACCGTCAGGAAGCTGGTCGCCAGCCTCAACGCCGATGCCGTCATCGTGCCCGCCGACCATGGCCGGGTCGATCTGGACCTCGTTCTCGCCACCGGCCTGTTCGACGAGGAGAAGGCGTCGCGCCACCCGCTCTGGGCCAAGGAGCTGTACGGCTATGAGCACCACCAGCCCGAGACGGAGGAATATGGCATAGAGAGCTTCGTCTATCGCGCCCGACAGCCCTTCGATCCGGCGAAGTTCCGCGCCTTCCTGACCGATGGCGGGCTGGATCACATAGTACGCGCCAAGGGGCATTTCTGGCTGGCGACGCGGCCAGACTGGGTCGGCGAACTGGCGGTGGCGGGCAGCCAGACGATGAGCTCGCGCCTCGGCCGCTGGTGGGCGTCGATCCCGAAGAACCAGTGGCCCGACGATGGCCGGTTCGAGGAATTCGTCGCCAGCCACTGGGACCCCATCTGGGGCGATCGGCGACAGGAACTGGTGTTCATCGGCATCGGCATGGACGAGGCACGCATCCGGCAGCGGCTCGACGCCTGTCTCCTCGCCGCCCCCGCCTTCACGCCGAACCTGTGGGCCACGCTGCACGACCCCTTCCCCGCATGGGGCACGCCGCAGTTGCAGGCCGCCGAATGACAGGCGCCGCGATCAGCGGACGGCTTCGCCGCGTTCGCGGATAGCGGCGACCTGTGCCGGACCGCACATCACACCAGCCCCTCTGAACCGGAGAGCAACGATGACATACTGGATTGCCTGTCTCGCCGTGCTTGCGACGCCCGCCACCGCGCAGGAACAGAAAGCCGCGACGCCGTTCGTCCTTGCGCCGCTTCCCTATCCCGCCACCGCGCTCGAGCCGGTGATCGACGCCGAAACGATGACGCTGCACCATGACCGGCATCATCAGGCCTATGTCGATGCGCTCAACAAGGCGATCGCCGCCGATCCGGCACTGGCGGGGCGGTCGCTGGAGCAGTTGCTCGCCGGCGCCGGGTCGGAACCGGCGGCGGTGCGCAACAATGCGGGCGGCCATTGGAACCACAGCTTCTTCTGGAAGACGATGGCGCGTCCGGGCACCGGCGGCCAGCCTTCGCCCGAACTCGCGCGGGCGATCGATGCCGCCTTCGGGTCGATGGACGCGATGAAGGCGGCGTTCAAGACGGCAGGCACGGGGCGCTTCGGCTCGGGCTGGGTCTGGCTGATCCTGGGACCGGACGGCAGGCTCGCCATCGCCTCGACACCCAATCAGGACAATCCGCTGATGGACGCGGCCGAAACCCAGGGCACGCCGCTGCTCGGCAACGATGTGTGGGAACATGCCTATTATCTGAAGCATCGCAACCGCCGCGCCGACTATCTGGATGCATGGTGGCAGGTCGTGGACTGGAAGACGGTATCGGAGCGCTTCGCCGCCGCACGGCGATAGCGCATCCCGCAGCCCGACCACCTGCGATCGCCGGTTTGACAGCGGTCAAAGGCATCGGCCCGGCAGCGGGGCACAAGGTCGGGCATGTGGCCCTATCATCCCGAACTGCTCGCGCGCCCCGTGCCGCGCTATACCAGCTATCCCACCGCCGCCGAATTCGGGGATGCGGTGGGCCATGGCGACATGGCCGCCGCGCTGGACGCGGTGGAGGGCGATACGTCGATCTCGCTCTACCTGCACATCCCCTATTGCCGCGCGATCTGCTGGTATTGCGGATGCAACACCGGGGCGGCGAACCGAACCGCACGACTCGACGCCTATCTGGTGCGGTTGCATGAGGAGATCGATCTGGTCGCCGCCCGGCTGTGCGGACGGGGGCGGATCGGGCGGATCGCCTTTGGCGGGGGCAGCCCCAATGCGATTCCGCCCGCCGCCTTTGCCACGCTGGTCACGCATCTTCGTGCCGCATTCGCCTGCGAACGAGCTACTCTGTCGCTGGAAATCGATCCCCGCGGGTTTGACTCCGACTGGGCGGCAGTCGTCGCGGATGCCGGCGTCACGCGCGCCAGCCTGGGCGTGCAGACCTTCGACCCCGCGCTTCAGGCCGCGATCGGCCGGGTTCAGCCGCATGACGAGATTATCCGGACAGTCGGCCTGCTGCGCGCCGCCGGGGTTGGCTCGATCAATTTCGACCTGATGTACGGCCTGCCCGGTCAGGACGAGGCGGCGTTGGCGGCGACGCTGGAGCAGGGCATCGCGCTCGCCCCGGAACGGCTGGCGGTTTTCGGCTATGCGCATGTCCCGCACCTCATTCCGCGCCAGCGACGGATCGATGCACGCGCTCTGCCCGGTGCGGCGGAGCGCTTCGCACAGGCGGCGCTGGCGCATGAGCGGCTGACCGCGGCGGGCTATCGCGCGGTCGGCTTCGACCATTTCGCGCTTGCCGACGACACCCTGGCCCGCGCCGCAGACAGCGGAACGCTGCGCCGCAATTTCCAGGGCTTCACCGAGGATCAGGCCGAGATCCTGATCGGGCTGGGCGCCAGCGCGATCAGCGAGTTTCCCGATCGCCTGCTGCAAAATGCCAAGAATGCCGGGGAGTGGCATCAGGCGATCGGCGTGGGTCGCTTCGCCACCGCCCGAGGAGTGGCGCGCGACCCGGTAGAGCAACGGCGCGCCAGGGCGATCGCGGCGGTGCTGTGCCACGGCTGCGCCGAACTCGCCGATCTGCCCGAACGGGAGGCGATCCGCCTGCGCCTCCACCGTTTCGAGCAGGCCGGACTGATCGACTGGCAGGGGACGCGCCTGCGGCTGAACGGCGATGCCCTGCCCTATGCGCGCAGTATCGCCGCCGCCTTCGATGCATGGCGAACGGAGGACGATATGCGCTTCAGCCATGCCGTCTGACCCGCCGCCGCGCTGTGCGGCCTGTGCCGCCCATGGCATGGCCCTGTGCGCGGAGCTGGATCGTCGGCAGATCGTGGCGCTGAATCATATCGGTCGTCGCCGTCGGCTGGCCGCCGGGCAGGCGCTGGGCTGGGCGGGCGAACCCGCCGCCCCTTGCGCCAATCTCGTCTCCGGCGTGCTCAAGGTGTTGCGCGGCGAACCGGACGGGCGTGTGCAGATCGTCGGCCTGCTCTATCCCGGCGACTTTGTCGGCATCCTCTTTGCCGAACGATCGCCCGACACGATCGTGGCGCTGAACGATGCCGATCTGTGCGTCTATCCGCGCGGGGCGCTGGAGGCGTTGCTGATCGACCAGCCCGCCATCGGACGGCTCCTGCTAAAACGCACATGGGCGGCACTTGCCGAAGCGCGCCGGTGGATGGCCATTCTGGCTCGCGGCCGGCCGGAAGCGCGCGTGGCCGCGCTGCTGATCGACATGGCGCAGCGGTGCGAGGCGGATGCACAAGGCCTGTTCCGATCGCCGCTGTCGCGCGGCGCGATGGCCGAAGCGCTGGGCCTGGCGATCGAGACGGTGAGCCGCCACATGACCGGATTTGATCAACAGGGGCTGATCGCCATATCCGGGCCGCATCGGCTACGCCTGATCGACCCGGTACGCCTCGCCGCCATTGCGGGATGCTCCTAGGCGGCGGACCGGCGCTGCGTGCTTTCCGCCGACCATTGCCGCTCGCACAGCGCGGTCAGCACCGGGCGGTGGCTGACCAGGATCATCCCCTGCCCGGTCCGCGCGAGCCGTGCGTCGAGACGGCGCGCGACCCGGGCGGTGACCTCCGCATCCAGCCCTTCGCCAGGCTCGTCGAGCAGCAGCCAGGGCGCATCCGCCAGAAAGACACGCGCCAGTGACAGACGCCGCCTCTCGCCACCCGACAGGCGTGTGCCATCGTCGCCCAGCCAGCTATCGAGCCCGTGCGGCAAAGCCCGCACCACGCCGTCGATCGCCGCATCCTCCAGCGCCTGCCACATCCGATCCTCGTCCGCATCGGGATCGGCAAGCAGCAGGTTCTCGCGAACCGTACCGGTGAGGAGCGCGGCATCCTGCGGTGCCCAGGCGAAGGTCGCGCGCAGCGTCTCGGGCGAGAGGGTTGCCGCATCCCGTCCGTCGACCGCGATCCGCCCAGGCTCCAGCGGACGAAGCCCCAGCATCCCCTCGATCAGCGTCGTCTTGCCGCATCCCGAACGTCCCGTCAGCGCGATGCGCGTACCAGGTGCGAAGCGGTCGCCATCGATAGTCAGCACCGCGTCACCCGGCAAGGCGCCGACCGGCCGCTCCGCCTCCACCGCGCCGAATATCCCATCGAGCCGCACCTCCGCCTCGCGCAGCCGTCCGCCTTCGGTCAGCGATCGCAGTAGCGGCGCGATCGCGTCGACCGTCATCGCCGCCGCCAGCGCCGCGAGTGACGCGGTCGGCGCGCCCGCCCCCGCCGACAGCGCCAGCGCCGATGCGGCCGCGACGGCGATGCCGATAGCGTGCAGCGCCTCGAACCGCGCCGCGACCCCGGCCTGCCGGACCTGCGCCTCGGCCAGCCGGTCGCCCGCCGCCGCGATCCGGGTCGCCGCCCAATCCTCCAGCGCGAAGCAGCGCAGTTCCGCCGCCGCACCGCCGAGCATGGCGACCTCTTCGCGCAAGACGCCGGCGGCGCGCTGCACCGCCCGCCCCCGCTCCTCGAACTGACGCGCCCAGTACCGCCCCACCAGCAGCGCGCCCGCCACGCACGCCAGCGTCGAGACCATGGCGGGCCAGCCTCCCAGCGAGGTCAGCGCCGCACCGGATAGCAGAGCGGCGGCGACACCCCAGGGCCCCGACAGCCGCACGAACCGCCATTCCACCGCATCGACATCGCCGATCAGCCGCGCGGTCGCCTCGCCCCGGCCAAGCGCCAGCGCCATGGCGGGCGGCGCAGCGGTGACGGCGCGGTAGAGCGCCGGGCGCAGCAGCGCCAGCGCGCCGAAGGCTGCGCCATGCCCCGCCAGCCGCTCACCATAACGCGCGCCCGTCCGCACGATCGCCAGCAAACGGATCGCGGCGGAGGGCAGCATATAGTTGAACGCCTGCGCCGCGACGATCCCCGCCCCACCCGCCAGCGCCGCCGCGGTCAGGAACCAGCCCGACAGTGCGAGAAGCAACACCGACGCGGCGGCGACCAGGGCGGCGCATGCCCCAGCCTGTCGCAAGCGGCGGCGTTCGTTGCGACGTTCGGCGGCGATCAGGCTATGAAGGGTCATGTGGCAGGTCCCAGGCGGACGACCCGCGTCGCGATGGCGGCGAGCGCAGGGCTATGAGTGGCGATCAGCGTCGTACGCCCATAAGCGGCACGCGCGATGGTCGCGATCAGATCGGCTTCGGCCGCCGCGTCGAGATGCGCGGTCGGCTCGTCGAGCAGCAGGAACGGCGCGGGGCGGAGCAAGGCGCGGGCCAACGCGATCCGCCGCCGCTCGCCGCCGGACAGGCCGCTGCCCCGCGCGTCGAGCGGCGCGTCCAGTCCGCCCGGCCGACGCGCCAGCATCGGGCCAAGCCCCGCCGCCGCGACCGCCCTGTGGATCGCCATTTCGTCGGCCTGTGGATGCGCCAGCACCAGATTTTCGCGGATCGTGCCCGCGATCAGCAGGGGATGCTGCCCCGCCCAGCTCGCCTGTCCGGCCAGAGAGACAAAGGCCTTACCGCCCGCCTCGATCGTCCCAACCGACAAGGGCGCGAGCCCCAGCAGCAGATGCAGGACGCTGGTCTTGCCGCTGCCCGATGGGCCCAGCAGCACCACCGTCTCGCCTGCATCGATATGCAATGACAGATGCGACACGGCGGGTGCGTCGCTGCCCGGATAATGGATCGTCACGTCGCGCAAGGCGAGCGGGGCCATCACCGCTCCCGCCGTCGCGACAACCGGATCGGGCAGCGGGATCAGCGCATCGGCCGCCGTCTCCGCCGCCTGCTTGTCATGATAGGCGGCAGCGAGCCGACGCATCGGCGCGTAGAATTCGGGTGCCAGCGCCAGCACAAAGAATGCACTGCCCAGGGTCAGCGTCTCCGGCGCAGCAAAGGGCAGCAGGCCGAGCAGCGAAAAGCCGCAATAGACCGCGACCAGCGCGACCGACAGCGCCGCGAAAAACTCCAGCGCGGCGGAGGACAGGAAGGCCACGCGCAGTACGCGCATGGTGCGCTCCGCCAGTTCCTGCGCCGCCGCGCCGATGGCGTCGGTCTCCCGGGTTTCGGCGCGAAAGGCGAGCACCACCGGCAGGGCGCGCACGCGGTCGGCGAACCGCGCCGACAGGCGATGCAGCGCGACGAACTGGCGGCGCGATTCCTCCGCCGCCGCGCCGCCCGCCAGGATCATCGTCGCGACGAAGGGCAACAGGGTTGCGGCAAGGATGAGCGCCGCGACCCAACTGGCGCAGGCGGTCGCGGCGATCACCAGTATCGGCGCGGCGGCGGCGGCCTTTCGCGCGGGCAGGAAGCGCGCGACATAGCCGTCCAGCGCCTCGACCGCATCCACGGCACGCGTCGCCAGCATCCCGCCGTCCAAAGCTTCCCCGGCCGTCCGGTGCAGCACGGCGTCGACGACGCGCCGCCGTTGCGCCCGCTTGACGCCCCCCGCCCGCACGGCCCCCTGGCGCAGTGCCATGGTGGCGAACGCGCCGCGCAAGCCGCCGCCCGCGACCGCGAGCAATAGCCAGGGCAGCAGCATCGCCTGTGTCGAAACTGCCGTCACCCCGCCCGCGATCCCCACCGCGAAGCCGATCGCCGCGCCCGTATCGAGCAGCAACAGGCCCGCTGCACCGTCACGGCGTCCGGCCGCTTGCTTCAGCCATCGGGTGCGCGCCTTGGCCGCGATGGGATCATGAGTGACCGTCGTCATGCCGGGACCGTCGCAGCGATGGCCGCCACCGTCTTTGACCGCCGTCAATGTCGGAACCCGGACCGACGCCTAGCGACTCGCGCGACAAGGGGCCGGGGATGGCTCCTTTTATGGAGGCGTCACATGGACCCCGGAGTCATCGACCTGTCACGGCTGCAATTCGCGGCCACCGCCCTGTATCATTTCCTGTTCGTGCCGTTGACGCTCGGCCTGTCGATGATGCTGGTCATCATGGAATCGGTCTATGTCATGACCAATCGCCCGGAATGGCGGGTCACGACGCGGTTCTGGGGCAAGATCTTCGGCATCAACTTCGTGCTGGGCGTCGCCACCGGCCTGACCATGGAATTCCAGTTCGGCACCAACTGGTCCTATTTCTCGCATTATGTCGGCGACATCTTCGGCGCGCCACTAGCGATCGAAGGACTGATGGCCTTTTTCCTGGAGGCCACGTTCGTCGGGCTGATGTTCTTCGGCTGGGGCCGCTTGTCGAAGCTGGGGCATCTGATCGTCACCTTCATGGTCGCGCTCGGCACCAACCTGTCGGCGCTGTGGATCCTGATCGCCAATGGCTGGATGCAGAATCCGGTCGGCGCGACCTTCAACCCCGATACGATGCGGATGGAAGTCGCGGATTTCGGCGCGGTGCTATTCAACCCGGTCGCCCAGGCCAAGTTCGTCCATACGGTCAGCGCGGGCTATGTCTGCGCCTCGGTCGTGGTGCTGGGCGTGTCGGCCTTCTGGTTGCTCAAGGGCCGCTTCCTGCCCGTCGCGCGCCGGTCGATGACGGTGGCGGCGGCGTTCGGCCTCGCCTCCTCGCTGTCGGTCGTCGTGCTGGGCGACGAGAGCGGCTATGCGCTGACCGACAACCAGAAGATGAAGCTCGCCGCGATCGAGGCGGTCTGGCATACCGAGCCGGGGCCATCGGGCCTGACGCTATTCGGCTATCCCGACACGGTGGCGCGCGAGACGCGCTACAAGGTCGAGATTCCGTGGCTGCTCGGCCTGATCGCGACGCGCAGCCTGGACGGCACGGTGATGGGCATGTCCGAACTGGTGCTGAAAGCGCAGGAGCGCATCGCCTCGGGCGTGATCGCCTATGACGCGGTGCAACGGCTGAAGGCCGACCCGCAGGACATGGTCCAGCGGGCACGGTTCGAGGCGCACAAGCGCGACCTGGGCTATGCCTTGCTGCTCAAGCGGCAAATGGCCGATCCACGCAGCGCGACACCGAAGCAGATCGAGGCGGCGGCCTGGGACACGGTGCCCGATGTCGGCCTGCTCTTCTGGAGCTTTCGCATCATGGCGGCGATCGGCTTCGCAATGATCGGGTTGTTCGCGACCGCCTTCACCCTGTGTTCGCTTCGGATGCACATGGATGCGCGCTGGTTTCTGAAGCTGGCGGTGGCGGCAATCCCGCTGCCCTGGGTCGCGATCGAGCTGGGATGGCTCGTCGCCGAACTGGGGCGACAGCCTTGGGCGATTGAGGGCGTGCTTCCGACCTTCCTGGCGACCAGTTCGCTGTCGCGCGGGGCGCTATGGACGACGCTTGCGGGTTTCACCCTGCTCTATGGCATGCTGGCGGTGATCGAGGTGCGCTTGATCCTCGCCGCCATCGCCCATGGCCCCGAGGAACGCGACGACCAGCCGGCACCGGGGGCGATCCCCGCCGCCATTCCCGTCACCGCCTGAAGAAAGGGACTGGGACATGTTCGATTATGAAATGCTACGCCTCATCTGGTGGGCGCTGCTCGGCGTGCTGCTGATCGGTTTCGCGCTGACCGACGGGTTCGATCTCGGCGTTGCCGCCCTCCTGCCCTTCGTCGCGAGGGACGATACCGAGCGGCGGATGGTCATCAACTCGGTCGGGCCGACCTGGGAGGGCAACCAAGTGTGGTTCATCCTGGGGGGCGGCGCGATCTTCGCCGCCTGGCCCTTCGTCTATGCGGTCAGCTTTTCGGGCTTTTATCTGGCGATGTTCCTCGTTCTGGCCGCGCTGATCCTGCGGCCGGTGGGGTTCAAATACCGTTCGAAGAAGCCCGACCCGGCATGGCGCGCTCGTTGGGACTGGGCGCTGTTCGTCGGCGGTCTGGTGCCCGCGCTGGTATTCGGCGTCGCGGTCGGTAATGTGCTGCTGGGTGCGCCCTTCCGTCTCGATGGCGATCTGCGCGCCTTCTACGACGGCACGCTGATCGGGCTGTTCACCCCCTTCGCGCTGCTGTGCGGCCTGTTGTCGGTAGCGATGCTGGTGTTGCACGGCGCGGCATGGCTGTCGATCAAGGTCGAGCATGGGCCGGTGCACGACCGGGCGCGAACCTTCGGAACGGTGGCGGCGATCGCGGCGATCCTGCTCTTCGCGGCCGGGTTCGCCTTCGTCGCCTGGGGCGATATAGGGTACCGGATCATCGGCGCGGTCGATCCGCAGGGGCCGTCCAACCCGCTGCGCATGACGGCGGAACCGGCGGGCGGCGCATGGCTGACCAACTATACGACCTATCCCTGGATGATGGCGCTACCCCTGATCGGCTTTGCCGGTGCGGTGCTGGCGCTGATCGGCATCCGTGGCGGGCGTGAGGCGCTGGCCTTCACCGGCTCCTCGCTGGCGGCGACGGGGATCATCGCCACGGTGGGCTGTTCGATGTTTCCCTTCATCCTGCCATCCAGCATCGATGCGCATAGCAGCCTGACGGTGTGGAACGCATCCTCCACGCACAAGACGCTGGGCATCATGCTGATCGTCACCATCGTCTTCCTGCCGATCGTGCTCGCCTACACCGCCTGGGCATACCGAGTGATGTTCGGGCGCGTGACCACCGAGGCGGTGCGCACCAGTCCCGATTTCTACTGAAAGGCTCCTGCCATGTGGTATTTTTCCTGGGTTCTCGGCCTCGGCCTCGCGCTCGGCTTCGGTGTGCTGAACGGCATGTGGCATGAATTCCACCTGCCGCAGGAGGAGGACCTGCCGCCGACGCGCGGACCGATGGAATAGATGGATATATCGGGATCATGGCATCGCTTCCGGGCGCGGCCATGATCCTACTCCCTATATTGTCCTGGCGACGTACGGGGCCGGTGCGAAAGCTCAGGCCGCCTCGGCCCGCGCGGCCAGCGATGCGCCATCCATGATCGTGATCGCGCGACCGCCTGGCAAAGCGATGACGCCCGCCTCCTTCAATCGGGTCAATTGGCGGCTGACCGTTTCGATCGTCATGCCCAGAACATCGGCGATCTGACCGCGCGTCAGGGGAAGATCGAAGCGGACCGGCGCGTCGGGACATGCGCTGCACGCCTTCTCCCCCAGGCGGCCCGCGACATCGACGAGAAAACCGGCCAGCTTCTCGCTCGCCGACTGCCGCGCCAGCACCAGCATCCGCCCGCGCGCCTCGTTCAACGACGCGAAGGTGCGCTGGAGAAGCAGATGCTCCATGCGCGGATGCTCTTCCAGGACATTCTGGAACGCCGCGCGGGGAAACACGCACAGTTCGGCGTCGCTCAACACCACGGTCGTGAAATCCGTCACCCCGGCATAGGGCTGACCGAAGAAATCCGCCTGGTACAGCAGGCCCACGATCTGCTCGCGACCGTCCGCCGTCCCGGCCACCAGTTTCAGCACGCCCGACAGGACGTTGCCGCACACCACCGCCTCGTCGCCGCTCCAGGCCACCGTCTGCCCCCGAGCGACATGGCGACGTTGGCCGAGGTCGTTCAGCGCCTTCAACTCGCGATCGTCGAGGCTGCCGCACAGTGCATGATCGCGGACGGCACAATCCGCGCAAATCTTGGTCTGGATCATGGGACCCAGTGTAGCAGGGAGAGATGAATGTGTCGCCCGTCCGCCCGTCAACGCTTTGAAATTTGACCGCGATCAAATCCGGACTTGTCCGTGGTCAAGTCGGCTCGGGATCTGCGGATTTACGTCCTCCCTCACACCCTGTCGTGACAAAGGAGGTTCGGGGAATGACGATCGTAAAAAACGCGGCATTGGCGCTGGGGGCGATGTCCGCCGCCACCGTCGCGGTTCCCGCCATGGCACAGACCGCCGAGGCGCCCAATGCCCCGCCCCGCATCGGCATCGCGGCCGGTGACGTGCTGGTGCGCGTGCGCGCGATCACGGTCGTGCCGAACGAGGATTCGGGCGGCATCACCCCCGCCTTTCCACAGGAACGGCTATCCGTCGGCAACGCGGTCATGCCCGAACTGGACGTGACCTATATGGCGACCGACCATATCGGCTTCGAACTGATCGCCTCGACGACCAAGCATACCGCCAAGGGGACGAGCGGCACGACCGGCGGCATCGGCAAGCTGGCGACGACCTGGGTCCTGCCGCCGACGCTGACCGCGCAATATCACTTCGCACCGGCCAGCCATGTGCGTCCCTATCTCGGCGCGGGCATCAACTACACGATCTTCTGGAACGAGAAGGCATCCGACGGGCTACAGGCCGCCGTCGGCACGACCCGCGTCCACATGAAGGACAGCTTCGGCTGGGCGGCGCAAGCCGGGGTCGACATGGACATCACGCCGAAGGTCTTCCTGAATCTCGACGTCAAATATATCGACATCGACACGCGCGTTCAGCTCGACACCGCCGCAGCCGGCACCCAGAAGGTAAAGCTCGGCCTCGACCCGCTGGTGTTCGGCGTCGGCCTGGGCATCCGTCTCTAGGTCACTCCGGGGGCATGCGGTGGTGGACACCATCACGTCCTTATGTCCCCCGGAAGTCGGGCACTTGGCTATCGGCTCCGACATGACTGTCTCGGACGCTCCCGACGCACGCCGAGCGGTGGATCGCGGCGGCCAAGCGGTTGAAAAGCGTACCATCGCATGCCCGCCATGTCAGCGTCGCTAGGGTGACACAGCCATCCCCCCTAGAACGGAAAAATGATCTGCTGGCGAACCGCCGGTGCGGATAGCTTGCCTAACCGCTGCGCAACATATGCTTTTCCCCTAATTCCCATCTTATCGATAGGATTATACCTGCACCGATGGCCCGGTGCATGAGGGAGACTGGGATGAGCCCGATCCGATTCCACGATCCGCCCGCCGGGGCGACGCATCCGACATACTGACCGCTAACGACCGCGCCGCCGGGTAACGCACGGCCTATTCGAGCGACGGTTCCGCCCCATGCCGGCCGCGATTGGCGCGTCCGCACGGGAAGGAACGCGCCCGCGATCGATCGTCAAAACCATAAGAAAGCCAATCCATGAAAAGGGGATTTCCGGCAAAGATGGCGCTCGCCCATCGCCGCCGCTACCTGCTGCTCTGCGCCACCGCGCTGCTGCCCTCGGGTGCCGCCGCGCAGGTCGTTCTCGCCAGCAACGATGTATCGGCAAAGGCGGAGGCGACTGCGCCAAGCACCGATGCCCGAGCGGCCGACGCCGTGGATGATTCCGCCGGAGAGATTCTCGTCACCGCACGACGGCGCGAAGAGCGGGCGCAGGATGTGCCGATCGCGCTCAGCGTGGTCGGCGCGGAGCAGCTCGGGATCCGTGGCGACTATCGGCTGGATCAGGTGCAGCAACTGGTGCCGTCGCTCCAGGTCTTCAGCTTCAATCCGCGTAACACCAACATCAACATCCGCGGGCTCGGCTCCAATGTCGCGCTGACCAATGACGGTCTGGAGAATGGCGTCGGCGTCTATATCGACAATGTCTATTATGGGCGCGTCGGACAGAGCCAGTTCGACCTCGTCGATCTCGATCGGGTCGAAGTGCTGCGCGGACCGCAGGGCACGCTGTTCGGCAAGAACACCACCGCAGGCGCGATCAACATCTCCAGCCGCCTGCCGCAATTCCAGTGGCACGCCGACGGACAGGCCGACATCGGCAATTACGATTATCGACAGGTGCGCGGCTCCGTCACCGGTCCGTTGATCGACGGCCTGGCTGCCTTTCGCCTGAGCGCCGCCTATACGCGCCGCGACGGCTTTCTCTACGACACGACGACGCGGCGCCGCGTCCATGATTATGAGAATGCCACGGTGCGCGGCCAGTTGCTGCTGACGCCCGCCCCCGCCCTGACCATCCGCGTCATCGGCGACTGGGGCCAGCAGGACCAGTCCTGCTGCATCAACGTGCCGGTCCGGACCTTCTCGGCCTATGACAATGGCGCCCCCATCGCGAACAATTTCCTGCAGAGGCTGGCGCGTTTCCCGAATTATACGCCGCTGCCGATCGATCCTTTCGCCCGCCGGACCGACGCCAATTCGCCGTTCCAGGCGAATATGGACACATGGGGCGTGTCGGGTCAGGTCGATTATGATCTTGGCGGTGCGGCGCTGACCTCGATCACGGCGGTGCGGCAATGGAACTGGTTCCCGCGCAATGACGGCGACCTGACCGCGCTGTCGATCAACGTGCAGGGCCATATCCTCAATTTCCAGCGCCAGTTCAGCCAGGAGTTGCGGCTCGCCTCCACCGGCTCTCGCACGGTCGACTGGCTGTTCGGCGTCTATTACTTCCAGCAGGTGGTGCGCGGCTATGGCCGCACCGAATTCGGGCCGGATGCCGCGCTCGCGCTGTTCCCATCGGACAATCAGACGGTCGCGAGCATCGCCACCAACGGCCTGCTCTCCGGCGCCCGGTCCGATCCGCATACCAAGAGCGGGGCATTCTTCGGCCAGGCGACCTGGCATATTAGCCCCGCGCTCAGCCTGACCGGCGGTCTCCGCTACACCCATGAAGAGAAATGGGGCAGCTACGCCAACGACCTTCTCTTCGCGCAGCCGACCACCGGGCTGACCGCAGCACAGATCGCGCGCGTCGCCGCGATCCGCAACGCGTTGACCCCGGTTCAGGCCTTTTCGGTCGACACCGACGACGACAGCGTCTCGGGGCTCGCCACGCTGGGGTGGAAGCCGGTGGAGGACGTGCTGGTCTACGCCACCTATTCGCGCGGCGCGAAGTCGCAGGGCCTGAACCTCACCAATCTCCCCGCCGGGATCGACCCGGTCATCCGGCCCGAAACGGTCGACAATTTCGAGGTTGGGCTGAAATCGCAATTCCTCGACCGACGCGTGACGCTCAACCTGGCTGCCTATCAGACCAACGTGCATGATTATCAGACGACGATCGTGCAGCAGGTGATCGGCACCAACACCTATATCAATTACATCGCCAATATCCCCAAGGTCCGCTCGCGCGGGTTGGAGGGCGATCTGGCGGTCCGCGCCGCCGACTGGCTGAGCCTGACCGGCTCGATCGCCTATACCGACGCGACCTATCGCGACTATCCCAACGGCCCGACACCGGTGGAGGCGCTCAACCCGACCGCCGCCAGTCCCGGCGGGTCGCCGGTGCGCGATTTCACGGGCGAGCGTCTGGCGGGCGTGCCCAAATGGGCGGCCTCGGTCGGCGCCGACGTGACCCGCACGATCGGCGGCGGCGCGGAAGCCTATCTGCACGGCGACTGGTCGTACCGCTCCTCCTACTACACCGTCGCCAGCAACAGCCGATACGGGCTCGTCCCCGGCTATGGCCTGGTCAATGCGCGTGCCGGCCTCCGGCTGGGCGAGGACGGCCGCTACGACCTGTCGGTCTGGGCGCGCAACCTGTTCGACAAAGATTATTTCCAGACCTTGAACGTCGTCAATTACGGGCTCGTCTCCGCCATTCTGGGCGATCCGGGCACCTATGGCGCGACGCTCAAGGTCCGTTTCTGACGGAGACGGCGATGGCCAGCATTCCCTTCGATGACGTACGCGCCCCGCGCGACCAAGGCTCCGTCGAACGGAGCGACGGCGCGGCGGCGAACCGACTGATCGGCTTTGGATCGCTTGCCATTCCGCTGGCGGGTGCTGGCCTTCCGCTCGCGCTGTTCGTGCCGCAGCTCTATGCCAGCCATTTCGGGCTGTCGCTGGCGACGATCGGCTTCATCTTCTTCCTCGGCCGCTTCTGGGACGTGGCGGCGGATCCGATCGTCGGTACGCTATCGGATCGCACCCGCAGCCGCTTCGGGCGACGAAAGCCTTGGATCGCGGCCGGCGGCCTGCTGTTCGGAATCGGCTCGGCGCTGCTGTTCTTCCCGCCCGCAACCGTCGCACCGCTTTATCTGGGTGCGGCCCTCTTCGTCTTCTACGCGGGCTGGACGATGATCGAAATTCCCTTCTCCGCCTGGGCAGGGGAGTTGTCGGATGCGTATCATGAGCGCACGCGCATCGTGACCTACAAGCAGACCATGTCCGCCATCGGTCTGTTGCTCGTTCTGATCCTGCCGACGTTGATCGAGCAATGGCGCCCGGCGGACGGCGTGCTGAAGCTGCACGCCACAGGCCTTTTCGTCCTGGGGACCCTGGCGGTTGCTCTGCCACTGGGCCTGAACGCGATAGCCGAGCCCCCGGTCGCCGCCCTGCCCACCCATCGCATCGGCTTCTGGCGGACGGCGACGGTCGTCTTCCGAGACCGGTTGCTGCTGCGCGTGCTCGCCTCCGACCTGGCGGTGACCGCGGGCCAGTCGATCCGCGCTGGGCTGATCGCCTTCTTCTGCGTCAGCTATATGGGACTGCCGCAATGGGCGAGCGGGCTCTATCTGCTGCAATTCGTCTTCGGCGTTGCCGCCGGGCCGCTCTGGCTGGCGATCGGGCGACGGCTGGGCAAGCGCGAGACGGCGATTGCCGGCGAACTGGCGCAAGCGGCGATCAACATCGCCTTGCTCGCGGTCTTCCCCGACATGCTGTGGCTGTTGATCGCGCTGGCGGTGGCGCAGGGGCTGACCCAGGGGTCGGGCAACCTGATGCTGCGCGCGATGGTCGCCGATGTCGCCGACGCGCACGAACTGGCGACGGGGCACAACCGCACCGGCCTGTTCTTCTCGGTGTTCAGCCTGGCGACCAAGGCGGGTCCCGCGATCGGCATCGGCCTCGCGCTCCCCCTGCTCGCCTGGCTGGGCTTCCAGCCCAAGGGGCATAGCGCGCCCGCCGCGCTGGAAGCCCTCAAATACGTCTTCGCGCTCGGCCCCGCCGTCGCGCACATCATCTCGGCCGCGCTGATCTGGCATTTTCCGCTCGACCAGACCCGCCACGCCGCGATCCGCCGCGCACTCGATGCGCGTGCGGCCACCGTTCCCGTCGAAGCCTGAAGGAGTGTGTGACATGACCGTGATCCAGCACCAATTCTACAATGCCGCCGACACCCAGAACCCGCTCGACATCGTGCCCGTCGCAGGGCGGATCGGGGCCGAAATCCGCGGCGTCGCGCTATCCGGCGATCTCGACGACCCGACCGTCGACGCGATCAAACAGGCGCTCGGCCGCCACAAGGTGATCTTCTTCCGTGGCCAGACGCATCTCGACGACGAGACGCACGAAGCCTTCGCCGCACGGCTGGGCGAGCCGCTGGCGCATCCCACCGTCCCGGTGGCGGAAGGGTCGCGCTTCCTGCTCGAACTCAACTCGCGCGAGGGCGAGGCGGCATCGCAATGGCATACCGACATCACCTTCCTCCCCGCCTTCCCCGCCGCATCGATCCTGCGCGCGCTGGTGATCCCACCGGCGGGCGGCGACACGCTATGGGCCAATGCCGTCGCCGCCTATGACGGGTTGCCCCCCGCGCTCAAGGCGCTGGTCGACGATTTGCGCGCGGTGCATACCAACGCCTATGACTATGCCACCGCCAGTCCGGAGGCATCGTCGGAGGCGATCCGCCGCCACCGCGAGATTTTCGCCTCCACCGTCTATGAAACGGAGCATCCGGTGGTGCACATCCATCCGGTGACCGGCGAAAAGGCGCTGCTGCTGGGCAATTTCGTCAAGAGCTTCGTCGGCCTCAACCGCGACGATTCCAACCGCGTGTTCCAGATTCTGCAGGATCAGGTCACCAAGCCCGAGAACACGGTGCGATGGCGCTGGCAGCCTGGCGACGTGGCGATCTGGGACAATCGCGCGACGCAGCACCGGGCGATCGCCGACTTCGGCAAACAGCGGCGCCACCTGCGCCGCGCGACGATCGCGGGATCGGTCCCGGTAGGCCTGAACGGCGCCTCCAGTCGTGCGCTGAAGCCCGAACCCCTGCTCCAGGCGGCGGAGTGAAGACCGCTGCCGATGTCTCCCAAGCAGAGACATCGGCAGCTTATTCCATCGGTTGCATGCATAGACTGCAATCGACGGGCTGCACTTCGAACGCAACTTGCCGCAGCCGAAACGTTATCTCCTGCTGAAAGGGCCGCTCGGCCCGCCACGGCAAGGGAATAGCGGACTATGGCCAGGACGATCGCCGATATGTTGAACGACACGCTGGTCGAGGCCGGCGTGTCGCGTATCTGGGGTGTGACGGGCGACAGCCTCAACGGCTTCAACGACAGCATGCGCCGGTCGGGCAAGATCGCCTGGATGCACGTCCGCAACGAGGAAGCGGGCGCCTTCGCCGCCGGGGCCGAGGCGGCGGTGACGGGCGAACTGGCGGTGTGCGCGGGCAGTTGCGGGCCGGGCAATCTGCACCTCATCAACGGGCTGTACGATTGTCACCGCAATCATGTGCCGGTGCTGGCGATCGCGGCGCATATCCCGTCGAGTGAGATCGGGCTGCGTTATTTCCAGGAAACGCGCCCGACCGAGTTGTTCCGCGAATGCAGCCATTTCTGCGAAATGGTGCAGGACGCGCGCCAGATGCCCGAGCTTCTGCACCGGGCGATCCGCACCGCCATCGGACAGCGCGGAGTCGCGGTGCTGGTCATCCCCGGCGACGTCGCGTTACAGCCCGCGCCCGAGACGCGCGCGGTGGCCTTCGCGCCGCCCGCAACGCCCCGGCTGGTGCCGCAGCAGGAGGATCTGGCCAGGATCGCCGCGCTCCTCGACCAATCCCGAGCGGTCACGCTGCTATGCGGTTCAGGCACCGCCGGCGCGCATGATGAGGTCGTGGCGCTGGCCGAAGCGCTCCAGGCGCCAATCGTCCATGCCTATCGTGGTAAGGAATGGATCGAATACGACAACCCCTATGACGTCGGCATGACCGGGCTGATCGGCTTCTCGTCGGGCTATCACGCGATGATGGAGTGCGACACGCTGCTGATGCTGGGCACCGACTTCCCCTATCGCAATTTCTACCCCGACAAGGCGAAAGTGGTGCAGGTCGATCGCGACCCGAGCGCGCTGGGGCGGCGCGTGCCGCTGGATCTGGCCATCGTCGCCGATGTGAAGGAAGTGGCCAGCGGCCTGCTCCCCCTGATCCGGGGGGGACGCGACAGCGCTTTCCTCGACAAGGCGCGGGCGCATTATCGCGATGCCCGCAAGGGGCTGGACGACCTCGCCACCCCGCGCACCGGGGAAAAGCCGCTTCATCCGCAATATGTCGCGACGCTGGTCGATCGGATCGCGGCGGAGGACGCGGTGTTCACCGCCGATGTCGGCACGCCCGCCGTCTGGGCCGCGCGCTATCTGACGATGAACGGTCGGCGGCGGATCGTCGGATCGTTCAACCACGGATCGATGGCCAATGCCCTGCCCCAGGCGCTGGGCGCACAGGGCGCGTTTCCGGGGCGGCAAATCATATCGCTGTCGGGCGATGGCGGGCTGTCCATGTTGATGGGCGACATGCTGACCGCGGTGCAGATGGCGCTGCCGATCAAGATCGTCGTCTTCAACAACTCGACGCTGGGCTTTGTCGAACTGGAGCAGAAGGCATCGGGCTATGTCGACACCAATGTCTCGCTCGACAATCCGGACTTCGCCGCGGTGGCGCGCGAAATGGGCTATTTCGGCGTCCGCGTCGCGCGATCCGATGCGCTGGAACAGGCGTTGCGCGACGCCTTCGCGCATGACGGCCCGGCGCTGGTCGATGTGGTGACCGAGGGGTTCGAACTGATCATGCCGCCCAAGATCCAGGCGGAACAGGCCAAGGGCTTCAGCCTCTATGCGGCACGCGCCGTGCTCAGCGGGCGCGGCGACGAGGTGATCGAACTGGCCAAGGCCAATATCTTTCGGTGATCGCCTTGCTGCGCCCGACATGGTCGACCGGAAGGCTGCGCGCGGTGGCATTCGTCGCGCGCTGCACCGGGTCGGCGATGCTTGCTGCGTTGGTGGCGGGCGCGGTGGGGCTGGGCCATCCGATCTGGGCGGTCGCTGGTCCGCAGCCTCGAATTCCAGCTTGCCGGGCGGTTCGAACATTATAGCGACGTCGGCTCGGTCGCGAAGCCGAAGATCGCCGGTGCCTGGGACGTGGTCCGCGGCATCCGCCTGCGCGGCTCCTATGCGGAGGGGTTCAAGGCCCCCAATCTCGAACAGATCAACGCTCGCGTCGTCACCCGCTCGAACAGCCGCGTGGATTATGTGCGGTGCGAAGCGCAATTACGGACCGGCGCGATCAGCTCGTTCGCCAATTGCAGCCAGTCGTTCGCGATCAGCGCGCAGCGTTCGGGCAATCCCGATCTAAAGCCCGAAACGTCGAACACATGGAGCGCAGGCGTCGTACTGGAGCCGCATTTCCTCGACACCGTGATCGGCCGGATCACCCTGACCGCTGATTATTGGAACGTGAAGCAGAAGGGCATTGTCGGCATCTTCGGCGAAGGCAATGCATTGATCGCCGACTATCTGGCGCGTGTCGGCGGCACCACCAACCCCAATGTCGTCCGTCAGGCAGCGACCGCCGACGACATCGCGCTGTTCGCCGGATCGGGGCTCCAGCCCGCGGGCCGCGTGCTCTATGTCAATGATCGCTACGTCAACCTGTTGCCGCAACAGGCGTCGGGCCTGGACCTCGGCTTCGACTGGCGGCTGCCCGATTTCGGCGTGGGGGAACTGACGCTGTCCGCCAATGCCGCCTATCTCCGCCGCTTCTTCCTCGAACCCTCCGATCCGATCCAGGCGCTGATCGACGCGCGCGCCGCCGGCACGATCAACGCCGGAACCAGGATCGCCGACGCGGGTGATCTCGTCCGCCAGAACGGCAAGCCGCGCTGGCGTGCGACCGGAACGGTGACGTGGCGCTATCGCAATTTCCAGATCGGGGGCTTTACCCAATATACCGGCGATGTGGACGATACCGGCCTGATCGATTCGACAGGCGCGGCATGGCTGATCCAGGATCAGATGACCTATAACCTCTATGGCCAGGTCAGCGTGGGCAACAAGCGCGAGGGGCAGTATCGCATGCGGATCGGCGTCAGGAACCTTACCAACGAAAAGCCGCCACTATCGTCGAACGGCTTCCTCGGTTCGCTGTACAATCCCTATGGCCGCTACTGGTACGCCAATATCCAGGCGTCCTTCTGATGCGAATCCATCGTCTGGCGCTGATCGCGCTGCTCGTCCCGTCGCTGCTGGCCGCGCAGGAGGAGGAGCCGCAGACCCGCTCGCCCTCCGGCGGCGACATCGTCGCCTATGACCAGATCCACAAGCCGGTCGTCGGGCGGGGCGGGATGGTCGTCAGCCAGAACAAGCTGGCCGCCGACATCGGCGCGGACATTCTGCGCAAGGGCGGCAACGCGGTCGACGCCGCCGTCGCGGTCGGCTTTGCGCTGGCGGTGACACTGCCGCGCGCGGGCAATGTCGGCGGTGGCGGCTATATGCTCGTCCACATGGCGGCGAAGGACGGCAAGCCCGCGCAGGACATTGCCATCGACTATTATGGCCAGGCCTCCCGCCACACGACCGACGACCTGCTGCTCGGTACGGACGGCAAGGTCGATCCCGCCAAGGTCATGTCGATGAAGGGCGTGGCCATCCCCGGCACCGTCGCGGGGCTGTGGGAGGCGCATCGCCGCTTCGGCTCGCTGCCCTGGGGGACGCTGATCGCCCCCGCCATCGCCATGGCGGAGAAGGGCGTCACCCTGTCCGACGACGAAGCCCAGGCGCAGGCCGCGCAGCGCAAGCTGATGGCCGACGATCCCGCGGCGACGGCCATGTTCTTCAAGCCGGACGGCAGCGCCTATGCACCGGGCGAGACCTTCCGCCAGCCGGACCTCGCCGCCACGCTCAGGACGATCGCCGCCAAGGGTCGCGACGGCTTCTATACCGGTCCGCTGGCCGAACGGATCGCGGCGGGTATCCGCGCCGGTGGCGGCATCATCGATGCGGGCGACCTTGCAGGCTATCGCGCGATCGTCTCCGCGCCGATCTGGTCGAGCTATCGCGGCAAGCGTATCGCCTATATGCCGCCGACCGCCTCAGGCGTCAGCGTCGCCGAGGCGATGAACATCCTCGAAACCTTTCCGGTCGCGCAAGCGAAATGGGGCAGCGTCGCCAACCTGCACCTGTTGTCCGAGACGATGAAGATCGTGTCCGGCGACCGTCGGCTGGTGGGCGGCGGCCCCGATTGGCGCACGCCCGCGCTCGGCCTCGCCAGCAAGGGCTATGCCGCCGAGCGGGCCAAGCTTATCCGCCCGGACAAGTCGCTGGGCAAGGACGATGTCCCCGACGGCAACCCCTATCCCGATGAAAGCCGCGACACGACGCATTTCTCGGTCGCGGACGCGGCGGGCAACGCGGTCAGCAACACCTACACCCTGTCCGCCTCTTATGGTGCGCATGTCGTCGCACCGGGGACCGGCATCCTGCTCAACAATTCCCTCGGCAACCTCGCCTGGGGCCGCCGGGGCACCGCCAGCGAACGGCGCGCGACGCGGCCCGTCGCCAACAAGCGCGTCGGATCGACGATCACCCCGATCATCGTCTTCGACGCCGACCGGCCATGGCTGGTCACCGGAACCCCCGGCGGGGGCTATATCATCGCGACGATGGTGCAGCTCCTGTCGAACGTCATCGACCATGGCCTTAACGTCAGCGAGGCGGCGGAGCGCCCCCGCATCAACCAGGGCGGCGGCGACGCCGCGCTGGAGCTGGAGGAAGGCTTCTCGCCCGACATCGTCCCCCTGCTCGAAGCGAAGGGACACAAGGTCCGCCGCTCGAACACCATGGGTTCGATCCAGTCGATCATGGTCGATGGCGAACGCTTCCTCGGCGCCGCCGACACCCGCCGTCCCGACGCCGCCGCCATAGCCGTTCGCTAGGAGCTCGACATGCACCATATGACCTTGGCCTTCGCTATTCTCGCTGCCACGCCGGCCACCGCCCAGATCGCCGAGCCGCAGCGCCAGGCGATCCTGGCGGACGTGGATGCGCGCGCGCCCGATCTGGCGCGCACCGCACTCGCCATCTGGAACGCCGCCGAGGTCGGCTATCAGGAGACGAAGAGCAGCGCACTGTTGCAAGCCGAGTTGAAACGCGCGGGCTTCTCCGTCACGCCCGGCGTCGCTGGCATGCCCACCGCCTTCGTCGCGAGCTTTCGGCGCGGCAAGGGACCGGTGGTCGGTATCCTAGCCGAATATGACGCCCTTCCCGGTCTCGCCCAGCGCGCGGAGCCGAAGCGCGAGCCGATCGCCGGCCAGGCGGCGGGCCATGGTTGCGGCCACAATATCTTCGGTGCGGCGTCGATCACGGCAGCCGTGGCGGTCAAGGACTGGATGGTCGCCAACCGGATCGATGGTGAGGTCCGCGTCTATGGCTCGCCCGCCGAAGAGGGCGGATCGGGTAAGGTCTACCTCGTCCGCGCCGGCCTTTTCGATGACGTGGATGCCGTCCTCCACTGGCATCCGGGCGACATCAACCAGGTCAGCACCGGGACGAGCCAGGCCAATATCTCGGGCAAGTTCCGCTTTCACGGCCTGTCGGCCCATGCCTCCGCCGCGCCCGACAAGGGGCGTTCCGCGCTGGACGGGGTCGAAGTGATGAACGTCGCGGTGAATTATCTGCGCGAGCATGTGCCGATGACGACACGGATCCACTATGTCGTCACCAAGGGTGGCGAGGCGCCCAATGTCGTCCCCGATTTCGCCGAAAGCTATTACTATGTCCGTCACACCGACCCGCAGGTCGTTCGCGACGTGATGGAGCGCGTCCGCAAGGCCGCCGAGGGGGCCGCGATCGCGACCGGCACGACATCCGAGTTCGAGGCGACCGGCGGCGTCTATTCGATGCTGGCCAGCGAGACGTTGGCGAAGGTGATGGACGCGAACCTGCACGCGGTCGGTGGTGTGCGCTGGACGCCCGAGGAAAATGCCTGGGCCAGCGGGCTTCAATCGACCCTGCCGGTCCGAAAGCCGCTGGAAAGCGCGGCCAGCGTCGCCGCGATCACCGATGCGGACATGGGCGCATCGACCGACGTCGCCGATGTGTCATGGGTGGTGCCGACGATCGGACTCAACGCGGCGACCTGGGTGCCGGGCACGCCCGCCCATAGCTGGCAGGCGGTGGCGGCATCGGGCTTCTCGATCGGTGCCAAGGGCGGCACCGTCGCGGCGAAGACCATCGCGCTGACCGCCGCCGATCTGATGGTCGCACCGCAATTGCTGGCCGATGCCAAGGCCGAACTGATCCGCCGCCGGGGCCCCGACTTCCGATACAAGGCCATGCTCGGCGACCGAAAGCCGCCGCTTGATTACCGCCGTGCGAGCGCCGACCCGCGCTAGAGCGATCAACCACCGCCGCCGCTGCCCGTCCGAAAACACCGAACACCCGTTGCGGGTGCGCAATGAATGATACATGGTATCCCAAGAATCCCCTTACGAGATCGGCCCATGCCCCTGCCCATGAACGCCCTCCCCTCATTCGCCAATCGTCGCGCGCGGCGGGTCGTCGCCGGTCTGGCGGGTGGCCTGTTGATCGCCTTGTCGACGAGCGCCAGCGTCGCGAGGAATGACGGTTATACGGGTTATCTCGCCCCCGGCGAATTCGACGTGACGCAGGTGATCGAGCCCGCGCCGCGCAAGGGCGATCCGCGCTACGATACCGACCGCAGGATTTTCCGGGCGACGCGCGCGCTGGCGGATACCCCGCGCTGGCAATTGGCGACCAACGATGTCGATACCTCGCGGCCCGCGCTGATGCGCGACTTCAGCTGTGCCATTGGTGTCGCGCTGACGCCGGAGAATGCGCCGCTGACGCTCCGGCTGGTGTCGCGCGCCGGAGCCGATACCGCCGGGCAGACCAATATCGCGAAGAATGTCTATCGCCGGGCCCGCCCCTTCCATCAGGACAAGGGAAGGGTGTGCCAGCCGGTCGCGCAGCTTGCCGACAGCTTCGACTATCCGTCCGGCCATACCACCTGGGGCTGGACCTGGGCATTGATCCTCACCGAACTGGCACCCGACCGCGCCGGGCCGATCCTGCGCCGGGGCCGGGCCTATGGCGACAGCCGCTTCGTATGCGGCGCGCATAACGAAAGCGCGGTGGAGGGCGGGATGCTCTCCGCCAGCGCGACCATGGCGCTGGTTCGTACCAAGCCCGCCTACCAACAGGATCTGGTCGCCGCCCGCGAGGAGATCGCCCGGCTGCGTGCCGATCCCGCAAGCCCCAAGCCGCAGGGCTGCGCCGCCGAGGAGTCGCTGATCGCACAGCGCGTCATGCCGAGGCTCGACCGTTGAGGCGCGCCCTTCCCCTTCTCGCGCTGGTCGCCGCCACCGCAAGCGCGCAGGACTATCAGCCGCGCGAGACCTTCGCGCCGTTCGACATGGGTCAGGCCGTCAACCGCTATCGCAGCGCGAACGGCCTGCCCGGCCCCGATTTCTGGCAGAATCGCGCGGACTATCAATTGCGCGTGACCCTCGACCCCGCGACCCGGACGATCGCGGGGACGGCGACGATCACCTACACCAACAACAGCCCCGACACGCTCGACGTGCTGTGGCTGCAGATCGACCAGAATCTCTACAAGCCGGGATCGCGCGGCGGCATGGCGCGTGGCGGTGCCCCGGCGGGTCATACCGATGGCATGGTGATGGAAGCGGTCGGCGTCGCCATCGCCGGCGGCCCGGCGGCAGCGGTGACGCCGCTGGTCAGCGATACCCGCGCGCAACTCCGCCTGCCGACCCCGCTCGCCCCGCATGCCAAGGCGGTGGTGACGATCCGCTATCACTATACCATCCCCGAGGCCTCGGGCGGCCGCACCTCCTGGGGCAAATCGCCGGGCGGCGACATTTACGACATCGCGCAATGGTATCCGCGCATGGCGGTGTATGACGATATTCGCGGTTGGGATACGGCACCCTATCTCGCGCAGGAATTCTATCTCGAATATGGCGATTTCGACTATTGGGTGACGTTGCCCGCGTCGATGCTGATGGCGGGATCGGGCGAGCTCATGAACCCGCGCGAGGTGCTGACCCCGACGCAGGTCGCGCGGTTGGACAAGGCACGGGGCAGCGATGCGACCGTCCCGATCCGCAGCGTCGCGGAAATCGCCGATCCCGCCTCCCGCCCGACGCGCGGCGGTACGCTGACCTGGCATTACCGGATGCAGAATACGCGCGACGTCGCCTTCGCCGCCTCGTCCGCCTTTGCCTGGGACGCCGCGCGCATCCGCCTGCCGAACGGCGGCACGTCGCTCGCCATGTCCTATTACCCGGCCGAAAGCGCGGGGACCGCGCGCTGGGGCCGCTCGACCGAATATGTGAAGGACACGGTCGAGCGATTTTCGGCGCGCTGGTATCCCTATCCCTGGCCCGCCGCGATCAACGTCGCAGGACCGACCAGCGGCATGGAATATCCCGGCATCGTGTTCGACGCACCCGAGGACGCAGGCAAGGAGCTGTTCTGGGTCACCGCGCATGAGATCGGACACAATTGGTTTCCGATGATCGTCGGCTTCGACGAACGACGCCATGCGTGGATGGACGAGGGCTTCAACACCTTCATCGACGTCTATCAGTCGGTTGACTTCAACCACGGCGAATATGGCCCCAAGCGCGATAGCGAATATGCCGAGGGCGGCGGCAATCCGGTCGACGAGATCCTGCCCGTCCTGGCCGACAAGGATGCGCCGCCGATCCTGTCCCGCGCGGATACCGTGATCGAAAAGTGGCGGCATCCGGTCACCTATTTCAAATCGGCGCTGGGCCTGGTCCTGCTGCGCGAACAGATATTGGGGCCGGAGCGCTTCGACCCCGCCTTCCGCCGCTTCATCGCCACCTGGGCCTATCGCCATCCGCAACCCGCCGACTTCTTCCGCGCGATGGAAAGCGAGGCGGGCGAGGATCTCTCCTATTGGTGGCGCGGCTGGTACGCCAACAACTGGCAACTCGATCTGGCGGTGACCGGGATAGAGGCAGCCAAGGACGGTACGCCGCTGGTCCGGGTGGCGTCGCGCGACAAGCTGGTGATGCCCGCGACCCTGCGGGTCGGCTATGCCGATGGCAAGACACGAGACATACGCCTGCCCGCCGAGACTTGGATACGCCAGACATCCACGGCGGTGCCGGTACCGGCGGGCAAGGTGGTGAAGGTCGAGCTCGACCCCGATCACAAACTGCCCGACCGCGACCGGTCGAACAACATCGCCATAGGCTGACGATAGCGAGAGCCCTAGTCGCCTTGACGAGCAGGACACTCCGATCCGAGCCCCCGATCTGCTCCGTTATCGGAGCGATGTGCGGCAGGTCTTGTGTCCTATCGCACTTGGGTTCACCATAGCCCCGCACAAGGCATGGCCGACAGGGCTGGCCGGCAATCGAAACGGGAGGATGTCGATGAGGTTAGTCTGCGCCGCTTTGCTATTGGCGATGGTAGCGGTCCCACCGGCCTTCGCCCAGAACGCGTCCGCCCCCGCTGCGGCGGCCCCTGTCATCGAGGACTTCAAACCCTCCTCGCTCAACCAGCCGGGCCAGTCCTATCCGCAGGTCAATTCGCAAGGCTATGCCCGTTTCCGTATCGTCGCCCCCGATGCCAAGGCGGTGAAGGTCAGCCTGGGGCTTGGCGGGCGGGGCGGCACGGTGCTTACCAAAGGGCCGGACGGTGCATGGGTCGGCACGTCGGAAGGGCCGCTGGACGAAGGTTTCCATTATTATCACCTGACGGTCGACGGCGGGACGTTCAACGATCCGGGTACTTTGAACTTCTATGGCTCGACCCGATGGGAAAGCGGGATCGAGATTCCGGCGCATGATGCGGATTTCTATGCGCTGAAGGATGTGCCCCATGGCCGGGTCGAGCAGATATTGTTCCCCTCCCCCAGTAGCGCGACGCAGCGGCGGGCTTTCGTCTACACGCCGCCGGGCTATGACAAGAATGCGCGGGAGCGCTATCCGGTGCTCTATCTCCAGCATGGCTGGGGCGAGGATGAGACCGCTTGGTCGAACCAGGGCCATGCCAATCTGATCATGGACAATCTGATCGCCGCCGGAAAGACGCGGCCGTTCATCATCGTCATGACCTATGGCATGACCAACGACCTGCGCCCGGGCGCTCCCGGCGGGCTGGCCGCATTCGACATCCGCCCTTTCCAGACCGTGTTGCTGAACGAGCTGATCCCCTATGTCGACGGGCATTTCCGGACCTTGTCCGACCAGCGCCACCGCGCCATGGCGGGCCTGTCGATGGGCGGGTTCGAGACCAAGCTGATCGCGCCCAAGCATCTCGACACCTTCGCCTATATCGGGTTGCTCAGCGGTGGCACCGTCTCGCTGGACGACGTGAAGGCGACGCCGGGTTATCGCGACAAGGTCAAGCTGACCTTTGTCAGCTTCGGCAGCCGCGAGTTGGAGGGCGGACGCAGCGGCCCGCCCGGTGGGCCGCGCAGCGATCCGCGCGCCAATGCGGCGGCGCTCAAGCAGGCCGGACTCAACAGCGTGTTCTTCGTATCCCCCGATACGGGGCATGAATTCCAGACCTGGCGGCGCAGCCTTCAGGCGATGGCGCCGCTGCTGTTCCGCGACTAAGGGTCATGACACGGGCGCGGCACGCCAGCCGCGCTCGCTGCCTTCAGAATAGGCCCTGCGTCCGCAATGCGATCGCATGCACGCTATCGGTGGCGCAGAGGTAAAGCGTTCGCCCGCCGCGCCCGCCAAAGGCGATGTTCGCGCAGGGCTTCGGGGTCGGGATAGTGCCCAGCCGTTCGCCATGGGCGGACCAGATGCCCGCCCCCTCCGCCACCCCGGCATAGACGCGTCCTGCCCGATCCACCGCCAGTCCGTCGGGAATACCTTGGTCCAGTCGCGCGAAGACGCGCCGCCGCGCCAGTCTGCGCCCATCGACCACGTCGAAGGCCAGGATTTCGCGTGGCCCGTCGGGATTCATCGCGCCGCCGGTCTCGCTGATATACAAGGTGCGGCCATCGGGTGAAAAGACGATGCCGTTGGGCTGGTCCATCTCGCCCTCGACCTTGGTCAGCGCGCCCGAGGGGTCGATGCGATAGACGAAGCGCCCCGGCTGTTCCGGTTCGGCGCGAATTCCCTCATCCGGCACGGTGATGCCGTAGATCGGGTCGGTGAACCAGACCGCTCCGTCGGGCGCGACCGCCAGGTCATTGGGCGAATTTAGTCGCCTGCCCTGGTACCGATCGGCAAGGACAGTCATCCGGCCATCCGCCTCCTGCCGCACCACGCGGCGAGTGCGATGCTCGCAGGTCAGGAGACGGCCGCGCGCGTCAAAACAATTGCCGTTGGCGTTGTTGGAAGGCGTACGGAACACGCTTGTGCCTTTGGCATCGATACGCAGCATGACGTTGCGCTTCACGTCGCTACAGATCAGCGCACCCCGGCGACGGTCCCAGGCGGGCCCCTCCATCCAGCGCCCACCGCTATGAAGCGTGCGCAAGCGGGCGGCGGGATCGACGATCGCCGCCATGCCGGGCTCGGCGAATGCGGGGCTGGCCAGACCTAGTATGGCCGCCCCCGTCCCGGCCATCATCGTACGGCGGTTGAGGGTCGGGCCGTCATGGCCTGGATCGAGGATAGTCGGCATCGCGAACCTTGTGGAACGGGGGAGGGAACGACCGGGTTCCGCCAGCCGCCAAAGCGGATGATCGACAAAATTCCCGGCGAAGACAAGCGGAAGCCCATGCCCGGTCGATGACGGGCGCGCCTGCGCAATGTCGGACTTTAACGACCCGTCCAAATCGCAGGAATTTCCAACCTTTGCCCGGTGCTGGCGCTTGCTGCGGCCCGCATCCGCTCTACACTTGTTCGACTATAAGCCATCGATACGGGAGTGGAGGAATGACGGACATCGGGGCGGCGATCAGCCGCAGGCAGGCGCTGGCGGGTGCCGCCTGGACAGGCACCGCCATGCTGACGAGCGGCGCGGCGCAGGGCGCGCGACCCGCGGCAGGCCCCCTGGCGCCGCGCCCGCCCATGGGATGGAACAGCTGGAACAGTTTCGCCACCACCATCACCGAGGCACAGGCGCGCGAGACTGCGGCGATCATGCGCGAGAAGCTGCTGCCCTTCGGCTATGACGTCTTCACCGTCGACATTCAGTGGTATGAGCCCGAGGCGTCGAGCTATACCTATAATGCCGAGCCGGTGCCCGCGATGGACGGCTATGGCCGGTTGATCCCCGCACCCAACCGCTTTCCGTCCAGCGCGGACGGATCGGGCTTCACCAGGCTAGCGGCCGATGTCCATGCCATGGGGATGAAGTTCGGCATCCACCTGATGCGTGGCATTCCGCGTCTGGCGGTGAAGAAGAACCTGCCGATCCTGGGTACCCGCTACCGCGCCGCCGATATTGCCGATACCGACAGCATCTGCACCTGGAACCCCGACATGTACGGGGTCGATATGACCAAGGCGGGCGCGCAGGCCTATTATGACAGCGTCTTTGCGCTGTACGCCTCATGGGGCGTCGATTTCGTCAAGATGGACGATATGAGCCGCCCCTATGACGCCCATGCGCCCGAGATCGAGGCGGCGCACAAGGCGATCGGGGCCACCGGCCGCCCGATGATCCTCAGCCTGTCGCCAGGCGAAACCCCGGTCCTTCGCGGCCCCCATGTCCGCCGCTTTGCGCAGATGTGGCGCATCTCGGACGATTTCTGGGACGAATGGGCGATGCTGGAGGCGCAGTTCACCCGATTGGAAAACTGGACGCCCTATCGCGGGCCCGGCTCCTGGCCCGATGCCGACATGCTCCCGCTCGGGCGGCTGGCGCTCGGCAAGCGCGATACGAAATTCACGCCCGACGAGCAGAAGACGCTGATGACCCTATGGTCGATCGCGCGCTCGCCGCTGATCATGGGCGGCGACCTGCGCTATCTGGACGCGCCGACGCTGGCGCTGTTGACCAACCGCGCGGTCCTGTCAGTCAACCAGGCCTCGACCGACAATCAGCCGCATTTCGTGGAGGATGGCGCGCGCATCTGGTCCGCCAAGCCCGAGGGAGCCGCCGCCGACCGTTACCTCGCGCTGTTCAACACGACCGACAAGCCCAGGCAGGTCGGCCTCGCATTGCATCATCTGGGCCTGTCGCGGGAGATAGGCGTGACCGATCTATGGAGCGGCGCCTCCCTCGGCAGGGCCAAGGGCCGCTTTGCCCAGACCCTGCCCCCGCATGGCGCGGGACTGTACCGGCTTCGGGCGTGACGTCCGGGGGGCGGCGATCGGTTCGCCGCCCCCGCCCCTTAATGCACCGCCGGAACCACCCCCTTGGGTGCAGCGGACAGGCGGCGGATCAGATCGGTTTCCGCCTGGCGATAGGGTTGGCCATCGGCGCGGAACACCTCGTGGAACCAGATGGTCGGCTCCTCCAGCACATAGGGTTTCTTCCAACTGTCCCAAGGCAGCCGCGTCTGCGTCTTCCCATCGACGAAGCCCCAGTTCATCATCGCGATATTGTAGCGCTTGGCGATGGGCAGCGACCCGTCGAAGGTCGATCCGTTGCCGCGCGCCATATATTCGGTGCACAGGATCGGCCGCTTATAAAGCTGCAACTGCTTTACCCGCCGCTCGAAGGTTTCGGGCCAGCTATAGTCGTGGAAGGTGATGACGTCGGACTGCGACAATTGCAGCCTGTCCATCGCCGAGTTGCGTCCGCCCGGCGTCCAATCGTCGCCCTGCCACACGCCGGAGGTCAGCGGCTGCGAGGGTTCGACCGCGCGCGCCCAGTCGAACACCTGCGCCAGCATCGCGCGAACCAGCGGCTCCTTGCCCTCCTGCCCCTTATACTGGTCGGCGCCATTGTCGGGCTCGTTCCACAGGTCCCAGCCCAGGATACGGGGATCGTCCTTGAACGCACCGATCACGCCCTGGACATAGCCGCGATATTTGGGCCATTTCGCGCGGTCGCGCAGCCCCGCCATGCCCGGCCCCTGCACCCAGCCCGAATTGTGGACGCCGGGGATCGGCGGATGCTGCGGCCCCAGCTTGGGATCGGGGTCCCAGCAGCTATCGAACAACACGAAGAGCGGACGGATGCCGTGGCGCTGGGCGATGGTGAGGAATTCGTCGATGCGGCGCTTGAAGCCTTCCGGGTCCTGCGCCCAAAGCTGGTCGTGCAGGAACACGCGCATCGTGTTCATGCCGATCCCCTGGGCGAGGCCCAGTTCGTAGTCGATCCGCTTGGGATCCCAGGTCTCGGCCTGCCACATCTCAAGCTGGTTGATCGCGCTGGCGGGCGTGTAATTGGCCCCGACCAGCCAGGGCTGCCGGTCATACCAGCTCTTCGCCTGCGCCTCGCTCCAGCGGGCCCGCGCCTCGGCAGGCGCGCAGGGCATGATCGCGACCAGCGCGATTCCCGTCAGCAGCCGCATTCTCATCCCGTTCCTCCCTAATGGTCTGATTTGTTTTGCCGAGGTTAGCCAAGAAATCGCTGACTTTCCAACATATTATATGGCTTTCAGGGGTTGATGAACCGATCGCCGCTCTGTAGCAGCCTTTCGCAAAGCCCGTGAAAAAGTCGGACTTATCAATATTTTGTCAGGAGAGGATCATGCGGCAGCTTATGGCTATGACCGTATCGGCACGGGGTTCGGCATCGGTTTCGCTTCTCGCGCTCGTCATGGCGGCCCCCGCCATCGCGCAGGAGGCCCCCAAGCCCGTCGGCGCGGCCGACCAGAGCGTCAGCCCCACCACCCCCCCCCCCCCCCAACAGGCCGCGCCCGTCGAAGGGGGTGAGATCGTTGTCACCGGCCTGCGCCGCAGCCTGGCCTCCGCCCAGGCGATCAAGCGCAATGCCGAGGGGATCGTCGATGCAATCGTCGCCGAGGATATCGGCAAGCTGCCCGACGTGACCGCCTCCGCCGCACTGGCCCGCGTCACCGGCGTTCAGGTCAACCGCGCGGCGGGCGAAGCAGCGCAGGTCCAGATCCGCGGCCTGCCCGACATCTCCACCACCTATAATGGCCGCGAAATCTTCACCGCCGAGAACCGCTTCGTCGCGATCCAGGATTTCCCGGCGGGCGCGGTGCAGGCGCTGGAGGTCTATAAGTCCGGCACCGCCAACCTGATCGAGGGCGGGATCGGCGGACAGGTCAATGTCCGCTCGCGCCGTCCATTCGACTTCGACGGATTCGAGCTGTCGGGTTCGCTCAACGGGGTGCATTGGCAGCAGAGCCAGAGCGTCGACTACAACGGCAATATCCTCATCAGCGACCGCTGGAACACCGGCATCGGCGAGATCGGCGTGCTCGTGAACGCCGCGATGACCAACATCGACTATCTGGACTCGACGCGCGAGGTCGATCGGTTCGTCACCCCCGCACCGGGCGACGCGGCCGATGCGTTCGGCTTTACCCGGCCCAACGGCAATGGCCTGTTCTATGGCAGCGGCAACCGCTGGCGCCCATCGGTCAATGCCGCGATCCAGTGGAAGCCCGCCGAGCGGCTGGAAATCTATGTCGACGGGCTGTTCCAGGGCTATCGTGCCGAGGACCGCAATCACTGGCTGTTCGTGCCGACCTTCGGGGCGAACGCGCAATATACCAATGTCGTGCTGCGGGGCGACGGCAGCAATGCGGCGAACAGCATGACGGTCAGCGGCGCCAACGCGCCAGACGGCTATGACGGCTTCACCCGCGCGCGCACCGACACCTATCAAATTGCGGGCGGTGCGATCTGGTCGGGCGATCGGCTGAAGCTGACGACCGACCTCGCCTACACGAACAGCCGCTATACCGAGCATCAGGCCAATATCGACTATGCCTTTGCCAGTTCGCCCACGCGCAACGTCGCCTTTGACATCAGCGGCAACCATGGCGGCGGCGCGTTCGAGTTCGTGAACTTCAACGCCGCCGATCCGGCCAATTATCTGCTGCGCGGCCTGTTCGACCGCCAGTTCCGTGCCGAGGGTCAGGATGTGCAGGCGCGGGTCGATGCCGAGTATGAAACCGGCATCCCGTTCCTGCCCCGCATCCAGGCCGGGTTCCGCTTCAACGACCGCGATGCCGCGCGGTACAACGGACAGCGTTATCAAAGCCTGCTCGACCGTGGCATCGGCTATGGCCAGTTGCCGGTCACGATCGCACCCATCACGCGCGGTTTCCGCTTCGACCAGGCACAACGCGATACGGTGTTTCCCGGTGCGACCTTCGACAGCGTGTTCGCCAATCTCGACGCGCTTCGCGGGATCGCGGGCTTCCCGGAAGGCGACGTGCCGTTCAACGAGCAGGAGACGTTCACCGCGAACGAGCGCGCCTATGCCGGTTATGCTCAGCTCCGTTATGCGGTGAATCCCGGCATCCCGATCGACGGCAATCTGGGCGTGCGCGTCGTGCGCACGCGCACGCGGGTGAACGGCAATACCTATGACGCCGCGACCAACGCCTTTACGCCGGTGGCGCAGACCAACGAATATACCGATTACCTGCCCAACGCCTCGCTCCGGGCAGAGCTGACCCGCACGCTGCAACTGCGCCTCGCCTATACCCAGACGCGGACGCGGCCCAACTTCATCGATCTGAATCCGTCGAGCGTCATCGGCACCGCGCCGCTGGCCTGTACGCCGGTCGCGGGTGATCCGACGACGGGGCCGGACGCGCCCAACTGCATCATCGACATCAGCAGCGGCAATCCGAACCTGCGCCCGCTGACCTCGAACAATTACGACTTGTCGCTGGAATGGTATTTCTCGCGCACCGGGTCGCTGACTGCCGGGCTGTTCCGCCGCGACGTCGACAACTTCATCTTCCGCAACACGGTGCTGACCGAGATTGCGGGCCAGCCCGACCGCCGCGTCAACGCCCCCAGCAATGGCGGCAAGGGGCGTATCCAGGGGCTGGAGGCGTCGTTCACCGGCTTCCTCGACATCGACGCGCTGCCCGAATGGGCGCGTGGCTTCGGGATGCAGGCCAATTACACCTATCTCGACGCCGCGACCGAGTTGCAGCCCGCCTTCCAGGACCGCCTGCCGGGGCGGCAGTCCTTCCCCGGCGTCTCCAAGCACGCCTTCAACCTAGTGGGTCTCTACGAGCGGCCGGTCTTCTCGGCGCGCCTGGCCTATAATTGGCGGTCGCGCTTCGTGATCGAATATCAGGATCTGCAGAACGGCTTCCTGTCGCCGCTCTATCAGAAGGCCCTGGGGGTGATGGACTTTTCCGCCACCGTCACGCCGACGAAGAATGTGACGGTCGCGTTCGATGTACTCAATCTGCTGGGCACGCCGGTTCGGACCGAGCGGAGCTACAACGCCGCCGGGGACAGCTATCCGTTCCAGGTGCGCTATATCGAGCGGACCTATTCGCTGGGCGTGCGGTTCCGTTTCTGATCGGGGAGGATGACGATGAAGCTGTTGCGAACCCTTGCCGCCGCCGGTGCGCTCGCCCTGACGCTGGCGGGCACGGTCACCGCCCGCAATCCGCAATTCCAAGGAGCGGATCCCCATGCGGTCATGATCGGCCGGGAACTATGGGTATTCCCCACCGGCGGGCCGGGGGGAAGCTGGGCCGCCGACCGGTTCGGCGCCTTTTCCAGCCGCGACCTCAAGACATGGCGTCCGCGTGGCGAATTGATCCGGCGCGACCAGATCGGCTGGATCAAGGATGACGGCGCGCCCGAGCATTTCCTCTGGGCCCCCGGCATCGCGACCCGGAACGGGAAATATTATCTCTATTATTCGGTCGGTCCGCAAAATCCGACCCCCAGCCGGATCGGCGTTGCGGTGGCCGACCGTCCGGCGGGCCCGTACCGTGATAGCGGACGCCCGTTGATCACCGGCGACAAGGGGTTCGAGGCGATCGACCCAATGGTCTTCCCCGATCGCAGGTCGGGCAAAATCTATCTCTATGCGGGTGGCAGCGCGGGCTCGACCCTGCGCGTATGGGAATTGAAGCCCGACATGGTCACCGTCGCCCGCGAGGTGAAGGTTCCCAACCCGCCGCAATTCACCGAAGGCGCCTTCATGCATGAGCGGAACGGTGTCTATTATCTATCCTACAGTCATGGGCGCTTCAACGGCCCGGACTATTCGGTCCATTATGCCACGGCCCCCTCGCCCATCGGGCCGTGGCGCTATCGCGGTGCGATCCTGACCAGCGACGATCGGCATCAGGGGCCGGGGCATCACAGCTTCGTGAAGACGCCCGATGGCCGCTGGCTGATCGTCTATCACCGCTGGGACCGCGCACCGGGACCGGGGCCGTTTCAGGGCGAGCGCGTCGTCGCGATCGACCGTATCACCTATGCCCCGGACGGCACGATCCGCCCGGTGCGGATGACCGACGCGGAGGCGCCCGTGCTGGCCTCGGCACGCCGACGCTGATCGCCAGGAACGCGACCTTTCGCCACCCATGCGAAAGGTCGCGATTTAAACTTCCATTAACCATCTGAATAAATTCCGAAATCGGAATTTCGGCATCGCATCCCGCTTCACCATGGTTTCGGCCTTCGCATAAGGGGGAGGTCACGAGCGCATGCGCGAAGACTCATGGCTGGCCCTCCCCGCCCATCCCCCGACCGGGGGTGGACACATGACGGGAGGAACAGGCCGTGCAGATCGAGATCATCGCCAAGTCGAACCGCGCCACCACGACGACCAGCGCCGACGTCGTCGAACTCAATACCCCCAGCATCGTCCGGTTGAACCTCGATCGCTCGCAAGTGGCGGCGATGGAGCGGGACGGCGATGACCTGATCCTCCGGCTGACCGATGGCAGTACGCTGCGCATCGATCATTTCTATCAGCAGCAACAGGGGGTAATCAGCGATCTGGTCCTGCGCGACGATCAGGGTGCGCAGTGGCTGGCCCATCCGGCGGCCACGGGCGCGGGCCGTTTCACCACGCTCGGCAATCTCGACGAGCTGCTCGGCGCCGGCGCGGGCGTGGAGGGGGCGAGTTCCTCGTTCATCCTGCCTGCGGTGCTGGGCGTGGCGGGGGTCGGCGGCTTGGTCGCGGCGGTATCGGGCGGCGGCAATGGCGGCAACCGGACTCCCGAGCCCACGGTCGATACGCAGGCCCCGGGCCGCCCCGCCGCAAGTTTCTCCACCACCGGCAGCAGCGTCAGCGGCACCGGCGAACCCGGCGCGATCGTCCGCGTCGTCGATGCGGCAGGCAATGTGATCGGCACCGGCACGGTCGGCGCGGATGGCAGCTTCAGCGTGCCGGTCAACCCGCCCCAGACCAACGGCCAGCCCGTCACCATCACCCAGTCCGATCCGGCGGGCAACGTCTCCCCAGGGCTAAGCGTCAGCGCGCCCGACATGACGCCCCCCACCGCGCCGATCGCGACGCTGGACGGACAGGGCACGACGATCACCGGATCCGGAGAGGTGGGCGCGACCGTCACGGTGCGCGACGCCGCCGGACAGATACTGGGTACCGCCGTGGTCGGCGCGCAGGGCAGCTACTCCCTGACCCTGACGACGCCGCAGACCAATGGCGGCACCCTGACCGTGACGCAGACCGACGCGGCCGGCAATGTCTCACCCGAAACCACGCTGATCCCCGCAGACACCACCGCGCCCGCCGCGCCGGCCGTCACGCTCGGTGAGGGCGGCACCGCCATCACCGGCACGGGCGAGCCCGGCGCAACGGTGCAGATCACCGGGCCCGGCGGCCAGACACTGGGCAGCGCCACGGTCGGCACGGACGGCAGCTTTACCGCGCCGCTCCCCACAGCGCAGGCCAATGGCGAGACGCTGAGCGTCACCCAAACAGACGCGGCGGGCAACGTCTCCCCCGCCGCAACCGTCACCGCCCCCGACACCACCGCGCCGCTGGCCCCGACCGCCACGATCAATACGCAGGGCACCAGCATTACGGGCACCGGCGAGGCAGGCGCGACCGTCACCGTGCGCGACGCGGCGGGCCAGACGCTCGGCCAGGCGACCGTCGATGCGCAGGGCAACTACACTGTCGCCCTGACCAGTCCTCAGGCCAATGGCGGCACGCTGTCCGTGACGCAGGCTGATGCGGCAGGCAATGTCTCGCCGCAAACGACTCTGACACCGGCGGACACCACCGCACCGGCCGCGCCCGTCGTCACGCTCGATCAGGGCGGCACCATCGTCACCGGCACGGGCGAACCCGGCGCGACGGTGCAGATCACCGGGCCCGGCGGACAGATATTGGGCACCACCACGGTTGGCGCGGACGGCAGCTTTTCCGCGCCGCTCTCGACAGCGCAGGCCAATGGCGAGACGCTGAGCGTCTCCCAAACAGACGCGGCGGGCAACGTCTCCCCCGCCGCAACCGTCACCGCCCCCGACACCACCGCGCCGCTGGCCCCGACCGCCACCATCGATACGCAGGGGACCAACATTTCGGGAACCGGCGAAGCCGGCGCGACCGTCACCGTGCGTGACGCGGCGGGCCAGACCCTCGGCCAGGCCACCGTCGATGCGCAGGGCAACTACACCGTCGCCCTGACAAGTCCTCAGGCCAATGGCGGCACCCTGTCCGTGACGCAGGCCGATGCAGCGGGCAATGTCTCGCCGCCGACGACCCTGACCCCGGCGGACACCACCGCACCGGCCGCGCCCGTCGTCACGCTCGATCAGGGCGGCACCATCGTCACCGGCACGGCCGAGCCCGGCGCGACGGTGCAGATCACCGGGCCCGACGGGCAGATACTGGGCAGCGCCACGGTCGGCGCGGACGGCAGCTTCACCGCGCCGCTCTCCGCAGCGCAGACCAATGGCGAGACGCTGAGCGTCACCCAAACAGACGCGGCGGGCAACGTCTCCCCCGCCACAACCGTCACCGCCCCCGACACCACCGCGCCGCTGGCCCCGACCGCCACGATTGATGCGCAGGGCACCAGCATCACGGGCACCGGCGAGGCAGGCGCGACCGTCACCGTGCGCGACGCGGCGGGCCAGACGCTCGGCCAGGCGACCGTCGATGCGCAGGGCAACTACACCGTGGCCCTGACCACGCCGCAGGCCAATGGCGGCACGCTGTCCGTCGTTCAGAGCGACGTAACCGGCAACGCCTCGCCCGTCATCACTCTCGCAGCGCCGGACATCACGCCCCCCGCCGCCCCCATCGCCAGTGTCAGCGCGGACGGCACGACCCTGACCGGCACGGGCGAGGCGGGTGCGACGATCGGCGTCACCGATTCCGCCGGCCAGCCGATCGGAACCGCCACGGTGGGCGCAGACGGCAGCTTCAGCCTGACCTTGCCCGCCGGGGTGTCCTCCGGCCAGGCGCTGACGGTGGTGCAGACCGACGCCGCGGGCAATATATCGCCCGCCGCCACGATCGCCACGCCCGATCTCGTCGCCCCCGCAGCCCCGACCGCGCTTCTAAGCAGCGACGGCACCAGCGTCAGCGGCACCGGCGAACCCGGTGCGACGGTGCAGGTCCGCGACGCCGCCGGGTCGGTGATCGCCACCGTCCAGGTATCGCCTGCCGGCACCTATGACGTCGCGCTTGCCACGCCGCAGGTCAATGGCGAGACGCTGACCGTCATTCAGAGCGATGCGGCCGGAAACGCCTCTCCGCCTGCGATCGTCACCGCCCCCGACATCACCCCGCCCGCGCCGCCCACTGCGATCCTGTCGGCGGACGGCACGGCGGTCTATGGCAATGGCGAGGCCGGCGCGATCGTCCGCGTGGTCGATGCGAACGGCACCCCGCTGGGCACTGCCGTGGTCGGCGCGGATACCAGCTTTACCCTGGCCCTGACCCCACCGCAGACCAATGGTCAGACGCTGACCGCCGTACAGAGCGACGCGGCAGGCAATATCTCACCGCCCAGCATCGTGGGCGCACCCGACGTGACCGCGCCGGGCGCCCCCGTGGCGACCGTCTCGCCCGACGGCACCATCGTCACCGGCACCGGCGAACCCTTCGCCACCGTGACGGTCCGGCAAGCCAATGGTACGATCATCGGCCAGGTCGTGGCCGGCGCGGACGGCGGCTTCGCCATCCCGCTGTCCCCGGTTCAGTCCAATGGCGAGACACTGTCGGTCGACCAAAGCGATCGGGGCGGCAACCTGTCCCCCTCGGCAACGCTGACCGCGCCCGATATCACGGCACCGACCGGTCTGACCGCCGCCGTCAGCGGTGACGGCAGCTTCGTCACCGGAACCGGCGAAGCGGGGGCCAGCGTCACGATCCGCGATGCGGGCGGCACCGTGATCGGCACCGCGACGGTCGGCGCGAACGGCGTCTATAGCGCGACGTTGAATACGCCGCAGACCAATGGTGAGACGCTTCAGGTGACCCAGGCCGATGCGGCGGGCAATGTCTCCGCCCCCACGACCGTCATCGCACCCGACACCACCCCGCCGCTGGCGCCGACCGGAACGATCATCGACAATGGCGCGACCCTGACCGGCACGGGCGAAGCCGGCGCGACCGTCACCGTCCGCGCCGCCGATGGCAGCGTGATCGGCACCGGGCCGGTAGGCGCGGACGGCAATTTCAGCGTCACGCTGATCCCCGCCCAGACCAATGGCGAAACCCTGCAACTTGTCCAGAGCGATGCGGCTGGCAATGCCTCGCCGATCGTCACCCTCACCGCGCCGGACACCACCGCCCCGACCGGGCTGACCGCCGCGATCAGCGCCGATGGCGCTATTGTGACCGGGCAAGGTGAGGTGGGCGCGACCGTCACGGTACGCGATCCGGCCGGCGTGACGATCGGTACCGCGCAGGTCGACGCGGATGGCAGCTATGCCGTCGCCCTTACCCCGGCGCAGCGCAATGGCGAGACGTTGCAGGTCGTACAGGCCGATGCGACCGGCAACGTCTCCACCCCCGTCACGCCCATCGCCCCGGACCTCACCGCCCCGGCCGCGCCGCTTGGGGCGCTGGCGGTGGACGGCACCGTCGTCACCGGCACCGGAGAGGCGGGCGCGACCGTCACCGTGCGCGCCGCCGACGGCACCGTGCTGGGCAGCGCCGTCGCGGCAGCGGACGGCAGCTTTGCGGTGCCGCTCGTCACGCCGCAGGTGAATGGGCAGCTTCTATCGGTGGTGCAGGCGGATGCGGCGGGCAATGTCTCGCCACCGCTGGCGCTGACTGCGCTCGACACGACGCCGCCGACCGGGCTGACCGCGACGCTGGACGCCGCCGGCACGATCGTCAGCGGCCAGGCGGAGGCGGGCGCCACCGTCACCGTACGCGATCCCGCCGGACAGGTGATCGGCACCGGCACCGCCTCCGTCACCGGGGCCTATGCGCTGGTCCTGACCACGCCGCAGTTGAACGGCCAAGTGCTTCAGGTGACCCAGGCCGATGGCGCCGGCAATCCGTCGGCCCCCGTCGCGGTGACCGCCCCCGACCTCACCGCGCCCGACGCGCCGCTCCTTACCCTGGATGCGACCGGCACGACCGCCAGCGGCACCGGTGAAGTCGGCGCGACCGTCACCATCCGCGACGTGGGCGGCTCGGTGATCGGCACCACCGTGGTGGCGGCGGACGGCAGCTTCGCCGTCGCCCTGACGCCTGCGCAAGGCAATGGCGGTACGGTGAGTGCGACGCTCAGCGATGCGGCGGGCAATGTTTCCCCCATCGCAACCGTGACGGCTCCCGACGTCACGCCACCCGCCGCACCGCTCGCCGCGCTCGATCCGACCGGTACCATCGTCACCGGCATTGGCGAGGCGGGCGCCACCGTCACCGTGCGCGACGCCGGCGGGAATGTGTTGGGCAGCGTGATCGCCGACCCGCAGGTCAATTACGCCATCACCCTCGCGACCCCGCAGATCGACCGCCAGGTGCTGACCGTCATCCAGGCGGATGCGACCGGCAATCTATCGACCACGACGACGCTGGTCGCACTGGACCAGACGCCCCCGGCAGCCCCCGTCGCGATCGTCTCCGCCGATGGCGTGACGGTGTCGGGTACGGGTGAGATCGGCGCCACGGTGACGATCACCGATCCGGTCGGGCTGGTGCTCGCCACGGTACCGGTCGGTGCGGATGGCGGCTTCACCGTCACGCTCGCCCCGCCATTGACCAACGGACAGGTGCTGACGCTGACCCAGGCGGATGCGGCTGGCAATGTCTCCGTCCCCGGCACGGCGATCGCGCCCGACCTGATCCCCAACGACACGCCGCCGGCACCGACCGCGATCGTCGCGCTGGACGGGGCAAGCGTCACCGGCACGGGGCAGCCCGACGCCACCATCACCGTTCGCGATGCCACCGGCACCGTGATCGGCACCACCGTGGTCGCGGCCGATGGCCTCTATACCGCCACCTTGACCACCCCGCAGTTGAACGGTGAGGTGGTCCGCGTGACGCAGACGGATGCAGAGGGCGATGTCTCGCCCCCCGCATCCGCCATCGCGCCCGACCTGACCCCGCCTGCCTTGCCGGTCGCGGTGATCGATCCCACGGGCACGATCGTCAGCGGCACGGGCGAAGTCGGCGCGACGGTGCAGGTCACCGACGCGGGCGGAGCGGTGCTGGGCTCCGCGACGGTCGGGGCGAACGGCAACTACGCCCTGTCGCTGACCACGCCGCAGATCAATGGCGAAGCGCTGACCGTGATCCAGAGCGACGGCGGCGGCAATCCCTCCGCCCCCGCCGCCGTGATCGCGCCGGACCTGACACCACCCGCTGCTCCGCTGGGCGTGGTGGCAGCGGACGGTGCCAGCGTCACCGGCACCGGCGAGGCGGGCGCCACCGTCACCATCAGGGGAGCCGGCGGCGCGGTGATCGGCACCGCGCTGGTTGCCGCGGACGGCAGCTATACCGCGACCCTGACCCCGCCCCAGGCCAATGGTCAGGTCGTGACGCTGACCCAGGCCGATCCGGCGGGCAATGTCTCGGTCCCGACGCTGGCGACTGCGCCAGACGTCACTGCCCCCACCGGCCTGACCGCCGCCATCGACAGCGCCGGGACGCTCGTCACCGGCGAGGGGGAAGCGGGCGCCACCGTCACCATCCGCGATGCGGGCGGGACGGTGCTGGGCACCGCGCTCGTCGCCGCCAATGGCAGCTATGCCGCGATCCTCACACCCCCGCAGATCGATGGTCAGTTGCTTCAGGCGACACAGGCCGATGCGGCGGGCAATGCTTCGGCGCCCGCCACGGTCACGGCACCCGATCTGACGCCACCGGCCGCACCGATCGGCCTCGTCTCGGCGGACGGCACAACCCTGATCGGCACCGGCGAGGCGGGTGCGACGGTGACCATCCGGAGCGTCGGCGGAGCGGTGATCGGCACCGCCGTGGTGGCGGCCGATGGCAGCTTCACCGCGCCGCTCGCCCCCGCCCAGGCCAATGGCCAATTGCTGTCGCTGATCCAGTCCGACCCGGCGGGCAATGTCTCGGCCACCGCACAGGCGACCGCGCCCGACATCACCGCTCCCATCGGGCTGACCGCCGCGATCAACGGTGCGGGCACGGTCGTCACCGGTCAGGGAGAGGCTGGCGCGACCGTCACCATCCGCGATGCGGGTGGGGCAGTGCTGGGCACCACGACCGTCGCCGCCAATGGCAGCTACGCCGCGATCCTGACCACGCCGCAGATCAATGGCCAGCCACTCTCGGTGATCCAGGCGGATGCGGCGGGCAATGCCTCCACCCCCGCCGCCGTCACCGCGCCTGACCGCATCGCCCCGCTCGCCCCGATCGGCGCCGTCGCGGCCGATGGCGCAACCCTGACCGGCACGGGCGAGCCGGGCGCAACCCTGACCGGCACGGGCGAGCCGGGCGCAACCGTCACCATCCGGGGCGCGGGCGGCGTCGCGCTGGGCAGCGCGCTCGTCGGTGCGGATGGCAGCTTCACCGCCACCCTGACCCCCGCGCAGGCCAATGGGCAGCTACTTACGCTGACCCAGGCCGATCTGGCCGGCAATGTCTCGGGCGTCGCGCAGGCGATCGCGCCGGACATCACCGCCCCCACCGGCCTGACCGCCGCGATCAATGCCACCGGCGTGCTCGTGACCGGCCAGGGTGAGGCCGGCGCGACCGTCACGGTCCGCGATGCGGGCGGCGCGGTGATCGGCACCGCCATCGTCGCACCCAATGGCCTCTACAGCGTAACGTTGACCACGGCCCAGGCCAATGGCCAGCCGTTGACCGTCGTGCAGGCGGATGGGGCCGGAAACGCCTCTGCCCCCACCCCGCTGGTCGCGCCCGACATCACGCCGCCCGCCGCGCCCACCGCGCTGGTCGACGGAACAGGTACGATCGTCACCGGCACGGGCGAGGTCGGCGCGACGGTGCGCATCCTCGATCCGCAAGGGCTGGTCGTCGGCACCGCACTGGTCGGGGCGAACGGGACTTACAGCGCGACGCTGACCATCCCGCAGGCCAATGGCCAGGCCCTGATCGTGGCGCAGGTCGATGCGGCCGGCAACGGATCCGTCGCGACCCCCGTGATCGCGCCGGACATCACCCCGCCCGCCCCACCAGCCGCCGCGATCAACGGCGCGGGCACCCTCGTCACCGGAACCGGCGAGCCCGGCACCATTGTCGAGATACGGACCTCGGGCGGCACCGTGCTCGCCAGCGGCGGGGTCAGCGCGGGCGGCACCTTCGCCCTCACCCTGCCCGTCCCGCAGGTGGCGGGCGAGACCCTGAATGTCGGTCTGCGCGACGCGGCGGGCAATGTCTCGGCCACGGTCTCGATCATCGCGCCGTTCGACATCATCGCCTTTGACGATACAGCCACCGCGCTGGTCGACCTCGTCCCGGTCCAGAGCAACCAGGCGCTGGGCAACGCAAATTATACGGCGCTCGCCTCGCTCGGCCTCGTCAATCTCGACGCGCAGGTGCTGGCGGTTCCCAATGTCGCATTCACCGTTCAGCAGGGCCATACGCTGGACGCGACCTTTACCTATGACGCGACGCTGAACCTGGGCGTCGCAAGCGGCTACGCGGTGGTGATCCAGCGGTTCAATGGCACCAACTGGGTCGGGATCAGTGGCGGAGGCGGCAACTCCACGCTGCTCGACGTCAGTCTGCTGGGCGGCAATCTGGTGGCCAGCGCCGATCTGGGGCCGGGCCAATACCGTGCCTTCGTCACGTTCGACAACACGCTGGGCGTCGGCGTGCTGGGCGGATTGAGCGTCACGGGCGTCGATTCCGACTTCACCGACATCGCTCAGGTCATTCCCTCGCCCACGCTGGGCAATGTCATCACCGACGTCGGCGTGGGCGGACAGGTCGATGTCGTCAGCCCCCAGACCCGTGTCGAGAGCGTAACGCTGAACGGCGTGACGACCGCCATCGTCGCCGACGATACGGTGATCGTCGGGCAATGGGGCAGGCTGACCATCGACCGCGATGGCAGCTATGCCTATACCCCCAATGCCGACACCGCCGCGCTGGGGAAGGTGGACAGCTTCACCTATACGCTGTTCGACGCCAGCGATGGCGAGCGGGCGAGCGCAACGCTGTCCATCGCGATCGCCAGCCCGGACATCGCCGGATCGCCGGTCGCGGTCAACGATACCGCCATCGCCGCCGCCAGCTTCGCCAATGTCGTGGAAACCCGCGCGCCAGTGATCGACAGCAGCTTCGCCACGCCCACGGCGGGGGTGCTGACCGGGACGCAGACCGGACGGATCAGCGACAGCTTCACGGTCGAGCCGAACAGCACGGCCAACGTCACCCTGTCGGCGGTGATCGCGCCGGGGCTGGCCGTGCTGCCCAGCTATTCGATCGTCGTCACCAACGCGGCGGGGCTGGTGGTCGGAACCGCCTCCGGCCTCGCGGTGGCCGGGGTCGGCGGGCTGCTGGGTTCGGGGATCAGCGTCTCGCTCCCCGCCCTTCCCTCCGGCACGTACAACTATACCGTCACCAGCACCAATACGCTGGGCACGGGCTATACGACCAGCGTCTATGTCGGCCAGACCGTCACCCATCTCGACCAGTTCGCGCTGACCGGAACCACGCCCGTCACCGGAGAACTGCTCGCCAACGACATATTGGGCAGCCCGTTCCTGGCAATCCGGGTGCTGTCTGGCGGCCAGTTCGTGGATGTCGGCGATACGCCGCGCACGCTGACCGGCGCCCACGGCACGCTGACCATCGATGAGGTCGGGCATTACAGCTATCAGCCCTTCTCGACGCTGGGCTATACCACGACCGATCCGGTGGATCGCTTCACCTATCAGATCGTCCAGCCCGACGGACAGGTCGCGACCGCACGGCTGGACGTGGCGATCGACCTGAACAACGGCGTGGCGCCGGTCTTCCCGACCGCGACGATCACCAGCCTGTCGGTCCATGACGCCGTCACGCTGGAGGCCGATGTCGTGCCGATGACCCTGCGAGCGGAGCCGGTCGATCATGTGGCCACGGACGGCAACGCCGATGCCAGGCTCGCCCTGTCGCTGATGGAGGGGCAAGGCAGCCTGGAGGATGTGCTGTCCCGTTATCTCGACGCACAGCAGGGTACGACCGAACCCGCGCCGACCGACTCCGAATCGCATGCGATGCCGGTCGTCGCGGATATGATGACGATCGCGCCGGAGCCGACCGACCCACTCGGCTATCTGACCGTTTCGGTCGATCCCGATCATGACAGATTGGCGCAAATGCACGTCATCTGACCATCTTGCACAGCCGTCCAGAATCGGAGTTGATTTCCGGTGCCGAGGAGCCTTTTCCTCGGCACCAATTCTCCATCTATTAAATATGTTAGCAGCAACCACTGAGACAGAAGCTAAGCATCGGTGGGCCAAGCAACCCGAATGACGGGAACGTTACCGAATGCGATCAGGGAGGAGGATGACGGCTATGCTAGCCTCGATCATCGCAACGGCGGCAAGTGCAGAGCCGGCCGTCACCCTGCAAAGTGCCATGCACGAGGTGCTGCAATGGCATCCCGCCGTCACGCAGGCCGCCGCCACCGTGGAAGCGCGCGGCGAGGATGTGGAGGTCGCACGGGCGGGCTATCTACCCAGGATCAGCGCCGGGGTAGGCAGCGGCTATGACAGCCGGCTGGGCAGCATCTGGCGTCCCCGCCCGCAGATTTCGGCCTCGCAGATGCTGTTCGACTTCGGCAAGGTCGCGGGCGCGGTCGATGCCGCGCGCGCCGGAACGCGGATCGGGCGGGCCGACATGCTGCTGGCGGTCGACGGGCTGATCCGCGACACGGGCTATGCGATGATCGAGGTTCAGCGCAACGCGGCGCTGCGCGGCATCGCGATCGAACAGCTATCGCGCATCCGCGAGATCAGCGATCTGGTCGACAAGCGGTTCGGCAAGGGCGCGACGACCCGCTCCGATGCGCTCCAGGCGCAATCGCGTGTCGCCGCCGCCGAGGCGACGCTGACCCGGATCGAGGCGGAGCAGCGGCGCTGGACCACCGGCCTGTCCTTCCTGCTCGGTCGCGATACGCCTCCTACGGTCGACCCCGACGTGCCCGACTGGCTGATGGGCAGTTGCACCCGTGCCGCGACGGTCGAATGGGCCGATGTCCCCTCCATCATGCGCGCCCGTGCACAATATGAACAGGCGACGGCCGAGAGCCGGCGCGTCCACGCCGCGCGCCTGCCCACCGTCGCGCTGGCGGGGGATGCGGCGGCGGATGTCAGCTCGCCCTTTTCGGACCGCAGCCTGTATAATTTCGGACTGAACGTCAGCAGCGACGTGTTCGGCGGCAATGCCGTTCGCGCCCGTGTGCGCAGCGCCGATCATGGCGTCCGCGCCGCCGAGGCCGCCGAACGCCAGGCCCGCAACGAAGTCGCATCGCAACTGGCCGAGGCGCAGCAGCAGATCGCCGGGCTGTCCCGGCTGCTCGACACGCTGGCCGCGCGGCAGGACAACATGGTGGAGACCGGCAAGCTCTATCGCCTGCAATATCTTGACATGGGCACGCGCACCCTGGTCGACCTGCTCAATGCCGAGCAGGAGCTGCAACAGGCCCGGTTCGATGCGGTCAACACGGTCCACGATCTGCGGCGGCTGGCGATGGAATGCCTCTATGTCTCGGGCAAGGCGCGCGACGAGTTCGGGCTGACCGGCACCGCGATCCGGGGCGTCACGCTTTGACCGCCTCGGCCCTGCCCCCGACCGACTCGCTGGCCTGGATCGACATGCTGGGACAGGTGGCGCGGCATTTCCGCACGCCCTTTGCCGAACAGCGCGCGCGGCTGACCGCCCTGTGGCAGGGCGGCGGCGACGAGGAGACGCGGGTGCGGGCGATCGCGCGCGCCTCCGGCCTGTCGGTGCGGTTCGTCGCACCGGCGGCGATGCGTTTGACCAGTTGGCGGCTGCCGGTCGTCGCGTGCCTGACCGATGGCGAACTCGCGCTCGTCACCGGGATCGATGCCGATGGGCAGGCGCTGTTCGCCGTCGCGGGTGAAGACGGTCTCGCCGTGCAACGGCCGTTGGCGATGCTGGTCGAGCAGACGCGGCTCTTCGTCGTCCCCCGTCCGGCGCGGTCGGCGGCGGATGTCCGCGTCGACAGCTATATCCGCCCCTTCGAGGAGCATTGGCTGCGCAGCCTGTTGTTGCAGGACGCGCGGAGCTATGGCCATGTCGCCGTCGCATCGGTGGTGACCAACTGCCTAGGGCTGGCGGGCGTGCTCTTCTCGATGCAGGTCTATGACCGGGTCGTGCCCGCCCAGTCGATGCCAACGCTCTATATCCTGTTCCTGGGCGTGCTGCTGGCGACCGGTTTCGACTTCGTGCTGCGGCGATTGCGGGTCGGGATCACCGACATTCTCGGCAAGCGCGCCGATCTACGGCTGTCGGACCGCGTCTTCGGCCATGCGCTGCGCGTCCGAAACCGGGCGCGGCCGACCTCAACCGGCACCTTCATCGCGCAGCTTCGCGATCTGGACCAAGTGCGCGACATGCTGACCTCCACCACCGTCGCGGCGGTGGCGGACCTGCCCTTCTTCCTGCTGTTCCTCGTCATCCTCGCGTTCATCGGCGGCGTGCTGGCGCTGGTGCCGGTGGTGGCGCTGGTCGCGCTATTGCTACCCAGCCTGCTCGCCCAGCGGCGGCTGCGCGCCTATGCCACGGAATCGATGCGCGAAACCTCGCTGCGCAACGCCCTGCTGGTCGAGGCGGTGCAGGGGATCGAGGACATCAAGGCGCTTCAGGCCGAGGAGCGGTTCCAGCGCCAGTGGAACCATTGCAACGCGGTGGCGGGCGAGGCGCAGTTGCGCCTTCGCGGCCTGACCGCCAGCCTTTCGACCTGGGCGCAGAGCGTTCAGAATGCGGTCTACGCCACCGTCATCTTCGTCGGCGCGCCGATGGTGATCGCCGGGGACATTACGACCGGCGCACTGGTCGCCACGTCGATGCTGGCCAGCCGGATGATGGCGCCGATGGGGCAGGTGTCGCACCTGCTCGGCCGCTATCAACATGCCAAGGTCGCGGCGAACAGCCTGGACCAGATCATGGCGTTGCCCGTCGACAATCCCGACGCCGAACATCGCATCCCCCTGCCCTCGGCACGTGGCAGCTTCACCTTGCGCACCGCTGTCTTCTCCTATGCCGATCCGCAATCGCCCCCGGCGCTGACCGTCCCCCGGCTGGAGATCGCAGGGGGCGAGAAGATCGCGGTGCTGGGCCGCAACGGCGCGGGCAAGTCGACACTGCTCCAGGGCCTGTCGGGCATGTTGCAGCCGGTGTCGGGCGAGGTGCTGCTCGACGATCTGGCGCTGCACCAGATCGATCCCGCCGATGTCCGGCGCGAAGTCGCCCTGCTGACCCAGAATAGCCGGTTGTTCCACGGGTCCTTGCGCGAAAACCTGACCATGGGCGCGCCGATGGCGACCGACCAGGCGATTCTCGCCGCGCTGGAGATGGTCGGCGCGGTCGATTTCGTCCGCCGCCTGCGCGACGGGTTGGAGCATGTCGTGCTGGAAGGCGGGCTGGGCCTGTCGGGTGGGCAGCAACAGGCACTGCTGCTCGCGCGGCTGCTGATCCGTCAGCCCCAGGTCATGCTGCTCGACGAGCCGACTGCGGCCATGGACGAAGCCTCCGAACGCCAGTTCATCGCACGCTTCAAGGAATGGAGCCGCGACCGGACGGTGGTGGTCGCCACCCACCGGATGCGCGTACTCGACTGGGTGGACCGGGTGATCGTGATCGACAACGGCCTGATCCTGCTCGATCAGCCCAAGGCGCAGGCGCTCGCCACGCTTCAGGGTGCGGCGCGGAGCCAGGCGGCATGAGCGCGGCGGCGGCCTTCGACGACCGGCCCTTCGCCGATGAAGGCGGGGCGCAATTGCTCGCCGCCCGGCGGATGCTGTGGGTGCTGACCGCGCTGTTCGTCGTCGCGCTGGTCTGGGCATGGTTCGCCGAATTGGACGAGGTCGCGACCGGCACCGGCCGAGTGGTGCCGACCAGCCGCGAACAGGTGCTGCAATCGCTGGAGGGGGGCATCCTGGCCAAGATGCTGGTGCGGCAGGACGACATCGTGAAACCGGGCCAAATCCTTGCGCAGCTCGACCCGACACAGGCGGGCTCGACGGTTGAGGAAAGCGCCGCGAAATACCGCGCCGCGCTCGCCGCCCAGGCGCGGTTGCAGGCCGAGGTCAACGGCACGCCCCTGTCCTTTCCGGCCGAACTGAACGACTTCCCCGCGCTCAAGGCCGAACAGCAGCGCCTGTACGACGCGCGCCGTCGCAGCCTGGCCGGGTCGCTCGGGCTGATCGACGAATCCCTGACGCTGATCGGGCGCGAGGTCGGGATCGGCGAGTCGCTGATCGAAGTCGGCGCGGCCAGCAATGTCGAGGTGTTGCGCCTGAAGCGGCAGCGCGCCGACCTGGATCTGAAAAAGGCCGATCTGCGCTCGCAATATATCGTCGAGGCGCGGCAGGACCTGACCAAGGTCAGCGAAGAGGTGGAGGCGCTCGCGCCCGTGGTGCGCGGGCGGTCGGACACGCTCAGCCGCCTGACCCTGCGCTCGCCGGTACGCGGGGTGGTCAAGAATATCGAGGTATCGACCATCGGCGGCGTCATTCCGCCGGGCGGCAAGATCATGGAGATCGTGCCGATGGACGAGCGCCTTCTGGTCGAGGCGCGCATCTCCCCGCGCGACATCGCCTTCATCCGCCCCGGCCAGCGCGCCAGCGTGAAGATCACCGCCTATGACTATGCGATTTTCGGCGGGCTGGAGGGCAAGGTCAGCAGCATCTCGCCCGACACGATCCGGGACGAGGTGAACCCGGACGTCTATTATTACCGAGTCTTCGTGCGGACGACGGCGGACTCGCTGGTCAACAAGGCCGGGCGGCGCTTTCCCATCGTGCCGGGCATGATCGCCACCGCCGACATCCACACGGGCAGCAAGACCGTGCTGCAATATCTGCTCAAGCCGCTGAACCGCGCGCGCGAGGCGATGCGCGAGCGATGAGCGCCCCCTCTCCCATCCGAACTCCAACCCCTCCCATCCCATGCCACCCCACGGGCACCCCCCGCCCATGGCTTCAGCTCAGGATATGCCGATGACGAAACCTATGGCCGCCCGTGATTTCGCGCCGCACGCCCGCGTACCGATCCCCACGATCCGGATCGGTGGACAGGGTCGGGTCACGCTTGTCGACCTGGCACGTCAGACCCAGGCGATGCGCGCCCATATCGCCGAATTCTTCCCGCGCGACATCTTCCGCGATTCCGCCTGGGACATGATGTTGGAGCTTTTCATCGCCGAGCAGGAGCGCCGTCCGATCTGCGTCAAGGAACTGATCCTCGTCTCCGGCGAAACCTCGACCAGTGCGCTGCGCCGGATCGATCGGCTGGAGAGCACTGGGCTGCTGCAGCGACGGACCGATCCCGCCGATCACCGGCGGCTGGCCGTCACCCTGACGGAGCGCGGAACGGACGCGATGACCGCGATGCTCCGCCACCTCTATCTGACGATGGCCGACGCCGAGAATCGGTGAAGGCGGCGGGCGCGCGTTACCAGCGCGCGTCCCACCCCAGGGTGAAGGTACGGCCTCGCCCGGCGAAGAAGGCCAGATTGTCGTTCGGCAGCCGGGTGTCGCTGTTATAGTCGATATAGAAGCGGTTGAAGATGTTCTGCGCGCTCAGCGACAGGCCGCCGAAGCGGGTCTGATAACGGATATAGGCGTCGGTCGCCGTATAGCCGCCGAAATTGTTGCGGAGATCGGGGTTCGCCTTGCCGTGGAAGGTCCGCGACAGATACATCTGGGTCTGCACGCGCGCCGTCACCGGGCCCGAGGCGAAGTCGGCGGCGGCGTTCATCCGGTCGGGTGAGATGTTGGTGCCATCGAGATCGGTATCGACGATCCCGTCCGGGTTGCGCGTATCGCTGTCATAGCGCCCGATCAGATGGGCATAGCCGGTCGACAGGCGCAAGCCCGGAACCGGGGTGCGCAGGCCCAGATTGATCTCCAGCCCCTTGATCTCCACCCGCTGGCGCTGAACCTGGAAGATGCCGTTGCCCAGTGCGAGCAGCACCTGGCCATTTTTGCTGGTCGACCAGAAATAGGTGGTGCTGGCGTCGAGCGGCCCGCGCTTCACCTCCAACCCGATTTCGCGATTGTTGGAGATGACCGGGTCGATCGCGCGGAAACTGCTCAAATCGGTGCCGGGCGTGTCGACCGCGCGGGTGATGCGACCAACGTCGGCCATGGTGAAGCCTTCGGCATAGCTGGCATAGGCGCGAATGCCCGCGAGCGGCTCGACGATGACGCCGCCATTGGCCATGATCCGGTTGAAACCGGGCTCGCCGCCCTTGACGCTGACCCCGCCATAGGTCGCCAGGTTGCGCCCATCATAGGTGTTGGAGGCGAGCGTGTGGTAATCGGCGATGCGGACCTTCACATTCTCCCACCGCGCGCCGCCGGCCAGCCGCACCACGCCGTCGAACAGCTTCAGATTGGCCTGGACGAAGGGCGCCAGGCTGCGGAAATCGGCGGGCGGCACCCAGACGCGGTTGGTCGCGATCAGCCGCTGTTCCGACTTGTCGGCAAGTGCGTCGAAGCCGATCGTCGCGACGAGCGCGTCAAATCCCGGCACCGCGCGCTCATAGCTGGCCCGCAGCCCGAGCTTGCGTGAACGGTTCTCCGACTGGTCGAGCAGCGTGCCGACCGGGGCGATCGCCGGGTCCTGGAAAGTGGCGATTGGCGTCGGTTCGCCGCCGAACGTGTCATAAGTGCGATTGAAGAAGAGCTGCGCGACCAGGTTGCCGCCCGCCACGTCATGGTCGGTATAGGATAGCGATACCGCTTCGGCCCGGTTGGCGGCGGGTTTGCCCGGCGGGGTGCCGCGCACCGCGCTGGTCGGCAGTCCCGTGCGCCGATTGCCTGCCAGCGGGACGAAGCGTCCTTCGCCATTCAGTTCATAGCGGTTGAGGATCAGGTCGAACCGCCCGCTCTCGCGCACCTGCGCGCCCAGACGCGCGAACACATCGGTGGCGCGCGAATCCTGCGTTTCGCCCTGGGTCAGGTTGATGCCGATCCGGCGACCTTGCGCATCGTAGAAGACGCCGCGCCGTTCATAGGACGCCCCCAGCGTCGCGTCGAAGATGCCGGCCTTATACTGGACCAGCCCCGCCACCTTGCCGCCCGGCGAGTCCGACTCGATCCCGTTGGCGACCGTGCCCTGCACCAGGGTCCGGCCCGACAGCCCTTCGGTTTTCGGCGGTCCGACCGTCACCTGGTTGACGATGCCGCCTGTCCCACCGATTCCCTGAAGCGCGTTGGAGCCATAGATCAGTTCGACCCGATCGATGAAGAAGCCATCGATGGTGAATCCGTCCCGGCTGCCGTCGCGCAGCGGCGTCGTCTGCGGAATGCCGTTGATGGCATAAAGGGGCGATCGTCCGCGCAGCGTCTCGCCCGCACCCGACAACTTGCCGCGCGTCGGCGAAAAGCTGGGCGTCAGCACCGCGACGGCATCGGTCACGCTGCCCGAAATCGCGATCTGGCGGTCCAGCGCTTCCTTGTCGATGATGTCGATGGTCAACGGCAGGGCATTGGGCGGCAGGACGGTGCGCGCCGCGGTGACGACGACTTCGCGGTCCTGCGGTGCCTCGTCCTGCGTCGTGGCAGTGGCGTCCGACGGGGGCAGGCTCTGTGCCATCGCCATCGGCGATCCCGCGATCAGGGCGGCCAGCGATCCCCCGAACGCCATCGCCCCAAGCCCTGCCTTCGGACGAATTTTCCCCGACCGCTTCATTCTTCCCCCGTAACCATTGACGTGAACGGCGCGGCCAACTAACGCAAGTGATTATCAATAACAAGGGCTGATTGGCCGGTGGTTTCGACCCGTTCGCTGCTGTTCCAGATTCACTGGTTCCTGGGAATCACCGCCGGGCTCGTACTGGCCGTCATGGGCGTCACCGGGGCGCTGATCAGTTTCGAGTCGGAGATACTGGCCGTTACGAATCCGGGCATCGTGACGGTGACACCGGGGCGCGGTGCACCGCTGCCTCCACCGGCCCTGATCGCGCGGATCGACGCGCAGGTGCCTAATATCCGCATCACACGACTGACGATCGAACGCGACCCCAGCAAGGCCGTCTTCGTCAGCTATACCATCGGCGATCGCAAGGAACGGCTATGGGGCTATGTCGACCCGACGTCGGGCCGGATGCTGGGCGCGCCGCGCGGGGCGGAATTTTTCGAGACGGTCGAGAATCTCCATCGCTGGCTGGCGCTGCCCGGCAAAGGGAATGGCATCGGCCGCCAGATTACCGGCTTTGCGGCGCTGTCGCTGATCTATTTCGCCTTGTCGGGCCTGTATCTGCGTTGGCCGCGCAAGCCGCTGGACTGGCGCAACTGGTTCGTCCTCGACCTGCGGATGACGGGGCGCAATCTGTACCGGGCGCTGCACGCGGTCATCGGTGGCTGGGTGTTGATCTTCTACCTGATCAGCGCGGGCACCGGCCTGTGGTGGTCCTATGACTGGTATCGCACCGGCGTCCGCCATCTCCTGTCAAGCGAACAGGCCGCGCATGGCCCGCGCGAAGGCGGCAAGCGCCGCCATGGCAAGGCGCAGGAGGATGCACCAGTCGATCTGGCAAGCCTCTGGGGGCAATTCGAGCAGGCGACCGGGCATCAAACCTATGAGCGCGTCACCGCCTCGATCCGCGAAGGCAAGGCCCAGTTCCGCGCCAAGCTGCCCGGCGGTCGACATGACCGCGTGTCCGACGAGGTGAGCATCGACGCCGCGACCGGGCGCATCGCCTCCAACCAACCCTATGCGCAGCGGCCACTGGGTGACGACATCCTGACCAGCGTCTACGAGATTCACCGCGGCGCCTATTTCGGGCTGGCCGGGCGGATCCTGATGGCGCTGGCCAGCCTGACCATGCCGCTGTTCACCATCACCGGCTTCCTCCTCTATTTCGCGCGGCGGCGGCGCAAGGCGGCGCTGCGGGCGGTGAATGCAGATAGCGCGTTGGTGCCGACCGACGCAGCGAGCACCCTGGTCGCCTATGCCAGCCAGACGGGCTCGGCCGAGCGTATCGCCCGACTGACGGCGCAGGCTTTGCCCGATGCCGCCGCGCTGCCGATCGCCTCGCTGACCGCCGATCAACTGGCCCGGGTGAACAAGCTGTTCGTCGTTGCCAGCACCTATGGCGAGGGGGAGCCGCCGGACGCGGCGCGCGCCTTTGCGCGGACCATGGCGGAGCCGCCATCGGATCTGTCGCACCTGTCCTACGCCGTGCTGGCGCTGGGTGATCGGGAATATCCCGACTTCTGCGCCTTTGGTCACCGGATCGACCAGTGGCTGCACAGCGGCGGGGCGCAGCGGCTGTTCGACGCGATCGAGCAGGATGGCGAGGATGCCGATGCGCAGCGCCTGTGGCAGCAGCAGCTGGCCGGGCTCGGTGCGCGCACCGATCAGCCGGACTGGGCCCCCGCCCCCATGGCCGACTGGCGGCTGGTCGAGCGGCGGTTGCTCAATCCAGGCAGCAGCGGCGGCGAAACCTGGCATGTCGCGCTGGAGCCGGTTGCGGCCCCCGCCTCCTGGGCAGCAGGCGACATATTGGAAATCCTGCCCCGGCAGGATCGCCGCCGTGTCGATGCTTTCCTGGCCGCCACGGGGCTGAACGACGCGCCCGACATGCGCGAGCGCCTGATGGACAGCATCCTGCCGACCGAAGCGGGCCCCGGCTTCGACGCTGCCACGCTCCGCCCGCTGGCGCATCGCGAATATTCGATCGCGTCGGTCGCGTCGGCGGGCCGGGCCGAGCTGATCGTCCGGCTGGCGCAGGCCGAGGACGGCCTGCCGGGGTTGGGGTCCGGCTGGCTGTGCCATGGCGCGCCGTTGGGCGGCGTGGTGCGGGCGCGGATCCACGCCAATGCGGCGTTCCACTCCCCCGCCGATCCCGTCACGCCGATGATCCTGATCGGCAACGGCACGGGTCTGGCGGGCCTGCTCGCCCATCTGCGCGGGCGGGCGGCGAGCGGCGGCGGCCCCGTCTGGCTGTTCTGGGGAGAGCGGCATCCCGATCATGACGACTATCACCGCGACGAGCGCCGGGCGCTGTGCGATGCCGGGATAGCGTCGGGCATGACGACCGCCTGGTCCCGTCTGGGTCATGGCCCCCGCTATGTCCAGCATGCGCTGCAGGACTCGGCGGAGATGGTTCGCGAAGCGGTCGCCGGCGGCGCGGCCATCTATGTCTGCGGCAGTCTGAAGGGCATGGCGGGCGATGTGCACCGCGTGCTGACCGACATTCTGGGCGACGATCTGCTGGAGACGATGGCGGCGACGGGTCGCTATGCCCGCGACATCTACTGACCGGGTGCCCGATCATCGGGGCGATGGCACGATGGCAGCGAGAGGGGCGCGGAGGTCTTCGAACGTTCGGATCAGGCGCGACCCTGCATCGATTCCCCGAGCAATGTGAAGAAGCTGCGCGCCACATGGCATTGCGCGCCGTCCCATTCGGGATGCCATTGCACCGCCAGCACGTCCGCCCCGCAGCCCGGTGCGCGGAATGCCTCGATCAGCCCATCCTCGCTGTCGCGCGCCTCGACCACCAAGCCATAGCCCAGCCGGTCGACGCCCTGCTGGTGGACCGAATTCACCTCCAGCCGCCGATGCCCGCTGCGCCCCGCCAACACACCGCCCGCCGCCAGATCGACAGGGTGATGATGACCGAACAACGCTTCGTAATCCTCGTCCCATGAGCCGCGATGGTGGCGCGGCAGCCCGCCCAGGCAGGTCAGCGTCCCGCCGAACAGCACGTTAATCTCCTGCATCCCCCGGCAGATGCCATAGACGGGCTTGCCGCGCTCGATCATCCGCCCCGCCAGCGCCAGGGCGACGCTGTCCCGCTCCGGATCGCACAGATGGCGGGCGAGATGGCCGCGATCCTCATATTGGGCGGGCTCGACATGCGACCGTCCACCCGTCAGCAACAGCCCGTCGAGCATGTCGGCCATCGCGACCGGATCGACCGCCTCGCGCACCGCGGGAACCATGACCACATTCGCCCCGCACAGCCGCACCACCGGCTCGATGAAGCGCGTCGCCACCGCCTGGATCGGGCGACCCGCGACCTCGTTCCCGCACATCAGTCCGACGATGGGCTTTGCCGTCCGCGTCATGCCGTGCCCTCCAATTCCTGCCGCAGTGCGCGCCCCTCCGCGCGCTGCAGGGCCCGCGCCTCGGGCTGGACCAGGACGCTGTCCGGCGCGACGTCGCTCAGCAGCCAGACATTGCCCCCGATCACCGAGCGCGCGCCGATCTTAACCCGACCCAATATCGTCGCGCCAGCATAGATGATGACATCGTCCTCGACGATCGGATGCCGGGCGAAGCGGTCGCGCGGCGAGCGCGGCGCCGTGCCCAGCGCCGATCGCGCACCCAGCGTGACATGCTGATAGACGCGCACCCGCTCGCCGATGATCGCCGTCTCGCCGACGACGACGCCGGTGCCGTGATCGACGAAGAAATAGCGTCCGATGGTCGCGCCGGGATGGATGTCGATCCCGGTCCGCTCATTGGCGAGTTCGGAGATCATCCGCGCGACGATCGGCGCGCCCAGGGCATTCAGCTCATGCGCGATACGGTGATGCAGGCTGGCGACCGCACCGGGATAGCAGAGCAATATCTCGTCGACGCTGCGCGCCGCCGGGTCGGCGAGGAAGGCCGCCTCGACATCGGTGTCGATCAATTCGCGCACATGCGGCAGGGTCGCGCCGAACAGCCGCGCGATCAACGCCGCCTGTTCGGGCGGGAAAGCGGCATCGGCGTCCTTCTGCCAATAAGCGAGCTCGGCCCCGATCTCGCGCTCCAGCGCGGTCAGCGCGGCGAGCAGCTTGGCGGCGACGAAGCGATCCTCCTCCACGCCCGCACCCCGGAAATGACCCAGGCGGCGCGGATAGAGCGCGGCAGCGACCAGCGCGACGACGTCCTCGACCCCGGCGCGCGACGGAAACCGTTCGACATCGCGCCCCGCATCCTGACGCTGGCGCCAGCCATGGCGAGCGGTGCGCAGCGAAGAGACGATGCCGTCGATCCCGGTCGCGGCGTCTTCCCCGGCGCGGGGGGTGGCGGTCAGCTTGCTGGTCGTCATCACGATCCTCCGACCCCTATCATATCCCAGTTTTTGAATGGGATATAACAGAAATGCTACGTCCCTATAAAGCACGCGCTTGTCTTAACGTGCGGTTGCGGATGCGGCGGGGCTTGGGCATGGAGGCGCGTGCCAGCATGGTTCGGCCCGGCGGGAAGGGAGCCCGCAAGGTCGATCGTCCCTATCCTATCCCCGGAGCCGTGCGACGATGACCACTCCACGCCAGACGACGCTGACCCGTTTCCTGATCGAGCAGCAACGCCGGTCGCCCGAAACCTGCCCCCCTGAGCTTCGCCTGTTGATCGAAACGGTCGCGCGCGCCTGCAAGGCGGTGAACCAGGCGATCTCCAAGGGGGCGCTGGGCGATGTGTTGGGTTCGCTGGGCAGCGAAAATGTGCAGGGCGAGGTCCAGAAGAAGCTGGACGTGATCGCCAACGACCTGCTGCTCGATGCCAATGAATGGGGCGGGCACCTCGCGGCGATGGCGTCGGAGGAGATGGAGACGATCCATCGAATCCCCAATCGCTATCCCAAGGGCGAATATCTGCTGCTGTTCGATCCCATCGACGGGTCGAGCAATGTCGATGTCGACCTGTCGGTCGGCACCATCTTCTCGGTGCTGCGCGCGCCCGAGGATTGCGCGGGCCGCGAAGTGACCGAGGCCGACTTCCTGCAACCGGGCCGGGCGCAGGTGGCGGCGGGCTACGCCATTTACGGGCCGCAGACGCTGTTGGTCCTGACCGTGGGCGAAGGGGTGTACGAGTTCACCCTCGACCGCGAACTGGGATCGTGGCGGCTGACCGACGGGCCGATGCGCATTCCGGCGGGCACCCGCGAATTCGCGATCAACATGGCCCGCCGCCGCCAATGGTCGCCGGGCATCGCCCGCTATATCGAGGAGCGTATCCAGGGCATCGAGGGACCGTGCGGCGTCGATTACAATATGCGCTGGACCGCCTCGATGGTGGCCGACATCCACCGCATCCTGAAGCGCGGCGGCGTGTTCCTCTATCCCGGCGACCATCGTGAGGCCGGCAAGGCCAAGTTGCGCCTGCTCTATGAGGCCAATCCGATGAGCTTCCTGATCGAACAGGCGGGCGGCGCGTCGATCGACGGGGCGATCCGCATCATGGATGTCAAGGCGATCGGCCTGCACCAGCGGGTCGGCGTCGTGCTGGGCGATGCGGAGGAAGTGGCGCTGGTTGCGGAATATGGCCGGACGGGGTGAGGGTTTTCCCGTATCCTTCGACTTCGCTCAGGCTGAGCGGAGGGCGGGCCAGGTTATCGAAATCCAGACATCCCTTTGACCCCGGCGAAGGCCGGGGCCCAGTTACCATGTGGCTGGAAAGACGGGATGAACCTGCCTCCCCCGCTTCGCCCGGCGCGCCATCGGCCAGGTGGCGCCTGGGCCCCGGCCTTAGCCGGGGTTGAAGGGATACCCCCCTCCGTTCAGCCTGAGCGAAGTCGAAGGCCAAGAGAATCCCTATCCGTCAGGTCCGCCCCCTAAACCCGCCCCACGGACTCCCGCAGGACGAGTTCGAAGTCCACCACCCGATCCTCGACCGTGCGCGAGCGTAGCGCCGTCAGCACCTGTTCGACCGCGCGGAACGCCATGTCGCCCACCGGCTGGCGGATCACGCTGAGCGGAGGCCAGACGCGCGCGGCGATCGCGGTGTCGTCGAACCCCGTCACCGCCAGATCGTCGGGTAGCCGCAGTCCCATGCGATGCGCCTCGCCGATCAGCCCGGCGGCCATGTCGTCGCTGCTGCACAGGATCGCGCTGGGTCGCTCGGCCAGCGACAACAGCGTCCGCCCCGCCTCCGCGCCCGCCGCCGGCTCGAACCCGCCCCGCACGACCAGCATAGGGTCCACCGCCAGCCCGCTCGCCGCCATGCCGTCGTGAAATCCGGCCAGCCGCTCGTCCGCGACCGAGAAGCTGTGCGGTCCCGCCATGAAGCCGATGCGCCGATGCCCCGCCTGTGCGACATGGGCCGTCATCGCCGCCATCGCCGCGCGGTTGTCGACGCGTACGGTGGAGATGTCGGGCAGCCCCTGCCCCGTCGCGATCGCCGCCGCCGCGACGCCCAGTTCCTCGAACAACCCCGACCCGCTGAGCAATTCGGCAAAGGGCGGGACCAGCAGCACGCCCGCCGCGCCGCTCTGCACCAGCGCACGCACCGCCGCCGCCGCCGCCTCGCGGGTCAGCCCCTCCTCCGCCTGCGCGATGAATTGCAACCCGCGCGCATTGCTCGCCCGCAACGCGCCGAGCAATACCGAGTCGATGAAGGGCGTCCGCCTGTCGCTATAGAGCAGCCCCAAGGTGGTAGCCCGCGCCTTCGCCAGACGACGCGCGGCGATATTGGGCACATAGCCGAGCTGGTCGATCGCGGCGAGCACCGCCGCGCGCGTCGAGGGGCTGGCGCGACCGACGCCGTTGATGACGTTGGATACGGTCATCGCCGATACGCCCGCACGCTCGCCGACCGCGCGGATGGTGACGCCTTCGGGCCTCTTGCTGCTCATAGCGGACGGTCCGCTAGCGCAACGATCCCCCCTTGGCTATCGGCGATCATCCGCCGTGCGATCAGACCGCCCCCGCCTTCATCCCCTTGACCGCATGATCCGCCGCGCGCGCGGTCAGCGCCATGAAGGTCAGCGAGGGGTTCACGCATGATACGGACGTCATCTGCGCGCCATCGGTGACATAGAGGTTGGACGCGTCATGCGCCTGGCTCCATTTGTTGAGCACCGAATTGCGGGGGTCCGCCCCCATGCGCGCGCCGCCCATCTCATGGATGGCGTCGCCGGGAACATGCTCCTGCTCGCCGCTGGTGACGTTCCTTAGCCCCGCCGCCCGCAGCATCGCTTCGCCTTCGCGCCGGGCGTCCGCCATCATCTTCAACTCATTATCGCGGAAGGTGACGTCGAACTTCAGCAGCGGCACGCCGAAGCGATCGACCTTGCTCGGATGGAGCGAGATGCGATTGTCCTCATAAGGCAGGCATTCGCCGAACGCGCCCATGCTGAACTGCCACGGGCCATAGCGTCGCATGCCATGCTTCATCTCCGCGCCGAAGCCGACCGGCTTGGCCGCGTTGCGATAGGCCGAGCCCTGATAGCCATAGCCGCGCTTGAAGCCGAGCCCCTCGTCCCCCTTGAGGTTGCGGAAGCGCGGCACATAGACCCCGCCCGGACGGCGACCATATTCGATCAGATCGTCCATGCCGGGAATTTCGCCCGACACGCCGACGCGGAAGATATGGTCCATGACATAGCGGCCCAGCGTCCCGCTGCTGTCGAAATGGCTGCGCTCCGAGCCGGGCGCGCGCGAGTTCATCAGGATCTGCACCGACGCCATAGCCGAGGCGCAGACGAAGACGAGATTGGCGCCGACCGTCTGCGCCTGCCCCGTCTTCGCATCGACATAGCGGACGCCGGTGACCTTCTTGGCGGCAGGATCATAGTCGATCCCGGTCACCACCGCGTCCGATTGCAGCGTCAGCCGCCCGGTCGCGCGCGCGGCGGGCAGCGTCACCGCCTGGGTCGAGAAATAGGCGCCGAACGAGCATCCATTGCCACACTGGTTGCGGAACTGGCATTTGGTGCGGTTCTGGTCGGGCTTGTCCTCGGTCATGTTGGACAGGCGGGTGTTGATCAGCTTGCGGCCCGGAAATTGGCCCTCCAGCCGCTCCTTCAACCACTTCTCCGCCACGTTCATCGGGATCGGCGGCTGGAAGTCGCTGTCGGGGAGATAGGGCAGGTTCTCGCGCGACCCCGATACGCCGATATATTTCTCGACATAGGAATACCACGGCGCGACGTCGTCATAGCGGATCGGCCAGTCGGCGGCGACGCCCTCGCGCTTGTTCGCCTCGAAATCGTCGGGGCTCCAGCGGAACGACCAGCGGCCCCAAATCAGCGACTTGCCGCCGACCGCCCCGGGGCGGATCCAATAGAATTTGCTCCCCTCGTCATAGGCATAGGGGTTCAGCCGGTCGTCATTGTAGAATTTCTGGTTGCTGGGCGCGACATAGCCCTGTTTGGCGATGAAATAATCGCTCTCCACCAAGGGCTTGGGCATGATGTTGCGCGCGGGCACCTCGAAAGGCGGCTTGCCGTCATAGGGATAGCCCTCGCCATGCTCCACCATGACGCCCCGGTCGAGCATCAGGACGCGCAGGCCCTTTTCGGTCAGTTCCTTGGCGGCATAACCGCCACTGATGCCCGACCCGATCACGATCGCGTCGAAACGGTTCGTCGCCGCCATGGCTATCCTCCTAAATGTTTCTTATCGTTTTAGAATCGAAGCGCTTGCAGCGTCCGGAAACTGGTCGTGATGTCGGGCAGGTAAGGCGCGGGCGCCTGGTCGTTCTCGACATAGAAATGCTTCACGCCCGACAGGCCGTTGAGCTTGAAGATCGCAGCGAAGTCGATCTTGCCCGCCCCCACCGCGGTCATGCTGCCATCGGCGCGCGCATCCTTGACGTGATAGGCATAGATGCGCCCCGCCAGCCGCCGGATCAGCGCCGCCGCATCCTCGCCCGCATGGATCGCCCAGTACAGGTCGATCTCCAGCTTCACGAGCTTCGGATCGGTGCCCTTGAGCAGCCGGTCATACAGGCTGACGCCACCGGGCTTGTTGGTGAACTCGAAATCGTGATTGTGATAGGCGAAGCCCAGCCCCGCCTTCTTCAACTGCTCGGCGAAGCGGTTGATATTGGGCAGCGCCGTATTCCAGCCCGCCTCGGTCCGATGCTCGTCGGTCATATAGGGCAGGATGACGGTGTCCGCGCCCAGCGTCTTCGCCATGGTCACGCATTTCCCAAAATTGCCGAGCAGCGCGTCATAGGGGACATGCACCGAGGGTGCCTTCAGCCCCAGCCGGTCCTGCGTGCGGCGGAGCATGGCATGGTCCATCGCGTCGTAACCGCCTCCGCCATATTCGATTTCGCGGTACCCGATCTTCGCCACCGCCTCGAGCGTCTTGACCGGATCGGCCGCGAACAGCTCGCGGATCGTGTAGAGCTGGAGCCCGATGGCGCCCAGCCGCGCAGCCTGCGCCATGCCCGGCAGCAGCGCGGCCGCGCCCAGCCCCAGCCCCGCGCCCATCAGCGAACGACGATCGATCATGCCGAATATACCTTGTTGACCTGAGAATAGGGGAAGGCACCGTTATACTCGCCGGGCACAGGCAGATATTCGCGTTCCTGCGTGATGCCGATCTCCGACGTGTAATAGCCGGTGATGACCAGTTGCCGGAACGGCTCGAAGAAGGCGCGGCCCTCGGGCAGCACGCCCTCCATCGCCTCGGTCAGCAGCGTGTCCTGCTGCGCCGCCGTCGCCTTGGCGGCGGGCACGCGGTGGACACTCTGGCTGCGCGCCTCGATCGCGTTCAGCCCGGCGATGATCGGCACCCGGTCGGTGGGCAGCGACCAGTCGGCCAGCATCTTCTCGATGAATTCGGGCACCCCGGCGGCGATCGCGCCGGGCGTGTCCGTGGTCGGCAGCACGCGTTCTGCCAGCGCGGTCATCGTCGCGCGCTGGACGGGGGTGAAGACCGCCACGCTGGGCGGGCCGTTCGAGATGACGGGAATGGCGCCGCGCGTCTGCTCGACCGCGCCCGCCGCACGGGCGATGGGCGCGAACAGCGCGGAGCCGAACATGGCGGTGATCCCCGCCAGGGCATGTCTGCGGTCTATCATCGGGCATCCTCCGGCAGGTCCTGCGCGATCGCCTCGGGCGGCAGCGGGCGGACCCAGATGTTGCGGAACGAGACGGGCGAGTCGTGATCCTGAAGCTGGATCGGCGCGGCATCGCCATGCGCCTGGTATTTTTCGACCTGCCGCCAGACGGTGGTGCCCAGCATCGCCTGATGGTTCTGGACGACGACGCCGTTCAGCAGCGCGGTGACATAGGCGGGGCGGATCAGCTTGCCATCGGCGGCAAAGCGTGGCCGCTCGAAGATGATGTCGTAGCTCTGCCACTCGCCAGGCTTGCGCGCGGCGTTCACCAGCGGCGGCTTCCAGGCATAGACCGCGCCCACCTGCCCATCGGCATAGGTCGGATTATTATAACCGTCGAGGATCTGCACCTCATAGCGTTGCATGAACCAGATGCCGCTATTGCCCCGGTCCTGCGAACTCTTCTGTGGCGGGTTGGGCGAGCTGAATTCCAAGTGAAGCTGGACATCGCCGAAGCTCTGCTTGCTGACCAGTACGCTCTCCGCCTTGCCGTCACGTGGCGGCACGGTCAGCACGCCGCCCTGAAGCAACCAGGACTTGCCGCTGGCCGTCCAGGCGTCCAGCGAGCGCCCGTCGAACAGCACCACCGCATCCGACGGCGCGCCGCCGGGTTGCGCGGCGGGCGTCACGACGCGCGGCGCAGGCCGGTCCGGGTCATGGACATGCCATTGGCCGCCGGGCAGCATCGGCGTGTCGCGAAACCCCAGGCCCGGCTTGTCCTGGGCCGTCGCGCCGCTCGCCACGGCCAGCGCGATCAACGATAGCATCCGCATCGCTCCCCTCCTCATGCTGTAGGATCGATCGCGCGGTAGGCGGCGATCAGTCTCTCTTCGCCCGCGCGGCCCTTGACCGAATTGCCATGTTCCATGCCGATCACCCCGGCATAGCCCTGTGCTTTCAGGAAGCGGCAGATATTGGCATAGTTGATCTCGCCGCTGCCCGGCTCGTTGCGGCCGGGATTGTCGCCGAACTGGATATAGCCGATCTCGTCCCAGCAGAGTTTCAGGGTCGGGATCAGATTCCCCGACTGGATCTGCTCGTGATACAGGTCGGCCAGCACTTTCACGCCCGGACTGTTCGCCCCGCGTGCCACCGCATAGCCCTCCGCGATCGACTGCATGAAGACGCCGGGATGGTTGGTCCGGGTGTTGAGCGGCTCCATCACCAGCGCCATTCCGTGCGGCGCGACGATCTCGCCCGCGCGGCGCATCACGTCGATGATGCGCCCCATCTGGATCGCGGGGTGGAGTTTCTTGTCCATGAAGCCGGTGACGACGGTCATCCGCGTCGCGCCGACCCGCTTGGCGACCTCAACCGCGCCGGTCACGTCCGCGAGAAAAGCCTGCCGCTCGGCATCCTCGTCACCGCCCAGCAGCGGCCGGGACTCGGACCATTTGGGCATGGACGCGACGAACACGCCCATCGTCATCTTCCGGTCGCGCAGCGCCTTGGCGATCGCTTCCTGTTCGGCCACCGGGCGAAGGCGATATTCATTGTCCTCCCACGCCCAGAAACCCTGATCGGCGGCATAGGCGATCTGCTCGACCGAGCTGTCGCCCCGGCTGGCAAAGCTGCCCAGATGCGGCGCGAAGCCCAGGGTGAAGCGCGCGGCGTTGGACGATCGGCCCGCCTTCTGCGCCGCCAGCGCGGCAACCGGCACAGCGGCGGCGATCCCACCGAGGATGGTGCGTCGCGACCAGCTCATGCGACGGTCTCCATGACCCGGCCGCGAGGACGGCGGCGCTCGGCCAGCCAGATGCCACCGAAGACGAACAACAGGATCACCGGCACCAGCGCCAGCCGCGCAAAGGACTGCGACGCCGCCGCATCCTCGACCTGGCGCAGCGCTTCGCCGGTCAGCCGCTTGAACGCTTCCGGTCCACCGGCGAGTTCAACCTTGGCGGCATCGAACATCGCGCCGAGACGCGGCAGGACGAAGAAGCTCGCCAACGCGCCCGCCGATCCGACCAGCCCCAATGCCCAGGCCCCGCCGCGCGGATACCGCTCCGCAACCGAGGCTAGCATGGTCGGCCACATCGCGCAGACACCCAGCCCCCAGACGGTCGAGGCCAGGATCGCCGCCACCGGCGACTGCGCCCGCGACAACAGGAACAGGCCGATCCCCGCCATCAGGCTCGACACCCAGAGTAGCCCCGGATTGGACAGCCGCCCCGCGATCCGCCCGGCGAAATGGCGGAACACGAACATCAGCGCGCTGACATAGACGAGCAGCAATATGCCGCGCATCCCGACCCGGCTGCTCAGCGCCACGTCGAGCCACTGGCCCGGCGCCAGCTCGGACGCGGCGGTCAGGAACATCGCGCCGAACCAGACGAAGAAGCTGGGCCGCTTGAAGACTTCCGCGATCATCCCGCCGAAGCCGACATCGCGCACTTCGTGCGGAACCGGCGGGAAATGCGTGGTCGCTGCCATCACCAGCACACCGAGCGCAGGGATCAGCACCAGTGCCATGATCGCCTGCCAGGACAGGACTCCGGCGAGGAGCACGCCTGCCAGCCCACCGACGATCAGCCCGCCGGGATACCAGGCGTGCAGCACGTTCAGCCGGTGCGTCGTCTCGTCCGGATAGAGCCGCGCGGTCAGCGGGTTGATCGAGGCCTCCGCCAGTCCCCAGCCGATCCCGCTGAGCAGCATCCCGCCCCAGACGATGTGATAGACCGCCATGCCGCCGGCGACTTGCCCGGCACCGATAATTGCCGTGGTGCCGACCAAAAAGCATAGTCCGCATCCGATCAGCATCCGCCGCGCGCCGATCCGGTCGAGCAGCGCGCTCGCCACGAACAGCGTCGCGGCGAAGCCCAGAAAGGCCGATCCCAGGGCCGATCCGATCAACTCCCCCGCCTCGACCGGTGCGATCGGATCGATCCACTGCGCCTTCAGGCTGCTCGCCACCGCCGCGCGCAACGCCGCGCTCGCGGCGGCCGTAAATAGGGCCAGCACGCTCAGCCAGAATAGTCGCGACCGATTGTCCGGTACCGCCTCCATGCCCCTCTCCCGCTTATGCTTTTTGTCAGACTTGACCTTCCGGGGCGGACGGTCAAGTCATTGAATCGCTTAAATTCCCAGCCATCGCTTATTGGCGTCGGGATCGCCTCCACCGGCGAAATCGTCAAAGGCGCGCTCGGCGCGTCGGATCATATGCGCGGCGATAAAGGGCGCCCCTTCGCGCGCGCCATCCTCCGGGTGCTTCAGGCAGCATTCCCACTCCAGCACCGCCCAACCGGCATAGCCATATTGGGTCAGCTTCGAGAAGATCCCGCCGAAATCGACCTGCCCGTCGCCCAGCGAGCGGAACCGCCCCGGCCGGTCGATCCAATCGCTGTAACTGCCATAAACACCCGCCCGTCCGGTCGGGTTGAACTCGGCATCCTTGACGTGGAACATGCGGATGCGGTCGTGATAAAAGTCGATGAATTGCAGATAATCCATCGCCTGCAGCACGAAATGGCTAGGGTCGTAGAGGATGTTGGCGCGGGCATGGCCGCCGACCGAATCCAGGAAACGTTCGAAGGTGGTTCCGTCGTGCAGATCCTCGCCGGGATGGAGTTCGTAGCAGAGGTCGACGCCCTCCTCCTCGAACGCTTCCAGGATCGGCCGCCAGCGCTTGCCGAGTTCGGCAAAGCCCTCCGCCACCAGTCCGGCGGGACGCTGCGGCCAGGGATAGACGAACGGCCAAAGCAGCGCACCCGAAAAGGTCGCGTGCGCCTTCAACCCCAGCCGGCGACTGGCCTTGGCGGCATAACGGAGCTGCTCGACCGCCCAAGCCTGTCGCTCGGCGGGTTTGCCCCGCACCGCCTCGGGCGCGAAGCCGTCGAAGGCGGCGTCATAGGCCGGGTGGACCGCGACCAACTGCCCCTGCAAATGGGTCGAGAGTTCGGTGATCGCGACGCCCGCTTCGGCACAGCGACCGGCCAGATCGTCGCAATAATCCTGGCTCTCGGCGGCGGCCTTCAGGTCGATGCAACGCGCGTCCCAGGTCGGAATCTGCACGCCTTCATAACCCGCCTCCGCCATCCAACGCGCCGCCGAGTCGAGCGTGTCGAACGGTGCGGCATCGCCCATGAACTGCGCCAGGAAAATGCCCGGACCGCGCATCATCGGGGCGGTCCCAGCGCTCACTTGGCGGTCTCAGTCTTGAGATAGGCGATCAGCGCGGCGCGCTTGGCGGGGTCCGCGACGCCGATCGGCATCCGCGTGCCGGGCACCTTCTTCATCGGCGCGGCGATGAAGTCGTTCAGCGTCTTGTCGTCCCACTTCAGCCCCGAGGCCTTCATCGCGGGGGAGTAGTTGAAGCCCGCCACCGTGCCCGCCTGCCGTCCGAACACGCCGTTGAGATTCGGCCCGACGCCGTTGCGCCCGCCCTTGTTGAGCGTATGGCAGGCGCGGCAGGCAGCAAAGGCCTGCGCCCCGGCGGGGGCGGACTGGGCCGTCGATGGCGCGTTGGCGGCGATGACCAAAGCCACGGCACCGGGCAACGCGGCCAGCCAGAGCAGCTGCCTCATTCACTCTCTCCTGTCATTTTCTTTCCCAGACTCACTGGTTCATGCTGGAGTTTAACGGTAAACCGATGCGGTGCAAGCACCGAATGTCGCCCGATGAGCGACAGGATAGAGGAGAGGATGATGGCAGGACGCAAGCTGAAACTGGCGATGGCGGGCGGAGGCGAGGGCGCGTTCATCGGCGGCGTACACCGGATGGCGGCCGCGCTGGACGGCGACTGGCAACTGGTCGCGGGTACGTTCAGCAGCGATGCCGAGCGGAACCGGCGGAGCGGCGAGCAGCTTGGCCTGGCCCCCGACCGCGTCCATGGTTCGATCGAGGCGCTTCTTGCCGACGAGCGGATGCGTCCCGAGGCGGAACGGATCGACGCGGTCGCGATCGTCACCCCCAACCATCTCCATGCCCCCATGGCGATCGCCGCGCTGGAGGCCGGGTTCCCGGTGTTCAGCGAAAAACCGATGGCGATGAATCTCGCCGAAGCGCGCGCCATCGCCGACGCCGCACGCGCCTCGGGTCAGCTCTATGCCCTGGCCTTCACCTATAGCGGCTATCCGATGGTCGAGGAGGCGCGGGCCCGCGTCGCGCGCGGCGATTTCGGCGGCATCCGCCTGGTCCATGTCGAGTATGTTCAGGGCTGGCTCAGCAGCCCGCTCGACCGCGAGGGCAACAAGCAGGCCGAATGGCGCACCGACCCTGCGCGCGCCGGACTGGGCGGCGCGCTGGGCGATATCGGCACCCATGCCTTCCAACTGGCCGAGCATGTCGCAGGGCTGAAGGTCGAGGCGCTGTCCGCCGACGTGACGACCCATGTCGCGGGGCGGATGCTCGACGACGATGTGAACGTCCTCCTGCGCTTTGCCGAAGGCGCGCGGGGCACGCTACGGGCGACTCAGGTGGCGGCGGGCGAGGAGAACGGCCTGCGCCTGCGCATCCATGGCGAGAAGGGCGGGCTGGAATGGTCACAGATGGAGCCCAATACGCTCATCCTGCGCTGGCTGGACCGACCCGCCGAAACCGTCCGGGCGGGCGGCCCCGGCCTCGCCCCCACCACCCTGCCGCGGCTGCGCACCCCCTCGGGCCATCCGGAGGGCTATATCGAAGCGTTCGGCAATCTCTATCGCGCGGTGGCGGATACGCTCCGCGATGGCGGACCGGCCGAGGGCGGCGCGCTAGGCGAGGCGACCTGGTTCCCCGGATTGGAGCCGGGATTGCGGACCATGGCCTTTGTCGAGGCGGTGCTGGCGAGCGCCGGATCGGCGGAGAAATGGACGGTCTTTCCCAAGGTCGATAAGCCTACGCCTCAGGATTGACGCGCGGGGAAGCCGTTTCGATGCCGATGACCGACAAATGCCATGTTCCCGACTATCCGGGCCTGTCCACGGCGCGCCTGTCACTGCGGCGGCCTGCGATACGGGATGCGGCGGCCATCGCCCGGATTGTCGGGCAATGGGATGTCGCCCGGCGACTGACACCCGTCCCCCACCCCTATACCGTCGAGGACGCGCATCTGTTTCTGACCGAGGTCGTACCCAAGCAGTGGATCTGGGCCATTACCCGGCATGGTACCGACGATCTGTTCGGTATCATCGGCCTGACGCCAGGCAGGCAAGGCGATCGGGCCGAGCTCGGTTATTGGCTCGATCCCGATCACTGGGGCAAAGGCATCATGTCGGAGGCGGGTCGGGCGGTTCTGTCCTATGGCTTCGATGTGCTGAATTTGCCCCTCGTCACGTCGGGCTATTTCCAGGACAATCCCGCCTCGGGCCGGGTGCTGGCCAAGCTGGGTTTTGTGGAGACCGCCCACGCCATGCGCGCCTGCCTTGCCATGGGCCGCGACGTTCCATCGGTGGAGGTGGAGCGACGCCGGGAAACGGCGGCTACTTAACCCGCCGCCTTGCGCCCCCGCACGATCGCCGCCGCGCCCGCCAGCACGGCGGCGTCTTCGGCAAAGCCCGTCTTCGTCTGGCCATAGCGCCCCAGCGCTGCCATGCGGCCCCGCCAGCCGGGATAGGAGGCGACCACCGCCGTCACGCCGCCGATCGCCGCGCCCAGCCAGCGGTTCTTGGGGCTGGCCAGCGCCGCGCCCGCGATGGCGGAGGTGGTGAAACGCGCCGCCAAGCCGATGGGGACGATCCGGTTGGGCGCGGTCTTCTGCTTGTCGCCGGCCATCTCGCCGATCGCGAGGGCCAGCGTTCCCGCCGCGACGAAGGGATTGCCCAGCCAACGCAACACCCCCTTGCCCAGCGGCAATTCGCCCCGCGCCGCCGCGATCGATACGGCGGCAAGCGGGGTCATCGCCCGCTGCCCGCCGACCAGACCCATTTTGAACGATGCGAGCATGACGTTACCTCTTGGATGGGGGAAGAAACTGGTCGCCACAACGCCTGCGGCGACGCAAAGGGTTCCTCGCCCGCTGGCCAAGCCCCCTTCCCCACCCACCCCCGGCTGCGCCATGGTGGCGGCATGACCCGCTTTCTTCTGACCGCCGCGCTGCTGTCGCTCGCCGCCTGTTCCTCCAGCGACCAGCCCACGGGGCTCAGCGCCGAGGAGAACCGCCAGTTGAACGAGGCCGCCGCGATGCTCGATGCCAATGCGGTCGATCTGAACGCGATGGCCCCTTCGGGCGTTGATGAGGAAATAACCACCGACAATGAAAGCTGATCGTCCATGACCGATATGCCGCTCCGCCGCCTGGGCTCGACCGACCTGATGATCGCGCCGCTGGTACTGGGCGGCAATGTCTTCGGCTGGACGGCGGACCGGGCGGCGAGCTTTGCGGTGCTGGATGCCTTTGTCGATCAGGGCGGTACGATGATCGATACGGCGGATGTCTATTCCGCCTGGATCGAGGGCCATCGCGGCGGCGAGTCCGAGACGATGATCGGCGAATGGCTGAAGGCCAGCGGCAAGCGCGACCGGATATTGATCGCGACCAAGGTCGGCATGCTGCCCGGCGAAGGTGGCAAAAATCTGGCCCCCGCGCGGATCGTGGCGGCGGCGGAGGCCTCGCTCCAGCGGCTCGGCACCGATCGCATCGACCTGTATTTCGCGCATCAGGATGACGAGGATCAGCCGCAGGAGGCGGTGATGGAGGCCTTTGCCACGCTGGTCGAGGCGGGCAAGGTGCGGGTCATCGGCGCGTCCAACTTCCATGCGGCGCGATTGAAGTCGGCCAACGACGCGGCGCGCGCAGCCGGCCTGCCCCGCTATCACGTCCTCCAGCCCGAATATAATCTGGTCAGCCGCCACAAGTTCGAGGGCGAGTTACAGGATTATTGCGTGACCGAAAATATCGGGGTCGTCCCCTATTACGGTCTCGCCGCCGGGTTCCTGACCGGCAAATATCGCAGCGACGCCGATCTGTCGCAAAGCGTGCGCGGTGCCCGAATGGGCGAGTTGCTGCACGGTAAGGGCGGCACTGTACTGGCCGCGCTCGACCAGGTGGCGGACGAAACAGGCGCGACCCAGGCGCAGGTGGCACTGGCCTGGCTGATGGCGCAAGAAGGCGTGACCGCTCCCATCGCCAGTGCGACCAGCGTGGACCAGCTCTCCGAACTCATGCCCGCGATGAGGCTGAATCTCACCAAGGAGCAGGTCGGGCGACTGGATGATAGCGGCACCTGAACGGCTCGAAACAGTCTATTGATATACATCAGTTTTGGAACGCGTCGTGCAACCGGGATTTATATCCCATCTATGACGCGTCCTCCCCCGACCATCTTGATCGTCGAGGATCAGCCGCTCCTGCTGATCCATGTCCAGTTTGCGCTGGAGGATGCGGGTTATGTCGTGATCCAGGCGGCCAGTGCCGATGACGCCCTGGTCGCCCTGAAGCGGCATCCGGAGATTCAGGCGGTGTTTACCGATGTCGCCATGCCGGGCACGCTCGACGGAGCCGCCCTGGCGGTATGCGTCCACGAGTCGCATCCGCATGTCGCGGTTCTGGTAACGTCGGGCGACCAGACCTACCTTCCCGATGGCTTGCCCGAAGGCGTGCACTTCATTCCCAAACCCTATAGCGCACGCGACATTATCGCTCTGTTGACGCAGAAACTGGCGGAGAGCGGCGACGATCGTCAGGCGGCCTCCTGATGATCGGTCATCGGACGGCCGATCAGATAGCCTTGAATCTGATCGCATCCCATTTCGCATAGCATCCGATGTTGCGCCTCCGTCTCCACCCCCTCGGCAACGATCGGGATATTCAGGCTGCGCCCCAGCCCGATCGAGGCGCGGACGATCGATAGAGCGGGGCCATGCTGCCCCATCGCGCTGGTGAAGCTGCGGTCGATCTTGATCTTGTCGAACGGAAATTGCTGCAGGCTGCTGAGCGAGGAATAGCCGGTGCCGAAATCGTCCATGACGATGCGCAGGCCGGCCGCGCGCAACTGGCTGAGGTTGGCGGTCGCGGTTTCCCGGTGGTCGATCAGCACCCCTTCGGTCACCTCCACTTCGATCCGGCGCGGGTCGATACCCTGCCCCGTGATCGTCGACAGCATTCGCGTGGCAAGACGTGGATCGCGCAACTGGACCGGCGACAGGTTGACCGCCATCATCCAGTGCGATGGCCATTGGCGAAGGGCGTGCAAGGCGTTGAGGAACAGCCGCTGGCCGATCTCGACGATCAGGCCGCTTTCTTCGGCGATGGGGATGAAGATGTCGGGTCTGATCGGCCCGAGCACCGGGTGGGTCCAGCGGGCGAGCGCTTCCTGCCCGATGATCGCACGCGTCGCGCAATCGGCGATGGGCTGGAACGCCAGCGTGATGTCACCGCGTGCCCCCGCGTCGCGCAGTTCATGCGCCAGCCAGTTCCGCTGGCGGCGTTCCTCGTCCATCGCGGCGTCATAATGGCTGGCACGGTGGCGGCCATCGGCCTTCGCCCGGTAGAGCGCGATGTCGGCACAGACATGGAGTTCGTCGCTCTCGACGCCGTGCCGCTGCGACAGGGCGATGCCGATGCTCAGGCGAATGGCGGGGCTGTCGCGGTCGGCGGCAATAATGGCGAAGATGCGGTCGACCAGCGCGGAGGCATCCTCTTCGTCGGGCCGCAGATGATGGACGATGGCGAACTCGTCGCCACCGATCCGGGCGACAACATCGTCTTCGCGCACCGCCGCCATCAGCACCGCACTGGCCCGTTGCAGCATGGCATCGCCACGCGCATGGCCCAGCGTGTCGTTCACCCCCTTGAACCCGTCCAGATCGATGGCGAGCAGCGCGATTCGTTTCCCGGCCTGCAACGCGCTGGCCAGCCGTTCGCCGAAGACGACGCGGTTGGCCAGCCCGGTCAGGCTGTCGTGATGCGCCAGATATTCGACCTGACGCTGAATGCGTTCGCGCTCTTCCGCGGCGCGCGACAGGGCCTGAAGACCGCGCGCCAATTCGCCCAGTTCGTCGGCCCGCCGGGTCGAGCACAGTCGGGGAAGCGCATGGCCCACACTCATCGCACGGACGGCCGCGACCATCGCCATCAACGGCTGCATGATCCGCCAGCGCAGCCACAGGAACAGCCCGCCGACCAGGATCAGCATATATCCGGCGGCCAGCGCCATCTGGACGAGCGCGCGCCTGGTCAGCGCCTCGACCTGTATGGCACGCGCGTCCAGTTCCGCCCGCAGGGCCTGGCGGAGAATGTCCCGGCGGGCCTGCAACGTCTGCGAAGCCCGCTCGAAGACACGTATGGCGGCGGCGACGTTCGTCGGCTGTTTCTGCGCCTGCCGGATCAGGTCCATGGCCGCGCGAACGAAGCGGCGTTCGGCCAGGCGCACCTGCTTCTCGGGCGCCCGGACGCGCTCGGGCAGCGTTTCATCGACGACCATCGACTTGCCGATCTGGCCCAGTATCGCGCGTCGTACCCGGTCTCGCTGCATGGTCGATACCGATCCCGGCCACTCCTCACGCGCCGCGATGGTCAGGATGGACCCGCGCAACGGGTGTAGACTGGCCTCCTTTGCGGCATAGCCCTCCAGCGTGACCGTGATCCGGCGGCTGGTATCGATCATCGACAGCAATTGCCGGTTGAACATCCAACTCACCACGCTCAGCGCCATGAAAATGGAAAAGACAGCCGTCAACATCGCGGCAAAGCAGAATTCGATCGACCGCAACCGGCGTGTGAACCACCTCATGCGCAATTGATATATGTTACTCCCTACCTTTTCGTGAAAGCACGAGGCTTTAGTCGTCTGCAAAAACCAGGGCGTTGAGCGGTCGTTCGCGCTCATGCACCTGCATCGCGCGCCCGATCGGAGGGTGGGAACGTTGTGGGCAATCAGCACGCGGGCAGCGGCGGCATCCCGGCCCGATCGGCACCGCGTCCCCCTCGGGATCGCATCCGCGCGCCGACGCGAGATGGCGTGCCAGCCCCGCCTCCAAGCCGAGAATGACCGCGAAGCTCGCTTCTACGCCCCTCACCGACGCGCCAGCGCGCCGCTCGGCGCGGACCAGGGTGACGAAGCACGTGTCGTCGGGCATCGCCACCGCCTGAAACAGGCTTTCCCCCCGCCGCGCGAACGATCCGAAGACGTTCCAGAGCGGGCATAGACTCTCCGCCTCGACCAGCGCGGCCTGGGCCATGCCGGCGAAGCGTTTCGACACCTGGCCCGCACGGTCGATCCGCATCAGGAAAAAGGGCAGACCCCGCGCGCCGACGCGGTTCATCGTGGTCAGACGGTGCGCCAATTGCTCGAACGACACGCCAAAGCGTCGCTGGAGGATGGCCGTGTCATAGCTGGTCGCCTCGCACGCCCGCAGAAAACGGGCATAGGGCATGGCCAAGGCCGCGGCGAAATACTGCGCCAGGTAACGCCGGAACAGCCGCTCCGCGATCCGATCGCCAAAGGCCGCGCCGCGGACCAGCGCCTCGATCTCGGCGCGCGCTTCCCATTGCCCCAATTGCACCGCCAGCGCGAAGACCCGCGCCGGCGCCTCCAGCAGTTCGGACAATTGCAACTGACGCGCGTGAAGGTCCATCCGGACGAGGCGATCGGGCAGGATGTCGACCGGCAGCACGCGGATGGTCAGCGCGTGGCGAATGCGCAACCGCTCTGCCAGCGCGCCGTACAGATCGCCCGCCGCGATCCGCAACTCATCGGCCAAGCCTTCCGCCATCGCATCGAGATCGGGGAAGTGGTTGCGCCATCGCTCGATCTCGCGCCGGACGAGCGTGGTCGGGTCCGGGCTCGCGCTTCGCTCGCCAGTCTCGCCACTTCCACCGCCCCACCGGTCGAAGGCGCGCGCAAAGGCCTCCGCGCCTCCCGGCGCGGCCGCCAGCCATTCCTCCAATTCGCTACGGTCGATTTCCAGATCGGCGAACATCGGATCGGCCAGCCGCCGCCGCATCGCCGCCGCCCCGCCACCCGGTGCGTCCGTGGTCAAGCTGCGCGGATCGAAATCGAACGCCTCGACCAGTCGGACGAGCAGCATGGAGGAGACAGGCCGCTGGTTCCGCTCGATCAGGTTCAGATAGCTGGGCGAGATATCCAGCATCTCGGCCATTGCGGCCTGCGATAGCCCGTGCTGCCGCCGCACCCGTCGGACCGCATGGCCCGCAATCAGCTTGGCTCCACCCATTGCCGCTCTCCATCGCCTTTTTCCGGGAGGGTGAAGCGACCCAGGCAGCCTGTCAATTCTTTACAAAGATACAATCACGGGCACCCGTGATGCCGACCGCAAGACGCCGATATGGAAGCCCAATCCATTCTCCATGACGGCAAAGTGCGTCACGAAAGGACGTCAATAACCGAGCTTTTGTAAAGGACGCTGTATGACCGGCTTTCCAGACCTCGTGCCCGCGCCCGCCGGTCGTTTCGACGGCATCGCCCGGCCCTACACCCCGGCGGACGTCGCGCGATTGCGGGGTTCGATCACGGTCGAACATACGCTGGCGCGGCGCGGGGCGCTGAAATTATGGGACCTCCTCAGAACCGAGGATTATGTCCATGCGCTGGGCGCGCTGTCGGGCAATCAGGCGATGCAGATGGTCCGTGCCGGGCTGAAGGCCATTTACCTGTCGGGCTGGCAGGTCGCGGCGGACGCCAATACCGCAGGACAGATGTATCCCGACCAGTCGCTCTACCCCGCCAATGCCGGTCCGGAACTGGCGCGGCGGATCAACGCGACGCTGGCGCGCGCCGACCAGATCGAACATGCCGAAGGCGGCGCGACGCGCGACTGGTTCGCCCCCATCGTCGCCGACGCAGAGGCCGGGTTCGGCGGCCCGCTCAACTGCTACGAAATCATGAAGTCCTATATCGCGGCGGGCGCGGCGGGCGTGCATTTCGAGGATCAGCTGGCGTCGGAGAAGAAGTGCGGCCATCTGGGTGGCAAGGTGCTGATCCCGACATCGGCGCATATCCGCAATCTGAACGCGGCACGGCTGGCGGCGGATGTGGCGGGAGTTCCGACCGTCATCTGCGCGCGCACCGATGCCGAAAGCGCCCGGCTGATCACCTCGGACGTGGACGAACGCGACCGGGCCTTCCTGACCGGCGAGCGGACGGCCGAGGGCTTTTTCCGCCTGAAACCGGGGACGGGGGTCGACCATTGCATCCAGCGCGGTCTGGCCTTCGCGCCGCATGCCGACCTGTTGTGGTGGGAAACCTCGCATCCGGACCTGACCGATGCCCGCCGCTTCGCCGAGGCGATCCGGCGCGAACATCCGGACAAGATGCTGGCCTATAACTGTTCGCCCAGCTTCAACTGGGAGAAGAATCTCGATCGCGACGACATCGCTCGCTTCCAGCGGGAGATCGGCGCCATGGGGTACAAGTTCCAGTTCGTCACGCTCGCGGGCTTCCACCAATTGAACTATGGCATGTTCGAGCTGGCACGCGGCTATCGCGATCGCGGCATGGCGGCCTATTCCGAACTGCAACAGGCCGAGTTCGCCGCCGAGCCTTATGGATACACCGCGACGCGCCATCAGCGCGAGGTAGGGACCGGCTATTTCGACCTGGTCGCTCAGTTGGTCGCGGGCGGCGACAGTTCGACCACCGCGCTGGCCCATTCGACCGAAGCCGCCCAATTCGTCCAGGCCGCCTGACCCACAAAGGAGAAATGCCATGCCGACCGAACCGCAACGCAGCCGCGCCGTCTTCTCCACCGAGGATTTTGCGCTGTTGAAGGAAGCCCTTGCCGAACACGTCAAGCGCGTTGCCGACGATCCCCGCTCGATCAAATTCGCGCATCTCTACCATCGGCTGGGGCGCATCGCGTCCTAAGGATTGCGCTTTGGCCTTCGGCTGGACGGCGCTGGGCCACGAAGCCCTTCTCCGGTCGCGCCGATCAAGTCGAAGCCCCCTCTTCCTTGGGGAAGGAAGCGACCCCGCCGGCGATCGTCGGCGGGGTTTGTTCGTGGCGCGGAACAAGCGCCACGGTCGCACGCTTAACCGCGCATGCCCGAAACCGGCCTGACCGCGCGGATCCGCGAGAATCTCGTCCTTTACGGCGCGCTCGCGGCCAATCTGGGCATTGCCGTCGCCAAGTTCATCGCGGCCGGGATCACCGGCTCCTCCTCGATGTTGACCGAGGGCGTCCACTCGGTGGTGGATAGCGGCAACCAGATCCTGCTGCTCTATGGTCAGAAGCGGGCGCGGCGCGCACCCGATGCGGTCCATCCGTTCGGCTATGGACGCGAACTCTATTTCTGGGCGTTCGTCGTCGCGATCCTGATCTTCGCGCTGGGCGCGGGCATCTCGATCTATGAAGGCTGGCTGCATATCCGCACGCCCGAGCCGCTGCGCGATCCGACGGTCAACTACGTCGTCCTCGCCATCGCCTTCGCGCTGGAGGGCGCGTCATGGACGATCGCGGTCCGCGAATTTTCGCGCGCGAAGGGCGATGGCGGCTGGTGGCAGGCGATCCATGAATCGAAGGACCCGGCAGGCTTCATCGTGCTGTTCGAGGACTCGGCGGCGCTGGCGGGACTGGCGATTGCGGGGCTGGGCGTGTGGCTGTCCCATGCGCTGGACGATCCGCGGATCGACGGGGTCGCCTCGATCCTAATCGGGCTGGTGCTGGGGCTGGTTGCGATCCTGCTGGCGCGCGAGGCCAAGGGGTTGCTGATCGGCGAGCGCGCCGAACCCAAGGTGGTGGAGACGATCCGCAGCATCGTCGCGTCGCGTCCGTGGATCACACGGGTCAACCATGTCCGCACCATCCATACCGCGCCCGACAGCATCTTCGCGGCGATCAGCGCCGATTTCGTCGACAGCCTGCCCATGGGAGAAGCCGAAACGCTGATCGAGATATTGGAGGACGACCTGCGACGCGCCGTCCCCAGCCTGTCCTCCATCTATATCCGGCCCGAAAAACACGAAAATGCCGCTGCGCCCGTACCGTCCGCAACGCTATAAGGACCGCCATGACGAAGCTGACGCGACTCGCCATTGCCCTGTTCCTCTGGCTCGGCTGCGCCTTGCCCGCACAGGCGGCGGTGACGATCACCTTCTGGAGCCATGAACTGGGGAATAGTTTCCCGCATAGCTTCTTCAGCCTGCGCGGGACGGTCGATGCCACCGGCGCGCCGGTGGACGCCAATTACGGCTTTACCGCCAAGTCGATTTCGCCCGCCTTGCTGATGGGCACCGTCAAGGGTAGGCTGGACATCTCCAAGCCTTTCTACGTCTCCACCAGCGACGCGCAATTCTCCTATGTGATGAGCGACGCGCAATATGCGGACATACTCGCGCTGGTCGCCGCCTGGGACGAGAAGACGGGGGATGCGCGTTACAATCTCAATAACCGCAACTGCGTGCATTTCGTGCAGGAGGCGGCGCGGCGGCTGGGGCTGGTCGGGCTGGACCATCCCGAATTGATGAAGAAGCCCCGCTCCTACCTCAAGGCCGTGGCGCAGGCCAATGCCGACCGGGTGACCGTCATCGGCCAGAACGGCAAGGCCTATCTGGCGTCGCTGCCCCCGTTGCCGAGCGGAGCGGCGACGGCCACCGCCGCTTCGCCCGCCGCCCCGGCTCCCGTGGTTCAGGCCCCGGCGGCAGGCACGAGTTCGAGTATGTCGACCACCGACTCATAAGCAGGATAGGGAAAGGCGATCCGCCACCTGTCGGTGTCGATCCTCTCCAGCACCCCGGCCATGTCGCGCGCCCGGTCCCGCCCATAGGCATAGGACCGCTCCTCGTCCCCCAGCATCAGCGTGCCCAGGAAGATGCTGCGCGCATCGGTGTCGGGATAGAGGCGCCCGGTCAGCCGCTGCGACCCATCCAGCTTGGTCAGACGGACGCCGTTCTCCGACACGCGGCACCGGAAAAAGGGATAGGCGACATAGGTCAGCACCGCCCGCCCCTGCGACCCCATCTTGATCGTCCGGCACCGATAATCACCATCGGGCAATTTGGGGTCCGCGATCGAGTGGTCGGGGTTGGCGAGCGGACCGAGTTCCGCCAGGGCCGCCGCCGAACCTCCCGCCCGCGCCTGGGCCAGCCCCTTCACCCAGGCAGTGCGCCAGCCGCGCAGGCGGACGCGATCGTCCTCGGTCGCCGCCAATCGCCAGTCGGACGCCTGTTCTACCCGCTGCGCCACGGCGGTGCCGACCGTACCCACCGCCAGGGCCACGGCCAGCAGGACGGTGGCCCCCCTCATTGCGCGGTCCATCCGCCATCGACCGACAGGTTCGCGCCGGTGATCGAGCGCGCCTCGTCCCGGCACAGGAACAGCGCCAGTGCCGCCACCTCCTCGATCGTCACGAACTGCTTGGTCGGTTGCGCCTTCAACAGCACATCGTCGACCACCTGCTCGCGGGTCAGCCCGCGCGCCTTCATCGTGTCGGGAATCTGGTTCTCGACCAACGGCGTCCAGACATAGCCGGGCGAAATGCAGTTGGCGGTGATGCCGTCGGTCGCCACTTCCAGTGCCACCGTCTTGGTGATGCCGACGACGCCATGCTTGGCCGCGACATAGGCCGACTTGTTGGGGCTGGCGACCAGGCTGTGCGCAGAGGCCGTGGTGATGATCCGGCCCCACCCCTTTTGCCGCATATGCGGGATGGCCGCGCGCATCATGTGCCAGGCGGAGGACAGGTTGATCGCGATGATCGCATCCCATTTCTCCACCGGAAACTCGGCGATCGGGGCGACGTGCTGGATGCCCGCATTGTTGATGACGATGTCCACCGATCCGGTTTCCGCCACCGCGCGGTCGATCATCGCCGTGATCTGATCGGGCCGGGTCATGTCGGCCGGGTCGTAGAGCGCCGCCGCACCGCTCAGCTTTTCCAGCGCGACCCGCTCCGCCTCGATCGCTTCGGCATCGCCGAAGCCGTTGAGCATCACGCTTGCGCCCTCCGCCGCCAGCGCCTTGGCATAGGCCAGCCCGATCCCCGACGTGGAGCCCGAGATCACCGCCGTCTTGCCCTTCAGGAACATGCCATTCTCCCTTGGTATGGCACGCACCATGCTGCCAGATTATCGGTCGTGCAACCGCCGCAAGGCTTTGCGGGTTCAATGCGGCAAGACCCGATAGGCGGGCGAGGCGACAAAGGGGTGACGGTGCCATGCGGCTCGACGATTATGACAATGATATCGACGTCGGCGAGGCGCAGAGCGGCGGAGGCTTCGGTGGCGGAGGTGGTGGCGGTGGCTTGTTGTTCGGGCTGTTGCCGCTGATCGGCAGCCGTTTCGGATGTGGCGGGATCATCGTCGTCCTGATCATCCTGGCTGTACTCGGCATGAACCCGCTAGGCCTGTTGACCGGTGGCGGCAGCAACACGGCGCCGGTCACCCGCTCCGCCGGTTCGTCGGGTGAACAGAATGCGCGCCAGGTTTGCGAAGTCTCGCCGGAACGCCGCGAAACCTGCCAGGCGTTCAGCAACGCAGACAATACCTGGGAGAAGATCTTCGCCCAGAGCGGCCGGCGGTTCGAAGCGCCGGGCCTGCGCTTCTTCAAGCCGGACGCCGGATCGGCCCAATCGGGCTGCGGGGTCGCTCAATCGGCGGTAGGGCCCTTCTATTGCCCGACCGACCGCAAAATCTATCTGGACACCAAATTCTTCGACGAACTGGCCAACCGCTTCGGCGCGAAGGGCGACTTCGCCCGCAATTATGTCGTCGCGCATGAGTTCGGCCATCATATCCAGACCCTGCTGGGCACGTCGGAACAGGTCCATCGCGCGCAACAGGCGGCGGGCCAGGCGGAGGGCAATGCCCTTTCGGTCCGGCTGGAATTGCAGGCGGACTGCTATGCCGGCGTATGGGCGGCAAAGAACCGCGACCGGTTGGAGCCCGGCGATGTCGAGGAAGGCATGACCGCCGCCCGGGCGATCGGTGACGACACGTTGCAACGCGAGGCGACCGGGCGGGTCGTACCCGATAGCTTCACCCACGGCACTTCGGAACAGCGAATGCGCTGGCTGCGCCGGGGTATGGAGACCGGCGACCCGGCCCAGTGCGACACGTTTTCGGGGGCCATCTGAACCCTGGGCCGTCATCCCGGTATCAGCCGGGTTGACGGCCAAGGAGGATCAGAGCTTGACCAGCATTTTCCCCTTATTTCCGCCCGAGAAGAGCGCGAGGAAGGCTTCCGGCGTCTTGTCCAACCCTTCGAATACCGTCTCCTCGCGCTGCAACTTCCCGTCATTCAGCATCGCGGCCATGTCGCGATAAAAGCCGGCCTGGTCCTGGAAGTCCGAGACGATGAAGCCTTGAATCCGCACGCGGTTGCCGATCAGCCGCGCCAGATATTTGAGGCTGGTCGGCTTCGCCTCGTTATAGACGTCGATCATTCCGCAGATCGCGAAACGGGCCCCCTGCCGCGCATGGGCCAGCGCCGCGTCGAGATGATCGCCGCCGACATTGTCGAAATAGACGTCGATCCCGTCCGGGGCCGCTTCGCCCAGCGCATCTACGACCGGCTTGCCCGCCTTATAGTCGATGACCGCATCGGCACCCAGCGAACGCACCCATTCGCCCTTATCCGCGCCACCGGCGGAGCCGATGACCGTCATTCCCTTGGCCTTGGCGATCTGGACCACGGTCGATCCCACCGCGCCCGCCGCCGCCGACACGAACACCGTCTCGCCAGGCTTGGCCTCCGCAATCTGGAGCAGGCCGCAATAGGCGGTCATGCCCGGCATGCCGAACTGCCCCAGAAACGCCTGCGGATCGACCGCCAGATCGGGTAGCGGCTGGACATGCTGGGCGGGCAGGATCGCCTCGTCGCGCCAACCCGCCATATGGCTGACGAGCGTGCCAACCGGAATATTCTCCGCGCGGCTCTCCACCACTTCGCCGATCGCGCCGCCCTGCATCGGCTCGCCCAACTGGAAGGGCGGGACATAGCTTTTCGCGTCGTTCATCCGCCCGCGCATATAGGGATCGACCGACAGCCAGCGGTTCGCAATCCGCACCTGCCCCTCGCACAGTTCGGGCAGCGCCTGCTCGATCAAGGCGAAATCGTCCTGGCGTGGCATCCCCTTGGGCCGGGCCGCGAGTGTCCATGCCTTCATAACCGTCATCCTTTTCATCATTTGTGCCGGACATGGGAAAGGGCCCGGATGATGTCCACCCGAGCCCTCCAAGAAACGTCACCGTTCAGTGACGTTTTTCGTCCTCAATAACCCCGGTTGGTGTCCGAGGTGCTGCCCGTCGTACCGGTGGTGCCAGCGGTGGTCGTGCCGCCGGTGGTGCCGCCGGTGGTGCCAGTCGTGCTCTGACCGGTCGTGCTGGTGGAGCCGGTCGTACCCTGGCTGTTCTGGCCATAGCTGTTCGACTGACCGTAGCTGCTCGACTGGCCATAAGGATTCGACTGGCCGTACCGGTTCGAACCGGTCTCGCTGGTGCGATCGCCAAACATGGCGCGCGCATTCTCCTCGTCGCGCCAATGGGTCTTGGCTTCCTCGGCGGTCTTGGTCAGCGTGATCTTGTCGTCGACCGACTTCAGCCAGCGCGACGGGATCGAGTGATGCTGGCCGCCCGCGTCCTTGTCGTTCTTGGTCAGCAGAATGCGGTCGCCCCGCACCTTGTCCACCGTGCCGACATGCGCGCCGTCCGAACCGAGCACTTCCTGATGCTCGGTCACCTTGGACAGCAGGCCGCGCTGGCCCTGGCGCTCGGTGCGCCAGCTGCTGAACTCGTTTTCGAACTTGGTGCGGTTCTCGCTGCGATATTCGTCATAATCGCGGTCGAGCGCGGCGATCTGGCCCGAGCGCCAGTTGTTATAATCGTGATCCTGCGCGGCATAATAGCGCTCGTCGAACTTGGCGTCGGCCTCGCGGCGGCGTTCGGCCTCCTCGTCGCCGAACCACGAACGCACCTCGTCGCCAGCACGGGCAAAGAATCCGCGATCCTCATAATCATAGCCCTGCGGCTGACGGCCATAGTCGCGGCCCGACTGCTGGCGACCATAGTCGCCCCGGTCCTGCCGGTCATCACGACCATAGCGGTCGCCGGTATAGCCATAGCCCCGCGCGGAGTCGCCATAGCCGCGTGCCGTGTCGCTATAGCCCGACGGACGATAGCCTTCGCGCCCGTAATCGCGCTGGCCGCCGCGATAGCCGTCCCGGCCATAGTCGCCCGAGCGGCCTTCGCCATAACGGCCTTCATTCTCGCGGCCCTGGCCATACCGTCCGCCGAATTCCTGACGCGAACCGCGATAGCCCTCATTCTGGTCGTAGCCCTGGCGGCCATAACCCTGGTGGCCATAATCGCGCGCACCATAACCCCGGCGGCTATCGTTCCGGTTGTCGTTACGGTCGTCGTCAAAGGCGCCCGCCGCCTCGTAATCGCGTGCGCTGGAATAGGTATAGTCCCGCCCCGAGCCATAGTCCCGGCCATAGTCGAAGTCGCGACCGCCACGATTGGCGTCGCGGGAATAGCGATCGTAAGCCATCCTAAACCCTCCTGAAAATCGGTCCTGCGGGGGCCGACGCCGCTCGTCTGGCGGGCCGTGCCTTCCGATGGTTTCAATGAGGCAGATCAAGACATTGTTCCGTCGACACGGCGCTTCGCACGACGGAATGCCCGAAGCGAAGGGTTGATCGTGGCCGAAAAAATTTGCCGCCCGCGGGCGATGCGGTGTTGCGTCGCTTTCGATCACCAGCTAATGGCGTCGCTCCCGACCATGGTCGGGATATGGGGCGGGGCTGTAGCTCAGATGGGAGAGCGCTGCAATCGCACTGCAGAGGTCAGGGGTTCGATTCCCCTCAGCTCCACCACCCCTTTCACCGGATTGTGCGACGGTGATATTTCCTCCCATCGCTGACATTGTGCGATCCGGCAGGTTGACCTGGCGATGATGCCCGATCCTATTCCCGCCGCTACCCTGATCCTGATGCGCGAAGCGGCGCAGCGTGGGGCCCCGCCCGAAATCCTGATGGTCGAACGCGGCGCGACGCTGGCCTTTCTGGGTGGAGCGATGGTGTTTCCGGGCGGCCGGGTCGATCCCGGCGATCATGCGATGGTCCCTCCCCATGCCCCCGATCCAGACGACAGCGCCGCCCGCATCGCCGCCATTCGCGAGACGATCGAGGAGGTCGGGCTGGCGATCGGGCTGGTGCCCCACCCGGACGATATGACGGTCGCGTCCATCCGCGCGGATCTGGCCCAAGGGCAAGCCTTCACGGCGGCGCTGACCGAACGGCATGTGGAGATAGACGAGACCGTACTGACCCCCTTCGCCCGCTGGTGCCCCGAGCATGTACCGGTTCGGCGGTTCGATGCGCGCTTCTATCTGGCGGAGGTCTCGCGCGACGCCTCCACGCCCGTTATCGACGGCGGGGAGACCGCGCGGGCCGAATGGCTGACCGCCCGTGCGGCGCTCGCGGCGGCGGATCGGGGCGAGATCCATATCATCTTCCCGACCCGGCGAACGCTGGAACGATTGGCGCAGTATGGCGATTTCCTATCCGCGAAGGCCGATGCGCATGCATGGCCGATCCGGCGGATCATTCCCTTTCAGGCGGAGCGTGACGGCGTGCCATCGATCTGCATACCCGACGACCTCGGCTATCCGATCACCTCGGAACCCCTTTGCGCCGCCAGACGCGGCTGATGCGCGCGTTGCGGCGATGGACGACCCTGTTGGTCGTGATCGCCGGGGCAGCGATGCTGGCGCTCTTGCTGTGGGGCATGATGCGACAGCGGCCGCAGGACATGCCCTGGGCCCCGCTTGACCTCGGTCAGCCGGTGGGACTGTTTACCGGGCGCAAGCTGACCGCCTTGACCCAGGACGCTGCCAAGTGTCGCGCGCTGCTCGACCGGGCGGGGATTGCCTATACCGCGCTGCCCGCGCGAACGCCGGAGGCGCAGTGCGGCTATGACGATGCGGTCCGCTTCGTATCCGGCGGCGCGCGCGCGATCGGCTACCGCCCCGCCGCACTGGGCGTCTCCTGCCCGGTCGCCGCCTCGCTCGCGCTTTGGGAGTGGAACAGCGTCCAGCCCGCCGCACGCGCCCTGTTGGGAGCGGAGGTGGTCGCGATCGACCATCTGGGCAGTTACAATTGCCGCCGGATCAATGGGCGGAGTTCCAGCGACTGGAGCGAACATGCCCGCGCCAATGCCGTGGATATTGCGGGATTTCGCCTGAGCGACGGACGCCGGATCAGCGTGGTGCGCGACTGGCGCGATCAAGGCGCGGTGGGGCGCTTCCTCCGCCGGGTCCGCGACGATGCGTGCGATATGTTCGCGACCACCCTGTCACCCGACTACAATGCGGCCCATGCCGACCATTTCCATCTGGATCAGGCCTATCGCGGGCCGATGGACTGGCGCGCCTGCCGCTGACGGGCGCGCCGGGATGCGATCAATTGGCCAGCGACGTGCCGTTGCTATCCACCTTTTCCACCCAATGGGGGAAAAAGGCGGGCTGACGGCTCGACCAGCCGGAGGCGGTGGCCGCCGCCTCGCTGATCGACTGGAGCAGCTTGCGCCGCAATTCGGGGTGCAGATGCGGCAGCGCCGCCGCCGCGCAGAAGACCGAGGGAAGCCAAGGGCGAACCTCTGCCCCGATCAGCCGCTCATACAGGAAGCGGAAAGCCGAAAAGCTGGTCAGCCGCCCCTGCCCGAGATCGAACGCCGCGATGGTCACGGACGAAGCCATGAAAGGCTCCAGCGCCTCCAGGCCGCTGTCCACCGGGATCAGGTGACGGATTTCAGGCAGGTTGCGATACAGCCGGGCCTGGGCGCGGATGCTTGCCGCTTCGACCACATCGCGCGACCAGCGCGCCATCGCATCCTCGCGGTCCAGCCCGATGTCGAGCGAGCGGCGGATGTAACGCTGCGTCGCTGCGGCGAAGCCCGCAAACTCCTTCATTTCGGCCAATGTCATCGTGCCTTCGGCCGGTCGGTTCCTCGATCCCATATCCTTTACCCCGCCCATCGTAACTACCCGATCATCATGCGCCAATTAGGTTAACGCAACGCTGAACGGGCCTTGGGCAAACGACCACGAAATTCGCCGCGCCGCAACATTGATTGCGACGAACGGTTATCGCGGCAATCATTTTCCACAAAGGCCGGAAAAATAGAGGCAAAAGGGATGCAGGTCGCCTTCATGGTCATGCGGCCAGAAATCGAACGGCCCAGGCTCCCCCGGGCCGGGCGGAGTGTGAAGCCCAAGGCCCTTCCTCCGCCCGGATCGCAGGATCAGCGATCCTATTCCTTGAAGCCGGACGATTCCGCCGGGCCATCGCGGCCAGGCTGGGTGATGGAGGGCGGATCGCTGGCGTCCATCGATTCGTCGAGGCTTTCGTCGAGCTGTGCGTCGACATCCTCGGGGTTCTTCGCCAGACCGCCGGCAATGTCTGGGTCCTGTCCGGCGTCCTGCTCGGGCGGACGCGGACGGTTGCCCTGTTCGGCCTGTTCGCCGCCCGGCGCCACCGATACGCTGTCGAGCGCGCGGTAGTCGATGCTGTCGTTCATGTCACTTCCCCATCACGAGTGGACCGGACCAACGAGCCAGCCCGCGCAAGCGTTCCTGCCCGCTTCAGTCGAGACGGCGGACGACCACCCGTTGATCGCAAAGCTGCGCCTCGCCGAAGACGGTCATGAAGGCGATGTCGGTCGCATCCCGACCGACGCAGACGCGCGCGATCTCGTCGGCGCGGGCCATGCCGGTCGCATCGATCAGATGCCAGCTCCCCTCCAGCCACAATTCCGCGACCGCATGGAAATCGGGCGGATCGACGCCGGGCGCATAGGCCGAGACGCAGCGGGCCGGAATCTCCGCCGCGCGTGCCAGCGCGACGAGCAGATGGGCATAGTCGCGGCACACGCCGCTGCGCATCCCGAAGGTATCGAGCGCGGTGGTCAGTCCGCTCGAACTGCCTGATTGATAAGTCAAACGGGTCGAGACCCATTCGATCAGCGCCGCCGCCATCGCCCCGCCCGACAGACCCGCGAACCGCCGCCGCACGAACCCCTCCAGCCGGTCGGACTCGCAGTAGCGGCTGGGCAGCAGATAGGGGATGAGATCGCCGGTCAGCGCCCGCGCCGGGGTCGGCTGCATGGCGTCCAGTCGCAGGACCGGTCGCGCAATCTCCACCACCGCTTCATAGCGCGCCATCAGGGCATGGTCCGCACGCACCCAGCATCGCTGTCCGATGCCCTCCTCGCCCGTTACCGCGGCGACGCCGTGGTCGGACCAGATGGTCAGCGCCTGATGCTCCAGCCGCTGATCCGCCATCGCCGCCACCTCGATCTGGAGCAGAATGTCGGCGGCCTCGCGAAGGCCATAGTCCAGCGTGACTTCGATCGACAGGCGCATGGGCCATGTTCCTTCCACGAAAAAAGGCCCGGCGGACACACCGCCGGGCCCCATGTCCAAACCCGTTACCTGACGATCAGTCGCGGCTGGAGCCGAACAGACGCAGGATGAACAGGAACATGTTGATGAAGTCGAGATACAGGCTCAGCGCCGACATGATGACCACCCGGTCCTGCATCGACGTGCCGCGCACCTGATAATACATTTCCTTGGTCCGCTGCGTGTCATAGGCCGTCAGACCGGCGAACAGCAGCACGCCGACGAAGCTAATGACCAGCGCCATCGTGCCCGACTGAAGGAAGATGTTGATCACGCTGGCGACGATCAGGCCGACCAGACCGATGATCAGGAAGGTGCCGAACGCCGACAGATCACGCTTGGTAGTGTAGCCATAGAGGCTGAGCGCCGCGAAGCCCGCCGCCGTCGCGAAGAACGCGCCAGCGATCGAACCGCCGCTATAGACCAGGAAGATGGTCGACAGCGACAGACCCATGACGACGGCAAATGCCCAGAAGAGCATCTGCATCGTCGAGGTCTTCATCCGGTTGACGCCCATGCTCAGTGCGAACACGAAGCCAAGCGGCGCGAACATGATGACATATTTGAGCGGACCGCCGTTCAGGAAGACCTGCGCGGCCATGCTGTCGCGCCCGCCCCATGCGAAGAGCAGCGCGACGATACCCGTCAGCAGCACACCCGACGTCATGTAGTTGTAGACGGACAGCATGTACGAGCGCAGACCCGCATCATAGGCGGTCGAGCCCGTGGTGGCTGTGGTACCGAACGGCGCGGCGCTCGGCCGTGGATCAGACCAGTTTGCCATGGTGAAACATTGCTCCTTTGCCCGGCCAGATGCCGGTTACGCGAAATATCGTCCCGTTCGTGACTCATTTCAAGCGGGAGAGGTTCCCGTCGCGCCGACAGAATGCGATAGACATGTTTTGTCATGCTTCGCCTGTTCGTCGCCCTTCGCCCGCCCCCTGCCATTCGCGACCTGCTGTCCGACGTCATGGACGGCGTGCCGCAGGCCCGGTGGCAGGATGACGATCAGCTTCACCTGACGCTGCGCTTCATCGGCGAAGTCGATCGCCCGGTGGCGGAGGATGTCGCCGCCGCGCTAGGCCAGGTCCATGCCCCCGCCCCCGTCGTCCGGATTTCGGGGGTCGGGGTGTTCGATCATCGCGGTCGGGTCGACACCCTATGGGCCGATGTCAGCCCGCAGGATGCGCTGGCGCACCTGCATCGCAAGGTGGATCAGGCTTGCGTGCGGGTCGGCCTGCCGCCGGATTCGCGTGCCTATCGCCCGCATGTCACGCTGGCCCGGCTGCCGCGCTCCGCGGGCGCCGCCCCCGAGATCGAGGGGTGGCGCGCCGTTCACGCCGGCCTGTCCAGCGCCCCCTTCGCCATGGAGCATATCCTGCTCTATCAAAGTCACCTGGGGCATGGGGGCGCATCCTATGAACCGGTGATGCGTTGGCCGCTCGATACCGGTGGACGATAAGGCCGGACCGCCTATAGTTCTTTCGATCAGGGAGCTTCCGACATGAAATATATCGCATTGATGACCGGCGCCGTAGTCACGCTCGGGCTGGCCGCCTGCGACCAGAACAAGATGGAAACCGGCTCCCCGGTCCCCGGCGGCCCCAGCGCGACCGCCAGCCTGCGCACCGGCACCGGTGTCGAGGCCGGACGCGCGACCGCGACCGAGGTGGCGGGCGGGTTGCGCATCACGCTGGACGCGATGAACGTTCCGGCCGGGATGCACGGCGTCCATGTCCACACCGTGGGGCGCTGCGACGCGCCCGACTTCACCACGGCGGGCGGCCACTGGAACCCCACGCAGCGTCAGCATGGCAGCATGAACCCGCAGGGTCCGCATGAGGGCGATATGCCCAACATGACCGTCGGCAATGACGGGCGCGGGACGCTGGGCGTCGTGCTGCCGGGTGCGACCATGGCGGGACTGCTCGATGCGGACGGCTCGGCGATCGTCATCCATGCCGCCGCCGACGACCTGAAGACCGACCCGAGCGGCAATAGCGGCGGCCGCATCGCCTGCGGCGTGTTCCAGGCCAACTGATCCTCGCTGGAGCGCCGATGACCAAAGCCCTGCCGACCCGCGCCTTTGGCGGTTTCCTGTTCGACATGGATGGGACGATCCTGAGTTCGATCGCCTCCGCCGAACGCGCCTGGACCGTCTGGGCGACACGGCAGGGGCTGGACGTCGCGGCGTTCCTGCCGACCATCCACGGGGTTCAGTCGGTCGAGACGATCCGGCGGCTGAACCTGCCCGGCATAGATCCGATCGCAGAAGCGCATGCACTGACCGAGGCGGAGATGCTGGATGTGGACGACGTCGTGCCGATCGGCGGCGCGGCCGCGTTTCTGGTCGCGCTGCCGCCGGATCGCTGGGCCATCGTCACCTCTGCTCCCAAGCGGCTGGCGGAGGTACGACTGAAGGCGGCGGGGCTGCCTTTACCCGGCGTGTTCGTGACGGCGGAGGATGCGGAGCGGAGCAAGCCCGCGCCCGATGGCTTCCTGCTCGGAGCCAAGCGGCTGGGCGTCCCACCGGAGGATTGCCTGGCCTTCGAAGACGCCCCCGCCGGGATCGCGGCGGCCGAGGCGGCGGGGATGACGGTGGTGGTAATTACCGAGACGCATCGGGGAGCGATGGATACGCCCCATGCGACGGTGGCGGATTATCGCGACCTGGCGGTGGAGTGGGATGGCGCCAGCCTGAAGCTCGAACACCGGGTCTGATCCCACCTTTTCCCCGGCGAAGGCCAGGGTCCAGTTTCTATCCGGCCGAGATGGTGGGACATCGCCGCGTGGGAGGCAGATGCCCCCCGCCATTGAGAAAGCCATCGCAGCTGGGCCCCGGCCTTTGCCAGGGAACGGATTGAAAAACGGTTGCCTTGCCTAACCCCCGTTCAGCCCAGAGCTAAGTCAAAGCTCCCCCTCAAACCGTGAAGCTCTCCCCGCACCCGCACGCGCCCTTGGCATTGGGATTCTGGAACACGAAGCCCGCCGTGAAGTCGTCCTCGACCCAATCCATGGTCGACCCGATCAGATACAGGATCGAGCCGCCATCGACGAACAGAGTGCCGCCGGGCGTATCGATCTTCTCGTCGAACGCCTTGGCCTCGGCGACATAATCCACCGAATAGGCCAGGCCCGAGCATCCCCGGCGCGGCGTCGACAGCTTGACCCCGATCGCCCCCTCCGGCGCACGCGCCATCAGATCGGCGATCCGCGCCTCGGCCGAAGGCGTCAGGTTCAACGCGGCAGGACGCGGGCGGAGTGTGGTCGCCATGATCAGAGCATCCCCAGTTCGAGCTTGGCGTCGTCCGACATCTTCTGCGGATCCCAGGGCGGATCCCAGATCAGGTTGACGTCGGCGGTCGCGATTCCCGGCACCGCCGAGACGCGCAGTTCGACCTCGCCCGGCATCGACTCGGCGACCGGGCAATGCGGGGTGGTCAGCGTCATGGTCACGATCGCATGGCCGCCCTCGGTCACCTCGACGCCGTAGATCAACCCCAGGTCATAGATGTTGACCGGGATTTCGGGGTCGTAAATGTCCTTCAGCGCGTCGATGATCCCGTCATACAGCGCGCCGCCCGGCTGGGTCGGATCATCGGCGGTCGGCTTTTGCGAGAGAAAGCCCGACAGATAGTCGCGCTGCCGCTCGGCCGGTGCCTCGACCACGTCCTGCACGCGCGCCTTGGGCGGCTGCTCGACGCTTTCGACCTCTTCAATCTTGAAACTGCTCATCCGAAAATCCTCGTGACCCGCCGGACGCCATCCACCAGCGCCGCGACGTCATCCGGTCCGTTATACACGCCGAAACTCGCCCGCGCGGTGGCAGGCAGGCCGAGCGCCTCCATCAAGGGCTGGGCGCAGTGATGGCCCGCCCGGATCGCCACCCGGCTTTCGTCCAATATGGTGCCGATATCGTGGGGATGAACCCCCTCGACCGCGAAACTGACGATTCCGGCGGAGTCCTCAGGGCCGAGCAGCCGCACCGAGTTGATCGCCGACAGCCCCTCTCGCGCCTTGGCAACGAGCGCCGCCTCATGCGCATGGATCGCGTCCAGCCCGATGCTGGTGACGTAATCGATTGCCGCATGAAGCCCCAGCGCGCCGACGATATGCGGCGTTCCTGCCTCGAACCGTCCGGGCGGCGGGGCATAGGTGGTCTTCTCGAAGCTCACCCGGTCGATCATCGACCCACCACCCTGATAGGGCGGCATCGCCTCGAGCAGTTCGGGCCGTGCCCACAGCACGCCGATGCCGGTCGGGCCATAGAGCTTGTGCCCGGAAAAGACGTAGAAATCGCAATCGAGCGCGGCGACGTCGACGGCGATACGCGGCACCGCCTGGCACCCGTCGAGCAGGATCTTCGCGCCGACCTTGTGCGCCAGATCGGCGGCCCGGCGTCCGTCGAGCACCGATCCCAGGACGTTCGACACATGGCCCAGCGACACCAGCTTGTGCGCCGGGGTCAGCATCCGCGCCATCGCGTCCAGATCGATGCGGTGATCCGCCGTCAGCGGCAACACGTCGATCGCGACGCCCAGCCGCTCGGCGACCATCTGCCACGGCACGATGTTGGAATGATGCTCCAGCATCGACAGCAGGATGCGGTCGCCCGCCTTCAGATGGGTCGCAGCCCAGCATTGCGCGACGAGGTTGATCCCCTCGGTCGCGCCGCGCGTGAAGACGATCTCGTTCGGCGACCCCGCGCCGATGAACCGCGCGGTCGCTTCGCGCGCCGCCTCATAGGCGAGCGTCATGTCGGCCGAACGCTGATAGACGCCGCGATGCACCGTAGCGTAGCTGGTGTCATAGGCGCGGGTGATCGCGTCGATGACGGCCTGCGGCTTCTGTGCGGTCGCGGCGGTGTCGAGATAGGCCCAGCCGTCCGGGATGGCGGGGAAATCCGCCACCCGGTCGAGAGGCGCGGCGCTCGTCAAAGCGCCGCCTCCAGCCAGGCGTCCGCGTCCGCCGCAAAGGCCTCGCGCACCACCTCGTTACCGATCCGGTCGATCGCGTCCGCTACGAAGGCACGGGTCAGCAGCGCCTGTGCGCGGGGCTTCGGAATGCCGCGGCTCTGCATGTAGAACAGCGCCTTGGCATCGAGTTCGCCCACGGTGGCGCCGTGCGCGCACTTCACGTCGTCGGCGAAGATTTCCAGCTCGGGCTTGAGGTTCACCGTCGCGGTCCGCTGGAGCAGCAGGCCGCGAAGCGACTGTTCGCCATCGGTCTTCTGCGCATCACGCGCCACTTCGACACGTGCAGCGAGGCTCGCCTGGCTGCGATCGGCAGCGACCGCGCGCCACAACTGATGGCTCTGGCCGTTCAGCGCGGCATGGCGCAGGCCCACCGCGCACTCCTGCTTCAACTCGCCTTGAGTCAGCAGCACACCACCGAACTCGGCATAGGCCCCGTCGCCGGTCTGGGTGATCCCGCCATCGATGCGCGCGCCCATATTGCCCGCCGCCAGGAAGGTCGCGATCAGGCTCGCGCCCTCACCCAGCTCAGCTTCCTCGCGCAGCGACACGAAGCCGTCGTCCTGCAACAGACGCACCGCGCGCATCAGCCGCGCCGACGCCGCCAGCTTCACCCGCGTCAGCCGGTTGGTCCAGCCGTGCCCGACATAGGTCTCATAGACCTGCGCCGCCGCATCCTCGGCCAGCACGATCTCGGCGGGCAGATGGTTGGCCGCGCCGCTGGCGACATGGACGATCTGTACGGGCTCCGCGACCGCGTCACGCTCCAGCCGCAGCGACCAGCCGCGCCCAAGCGCTTGGCGACCCAACGGATGATCGCTCGCGTCGATCTGGGTCAGCTGGACCGGGCCGAGGCTGCTGGCGCTTTCATCCAGCACGCCGTCGACGAACAGCAACCGCGCGCCCGGCAGATCGAGGAAGCGATCCGCGCCCGCCACCGGCACCGCCCGCTCGCTCTCCGCCGCGCGGCGAAGCGCGTCGATATCGGCCCAGCGCCAGGCCTCCTCACGCGTGGAGGGGAGTTCCAGCGTGGTGGTCACGCCGCCGCTCCCTCGACGCCCGCATAGCCCTCACGCTCCAGTTCGAGCGCGAGTTCGGGGCCGCCCGAACGCACGATGCGGCCATCGGCCAGCACATGCACCCGGTCAGGCTGCACATAGTCGAGCAGCCGCTGATAATGGGTGATCAGCAGCACCGCCTTGTCGGGCGCGCGCATGATGCGGTTGATGCCGTCGCCCACGATGCGCAGCGCGTCGATGTCGAGGCCGGAGTCCGTCTCGTCGAGGATCGCGAACTTGGGGTTCAGGATGCCCATCTGGACCATCTCGTTGCGCTTCTTCTCACCGCCCGAGAAGCCGACATTGACCGGACGCTTGAGCATGTCCTGGTTCAGCCCCAGCCCATCGGCCTGTGCACGGGCGAGCTTCAGGAACTCGGCGCCGGACAGTGGCTTTTCGTCACGCTGCCCGCGCTGCGCGTTCAGGCTCTCGCGCAGGAACTGGACGTTGGACACGCCGGGGATTTCGACCGGGTACTGGAAGCCCAGGAACAGGCCCGCAGCGGCGCGCTCGTTCGGCTCCAGTTCGAGCAGGTCGACGCCGTCGAACGTCACCGAACCCTCGGTCACTTCATAGCCCGGACGCCCGCCCAGCACATAGCCAAGCGTCGACTTGCCAGCACCATTGGGGCCCATGATCGCATGGACTTCGCCCGCATTCACCTCAAGCGTCAGGCCCTTGAGGATCGGCTTGCCGTCAATCTCGGCGTGGAGGTTTTCAATTTTCAGCATTGCGGCTTTCTTCCTTGGCGCGCTCGCGGGCCACCGCCGCGACGACACCATCATTGATGCAATTCATAAGCCCGATCCGGGCAGAGGAGCGCTTGCCTATACAAACACGGGCCGATTCACAGGCAACGTCGTCGATGAAGCGGTCACCACTCGAAACCTTGGCACGGCACGCCGTCATCCGACCTGCATCGACATTGAGGTCTAGTTGCAACTTACGCAGCTTGTTGCCCACCACGCTAATCTCGTTGGCGGGCGGCGCAGGCATTTGCTGCCCCACCGATCCCGCCAATGACAAAAGCGGTGCGAACAAAATCACCCCACGCTCCCTTCGAGGGAAATCCCCAGCAGCTTCTGCGCTTCAACCGCAAACTCCATCGGGAGCTGCTGCAAGACCTCGCGCGCGAAGCCGTTGACGATCAGCGCGACGGCCGCTTCCTGATCCAACCCACGGCTCATCGCGTAGAAGAGCTGGTCCTCGCTGATCTTGCTGGTCGTCGCCTCATGCTCGATCTGCGCGCTGGGGTTCTTGACCTCGATATACGGCACGGTGTGTGCGCCGCACTGGTCGCCCAGCAACAGGCTGTCGCACTGGGTGAAGTTGCGGACATTCTCGGCGGTCGCCGCCACGCGGACGAGGCCGCGATAGGTGTTGTCCGAGCGCCCGGCCGAAATGCCCTTCGACACGATGGTCGAGCGGGTGTTCTTGCCCAGATGGATCATCTTGGTGCCGGTATCGGCCTGCTGGCGATTGTTGGTCACCGCGACCGAGTAGAACTCGCCGACCGAGCCGTCGCCCGCCAGCACGCAGGACGGGTATTTCCACGTCACCGCCGAGCCGGTCTCGACCTGCGTCCACGACACCTTGCTGTTCTTGCCCTGGCACAGCGCGCGCTTGGTGACGAAGTTGTAGATGCCGCCGACGCCATTCTCGTCACCCGGATACCAGTTCTGGACGGTCGAGTACTTGATCTCGGCATCGTCCAGCGCGACCAGCTCGACAACCGCCGCGTGCAGCTGGTTCTCGTCGCGCATCGGCGCGGTGCAGCCTTCGAGATAGGAGACATAGGCCCCCTTGTCCGCAACGATCAGCGTGCGCTCAAACTGGCCGGTATTCTCCGCGTTGATGCGGAAATAGGTCGACAGCTCCATCGGGCAGCGGACACCCTCGGGGATGTAGACGAAGGTGCCGTCCGAGAAGACCGCCGAGTTGAGCGTCGCGAAATAGTTATCGCGCTGCGGAACAACCTTGCCCAGCCACTTGCGGACCAGTTCGGGATACTCCTTGATCGCCTCGGAGATAGAGCGGAAAATGACGCCCGCCGCTTCCAGCTCCTTGCGGAAGGTGGTCGCGACCGAGACGCTGTCGAACACCGCGTCGACCGCGACCTTGCGCGCGCCTTCGACGCCCGCGAGCACTTCCTGCTCGGCGATCGGGATGCCCAGCTTCTCGTAGGTCCGCCGGATTTCGGGATCGAGTTCGTCCAGCGACGCGATCGTCTTCTTCTGCTTGGGCTCGGCGTAGTAATACGCGTCCTGATAGTCGATCGGCGGGATGTTCAGCTTGGCCCAGTCGGGCGTCTCCAGCGTCTGCCACAGGCGAAACGCCTTCAGCCGCCAGTCGAGCATCCATTCGGGCTCGCCCTTCTTGGCCGAGATATAGCGGACCGTGTCCTCGCTCAGCCCCTTGGGCGCGAAGTCCTGCTCGACCTCGGTGGCGAAGCCCCACTCATACTTCTTGTTGGCGGCGGCGAGCGCCTCTGCATTCTTCGTGGCCATCAGGCGAATACCCCCGGACGCAGATCGGCGCCCATCACTTGCGATTCAACAGGATCGGCGGCGAGCGTCGCGAGCGTCACCCCGGAAAAGGCGGCGCGTACCGCCTGATTGACGACATGCCAATGCGGCCGGACGCGACATTGCATTTCCAGGCCGCATTCATGCGCGGCCCCCTCGACGCATGCGGTCAGCGCGATCGGGCCGTCCACCGCCTCGACGATATCGGCCAGGCTGATCGAGTCCGCGTCGCGCGCCAGGCGGATGCCGCCGCCGGTGCCGCGCGTGCTTTCGATCAGCCCGGCGGCGGCCAGACGGCTGACCAGCTTCTGCGCGGTGGGCAGCGGAACGCCCGTCTGCCCGGCCAGCAGGGTCGCATTGCTCCGCCCGCCGGCACCCTCACGCGCGGCGGCGGTCATCATCACGACCGCATAGTCGGCTAGGCTGGAAAGGCGCATGATCTCCAATCGGATGGATTTGGTCCGATTGGCAAATGGGCGCGAGGGGACGGTTCGTCAACCGCGAATGCGCGCGGGAATTTCGATGGGTGTGATCAACTCTTCCTCCCCTAACAGGGAAGGGGGACCGCCGCGAAGCGGTGGCGGAGGGGTGTCACCGCCAATGGGGACACCCCTCCGTCAGTCCTACGGACTGCCCCCCTTACAGGGAGGAATGATAGTCAGCGCCCGATCAGGCCCTGCGCGATCTCGTCCGCCACGTCCGAGGCGGGATGGCCCGTCTCGGACGAGCGCTGCCACACCTGTTCCAAGCGCTCGGGGATCTTGGCGATGCGCGCCATGACCTCGGCCTCGTCGCCCTGGCCCAGATATTCCAAGCCGACATTGATAATGCCGCCCGCGTTGATGACGTAATCAGGGGCATAGAGGATGCCCGCTTCCGCCACGCGCGCGCCGTCCTCGCGGGTCGCCAGCTGGTTGTTGGCGCCGCCCGCGACGACCTTGGCCTTCAGCCGCTGGATCGAATCGGCGGTCAGCACCGCGCCCAGCGCATTGGGGCTGACCAGATCGACATCGGCGAACAGGATCTCGTCGGCCGAGGCGACGCTGGCACCCAGCTCCGCCGCCATCGCTTCGGCGCGGGCTTGGTTGACGTCGGCGATGGTCAGCACTGCGCCGTCTTTGGCGAGCAGCTTGGCAAGCCCGCCGCCGACCGAGCCGACGCCCTGGATCGCGACGCGCACGCCCTTCATGTCGGTCGCGCCCAGCCCGCGTTTCGCCGCCGCCTTGACGCCCAGATAGACGCCGTGCGCGGTGTAGGGGCCGGGGTCGCCGCCCGCCGCGCCGCTCGCCACCGGCAGGCCGGAAACATAGCGGGTCTGAGTCGCGATGACCTTCATCCGCTCCTCGGACATGCCGACGTCTTCGGCCGTCACGTAGCGACCACCGAGCGACTCGACCGCGCGGCCGAATGCTTCGAGCTGCGCGGTGGTGATGACGTCGCCTTGCTTGGCCGCAAGCACCACGCCCTTGCCGCCGCCCAGCGCCAGGCCGGCCATCGCATTCTTATAGCTCATGCCGCGCGACAGGCGCAGCGCGTCGGTGATCGCGAGCGCGGGCGTGGCATAATGCCAGAAGCGCGCACCGCCCGCCGCCGGGCCGAGATGGGTGGAATGCACCGCGATGACCGCCTGCAACCCCGAAGCGGGATCGGTGAACAGATGCACGCCTTCATGCGCGTCGAAATCGGGAAAGCCCCAGTTCGTCATGCTCGTCCTTCGGTCCGACAAAAGCGGAACCGGACCGAGTCTTCCGATCCGGCCACCCTATCGGTGAGGATTTAGGGGGGACACGGGCACGAAAGGGGCCGGTGCCGTGGCCAGAGAAATGGCCGGGAAGAATGGGGCGACCGACGGGACTTGAACCCGCAACTTCCGGCATCACAAGCCGGCGCTCTAACCAATTGAACTACGGTCGCCGCGAAGGCTTGCGCCCCTAAACGGGATGACGGCCTTTCGTCAAGCGGTCAAAAGCGCCCTTCCGCCGAAAGTCGGTATCCACCGCCCGAGCCCGCGACGAAACCGAGTTGTTCCAGCCTCGCCGCAGCCGCCGGATCGCCGGGCGTCAGGACTAGGTCGGCGGTGTAGCGACCATCGGGGCGGATGCGCAGGTTCACCGCCTCGGTACCCCCCTGCCCCGTCATCGGCAGCAGCAACGCCCCCGCCTCGCACCGGGCATTGCCCATCATCATCGGGGGCAAGGGCAGGCCGCCCGCCTCGCCCGCCACCGTCGCCCGGACGCGACCGCCCGCCTCCTCGCACACGCCGTCGCGGAAGCGGACGGTCACATCCTCCAGCATCAGCGTCGTGACCGGGAGTGGGGCGAACAAGGCGGCAGCGGGCAGGCTGGCGGTGACGCCATCGATTCCCATGGCATGACGGCTGATCGTCGCCGCGCCGATGATCGGACGGCCATCGACCCCGGCCCCCTCGAACGCCAGACGCGCCCGTCCCAGCAGCAGCGCAAGGGGTGAGAGCGAGACGCGCAGATCACCCAACGCCACCTCCCCGAACCGCGCCTCCAACAGGCTGCCACCCCAGATGGTGCCGCCGACGCGCCGCGCGCTCAGCCCTTGATCGGCAAGGCCCGTCGCACCCAGCGCCAGCCGCATGGGCAGAAAGACGATCAACGCGACGACCAGCATCGCCGCGAACAACACCGAGGGTCGCGTAGTAAGCCGCAAGCGCATCATACCACCCGTGTCCGCAGGAGCAGCGCCACGCCGACCGTGCGGTCGCCATTATCGGTCAGCGTCGCCTGTTCGACCAGCACCCCGCCCCGCTCCAGCCGGGCAAGCCACGGCGTCAGCGCGGCGGGCCGGGCCGCGGCGATCTGCGCGCGAACCCGGCCAGGGCCATCCTCGGTCAGCGCGGACAGGGTAAAGCCTGCCTGCTCTGCCGACACCCGCACCGTGTCGGCCAGCGTTCCCGACAAAGCGGCCGGACGGCGGCGGCGCTGGCGCAGTTCGTCCGCGATGGCCTCCGCCTCGCCCAGTCGGATGACCGCATCGGCATGGCGTTCGCGCGCGCTCGACAAGCCGTCGCCCATGGGCCGCAAGATGCCGCCCCATATGATCGTGACGATCAGCAGCGCGGCCATGACCAGCAACAGCCGCTTCTCGCGGGTCGACCGCCCATCGAACCAGAGCCTCAACGCCCTCATCGTGCGCGCACCGTGAATTCTCCCGTGATCCGGCCATTCGCCGCGACGAAGGTGCTCGGCTGGACCGTGAAGCCCTGCGCCTCGACCGCGCGCTTCAGGTCGGTGGCCAGCGCCTCGCGGTCCACCGCCACGCCCAGCCTTATGTCGCCGCTCGGCTGGAAATCCATCGCGGTCAACTCGCTGCCGGGCACGCTGCGGACCGCCGAAAAGACCGCTGCCGCCGTCCGGCTGAACCCCTGGCCCGGACCGCGCACCGCCGCCAGACGTTCGGTCAATTGCCGGTCGGCATCGACCAGCGTCTCGCCACGGGGCAGCGCGGTGCGGGCGACCTGTTCAATCTTCGCCTCGGTCGCGTCGGCGGCGAAGCTATATTTGGTCCAGCGCACCAGATCGATCGCCAGCGTCACCGCGACGATCGCCAGCCCCAGCCAGCCGAGCCGCCGCACCAGCCGCCAGTCGATCGCAAAGCTCCGCCGCCGCGCGAACACCCCCTGTCGCAGGTCGAGCGCGGGCGCCGCCACCGCCACACTCAGCGCGCTTTCGATCCCGTCGGCGTCGAGATCGACGAGCGGCTCCTCACCCGTGACGATCTCGGTAAAGCCCGGTTCGTCGGCAAAACCCGACGCGCGCCCGCGCACTACGCCCTGCCCGGCGAGGTCGCCGCGAACATAGCCTTGCTCGGGGCGCGGCAGCAGCAAGGGCGCGGGCACCACCGCGACCGGATCGATCCCCTTGCCCGCCAACAGGCTGAGCCATACCGCCATCGCGCCGCGATTGACGATGCCGATCGCTCGGCTCCCCGCCTCGTCCTCGCCGACCGCGACATGGAGTTCGTCCATCGGCGCGGCGCTGACCTCCGCCGCCAGCAATCGCGCGGCGGCAGCCGCCTGCGCGGTCGAGCGGGCGGGAATCTCCGCCCAGTGCAGCGACACCGCATCGGCGGGCGCGACCGCGATCACATCGCCGTCCCCCTGGGGCAGCCCTTCGCCCGCCGCCGCGACGCGGGCGTCCTCGATCCGCATCCAGCGATAGTCGCCGCCCTCGCCCGGCGGCAGGAACAGGAGGTTGGTCGCACTCATCACTCTTCCCCCCATCTCCGCGCCACCAGTCGCGGCGGCAGTCGCGACGCATCGACCAGGGCGCGTTCGTTGACCTGGACGCTGCCCAGCGTCACGTCGATCCGCAGATCGAACCAGCGGGTCGTCGTCGCCACCCCGCCCGCGCCGCTCGCCCCCGGTATCTGCGCCCAGAAAGCGCTCGCGTCCGCATAGCCTTGCGGCGGGCGACGCAAAAGGGCCTGAGCGATGCCGGCGGGCGAAATCGTGTCGATCTGCGCCATCGCGACGAGCGGCGCCTGCTCGGGCGCCACGGTGTTGATGTTGACGCTGGTCGGCTTCGCCTCGGGCAAGGTGCATATCCAGGGGCGCAGCGTGGCATAGAGTTCCGGCGTGACGCCGTTGACCATCCGCAACTCGCTGACATCCGCCATCATGGCGCCACCGGTCCGGTAAGGCGGATCGCGTGCCAGATACAGCGCATCCTCCGCCCCGCCCCCTTGCGGATTCTGGTCGCTGTCGATCCAGTCGGAGGTCGCCGTCGCCACCTGCACCGCGACCTGATCGGGGATGCCGAGCAGCCGCATCAGCCGGCCGAAATGCGCGACCTCGACCGCGTTGCCGATCAGCACGCCGGGCTGACCGGGAATGGGTTGCGCCAGCCCGTTGAGGTTGAAGCAGTTGCCGCCATCGGTCACGCGCGCCACCGCCGTTCCGCCGCCCGCCCCATCGCCCAGCGGCAGCGCGAAGGGCCGATCGCTCCACCCGCCGAGCAGCGAGACCTTGCCTTGGGCGCGCTCCAGCAGATCGCCGATGCGGATGATCGCCAGCGCCTCCGCCGCATAGGCATATCCGCGCGCCTGCTCGATCGCCACCGCATTGCCGCCAAGCCGGGTCGACAGCCGCAGCTTCTCCAGCGCGGTCGCGGCCAGCATCGCGATCACCGCGACGAGGATCAGGACGGTCAGCAGAGCCGCTCCGCGTTCGCCCGGGCCGGGCCGGGGCTCAGCCATTGGGCGTCGCGGTCGGGCTGGGGGTTGGAGAGCTGCTCGGCGACATCCCATTCGGCACGCTGACATAGCCGGTGCCGACGAGGAACAATTGCCGGAAGATCATGCCGTCATCGCGAACGATCGTGACCTCCGCCGCCTGGGGCAGCGCGACGCCCGCTTTCCCCTGCCACTGGTCGAGCCATGCGCCGCCAAACCGATAGCGCAGATGCAACTCACGGACATGGCCCATCAGCGCGGCGGGCTCCATCGGCGCGGCCCCGTCGAGCAGCGGCCACGCGACCCGCTCCAGAACGTCACCGTTCAGGCGATAGGCGACCTTCTGCAATGACGGCCGCGGTGCGGCGTCGAGGTTGCTCCAACCGGCACGCACCAACCGCATCGCATCGGGCCCGGCGACCATGGCGGGGGTCTGTACGCCGCCTTCGTCGCGGGTCGGCCGGTCGACTGCCTGTGCCAGGTCGGCGGACAGGATCGCGGTCGTCCGGCTGACCGCCGACATCGCGTCGAGCTTCTGACCCGTCACCGCTTGTGCCCGCACGCTCAACGACAGGATCGCCACGGCGGCGGCGGCCAGCATTGAGAAGATGAGCAGCGCCACCATCACTTCGACCAGGGTGAAGCCGTTGGAATGAGGCGCGCAGCGACATTTGCCCGCCCTTTCAAGGTCCGCCGAAGCTGGACCCCGGCCTTCGCCGGGGTGGTGCAAGGTGAACTTCACGATGCCGCCACCCCGATCGCCGCCGTCGCCATCGGCGGACGCACCATCGTCAGCCGCCCGACAATGCTCCCCCCGGCATTGGCGACCGCGACATCGATCCGCACCACGCGCGCATCGCCCGTCCCGCTGACGATCCGGGTCCATTTCCAGCTTCGCCCGCCATTCACCTCCGCGCCGCTGGTCCGCCCTAGCGCGGGCGCCTGCGGGTCGGTGACCGCCGCGATGGCGACATTGCGCGCCACCATCTGCGCAACCAGCGTCTCGTCCAGGATCGACGCCCCCCGGATCGTCGCGCTTTCCAACCGGACGAGTGCCATCGCGGCCAAGCTGAACACCGCCAGCGCGACCATGATCTCGATAAGCGTGAAGCCGGCCTCGCTGGCCAATTCCCTTCCTCCCCTGCAAGGGGAGGTGGCAGGGCGCAGCCCTGACGGAGGGGTGTCACCGCTCCCGAGGGGCGACACCCCTCCACCATGCTGCGCATGGTCCCCCTCCCCTTGCAGGGTAGGAATAAGAACAATCCTACCCATCGACCCGCACCGTGCCGTCGGCGCCGATCCGGACGATGCTGCTCGCCCGCTCGCGGGTCAGGCGGAGTTCGACCGGGCGATCGGCCAGCCCCGTCACGTCGAAGGTGATCCGCACCCGCCCGCTCGCATCGGGGATCAGGGCCTGGGTACCCTCCTCCCATTGGGCGACGCGCAACGGCTTGGCGGTCATCGGGCTCCACGCGCCGTCCGTTCGCCGGTCGAAGCCATAGCCGCCGCGCGTCACCCAGATGCTGACCGGCGAAGCCTCGACCACCGCCACGTCATGCGCGGCGCGGACGCGCGCGGCGAAACGCAGCGCCTCGTCGGTCACGCGTCCGCGTCGATCGGGCAGCGACCAGACCGCGATGGCGGAGGCGAGGCCAATCACGGTGATGACGACCATCAGCTCGACCAGGGTGAAGCCCGACTCCTTCGCTCCGTTGGCACGGAGCGAAGTCGAAGTGCATGGCGTGAGGGCTCGGCCTGGCCTTCGACTTCGCTCAGGCTGAACGGAGGATCGGGATGAGGTCCCTCGCCTCACCACGCGCAGGCCCCGCCCGCCGCCGTTCCCGGCATCCAGGCGGGCGGCCTTGCTCACTTATCCCAGTTGCCGATATCGGCGTTGATCCCCTCGCCGCCTTCCTTGCCGTCGGCGCCGTACGTCCAGACATCCGCCTCGCCATGCTGGCCGGGCGAAGCATAGAGATACGGACGGCCCCAGGGATCGTCGGGCAGCTTCTTCAGATAACCGCCCTTTTGATAGCGCGACGGATCGGCGAGGCCGGCGGGCATCGACACCAGCGCCGGAAGCCCCTGCGACGTCGTCGGGAAGGTCAGGTTCTGGAGCTTGTACATTTCCAGCCCGCCCTCGATCTGCGCGATGTCGGCCTTGGCCTTCTGGACGCGCGCGGTATCGCCCGACGGGAGGACGTTCAGCGCCACGATCGTCGCCAGCAGGCCGATGATGACGATCACGACCATCAGTTCGACCAGGGTAAAGCCGTTGGCCGGGCGCTTGCGGCGAGTCCGCCGGGGGGTGGGGTTACGCATCAACTTGTCCTCATGGGCTATTGTCCCGCCAGCGTGTTGAGCTGGAGGATGGGCAGCAGGATGGATAGCACGATCGTCGCGACCACGCCGCCCATCACGACGATGATCGCGGGCTCGAGCAGCGACAGCGCGGTGGCGGTGAAGCGGTCGAACTCGCGCTCCAGATAGTCGGCGGCGCGCTCCAGCATCTCGTCCAGGCGCCCCGCCGCCTCGCCGCTGGCCGCCAGATACGTGAGCAGCGGCGGAAACACCCCCGCCCGCCGCATCGCCGCCGACAGGCTGCCGCCGCCGCGGATCGCATCGACGATCGCATCCGACGCCACCCGCAACCGGCGATTGTGAATGGTCCCGGCGGTCAGCGTCAGCCCCTCGAGCAGCGGCAGGCGGCTCGCCACCATCGTCCCCAGGGTGCGCGCCATCCGCGCGGCATGCAGATCGCGCAGCAACCGGCCCAGCAGCGGCAGTTTCAGCAGCCATGTATCGAAGGACAGCCGGATCGACGGCACCTTCAGCGCCCGCCAGAGACCCAGCCCTGCGACGATCGCGATCCCCGCCATCAGCCACCACCAGCCGACCAGCAGGTCCGACACCCCGATCACCATACGCGTCAGGAACGGCAGTTCCTGCCCGACCGTATCGAATTGTTCGACCACCTGCGGCACGACGAACATCATCAACGCGGTGACGACGCCCAGCGCCACGACCGCCAGGATCGTCGGATAGGCGAGCGCGGTGATCAGCTTGCCGCGAATTTCGGCCTGCCGCTCCAACAGTGCCGCCAGCCGTTCGAGAATGGTCGGCAGGGTCCCCGAACTTTCCCCCGCCGCGACCATCGCGCGGTAGAGCGGCGGGAAACTCTTGGGCTCGCGCGCCATCGCGTCGGCAAGGCGGCGGCCTTCGGTGACGCCCTGATGCACCGTAGAAACGATCGCGCGCACCCGTTCCTGTTCGGTCTGGCGGGTGATGGTGCGCAAGGACTCTTCCAGCGGCGAGACGCGGTTGAGGGTCGCGAGCTGGCGGGTGAACAGCGTCAGTTGCTTGACCGACATGCGCGCCCGACCAAGTTTGAGGCCGAAGAGCGGGCGGCGTTCGGCGGTATCGCCGCTGCCCGGCTTGACCGAGACGACGTAGAGCCGTTGTTTCTCCAGCGCGGCGCGAGCGGCGTCGCTGGTTTCGGCGGGGATGAACCCGCGCCTCTCCGCACCCTTGGTGTCGATGGCGACATAGTCGAACCCGGCCATGTCAGTGCCTCACCCCATGACACCGCACCACCCCGGCGAAGGCCGGGGTCCAGTTACGGTGAGGTATATGGGATCGAGATTTTATCTCACGCGAAGCCGCGAAGCCGCGAAGAGAAATTGGGTTCGCGCAGAGGCGCAGAGGACGCAGAGGTGTCTGGCACGCGGCAGCGCTCTGTTCTTTCAACTGAGCGAAAGATGACGGCCGCTGGCGCGGCGAAAACAACCTCTCTGCGCTCTCTGCGCCCTCCGCGCCTCTCCGCGAACACTCCCTTCTTCTTCGCGGCTTCGCGACTTCGCGTGAACCCGAATTCGTGACGCATGGCGACTGGACCCCGGCCTTCGCCGGGGTGGAGGATCGTGATGGGACGATAGACACCCCCCTCACCCCGCGTCGGAGTCGCGGCGGGACACGCGGATGGCTTCTTCCGCCGTCGTCACGCCATCCAGCACCAGCGCGCGCGCCGCCGCCGCCAGCGGTTGCTGTCGGGCAAAGGCATGGGCCGCGATGGCCTGTTCGTCGCCGCCCTCGTTGATCAGCCGCCGGATCGTGTCGTCGACGCGCACCGCCTCATAGACGCCCGTCCGCCCCTTATAGCCGGTGCCATTGCACTGCGGACAGCCGACCGCCTCATACACGATCGCCTTGTTCTCGATCCCGAGCAGCGGTGCCACCGTATGCTTGGCCTTCACCGGCCGCTTGCACGCCGGGCACAGCCGCCGCACCAGCCGCTGCGCGATGACGGCGCGCAGGGTCGAGGCGAGCAGGAACGGCTCGACCTTCATGTCGCGCATCCGGGTGATCGCGCCGACCGCATCGTTGGTGTGCACGGTCGACAGCACCAGATGCCCGGTCAGCGACGCCTGCACCGCGATCTCGGCAGTTTCGCGGTCGCGGATTTCGCCGACCATCACCACGTCCGGGTCCTGACGCAGGATCGCGCGCAATCCGGCCGCGAAGGTCAGGCCGACCTTGGCATTGACCTGGGTCTGCCCCACTCCCTCGACCGCATATTCGACCGGGTCCTCGACGGTCAGGATGTTGCGGCTGCCATCATTCAGCAGGCGGAGCGCGGCATAGAGGCTGGTCGTCTTGCCCGAGCCCGTAGGCCCGGTGACCAGGATGATACCGTTGGGCTCGCTGAGCGCCTCGCGCAGCAGCGCGTACATGGCCGGGTTCATCCCCAGCGCGTCGAGGTCGATCCCGGCATTCTCCTTGTCGAGGATACGCAGCACCACCCGCTCGCCCGCCCGGCTGGGCAGGGTCGAGACGCGCACGTCGAGCAGCTTGCCGCCCAAAGTCAGCGCCATACGACCGTCCTGCGGCACCCGCCGCTCGGCGATGTCGAGCCGCGCCATGACCTTGATACGGCTGACCACCACGGGCGCGACATGCGGCGGCATGCGCAGCGTCTCGCGCAGCACGCCGTCGATCCGCATCCGCACGACCAGGCCGGTCTCATAGGGCTCGATATGAATGTCCGACACGCCATTGCGCGCGGCGTCCGCGATGATGCCGTTGATGAGACGGATCGCGGGCGCGTCGTCGGCGGTGTCGAGCAGGTCCTCGGCGGTCGGGATGCCGTCGGCCAGCATGTCCAGCTCGTCGCCCATGCCCACCGCCGCGATCGCGGTCGCCTGTCCGTCCATCGCATAGGCGTCGGACAGAAGGCGATCGAAGGCGGGGGCCTCGACCCGTGCGACGGCGAAGGGGCGGCCGATATGGCGGCGCAGTTCGATCAGCGCGCGCGGGTCCGCCCCGTCGCGCAATGCTATGGTCAGCGGGTCCGCGGCCTGCACCACCGTGCCGAACTTGCGCGCATAGGCATAAGGGATGGTCAGCGGCGCGACCAGCTCCAGCGCATCCACCGTTTCCTCCACCGGCGACATGGGCAAGGCATCGCCGCCACCGACGGGCTCGGCGGCCCCCAGCGGCAGGGGGACCATATCCCCGGAAGAGACGGATTGCGGCTCGTCAGTCACGGCGCTTGATCGGTTCGACCGACTTGGCGACGGGGACCGCGATGCGCGGGTCCTCGATATTGCCGGGCATCGGCGCATGCGGGATGGGCGGCGCGGCGTTCATGTAATCACGGACCAGCTCGTCGATCGACGGCTCGACGCCGGGCTGGGCATAGCCCTGAAGCTGGCGGAGATAGCCGTAACGCTGCTCCGTGACGCGGCGGCTGTCCTCGGGGGTGCGCAGGATGGTCGGGCGGATGAAGACCATCAGATTGGTCTTGGACCGGCTGCGCGCCTTGGAGCGGAACAGCGCGCCCAGGCCAGGTATGTCGCCGAGCAGCGGGATCTTCTCGATGGTGCGGCGCTCATTGTCGTCGAGCAGGCCGCCGATGACCGTGATCTGGCCGTCATCGGGGGTGAAGACATTCTCGAAGGCGCGCTTGTTGAGGATCAGTTCGCTGTTGTTGCTCGACACGGGTCCGGCGATGGAACTCACCTCCAGCCGGACATAGAGCTTCAGCGAGCCACCCGCATTGACCTGTGGCTTCACGTCGAGCTGGATGCCGACATTCTGGCGCTGCACGGTGCGGAAGGCATTGTCGAAATTGTTCGACAGCGCTTGGCCCGTCGTCACCGGAATTTCCTGGCCGACCAGGCTGTGCGCCTGTTGATTGTCCAGCGTGATGATGTGCGGAACCTGGAGCAGATTGGACGTCGTATCGCTCTTCACCGCATTGATGATCGCGCCGAATACCGTGTCGCCGATCTGCCCGCCCCAGCCGGCAAAGCCGCCGGTGGTGCCCAGGATCGACTGAACCGCCGACTGGGTCAGCTGGCTATAGGCCTGGTTGGGGACGTTGGTCGTGGTCCGCGTGCCGTCGGGCGCGACCACCGTGGTCGTGGTGCCGCCGATCGTGTTCGCCCCGACCGCGCCTGCGATCTGGAGGATGTTGGGCGCGGTATTGCCATAGGTCGATGCGGCAAACGCCCCGCCCGACAGGCTGCCGAGCAGGAATTGCGCCCCCAGCCGCCGCGCGGTCTGGTCGGACACTTCGGCGACGATCGCCTCGATCAGCACCTGTTCGCGGCGTACGTCGAGTTGGCGGATCACCTCGCCGATCTGGCGCTGGATGTCGGCGGGGCCGGCGATCACGATGGCGTTGGCGCCGGTGAAGCGGGTGACGACCGCCGCCGTCCGCCCGCCTTGCGTGCTGATCGCGGGCTGCTGTCCGCTCTGGCCGCCGGCTCCGGGGGCACTGGCCGCCTGGGGCTGGGCCACGGGCTGGATACGCTGGGCGATCGCGGTGCCCGCCGCCGAGCCCGCCTGGGAATTGGTCTGGGTGAAGCTGCCGCGCGACAGGGTGGTTTCCTGCACCGGATCGGGCGTCTGGCCGACCAGTTGCTGGAGCACCGGCAAAAGCTGCTCGGCATCGGCATTTTGCAGGAAGACGACGCGGATCTCGGTGCCGCTCTTCGCCTTGTTGTCCAGGTCGATCGCGATCTGGGCGAAGCGCGCCACGCTCGACGGATCGCCGCGCAGCGCGATCGAGTTGGAACTGTCGATCGCGACAACCGACACGCCGGTTCCGCCTTGCGCAGGCGCGCCGCCCTGCCCGCCACCGCCACCGCCACCGCCCGCCAGCGTCTGGAGCGCGGTCGCGATCTCGCGCGCGCCCGCATTCCTCAGCGCGATGACGCGGGTCGACGCGTTGTCGGCGTCGATCCGGCGAACCACCTCGCGGATACGGCGGATATTGTCGGCGAAGTCGACCACGACCAGGCTGTTGCCCGCGCGGTTCGCCGTCACCGACCCTTGCGCGCTGACCAGCGGGCGCACCGTCTCCAGCGCGCTCGGCGCGTCGATCGCGCGCAAGCGGATGATCTCGGTGACATAGGAATTGCGGTTCGCCCCCGCCGATCCGATGCGGCTGGGCTGCGACGCGGCATTGTCCACCGGCTGCACCCGGAACGCCCCGCCCGACGTCGGCACCGCGACCAGGCCGTTGGAGCGCAGCGTCGACAGGAAAATCTCGAAATATTCGGACCGGGACAGCGGTCGGTCGGTCACCACCGTCACCTTGCCGTTGACCCGGCTGTCGATGATGAAGGTGCGACCCGTCACCTTGGCGGCATCGGCGATGAAGGCGCGGATATCGGCATCGCGGACGTTGAGCGTGGTCTGCGCCTGCACCCCCGCCGCCAGGGCGAGCGCCAGAACCGAACCGAGGACGAGCTTCTTCATGGCCGTGGTGCCGCAATCTGGAGGGAGAGCGGCAGCGTCTGATCGCCCCGCTCGACCGTGATGGAGAGAGAACCGCCCTGTGCGAAATCGCTTGCCAGCCGGTCAAGGTCGCCCGGCCCGCTGACGGAGCGCCCGCCCAGTGCGGTAACGATATCGCCTTCGCGCAGGCCCGCCGCACGGAACGCCGCGCCCGAACCCATCGGTCGGACGACCAGGCCCGAGACGCGCCCGCCGTCCAGCCGCGGGATGAAGCCGATATCGCTGCGCAACTGCGCGATCGCGACGCCACCCTGGGGCGGGACGGGGCCGGATAGCGGCGCGGACGGTGCGCCCGGGACCGGGGCGGAGACGGTGGCGGGTGGCGCGTCGGACTGGTCGAGATACAGATCCTCGGTCGCACCGCCGCGATCGATGGTGATATGGTCGAACGCCACCGCCTTCAACATGACGCCCGGCTGGATTTCCTCACCGACCGACACCGAACGCTGGACGCCATCGGCCCCCGCGACGATGGCCGAGCCGCGTCCCATCGCCTCGTCGATCCGGGTGCCGTAGAGGGTCAGCTGAAGGTTGGTGACGGCAGCCGGGGCGGCCTGTGCGCCCTGCAAGCGGAAAAACGGGTCGAAGCCTTCGAGGATCGCCGCCGTCGAGCCTGCGACGACAGGGGCAACCGGCCGCCAGTCACCCAACGGCGAAATCGGCGTCACAATCACCCATAGCAGCCGCGCACCCTGAACGGCGAGACCCGCCATCAGGGCCAGTTCGGCCACCGAGTAGACATTCACGACCGGCAAGCGCCGCAACAATCGGCGCCCGCGCGCGTCGAGCCTCAACCGCATGAAATTAGACCCCATCCGCTTTTCAGCCACTAGGCATGGCATGTTACACGTTTGCGTCAAACCCCCGAAACATGTTCGTCATACTCGTTTCACATGGACATTGCGATGAACAGGCCCGCTACGAACTTGCCGACACTGGGCAATGGTCTTGATCCGACGCCGATCGTCGCGCGGCTGAGCGCCATGCCGGGCGTGCAGCGCCTGCCCAGCCCCAAGCTGACGCTGTTCATCGCGCGCGACGTTCTGCCGCCCCTCGACCATCGCCGACGCCAATGGCGACACCGCCTATCGCACCAGCGAGACCGGCGACCTGCCCGCGGATGATCCGGCCGTGATCGAAACCGAACGGCGGATCGCCATGCTGACCGGCCTGTCGGGCGAATATGGCGAGCCGATCCAGGGACAGCGCTATGCCGTGGGGCAGGAATTCAAGCAGCATACCGATTATTTCGAGCCCAAGGGGTTGGACTATCATCGCTATTGCGCCCTGTCGGGCAACCGGACCTGGACGGTGATGCTGTATCTGAACACGCCGGAAGCGGGCGGCGCGACGCGGTTCAAGGTGGTGGACAAGATGATCCAGCCCGAACCCGGCAAGCTGGTCGCCTGGAGCAACCGTCGCGCGGACGGCTCGACCAACCCCGCCACGCTGCATCAGGCGATGAAGGTGCGGGCGGGGGTGAAATATGTCATCACCAAATGGTATCGGGAATTGCCCTGGCGGGGTTGAAGACGAACCTCCGTTCGACCTGAGCGAAGTCGAAGCCCACACCCCGCCCCCTCCCCAAACGGAAAAAAGCCGCCGCCCGGATCACCCCGGGCGGCGGCCCATCACCGAAACCCGCGAAAGGGATCAGAAGGTCGTGCTGATCCCCAGCGAGAACACGCGGCCCAGATCATAGCGGTTCAGATACACGAACCGGCCATTCCCGAAATCCTGCCGCTCGTTATACCGCGTGCGGGTCAGGTTGCGGGCTTCGGCCTTCAATTCGAACTTGCCGCCCATCAACTCGAAGCCCTGCCGCGCCACGAGGTCGAGGTGGATGCCCGGCACCTCGACGATGTCCGGCTGGAAACCCGTACCCGACAGGTTGGACGGCCCGCGATTGGTCACGCGGTTGCTGGCATAGTTGAACAGCAGCGTGATCTGCGACAGCGCGGCGGTATCCTCCAGGCCCAGTTGCAGGTTGACCAGATGATCCGACTGGCCGGTCAGCGAAGCCCCGTCCCGGAACAGCAGCCGCGCGGGGCCGAAGCCCGAGGCGCAGCCCGCCAGCCCTGGCGAACCCGCCGCCGATGCCGGGTTGGGCACGCAGGTCGCGTCCGCATTGATCTTCGACTTGGTGTAGGTGTAGTTCGCGATCGCGACGAGGCGGCGGGTAGCGAAGAAATCCCCACCCAGTCCGGCCAGCGGCACATATTTCTGCAACTCGACTTCCGCACCATAAAGGGTCGCCGAAGGCAGATAGGTGAAGCCCGTCTGCAACCGGTCGTCCGCACCGGTGTAGAAGCCGACCTGTTCGATCGGGTTCTTGATCCGCTTGTAGAAACCCGCCAGCGTGAAGCGCTGATCGCGGGCATAGAACCATTCGTAGCGCGCCTCTAGATTCCACAACTCGCTGTCGCGCAGGTTCGGGTTACCGAAGAACAGGCGGTCCGAATCCGGGTCGCGGAACTGCTGCGGCGCCAATTCGCGGAACTGCGGGCGCGAGATGGTCTTCGCGCCGCTCGCGCGCAATTGCATGTCGGCGGCGAAATTCCAGGTCAGCGTACCGGCGGGCAGGAAATAGTCGTTCTTCAGCCGCGTGGTGGCGCTCTGTACCGGCGTCACCGTCTCGACCGCCGTCTCGTAACGGAGACCCGCCACCGCACGCAGGCCGTCGGTCACTTCCGCTTCCGCCTGCGCATAACCGGCATGGACGTTCAGCTTCGCGTCGTACGCATAAGCGCCCGCCTGGGTCGAGAATTGCAACTGGAGCGTACACGCCCCCTGCCCGCGCAAGGGGCAGGCATTGTTGATGACGTCCGGGCTCAATAGATAGTCCGGGCGATAGAGATTGTACGGGAAGCCCGGCGCGGTGCCCGCACCGTCGCTGGTCTGATAGTTGAACTGGATACGGCTCGAATAGCGGTCCGTGCCCTGGTAGAAATAACCGGTGCTGAGCGTGATCGGGCGGTCGCTGTCGATCTTGTAGGAAAGATCGGCCTGTCCGGTCCACAGATTCTCGTTCAATTCCGAGAAGATGATCGAGGCGAAGGGGGTAAAGCGCTGTGTCACCTGATAGGCGCCGTTGCACTGGAATCCGCCTGCGCCATTCGCGCCGTCATAGCTGATCGGCAGGCCGTTGCTGGTTCGTGCGGAACAGAGATAGTCGAACTGCCGCTCATAGGGCGCATTGCGCTTGGAGTTCGCGAAGGCGCCGCGCGCGTCGAACTTCAACGCGTCAGTCAGCTTGAACTCGCCGACGAGCTGGCTTTCGATCAGCTGGCGCTCGAACCAGTTGGTGTTCTGCTGGAAGCGCAGGCCGCTGGCATTGTTATAGACCTCCGCCGCCGAGCCGCGACCCTGCTTCAGCGTGTCGTGGATATAGACGTTGGTCCAGCGCACCGTGTTGTCGCCGAATTCATAGCCCAGCCCGACCAGCGCATTGGCGACGATGCGATTGTCGGTCAGCAGCGTGCGGAAATCGTTGCGGATCGTGCCGTCGGGCGACACCGAGTCCTGCTGGATCGCCGAGCGGGTGCGGAAGGTGTTGGAGAGCGAGAGCGAGGAGATCACGCCCAGGCGGTCGCTGCCGATGTCGAAGACCGAGCCGGCCGAGATTTCGCCCGACAGATTGGCGGGCAGCTGGTTGTTGCGCTGGAGCAAGGTGGTCGAGGCGTTGGAGAGGCCCGCCACCTGCGCGGCGGGAACGATACCCGAGCCCTTGCCCGCCTGTACGTCGCGCACGAACTGCGGCACGCCGCGCGTGCCGTCATCGAAGCCCAGCCAGTCGGCATCGCCGCCCGCATAGGTGTAGCCCAGCTCGCTGGTCGTCACATCGTCGGCCGCGACGGTGAAGCCGCCCGAGATGAAGTTCTTCGCCGGGATCGCCTTGGTCGTCAGGTTGATGACGCCGCCGCCGAACTCGCCGGGGTAGTTGACCGAATAGGTCTTCTGGACCAGCGCCGAGCCGACGATCGTGGTCGGGAAGATGTCGAGCGGGACCGAGCGGCGCAGCGGCTCGGGGCTGGGCAAGGGTGAGCCGTTGAGCAGCGACGAGGAGTAGCGATCGCCCAGACCGCGGACATAGACGAAGCCGCCGCCGACGACCGACAGGCCGGTGACGCGGGTCAGCGCGCCCGCAATGTCGCCCTCGCCCGTGCGCGCGATGTCGGCGGCGGACAGGACCGAGACGATCTGCGGCGTGGCGCGGATCGTGTTGGGGATGTTGCGGCCGACGACGACGATCTCGTTGCTGGCCGAGCTATCGACACCGGGCGCCGAGATTTCGACCGGCTCTTCCGTCGACTGACCGTCCTGGCCCGTCGGGGTCTGGCTCTGCGGCGTGGCCTGCCCATCGGGGCTGGTCGCGGTGGTGCTGGTCTGCGGCGGCGCACCGGCCGTCTGCGCGAGCAGAGCGGGCGCGACGAGCTGCGAGGTCAGCAGAAGGAGGGAGGCATAAGCGAGGCGTCGCTGCATGGCCGGTTCATCCGATCAGATATATGGAGGAAAGCCGGGGCGGCGATGTTCGCCACCCCGGCCTGCCGAGAGCGCCCGGTCGAGCCAGGGGCGCATGGTCAGCGGGGCCTTAGCGGCCGTTGCAGCTGAAATAGACCGAGGTGAAGACCGGCGGCCCCTGATCCTGCAGCGCGCTGTCGGCCGCACGGATCGTGGTGCGGCCCGAGCCCGAGCCTTCGCCCGCGATCAGGTTGATGCAGGCCACGCCGGACTGGGTCGACTTCACGATGCCGTTGATGAAGGTCATGTCGGCACCACCGCGCAGACGGATGGCCGCCGGAGCATTGGCCGTCTGGACGAAGGTGAAGTTGGCATAGCGACCGAAGGTGCGCGGCAACAGGTCTTCGGCATTGTTCGAGTCGATCTCGGTCGAGAAGCTGTCGGCGGTCGCGCCGATCGTGCGCTGTGCCGCGATCAGGAACTGCATGAAGCCGCGATAGCCATTGTCGATGTCGAAGCCGTCATCGTCCGCGCCGGTGATCGCGATATATTTCAGGTTGGACGTGCCGCCGAATATCTCGATGCCGTCATCGGCCGAGTTGTGGCTCTGGATATGATCCAGAACCGTGCCCGAACCGGTGCCGCCCAGCGTCAGGCCCTGAAGCTCGTTGCCGTCCGAGATGGCGATGCCGGAATAGCGGATCTGGACATAGGACATCTGGCCCGACGAGTCGGCCTGGTTCGCGCCGCCATAGAAGCGGCCCGTCACGCCCTCGATCGCCAGCTGGCAGGTGGTGGAGGTGCCGGCGGCGTTGTTCGGGCCGGTGCCGGTGGCGCAGACCGCGGTCGGCGCGCGGCCGAGCAGGATGATGCCACCCCACTGACCCTGGCTGGCGTCCGATACGCCATTGTTCACCAGATTCTGCTGCGAGGTGAAGATGATCGGCGCGTCGCGGGTGCCGACGGCCGAAATCTTCGAGCCACGGTTGACGAGCAGCAGGTCGTTGGTCGCTTCCGACGAGTCCGCCGCGATCACCACGCCCGGCGCGATGGTCAGCGTGACACCGGCGCCACCGGTCGAACCCAGATCGGTGCCGACTTCGGTCTGGCCACGCAGGCGATAGACGACGCCTGCGATCTTGGGCAGCGTCACATTCTGCGTGGTGGTGACAGTGTTGTCGATGCGGCAGTAGCGGAAGCTGGGCGAGGACGAACTGTTGGTGCCGTCGTCGATCGTGCCGGTCGGGCAGACCGACGTGGCGGCGGCATAGGTACCGATCGACGGAACCGCCGTACAACGCGCGCCCGAACCGCCGAATTCGGCCGAGGTCGAGTTGCAGGTCCAACCCTGGAAGGCCGTATCCGACGGGCCGTTGAGCGCACCGACATAGTTGGTCGAGGTGAAGAAGCTGTTCAGCGTCGATGGGTCCGACGCGGTGGTCAGCGAGGTGCTGCTGGTCGGATAGATGCCGTTCAGTGCCGCGCCGGTGCCGTTGACGTTGTTGTTGGACCCGGCATTCACGATCGCCAGCTGCTCGTCGGCGGTGATCGTCACGTCGTTGACCTTGGTCACGGCGGCGAACTGCGCGGCGGTGATGTTGGCGGTCGGCGTCGGGGTGGGCGACGGGGTCGGCGTCGGCTGTGGCTGAACGATCACGACGCTGCCCGCCCCCGGCGAGGCGACGCTGTCGGCACCCCCGCACGCGGCAAGGGCCGCACAGGCCGAGCTGGTCATGAGAATGAGGCCTAAGCGCTTGATGCTCGCCATCGCCGAAAAACTCCCGATCTTATCGTTGCCATATCGGGCGAATGGCCGCCCGATGATCGACTCAAGACAAGGTCCCCCTGTCGATCCCGGACCGGGCGTTAGGCGCGGCTCATGACGCCAAGATGCATTTTACAAGAATCTTTTGTGACACATCGAAGTCGTTTCGATGACAGCGCGATGCGTCCGTCCGCTCGAAAAATATATTCCGCCGGAACACCGGCAGAGGGCAGCTTTTTGCAGCCATGGTCGTTACAAAGGGGCGAGGTCGAGCTTCCGCACGTCCTTGGCGCCCCGCTCATCATCGTGTCACTACGGATCGGGCGGGGCGTCTCTCACCTTCGCCGCCGTCCTGTTTTCTCACGTCACGTCAGCGAGGATTTGCGTTTGGGCGCATCCTGCCCCTCGGTGCTGTCCTGTCCCCGGTCGAGCGTATCGCTGGGGCGGCGCGCATCGCCATCCTTTTGATGCTCGGTCGAAAGATTGGGACGACGGGTTTCGGTGGTAGGCTTGATCGCATCGGTCATGGTCGCTCTCCTGAACGAACCAATGCATGCTCCCCAAAGGCGTTCCGCCGATCCGGACGAGCGGGCGAGACCGGATCGCGCCGGTCCCGCCTATCACTCGGCCCGTCGAATCAGGCCTGGCTCATCGACCTGGCCAGGACCGGCGTCTGCTGATGCTGCACCACCCGCCAGACTTCATGTTCGAGGCGGCGGATGACGGAGGTGCAGTGCGCCTCATAATGTTCGTCGCCCCGATGGGCGGCCACATGATAGCCGATGACGATCAGCCCCTCCTGCGGGCGGGAAACCTGTCGTTCGGTCAGCTCGGCGCTGTCCCAGACGGGCGTATCGGCCACCGCATCGATCGCGGCGCTGCCCGACAAGACGAAGGGCGGGCGCGGCAGGACCATCACGACTTCGGGATCGACCTTTTCACGATAATTGTCCGGCCCCTCGGTCCAAAGGCTTTCCTCGAAGCTCCAAAGGCGTGCGTCTTCCATCCTGTTTGCTCCCGTTTTGATGTTCGGCGCGGCGCGTTGCCGAGAGTCAGGCGAAGTCGCCCAGATCGGCGGCCTCGTCCTCGGCGCGCTTGGCAAGGGTCGCGTCGCCGGGTGGCGCAGCATGCGGACGATCCTTGGCCGGCCCCGTTTCTTCGCGCTTGTCGGCGGAGGGATCGGGGCTGGGGTCGGGCGTATCGGACATGCTGGCTCCACGGGCTTGGCGTCGACCCTGCACAGAACGTCCCAGAACGCCGTCGGAGCCGTGCTCCGCAGCGGAATATTATTCCAGGTCAAGTCGTAAGCGCGTCGCCGGGCTGGTCAGCCCCTGGCCGTCACCGGAACCGAGGCCCGCGCCGCCGGGGCAGAGGCCGGACGCGGCCCGCCCGGCCCGTCATGCCGCGTGGCGTATAGGTGGCGCAGGATCATCGCCAGATCGTCCTCGCTCAGACCGGACGCGGCGTCGACGACCACCCCCTCGGGCAGGGTCTCGACCCATGCCGCCAGACGGTTGCAGGCGGCGCCAAGCGCGGGATCGAAGCTGTCGTCAAAAGCGGCCATCGGCTCAGCCTAGAGCTTTGGCGACACACCGCAAGACGATGGTCATAGCGAGATGCCCCGCTTCGCCATCTCGGCAAAGGCCATTTCGGCCAGCGGCGTGCGCGGCGCCTGCTGGAATATGTCGGCAAGGTCGAGCAGGTCGTCATTGCCCAAGGCGGTGATCGACGCCTCGATCTGGGCCACCGTCCTTGCGGTCGTGGCATGATGATCGGCGATCCGTTTCATTCGTGTCTTGAGCATGGTGTTATCTATTGCACATTTTTCGAGCGTGTCAGGATTTGATCGAGCGTCACCGGCATAAAATGATGCACATCGACGCCGACGTCGAATTGGCGGGGCATCGGCTTCAACCGGCCATGGCTGTGGCCGTGAAGATTGATGGCGCGCCGATGCTGCCCATTCCAGCTTCGAAAGGGATAATGGCAAAGGACCAGCGCGTGTCCATCCACTTCGATTTCGGCGTAATCCCCGGTGCTGGCCCATCCTGGCGCCATCAGCGTGGCCGCCGGATCGTTATTGCCGCGCAACAAGTGCTTGATGCCGTTCAGCTGCGTCAACAGCGCGGGTACATCGGCAGGGCGGCGCGCGACGTCGCCCAGATGCCAGACCACATCGTCCGGCCCTACCACGGCGTTCCACCGCGCGATCAACATGGCATCCATCTCGGCCACATCGCGGAACGGCCGCTTCTGGATATTGATGGTGCGGTGATCGCCAAAATGCGTATCGGCGGTGAAGAACAGGGTCATGTCCAATACAGGACGCGGGCGGACGGCAAGGCCGATGCGATCCCCTCTTCGAAAAAGCCGCGCAGTTCGCGCATCGTCGTCGCGTCGTACACCTGCTTCTCGGTGCCGAACTTGGTCCGTTTGGTGACGCGGCGGGTTGCGCCCATGTCGAGCGACGATCCCGGATACCAGCTGTCCAGCACCGCCTTCGACCCCGCCGTAAAGCGGTGGGTGATGAGCTCGATCGTCAGGTCCAGCTCTGGCAATCCCGCCAGCGCGATCCCCGCATCGGCCAGCAATTCGCCATAAGCCTGCCGCCACCCCTCCGCCGCGATGATCGGCGCGATGGTGAGACCGACCGGATAGCCCGCCATCGCCATCCGGCGAAGCGCGGCCAAGCGGTCTGCGACCGCCGATGTGCCGCCCTCGAAACGCGCATACATTCGGGGGTTGACCGACGCGCGTATCCGCGTCCGCCCCTGATGATCGATATCCAGCAAGGGGCCGACATCGGCGAATTTGGTGGTGAAACGAAGCTGGACCGGGGCGTCCCATCGTCCGAACCGCGCGATGGCCGCCGACAGCGATCCGGTGATCGGCTCCAGGGCCAGCGGATCGGTATAGCAGGACGCCTCGAACGTCGTGCCCTCATGCGCCCGATCCCGATTGCGCGAGGTGATCGTCCCCTGCCCCAGATAGGCCGGAAGCCCGTCCAGTATCTCGTCCAGATTGGCATAGACGCGGGTGATCGGCGGGCCCTTCAGCGACCCGGCGAGATAGCAATAGCTGCAATGCGCCGGACAGCCCTCCGCCAGATCGACGCGCCAGTCGGCGCTGGGCGCGATGGGTTGCAGCCGGCGCTTGGACGGCGGCGCCACCACCACGGCCAGCGTCGTCTTGGCTGCGGCATAGGCGCGGCGCGGATCGTCGGGCAGGTCGAGCGCCAGCCGGTCACCCGGTAGCAGCATGATCTCCACGCCCTGCGCCTCGGCGCGTTCGACAATGGCGCGGCCCTGGGCAAAACCCATGGCCGACCGCGTGACCAGCAGCCGTCTGGGCCGCCACGCCGCCTTGTCGCTGCTCACTGATGGGACTGCACTGGCCATGGCCGCTGAACGATCCGCGCCGCCAGATGGTCCGCCACAATATCGCCTTGCGCAAGCGCGCCGCTTTTTTCGCCATATGAGGCACTTAGCGGAGCATCATGGATAGCGGCGCGTTACGGCCCGACACCATCGAAAGCAAAGCGTGCCGCATTTCCTGATCGCGCAAAGCGAACGCCCCGAGGAACGGGAGGCCCGTCGCAAGCGCGCCGGCAAGAGTTCCGGCGAAACCTATGCTGCCACCCTCCGCCAGATGCAGCCGGGGGTCGAGATCAGCATCGTCTCGCCCGCCGACGACGATGCGGCCATACCGGTCGAGCGGCTGGCGGACTATGACGCGGTCTTCCTGACCGGCTCTCCCATGCATGTCTATGACGACGGCCCCGAGGTTCGGCGGCAGCTCGATTTCATGCGCGGCGTCTTCGCGGCGGGCGTACCGTCCTTCGGTTCCTGCGCCGGTCTCCAGATCGCGGTCGCCGCCGCCGGCGGTCGGGTGCGCAAGATGCCCGAGCGGATGGAGGCGGGGATCGCCCGCCGGATCAGCGCGACGGAGAGTGGCCGGACGCATCCCTTGTTGGCGGGCCGCCCGGCCAGTTGGGACGCTCCGGCGATCCATGGGGACGAGGTGCTGGATCTGCCGCCCGGCGCGACCCTGCTCGCCAGCAACGCGGTCACGCGGGTCCAGGCGGCGGAGATACGCTTCGACCGCGGGATATTCTGGGGTGTGCAATATCATCCCGAACTCGCGTTGCGCGAAATCGCCATCGCGGTCGCTGCGCAAGCCGCCGACTTGGTCGCGGCGGGGCTGGCGGAACGCGAGGACGAGGTTCAGGAGCGCGCCGCCGTTATGGATGCCCTGCACGATCGCCCCACCAGCCGCGCGTTGCGCTGGCGCCTGGGAGTGGACGGCGAATTTGCGGAGGAACGCCTGCGACGTCGTGAGATCGCCAATTTCCTGGCCCATCTCCCCCAGTTGCGCGCGGCCTGATCCCCCGCATTCTGGACCCGCCCCCACCTGCGTGAGGGGAGCGCCAGCGAGACAGCGATTACCGGCTCATCGAATAGGGTCTGTCTTTCGCAGCCGTCGCCCATGTCCGATTGGGTCGCGCCGCCATCCGGAACTCCAGCGTGCCCCCCGCCATGATCTCCTCATGCCGGATGTAACCGTGCCTTAGCGGCTGCCCGTTGAGCCGTACCGATCCGATATAGGGATGATCATCGCTCAGCCCCTCGGCACTGATCGCGAAGCGCTTGCCATTGGGCAGGTTGAGCACCGCGCGGCTGACGAAGGGACGACCGATGACATATTGGTTGGTCCCGGGCGTGACCGGATAGAAACCCAAAGCCGTGAACGCCAGCCACGCCGACATCTGGCCCAGATCGTCATTGCCCGACAGCCCGTCCGGCGTCGGCTTATACTGGCTGTCGACGATCTGTTTCAGCCGTTCCTGCGTCCGCCATGGCTGTCCGGCATAGCTGTAGAGATAGGCGACATGGTGGCTGGGTTCGTTGCCATGGATATATTGGCCGATCAGACCTGCAATATCCTCGGCATGGCTATAATCGAGCTTGGAATTGTCATAGTCGAACATGCGGTCGAGCTTGGCGACCACCTTCTTGTCGCCGCCCATCGTCCGGAACAGCCCGGCCTGATCCTGGGGCACGAACCAGCTATATTGCCAGGCATTGCCCTCGGTATAATCCGAGCCATAGTTGATCGCGGTGGGATCGAATGGCACGCGCCTGCTTCCATCGGCCTTGCGTGCCCGCAGGAAGCCGGTCTTCGCATCGAAGCTGTTGCGCCAGTTGCCCGCCCGCCTGTCGAAATCGGCGGCGATGTCGCGCCGCCCCATCGCCGCGGCCATGCGGGCGATCGTCCAGTCGTCATAGGCATATTCGACCGTCTTGGACGCGGCCTCCGGCTCGCGGTCGATCGGCACATAGCCGCGCGTCATATATTCGCCCAGACCGCCATAGGGCGCATAGCGCGCGCTCGCGACCATCGCCGCCAGCGCGGCCTCGGCGTCGAACCCCCTGATGCCCTTCATATAGGCGTCGGCGATGACCGGCACCGCGTGATAGCCGATCATCGTCCAGGTTTCGCGTCCGTGGAATTGCCACACCGGCAATAGGCCTTCCGGGCTGACCGCCTGGCTGGCGAGCAGGGACCGGACGATCTCGGCATTGACCTTTTCCGGCTGGATCAGGGTCAGCAGCGGATGCTCGGCGCGGAACGTATCCCAAAGCGAAAAGGTCGAGCGGAAGGCAAAGCCCGTCGCCTGATGCACCTGATCGTCGGGCCCGCGATACCGCCCGTCGCTGTCGCTCCACACACTCGGTGCGAGCAGGCTGTGGTAGAGCGCGGTGGCGACCATCCGGCGCATCGGGGCCGCCCCCTCCACCTCGACCGCGCCCAGGGCCTGGGTCCAGGCGGAGCGGGTCCGGTCGCGCACCGCGTCGAAGCCGCCCGGTTCGCTGTCGAGATTGGCGATCGCGCCCGCCTCGTCCACGCCCGAGATCGCTACCTTGACCTCCAGTGGCCGGTCGAGCATGCCGAAGTCGAGCCGCGCCATCAGCGCCCGGCCCAGCCGCTCGGCCACCGCATCGCTGCCGCGGCCCGGGCCTTGGAAGCCCTTATAGGGAACGTCCGTCTCCCGGTTGACCAGCGCGTGCGCGACGAGCGGAGCGGAGAAACGCATGGCGAAGAAGAATTTGCGCCCTGGTGCCCAACCGCGCGTCTCGCGAAACCCGGTCAGCGTGCCATCGGGGCGAAGCCGCAGGCCCGACCACAGGATCTTGCCCGGATAATTGTAGAGCGACGAGCGGAAATCGATGACCAGATGCGCGGCCTTGCCGGTCGGGAAGGTATAGCGATGCACCCCCGCCCGCGTGGCGGCGGTCATTTCCGCGCGCACCTCCGGCCCGTCCAGCGTCACCGCATAATAGCCGGGCCGCGCTTCCTCCGTCGCATGGCGGAAGGGCGAGCGGTATCCCGGCTTGTCGGGCGTGCCGGGGTCCATCGGAACCGCATCCCCCGACACCGGCATCAGGAGAAGGTCGCCTAGATCGGAATGCCCCGCGCCGGAGAAATGCGTGTGGCTGAACCCCTGGATCGTCGGATCATCATGGCGGTACCCGGCGGCGTGGCCGTAGCATTCGCGAAGCGCACATTGGGTATCGGTATCGGGCGATAGCTGCACCATGCCGAACGGCGCGACCGCTCCCGGAAAGCTGTGCCCCTCTCCGCCGGTGCCGATAAAGGGATCGACGTCATCGACCATGGCCCGCTGCGCCGACGCGCTGGCGGAAAGCAATGCCAGGCCCAACATCATGCCCCGTATCGCCATCCCCACTCCCCTTTTCGCCCTATCGGTCCATCTTTCCCGATACACGCCGCCTTGCCAAGGGTGTCACGAGGTCACGCGTACGCGCTAAACCAATTAAATTGCTGACTTAATCGACGGAACCATAGGAATAGCCGGTCAGGCCATTCAGGAATCCTTGCGGTCGAGCCGACCCAAGATCAGCGCTGCCGTTTCCGCGACCGCGCAGAGTCTTTCCTCGTTCCACCCTTCGCGGGCAGCGGCCGACAGACCGAGCATCGTCGTGGCGATGGTATCGGCGATACGCCCGGGCGCCTCGATACCGGACTCGGTCAGGAACGCGTGCACTTTCTTCCGGTTTTCCCCGGCGATCTGCGCAGCCGCGCTGCCCCAATCGGTCATCACGGTCTTGGCATGTTCGAGGATAAGGCACCCCCGCCGCTGAGGATGCTCGGCATAAGCATGCGCTGCGGCGCATAGCATGTCGGCAATGGCGGTCAGGGGCGCGTTTCCCGGGACCAGGAAGCGGTCCAACGGCACGACGGTCGCCGAATAACGGTTGAGCGCGTCCTTGAAGAAGGCGGTCTTGCTATGGAAGGCCGCGTAGAAACTCGGCGGGGTTATCCCGATCGCCTCGGTCAGCGCCGCCACGCTGACATTCTCGTAACCATGCTGATGGAACAGATGCTGCCCGACCTCGACCGCAGCGTCGAGCGCGAACCCGCGTGGCCGTCCCCGCAACCGCTTATTTTCTTTAATAGTCATTACAGAATCCATTTGCCTCGCCCGACGGCATTTGTATAGCGGCCATTCATAGAAATCGCCATGCCCGGATCGCCTCGGTGCGGGGCAGGCGTGGGAACCGCCGAAGAAGGACCGTCATGCCGCCATCCCCCTTGCCGAGCCGCGTCGAAACAGGATCGGCCCCGCATGCCGATCTGCCTGTCGCAGCACTTTCCGGCCTCGCCGCCAGCGGTTTCCTGTGCATCGTGACCGAGACGCTTCCCGCCGGCCTTTTGCCGCAGATCGCGTCCGGTCTGCGAATTTCCGAGGCGATCGCAGGCCAACTCGTCGCAGTCTATGCCCTGGGGTCCCTGCTGGCCGCGATCCCGCTGACGAGCCTGACCCAGGGCCTTTCCAGGCGGGCCGTCCTGCTGGCGACGATCTTCTGCTTCGTGATCGGCAATAGCCTGACGGCATGGGCGGGATCGGTCGGGGTCATATTGGTCGCGCGGTTCGTCGCCGGCTGCGCAGCCGGGCTCGCCTGGGGAATCCTTGCGGGGTACGCGCGCAGCATCGTGCGGCCGGACCAGACCGGTCCGGCGATGGCAGTTGCGATGGTCGGCGTGCCGCTGGCACTCTCGCTGGGTGTTCCCCTGGGGACCTTCCTTGGCGGCCTGCTCGGATGGCGCGGATCGTTCCTGATCCTCTCGGCGCTCAGCATCGCATTGATCGGCTGGATTATCGCCAAAGTGCCCGACGCGCCCGGTCGGTCGGGCGACGATCGTTCCTCGCTGCGCCAAGTGATCGCCACGCCGGGCGTCGTGCCGATCCTGCTCGTCATCCTCGCCTGGATGACGGCGCACAACATCCTCTATACCTATATCGCACCGTTCGCGACAGCCGCGGGGGTGCGGATCGATCTGGTCCTCCTGGCATTCGGCGTCAGTTCGCTTGCGGGCATCTGGGTGGTCGGGCGACTGGTGGACCGGATGCTGCGCGCGCTTGTGCTGCTCGCGATCGGGTCGTTCGCAACGGTCGCGACCATCCTGACCATCGCTGGCGAGCAAGGCGTCGTCGTCTATGCCGCCGCCGTCATCTGGGGATTCGGGTTCGGTGGCGCAGGAGCCATGATGCAGACGGCGTCGGCGGACGCGGCCGGAGATGGCATCGACTTGGCACAGGCCATGGTAACCACAGCGTGGAATCTGGCGATCGCGGCGGGCGGCGCGTTGGGCGGAGCACTGCTCACCACCGGCGGGACGGCGCTGCTGCCGCCCGCAGTCGCCGCGCTGGCCCTGCTCGCCTTCCTCATCGCGCTGGCCGCACGCCGTTTCGCCTTTCCGCCCGGTCGCCGCGCGCCATCGGGGCGCTGAAGCGGCATCGCACCGGGCGGAAGGCCCCTCACCGATCCGGGATCAGCCAGGTTTCCGCGACCTGTTTCCCGCGTCCGCTGCCGCCCATGCCGGGCGGCCGCGTCCATGCCAGGTCGAGCGTGCCCCCGGCGGTGGCTTCGCGCGGAATAGCGAGCGTCACCTGCATCGGGTTGGCGGTGCGGGTGAACTGGTCCTGCAAGACGATATGCCCGTTGGCGACCAGCCGGATCGGCAGCGTATAGTCCTCCCCCGCATAGGTGACAGTCAGCCGGTAACGGCGGCGCGGGTCGAGACCGGTATAATGCAGCCGCAGCGGGCTGTCATACAATGTCTCGGCATAATCGAGCTCGCCCGGCCACCAGCCGTCTTCGAGCCTGCGGTCGGCGATGCCGTCGATCGCGGTGGTGAACATCTGCGGATCGGCCGCGAAGCCCGGCCCGCGCACCAGATGCGGCTCGGCATCGGGGCGGCCGAGATCGTCGTAGAGCGCGCCCTCTGCACGTCGGCTGCGATCGGGGATGGGCCAGCCCTTTGCCATCTGCGCCTCGATCCAGGCGCGGCCGGTCAGGTCGACATCGGCGCGGTCGAGATTGGCACCGCGTTCGATGTTGGACGCACCGAAGCGCGTCACGCTGAGCTGCAACCGCGCCTGCTGCCACAACCGCTCGGCCAGCCCGTTCAGCCGGGCGAGCAGCGCCGCCACCTCCGGCCCGTCCCCGGTCGCCAAGATCGCCCGCGCCCGTTCGGCATCGGGAGCCGCCAGGGCAGCCGCCCGGCGCGCGCGCGCGGCGATGGTGCGGCGACGGACCAACGCGTCATAGACCGCGCGGTAACGCAGCGCGTCGATCCGCCAGTCGGCAAAGGCGGCGGGACGGATCGCGTCCGCCAGGCGCAGCGTCGCGTCGATCCGTTCGTTGCTCGCCGGATCGCCGACCCAATTGGCCTCCAGCGCGGCGGGGAGCGTCGCAGCTTTGGGATCGCCGATGAACATCCGGGCATAGTCGCTGGCGAAGGCCTTCGGATCGGTGCGCGGATCCCAGCCCAGACGGAACCAGAGGAACTGGTTGAAATCGTCATTCACCCCTTCGGAGTAGGTGATGAACCCAGACGTCAGGGGCATGAAGCGCGCGAAGATATGCGCATAGGCGGCCGGGCGCGGATTGATCGGCTCGCGCCCCTCGGTCAGCGCGAATTCGGGCCACCAGCGCGGCACGGGGAATTGCGCGTGCATCGTGTGCGCGATGTCGGGGTAGAGGATCAGCGGATAGCGCGCGGGAATCCGCGTACGTTCGAGCGGCAGCGGATCGCGGGTCTGCGGCCCGACGAAAACGCCGGTCAGCCAGTCGGGGCGCTTGTCCAGTTCGTGATAGAAGGCCTCGAACCCGGCAGCGTCAAAGCCTTGTGACGATATATAGACGGGAGCCTCGGGGTTGCGCGCACGGAGCAACGCCGCCTGCTGCGCTACCAGCGGGAACAGGAGCGACGGAGATGTATGCCCCGGATCGCCGCCGGGAACATAAAGCGCGTCGACATAGGGCAGATCGGCGAGCGTCCGCCGGAAGGCGGCGAGTTCAGCCGCGACTGCACCCGGCTTTTCGTAATGGCCAAGTTCGGGATAATAGAGCGCGACGTCCAACCCCAGCCGATGGGTGATGGTCGCGATGCCCGCCAGCGTCTCACGCGCGGGCGCGGGGAAGAGCGGCCCGGTCTCGTCATCGTCCGAGACAGGCGCGATCACCTGCACCCCGCTCGCGCCCCAAAGCGCAAAATCCTCGATCCGCCGCTGAAACATCGGCAGCGTCCAGGCGTCATAGCTGTTGTTCTTGGGGCGATAGCCGATCTGGGTCAGCCGCGTGGCATAGGCTGGCGACTGGCGGACCGGTCCTTTCAGGGACAGGCGCGCAGTCCCGCCCGAGACATCGAGATGACGCAGCACCCAGCCCGCGCCATAGACCAGACCGCGCGTCCCCTTGGCCGTAATGACGGTGACGGAGCCGACCCGCCGAATCTCGAAGCCCTCGCGACCCAGCGATGCCGGGCGGCGCCACTGTCCCCGCCATCGGCGCGGCAACGCCCTGGCGACCGCGTCCGGCGGAGCGATCACCAGCCGAACGGTCCCGCAATGCTGCACCCGCTCCGCCATCCGGCGATGGAGCAGATCGGCCGCAACCTCGCCCCCGGCCCCGGCGGTGACACAGGACGCCGCGAGCGCGGTTGCCGCCAGGATCATGCGGCGCTCCAGGGCGAAAGAAGGACGGTGCCGGTCACATTCTGCTCCATGGTTTCATTTTGGTCTTGTGCCGCGCCATCGGCGCAGAAAAAAGGCCCCGGCATCGCTGCCGGGGCCAGCGGAAGGCGGCTGCGCGACCGCCCTCCCGGGGTAGATCAGAAGCGCGCGGTTCCCGTCAGCGAGAAGACACGCCCATTCTTGTACAGCGCAGTCGGAGCCGACGGCGTGCTGCTATACTGGTAATAGGTCTCGTCCAGCAGGTTCGACGCATTCGCCGTCACGCGGAAATGGTCGTTGATGTTGTACGACGCCGAGAAGTCGAGCTGACGATAGGAGTCGGTGAAGTTCGACGACTGGAGACGCCCGAAGCCATAGAAATATTTCGAGCGGTAATTGTAGCTGAGCCGCGCCTGGAAGGGTCCCTTCTCGAAATAGGGGACGATATTGTAGGTGTTGCGCGACAGATAGGGCAGGCCCTGGCCCACGACGGCGGTCTCACCGCTGGCGAAGGTATAGTTGGACTGGATGCCGAAGCCCCAGATGATGTTCGCCTGCCCGGTCAGCGAGAAGCCGGTGACCGTCGCCTTACCGCCATTGACCGGGCGGTTGATGGCGTATTTGTTGGTCAGGCCCGTGACCGCGTTGGTGTATTCCACGCCCTGGCCATCGGGACCGTTGTCGACGACATTGCCGATATAATTGCTGATGTCGCGGTAGAACACTTCGCCCGACAGATAGCTGGCGGGAGCGAAATACCATTCCGCCGACAGGCCGAAATTGGTCGCGGCATAGGGCTTCAGGTCGGGATTGCCGCCTCCGCCGGTCTTCTGCGTGTCGTCGAGCGACAGCGAGCCGGCAAGGTCGCTGTAGCGCGGCCGTGCGATGACCTTGGCCGCCGCACCGCGCAGCACGACGCTGGGCCCGGCGTCATAGGCGATGTTGAACGCAGGCAGGAAGCGGTCGTCGGTGCGCGGCGCCGTCACCAGCTTGGTCTGCTTCGCCGACGACAGATAATAGGTCGAGATGTCGCGGGTGCGAACGAAGCGACCGCCGATATTGCCGCGGAACTTGCCGGTCTCGTAATCGACCTGGACATAGGCCGTGCCGATCCGTTCCTGCACTTGGAAGAAGGAACCGGTATCGAGCGGACGGGTGATGTTCAGCGTGCCCGGCGCGTTCAGCGCCTTGATCGCGGCTTCCTTGGTCAGCGTGGCATAGGGCACGGCGTTGCCGGTGGTCGACAGGCCGTCATAGACGCTGCCGCTCAGCACATAGGAGCCCAGATCGGCCAAGGTGAAGAAGTTGTTGGTGTAGGTCGCCCCGCCATAGGTGGTCTGGCGGTTGTCATGGATGTTGGCGCGCACCCCGAAGCGCACCGTCTTCAGCAGACCGCTGTCGAGGTCACGCGCGAAGTCGATCTGGCCGAATTTCTCTTGGTCGACCGTGTTCTCGGCGCGGGTGATGCCACCGATCTGCGCGCCATAAAAGCCTTGGCCGTTGGTCGCGGCCAGCACGGCGGAATCCTTGCGCAGACTGGATTCGGCGGGCGAGGTGCTGATCCACTGGGTGCCGTCGCTGGCCGGATTGTCCCAGTTCAGCGTGGTGTTGCGGCCGTTCGCGCCCACGGTGAAGCCCTGACGGGTGCGGAAGTTCAGCAGATATTCGGGGTCCTTGCCGCCGGTCGCGCGGGTGTAGCCGGCATTGCCGGTGATCTTCCACCCATCGACATCCCAGTCGAACAACGCGCTGTAGCTGTCGTTCTTGATCCGGGTGCGACGGAAATTGGTGTCGAGTTCGCCCATCCACGTCTTGCTGGTGCTGGGCTGCGCCGCGAAGGTCGCCGAGGTGATCAGACCGTTGCTGATCGTCGCGGCGGTCAGCTGCGACCCGCGCGTGTTGTAGCTATATTCGGAATTGCTGAAATTGTCGTAATTGCCGCGGATCACGATCGCATTGGCGGTCAGGGTGAAATTGTCCGTCGGCTTGAACTGCATCGTGCCGGTGAAGCCCAGGCGCTGGCGCGTCTGCTGGAAATATTCATGCGCCAGATAGGCGGGCAGGCGTGCGGCCTTCAGGTCGTTGACCGTGCCCCCGGTAATCTTGGCGTTCGGGTTGATCAGCACGGTCTGGCCCGACGCGTCGGTGGTGGTGAACTGGCTGCCGGTCAGATAGCCATAGACCGCGACACCGGCGCGGGCGAGATTTTCCTTGTCGTAATTGACCGAACCCAGGATCGCGAAGGTGTCGCTGTCATTGTGCCAGCTATAGAGCGCCGATCCACGGAAATTTCCCTTGGCCGAGCGGTCGTTATACTCATAACCGCCGGTCGCAGTGATGGTGCCGGGCTTCAGGTCCAGCGGCTTGCGCGTGACGATGTCGACGGTACCGCCGATCGCGCCTTCCTGCAGCCGCGCCTCGGGCGTCTTGTAGACGACGGCCTGGCTGATGATCTCGGGCGAGAGCAGCGAATAGTTGAAGGTGCGGCTCGACCGGTCGCCGGGGTTGCCGCCCCAGTCGGCCGAGGCGATCGAGTGGCCGTCGATCAGCACGCGGTTCAGCGCCGGCTCGACACCCGCGATCGACACCTGCTCGCCCTCGCCGAACTGGTGGTCGACCGTCACGCCCGGCAAATGCGACAGCGATTCCGCGACATTGGTGTCGGGGAATTTGCCGACATCCTCGGCGCTGATGACGTCGACGATCGCATTGGTCTTGCGCTTCGTGTCGATCGCATCCTGAAGGCTCTTGCGGATGCCGCGCACGACGATGTCGTTTTCCTGGCCGACGGCGCTTTCGTCCTGGGTCGGCGTGGTGGCGGATGCGGTCGTGGTCTGAGCCTGCGCTGTGCCGGTCAGGCCCGCCAGGATAGTGGTCGCGAGAATGCATTTGCGCAGGCGCATGATGATAAACCCCCCTTTTTTCGGTCCACGCCCCCTATTGGGGTGGACCGAGCTTCGGCCGTCTCTCGACGGACGAAAGTGCGCGGGGCGTCGATCCCTCCCGACGGTGGACGCCCCCTACACCTAGGCAGGAAAGATACCAATTAATACCAAATAGGTCACCAAAAACTTTTATTGTTACTCTCGCTATATGATCGGGTATAACTTATTCCATAAAAAGCAGATTTTGTTGCGCCTCGGTCAAGCTGTCCCATGGAGCCCATATTTTTTTGGCGATCAGGGCGCAAAATTCCTGCCGTCTGATTTTTCGCCACGAATCAAATGAGCTGGCACGGATCGTCCGGGGACGCCCGGCGAGTGCCCCTCAAGACGCGTCGAACGCCGCCTGAACGGGAAGGCAAGCGGACCCCTTCCCCGGTGTTCGCCCTTGATGTCAAAAATGCCGGGAAGTGCGGATCGATGGGAATGACCCAACACTGATGAATCCTGAGCGCCTGTCCGATCCGGCTGAATACAGCCGTCAAGCGCCAGGTGTCTTGTCCCAGGTTTTGATGATGGGGTTCTTTCGTTGGAATGGAAGGAAGCCATGCCGTCAAACGCTTCCATTACGAACGCCACGACCAGCCACGGGCGCACCCCGCCAACTTCACGACAACCTACAATTTCGCCGCCGGCTCAAGACGCTCAGCGAGCTCACGCCCTAAAAGACGTTGCCAAGATTTGGACGTCAGAGCCAGACCGGTTCATCGCCGACCCGATCCACCAGATGCCGCGGCTGGACATCAAGTCGGAAAGTCAGCGAACACGGATTTAACACTGATAGCACGAATTTCCGTCAAGGTGGTGGAGCGGCGCCTCCATTAATAGCGGCCGCCCCTTCCGCAATAAGCCTGCTTTCGTGATGCGGCTCCACCGAATGAGGACGAAAAATTACCCGGACACTTCGGCGTTTGCGATCAACCAGAATTTTTTGGCGAAGGGCGCTTTGGACGACCAGGTGAGCTTGGTGCCACATGGTATGGCGAGGATGTCGCCTCCCTTGAGTTCATGTGTCTCGCCGGTACTTTCGTCGACGACCTGGAATTGGCCTTCGAGCAGCAACTCGATCTCGTCGCCGAGCGGAGACGTATAGGGAATCACCGTCGATCCGTCGGGCTCGCAACCGGCTATGCCGACGCCCGCCCGCCACAGGCCGCAGAGGAGAGTTCCGGTGCTTCCCCTCGCGCGCAGTTTGAACAGTTCGCCGCATACCATGGGGCCATGCTCTGGCTCGTCCCATGCAAAAGGCTCCCAATTGTCGGGATTGTCGCTGATATGACCGACATAGACATCGTCTTCCTTGACGCCGGGGGAGGGCGAATCCCACAAAATCCAGAATTTCTTGAGGAAGGGCGCATCGATGTCCCAGGTGAGCACCACATCCTTGGGGTGGCTGATGATCGTGCCCGCTTCAAGGCGATACTGCTTGCCGGTCGCCGCGATCGTCACGGTCGCACTTCCCTCGAGGATGACCATGGTCTCGTCGCCGAGCGGCGCGGAATAGTCGACATGGCACGATCCGTCTTCATGGCATCCTGCGATGCCCTTGCCGGTTCGCCAGAGACCAAGTTGCAACGATCCGCTTGTATTCTCGAACGGGATCGGCGCGACTTCGCCCTTGATCTGGGGGCCGAATACGGGATCGTCCCAGGCGAAGGGCGTCCACTCGGCCGGATTGCTGTTGCGAGAGCCGATGCTGACGCTACGGGCTTTCGGTGCCGTGTCGCCTTGGGCAATGGGTTCGCTGGCCATGGGGAATCTCCTTGCTCGCGTTGCCTTCCCATATCCGTGCCACTGGCGAATTGTGTCGCTAGCAGGCGGGCGGACATGCTGAATTTGCCTCGCGAGACTATGAAGAGGGCCGATGCCAACCTAGGACCAGGGCGTCCATTTCCACTGGTGCCAGGCTGCCAGGGCTGGCTCCGCCCATCGTAAGACGAAGCCCGGCTCACATGGGAGCGGCCCACACCGTCAGCAATTTCCCTGACGATTGGGCATGAAGCAGACGGTCGCCGGGATTGAAGCCGATTGCGGGCTCGACCGGTGCGCCGTCTACCGTCATCACATCAGGCGTTACCATGATCCGGTAAACCACCGCGCCGGTCGCGAAGACCGCTCGCTCGGATCCAGCCGCGTGGTTGCCGATCAGGGTTGGAAGCGATGCCGGATCGAAGGCGCAGTTGCCGCGCCATACCCGTTTGCCATCACGTCGAATGGATACCGCCGTCTCCCTCCGGCAAAACATCGAGCCCGATATACTACCCCATGGCCGGTCAAAATACCGCTCCTGCGATTACACCCTGTTTCGAGAAGGCGGATGACAGCGTCAGCCTTGTTCGGTCATACGGTCGACTCAGCAGGAGTTACGGTGTGTCCGATCAATCCATTAACCTCGTAGCCGTGCAGGCCGCTGAAGTCGCGCCTAGGATAAAGCCCTCAACCACTCGGATGCGGACGCGACCTATATGGAGGTCGGTGACCGGCAGGCGGGCGATGAGGTCAGCTATCCTCGAGACGACCTTAAGGCCGAGCGTACTCTGGAAGGCTGGCGATTTTTCCACAAAGACGGAACACCATATTAAGCGAGCGCCGATTCCCGCTTACCGATCCTCGCGGCAAGACCCCGGCCCTCTCGCCGCCTTCCTGTCAGGGCAGTGCATCAACTCCATTACAGCTTTCTGCCCGGCCTCAGGGGCGTAAAACCCTATCATTGGGCCCTTTCCCTCTGTGGGGAGATGATCGGTGCGACCGGGCACAACGTCGTCGCCTGTCTGGATGAGCGCCCGATCATCGCCAAAGGATGTGGCACTCTTGGCCCATGCGGATCCACCCGATGCCCTCGTGCGCGAGTGTCCGGGATATCGGACGGTGCGTGCTGGCGCTCCGTGCGGCATCGTCTGGCCGACCGGGTCCTGCTGAACGGCGCAAAGACCATCGCCTTCACCGACTGACGAGCCCCCGTTCAGAAGTGCAGCGCCTGCCCCTGCTGCGCCCGTATATAGTGCGCCTCGGGACCGCCGGGCTCGGCCAGTTGCGCCATCACCCGCCGTTCGACCGTATCGCTGCCCGACAAGTCCGGCTTGATATGGCCGATGACGATCGGCACGCCCGCCAGCGATCCCGCGACGCTGGCCAGCCGCGACAATTCGCTGTGCAGCCAGCGCGGCGTCAGGTGGCCGAACAATTGGCCATCCGGCCGGGGATCGGGATAGGATGTCTCGACGATGATCGCCCTCAGCCGCCCCTCGCGGATCAAGGGCGCCACCGCCGTCCAAAGAAGCGCCAGCGCGCCGCTTCTTTGGACGGCGTCGGGACCGGTATCCCCCATGCACAGGATCGCGTCGGCGCCGGAGCGGATCAGGAAGGCGGTGGACACGGTACCGCCATGGGACAACGGGAAAGCCGATACATTCAGCCCCGTCCCGGCGATCGGCACGGGCGGCGCACCGGGTACCAGATCGCGATAGGTATAGCGATTCAGTCGCGGCGCGGGGCCACGATCGGCCATGTTGGGCCAGGCGCTCCCGTTGAAATAGTCCGCCGCCAGCGCCGCATTGACCGCCGGTAGCGCGAAGATCGGCTTGGCCGTGTCATCGGGCGAGGCCATCACCAGCCCCGCGACATGGTCGAGATGGGCATGGGTGATCAGATAGGCGCCGATCCGGTCGTGCAGCACGTCCGCCACCTTCGCGCCACGCCCGAACGCCCCGGCTCGAACACCCGCCCTGATACCGGGCACCAGTGTACCCGCGTCGCAGGCGACGCCGCGGCGGCTGCCCGCCGATGCGATATACCAGGCCGTCGTTGCGCCCTCTTCAAGCCCACCCTTGACCCCCAGTGGCACGATGTCGAAGGCTGGCCGAGAACGCGCCCCGGTCGCAGGGCCCGACAGGGCCAGCGCCACCACCGTCATTGCCCGTAAAACCCGCTTCACATCGCCCCCCTCGCCAAATCCCCCACTGGTAGCGGGCGCCGAGCGGCAGTCCAAATTGTAACATTGGCGCACATCTGCGGTGTCGCAGTCGTGATCACGATGGTGCCGCGGTCAGGATATCGAACACGAAGGGCGTATGAGACGGACGGGCCATTCCTATTGGGGTCGTACTCCGGGAAAGGCGCCTAGCTGCCGATCTGACGGGCAACTACGGCGCCGGCACCGATCGTTACAACTTGGCCAATATCAAGCCCCTGCGAGATGGACGCATTCAGCCCCACGAATATGTCTGGTCCGGACGTTACGCACCCACTGAACCGCGCCGGTTTTGTCGGAGGCCCCAACTCCTGAGAGGAAGAGGCTATGGCGAACAAGACGATCAACAAGTTTTCGCCTGAGGTGCGGGCGCTGTGCGGATGGCGGGCGAGAAGAGCATCGTCATGGTGGACGTGGACGGCCAGCGCCGCCCGTTCCTGGCCCTTGCCGCTGCACAAGACGAAGAACGGCAAGGCGCGCATGGTGCCCGCGACGGACACCGTCGTCGCCCTGTTCGACACGCTCAACAAGCAGGCGGTCGGCGGGTGTTAGTTCCCGCTCGACAGCAACATCCGCAACGACGTGAAGGCGATGGGCCACGACATCGGCGACGTCGGCCTGCACACCCTGCGGCTCACCTGCATCACCCGACTCGCGCTCGACGGGATGGAGCTACAGCGCCTATCGATGTGGGCCGCTCACTCGGACGTCAGCATCACCGCGAAGCGGTACAGCCACCTCGACGCCTCGCCGCTCGCGGGCGGCATCATTGCCCGGTATCCGGGATCATTTCAGAGCCGGTGCTCATCGTGCCGAACTTGGCATGGCACGATTGCGACAAATGGCTGATTTATGCGGGGGTAAATGGCGGAGAGGGAGGGATTCGAACCCTCGGTACCGTTGCCGGTACGCCGCATTTCGAGTGCGGTGCATTCGACCACTCTGCCACCTCTCCGCGAGGACGATCCTAAGGCGCTTTGCCATCGGGGCCGGTCGATTGGAGGCGCGCTCCTAGATCAGCTTTTTATGCATTGCAAGCGCCTAAACTTGTGCGACGCGACAAAGGCATTAAATCAGACCCATGGATCGTATCGACACCCTCCCCCATCCCTCGGGCCAGGAAGCGCAAGCGCCGATCGTCGCGACCGCGCGGTTCGCGATCGGGGACGTGGTGCGCCACCGCATGTTCGACATTCGCGGCGTGATCTTCGACGTCGACCCCGTCTTCGCCAATAGCGACGAATGGTATGACGCCATTCCCGAGAAGATTCGTCCCGCCAAGGACCAGCCCTTTTACCATCTGCTCGCGGAGAATGCCGAATCGAGCTATGTCGCCTATGTCAGCCAGCAGAATCTGCTGCACGACGACAGCGACGAACCGGTGGAGCATCCGGCCATCGACGGGCTGTTCACCGGCTATGTCGATGGGCGCTACCTCCTCCGGCGCGAACATCGGCATTGATCCCTTCGGGGCCGGCGCATGCCCTTGAAATTCGAATCCTTGGTTGACAATCGGCCCACCTTTGCCTAGCTGGCCTTTCTTTCCCGGTGGGCATTCCCGCGCGGGAGCCATGCATTTGGGAAGTGATAAGAGCCATGTTCGCAGTCGTGCGCACGGGCGGCAAGCAGTATCGCGTCGCCGCCGGAGATAAGATCGTCGTCGAGAAGATCGAGGGCGAAGCCGGCGCGTCGGTGACGCTGGGTGACGTTCTGCTGGCGGGCGAAGGCTCGGAGCTGAAGGCGGTCGACGGCATCACGGTCGCCGCCGAAATCATCGCTCAGGCGAAGGCCGACAAGGTCATCGTCTTCAAGAAGCGTCGTCGCCACAACTATCGTCGTCGCAACGGCCACCGTCAGCAGCACACGATCCTGAAGATCGTGTCGGTCGGCGCCTGAACCTCAGTCGCGCCACCCAACGAAATCCAGGAGTAGTTCGCAATGGCACATAAGAAAGCAGGCGGTTCGTCGCGCAACGGTCGTGATTCGGCCGGCCGTCGCCTTGGCGTGAAGAAGTTCGGCGGCCAGGAAGCCATCGCCGGCAACATCCTCGTGCGTCAGCGCGGGACGAAGTTCTATCCGGGTCGCAACGTGGGCATGGGCAAGGACCATACCCTGTTCGCGCTCGTCGATGGTCGCGTCTCGTTCCACGAGGGCAAGCTTGGCCGTAAATTCTGTTCGGTCGAACTGGCCGCAGCGGCCGAATAATCGGGTAACCGTGCCGGGTTGCCCACCAGGGTGACCCGGGTTCCGCGACGGAACCAGCAAAAAAGGGAGACGGGTCACCCCGGCTCCCTTTTTTTTCATGCTCCCTCCACCGCTTCCGGGCCCATGTCGCCATCCCGTCATCCAGACGTGGCAGGGGCAGGCCCGACGCGACGAGGAGTTGTCGAGTGATGTTCGCGCGGACCGAAAGATTGTTGTTACGGCCGGCATGGCCGGAAGATGCCGCCCCCTTGGCGGAGGCCATCGGGCACGAGTCGATCGCCCGCATGGCGGCGCGGGTCCCCTACCCCTATACCTCGGAAGACGCGAGCAACTGGCTGGCGCAACCATGCAGCGCGACCGAGCCGCGTTTCCTCATCACCGCGCTCGATCGTGGCGGCGCGCCCGAATTGATCGGCGGCATCGCGATCATCGCTGGCGATACGGGTCATGAAATCGGCTATTGGCTGACCCCGTCGGCGTGGGGACGGGGATACGCGACCGAGGCAGGGCAGGCCATCGTCGCCATTGCCCGGCATGCGTTGCCAATTCGGCGGTTGGGCGCGTGGCATTTCGCCGACAATCCCTGCTCGGGGCGCGTGCTGACCAAGCTCGGTTTTGTGCCCACGGGTCAGCAGATGCTCCGGGCCTCGGTCGGCCGCGGAGGAAGCGCGCCGAGCATCCATTATGCCATCGATCTGGAAGCAGACCGATGCCGGACGATGCCGCTGGCAGCATGATGAAGGAAAAGCCGGGCGGCAGCCACAAAGATTGGCGCCGTTCCGGCATTCCGGTTCGCTCTGCCGGTTTCGGCTGATGGCAGACCCGTCGAGGCGATAGAAATCGATCATTGATCCATGCGAATCGCCGTGCCGGTTTGCCAAGGGTGATGGCCGATCTATTTTTCAGTCCAACGATTAGACTGCTGGTTTATTACCATTCTGGACACAAAACTGTTTGTGCATCCGCATTTTTAGCCAAAATGGCCATGAATATTGCCTAGACAAGCATAATTTTGAACACCAGTTCGATCTTAACCCTTTTGCAAGCAATTTCAGCAGGACTGGTGTTCGCAGGCAGTCAATCGCCGGAGAACATCGATGGTCGGGCTCATGGGAGCGAGAACGGATATCGACGCGCGCCACGTCACGGGATCAAGGGGCCCGGGTGTGCGAATCGTACGCAGTCAGCGCGGCGTCGCTGCGGTGGAAATGGCGCTGGTGCTGCCGGTGCTGTTATCGGTCCTGTTGGGAATTGTCAGCGTCGGCGACTATTTCCTGACCGCTCATCTTGTCCAGCAATCGGCAAGCGATGCGGCCCGCGCGGCTTTGGCGGGATTGGACGCCCCCGAACGCAGGACGATCGCGATCGCCACCGCCCAGCGCATGCTCAATTCGACGGGCGTGTTACGCGCCGATCGCGGACGAATCGAAACAATCGAGAAGGACAATATCCTGACCGTTTCGATCCAGTACGATGCGTCGGCTGACCCTTTGCTCAACTTGCCATTCGTTCCCGCGCTTAGCCGCAAAATGACCGCGACCAGTGCGGCGATGCTCGGCGGCCTGTCATGATCAACGCGCTCAGGCATAATCGGCAAGGCAGCGTCAGCATTCTGACCGCCTTGGCAGGGGTGATGATCATCGGCGGCGCGGCCTTTGGTATCGATATCGGCATGATGACCCTGTCGCAGCGCCAGCTTCAGGGCGTCGCCGACCAGGCCGCGATGGCCGCCATGGCCTCTAGCCCCAACCGCCGCGCGCAAGCCGTTGGACAGATACTGGCCGCCAATGGCGTCAGCGATGCGTCGAGCACCATGATCTTGGGCACCTATCGCGCCGACCCAGCCGTTGCGCCCGAAGCGCGCTTTGCCGCAGGCGCGGATGGAGACGCGATCCGCGTTACATTACGACGTCCGGTTCCGTTGGTCTTCGGCCGAATCCTGACCGGCACCGCCTCGAAGCCGGTCGCGGCGAGCGCGATCGCCCGGCGAATGGATTATGCCGCCTTTTCGCTCGGCAGCCGGTTGGTCAATGTCGAAGGGGGGCTGCCCGGCGCCTTGCTCAACGGGCTGGCCGGCACCGATCTGTCTCTCTCCCTCTTCGATTATCAAGCGCTCGTCGGAGCAAAGATCGATTTGCTGAAGGCGATCCCGCTGCTGGGCACCCGCATCGGCCTGACGGGGGCGAACTTCAACACCATATTGGCGGCGGATGTCACCTTGCCCGTTCTGCTGACGGCGATGGCGGATACGACGGGCGATGCGGGAGCGGCGGCTGTGCTCCGACGCATCGCGCTGCGCGTGCCGGGGTCCAGGGTGCCGCTTACCCGTTTGATCGACTTGGGACCGCTGGGCACCCTCACCAAGGCCCACTCTCGCGACTCTGTCGGGGTGGATGTCTATGAGATGCTGCGCGAATCACTGTCGGTCTCCAATGGACGCCGACAAGTGGCACTCGATCTCGGCGGATCCATCCCCGGGGTGGCCTCGACGAAGGTGATGCTGTCGATCGGCGAGCGCCCCGTCACCACACCCTGGCTCGCCGTCGCGCGGGACGGAACGATGACCGTTCGAACGGCGCAGCAGCGGATGTTGCTGGAAACCCAGATCGGCACCCCCCTGCTCGCCTCCGTGCAACTGCCGATCTTCGTCGAAACCGCAGCGGCACAGGCGCGGCTGAACAGCGTCACCTGTTCGGGGACGACGCCATCGGTGACGATCGATACGCTTCCCTCACCCGGCACGCTCGCCATCGCGCAGATCGATCGCGCCCGTTTCGACGACATGCAGCAGTCGCCGATCGCAGGGCCCGCCACGCTGCTCCAGGTACCGCTCGCGCGCGTGACGGGCCAGGCACAGGTCAATCTTGCCAGCGACTCCGCTTGGCAACGGGTCAGCTTTGCCGGCACGGATATCGCCAACGGCACGGTCAAGAGCGTTACCGCCAATTCGGCCGTCCGCGGAATCGCCAGTTCGCTGATCAATCGGGTCGATCTGCGGCTTGAGCCCTTGGGCTTCGGCGTGGGATTGAATGGGCTGACCGGGATCGTCGGCGCCGCGCTGACGCCTGTCGCGCCGGCGCTCGACACGCTGATCGGCAATCTGACCGATTTGATGGGATTGCATGTCGGACAGGCGGATATCACGGTGGATGGCGCACGGTGCGGCGCGGCGGCGCTGGTAGCCTGATCGCACCCGCAGACAAGGCCGGGCTGGCCTCTTGCGTCCTTGCGAGGTAAGAGCGCGACCATGCATTTCCTTGACCAGGCCAAGATCTTCGTCCGCTCCGGCGCGGGCGGCCCCGGCGCCGTTTCCTTCCGTCGTGAAAAATACATCGAATATGGCGGTCCCGACGGCGGCAATGGCGGCAAGGGCGGCGACATCATCTTCGAGGCGGTCGCGGGGCTGAACACCCTGATCGACTTCCGCTACACCCAGCATTTCCGGGCACCGCGCGGCCATGGCGGATCGGGGTCGAACCGCACCGGCGGCGGCGGCGACGATCTGATCATCAAGGTGCCGGTCGGTACGCAGGTCCTGTCCGAGGACAAGGAAGAGGTGCTGATCGACTTCACCAAGGTCGGCCAGCGCGAGGTGTTCCTGCGTGGCGGCGATGGTGGACGCGGCAATGCCAGCTACAAGACCTCGACCAACCGCACGCCGCGCCAGCACGGCACGGGCTGGCCGCATGAAGAGGCATGGGTCTGGCTGCGGCTGAAGCTGCTCGCCGATGCCGGCCTGGTGGGCCTGCCCAATGCCGGCAAGTCGACCTTTATCAACGCGGTGACCAATGCGCAGGCCAAGGTCGGCGCCTATGCCTTCACCACCACCCGGCCGCAGCTGGGCGTGGTGCGCCATCACCAGCGCGAATTCGTCGTGGCCGACATTCCCGGCCTGATCGAGGGTGCGGCGGACGGCGCCGGGATCGGCGACCGGTTCCTGGGCCATATCGAGCGGTGCCGCGTCCTCCTGCATCTGGTCGACGCCAATGACGAGGATGTGGCCGAAAGCTATCGCATCGTCCGCGACGAGCTGGAGGCCTATGGTGCCGGCCTCATCGAAAAGCCGCACATCATTGCGCTGAACAAGATCGACACGCTCGACGACGAACTGATCGAAGCACTGTCCGCCGAACTGGCCGAAGCGAGCGGCGCAGACGTCATCCCGCTATCGGGTGCGGCGGGAACGGGCGTCGACTGGGTGCTCGACAAGCTGCTGGAGGCGATCGGGCCGGGGCCGGACGCGGTGCCCGCGAATGACGAGGGCGAGGACGAGATCACATGGTCGCCGCTCTGATCGCAGCATGATCTTCCCCCCCGCCACCTTTTCGCGGCTGATCGTCAAGGTCGGTTCCGCCCTTCTCGTCTCGCCCGAAGGCGAAGTGCGCCGCGACTGGCTGACCGGCCTGGTCGCCGACATTGCCGCGCGGGTCCGCGAGGGGCAGCAGATCGCGATCGTCTCTTCCGGGGCGATCGCACTCGGTGCCCGCCGCCTCGGCCTGCCCAAGGGCGGGCGCGCCAGCCTGGAGGATGCGCAGGCGGCCGCCGCGACGGGGCAGATCGCGCTGAGCCAATGTTGGGCCGAGCTGCTCCATGCCCAGGGGCTGACCGCCGCGCAGATGCTGGTGACGCTGGACGATCTGGAGGATCGGCGTCGCTATCTGAACGCCGCCGCGACGCTTGGGCGGTTGATGGGGCTGGGCGTGGTGCCGGTCATCAACGAGAATGACAGCGTCGCGACCGAGGAAATCCGCTTCGGCGACAATGATCGGCTGGCGGCACGGGTGGGGCAGGCGGCGGGCGCGAACGGCGTGCTGCTGCTGTCCGACGTGGACGGATTGTACGATAGCAACCCGCACACCAATCCGCAGGCGCGCCATATCGAACGGGTCGATCGGATCGACGCGGTCAGCGGCATGGCCGATGGCGGCTCCGCCTCGGGCATGGGGTCGGGTGGCATGGTGTCGAAGATCGCCGCCGCGCGCATCGCGGTCAGCGCAGGCGCGCATCTTGCCATCGCTTCGGGGCGGATCGACCATCCGCTGTCGACACCGGCCCGCCACACTTTGTTCGTCGCGGAAAGAAGCGCCCCCGCCCGCAAGGCGTGGCTGGCGGGCGGCCTGACCGCGCGGGGCGCGATCAGCGTCGATGCGGGCGCGGCCAAGGCACTGGCCGAGGGCGGCAGCCTGCTCGCCGCCGGAGCCACGGCCGTTCAGGGCCATTTCGCGCGCGGCGACCTCGTCACCGTCGAGGGGCCGAACGGCACCATCGCGCGGGGCCTCAGCGAATACGACTCGACCGAGGCCCGCGCGCTGATCGGCACGCGGTCGGACGAGCAGGCCGCGATACTGGGCCATGCGCCGCGCGCCGCGCTGATCCATCGCAACCATCTGGCCCTGCTGTGATCGTCGCGGTGACGGGAGCGACCGGCTTTGTCGGTCGCGCGGTGGTGGACCGCGCCGCCGGTTCCGGGCTGAGCCTGCGTGCGCTGACCCGGCGGGCCCAGCCGTCGCGCGCCGGGATCACCTGGATCGCGGGTGCGCTCGACAAGCCGGAGAGTCTTGCCACGCTGGTCGAGGGCGCGGACGCGGTGCTGCATATCGCGGGCGTGGTGAATGCACCCGATCGCGAGGGCTTCGTCGCGGGCAATATCGACGGCACCCGCGCGATGGTCGAGGCGGCGAAGGCCGCGGGCATCAAGCGCTTCGTCCATGTCTCCTCGCTGTCCGCGCGCGAGCCCGAACTGTCCATCTATGGCTGGTCCAAGCGGCAGGCCGAGGATGTGGTGACGGAGAGCGGTCTCGATTGGACGATCGTGCGGCCGAGCGGCATCTATGGGCCACACGATATCGAGTGGCTGGACGTGTTCCGTACCGCCCGGCTTGGGCTGGCCTTCATGCCGCCGCCAGGCAAGCTGTCCCTAATCGCCGTCGAGGATTTCGCCCGCCTGTTGACCATATTGGTCGCCACCGATGGCCCGCGCGCCGTGCTGGAGGTGGACGACGGGCAGGTGCTGACCCATGCCGAACTCGCCTCCGCCATGGGTGCGGCGGTGGGTCGGCGCGTGATGACGCTCCACCTGCCCAAGGGCCTCTTGAATCTGGGCGCGAGGATCGATCGAAAACTGCGCGGACCGGGTGCCAAGCTGACCGCCGACCGCGTCGGCTATCTCTGCCATCCCGACTGGACCGCCGATCCCGCCAAGCGCCCTTCCCCCGAGCTTTGGCAACCCGCAATCGCGCTCTCCAAGGGGCTGGCCGACACGGCGCGGTGGTATCGCGCCAACGGCTTGCTATAGCAGCCCGATACACGCGGTCGAAAAGCCGCCGCATTTGGGTGCCACTGGCCCCTTTGAAAGGATCATCATGAGCGACCGCCAAGCCATTTTCGACACCGTCGCGGCCCAGATCGCCCCCTTCAACAAGAAGGGCGTGGCACTGACCGAGGCGACGACCTTCCAGGGCGACCTGGAGTGGGACAGCCTGACCGTGATGGATTTCGTCGCCGCGATCGAGGACGAGTTCGACATCATCATCACGATGAACATGCAGGCCGAGATCGAGAATGTCGGCCAGCTCGTCGACGCGGTCGAAAAGCTGAAGCAAGCCTGACCCCTACAGCGCCCGAGACGGACCCTCCCATGACCGAAGCCGCCGCCCAGTCCCATGCCCTTCCCGCCGACGCGCCCGACATCGCGCCGGAACGCGACCTGCTCTCCAAGTTCGACGGCCTGATCGCCGAGCGGCAGAAGCTGCTCGACTCGGGCGTCACCGATCCCTTCGCGATCGTGATGGAACAGGTGAAGTCGCCCACTGAGGCGGTGATCCGGGGCAAGGATACGATCCTGCTCGGCACCTATAATTACATGGGCATGACCTTCGACGCGGATGTGATTGCGGCGGGCAAGACCGCGCTCGATCAGTTCGGTTCTGGCACGAACGGCAGCCGGATGCTCAACGGCACCTTCCATGACCATATGGAAGTCGAACAGGCCCTGCGCGATTTCTACGGCACGACCGGCGCGATCGTCTTTTCGACCGGTTACATGGCGAATCTGGGCATCATTTCGACGCTGGCGGGCAAGGGTGAATATGTCATCCTCGACGCCGACAGCCATGCGTCCATCTATGACGGCTGCCAGCAGGGCAATGCCGAGATCGTCCGCTTCCGCCACAATTCGGTCGAGGACCTCGACAAGCGGCTCGGCCGCCTGCCCAAGGAACCCGCGAAGCTCGTCGTGCTGGAGGGCGTCTATTCGATGCTGGGCGACATCGCCCCGCTGAAGGAGATGGTCGCCGTCGCCAAGAAGCATGGCGCGATGGTGCTGGTCGACGAAGCGCATTCGATGGGCTTTTTCGGCCCCAACGGGCGCGGCGTGTACGAGGCGCAGGGGCTGGAAGGCCAGGTCGATTTCGTCGTCGGCACCTTCTCCAAGTCGGTCGGCACGGTCGGCGGCTTCGTCGTCTCCAACCATCCGAAGTTCGAGGCGGTGCGCCTCGCCTGCCGCCCTTATATCTTCACCGCCTCGCTGCCGCCTTCGGTGGTGGCGACCGCGACGACCTCGATCCGCAAGCTGATGACCGCGCATGAGAAGCGCGAGCGGCTTTGGTCGAACGCGCGCGCATTGCACGGCGGCTTGAAGGAAATGGGATTCAAGCTGGGCACCGAAAACTGCGACAGCGCGATCGTCGCGGTGATCCTGGACGATCAGGAACAGGCCGTCATCATGTGGCAGGCGCTGCTCGACGGCGGCCTTTACGTCAACATGGCGCGGCCGCCCGCGACTCCGGCGGGCACCTTCCTGCTGCGCTGCTCCATCTGCGCCGAGCATACGCCCGAACAGATCGAGACGGTGCTGGGGATGTTCCGCACGGCGGGCCAGGCGGTCGGCGTCATCGCCTGATCGCCCCATCGCGCGCGGCTTTGCATTATCCGGCGGCTGGGATAGCGTGAACGCCGTGATCGAGCAGGACAATCTCGGAGGGGTCGGCCGCTGGTGGACCTTTGCGCTGATCGCGATGGCGTTGGCCGGTGCGGTGACGCTGGCCATGCTGATCGTGACGATGGGCAACGCCAATCGCGAGCGCGACCAGGCGCTGGAGCGTCAGCGGCACAGCTATGAGGTGATGATCCTGGCCCGCACGCTGGCGGGGACGATCGCACGGTCCGAAGCATCTTTGGGCCGCTATGTCATCTCGGGCGACAGCAAGCTGGGCCAGCTTTACGTCGACGAATGGAATCTGGCGCGCGCGCAACTTGAACGGCTGGACGTGCTGATCGAGGAGACGCACCAGCAGAAGCGCGTCGAGCAGCTCCGCAAGGCTTATGAGGCGCGGGGCGACGAATTGTCGTCGATCGCACTTTCGACCACCTATCACCGCAACCGGCAGGCCTATGGCCTTTATTACCAGGCGCGACAGGCCGACGCGCTGTTGCAGATCAACCGCCTGCTCACCGCACTGATCGAGGGGGAGCGCGTTCTGCTGGATCAGCGGAGCACGGCCGCGCAGGAAACGGTGCTCCACGCCAACCGGATCGCCGGGGGGCTGGTAATTTTCGGGATTGCGCTGGCGCTGGGGGCGATGCTGCTTGGCTGGCTGATGTTCCGCACGGTGGGCGAGCGGGCGGAGGCCCGCGCCGAGGCCTGGACCGAACGTGCCCGCGCCGAAGAACTCGCCGCCGCCGTCGATGCCGCGACCGAGGAACTGAAGGTGCAGGAAGCCAAGCTGCGCCAGGTGCAGAAGATGGACGCGCTGGGCCAGTTGACCGGCGGGATCGCGCATGATTTCAACAATATGCTGGCGGTCGTGCTGGGTGGATTGGAACTGGCACGCCGGGCCGAGGGGCGCGAGTCGGTGATCCGCCACCTCGAAAGCGCGACCGAGGGCGCGCATCGCGCCGCCGCGCTGACCCGCCGTCTGCTGATGTTCAGCCGCGAAGAGGCATTGACCCCCGAAACGCTCGCCCCGCGCCAGTTGGTGAGCGGCATGCGCGACCTGCTCGACCGCACGCTGGGCGATGGGGTGAAGGTGACGGTTGAGGACACCACCACCGGCTGGACGATGTTCGGCGACCGGGTGCAGGTGGAAAACGCCATCCTCAATCTGGCGGTCAATGCACGCGATGCGATGGACGGGCGGGGCGAACTGACCATCCGCACCGCAGAGGTCCGGGTGGACGCCGATGCCCTGCCGCGGGCGGGGACGGGCGACTATGTCGTCCTTTCGGTGACCGACACCGGCGCGGGCATGCCCCCCGAAGTGGCCGAGCGCGTCTTCGAGCCCTTTTTCACCACCAAGCCGGCGGGCAAGGGAACCGGCCTGGGGCTCAGCCAGATTTTCGGGCTGGTCGGCCAGATGGGGGGCGACGTCGCCATCCGCACGGCGCCGGGGGCCGGAACCACGGTCAGCCTCTATCTTCCTCGCCATGTCGAGACACACGCCCCCAAAGCGGAAGAAGCGCCCGCCGCCCTTCCCGAGGTGCCGGCGCTGGAAGGCTTGCGGATGCTGGTGGTGGAGGACGATCCGCGCGTGCTCGCCGCGACGATGGGGGCGCTGCGCGAACTCGGCCATGATCCGGTCGCCTGTGGCGACCCGCGCGAGGCGGAAGAGCTGCTCGCCCGACATCCGGGCATTCGCCTGATCGTGTCGGATGTGCTGATGCCGCATATGACCGGTCCGGAAATGATCGCCGCCCTCCGCCCCGCCCATCCCGGCATCGCGGTGCTGTTCGTCACCGGCTTTGCGGGCGAGACGCAGGCCACCGGGTTCGAGGGGCATGAGGTATTGCGCAAGCCCTTCACGCTGGCCGGACTGGAGCGCGCTTTGGCGGCGGCGTTGAAGCGGGTGGCGTCGGGGCCTGTCTCGGCGGCGGCTTGAAGCGGCAGTTCGGGCAAAGGCCATGGGCGTTGCGCGGAAAACCCAAAGCCCAAAGGAGGGGGTGACGCGCCCCGCCCCGCCCCGTATAGCCATGGCCGTTTTATCGCGCGAGTGATGTTCCCCGCATGAAGTCCCCCGCATGAAGTCGATCGATCGCTACATGGCCCGGCTGATCGCGTTGCCCTTGTTCGCGACGCTGCTCATCTCGGCGATGCTGCTGGTGCTCGATCGCATCCGCCGCCTGTTCGAATTCGTCGCGACCGAGGGCGGGCCGATCAGCGTGGTGTGGCGGATGCTCGCCAACCTCCTGCCCGAATATCTGGGGCTGGGCATTCCGATCGGGTTGATGCTGGGCATATTGCTCGCCTTTCGCCGCCTCGCCACCTCGTCCGAACTGGACGTGATGCGGGGCGTCGGCATGAGCTATACCCGGCTGCTGCGCGTCCCCTATATGTACGCCATCATATTGGCGGCGCTCAACCTCGCCATCGTCGGCTATATCCAGCCGATCGCGCGCTATTATTATGAAGGGCTACGCTACGAGTTGCGCACCGGCGCGCTGGGGGCGTCGATCAAGGTCGGCGAATTCACCCATCTGGGCGACCGCATGACGCTGCGCATCGAAGAAAGCCGGGACAATGGCCGCGACCTGTCGGGCATCTTCGTCCACGCCAACACGTCCAAGGGCGACTGGATCGGCGTGACCGCGGAGCGCGGGCGCTTCCTGGCGACCGACGATCCCAATGTCATCATCTTCCGCCTGACCAACGGCACGCTGATCCACAACCGGCCGGAATTCCGTGCGCCGCGCGTCCTGACCTTCTCTAGCCACGACCTGCCGATCGACCTGCCCAAGTTCGACAATTTCCGGCAGCGCGGCGGCCGCGACCTGGAATTCACGCTGCCCGAACTCGCGCGGCACGGCCAGGAGGCGCAGAGTGCGGAGGCGCGTGCGGGCAGCCGTGCCGAATTCCACTTCCGCGTGGTGGAGGTGGTGACGATGTTCCTGTTGCCGCTCCTCGCGGTCTCGTTGGGCATCCCGCCCAAGCGATCGACTTCGGCACTGGGCGTGTTCCTGTCGATCGTCATGCTCGTCACCTATTTCAAGGTGAACCAATATGCCGCCGACATCGGCGCGTTGGGGCGGGTGAATCCCGCGCTCGCCTTGTGGGGGCCGTTCACGGTCTTCGCGGGACTCGTTCTCTGGATGTATTATGTCACCGCCTATGTGCCGGGCGGCCAGCCGATCGGCGCGCTGGAGCGTGGCGTGGCGAAGCTGGCCAAGGCCATCGGCCGCTGGCTGCCGGGCCGTCGCCGCAAGAAGGGCCAGACGGCATGAGCCTGTCCAACATCTTCCCGTCGCGGACGATCGCCATCTACATGGCGAAGATGTTCCTGATCCGCACCTTCGCCATCCTGTTCGCGGTGGCGCTGGTGCTCCAGACGCTTGACGTGCTGAGCGAGTCCGGCGCGGTGCTGGCCGCGCCCGGCAACGGGCAGGCGCAGGTATGGCGCTATGTCTCGCTGCGCGCGCCGCAGATCATATCCTTCCTGCTCCCCTTCTCGGTGCTGCTGGGCACGATCCTGACCTTCTTCACGATGAACCAGAATTCGGAGGTCATCGCGCTGAAGGCAGCGGGCATGTCGGCGCATCAGGTGCTGGCGCCGCTGCTGGTCGCCAGCGCGGGCGTCGCGGTGCTGAGCTTCGCGTTCAACGACCGGATCGTGCCGCGCGCCACCGCGACGCTGAGCGCCTGGCAGAAGGTCGAATATGGACCGCTGCCCATCGATAGCGGCGACCGGGCCAATGTCTGGGTACGCGACGGCGACGACCTGATTTCGGTCGACCTGATCCAGGGGCGCGGCGACAGGACGCAATTGGGCGGCGTGACGCTCTACGATCGCAGCGGCGGCAATTTGCGGGCGATCGTCCGCGCGCCGCGGGGACAGCGGGACGGAGCCGGCTGGCGGATCGGCCCGGCCACCCGGTTCGAGGTGGCGTCGGGCAAGCTGACCAATATTCCCTCGCTGGTCATCGGCCAAGGCGTGACGCCCGAGCAACTGACCCTGGCCAGCGTCAACGCCGACAGCCTGTCCTTCGGCGCCTTGTCTGGCGCGATCGACGATCTGCGCGAGGCGGGGCGTCCGACCAAGTCACTGGAGGGTTCGCTCTGGCACAAGCTGTCCGCGCCGATGTCGGCGGTGCTGATGCCGCTGCTGGGCGCGGTCGCCGCCTTCGGCATCGCGCGGTCGGGCAAGCTGTTCGTTCGCGCCGTGATCGGGATGGCGCTGGGCTTCGCCTATTTCGTGGCGGACAATTTCTCGATGGCGATGGGGGATTTGGGGGCCTATCCGCCCTTCCTCGCGGCCTGGGCGCCGATCCTGCTCTTCTTCCTGATCGGCGAGGCGGTGCTGTTTCGCACCGAGGAATAAGGCGGGCCCCGCCCATCCTGCCTCCTACCTCCGTTCGCGCTGGGCACAGACGAAGCGCACGGACCAGCATGGCGGCCTGACGTGCGGCTTCCATGGGCTTTCGCCTTCGCTCAGGCTGAACGAGCGGCAGGGCCGATCGTCACGCCGGACGAAGTCGAGGCGCGTGCCCCGCCTTCGTCCGATGCGGGGAAATCACTTCCCCCGACGAAGGGTGCTCATGCCGATCTTGGCGACCAGCCCCGGCAGCCCGCTATAGCTCGCCTTGTGGTAGGGCGAATCCGGGGTCAGCGCCGCGCTGATCCGGCGATGTGCCTCGCCCAGCGCATGATAGGGCAGCGACGGCAGCAGATGGTGCAGCGCGTGATAGCGCAGGCCCACCGGCGCCCACAGTCCCGGCAGCAAGGCCGGCGGCGGCACATTGACCGAGTCGAGATATTGCGCGGTCACCGTCATCTGCTCGCCCTCATTCTCCCACAGATGGGCGACGAGCGTGCGGACCTGGTTCAGCACTGCGACCGCCGAACCGATGGCGAATCCGATCGCGAAGCCGCGCAGCGAGATGATGCCGACCGCCACCATCACGACCAAAGCCAATGCCCAGATCGAGGCGGCCGCATCGGTGCGGTTGAAACGCACCAGCGCTTCGCCCTCGGGCATGCGACGTCGGAATTGCGGGTTGATCGCCAGCGCCGAATAACGCTCGACCACCATCTTGCGCAGCCCCGGAACCACCCAAGACAAAGGCGACAGGATCGCAAAGCGGATCAGCAGCCCCAGCGGCGCTAGTGCCGACACCAGGATGAAGACCGGCAGCGTCCACGGCTTCATCAGCGCGAGCGGCAGATATTCGGGATCGTCGACCGTGCCATAGCGGGTCTTGGCATGGTGCAAGTTATGCACCCCCTCATACATGAAGGCGGGGGTCAGCAGCGGCACACCGACCAGCGCGTTCCAGCCCTCGCGGAAACGCGGCAGCGCCGAATGCTTCATATGGCTGACTTCGTGGATGAACAGCAGCGCGCGATAGAGCGCCAGCACCGCGACCACCGACGCGACGACGATCACTCCGGTCGAGGATGCCGTCACCGCCACGGCCAGCGCGGCATAGCCGAGCAGCGCGCTGCCCGCCATGTCGGCCCAATAGAGGCGCGGATTTGGCGCGATCAGGTCGCGGGTCAGTTCGGCGGCGGCGCGCAGCATCGCCTTGTCGTCCGCGATCGGCAGGCGCGCACCGGGCATGGTGCCGGCGGCCGAGGCGCCGCGCTCGAAAGAAAGGGTCGATTCCATGGGCATATCCTTTGCCCCCATATAGTGGCGACACGGTGGCATTCCCACGGCGGGCGATGACGATATCCTCACTCGCTATGATCGACCAAGCCGGTTAGGTACGAGGGCGAAATCATACGCCGGACCGATCCCACATGACCCTTTCCATCCGCCCCATAGCGTCCAAGCGCGACCGCAAGACCTTTGTGGACTTCCCGTTCGCTCTCTATGCGGACGATCCGCATTGGGTGCCGCCGCTCAAGGGCGAAGCGCTGGGGCTGATCACGCCGGAAAAGAATGGCTGGTACAGCCATGCCAAGGCGCAGCTTTTCCTGGCGGAAGAGAATGGCAAGGTGGTCGGGCGCATCTCGGCGCATCTCGATACGCTGGCGCTGGAGATGGACGCGTCCAAGGGGTTCGGACCGGGCACGGGTTTCTGGGGACTGATGGATGCGACGCGCGAGGAGGTGTTCCGCGCGCTGCTGTCGGCGGCCGAGGGGTGGCTGCGCGAACAGGGTATGACGCGCGCGATCGGTCCGGTGTCGCAATCGGTGTGGGAGGAGCCGGGCCTGCTGGTCCAGGGGTTCGACCAGGACCCGACGATCATGATGGGCCATGCCCGGCCGGAATATCAGGGCTGGATTGAGGCGGCGGGTTATACCACCATCAAGCAGCTCTTCACCTATGAGCTGGACATCACGCAGGAATTCCCGCCGATCGTCCAGCGGATCATCAAGTCTGGCGAGAAGAACGAGCGCATCCGCGTGCGCGAGGTGAACAAGGCCAAGTTCGAGGAGGAGGCCGCGATCATCCTCAGCATCCTGAACGACGCATGGTCGGACAATTGGGGCTTCATCCCGCTCACCCCGCCGGAAATCAAGGACGTTGGCGTCAAGCTGAAGCCGATCGTGTTCAACGACCTGATCCGCATCGCCGAACTGGACGGCAAGCCGGTGGCGTTCATGATCACGCTTCCCGACCTCAACGAGGCGATCAAGCCGCTCAAGGGCAGCCTGCTTCCCTTCGGCTGGGCCAAGCTGCTGCTGTGGCTGCGCGCGCCCAAGGTGCGGACGATGCGCGTGCCGTTGATGGGGGTGGTCAAGGAACTCCAGTCGTCGCGCATGGCTAGCCAGTTGGCCTTCATGATGATCGAATATATCCGCCGCGCCTCGGTGACCAAATACGGCGCGTCGCGCGGGGAGATCGGCTGGATCCTCGACGACAATCAGGGGATGCGCTCGATCGCCGAGACCATCAAGAGCGACGTGAACAAGACCTATAACATCTACGCCCGCGATCTGGGCTGACATGCGCGGGGCGGGGCCATGCGACAGCGGTGGCCCCTACCCCCTTTTCGATCACTTCTTGCGGCCGATATAGTTGAGCGGATCGACGCCGTTCCACAGCCACTGTTTGCGCGTCTTGCAGACCTTGCCACGCATGATGTGATCTTCCTCGACGTTCAGGAAGCAATAGCGGGGCGGCTTGACCGGAGCGGAGGCGCTGGGCAGCGCGGAGGCTTCGATCGGGGTGGCCGCTGGCTTGGCGACCTCATCGCGCGGCGACGGAGCGGACAGGGAAGCAGCGGCGGCGAGCAGTGCGAACAACATGATGATTCTCCAACGAGCGGTGTGTCTGAGGGGGGATCAGCGGCGCGCGATGCGGCCGGTGGGAACTTGGCCTTCGGTGGCGATCCATTCGTCCGCCGTGCGGCAGACCTTGAGGCGGATGCGCGATCCGGTCGGCGTATCGTAAATGCAAAAACGGGTATCGGCCGGGAAAGTGGACGCTGCGGAGCCCCCCGACGTCACGGCGGCCGTACTTGGCGCGGCGATCGTCGGTGCGATCGGCTCCCGGCCCGACGCGGCGGTGGACAGGGTCGATGCGATCAGCAGTGTCAGCAACATGGTAGTAACTCCCTGAATGCCGGATCACCCCGGCATGTGAGTTACTGCATTAGTTGTGCCATACACTGAAAACGCCGGATTTCAGCCACTTAGCCGATTCCCACATAGGACGATTCGCCAAGCTGTAGTGTTTTTCGCCAAGTGATCCGGGAAATTCTGCTACGCCGCGCCGTCGAGGCCACACACGTCGCCGCGCTGTGTGCACAAGCTTTTCGCGCAAGCAGGTAAATCGCGGGGCAGTGGGATGGGCAAGTTGCAGCACCCTATCTTACTACATATTACAAATAGATATCCCCAAGCTCCCGTCATTTTGAAGCCGCGCATAAATCATCCTCCCTATATTTATCATAGGGACGAAAATCGACAGCTTGATGGCTAAATGCAAATTGCGACATATCCGTGCATATAGGATGACATATTCGTTGCGTTATTGAGAAAATCTCGCAGGCGACACGGCTCATGTCGTGAAATTGTCACGGGTCGCTGCGAACAGGGATGGGATCGCCGCACTACGGGATGCCCATTCGATGGCAACGCAGATGAGTACCGCCAGCGTCACCAAGGCCTATGATCGCTGGTCACCAGTTTACGACCTGATCTTCGGCCCCGTCTTCAGGAAAGGCCGCTCCGCCGCGATCATCGCCGCCGAGCGGATCGGCGGGCGGATCATCGAGGTCGGCGTCGGCACCGGCATTTCCCTGCCCCAATATTCCCGCGACAACCGCATCGTCGGCGTCGATCTGTCCGAGCCGATGCTCGACAAGGCACGCGAACGGGTGAAGCGCGGCAATCTGGCCCATGTCGAACAGATTGCTTATGGCGATGCCGAGGCGCTGCAATTCGCCGACAACAGCTTCGACGTGGTGGTCGCGCAATATGTCATCACCGCCGTCCCCAATCCGGAACGCGCGCTCGACGAATTCGCTCGCATCTGCCGCCCCGGTGGCGAGATCGTCATCACGACGCGGGTGGGCGCGGGCGATGGGCTTCGCGGGCGCATCGAAAAGACGCTGATGCCGATCACCAGTCGCCTGGGCTTCCGCACCGATTTCCCGTTCCACCGCTATACCGACTGGGCGGCGACGCGCGGCGATGTGGAGCTGGTCGAAAGCCGCCCCCTGCCCCCGCTCGGCCATTTCTCGCTGGTCCGCTTCGCCAAGCGTCAGCCTTCCCTCCAAGGACATGTCCAATGACGGGTTTTCGCGCGCAGCTCGCCGAACAGCGGTGGGACGATCATCGTTATTATCATCACAGCCTGGTCAATCAGAGCCTGCACTTCGTCAGCGCCTGCACCTTCCTGACCGCCTATGTCCTCTTGTTCATCGACCCGGCGGTCGCCAGCCTGCTGGCCTGGGGCGTGGCGATGACCAGCCGCCAAGCCGGACATTTCTTCTTCGAGCCCAAGGGCTATGACCATGTGAACAAGGCGACGCATGAGCATAAGGAAGAGATCAAGGTCGGCTACAACCTGGCCCGGAAATATGTGCTGATGGGCATCTGGGGCGCGATCCCGGTCGTATTGCTGGTCCAGCCAACGCTGTTCGGCACGCTGGAATATCCGGACGGCTTCATGGGCTATCTGCGTCATGTCGGCATCGGCTGGCTGGGCCTGGGCGTCAGCGCGATCATCGTGCGGGTCATGCAACTCTGGGTCGCCCGCGACCTGGAAACGGGCCTCGTCTGGGCGACCAAGATCGTCACCGACCCGTTCAACGACTTCAAGATGTACAAGAGCGCGCCCCGCCGCCTGATGAAAGGCGAGCGGATGGATCATCACGATGTCGATGATTTCGAGGATCTGAAAGCGGCGTAAGCCTACCTCGGAACTACCTTTTCAAAGGGGGGCGCCCGCCCCCCACCCCTCACCCAACCCTCTCCCCGATGGGGAGAGGGCTTTTGCCTTTCCTACTCCCTCTCCCCGCCGGGGTGAGGGGCTGGGGCTGGGCGAACGTTATCCGTCACTTCCCCCGCCCCATCCGCACCGCCAGCGACTCCTTTAAAATCCGCCGCCGGATCGCCTTGTTCGCCAATTTGAGGTCGGTTGGCGCGTCCGGAGAGGTCCACCACCAGCCATCGTCACGCATCTGTTGTCCTGCTGCAACGAAGCGGTCGCAAATCTCGGCAAACAGGGTGTCGTCGATGTCGAGGCTGAAGATCAGCCGCCCGGTCCCGACCCAGCTCAACGCCAGTCCTTCCGCCCGGAGATAATATTGCAGCATCCAGTTATAGGGCGAGGCGACCGCATAGAGGATGGTCCAGATCGTCTGGACATGCGCGACCGACAAAGGAAGTCCCGCCGCTGCCATCGCTGCGTTGAACATCGCGGCCCGCGCATTCCATCGCGCGTCCAGCCCGTCATAGAGCGCGGCAATCTCGGGCGTCTCCAGCCGCTGGAGGAAGGCGTTCATCGCGCCCATGACCATGGGGTGCGAATTGAACGTACCGCGCGCGAAGCAGATGTCGACGGGACGATCCTCGCGCCAGCGCTTCATCAGATGGGCCGGGCCGCAGAGCACGCCGACCGGCAACCCGCCGCCCAACGTCTTGCCATAGGTGATGAGGTCGGGCCTCACCCCGAAATATTCCGGCATCCCGCCTTTCGCCAGGCGGAAGCCCATGAACACCTCGTCGAAGATCAAGACGATACCGTTCGCCCGGCACACATCGGCCAGCCGGTGCAGCCAATCGCGATAGGCGGCCATGTCCGCGCCCGCCGTGCGCCCGCCATCGACCAACTGCCCGTCCGACGGGGCCGAGCCATTGGGGTGCATCGCCTGGAGCGGATTGACCAGCACACAGGCAATGTCCTTGCGCGTGGCGAGGACCTTCAGCGTCCGCTCCGACATGTCGGCCAGCGTCAGCGTGCGGTCGGCGGGTACGGGATTGCCGATGCCGGGCTGAACATCGCCCCACCAGCCATGATAGGCCCCGGCGAACCGCACCAGACGCGGGCGGCGGGTGTGATAGCGCGCCAGCCGCACCGCCTGCATCACCGCCTCGGTGCCCGACATATGGAAGGACACCTCGTCCATCCCCGACAATTCGGTCAGGCGGCGGACATTGTCGGCGACCACCGGGTGAAAGGACCCCAGCACCCCGCCCAGATCGGCGACCATCGCCGCCCCTTCGGCCATGGTCTGTTTGTAGAAGTCGTTCCCGAACAGATTGACGCCGTACGAGCCGGTCAGGTCGATCAACCGGTTGTCGTCCAGATCGACGAGGATCGGGCCTTCCGACCGCTGGTAGAAGGCGCCGGTGGCGAGCGTCGTGCGGACCTTTTCGCGAAACTGGAACGGCACGCGGTACGCGCCGGTGAATTGCAGGTCGGACAGACCGGACCGAGTCTCGCGGGTCAGCGCGAGCGTCTGCGCGAATCGAGTCGCAAAGATGTCGCCCAGCCGCTCGAACCCCGCGCGACGTTGCCCGGCCACCGCATCAGGGGCGCCATCGACCCGAAAGAAGCGATCCTCGCCATAGCTATAGAACGGAATCTGCCCGGCAATCCGCTTGGCCATGCGGACATGGCCGCCCAGCCCGGGATGCTTGGCGCGCGACAGGGTCAGGCGGCGATGCCCTTTCGTCAGGGCGACCGCACCGGCGGAAACGGCCAGCAGGCCAGTGAGAATCGGGTTCATGCGGCCTTTGACCGCGTACCCATGACGGAGGCATGACAATGCGCGGACCCATCATGCGGTTCTTCCTGAACGAGGACATCAATTTCCTCGTCACCAATCGCCTGCCTCGCCGCTTCGCCACGCAACTGGTCGGCCGGATCGCGCGGATCGAGCATCCGCTGGTGGCGAAGCCCAGCCTGGCGCTGTGGAAATTCTTTGCGGGCGTCGACCTGTCGGATGCGCGAACGAGGCGGTTCAGATCGTTGCGCGACGGCTTCGTCCGCCCTTTACGCGATGGCGCGCGCGCGTTCGATACCGATCCCGACACACTCGCCTCGCCCTGCGATGCGCTGGTCGGCGCGCATGGCCGGATCGAGGACGATCGACTCTATCAGATAAAGGGCTTTCCCTATCGCCTGGGCGATCTGGTTCCCGATCCCGAACTGGTCGAGCGGTTCCGCGACGGCTCGTTCGTCACGCTGCGGCTGACGGCGGGCATGTATCACCGCTTCCATGCCCCGACCGATATGGCGGTGGAGGGGGTGACCTACCTGTCCGGCGACTGCTGGAACGTGAACCCGATCGCGCTCAAGCGGGTCGAACGGCTTTTCTGCCGCAACGAACGCGCAGTGATCGAGGCGCGAACGCTGGTCTCGGGGCGGCCGCTACTGATCGTCCCGGTCGCCGCGATCCTGGTGGCGAGCATCCGCCTTCATTGCCTGGATACCGAACGCAGCCTGCGCGAACATGGCCCGGGCCGCCGCCCCTGCGCCGCGCGGATCGGCAAGGGCGAGGAGATGGGCTGGTTCGAACATGGCTCGACCATCATCCTGTTCCTGCCCCCGGACATGCGGCTGGCGGACACTCTGGTCGAGGGACAAGCGATCCGCGCAGGCACGGTGATCGGGCGAACGGCCTGACGCGGACTGGTCGCGGGGCGCGATCCGGTGCGGCCGCATCAACCCGGATCCTTCTCGTCGCGCAACGCTCGTCCAGCGATCGTGATCTCCCCCACGAAACAGGCCAGCCCTGCAACCGCACAAAGCAACCCACCACCGAAAAAGAAGAACAGCAGCGATGCATGACCGGAATCGCGCAAGGTCCCAAGGAACAGCGTGATAGCCGAGCAACAGGTCATCGCCCCCGCCGCCGCCGTCAGGCTCACGGCGATGTCGAGGATCTTAGAGCGCAGCCGCAGGCGGCGCATCTCCAGGCTGTTCGCACGCCCCTCCTTCTTCAGGGCCTGGATCCGGTCGCTGATCCGCCCCAACCGCGTCGCGAACACGTTAAGCAACGACCCCACGGCAGTCAGCAGGAATATCGGGGTCAGTGCCAATTGAATGACATGGGCGGCGGCACTCAAGGGTTCAGTCATATCGGCTCAGTTCTCCATCCCGCATCGATCGATCAGATCGCCGCGATGTTCCGCCACTGCCGCCGGGATCGTCCTGACATGTTTGTCATGGAACGGCCGACCCGCTCCAAGACTTTGGGATAACGCCATAACATAGGAGCCCGTCATGCGAATTTCCGTTATCGCCATCGCCGCTGCAACTCTGGTCGCCAGCCCGGTCTATGCCAAGGGCTGTATCCGTGGCGCGGTCGCGGGCGGCGTTGCAGGCCATATGGTCGGCAAGGGACATGGCGTCGCCGGGGCTGCGGCGGGATGCGCGCTCACCCATCACCATTATGCCAAAAAGGCGAAAAAGCAGAAGTGAGCCTTTGCGGGTAGGGATCGCTGCGAACGTCGGCGTTCCGATCCCTTTCCGCACCACCTCCGGCGTAGACCAGGATAGCGGCTGGCGTTGACGACAATTCGCTGAGCGGTGCGGCCGAAGCCAGCCCTGAAGAACCGCGCGATCCTGTCGGCTGATCCCATAGGACGCTTGCGTGGTGACCCCGACTGGATTCGAACCAGTGGCCCCCAGATTAGGAATCTGATGCTCTATCCTGCTGAGCTACGGGGCCCCACGCGGCCGCGGTGATACTCGGGACGGGCGGCATGGTCCAGAGTGGTTTGACGGCGGCTCAGTTCACCTGCTTGGGCGGCACCACCGGAAAGGGCAAGGGCGCGACGGGTACGCCGTCCTCGACCAGCGCCTTGGCCTCGGCCAGGCTGGCCTGGCCATGGATCTGCGCGACCGGGGCCTCGCCCTCGTGCATCGCGCGGGCCTGATCGGCGAAGGCGGTCCCGACCCAGGTGGATTTCTCCAGCATCCTCGCCTGCTGCCCCGCCAGTTGCTCCAGCGCGGCACGGATCGCCTGCGGGGACGGGGTGTCGGGACGACTATTGCCCTTGGCCGCAATTTGGGGGGCCATGACCGCCTTCTCGATGGCGCGATCGCCACAGAGCGGACATTCCACCTGCCCGCCCTCGCGCTGGTCGGCATAAGCGGCGGACGAAGCGAACCAGGCCTCGAACACATGGCCCTGCGCGCATCGCAGGTCGAAGACGATCATGACTGAACCACCGGTGGGATAGGGCGGCGATGGCGGATGGCAGGCAGGCGCTGGCGGACCGCATCGACCTGTGCCGAATCGATGGCGGCAAAGCCGAGACCCGCCGCATCGCCCATATCGAGCAACACCTCGCCCCAAGGTCCGACCACCAGCGAATGGCCATAGGTTGCGCGGCCGTCCTGATGCTCGCCCGTCTGCGCGGCGGCGACGAGATGCACCCCCGCCTCGATCGCGCGCGCGCGCAGCAGCACATGCCAATGCGCCGCACCGGTGGGCCGGGTGAAGGCGGCGGGCACCGACAGCAAGGTGGCCCCCGCCTCCGTCAGCGCGGCGAACAGCGCGGGAAAGCGCAAATCGTAACAAATGGCGAGGCCCAGCCGCCCGACCGGCGTATCGACCACCACCGCTCGCTCGCCCGGCGCATAGGAGGCCGATTCCCGCCAGCTTTCGCCGCTGGGCAGATCGACGTCAAACAGATGCATCTTGTCATAGCAGGCACGAATGTCGCCCCGATCGTCGATGACATAGCCGCGATTGGCCAGCCGCCCATCCTCCCGCCGCACCGCGAGCGAGCCGAGATGAACCCACAGACCATGCGCCGCCGCCGCCGAACGCACCCGCGCCAGGACGGCATCGCGGTCCTCGGGCATCAAATGCTCTGCCGCACGCGCTTTGTCGCGGTCGATCAGCCCCGACATTTCGGGCGTGAACAGCATCGCCGCGCCCCCCGCCGCCGACTCGGCGACGGCGCGTTCCAGCGTATCCGCATTGGCGGCAGGTTCGATTCCCGCCGTCATCTGGAGAACCGCGATGGCGGTCATGCGGACAGAAGCGGGTCCAGCCCTCCGCGCTTGTCGAGCGCGGCCAGATCGTCCGAACCGCCGATATGCTGTCCGTCGATGAAAATCTGCGGCACGGTGGTCCGCCCATGGGCGCGCTCGATCATCTCGGCGCGCTTGGGACCACCCATGCTGATGTCAAATTCCTTCGGCTCGACGCCCTTGGAAGCGAGCAGCGCCTTGGCCCGGGTGCAATAGGGACAGAACGCCTTGGTGTAGATTTCGACCTTTGCCATCCCCCTCAGGTGTGGCGCGTGGGCGCGCTTGTCAATCGTCGGGGTCGGTTGCGTCATGATCGACGACCCGCGCCCAGCACAGGATCGCCACCGATGCCGCCCCCGCCGCCAGCAGCACGCGGACACAGGCGCCCGCCGTCGCACCCGTCGTATATACATCGTCGATCAGCACGATGCGGCACCCCGCCACCGCCGCCGGGTCGGGCACGCGAAAGGCCGATGTCACCGCCGCCCGGCGCGCGCGAGGCGACAGGCCGCGTAGCAACGGCGTCGCGCGAACCCGCTCCAACCCGTCGCGCAGCAGCGGAACGCCGGTCCGCCGCGACACGCCCGCACCGATCAGCACCGCCTGATTGAACCCCCGTCGCCACAGCCGCCAGCGATGCAACGGCACCGGGATCAGCAGATCGGCCCGTTCGGGCATCAGCCGCGCCATGGGCCCGGCCATGGTTTCCGCCACGCCGATCCGTCCGCCATGTTTCAGGCGGATCGGCAATTCGCGCGCGATCGGACCATAAGCGACCGCGGCATGGATACCGGCATGGCGCGGCGGGTCGGCGAGACAGGTTCCGCACCAGCCTCCCCCACCATGGCCCTGCGCGACCGGCAGGCCACAACGCACGCAGCCCGCCCCGTCCAGAAACCGCAACCGTCCCCAGCAAGAGGCGCAGAAGCGATGATCCGCCTCGACCGGCTCGGCACAGCCCGGACAGCGCGGCGGCAGGGCCCAGCGGATCGCCCCGGCCAGCCACCCGCCCGGCGCGAATCCCTGCCATTTCGCTTGCCCGCCCATCGGGTTCGACTTGTTCCCGATCGCACAAGCGCGCACAAGCGCCCGGGTGAGCAGCCCGACCATCTTCGACCGTAACGCCCGCCGTCTCCGCCGCGACCGCGCACAGCCGGATTTCGCCGCGCACGACTTTCTTCGCGGGGCCATGCTGGATGGCCTTGCCGAGCGATTGGATGCGGTCACGCGGCCGTTTCGCGACATCCTGGACCTGGGCTGCTTCGACGGCGGCTTCCAGGCGCCACCGGGCACGCGGGTCGCCCGACTGGACCCCGGCTTTGCGTTCGCGCATGCGGCGGGCGGGGTGCAGGGGGATGAGGATCGTCTGCCCTTCGCGGATCGCAGCTTCGATCTGGTGGTCAGCGCGGGCGTGCTCGATCAGATCGACGACGTGCCCGGCGCACTGACGCTGATCCGGCGGGTGCTGCGCCCCGATGGACTGTTCCTCGGCGCGTTCGTGGGCGGCGGTTCGCTCCCCCGGCTGCGCGCGGCGTTGCGCGTGGCGGAGGCCGAGCGGCCGGTCGCGCGGCTCCATCCGCAGGTCGATGTCCGTTCGGCGGGGGATTTGCTGATGCGGGCGGGCTTTACCCTGCCCGTCGCGGATATCGAGACGCTGGAGGTGCGCTACCGCGACTTCGGGCGGCTGCTGGGCGATCTGCGCGGCATGGGCAGCAGCAATATGCTGGCCGAGCGGCGGCCCATCGGCCGTGCGGCGCTGGCGGCGGCGGCGGCGGCCTTTGCGGATATGGCCGACCCCGATGGGCGGGTGTCGGAACAGTTCAACTTGATCTTCCTGACCGGCTGGGCCCCCGACCCGTCGCAACCGCTCCCCGCCAAGAGGGGCAGCGCGACCGCGTCGCTGGCCGATGCACTGCGCCCCAAACCGGATGTGGCGAGCTAGATAGAAAGCCCGTTCGGCGCGGAGGCGATCAGCCGATCATCGCGCCGCCGCGATCCCCCGCCAGGATGCGGCCCATCGCCTCGAACAGCTGGTCCATCGCCACCGGCTTGACGATGACGTCATCGGCCCCCGCCGTCATACAGCGTTCGCGCAGGTCGACGCCGCTATCGGCGGTGACAACGATGATCGGCACTTCGCCCTTGGCATCGCCACGGGCCCGGATCTGCTGAATGGCGGTGATACCATCCATGCCCGGCATCCGCAGGTCGATCAGGATCATATGGTAGGAATCGCGCTCGATCATCGCGAGGCCGATCTCGGCATTTTCCGCTTCAGCCATATTGGCGCCCGCCACGTCGAGCATATCGCGGACCACCCGACGGTTCATGCGATCATCCTCGATGAAAAGGACGTTCATCGGCGTCCTTTCCCCGTATCGCATCCCATTCCGGTCATGACGCAGATCATAATCCCGCCCTAGCGATCACGCCGCTTGCGTTACAAGTGGCGTGGCGGCGGTTTGCGGTGAGGTGCCAAACATCTTGTGCATCACCTCAACCCCCGAGACCGGTTTTGCGATAACCTCAATTAACCCGGAGGCAAAATATTCGTTCCTCTTCAAAGGCTCCGATTCCGGCCACAACAGGAAAGTCGGGATTTGCAAGGAAACGCCCGTCTCGATCGGAGACAGGATCGGGCGGCCATCGGCATCACGGATCGCGCTATCGTCGACCAACAGGCGCGCGATACCCCCTTCGCCCAGACGCGCGACCGCCTCGTCCGCGTCGCCGACGAAGGCGGCGGCGGCATGCGGGTCGCACAGCTTGGTCCACATCGCCCGCCGGATCGGGTTGCGATCGAGGATCAGGACGATGGGACGCTCGGACGCCGGCTCGACGGCCAGTTCCTCCAGCGACAGCGTCAGGGTGAAGGTTGATCCCCGCCCCACCATGCTTTCCACCGTCACGTCGCCGCCCATGGCCCGCGCCAGTCGCCGACAAATCGCCAGCCCCAGTCCGGTGCCGCCGAAATGCCGCGTGGTGCTGGCGTCCGCCTGGCGGAATGCCTCGAATATCTCCTCCTGCTTGTCGGGCGATATGCCGATGCCGCTGTCGGTGACACGGATCGCAACGCCGTCCGTCGTCCGCTCCGCCGACAGCGTCACCCGGCCCGAGGCGGTGAACTTCAGCGCGTTGGACAAAAGGTTGAAGACGATCTGCCGGATACGCGCCGAGTCGCCCAGCACCGTCGCGGGACAGTCGGACAGGTCGACCGAAAAGCCGATCGCCTTGGCCTCCGCCTGCCCCTCGAACAGACGCGACGCGTCACGGACCGTGGCCGCCAGATCGAAGGGCGCGCGCTCCAGTGTCATGCGGCCATTCTCGATCTTGGCCACGTCCAGCAGATCATCGACCAGCGCGCGCATGGTCATGCCCGCGCCGTGCATTACCTCCACCCGCTCGCGCTGATCGCCGGGCAGCGCGGCGTCGGCCAGCATGATCTGGGTCATACCCAGAATGCCGTTGAGCGGCGTGCGGATCTCGTGGCTGGTGGTCGCCAGGAACTCGGTCTTGACCGCCAGCGCCTTTTCCAGCCGGTCGTTGGTCACCGCCAGATCGCCATGCGCCGCGCGGATGCGGTTGCGGCTGCGACCCAGCGTGACCAGCCAGATGCCCAGCAGCGCCAATACCACGATGATCGCCGCAACCGAGCCGATCAGGATGATCCGCTCGGTGCGCAACTGCTCGCGTTCGAAGGCGATATTGCGTTGCAGGTCGGCAGCCTTCATCCGGGCGATCCGCAACTCCTGATTGGCGAAGTCGAACCGGGCGCCCATCAGGGCGAGGCTGGTGGAGGTCGCAAGGCGGGTGGCCTCGTCGTCGATCCGCTTCAGCGCCTCCAGATGGCGCAGGGCATCCGCCGTTCGACCTGTGGCTGCGTAGATTTGATAGGCGCTCTGATGCGCATCCCTGAACGAAATGCCGGTCTGAAGGGTATCGACGCCTTCGAAACTGCGATCGATCAGCCGCGCGGCCTCGTCGAATCTGTTGCGCTGGAATGCGACCTGCGCTGCGATGCTATCCAGCGCACGCGCGTCTTCGGGATCGGCACGCCGCGCACGCGCGATCGATGCTTCTGCCGCCTCGACGCGCCCCAGGCGCAATTCGCTGCGCGCGATATTGCGCCATACCTGCGCCAGCATCGGGGGACTATTGAGCTGCTGCGCCAGCGCCCCTGCCTCCCGCAACTGAGCCAGTGCATCTTCTGGGCGTCCCAACTCGCCAAGGGTCAGCGAACGGTTGTTGAGCACGACCATTCGCAGGGCGTCGTCCCCCTGATAGGCGGCACGCGCCTGTTCCAGATAACGCAGCGCGGACGCGAAATCCTTGCCGTTGATATACAGGTTCGCCATCTGGACGAGCGCCCGCGCCTGACCGCGTGGATCGTTCAGATGTTGAAAGACCCGGTACGCCGTCTGAAAGGACTGAAGGGCGGCGGAGATATTGCCGTTGTCGGTATCCAGGCTGCCCTTGGACAAAAGGACATTGCCATACAGATCGGATCGGGGGGCCAGTCGATGCGCGGTAGTCAACGCTTCGGCAATGGCCGCACGGGCCCTTTGACCGTCTCCAAGCCGGAGCGCGCCCTCGCCACGTAGCCAGTCTGCGGTCGCGAAGGCCAGCGCTCGCTGGTCGGCATCCACGATCTGCGCAGCGGATTGGCGCGCGCCTTCGGCCTTTCGAACGGCGGCCGCCGGATCGCGGAGCATCTCGGCCTTGGCCGCCTCGATCGCATGATCGAACAGGGGTTGCGGCCCCTTCGCTCCGCGCGCGCCCGACTCGAGTCCCGCCGCGAGCAAGGCCGCGACGATCAATCCGATCCTAACCGCGCGCATTCGCTACCAAGCGGGCAAAGGGCGTCGGCCGGGACAATGCCACGGCGGCCTCATGCCCCTGTTCCGCCAGGAAATGGGTCAGCGCATCCAACCCGATCGGACGGCTGATCAGATAGCCTTGGACCATATCGCACCCCATGACGCTGAGCAGGGCGAGCGCGGCCGGGGTCTCGACCCCTTCCGCCACTACTTCCATTTCCAGCGCATGGGCCAGATCGATGGTCGACCGGACGATCAGGGGATCGCGGTTGGAACTGGTCAATTGGGTGATGAACAGCTTGTCGATCTTGAGTTCGCAAGCGGGCAGTTGCTTGAGATAGGACAGCGAGGACAGTCCCGCGCCATAATCGTCGATCGCGATGGTGATCCCGATATCGACGAACACCTGCAGATTCGCCATCGCGCTGTCCGGATCGCGGATTACCGAGGTTTCGGTGATCTCGAACCCGATACTGGCGCCGCTATCGGTCACCAGCGCGCAGGCCTCGCGCACGAAATTCTGGTCGCTCAACAACATGCCCGAGATGTTGACATAGACCCTCAGGTCATGACCCGCGCATTTGAGGCACCGCTGGTCGGCGATCACCCGGCGGAGCGTCCATAGCGTCAGCGCCGCGATGGTGCGCGACTCCTCCGCCACCGGAATGAATTCCATCGGCGAGATCATGCCATAGGTCGGATGCCGCCAGCGCAACAGCGCCTCGATGCTGCAAATCCGTTGCTGACGGACATGGACCTTGGGCTGATATTCGACATAGAGGCCATCGTGCTCGACCGCCTGGCTGAGGTCGCGGGCCAGCGCGATGCGGTCGAGGCGATCGGCGCGCGCCGCCATCTCGCGCACCACGGGCCGGGATTCGATATGCGCGTCGGCCAAGGCCTGTTCGGCATTTTCCAACAGGCGGATATCGTCATCATGCGGCACCGTCGTCACCGCCGCGCCCAGAACCGGCTCGATACGGCATCGCTCGCCGGCCACTTCAAAAGGTTCGGACAACAAGGCGCTCATCGCCGCGAGATGCTCTTCCAGCACATCGCGGACCGGGGCCAGCATCATGATTTCAATCTGTGCCGGTGCCGTCGGGCGGATGACGCCATCGGGAAAAGCCGCGGCCAAACGCGCGGCCACCATCTCGACCAGGGCGGCGAAATGCACGCGCCCGAAGCGCCGCCGCAGGATCGTGAAATTGCCGACCGCAAGTAGGATCAGGAACTGCCATTGCGGATCCACTACACCCCCCGCCGCCATGGCGCCGGTAGGAAGGCCGTTCGGCTCAGCGGCGCTGGCGGCGATTCGAGGAGGAGTGTCGTTCACCACCTCAAATGTAATCGCGATCACTGAAGAAGGTGTTAACCTCCTTTTACGGGCGTTCTCAATCCGTTGCCGGATCAGTTACCCATTGCCTCTTGGTTAATTCTATATTAACCATATCCCCGCGCTTTTCGAAACGGGCGCCAACGAGGGAGACTATCCGTGCTGAAGTTCATCATCGCACTGATCTACGGCGAGACCATGCGCCCTTGGTAATCAGATATGCCATGGGGCGATCCCTGGCGACGAAGCCGGATCGCCCCATGACTTTTGGTTGAAATGCCGACTTCCTGACGGTTAGATTTTTAGGTCCTCCGCCAGCCGCAGCATGAAGGCAGCGCCGCGCTCCATCTGAGCCACCTCGATATATTCGTCCGGCTGATGCGCCTGAGCGATCGAACCCGGCCCGCAGATGACCGTCGAGAAACCCGCCCCCTGAAATTGCCCGGCCTCCGCCGCATAGGGCACCGCGCGCGCCGGACCATTGTCCCCCGCCCAGCCCCGCGCCAGCCGTTCCGCCACTCCGTCCCTTTCCGGCGCGAAAGCAGGCGTACGCGACCGTCGCTCCACCGACACGCCAGCCCTGGGAAAGCGTAGGCGAAGCGCCGCATCGGCCTCCGCGCAGGCGGCGAAGAAGGGGGCCAGCACCGCCTCCGGCTCCTGCCCCGGCAACGTCCGAAGATCGAAGACGAACCGGCATTCGCGCGCCAGGATGTTGACGGCGGTACCGCCCGCCATCTGCCCGATGGTCAGCGTGGCGTGATGGGGGCAAAAGGGGCTGTGCGGGTCCCCTTCCCCCGCCAGCCGGTCGGCCAGATCGGCAAGCTGCTGCATCAGCCGAATGGCGACCATGTTGGCCGACGCCCCCAAATGGGTCAGGCTGGAATGCGCCTCATGCCCCGTCACCGTGACGTTCCAGGTCGCGATCCCCTTATGACCGCTGACCACGACCATCTCGGTCGGCTCGCCCACGACCACGGCAGCGGGCGAGGGAAGCTCGCGAGCGATCTCGGCGATCATGGACGGTGCGCCCAGACAGCCGACCTCTTCATCATAGGAGATCGCCAGATGCAGCGGACGCCGCGCGCCCGCACGCGCGACATGCGGTGCCAGCGCCAGCGACAAGGCGAGAAAACCTTTCATGTCACAGGTGCCCCGCCCGAACAGCCGGTTGCCGCGGAGGGTCAACCGCCAGGGGTCGCTGGTCCAGGGCTGACCATCGACGGGCACCACATCGCTATGGCCCGACAGGACCACGCCACCCGGCTCCATCGGCCCGACGGTGGCATAGAGATTGGCCTTGCTGCCGTCCGCGTTAAAGACCCTCCGCCCGGTGACGCCGAACCCCGCCAGATGCCGCTCGACATAGGCGATCAGGTCGAGGTTGGATTCGCGCGACGTGGTGTCGATGGCGATCAGGTCGGCCAATATGGCGGTGGCCTGGGCGGAGAGCTGGTCCGGGGTCATGCCGGCATCCTGCCCGATGTGACAATCCGGTGAAACCCCGCCGGATCATCCCGACGGGGTTTCATCATGGCGGTCAGAAGTCGCGCGAGTAGCGCAACGATGCCGCGGACCCACCGAACGATCCGGTCTGGGTCAACAGGCTGAGCGTGCGGGTCAGCGCGATCTGCAACTGGGTGGCGGTGAAGCCGCGCGCGTCGGTCACGATTTCGACATAGATATTGTCGGTCAGATACTTGCCCGCCGCCAGGCTGGTGCCCCGCCCGGTCGCCTCGTCCGCGCCCAGCACGCGCAACCGGTCGAACCCGGTGGCCGAGCGCAGCTTGCCCAGCGGGTTCAGCCCGCCGCCGCCAGACCCGCGCAGCGAGTTGAGCGCGGCGGCCAGCTGGATCGCCTCGGTCGCCGACAGATTCTCCGGATTGGTCCCGAACAGCAACCGGCTGAGCACCTCGTCCTGCGGCAGGGTCGGTGTCGAGGTGAAGCTGATCTGCGGACGCTGGCCGGTGCCGGTCACGTTGATGACTGCGGTGATGCCGTCGGTGGTGGTGGTGGCCTGGATATTGATGTCAGGATCGGTCAGCGCACCGCCCCGGAAGCGGATCGTGCCGCGATTCACCTCGAACCGCTTGCCCGCGAAGCTGTAGGTGCCTCGTACCAGATCAAGGCCGCCATTGATCGTCGGCGCCGCGCTGGTGCCGCCGATCCGCAGGTCCATCTCCCACTCGGACTCCAGCCCCATGCCGGAGACGAACAGCTGGTTGTCCGCGCGCACCCGCAGGTCGAGGCGGAACAGCCCCGGCGGCGGCGTGGGTGCCGGACGATCGGTCGGACGCGGGGTGCGAATCTCGCTGCGACGGCGCACGCCGGTCAGCTCGGGTACTTCGGCCTGGCCCTGGCGGATGATCTGATAACGCGCATTGGGCACGGTCAGGTCGCCCTGGATCAGGCCACCGTCACGATTATGGGTCAGGCGGATCGTGCCGCTGGTCGTGGCGGCCAGCGCGTCGCTATCGGCCAGACGGGCATTGTTGAGCTGCGCTCGGATGTCGATCGGATAACCGCTATCCGCCGCCAGACCGATCGTGCCCTGCGCCTGGATGCTGCCCTCTCCCGCCTTGGCCTGGAGCCGGGTGATTTCCAACCGATCGTTGGAGAAGCGGCCCGCGAGCTGCATGTTGCTCAGCCGAGTACCATAGGCCTCATTGTCATAGGTCAGATTGTCGGCGCGGATCAGGCCGTTCAACTGCGGCGCGGAAACCCGGCCGGAGAAGTCGGCGGCCACCGCGATCGGTCCGCTCAACTGCTGGTTGGGCAGCGCTGCGAAGGAGAAGAGCACCGCGGACGGGCCGTTATAGCGGATACCGCCAGACAGCGGAGCCTGCATCAGCCGGTTGACCCAGCCGCCATTGCCCGGCGGCAGCGGACGCAAGGTGGCGACCATGCGGCCGACCACCGTCTGCCCACGCCGGATCAGCGCACGCGCTTCGCCACCGTCGGGCACGAGTCGTCCGGCAAAGACGATGTCCACCGCCTCCGATACCGCCGCCAGACCGGTGCGCCGGAAATTGGCGATGGTCAGCCGGGCCTCGGCCGCCGGGAAGCTGGCGCCCTGCGCCTGGGTGAAGTCCAGCGCGCCGCTGGCCTGCCCCGAAATGCCCAGATTGGGGACGAAGGCGTCGAGGATCGACATGTCCAGACGGTCGAGGCGGGTCTGTACCTTCATGTCGTTGCCATAGGATCCGGCGACGCGCACCGATCCCTGTCCCAGATCGATGCGGGTCGGCATCAGCCGCCACTCGCCGGCGACATTCTGCACCCGCGCTGGGTTGGTCGTGCGGAAGACGATGCCGTTGGCCTGCCCCTTCGCCGCGATCAGATAATCATTGGGGGACAGGCGCGCATTGAGCGCGACGTTGAACGGGATGCTGGACGATCCGGTCAGCACAGCCTGCGCCGTGCCGCGCCCGCCGGTATAGTTTACCTTGGCGCGGGCAGACTGGACGACGACCTCGCCATAGCGGGTGTCGGCCAGTTGCGCGTCGGCGACGATCTGCGGCGCGTTCGGCAGCATGACGATGCTGGCGTTGACGATGGCGCGGCCGATGGTGAAGTCGACCATGCCGGGCACGCGCGCATTGTACGCCCGCGCCGCCACATCGGCGCGCTGGTTGCCGCCTTGATCGGCCAGTTGGACCCGCCCGGTGATCCCCTGCCCGGCGAATTGCAGCGCACCCGCGAACGGCCCGGCGGCGGTCTGCACGACGCGCCCGGTGGTGTTGATCCCGGCAAAGACCAGGCTGCGGATGTCGATCGCCAGCTGCCGCCCCGTGCTGACCAGCACATTGGCGGTGAACGGCCCGTAATTGGTGTCGCCGCTGGCGTTCACCGCATAGGCGCCGTTCCGTCCGACGACCCGCGCCTGAAGGTTGGCCAGCCCGACGCCGACGCCGGGCTTGGCCGCGCGCAGCACGATGACCGGGTTGGTCTGCGATCCCGTCACCCTTGCGGTGATCGGGCCATATTGGTTGGAATAGGCATCCGCCTCGACCGCCAGCGCGCCATTGGCCGGGTTGTAGCGTCCGCTACCGCGCGTCACGCGGAATTGTGGCGCGGCCAGCCGCAGGCCGCTGAACGTCACGATGCCTTCGGGGCTATATTCGACATCGGCGCGAATGATCGCATTCCCACCCAGGAAATTGCGCGCACCCTCGTTGAAGATCTGTTGCGTCCGCGCGACCACCCGGCCCTTCATCCCGAAGCCGGTCGGTGTCGCGACCAGATTGGCATCGGTGGTCAGGTTGATGATGCCGATGCTCTCGACCCGGTAATTGTTCACCCGGCCCTTGAGGGCACCGGTGTAGCGCCCGGTCGACAGGTTCGCGACGACGACCGCCGTGGCATCGATATTGTCCGACCGGATACGCAGGTTATCCGACAGGATATTGGGCATGGCGATCGCGAAATCGCCCTGGATCGCGACATTGTTGGTGAGCCCGCCTACCGCCGCGTTCAGCCCCGCGATCCGCTTCGCCCGCGCCTTGACGGGCACGAGGATGCGGTCGGCATTCACCTTGGCCAGACCCTCGGCATAGAGATTCTGGACCGAGGTTTCGCCAAATCCCAGCGCCGCCGCGCGGATCTTATAGTCCACCGTCGGAGTCGCGAACGCGCCGTTCAGCACCACGCGCGCCAGCACGTCGCGGCCCGTCAGATTGGGCGCGATCGCCCCTGGCGTCAGCAGCTTGGCATCGACCGCGAAATTGCCGAACTGGCTGTTCGCCAGATCGAGGATACCGCCCGCATCGACCATCAAGGCGGAGGAACGCAGCTTCATCCGCGTATCCGCGCGCCGCTCGTTCAGCGTGGTGTCGATCGCGACCTGCAGTGCCGGGGCGGTCAGCCGTTCGACCGGCCCCTCCAGATACAGGCCGGGGCGGGTCAGTCCGCGCACCTCGATATGGCCGTTGCGCGCGGTGGCGTTCAGATTGGCGAGTTCGCCGCCGCCCAAAGTCGCGATGGCGCGCCCCTGCCAAGCCTTCCAACCGCCACGCCCATCGACCGACAGGGTCAGCGGAGCCTTCAACCCGGCCATGGACGCGACGACACCGCCGGTCGGCGCGGTCAGCTTCACGTCCACCGCCAGCCGGTCGGCATCGGGCATCGCGTCGAGTACCAGGCGCAGCCGGTCGCCGCCCGCGACACCGGGCCCGCGCAGCGCGTCGGCGCTGGCGGTCACCTGCGCTCGCCGGTCCGCGATATGCACCTTGCCGTCGATCGCCAGCACATGGCGCTGCCCCGTCACCGGCGCGCCGATCACGAAGCGCTGCACGGCCAGCCGGTTCACGTCGATGTCGAGATCGGGGAGCAGCGGCGCGTTGGGATCGCTCGGCGTCTGCTTCAACTCGGGCTTGCGCGCCAGCGTGACGAGGTTGGCGGTCAGCGAGCGGACATCGATATGATTGTTGGTATAGGCGAACGGCCGCCAGTCCACGTCCAGCCGCGGGCTCGACAGGAACACGCCCTTGGGATCGCTGACCCGCAGGTTGACGAGGCTCATCCGGCCATAGAGCGAACCCTCGATCCGCCCGACCTTGATGTTCAGCCCCGACGCCGTGGTGTAACCGCCCAGCTGGTCCGCGACGAAGCGGCGACCCGGATCTGTGTTGATGCCCAGCAGGATCGCCCCGACCAGCAGGATCAGCCCCAGGATCGTGAAGCCGATCCATTTGAACACCCGCTGCCACAAGGGGCGACGCACGACGATGGTCTCGGTGGTGGGCTCGGGCGACATGGTCTGTTCGTCCGCCATCAGAAAGCCTGCCCGATCGAGATATACAGGGCCACCTTGCCGTCACCCGGACGCGGGTTCAGCGGGGTCGCGACATCGACGCGCAACGGCCCGAAATTGGTGTAGAAGCGCCCGCCGATACCGGCGCCGAAGCGTAGATCCTTGCCCGTCGGAAGCGTGCTTTCATAGCTGTTGCCCGCATCGACGAACGGCACGATGCCGAAATTGCCGAAGCGATAGCGCGCCTCCAGCGCAAACTCGTTCAGGCTGCGCCCGCCGACCGGATTGCCCTGCGGATCGAACGGGCCCAGCCGCTGGAAGCCATAGCCGCGTACCGAACCGCCGCCGCCGCCATAATAGCGCCGCGACGGGGCCAGATCGTTGCGGTCGATCCCGAAGATCGCCCCCGCCCGCGCCCGCCCCGCAATGACGAGGCTCTCGTTGAAGGGATAATAGAAGGTCCCCTCCACCATCGTCCGCGCATAGGGGCGCACCGCGCCGCGCACCGAGGTTTCGGGGCTGAGATTCAGTTTCAGGCGATAGCCGCGTGTCGGGTTGAGCAGGTCGTTGGACTGGTCGAACACCACCTGCCCCGGAATGGCGGCGATGCCATAGGTGCCGCGCACCCGTTCGCCGCGCGCGAAATCATAGACGCTTTCGTTGGTGCCCGTCAGCTCGCCGCCAAAGGCATAGGTGAACTTCTTCTGCCAGATCGGCGTCGAGTCATAGCTCCAGCGGAAGGCGACCGTGCCGATGAACGCATCAAACGCGTCGTAATTCTGGTGGCTGGCCGACGCGATGACCTGGAACGTCCGGTCGCGCCGCCCGGCATTGGAGCGACGGAAGGTGCCGCTGAGCCCCTGTTCCTGGGTACCCGCGATGATCGAGGCGATCAGCGCGCCTTCGGGTTTGAAGGCGTTGCGGTTGGTGAAGCTGCCCTGCAACCGCACGCCCTGCCCGGTCGAATAGCCGCCTTCACCCGACAGGGTCCGCGCGGGACCCTTGGTCTGGGTGACCTGAAGATCGATCGCCTCAGTGCCGTCGGGGTTGATCCGCCCGGTCCGCTTGGGCTCGACCGCAACGCCGTTGAACAGGCCGGTCGCGACCAGCGCATTGCGCAGATCGTCGGTCAGTCGCGAGTCGTACAGCTCTCCCTCATCGAAGCGCGGAAAGACATTCAGATGGTTCAGGTCGAACACCTGATCGCCGGTCGTGGTCAGCTTGCCAAAGGCCGAGCGTGGCCCCGTATCGACAGGCAGGGTATAGGCCCCGACCGGTTCCGGCCCCTGATCCTCGAGCAATATGTCGCGGTCGCCTACCTTGACGAAGGGATAGCCGCGCTGCGGCAGGACGAGGCTGACATTGGCCTCCGCCCCCTGGATGCGGGCGGCCTCGATGGGGTCACCTACCTTGAGCGGCAGGTTGGAGCGCACCAGATCGGGTGGCGTCGTCGCCTGCGCATTCACCGTGATCGACGACAGGCGATAGAGCCGCCCCGGCGTCGCGGTCAGCACGACCTTCAACCGGCCCGCCTCGCCCTCGCCCTGCTGCTCGCGCTGCAGGGTGGAAACGGCGGTCGCATCATAATAGCCGAGCGACTTCATCAGTCGGATCGCCAACTGCTCGTCCTCGCGCGCGCGGGCGGACACCTGGGTCGCATTGGCCGCCTTGCCCTTGCCCTCGCGCAGCGACGACAAGCCCTTGAACTCGTCGTCCAGGTTCAGATCGGCCAGCCCGCGGACTTCCATATCATAGCGTATGTCCGGTGCCCGCTCGCCCTTGGGGTCGGCGGCGGTCTGGAGCGGCGTGGAATCGAAGCTGCTGAGCGGGGTCAGGGGTTGGGCCAGTTGCGGGTCTTCGGGGTCGACCGGGCCGATCGCCTCGCCGGTGGCCAAAGGCTGGGCGGTCTGTGCGCTTGGCAGCGGCGTCGTGGGCAGCGGGGTCGCAGTCTGGGGCGCGGGGATGGTCTGCGTCTGCGGCTGGGTCGTCGCCATGGTCGACATGGGCTCCAGCGGCGCGTTGATGTCGCCGCTCAACGGGGGCAGCGCGGCGTTGAATTGGGCATCGGGAACGATCGGGGCATTGGCCTGCGGATCGGCCATTCCCTCGCGCTGATCCTTCGGCACGCTGGGCCCCTGGGCCGGCGCGGTACCGGGCTTCGACAATTGCCCGAGAGCCGGGGAAGTAAGCGATGAGGGAGCAATCAGCGCGACCGCGAGCCAGTAATGTCTGCCAATCCGTCCCGCCACGCCGTCAGAAACCCCTTTCCGCTCAAAGGTCTTCCGTCGTTCGGATCGATCCCCCAGCCTCTCCCAAACGCCACAAGGTCAGCCAGGGTTCCCTTAATATCGTCATCTTGGCGTCGGGGCGCAGCCGACCAGCCCGCCAACGGGCACGATGATCTCGTCCTGCCCCGTGCGGGCGATGCTCAGGCTGGCGTCGGAGACGATGGCGCCGTCCTGCAATGTTTCGCGTTGCGCGATCGTCATGGTCACGGTCGCGCTGACGCCGTTACCGGCATAGCGCGTGCTACTCGCCAGCCCGAGCGCGCCGCCCCCCGCCGCCTCGGTCGCCGCCAGATCAATCACCTTGCCGTCCAGCGACAGCCGCAGCCGCGTCGGCTCGACCATTGCGACGAAGCGCTGATCCTGCACCGTCCACAGATAGGCAGCGCATCCTCGTTCCGGCAATTGCTGGCGCGGCAGGGTTCCCAGCGTCGGAACGGCGACCTGCGCTTGCATCAGCGCCAGGGCGAAGAGAGGCGAAACCATCATGGCGCCGATGCTATCATCAACAGCCAGCACGGGTAAGCCGCCACCGCCAGCAACAGCCCCAGCGGCACCATGTCGTCCCCCGCGATCCGCGCGCCCAGCATCCGGCGGACCAGCACATGGCCCAGCCCGATCAGGCATGCCGCCAACAGCACGGCCGGCAGCATCCGCCAGCCCAGCCACAGCCCGATCGCCCCCAGCAGCTTGGGATCGCCGCCGCCCATCCCCTCTCGCCCGCGCCATCGGCGATAGCCAGCGGCAACGGCCCAGAGCGCGCCGAAACCGGCCAGCCCCCCGACGATCCGGTCCCCCAGCAGCGGCGCGAAGCCGAGCGCTCCGGTCACCAGGCCCGTCCCCGCCAGCCATGCGGTCAAGCGATCGGGCAACCACAAGGCCAGCGCGTCGAGCGAGGCCAGGGCCAGCAACGACCAGCCGAACATCGCGCCCGTCCAGCCGTCCGGCCCCGCCAGCCAACCTGCCACCGCGCCGACCAGGACGGCCAGAAGCTCGACGCGGATATGCACCGGATCGATACGCTGTCCGCAGCGCGCGCAGCGCCCGCGCAGGATGACGGCGCTGACGATCGGTATCAGTTCCCAGGTGCGCAACGTCTTGCCGCATCCGTCGCAGGCGGAACGCCCCGACAGCACCGATCGATCGTCCAGCCAGCGCAGCACCAGGGCGGCGATGAAGGACCCGATGATCGCCCCCGCCACTCCATAGATACAGGCCCAAAGTCCCGATGCCGCCCCGAACGTCATGGCGTCGCCCCTACTCCGCCGCCCCTTTGCGCGCCACGGGCAAAAGGCGTAAGGCCGCGGCAAAACATATCGATCGGAGAGTATGCGCCATGACGGATCCCATCGTCATCCTGTCCTATGCCCGCACCCCCATGGGGTCGTTCCAGGGAAGCCTGTCGAGCCTGTCCGCGACCCAACTGGGCGCGGCGGCGGTCAAGGGTGCAGTCGAGCGGGCGGGCGTCGATCCCGCCGCCGTCGAGCGTATCCATATGGGTTGCGTCCTGCCCGCCGGTCTGGGCCAGGCCCCGGCGCGGCAGGCGGCGATCTTTGCCGGGCTGGGCGAGCATGTCGAGGCGACCACCGTCAACAAGATGTGCGGATCGGGCATGCAGGCCGCGATCATGGCCGCCGAAGCGCTGGCGGCGGGTTCCGCCGAGCTGATCGTCGCGGGCGGCATGGAGAGCATGACGAACGCCCCCTATCTCAGCCACAAGCATCGCGGCGGGGCGCGGATCGGGCATGACACGCTCTATGACCATATGTTCCTCGACGGGTTGGAGGACGCCTATGAGCGCGGGCGGCTGATGGGGCATTTCGCCGAGGAGGCGGCGCAGGACTATCAGTTCACGCGGGCGGCGCAGGATGATTTCGCCATCGCATCGCTGGAACGCGCCAAGGCTGCGCAGGGATCGGGCGCGTTCGATCGGGAAATCGTGCTGGTCACCGTCAAGACCCGCAAGGGCGAGGAGCGGATCACGCTCGACGAACAACCCGCCAAGGGTGATCCGGCGAAGATCCCGACCTTGAAGCCCGCTTTCGCCAAGGATGGCACGATCACGGCGGCCAATGCATCGTCGATTTCGGACGGTGCGGCGGCACTGGTGATGACGCGGGCGAGCGTCGCGGATCGGTTGGGCCTTACCCCGATCGCGCGGGTCGTGTCGCATGCCGCCCATGCCCATGCGCCCGCGCGCTTCACGACCGCGCCCGTCTTCGCGATGCGCAAGGCGCTGGACCGGGCGGGCTGGTCGACGGGTGATGCCGATCTCTACGAGGTCAACGAAGCCTTTGCGGCGGTCGCGATGATCGCGATGCACGACATGGGATTGTCGCACGACCGGCTGAACGTCCATGGCGGCGCCTGTGCGCTGGGCCACCCGATCGGGGCGAGCGGCGCGCGGGTGCTGGCGACTCTGCTCTCCGCCCTGGAGACGAAGGGCGCGCGGCGCGGCATGGCCTCGCTATGCATCGGCGGCGGCGAGGCCACCGCGATGGCGGTGGAGTTGATGTAAGGGGCTCTCCGTCCCCCTCGCGCAGGCGGAGGGGGCGGGCCGGGCCGCCAGCGACCGCCTGGCTTTTACGGCAGCGTTTCGCCGGGCTCGACGCCCCACAGGCTCCCGACCGGCACGAAGCCTGCCTGCCCCTTCACGTCCAGCCGGCACCAGCCGCCATTGCATTCGCTCAACCGCCCGACGACGCCGGGGGCCGCGCGCCATAGCGTCTTGGCCGTGTCATTGGGTGCGGAGCGCATCGGCAAGGGTTCGGACCCGCGCACGATCGCGGTGCGCGTGTTCCGCAGGAGGACGGCGAGCATCCACCCCTCAGTCCCATCGGGGTCCTGCACCTTGCGCCATTCCTTGAACGCGGCGACGACCTTCACCGGAAGATCGGGACGGCGATAGGTCCAGCTGGCGGGATAGGCACGCGCGGGGCCGGTCCGCATCCGCGCCAGCGACGCGCCGATCGAACCATAATAGGGCATGGCCCGCTTCTCGGGCGCGGCGGATGCGACCGACGCGATCGGCCCCATCGTCACCGTCACCGCCGCCAAGGCCAGTCCGATCATGGACCTGCGCATCCTGTTTCCTTCTTCTCGCCCGCTGTTTCCGGGCTCTACGACGAGGCGGGGGGATGCTTCAACCATGTTCCGCCGCCGCATCGCCGGTTGACGCGGTGCCGGGCTTGCCGCAATCCCGTGGCCATGGTCGATCCGCGCCGCTGCCTGAACCCCAGGGTGGTCGTCACCCGCGAACTGCCCGATCCGATCATGGACCGGATGGTCGCGCTGTTCGACACGCATCTGAACCGCACTGACGAGAAATGGAGCCGCGATCAGCTGGTCGAGGCGGTGGCGGAATGCGACGTGCTGGTTCCCACCGTCACCGATGCGATCGATGCCGATCTGATCGCCCAGGCTGGCCCCCGGCTGAAGCTGATCGCCAATTTCGGCGCGGGCGTGAACCATATCGACCTTCGTGCGGCGCGCGCGCGCGGTATCATCGTCACCAACACGCCGGGCGTCCTGACCGAGGACACTGCCGACATGACCATGGCGCTGATCCTGTCGGTTCCGCGCCGCCTGGCCGAGGGGGAGAAGCTGGTCCGATCGGGCGCCTGGAAGGGGTGGAGCCCCGGCGGGATGCTGGGCCACCGGATCGGCGGCAAGGCGCTGGGCATCGTCGGCATGGGGCGGATCGGACAGGCCGTGGCGCGGCGCGCACGCGCGTTCGGCCTGTCGATCCATTATCATAATCGCCGCCGCCTGCCCGCCAGCATCGAAGCGGAGTTGGGCGCGACCTGGCACACCGATCTCGACACGATGCTGGGCGCGGTCGACATCGTGTCGATCCACACGCCGCTCAACGCCGACAGCCACGACCTGATCGATCGTCGCCGCATCGGCCTGATGCGCAGTCACGTCTACCTCATCAATGCCAGCCGGGGCGGCATCGTCGACGAGGATGCGATGGTCGACGCGCTGGAAGCGGGACGGCTGGCGGGGGCGGGATTGGATGTCTGGCGCCACGAGCCGGAAATCGACCCGCGCCTGCTCGCGCTCCCCAATGTGGTGATGACCCCGCACATGGGCTCGGCGACGTTGGAGGGGCGCATGGCCTCGGGCGAGCGGGTCATCGCCAATATCCGAAGCTGGGCCGATGGCCACCGCCCGCCGGATCAAGTGCTGGAGGGGTGGCTTTAGGCCCGCCCCCTCGCGCCTGCGTCAGTCGACGGTCTGGACGCCGAATGTAAACCACGCACCGACCGCGTGATCGTATAGCCGGACCAGATCGTCGTCTATTTGGCAGGTGAAATGGCCGGCGCTGCTGCGATCATAGCCGCGCGCCTCGCCATCCGCGATCTCGAAATGGATCGATCCCCCGGCAGCATTTTCCTGGATTTCGGGTAGTGTGCCGCCGAATTTCACGCCACGGTCGCCATCGAAGCCCTGCAGATGCTCGCCCCGCGCTTCTGCCGCGATCCGACGATGGCGGTCCTCCGCCTGGTCATAGAGTCCGGCGACTTTCCTGCCCTTCACGAGCGCATGGGATGAGGCGGCGATGATCGCCCACATGTCTGACTGCATGGCCTGCGCCTGACACAAGCGATTGGGCCGATCAACCGCGCGTCGACAGACTGCTTAACAGACCGACAGCGGACAGGCGGAAATGGAACCCCGTACCTTGCTCCATATCAAAATGTTGCGACGCGGAACCGAGGGTTCGTCGCTGCATTCCCCTCCTGTCATTCCAACAGGAGCTACCATCATGAAAAAGCTGGCAATTGCCCTCACCTTCACCGCGCTCGCCCTGTCGACTTCGGCCTGTTCGACGCTGAAGGGCGCGGCGATCGGTGGTGCGGGTGGCGCAGGGGTCGCGGCGGCGACCGGTGGCAGCGTGGAAAAGGGCGCGGCGGTCGGCGGCACGGCGGGCGCGGTGGTCGGCACCGTCGCCGACTGAGCTATCGGGCGGGAGAATCGGGGCTCGGCTTCACTCCCGCCCTCTCCAGCGCGGCAATGCGCGCGGCGTCCTTGGGGCGCCCGAAGAGGCGGAACAGCGACAACAATTCGGAGCGATCCGGTACGAACAGCGGGGCATCGCCGATCATCGTCCGCTCGCGGGATCGCGGCTCGACCGGACGCCAAATGCCGCCCACCGAGACTTGAAACCCCGCCATCATCTCGACCGGAACGCGCGGCACATCCCATCGCGCGAAGACCGCCGAACGGAACAGCGGATTGGGCGGCAGCGTCAGCGGCGCGACGCCCAGCCGGTCCAGCACCGCCGGTGCCAGCGACAGGTCGACCAACAGATCGACATCCTTCACCGGCCCGGCCTCGATGCCGTGCAGCGCCAAGGCCGCGCTGCCGATCATCCACCAACCCTCGGGAAATGACGCCATCGCCGCTGCGACGCTTCGCAACGTCGTGTCGAGCTCCGGCGTCATCCTCCGGGCTCAGTCGCCGGTCAGGATGCGATCGACCAGATGCTTCACGCTCGGTACGAAGCCGTTGGAATAGAAGGGATCGCGCTTGAAGTTATAGGCCGCATGCCCGGCGAACATCAGGTTCTGCTCGACATCACCGCCATGCGCGATCTCCTGCAGCGTCTTCTGGATGCAGAAGCTGCGCGGGTCCGCCAGACGCCCGGTCGAGTTGGTCTCGCTATCGGCCCAGCTCGAGAACAGGCACTGCGACAGGCACCCCATGCAGTCGGCCTGATCCTTGCGGATTTCCTTGGCTTCTTCAGGGCTGACGAAGACCAGCGTATTGTCCGGCGTCTTGAGCGCCATGGTGAAGCCGCTGCCGAACCATTCGCGCGCGCGCAGCAGATCGCCCTTGGTCACCCAGAAATTCTTGCCCTTCACGCCGACATCGAGCTGGAAGACATGGTCGCCCGCTTCCTGCGTAGAAAAGGCGATCTGCCGGTCCGACCGCGCTTCGAGATTGCGCAGGAAGGGATTGCGCACCGCGCTGGAATAAAAGCCGGTCGGCGAGAAGCGATGGAGAAGGACATCGCCCTGCTCGATCGTCATCAGCCGCTGCTTCCACTCCTCCGGGATCGGGCTTTCCTGCGTCAGCAGGGGACGCGTGCCGAACTGGAAGGCGATCTTGCCCAGCTCGGGGTTGTCGATCCAGTCGTTCCAGTCGCGCAGGTACCAAACGCCGCCCGCCATCACGATCGGCACCTCGTCCGAGATCCCACCCTCGCGCATCGTGTCGCGCAGCGCCTTTACGCGCGGATACGGGTCCTGCGGCTGCAACGGGTCTTCGGCATTCGACAGACCGTTATGGCCACCGGCGAGCCAGGGATCCTCATAGACCACCGCCGCCAGCCATTCCGACGCCTTGGAATAGGCACGCTTCCACAGCGCGCGGAAGGCGCGGCCGGAGGAGACGATCGGCAGATAGCTGACCTGATGATGCGCCGCGATCTCGGACAGCTTGTAGGGCATGCCCGCACCGCAGGTGACGCCCGCGACCAGCCCCTTGGTACGCGCCAGCACGCCTTCCAGCACCCGCTGCGCGCCGCCCATCTCCCACAGCACGTTGATGTTGATCGCGCCCTTCCCACCGGCGATGTCCCAGGCACGCTTCACCTGCTGGACCGCGCCCTCGATGGCATATTCGATCAATTCCTCATGCCGCTCGCGCCGGGTCAGGGCGCGGTAGATCTGGGGAATGATCTTGCCTTCGGCGTCATAGCTGTCGGCATTGACCGCCGACACGGTCCCGACGCCGCCCGCCGCCGCCCAAGCCCCCGCCGAGGCGTGATTGGTCGCAGCGACACCCTTGCCCCCTTCGATCAGCGGCCAAACCTCGCGGCCGTTATACAGGATAGGGCTCAAGCCTTTGAACACGTCGTTACCTCGTCTGTCCGAAAGAGTCCCATATAGCGTGTTAGGAACGCTAGGCGAGGGGGAATTAACGGCACCGGCCCGTGCCGGATCAGCCCAGCGCGCCGGGCCGACCCAGGACCTGTTCGTACAGAGCCTTGTACCGGGCGACCATCTGGCTCTGGTCGAATTCGGCCCGCGCGCGCTGCTGGTTGGCGGCGCCGGCCTGAGCGCGCAGATCGGGATTGGCGATCAGCGCCTGGATGACGTCGCGCAGGCGGACCTCATTGGCTGCATCCGCGATGAACTGGCGATTGGGCTCGGACACCATCGACCGCACATCGCCGACGGGCAGCGACGCGATGGGCAGCCCCGCCGCCATTCCCTCCAGGACCGAAATCGGTGCCTGTTCGGACAGCGAGGACAAGGCGACGATGTCGAAATGCCGGATGAAGCTGTAGGGCCGTTCCAGAAAGCCCGGCATGACCAGCCGGTCGGCAATGCCCATGGCCGCTGCGGCCTGCTGGATCGTCGCGCGCTCCGGCCCCTCCCCGACGATGACCAGCCGGAAACGCCCCGGAACGCCGCCCATCGCACGGACCAGCATCGGCAGGTTCTTGACCACGCGCAGTCCCGCCAGCGCACCGACGACGATCTCCTTGGGCTGGCGGACGAAGCCGGGAATCGCCTTGGGATCGGGATCGCGGGTGTAGAGCTGGGTCGCGATGCCGTTGGGAATGCGGTGAACCCGCTCGGCGGGCTGTTTCCAGGTCCGCAGCGCGATCCCCTCCAGCACATGGCTGGGCACCGCCAGCGCATTGGCCGCCGATAGGGCGATGCGGCGATAGATATTGCGCTCCAGCTTCAGGCCACGCGCTTCGTCGGCGTTGAAACCATCTTCGTGATGGACCAGCGGCGGCGCACCCTTGGGATAGACGCGCCGTGCCATCACCCCGTCGATCGCCCCCCAATTATAGGTCAGCACCAGGTCGAAGCGGCGCATATAGGCCGCGATCGCCTCGTAACGCTTGACCGAGGGCTTGCCGGTCAGCGGCGGCGCATCCTGCGCGACTTCATAGCGTATGTCCTTGGCGATCGAATCCCGCGCGCCGAGTTCGTCGGGCATGGCGGAGACGATGGTGTGCCTCGCCGCATCGCCGAACGCGTTCATCAGCGCGACCGCGCGCGCCTCCTTGCCGCCCAGCGAAAAGGAGGAGTGGAGGTGAAGGATGTTCAGCGGTCGAGCCATGCGCCCCGGATTAGCGGGCAAGGCAGGGCTTGAAAACCGCCTATCCCTCCACCCGGTCGAGCAGGCGCCCGATCCCCGCCAGCGCCTCCGGCTCGGTCAACAGCGGCGTATGGCCGACATGCGGCACCGTGACCAGTTCGGACGGCGACAGCGTCTCGACCATCCGGTTCGCGACGGCCGCGCTCAGAATGTCGGACCGCTCGCCCCGCACCACCAGCGTCGGTACGCCGTTCAGCGCGGACAGCGCCGCCCACATGTCCGGCCCGGCCTCGGTCCCCGGCACGCGGAACGGCTCGGCGATCCTCAGGTCGTAATCGAGCACGATCCGCCCGGCGCTGGTCAGCCTATGGGTTCGCTTGGCCATGGCCAGCCAATCCTCGATCCCCCAGTCGGGATAGACGTCCTCGTTATTCTCGTGGAGGCAACGCGCCGCGTGAAGCCAGGTCGGAAAGCTCTGCCCCTTGCCGACATAGCCGCGAATGCGCGCCAGGCCGGCCGCCTCGATCTCCGGCCCGATATCGTTGAGCACCGCGCCCGCCAGCCGCCCGCGCGCGGTCGCCGCCAGCACCATGGTCACGATCCCGCCCAGCGACGTGCCGACCGCGACGAACCGGGTGATACCGTATTCGTCCAGCATCGCCTGCACGTCCTGCACATAGGTCAGGGGCACATAGGTCATCGGGTCCTTGGCATGGGCGCTTTCGCCGCGCCCGCGAAAGCTGACCGCGATCACCCGCGCGCGCCCATCGAGCACCCGGGCCAGCCCGTCGAAATCGCGGGCATTGCGGGTCAGGCCCGGCATGCAGACGATCGGGGGAAGCGTATCGGACCCCGGATAGTCGCGCGCATGCAACCGCAAGCCGTCTTTCGACCACCAATAACGATTCTCATAGGCCGACATGCTTGAACGTCCTCCGGTGCACCCTCCATATCGCGGCATGCCCGTATCCCCGCAAGCCTATCGCCCGTCCCGCGCCCTCGCCGAAGTCGCCGATTTCCTCGCGGATCCCGTCGCACCGGCCGATTTTCCGCAGACTGTCCTCCGCTTTCGCAACGATCGCGCGGCGGCCGAAATCGGGCTCGAGACGCTGACCGACGGCGAATGGGCCGACCATCTCGGCCGATTCCGGCCGCTGCCCGACACGCTGCCGGGGCCCCTCGCGCTGCGTTATCATGGGCACCAGTTCCGCCAGTATAATTCCGACCTGGGTGATGGGCGCGGCTTCACCTTCGCGCAGATGCACGGCGTGGATGGCCGGTTGCTCGAACTCGGCACCAAGGGATCGGGGCAGACGCCCTATAGCCGTTTCGGCGACGGCCGCCTGACGCTAAAAGGCGGCGTGCGCGAGATCCTGGCGACCGAGATGCTGGAGGCGCTGAACGTCCCCACCTCGCGCACTTTGTCGCTGATCGAGACGGGCGAGGCACTTCAGCGGGGCGACGAACCCTCCCCCACCCGCTCCGCGGTGATGGTGCGGATGAGCCATGGCCATATCCGCATCGGCAGTTTCCAGCGCCTCGCCTTCGAGCGCGACGAGGAGAATATGCGGCGTCTGGTCGCCTATGTGCTGCGGCATTTCTACGCTGAGACGTCGGACGATCCGGTGCGGCTGCTGACCCTGGTGGCGGAGCGGACCGCGACGCTGGCGGCGCGCTACATGGCGGCCGGGTTCGTGCATGGCGTGCTCAATTCGGACAATATCAACGTGACGGGCGAAAGCTTCGACTATGGTCCGTGGCGGTTCGCGCCCAGCTGGGACCCGGAGTTCACCGCCGCCTATTTCGATCAGACGGGTCTCTATGCCCTCGCCCGCCAGCCCGAGGCGATCCAGTGGGACGTGATGCAACTCGCCTCCAGCCTGCGTCTGATCGCGGAGAGCGAGCCGCTGATCGCGGCGCTGGAGGGGTTCGCCACCCGTTATCAGACGGAGATCGTGACCGCGATCCTGTGGCGACTGGGGGTGACGCCGCGCGAAGGCACCGAGGACCGCGCACTGGTCCAGACGTTCGAGCGGGCTCTTCGCGCCTCGCAAGCGCCGATCGACCGCGTCTATTTCGACCTGTTCGGCGGGCAGGTGCCGGATCAATATGACGAGACGTGGAACGAACTCCGCGACCTGATCGAGCCCTATGCGTCCCGCCGCGCCCGCGATCATGACTATTGGCTGGGCGAGCCCGAATCGATGCTGATCGACGAGGTCGAAGCGATCTGGGCCCCGATCGCCGAGCGCGACGACTGGTCGATGCTGTACGACAAGGTCGCGCGGGTGCGTGCGATGGGTGCAGCGCTTGCCGCCCCCGATGCGGCGGCCTAGCCTTTCAGAATGACCCGCCATCTGTCGACATTCGAGCCCGCCACCGGCGCGCTGATCGCCGAGCTTCCCGTCGGTGACGCCACCCGCGAGGTCGCCACCGCCCGCGCCGCCTGGAGTGGCTGGGCGGCGACTCCGCTGACGGAGCGGATCGAGACGTTGCGCCGCTTCGCCGAGATCGTCCGAATCCGCGCCGATGCCTTTGCCGATCTGATCGCGCGCGAGACGGGCAAGCCGCTATGGGAAGCCAGGACCGAGGTCGATACGGTGATCGCCAAGGTCGCCATCTCGATCACCGCGCAAGCCGAACGCGCCGGCGAACGCGTCAGCGATCAGCCGGGTGGCGGGCGCATGGCACTGCGTCACCGTCCACATGGGGTATTGGCGGTGCTGGGCCCCTATAATTTCCCCGCGCATCTGCCCAACGGCCATATCGTGCCCGCGCTGCTGGCGGGCAATGCGGTGGTGTTCAAACCATCCGAAAAGACGCCCGCGACCGGAGCGTTCCTGGTCGAATGCTATCATGCGGCGGGGGTGCCCGAAGGCGTCGTCCGGCTGCTGATCGGTGGGCCGGATGGAGGGCGGGCCCTGGCCGGGCATGACGGAATCGACGGGCTGCTCTTCACGGGTTCGGCGCGCACCGGCATTGCGCTCAACCGGCAATTCGCCGAGCGGCCCGAGAAGATCCTCGCGCTCGAAATGGGCGGCAACAACCCGCTGCTGGTCTGGGACGATCCCGACCTCGACGCCGCCGCCGCTCTGATCGTCCAGTCGGCCTATACCACCGCCGGACAGCGGTGCACGGCGGGGCGGCGATTGATCGTGGAGGACCGGCTCTACGATCCGCTGATCGCCGCGCTTACCCGGCTGACCGACCGGCTGATCGTCGGTGCGCCGCATGACGAGCCCGCGCCCTTCATGGGGCCGGTGATCGACAATGACGCAGCGGAATTGCTTGATATGGCTTTCGGCAAACTCGTCGGCATGGGCGCCCATGTCATCCGTTCGCTCGAACGCCCGATCCCCGACCGCCCCTTCCTCACGCCCGCGATCCTCGACGTGATGGATGTGACCGATCGGCCCGATGACGAGCTGTTCGGCCCGGTGCTGCAAGTCTCCCGCACTCGCGACTTTGCCAATGCGATCGGGCAGGCCAACGCCACCCGCTACGGCCTGTCGGCCTCGCTGATCTCTCCGTCGCGCGAGCGGTACGAACAATTCTGGAGCGGCATCCGCGCAGGGATCGTCAATTGGAACCGCCCGACCAACGGCGCGGCATCGAACGCCCCGTTCGGGGGCATCGGCTGGTCGGGCAACCATCGCCCCAGCGCCTATTACGCCGCCGATTACTGCGCCTATCCGGTTGCCAGCGCCGAGGCGGACCAGGCCGCCGCAACGATCCCAGTCGGCCTGCGCTGATGGAGAAATGGCCCGGAACCGGAGTTCCGGGCCATCCCGTCAGTTAGAAGCGGGCGGATATGCCGACCCGCAACGTCCGTCCCCGTACCGTGTAATAGGTCGGGAAGGTGTTGAAATAAGTACCCGTCGCATAGTTGGTATCGAACCCGATCAGCGGCGGGTCCTTGTCGAAGAGATTCTGGACATTGAACCTCACATCGATCCCCTTCACCAGCGTGATGTTGGTGTTGAAATCGAAATAGCTGTAGCCGGGAATACGCTGCGTCAGCGGATAGGTCTGGCCTGCCGATGCCGCCAGCACGGTGTTGGTCGACAGCTTGGAGTTGCTGGTCGGCCCGATATAGCGCCAGGTAAAGCCCAGGCCGCCCTTGATCCAGGGCAGCTGCCAGTTCACGCCTGCGACATGACGCCAGCGCGGCATCGGATCGCCACAGGCAAATCCGAAATACCCGAGGCATGACCAGGGCGTGTTGCCCGGTGCGAATTGCCGTTCGAATTTGGTGGTCAGCGTTCCGTTGAAGTTCAGGCCGAAGGTGCCGATATTGTTGGTCACACCCAGACGCTTGGGATCCAGCGCATAATTGGTGCTGAAGTCGATACCCCGTGTCGCCGTATAGCCCGAATTGTTATAACGCGCATCGGCGATCAGCAGCTGTCCCGTCTGCGGATCGCGCTTGTAGAACTGGCAGAAGAATTCCACCTTGTTGCGATAGCATTGGTCGAACGCCATATCGATGCGGGTCCATTCGAACGCGCCCTGGATATTGATATCGTACCAGTCGACCGATGCGGTCAGACCGGGAATGAAGCGCGGCTGGAACACCACGCCCAGCGTCTTGCTGCGCGACCGTTCGGGCTGAAGGTCCGAATTGCCGCCATTGACCAGCGTCGTCGGGCAGAAACCGTTCGTGTCGCAGCCGGTATAGCTGGTCAGTGCATCATATTGCGCGCGCGTCATGCCGATCGAGCATTGATCGAAGGTGTAGCGCGTCGCCCCCTTGCCGTCGGTGGACGCACGCGGCGGCGCGCACAGATCGAGCATCAGGGTGTTGGGATAGCGGTTCTCGCCCTCCAGACGCTGGAGCACGCCGACACGCACCGCGCGGTTATAGCTGCCCCGGAAGCGCAGGCCGTCCACCGGCGCCCAGCTCGCCTCCGCCTTCCAGCTATGGATCAGGTTCTGATAGACGTCGTAATCGGAAATCCGATAGCCGCCATTGATGCTGAGTTCCTTGGCGAAGGGCTTGTCCTCGACCAGCGGGATGTCGATTTCGCCGCCCAGTTCCTTGACGCTGGTCCGCCCGTCAAAGGTCGTGAAGTTCGACCATGAGCCGAAGCCCTGCGACTGGTTGCGATATTTGCGATATTCGCCGGTGATCGCAAAGCCGATGCCGTTGGTGGCGAACGGGCTCTTGATTCCGTAATCTTCCAGCGTGCCCGATACGATCGCATTGATGACCTGCAGATCGTTCTGCTGGCGACGACTGCCGATGCCCGTCACCCAATTATAGACCGCATCGCTGATCGAGCTATTCGACGAAAAGGCGTCTATCGGCTGACAGTCGGGATCGGTGCCGTTGATTTTCGACAGACAGGTCGGCACGCCGTTCACATTGCGCACCTGAAGACCGCGTGCCAGCCGATCGGCCTGATCGGGCACATATTGGTGATCGGACGACCCGAGCATGATGTTGCGGGTCTGCTGATAGCTGAACTCGAACCGGATCTTGTCGACGATCATGCCCGACAGATTGAGCGCGCCGCGCCAGTCGTCCGTCGAGTTGCGGAAGTTATAGATCATGCCGGGCCGGAACAGCGACAGCGAGATGGGTTGGCTGAGCGCGGTGGTTCCTGCCGCCGTGCCGCAAATCTCCTGCGCCTGCGACGCGCTGAGGAACGGATTGTCGCAATTGACCGGCGCGGACGGCGTCCACAGCCCGCCATCGACCGAGTTGGCGCCTGTCTCGACGATCCGGCTATATAGGAAGCTGCCGTTCAGGCGCATGCCCAGCGGCAATTCCGCCGTCAGGAAGCCGCCGGTATTGAACGTCTCGCTGCGCCGCTGAATCGAGTCGACGCGCTGGATACGCACCTCATCCGCCGTGTCATAGGGGCGAAAGCTGCGCGAACCATCACGCGCATTGCTCCGATCCTGACCGTTGATATTGAAATAATTATACGGGTTGTACGTGGTGCCGTCGCACGCCCAAGTCGTGTTGCCCGCATCGCGATTATTGGGGTCGAACATCAAAAGCGGGCAGTTGACGGTATCGATATTGCGGAACTGGATCGGGTCCGCCTTTTTATAGGTCGCGAAGCCGCTGATGTTCAGGCGGCCGTCCAACAGGTTCTTGCCCGCCGCCAGCGAGGCGAAATAGTTGCCGCCGCCCAGATAGGTGCCGCGCGGATAGGTATATCCTGCATTTTGTGCGACCTTGGCGAGCAGCGGATTGTCGTTATTGTGGTTGAAGCCGCTGACCTCGCCATCGAAGGCGATGCCGTCGAACTTGCGCTTGACGATGAAGTTGACCACGCCCGCGATCGCGTCGGAGCCATAGACCGCCGAGGCGCCGCCGGTCATGATGTCGATCCGCTCGATCAGTGCGCCGGGGATGATGTTGACGTCATTGTCCATCCGCTGTCCGTTGAGCAGCGTCAGCGTGCGCCCGGCACCGAGATTGCGCAGCCCGACCGAGGCGGCACCCGATGTCCAGCTTTGCCCCTGCAACCCCAACATCGGCGTGACCTGCGGCAATTGCGACAGGGCATCCTCGACCCGCGCAAGCCCCCGCTCCTTCAGATAGGTCGAGTCGATGGTGGTGATCGGCGCGTTGCTGGTCATGTTGGGGCGGACGATCCGCGTGCCCGTGACGATGACATCCGATGGATCGCTCTTTTCCTGCTTGGCGTCGATCTTGTCGGTCGAGGCAGCCACACCGGTCAGCGGCGTGTCGTCCTGCGCGGCCGGGTCAGTCCCACTGCCGCCAGACACCTGGGCCGATGCGACGCCTGACCACATCAGCGCAATCAACGACGCCCCTAATAAGCGCTTCGCGTAACGAAATTCCCCCATTTGACTCGTCCCCGCTTTGATTTTTGCGAATCCATTCAACCACACTTCAAACTGACAGGCAAATATATTATACTATATGCGCTGCAACTTGAACTGCCCCAAGTTGATCTACCGCCTGCCCAAGCATCGCTCGGTTGTGGAGCGGACGGCGGGGGCTCATCTGTCAGATCATGGCTAGCCTTCTCGACCCTGCCGCGCGTGGCCGCGTGATCCTTGTCGGTGCCGGGCCCGGTGATCCGGGCCTGCTGACCGTTCGCGCGGTCGAAGCGCTGAAACAGGCCGATGTCGTCGTGCATGACGGCCTGATCGACCCTCGCGTGCTCGATCTCGCCCCGCCGGAGGCGCAGCGCATTTCGGTCGCCAAGCGGCGCGCGCGGCACACCTTGTCGCAGGACGCGATCAACGCGCTGATCGTCGCGCATGTGAAGACCGGCGCGATCGTCGTCCGACTGAAGGGCGGCGACCCCTTCATCTTCGGGCGCGGTGGCGAAGAGGTCGAGGCGGTACGCGCCGCCGGCCTGCGCGTCGAGGTGATCCCCGGTGTCTCGGCGGCGCTCGGCTGCGCGGCGGAGGCGATGTTGCCGCTGACGCACCGCGATCATGCCTCGGCCGTGTCGTTCGTCGCGGGCCAGTGCAAGGGGCTGACCGATCAGGACTGGTCGGGGCTAGCGGGCCAGGGGCGCACGCTCGTCATCTATATGGGCGTCGCGACCGCCAACGCCATCGCCGACAAGCTGATGGCGGACGGCGTCGCCCCCGACATGCCGGTCGCCGTGCTCGAGCGCGGCACGCTGGAGGGCCACCGCGCCATTCGTACCCTGCTCGCCGATCTCGGCCCGATGGTCGAGCGTGAGAAGGTGCAGAGCCCGGCGATCATCGTCGTGGGCGAAGTCGTCGAATTGTCGGATGCCGAGGACAAGCTGGCGCGTTGGGCCCGTGTGGCGGAAGGGATGAACGCATGAAGCTTTTGACGGGCAATGATCTGGCGACCGGCGATGTCGTCTGGTGGACCGGCCAGGACTGGTCGCGCCATGTCGAAGATGCGGTCGATGTCGGCGCGAGCGGTGAAGCGATCCTGCGGGCCGAGGAAGGCGCGCGCCGGGTCAACGTGCCCTATCTGATCGATGCCGAGGCGACCGAACAAGGCCCCCGCCCCGCCCATATCAAGGACCGTATCCGCGCGCTCGGCCCGACGGTGCGCCCCGACCTGACGCTGAAGCCCGCCGATGCGGATGCCGGCGCCTGGGTGATTTGAGAGACTAACGATGTACCGCTATGACGAATATGACCAGAGCATCGTCGATGCCCGCGTCGAGGAATTCCGCGATCAGGTGACCCGCCGCCTGTCGGGCGCGCTGACCGAGGATCAGTTCAAGCCGCTGCGGCTGATGAACGGCCTCTATCTTCAGCTTCACGCCTATATGCTGCGCATTGCGGTGCCCTATGGCACGCTGGACAGCCGCCAGATGCGGATGCTGGGCCATATCGCGCGCAAATATGATCGCGGCTATGGCCACTTCACCACGCGGCAGAACATCCAGTATAATTGGATCAAGCTGGCCGATGCGCCCGACATCCTGGCCGAGCTGGCGACGGTGCAGATGCATGCCATCCAGACTTCGGGCAATTGCATCCGCAACATCTCGTCCGACCAGTTCGCCGGTGCCGCCGCCGATGAGGTCGCCGATCCGCGTCCCTGGGCCGAGCTGATCCGGCAATGGTCGACCTTCCACCCGGAATTCACCTACCTCCCCCGCAAGTTCAAGATCGCGGTGATCGCGGCGGACGAGGATCGCGCGGCGATGCGGCTGCACGACATCGGCATCCAGTTGCTGGAGCGGGACGGTGTGCTCGGCGCGAAGATCTTCGTCGGCGGCGGCATGGGCCGCACTCCGATGATCGCGCATGAGGTGAAGGACTTCATCACTGCCGACCATCTGATGAGCTATCTGGAGGCGTGCCTGCGGGTCTATAACCGCTATGGCCGTCGCGATAATATCTACAAGGCGCGGATCAAGATCCTGCTGCACGAGATTGGCGTGGACTCGTACCGCGAGCAGGTGGAGGCGGAATTCGCCGCGATCCGCGATCTCGGCATCGACCCGCCGGTCGCCGAACTGGCGCGGATCACCGCCATGTTCGCCGGGCCCGATTTCGCCAGCGACGCCCCCGACACGGTGGATCGCTCCGATCCCGACTTCGCGGTCTGGCTCGACCAGAACGTCGCGGCGCACAAGCAGCCCGGCCATGCCATCGTCACGATCAGCCTGAAGCCGATCGGCGGCATCCCCGGCGACGCCTCGGCCGACCAGATCGACCTGATGGCCGACCTCGCCGAGCGTTACGGCCATGACGAACTGCGCGTCACCCATGCGCAGAACATCGTGTTGCCGCATGTCCGCAAGGCCGATCTCTACGCCATCTGGACCGCGCTCCGCGACGCCGGGCTGGCCGAGGCCAATCTCGACCTGATCTCGGACATCATCGCCTGCCCGGGTCTGGATTATTGCAGCCTGGCCAATGCCCGCTCCATCCCGCTGGCGCAGAAGATCGGCGAGCGATTTGCCGGGCGGCAGCGCGAGCTGGGCGAGTTGAAGCTGAAGATTTCGGGCTGCATCAACGCCTGCGGCCACCATCATGCCGGGCATATCGGCATCCTCGGCGTCGATAAGAAAGGCACCGAGAATTACCAGCTTTTGCTCGGTGGATCGGGTGCGGAGGATGTGTCGCTCGGCAAGATCACCGGCCCCGGTTTCGACGAGGACGGCGTGGTCGACGCGATCGAGCGCGTGACCGACCGTTACGTGGCGTTGCGCGAGGGCGGCGAGCGCTTCCTCGACACCTATCGCCGCGTCGGAATGCAGCCGTTCAAGGAGGCGATCTATGGTTGATCCGATCACGGCGAACGGCGATGCGGGCGAGACGCTGCTGCGGTTCCGCGATGACGTGGTGCATGACGAACCGGCGGTGACGCTGGACGCCTTTCTGGGTCAGACCAACGCCACCGCCGTCCGGCTGGAGGCGGGCGACGATGCGCGCGCGCTGCTGTCGCATCTGGGGCAGATCGCGCTTGTCGAGATCAGCTTTCCGACGTTTCGCGACGGGCGCGGTTATTCGGCGGCGCGGATTTTGCGCGAGGCGGGCTTCGAGGGCGAGTTGCGTGCGGCGGGCGATGTGCTGGTCGACCAGATCCCGCATATGCGCCGCTGCGGCTTCGACAGTTTCGCGCCCGAAAAGCCGATCGACGCGGCCACGCTGACCAAGCTGCTGAATCTCTATCCCCAGCCCTATCAAAAGGCCGCCGATGCGCGCGTGCCGGTGTGGAAGCTGCGCCATGGCTGAGGCGCGGCAGCTGGACCGGATCGACGTTCGCCCGGCCTATACGGCCGAGGATGCGGCGGCGTATGAAGCGCGGTTCGCAGGCGTGTCTGCACCGGACATGCTGCGCATCCTGCTGACCGGCGAATTACGGGGACAGATCGCGGCGGTGTCGTCCTTCGGCACCGAGTCCGCCGTGCTGTTGCACATGGTCGCGCAGGCCGATCCGGCGACGCCGGTGGTGTTCACCGACACATTGAAGATGTTCCCCGAAACGCTGGCCTATCGCGACATGCTGGTCGACCGGCTGGGCCTGCTCGATGTGCGGGTGATCCAGCCAGACCCCGCGCTGCTCGCGGCCAAGGACCCGGAGGGCATCCGCCACGGTTACGACCCCGATGGCTGCTGCGACCTGCGCAAGGTCGAGCCGCTGACGCGTGGCCTTGCCCCGTTCGAGGCATGGATTTCCGGCCGCAAGGGCTTCCAGGCGGGCACCCGCCGCGCCCTCCCCCGCTTTGAAGTCGAGGATGGCCGGTTGAAGCTCAACCCGCTGGCGGATTGGGACAAAGCGGCGTTGGACGGCTATTTCGCGGCTCACGACCTGCCGCGCCATCCGTTGGAAGCGCAAGGCTATCCCTCGATCGGCTGCGCACCGTGCACCAGCCAGGTGAAACCCGGCGAAGACCCCCGCTCCGGGCGCTGGCGCGGCTTTGCCAAGGTGGAATGCGGCATCCACCGGCCGGTCGAAGCCGCTCAGCCGGTTTGAGCCCTTCAGGCAATAGGGCGGGATGACATCAGGTTGATCCCCCCCACCCCTTCAAGGGAGGGGCTCGGGTCGACTCCATGTCATCCTGCTCTAACGACACCACCCCGGCGAAGGCCGGGGTCCAGTTGCGGTGCGTTCGGTAGCGCGGAGACGTAAGCGAGCGGCGAGATAGGCCCCCACGCCCCGGCTCGAAGTTGGTGGCGACTAGAGCCCCGGCCTTCGCCGGGGTCGTTAGGGAGTGTGGGAGACGCCACCCCAACATCCGCTCGCACTGAACGGCGCGCGGGGATAAACTTGTCCTCGCTCAATAGCCCGCGAAGTCGGTAAACCGCGTGATCGTCGGGTCGAACTTCATCACGACCTTCCCCGTTGCACCGTGACGCTGTTTCGCGACGATCAGCTCGGCCAGGCCATAGACACGCTCGACCTCGGTCGCCCATTTCGCGTGATCCTCGAAGACCTTGCCGTCATCGCCTTCCATCGGGCGCTTGGGCTCGCGCTGCATCATATAATAGTCTTCGCGGAACACGAACCAGACCATGTCGGCGTCCTGCTCGATCGAGCCCGATTCGCGAAGGTCGGACAGCATCGGGCGCTTGTCCTCGCGCTGCTCGACCGCACGGGATAGCTGGGACAGCGCCAGCACCGGCACGTTCATGTCCTTGGCCAGCGTCTTCAGCCCGCGCGAAATTTCCGAGATTTCCTGCACGCGGTTGCCCTCGGACGACTTGCCCGAACCGGTCAGCAGCTGGAGATAGTCGACCACGACCAGGCCCAGCTCGTTGTTCAGCCGCCGCTGAAGCCTCCGGACGCGGGTGTGGAGCGCCGAGATGGTCAGGCCGCCGGTATCGTCGATGAATAGCGGCAACTGCTCCAGTTCGGCCGCCGCCGCCGCCAGTTGGGCGAACTCGTTGCGGCTGATCTTACCCATGCGCAGTGCTTCGGAACTGATCCCCGACTGCTCGGCCAGGATACGCGTCGCCAGCTGGTCGGCCGACATTTCGAGGCTGAAGAACGCGACCTTGGCGCCGACCGACTCGGAGGGCGGGATGCCGTCCTGCATGTCGCGCATCCAGCGCCGCGCGGCGTTGAACGCGATGTTGGTGGCGAGCGAGGTCTTGCCCATGCCCGGACGGCCCGCCAGGATCATCAAGTCGGACCGATGCATACCGCCGATCTTGGCATTGACCGAGTCGAGACCCGTTGTGATGCCGGAGACATGGCCGCCGGAATTGAGCGCGCGCTCGGCATTCTTCACCGCCATGGTGGTGGCCTGGGAGAAGCTTTTCACGGCATTCTCGGAGCCGCCGTCCGCTGCGACCTTGAACAGCTCGTTCTCGGCGAGTTCGATCTGCGCGCGCGGATTGACCTCTTCCGAGGTATCCATGGCCCGGTCGACCAGCGTCCGACCCACCGTCACCAGCGCGCGCAACATCGCCAGATCGTAAATCTGCGTCGCGAACTGCCGCGCGCCGATCAGGCCCGCGCCCGATCCGGTCAATTGTGCCAGATAGGATGGGCCGCCCAGCGCCTTCATCCCTTCATCCGCCTCGAACATCGGGCGCAGGGTCACCGGCGTCGCCAACATGTCGGTGGCGCGCAGATTCTTGATGGCGGAGAACACGCGGCCATGCACCGGCTCGAAGAAATGCTCCGGGTCCAGCCGGTCGACCAGATCGTCGGCCAGCCGGTTGTCGATCATCATCGCGCCCAGCAGCGCGGCCTCCGCTTCGATATTGCGGGGAAGCTGCTGCGGCTCGGTGGCGGCAGCGGGGTTCGGGAATGCGAGGGTGGCCATTTCTTCGGCGTTAGCGCGGAGTGGCCCCGGATGAAAACGGATTGCGTCGATCAGCGGGGGATTTGCGGCGCGCGCGCTTCGCGACTATTCCGTTCGCCATGGCCGATCCTCGGATCATCTCTATCGAACTGGACGAACGCAGCCTGGGCTGGCGCTCGGCCGATGTCGAGCAGGAGCGGCGGATTGCGATCTTCGACCTGATCGAGGAAAATTATTTCGCACCCCAACGGCCGCAGGCCGATGGCTATGCCGGCCCCTACCGCATCAAGCTGGAGTCGGAGGAAGGCCGGCTGGGCATCCATATGTACCGGGAAGACGGGACGCATATCGAAACCCTGGTGCTGGCGCTGGGGCGGTTCCGGCGGCCGATCAAGGATTATTTCGCGATCTGCGACAGCTATTACCAGGCGATCCGCGCCGCCACGCCGCAACAGATCGAGACGATCGATATGGCCAGGCGTGGTATCCACAATGATGCGGCCGAGATGCTGAAGGAGCGGCTGACCGGCAAGATCGAGGTCGATTTCGACACCGCACGTCGCCTCTTCACACTGCTCTGCGTCCTGCATATCCGCAACTAATGGCGATTCTCTGGAAAATCGGCGCGGGGCTGCTGGCCCTTGGCGCGATCACGGCGGGCGGGCGGCATTGGGCGACGCATTGGCAGCCTTCGACCGAGCATTATCCCCTCCAAGGCATCGACCTGCCCGAAAACCCGCCGGCGGTGGAGTGGCGGACATTGCGCGCCAATGGTGCCGACTTCGCCTATATCGTCGCCACATCCGGCGCAGATCGGCGCGATCCGGCGTTCGAGGGGAATTGGGCCGCGTTGCCCGAGGCCGGGTTGCGGCGCGGGGCGATCCATATCTATTCGCTGTGCCAGCCTGCCGCGGCGCAGGCGGACGCGTTCAACATCTTCGTGCCGCGCGCCGGCGATGCGCTGCCGGTGGCGATCGATCTGTCTTATCATGACGATTGCACTGCCCGCCCCGAACGCCGCCAACTGGTCGCCGATCTGACCCGCTTCGTGACGATGGTCGAGACGCATACCGGCAAGCCCGTGATGCTGCGCGTGTCCAAGGCGTTCGAATCCGATTATAGCGTCACCGCCGCCCTGCCCCGCCCGGTCTGGGCGGTGGGCAATGTCCTCAAACCCGATTACGCCGCACGCCCCTGGCGCATGTGGCGCGCGAGCGACTTCCGCCGGGTCGAAGGGGTGGAAGGCCCCGTCAGTTGGGATGTCGTCACCTCATGAATCCGATCGATCCGAATGCTGCGCAACTGATCGCCGCCGCCCGCGCCGCCGCGCGCCGTGCCCATGCGCCCTATAGCCGGTTCGCGGTCGGGGCCGCGCTGTTGATGGAGGATGGCTCGGTCATCACCGGTGCCAATTTCGAGAATGCCAGCTATGGCCTGTCGCTCTGCGCCGAGACGGTCGCGATCGCGACCGCCTCGGCTGCGGGGCGGCTGCGCGAGATCCTCGCGATCGGGGTGATCGGCGGCGTGATGGATGCGAACGGCGCTCCGACCGGCACCACACCGGTCAGCCCCTGTGGTCGCTGCCGCCAGGTCATCAACGAAGCCGCACAGATGGGCGGTCGCGACCTGCCCGTCCATTGCGGCGCTGCCGAAGGCGATGCGGTGCGGACCCATCGTCTGTCCGAGTTGCTGCCGGATGCCTTCGGTCCCGCCGATCTGGGGATCGGCTGACTTTCTCACGAAGCAGCGGATAGGAGACGGGAACCTCCGCGCAGAGGCGCGAGCGCAGAGAAAGCGGAACACGGCCCCAACGCCATCGCGTGCGATGACCGGCCATCGACCGAGACCGGATACGACCTCTCTGCGCTCTCCGCGACTCCACGCGAAGATCACTTTCCTTCAAGAGCCGTACCGTCAAGCGTCCTGGGGCTTGTCGCCTCGCGCACGCGTCGCCGCCCCGGCCGCCTGGATAAACTGCCACACCTCCGCGGAGAATCCCGGATCAGCCTGCCCGTCCCACTCCGCCCGGTTCTCGTGCAGCCGGGTTGCCCCCGCCCACATTTCGGGCGTCGCGACCGCGCGGAACGGAGCCAGCAGCGCGAACCACTCGCGCACGAAACCCCGCGCCGCCTCCGAATCCGGGTCGAGCGGCAAGGCCGTCGCGATCCGCTGGCCCAGATCGGCCCATTGCGCCTGATAGGCATTCTGGTCGAAATCGACGGGCAAGGCGGTCATCCGCTCGGCCCAATGCGCCTGTTCCTCGGCGGTGAAGTGGCGGTCGGCGACCGCCTTCCACTGTGTCGTCGTCATCCTGTTTCCCTTTCGAATCAGCGAGCAGAGCGTCGCGACGTCGATGCGCTCGCCGGCATCGATGCGGGACTGGATCGATTGGAGTAGCGCGGCGGTATCGGCCAGCGTCGCCCGCTGCGCTTCGACCACCGAAAGCTGTGCAGCCACCATCGGGCCAAGCCGCGCGTCGGGTCGGTCGAGCATCCGCCCGATCGCCGCCAGGGTGAAACCCGCCCTTTTGAGCGCGACGATAGCATGCAGCCGTTCTAGTTCGCCCGCGCCGAAAATCCGCCGCCCGCCTTCGCTGCGCAGGGGCCGGATCAGCCCCCGCGCCTCATAGAAGCGAAGCGCGCGGCTGCTGAGTCCGGTCGCCCGTGCGATCTCGGCAATGTCGAGCATGCTGGTCATGGCGTGACCCTACCGCTTGACGCAACGTCAACCGCAAGCCCCTTTTTGGAGGTTGCCGCTTGCCCTGTCCCCGCGATCCGGCGATGAGCGGCCACGCAAAAGGGGAATGAAGATGTCGATCCTGTCCGACCGCTGGATTCGCGAGGCCGCGCAGACCCAAGGGATGATCGAGCCGTTCGTCGAGAATCAGCGCCGCGATGGCTGCATCAGCTATGGCCTGTCATCCTATGGCTATGACGCGCGGGTGGCGGACGAGTTCAAGATCTTCACGAACGTCGACAGCGCGGTGGTCGACCCCAAGGATTTCGCGTCCAACAGCTTCGTCGATCGCAAGACCGATGTCTGCATCATCCCGCCCAACAGCTTCGCGCTGGCCCGCACCGTCGAATATTTCCGGGTGCCGCGGGACGTGCTGGTCATCTGCCTGGGCAAGTCGACCTATGCGCGCTGCGGGATCATCGTGAACGTCACGCCGCTCGAACCCGGCTGGGAGGGGCATGTGACGCTGGAATTCTCCAACACGACCCCCCTGCCCGCGAAAATCTACGCCAATGAAGGCGCGTGCCAGTTCCTGTTCCTGAAGGGAAACGAACCCTGCGAGACCAGCTATGCCGATCGCGCGGGCAAATATATGGGCCAACGCGGGGTGACCCTGCCGCGATTGTAAGGCGGGTACGTCCGTTTCGAGGGACGACCCATACAATATCCGGTTCAGTCACGGCACAGGCTCCGGCTTGCGTCGCCTGGACCGAAATCGTGCGCCTCAGTCGCCGGGGATGTCACAAGCGCCACCCATACCGGCCCATTCATCGGCAAGTCCGGGGCGGCGTTCCGCCTGGACTTGCTCCTGCGATCACCGGGCGGCGATGGTCTGTGGCAAATGGCGCAGGCCGGTGTGCGCCACCGTATGCGACGAGAGGATTGCGCCCGATGGCATGTCCATCGCAATCGCCTTCTCCTCCAGCACGGAGGCATAAAGCGCGCGCGCTTCGTCGGTGCGGCCGGTCTTGGCATAGACGGCGGCAAGGTTGAGCATCAGTTCCGGACTATCGGGACTGGCGCGCCGCTCCTGAACCAGCGTGCGCTCGGCGGCCGCGAAGTTGCCCGCCGCGATCTCCTGAAACCCCGTGCGCTGCGGCCAGGAATCCTGGGCCATGGCCGGGGCCGCCATGCCCGCCGCCGCCACAAGCAAAACCGAAACGACTCCGCGCATCTCCGATCTCCTATGTTGCACTTTTATGACGTTACGTTGTCATTTTTGTGAAACGCCCGCAAGAGGCGAAAGATGCGGTTCCTGTGTACGGGCCGGAACGGAAAAGCGGATGTCTGCGGGATTGGGATCCGACGGCACAGTGCGACCCGATTGCCGGTCTCAGAGGAGCTGGACGGAGGCCGCTCAGAGCGTCGCCATGCTCGCATGGGAAGGAACGCGATCTGTCGGATCCGTGCCATCCCAAACGGTTGGAATGCCCCCTCATCTAGGCTGATTTGAAGGCTCGGCCATCTGCCTCACCGGCAAGACTGCTCTATAGGCATTGAACGTTGGCCGGCCTGGCGTCTGCGGATTGTGGGGGCCGATAGCCCTGGAGCGAGACTTTGCCGTGCCCTTCGGCTGCACTCGAGCCGAACAGCGGTAGGACATCAGCCGCCGGGTCATGTCACCGTCCTGCGACCACCAGAGGCCGCTTGCGTGATGGCTTTTGATCCGAAGCGATATTGCTCGCCGCTCACGATACTTCGGCTATGCGCCCTCTCGCGCGATGCCCCGAACCGACGTCGCCGCGGTAACGGGGCTCAAGCTTCGGCAGGAAGCGATTTGAAGCGGTCTCCGATCAAGTCAAACCACCGTGATTGACCCTCGCGACCGCTGCGCCGCGAACGCTTTCGATCCGGCGCCGCGTTGCCCGTCGGTCCGGCGTCTCAGCTTCGCCCCGGCCTCCAGCCTTGCGCCAAATCGACATCGCTTCCGTGCCGCCGATCCAGCCTGATCCGAGACCGCTGTGGCACGATCGTCCTTCGCCTACGCACCGCCGGTCAGCCGGAACGCTGGCGCGGGCCGGGGGCCCTGCCGCAACGCCAACCGTCGAAATGCCAAACCCCAAACGAAAAAGGGCGGCCTCCGGAGAGACCGCCCTTTTCCTGTCGTCCGACAGTGATCGCGAGGGATCAGAAGTCGTTTCGATACTGCTCGTTGCCGATGAAGCCGAGCTTGCTCACCGCCGAGCGCTTGATGACGGCCAGGGTCTGGTCGACCTTGTCGTACTTCGCGTCGGGGGCAGGCTGGAAGTGCAGTTCCGGCTCGGGGTTCATGGCGGCCGACTGGTCCAGATACTGGCGCAGAGTGACTTCGTCGACCGGCGCACCGTTCCAGGTGACCGTGCCGGCGGCGTCGATACCGACCTTGTTCTTCTCGCTGTTCACCTGCGGCTGGTTTCTCGGAGAGTTGACCGGCAGGTCGACCTTCACCGCGTGAGTCTGGATCGGAATGGTGATGATGAACATGATGAGGAGCACGAGCATGACGTCGATCAACGGCGTCGTGTTCATGTCCATCATGGGCTCGCCATCATCGGATCCGGCGCTCATTGCCATGGCGTGCTAACTCCTATTCTGTCCGCCCGGCCGATCAGGCGCGGGCGTTGCCGCCGGGGGGCGGCTCGGAGATGAAGCCGACACGGGCGAAACCGGCCTGCTGCATCGTGTAGATGGTGCCGCCGATGCACCGGTACGGCGTGTTCACGTCGCCGCGGATGTGGGCCTCGGGCAGCGAGTCCGGGGTGATGTTGGGCCCCAGACGCTCGACTTCGGCCTTCAGCTTTTCGACCGCACGGGTCCGCAGCTCGTCCGAGGTCACCGGCGTCAGGTTCCAGTACACCTTGCACTGGCCATTCTCGCTGGTCACCGAAAGCGACACGTTTTCCGGCTTCGTCGTGGTCGGATCGAAGCGGACGTTCGGCAGCTTCAGCGGAACGGTCTGAATCACGACCGGAACCGCGATCAGGAAGATGATGAGGAGCACCAGCATGACGTCCACGAGGGGCGTCGTGTTGATCTCCGACATCGGTTTCTCGGCGGAGTCCCCGCCAACGCTCATCGCCATGAGAGAGCTATCCTATCCATGCATTCTATCGCCGCCCTGAATGGGTCGGCGGGGGGTGGCGGGGCCGCGTCCCGAAGGATCGGTCCCCGCCCCCTTAGGCTCAGGCGCGCGTCTGAACGCCACCGGCCTGACCGGCCGTGGTCGTCGCCGGGGTCGCCTTGACGGCGGTCGGCTTGGCAGCGGCGCCCGAAGCGATGGCCGGACGAACCGCACCGTTCGAAGCCAGGAAGCCCAGCACGTCGTTCGAGAAGGACGACAGGTCTTCCGCGATGCCCTTGTTGCGACGCTGCAGCCAGTTGAAGGCGAGCACGGCAGGAACCGCGACGACCAGGCCGAGCGCGGTCATGATGAGCGCTTCACCGACCGGACCGGCGACCGCGTCGATCGACGCCTGACCCGACGAGCCGATCTTGATGAGCGCGCGGTAGATGCCGATAACCGTACCGAACAGACCGATGAACGGCGCGGTCGCACCGACGGTCGCGAGGAAGGCGAGACCGCCGCCCAGCTTCGAGTTGATCGCGGCTTCCGAGCGGGCGAGTGAACCATGCAGCCAGTCATGCGCTTCGACCGGATCGGTCAGCTTCGAATGCTGGTCCTGCGCGGCCAGACCGTCGTCGACGATCTGCTTGTAGGCCGAGTTCTTCTCGAGCTTGGCCGAACCTTCGCGCAGCGAGTTCGACGACCAGAAGCCCTGACGAACGCGCTTCGCCTGGTTGATGATCTTCTGCTGCTCGAACAGCTTCGAGAACAGGATGTAGAAGGACACGATCGACATCAAGCAGAGGATGGTGAACACCGACTGCGAGATGAGGCCGCCTTCCTTCAGGGCCTGGCCGAGACCGTAGGGGTTTTCGGCACCGGCCGCGGCGCCGCCCGCGGCGAGGATGGTGGTGAGCATGGTTGGTTAGGTCCTCTGACTAAAGCGTTGGGTTTTGATCGGCTTTTAGCCGTTATTCCTGTGGCAGCTGCCAACGGATGTTAAGCGTATAGGACGACGCGACCGGATTACCGCCGGCATCCTGCGCCGGGGTAAAGCGAACGCGCGCCTTGGAGATGCGGCACGTCGCATCGTCCAGGGCCCGGTTGCCGCTGCTCGACAGGATCGAACAGTCGGTAACGCGCCCATCGGTGCCGATCGACAGCTTGGCCGACACGCGACCTTCCGCGCCTTCGCGCTGGGCCGAGGGCGGATAGGCGTCGGGACCGAAATACTGGCCCGGATTACCGCGCAGACCGGCCGCCTTGGAAACCGCGGGCGGAGCCGGCGGCGCGGGCGGGGCCGGCGGCGCAGGCGGAGCCGGAGGCGCAGTCGGCTGGCTAAGCGGGATGACCGACGTCGTCGTGACGGCGGGTGCCGGAACCGGCAGCTGCACGATCGGCGGCGGCGTCACCACCGTGGTCGGCGGCGGCGGCACATTAGGCTGCTCCGGCGGCGGGGGCGGCGGATCTTCCGGCGGTGGGGGGGGCGGCGGCTCTTCCACGTTGAACGTGTCGAGCTTTTCGGTGGCCTTCTTCACGTACTGGTAAGCCAGCCCCGTGACGAAGGCATAGCCCAGAGCAGCATGGATGAGCACGACGATAACGATCGCGACCACCTTGCCCCCGGACATCTTCTGGTCAGTATAGGCCATTCAGCAACGAAACTCCTCAGTCTGCCAGTTTCGCCTCGCCGTAGCGTGGGGACGTGGGAAACTCCTGCCATGCTCTTACGGCACGCGGCAGAGCCTTGAACCCTATCGCTACGACTGGCGCGGCGCAATCAGTTTGTCGGACGTAATAAACGTACAACCGGCACATGACGAAATTATTTCTGTACCGTTAATACACGAAGGAGTAGCCGAAAGCGATGAATCCCCTCTCCCACGCCATTCGCGCTTGCGTTTTGACGCTGGCGATTCCCGCTTTTACCTCCCCCGTTCCGGCGCAGATCGCGACCCGGCCGTCGATCGCTCAGGGTGATTCGATGGTAGCGCAAACAGGGCCCGGCTATGCCGATATGGCCGATTTGGTCCTGTCGGCCCCGGTGATCGCGGACGTGACGATCCGATCGGCGGCGGCGATCAAGGGGGCCGAGGCGGCGGGCGTCGCGGCCGGGCATCAGCGCTTCTATGTCGAGGCGGATGTGGGCACGTTGATCCGGGGGGCGGGCGGTTTGCCCGCACGGGTCGGCTATCTGTTCGATGCCGCCACCGATGCGCGCGGACGGGCACCGCGGCTCAAGAAGATGCGGGTGCTGATCTTTGCGCGTCGTGTCCCGAATGCCGCGGATCAGTTGCAACTCGTCGCCCCCGATGCGCAGCTTGCCTGGACCCCGGATGCCGAACAGCGCAGCCGCGCCATCACGCGCGACGCCCTGTCGCCCGATGCGCCGCCGGTCATCACCGGCGTCGGCAATGCCTTTTACGTGCCCGGCAGCCTGCCCGGCGAAGGCGAGACCCAGATTTTCCTGACCACCGCCAACAATCGCCCGGTTTCGCTATCCGTGCTGCGCCGTCCAGGCGAAGACCGCCGCTATGCCGTGGCGCTGAGCGAGATTGTCGACGAATCCGCCGCACCGCCCACGCGCGACACGCTGCTCTGGTATCGCCTCGCCTGCGCGTTGCCGGAATCGCTGCCCGACCACAGCACTGCGTCGCTGTCGCCCGAGGATGCCGGGGCGGCGCGCGACGATTATCGCTTCGTTCTGCAAAAGCTCGGCTCCTGCGGGCGCGAGCGTCAGGTGCCGACCGCGAGCAACTGACCCGTGACGGCGTGTGCGGCGGCGAGATAGGCAACCGCCGCCGCGACCGATTCCGCCGTGGCGTCCACCGTTGGGACGATCGCATTGATCCGCGCGGCGGGGGCGGCGGCGATGGCGAGCGGCGCGATCGCCGCCTCGACCATCGCCTGCGACACGGGGTCACGCCCCGGGGTCAGCACCAGGACCAGATCGACACCGGGATTCGCGGTCACCATGATCGCGACATCGGCGTTGGGATCGAGATCGATTCGCCGCGCCGCCATGACGATCAGCGGCGATGGCGGACCAGGGTGATGCCGATCGCTTCGCCATCCTCGGCAATGGCCAGCTTGACGATCTTCACCTGCACCCGGCGAACCCGCTTGTCCTGAAGGAACAGCGTATCGCAGATATGATCCGCAACCCCTTCGATCAGCGTGAAATGCACGCCCTCCGGCAACGCCGTCGCGGCATGTTTGAGGTCGAGATAGTTCTTCGACTCGGTCAGCGGACTGTCCGGGGTATAGCGCGCCGGACAGTCGAGATCGACGGTCAGCGAGATGCGCAGCGGCTGCGGCAGGTGCGTTTCCTCGGAATAAATGCCGGTCAGGACCTGCACTTCAAGGTCGTGGACTTCGAGCTGGAGACGGTCTTCCATGCCCGCGCCTCTAGCAGAGGCCGTACGCCCAAGGAAAGCGCAAGGGAAAGCTTGCATCACTCCGCCGTCGCGCTAAGGGCGCGCGTCCCCCTCACCCACCGGACTGCCGCCCCTTGACCGTCACGCCCGTCCTTGTCCCGCTCGACGCGGTCGATCCTGCCGTGGTCGAGGCCCTGCTGGACCGTGCCTTTCCACCGGGGCGGCAGGCGCGAACCGCCTATAAGATACGCGGCAGCGTCGCCCCCATTTCGCCGCTCTGCTTCGCGATGGTCGAGGACGAGGCACTGATCGGTTCGATCCAGTGCTGGCCGGTGGCGCTGACCGATGACGCCGGGACTGCGCATCCGCTCGTGATGGTCGGGCCGGTCGCGGTCGCACCCGATCGCCAGCGCGACGGCATCGGTCGGCACCTGCTTCACCATATGCTGACGGCGGCGGCCTCGCTGGGACGGGACAGCGCGCTGATGTTGATTGGCGATCCGGAATATTATGGCCGCTTCTTCGGCTTCACTGCCGAGCGTACCGCCCAATGGCGGCTGCCGGGACCGGTTGAGCGGCATCGCCTGCTGGCGCGTGGCGCCGATGTGCCCGCCATGGCGGGGATGCTGGGCCCCGATCCCACCCGCGGCTGAGCCTGCGGCCTTTACCTGAGCGGTCTGCGTCCCTAACTCGGGTGGATCATGCCGATGGCGTTGCCCCCCGATCTATCCTCGCTCAGCCTGGCCGAAATCGTCCAGGCGATGGAAGCGCAGAAGCTGCCGCCCGTATCGCAATGGAATCCCGGCCATTGCGGTGACAGCGACATGCGGATCGCGCGCGACGGCACCTGGTTTCACCAGGGCAGCCCGATCACGCGTCCGGCCATGGTCCGCCTGTTCTCCACGATCTTGCGACGCGAACCCGATGGTCGCCACGTCCTGGTGACGCCGGTCGAGAAGCTCGACATCGTGGTCGAGGATGCGCCGTTCGTCGCGGTGACGATGAAGGCCGAGGGCGAAGGGCGGGATGCCCGGCTGGTTTTCCAACTCAACACCGGCGATCTGGTGGCCGCCGGCCCCGCCCATGGGCTGCGTTTCGTCGAGGGGGAAGACGGCCCCCGCCCCTATCTGCATGTCCGCGACGGGCTGGAGGCGTTGATCGCGCGGCCGGTCTATTATGAATTGGCCGAACGCGCGCTGGTCGGGGACGAGCAGGTGCCCGGCGTGTGGAGTGATGGCGCGTTCTTTCCCCTGACCGGTCCGGCCGCCGCATGACGCTGGCCGAAAGGCTGGCTCAGGCGATGGCGCGCATTCCGGCCGCCGACCTGCTGACCGGCGACGGAGTCGAGACGCACGAGATGACGGTGACGCCCACCGCCGCCGCCGTGCTGGTGCCGGTCACCGACCGGGCCGAGCCGGGTGTCGTCCTGACCCAGCGGACCGAGAATTTGCGCAATCATGCCGGGCAGATCGCCTTTCCCGGCGGGCGGGCCGATCCCGGCGATGCCGATCTGGTCGCAACGGCATTGCGTGAGGCGGAGGAGGAAATCGGCTTGCACCCCGGTGCCGTCACCATAGTCGGGCTGGCGGACCGTTATCGCACGGTGACCGGGTTCGAGGTGACTCCGGTGCTGGGTGTCATCCCGCCCGACCTGACCCTGCACCCGGCGGAGGCGGAAGTGGCCGACCTGTTCGAGGTCCCGCTGGCCTTTCTCCTCGATCCTGCCCATCACCACCGGGTCAGCGCGCCGCGGCGCGGGCGGACCCGCCATTTCTACGAGATTTTATGGAACGACCGGCGCATCTGGGGCGCGACTGCCGCGATGATCGTCAACCTGTCACGGCGACTGCAATGGGCGGCCTGAACGCCGCCAGCGTCCCCTGGGCGGACCGGACCGATCTGATCGCGCTGGCCGAGCGGCTGGAGGCGCGTTTCGTCGGCGGCGCGGTGCGAGACTCGCTGCTGGGCCATGCGGTGGCGGACATAGACCTCGCCACGCCGCTCTCGCCCGAGACGGTGATCGAGCGGGTGCGCGAATGCGGGTTCAAGCCGGTGCCGACCGGCATCGCGCACGGCACCATCACCGCCGTCCTGCCCGACGGCCCGGTCGAGGTCACGACGCTGCGTCGCGACGTCTCCACCGATGGCCGCCATGCCGTGGTCGCCTTCACCGACGACTGGCGCGAGGATGCGGCGCGGCGCGACTTCACCATGAACGCGCTCTACGCCGATCCGGCGACCGGCCGGATGTTCGACTATTTCGGCGGGCTGGACGATCTAAAGGCGGGGCGGGTGCGCTTCATCGGCGATCCGTTGCAGCGCATTGCCGAGGATCATCTGCGGATATTGCGCTTCTTCCGTTTCCACGCCCGTTTCGGCCAGGCGGTGGACGAAGCCGGGCTGGCGGCCTGTACGCAGCGCGCCAACGACCTGATGGCCCTGTCGCGCGAGCGGATCGCGGCGGAGTTGCTCAAATTGCTGGTGGCGGCGCGCGCGGTGCCGGTAATCGCGCTGATGGTCAAACACGGCATTTTCCGGGCAGTGATCCCGGAGATCGATGCCGAGGGGGCCGAGCGGCTGGCGCAATTGGCCGAGCGCGAGCGGACCCAGGGGATCGCGCCCGACGCCATTCGCCGCCTCGCCGCGCTGATCCCGCCGCCGTCCGCCGAAGCGGTGGGAGCCCGACTGAAGCTCTCCAATCTCGACCGCAAGCGCCTGATCGCCGCCACCGCCGGACCGGGAGAGGAAGGCCCCCGCGCGCTGGCCTATCGCGTCGGGGTCGGTGGAGCGATCGACCGGCTATTGCTGGCTGGGGAGCCCGTCGAGCCGATACGCGACTGGACCCCGCCCACCCTGCCGCTGACCGGGGGCGCGCTGGTGGCGCGCGGGATCGGCAAGGGGCCGGAAGTGGCGCGGCTGCTTCGCCAGATCGAGACCCGCTGGATCGCGGAGGACTTCCCGGACGAAGCGCGCGTCGGCGCCTTGGCCGATGCGGCGGTGGCTCAGGCCTGATCGGCGATCATCGCCCAAGCGGCATCGGGATCGAGCGGATGGGCATAGAAATAGCCCTGGCCGTAATTGCACCCCAGGGCTCCCAGCGTATGCCCCAGTTCGATCGCCTCGATCCCCTCGGCGGTGGTCTGCATGCCGAGCGCCTGGGCCAGGCCCAAGATAGCGCGGACGATCGCGATCTTGTCGCGGTCGGCCAGCATCCCGTTGATGAAGCTGCGATCGATCTTAAGCACATCGATCGGCAATTTCTGAAGATAGGCCAAGCTGGAATAGCCGGTGCCGAAATCGTCCATCGCGATGGTGGTGCCCAGCGCCTTCAACGCCTTCATGATCGCGGTGACCCGATCGGGATCGCCGACGATCGCGCTTTCGGTCAACTCCAGCGTCAACCGCTCGCCGGCGATGCCGGCTTCGGCCAACGCCATTTCGATCAGCGCCGGAATATCGTCGCGCTGCAATTGGATCGCGGAGACGTTGACGGATATGCGGACCCCGCAGTCGCCGCCTGCCGCCCGGTCCCATTCGGCAAGCTGCCGCAGCGCCTCTCGCACCGCCCAGCGGCCCAGCGGGACGATCAGCCCCGATTCCTCGGCGACGGGGATGAATTCGGACGGCGAATGATCCTGCCCATCTACGTCGCGCCAACGCGACAGCGCCTCGAACGCGACGGTCTTGCCCGTGGCAAGGTCGCAGATCGGCTGATAGGCGAGGTGTAGACCATTCTGCTCGATCGCGCGGCGCAGCGCGGTTTCCATCGCGAACTGGGCGCGCGCGATGGTGAAGGCCTGGGGATGATAGATTTCGGTGCGGCCCGCCGCCTTGGCATGCTTCACCGCGAACTGCGCGTGGCGGATCAACTCCTCCGCATCGCCATCGGGCCCTTCGTTGAAGGCGATACCGACCGATGCCTCGACATTGACCTCGTAATCGGTGAGGCGGAACGGCGCGCGCATCGCGCGGTCGATCCGGGCGGCCAGGACATGCGCCTCGTCCTCGCTGCCGTCGATCATCATCAGAATGCCGAATTCATTACCACCGATTCGGCCGATCGAGTCGCGGGCGCGCAGCGCCCCCTTTACGCGCCGCGCCACGGTAATCAGCAATTCGTCGCCGACCAGCGAACCCATGCACGCGTTCAGCCGACCAAATCGGTTGAGGTCGATGACCAGCACGGCATGACGCTGGCCGGTCGCCATGATCGCCTCGATCAGGTCGCCAAAACCCTGTCGATTGGGCAGCCCGGTCAGACTGTCGGTCATCATTTCGCGACGCAGGCTGCGCTCGGTATGATGCTGGGTGGTGTGATCGACGAGCATCAGGACGCAATGATCCGCCGCCCCCTCCGCCGGGCGCGTCAGGGTCGCCTGATAGTAACGGCAGTCGATCACCTCGCCCAGTTGCAGCGGGAAGTCCACCGAGCCCTGGTCGCCCCCTAGAAACGCCTCGATCCGCTGTGCCAGTTCGGTCATCAGCATCATCTGGGTCCGGTCTTCATCGAGACCGGCGCGGCGAAAGGCGTCATTGGCCGCGACAATGCTCAGGCAGCCCTCGGACAGCCGGATCTCCGCCGCCGGGATCGCCATGATCTGGATCGCGCATGACGTCAGCGACACGGAATTTCGCGTCGAGGAACGTTGCGTGGGATAAGCGATTGAAGCCATCTCCCGCCCCGATTAGCCGGAGAGTCTTAAAACCCCCTAAAAACAGGGCGGTTTTCTCTCATCGCAATCGATTACGGATCGATCGATCGCGCGGAGCCGAAACGGGTTCATCCGGCCCGGGCGTTCGCCCCGGAAACGGGCCGGACGCCGGTCTTCAGCAGGCCAATGCCGCAAGAACGCCCCCCGGCCTGTTTCGCAGAAAGCCTCTAATCGAAACGATTGTCGCGCGGGAAGCCGGTGGGGGGCATCCGCCCCGCCGCGCCGCGCGCCGTCCTCCAGGCCGACAGGTCGGATTCGGTACGGACCCGGCCGCTATCGCCGCCCATCATCCAGCTCAGCCCGTCCTTGAAGACGAAGGTCGTGGCGTCCGACAATCCACCATCACGGTAGCGCTGAAGCTGGACCCCGGTGCCACGCGACAACTCGACGAACTCCGTCAGCGGGAAGACCAGCAGCTTGCGATTGTCACCGATCGCCGCGACATAATCGTCCTCGGCTCCGACCGGACGCACGACCTTCAATTGGGACCCGGCGCGCGGGGTCAGCACGGTCTTTCCTTTTCGGGTCTCGGCAATGGTATCGGCGGTCGGCACGACGAAGCCGCGCCCGTCCGACGCCGCGACCAGCAGCTTGGTCGCGCGCGCGGCGGGCAGGAAGCCGACAATGCCGATCGATCCGTCCAGGTCGATCATCGCGCGCACCGGCTCGCCAAATCCGCGCCCGCCGGGCAGCTTGTCCGCCGCCAGCGTGAAGAAGCGGCCATTCGCCGCCGCCAGCAACAGCTTGTCGGTGGTCTGCGCGTGGAAGGCGAAAGCGGGGCCATCGCCTTCCTTAAACTTCGCCGTATCCGCCGAGGCGAGGTCGACATGCCCCTTCATCGCGCGAATCCAGCCGCGTTGCGACAGGATGACGGTGATCGGCTCGCGCTCGATCATCGCCTCCAGGGGTATGTCGCGGGTCGGTGCGGCTTCCTCGATCAGCGTACGGCGCGCGCCCAGCGCAGTCTCGGGACCATAGCGGTCGCGGATCTTGCCCAGATCCTTCTTCATCCGCGTCCGCTGGCGCTGTTCGGACCCCAGCAGCAGGGTGAGTTGCTCGCGCTCCTTATCGAGCTTGTCGCGCTCGCCGCGAATCTCGAACTCTTCCAAACGGCGCAGCGAACGGAGGCGCATGTTGAGGATCGCCTCGGCCTGACGGTCGGTCAGGCGGAATTCCGCGATCATCACCGCCTTGGGCTCGTCCTCGGTGCGGATGATCTCGATGACCCGGTCCAGGTTGAGATAGGCGACCAGATAGCCCTCGAGCAGTTCGATCCGGTCGGCGATCTTGCCGAGCCGATGCTCGGAACGCCGCCGCAGCACGACGAACTGATGCTCGACCCAGGCCGCCAGCGCCTCGCGCAACGACATGACGCGCGGGGTGCGGTCCTTGTCGAGAACGTTGAGGTTCAAGCTGACCCGCGTCTCCAGGTCGGAGAAGCGGAACAGCCCATCCATCAGAACCTGCGGATCGACGGTGCGCGCGCGCGGCTCCAGCACGATGCGGACCTGCGCATCCGATTCGTCGCGGACATCGGCCAGGATCGGCAGCTTCTTGTCGTTGATCAGCGTGGCGATCTGTTCGATCAGCTTGCCCTTGGCGACGCCGTAAGGGATTTCGCTGATCACGATCTGCCAGCCGCCGCCCTTCTCGCGCTCGATCTCCCAGCGCGCGCGGACGCGGAAGCCGCCCCGCCCGGTGGTGTAGCTTTCGCGCAATATGGCCGGCGCATCGACCACGATGCCGCCGGTCGGGAAATCGGGTCCCTTGACCAGCGCCAGGATCGCATCGTCATCCGCGTCCGGCCGATCGACCAGCAGGATCGCGGCCTCCAGCAGTTCGGCGGCGTTGTGCGGCGGGATGCTGGTCGCCATGCCGACCGCGATGCCGCTTGCGCCGTTCGCCAGCAGGTTGGGGAACAGGCCGGGAAACAGCTCGGGCTCCTGCTCCTCGCCATTATAGGTCGGGCGATAGGCGACGGCGTCTTCATCCAGCCCGTCCATCAGGTCGATCGCGACCTGGGTCAGCCTTGCCTCGGTATATCGGTAGGCGGCGGCGTTATCGCCGTCGATATTGCCGAAATTGCCCTGCCCGTCGACCAGCGGGTAGCGAAGGGCGAAATCCTGCGCCAGGCGAACCATCGCGTCATAGACCGATTGGTCGCCATGCGGATGGTATTTACCGATCACGTCGCCGACGACGCGGGCGCACTTCTTATACCCCGCCGCCGGATCGAGCTTGAGCAGCCGCATCGCCCAAAGCAGCCGCCGATGCACCGGCTTCAGCCCGTCGCGCACATCGGGCAGCGAGCGCGCGGTGATCGTGGACAGCGCATAGACGAGGTAACGCTCCGACAGCGCACTGTCGAAGGGCGCGTCCAGCACGCCGACGGGAGGATTGTCGCGGAGATCGATCGCCATGGAAGCATCGCTTCTAGCAAGCGTTGCACCGAAGAACAATCGGCGAGATCAAAAAGGGAACATATACATACGAAGCGGACGCGTGGGAAAGCCGCGTCCGCTTCGTCGAACCAGGGACCGGGCTTACGCCTGGGTCGCCTGAGCCTGGTTCACATCCTGGGCGAAGTGATCGCCCGCCGCCACGGTGCAGTTTTGGAAGGCGACGGGGGTGAAGGTTTCGACCCCAGCCACATCCTCGTCGGTCTTCACCTTGCCATGCGGCCCGCGCACCGGCTGGAAGGCGACGACTTCGGGACGGAAGGTCGCAAGGACGTCCGCCGTATCGCGGCAGGCGACCGTGCGCTCCGCATTACCATTCTTCACCACCGCGATGGCCTCCATGCCGTTGGCGAGCGGGACACGCGCCTGCTCCCAGATTTGCGGCTGCGGCGCCGCATGCATCGGCCGCGCCACGGCAGTACCCGCCGTCAACACCAGGGCTCCACCAACAACACCGATCATCAGCTTGTTCATGACTACCTCCTTTGCAAGCATAGCCACAACCCGTGATCTGCAGGATCGGTTTCCGTTACTTTTGACCTTACAAATCTTTAATCCGGCTTCCAAAAACTGTTCATTGTGTCGCGTGGATTACGACGCCGTCATCCTTGACGATGCTGTTCGCCGAACCATGTCCGTATGGCGCCCAACTCCATTGCGCCGCCGCGCCCCTTCCATTATAGGCGCGCCATCCCGCCTCGGGCCTCAGCATGGGGGCGCCGGGGCTGTACTCATTTCAGGGGACCGCCGCATGGCTCGCCGCCGCCAAATCTACGAAGGCAAGGCCAAGATCCTGTACGAGGGCCCCGAGCCCGGCACGCTGATCCAGTATTTCAAGGACGACGCCACCGCGTTCAATGCCCAGAAGAAGGGCACGATCAACGGCAAGGGCGTGCTCAACAACCGCATCTCCGAGCATGTCTTCACCATGCTCGACCATATCGGCGTGCCGACCCACTTCATCCGCCGCCTGAACATGCGCGAGCAGTTGATCCGCCAGGTCGAGATCGTGCCGATCGAGGTCGTGGTGCGCAACGTCGCGGCGGGCTCGCTGTCCAAGCGCCTGGGCATCGAAGAAGGCGTGAAGCTGCCCCGCACGATCATCGAATACTACTATAAGGACGATGCGCTGGGCGACCCGATGGTCACCGACGAGCATATCGCCTGCTTCGGCTGGGCCAGCCAGGAAGAGATGCACGACATCGCCGACCTGGCGATCCGCGTGAACGACTTCCTGTCGGGCATGTTCGCCGCGATCGGCATCCGTCTGGTCGACTTCAAGCTGGAATTCGGCCGCATCTGGGACAATGACTTCGGTCGGATCATCCTGGCCGACGAGATCAGCCCCGATGGCTGCCGCCTGTGGGACATGACCACCAACGAAAAGCTGGACAAGGATCGCTTCCGTCGCGACCTGGGCGGCGAGGTGGAAGCCTATCAGGAAGTGGCGCGCCGTCTGGGCCTGCTGCCCGAGGGGGGCGACACCGCCGTCCTCGACCTTGAAGAACACCGCAAGAGCCGGGGCAAGTAATGAAGCTGAAGATTTTCGTCACCCTGAAGCCCGGCGTGCTCGACCCGCAGGGCAAGGCGATCCACAACGCGCTGGAAAGCCTGGGCTTTGCTGGCGTGAACGACGTCCGCGCGGGCAAGCTGATTGAGCTGGAAGTCGCCGACGCGACCACCGACGCGCAGATCGACGAGATGTGCCGCCAGCTCCTCGCCAACACCGTGATCGAGAATTACCGGGTGGAGCGCGCCTGATGAAGACGGCAGTCATCGTCTTTCCGGGCTCGAACTGCGACCGCGACCTCGCCGTCGCGCTGGAGGCGGTGACGGGCGTCAAGCCGGCCATGGTCTGGCACGGCGACAGCGAACTGCCCGAGGGGCTGGGGCTGATCGGCGTGCCGGGCGGCTTCTCTTACGGCGATTACCTGCGCTGCGGCGCGATCGCGGCCCGCTCGCCGATCATGCGCGCGGTCGTGGAGTCTGCGAACAAGGGCACGCCGGTGTTCGGCGTGTGCAACGGCTTCCAGGTGCTGGCCGAAACCGGGCTGCTGCCGGGCGCGCTGATGCGCAACCGCTCGCTTAACTTCGTGTGTCGCGACGTCGATCTGGAGGTGGCCAACACCGACAGCGCCTTCACCCGCCTCTACAAACAGGGCGAGACGATCCGTATCCCGGTCGCGCATCATGACGGCAATTATTTCGCCGACGCCGACACGCTCGACCGCCTGGAAGGCGAAGGCCGCGTGGCCTTCCGCTATGCCGAGGACGTCAACGGCTCGGCCCGCAACATCGCGGGCGTGCTGAACGAGAAGCGCAACGTGCTGGGCATGATGCCCCACCCCGAACGCCGCATCGAAGCCGCCCATGGCGGCGATCATGGCCGACGCCTGTTCGAAGGCCTGCTGGAGATGGTGGGGGCCTAAGCGCCCTTCCCCCGTTCAGCCTGAGCGACGTCGAAGGCCGCGGGACTACATCTGACAAAAGGGGGAGCGGGGCGACTCGCTTCCCCTTTTTATTCGCGCGAAGCCACGAAGGCGCAAAAAAAGATATTGGTTCGCGCGGAGGCGCGGAGAACGCGGAGGTGTCCGGCCTCGCGGAAACCTTATCCCTTCTGCCGCGCCCGGTGGCATAGGCCGGCTGCCGCCGGATACGACATCTCTGCGTTCTCCGCGCCTCTGCGCGGAACAATCTCAAACCCTTTGCGTCATCGCGTCTTCGCGTGAACCCAACTCAAACCCGCGCCCGGAACGGCGTGAAGTCCGTCCCCTCGTCGAACACATCCACCCCTTCGGCGCGCTTCAGCCAGCCGACGATCAGATAGGTCACCGGGGTCAGCAACACCTCCCAACCTACTTTCAGCGCCCATTGGGTGAACAGCACCACGACCACCAGATGCGTGGTCCACCCCTGCGCGCCCCAGAAGGCCAGCGGATAGAAGATCAGGCTGTCGACCCCCTGCCCCACCAAAGTCGAGCCGATGGTCCGCGACCAGAGATGCCGCCCGCCCGTCCAGACCTTCATCCGCGCCATGACATAGGCATTGACGAACTCACCCGCCCAAAAGGCGCAGACGCTGGCCAACACGATGCGCGGCACCTGGCCGAAGATCACCTCATAGGCTGCCTGGTTGGTCCAGCTCGGCGCCGGTGGCAGCGCGACGACGACATAGCTCATGAACGCCATGAACAGCACCGCCGCCGTCCCCGCCCAGATGACCCGCCGCGCGCGGGCATAGCCATACACTTCGGTCAGCACATCTCCGATGACGTAGCTCAGCGGAAAGAACAGGATACCCGCGCCGAACGGCCACTGTCCGACCAGCGGCAAGTCGATCACCGCGACCTTGCCCGCACCGATGACGTTGGACAGCAGCAGGATGGTGACGAACGCCGCCATCACGAAGTCGAACCAGCGAAACGTCGTCCGCTCCACATCGCGTCCCGTGACCGCCCGTTCCCCACTCATGCCGATCCCCTTCACCCTGTTCGGACCGACATTTATCGCCATTCCCAAAGCACGCAAACCACGCTACGAACCCGCCCATCCGCGCGTCCGTAGCTCAGTTGGATAGAGCAAGGAGCTTCTACCTCCTCGGTCGGGGGTTCGAATCCCTCCGGGCGCGCCATTTCTGTTCAGACCTGCGAACCGGCAAAGCCGCCGTTTTCCCGCTCAAAGCGGCGACGAGGCTCTGAAGCAGGTTCGATTTCGTCCCCATGATCCGAACTTCATCGTCCGCGACCTCGACGCGCTGAGCGAAGGCGCGCAGGTGATCCCGCCGATAGCCGCCTCCTTCGATCCGCAGGCTGCTGCGCGCGGCTTGCGAAAGCGCGTCGATCATTTCCAGCGTAACCGTCCGATCGCCCGAGCCATCGAGCGTCATCCGTATCCGCTCGGCGTCGGCCGCCGCCTGATCGCGGATCGCCTTCAGATTGGCAATCCGATCCTTCAGGCCCAGGTCGCCCAGCGCCGCGACGCCTGATTCGATCGCGTCGTAGAGCCGATTGAGGCGCTGATCGGTTTCCGTAATTCTCCGGTTCAGCTCCGCCAGATGCTCGCGGCGGCGCTCGGTTCGCTCCTGCCGGCGATCGAGAAGGCTCGACAGGATCGTCTCCAAACGTTTCGGTTGGAGCAGGCGATCTTCGAGATGGCTCGCTACCAGATGGTCGAGCTTGTCCATGCGGATCGAGCGTCCTTCGCAGCCGGTCCTGCCCTGACGCGCCTTGGTCGAGCAGGTGTAATAGGTATACTGCCCGCCATTGCCGCGCCCGGTGCGAAGCGTCATCGCGCCGCCGCACTTGGCGCAGAAGCAGATGCCGGTCAGCAGCGTCGGCCCGCTCGATACCCGTGCGGGCACTACCATCGGATTGCGGGATTTGAGACGCGCCTGAACGGCGTCGAACGTCTCCCGGTCGATCAGCGGCGGCACTGCCATCACCGCGACCTCGGCTTCCGGCTTCTTCTCCCGATCCTTGTGCGAGCGCGTGTGGAAGCGGTGCTCGCCGATATAGGTCGTGCGGGTCAGGATCGCGTGAATTTGCGCCAGTCCCCATTTCCCGCCGTCGCGGGTGATCGATAAACAGGTCCAACCCTGATGGTCGAAGCTCGGCGATGTATCCATAAAACGTGCGACCACAGAGCGACTTGAGCGAGCGGACGAAATTGTAGATGTCCTGAGCCATGGGACCATCGATGCGCATCAAGGGACTTGACCTTAGCGTCGGCTATCTCGGGTTACAGATCGCATTTGGGATCCAGAGCGCCAGCCTGAGCCGCGTGTTCCAGGGACTGGGGGCCTCGGTCGACCAGTTGGCGATCCTTTGGCTGGCGGGGCCGGTGACGGGGTTGCTGGTGCAGCCGGTCGTCGGCGCGATCAGCGATCGGCATGGTGGCCGGTTCGGGCGGCGGAGGCCCTATATCCTGGTATCGGCGCTGCTGGTGATCGCCGCGCTGGCCGCCTTACCGATGGCGACGTCGCTCATGGTGGCGGTGGTGGTGGTCTGGGGCCTGGAGGCGGCCATGAATGCGCTTCATGCGCCCTATCGCGCGCTGGTCGCCGACACGCTGCCGCCCGAGGATCAGGCAAGCGGCTATGCCATGCAGACCGTCTTTATCGGGCTGGGGGCGCTGGCCGGGGCCTGTGCGCCGATCCTGCTCGCATGGGGCGGCTGGTCGAACGTCGCCCAGCCGGGCCAGACCGCGCCGTCGATCCGGGTGGCATTCCTCGCGGCGGCGCTCGCAGTGGCGCTGGCAGTCGGCTGGACGGTAGCACGGGTGCGCGAGCCAGTCTCGGCTCACGCGGCACAGCATGATCTGTCGGAGAAATTTCGCCATCGGAGCGGCTTTGCCGCGCTCTGGCAGGCGCTGCGTCCCGTGGCGGCCATCCAGTTTCTCAGCTGGTTCGGTCTTTATCTGCTGTGGGTCTATGCCACGCCGGTGGTCGCGGGGCAGTTGTACGGAGCAACCTCACCCTTCGATGCAGCCTATGCCCGCGGGGCGGACTTTGTCGGGATCCTGTTCGGAACCTATAACGGAGTGGCCGGGCTGTTCGCCTTTCTGCTGCCGGGGCTGTTCCGGCGGTTCGGGGTGACGCAGGTCCATGCGGCGGCGCTGGTGGCGGGCGCGCTAGGACTGGCGGGCCTGGCGCTGGTCTCTCATCCCGCCGGACTGGTCGCCTGCGCCGTGCTGATCGGGATCGCCTATGCTTCGATCCTGAGCGCCCCCTTCGTGCTTGCCGGGCGGGCGGTCTCCAGCGCGACGGCGGGCATGTTCATCGGCGTCATGAACATCTTCATCGTGGTTCCGCAACTGGTTGCGGGGCTGAGCATGGGCTGGATCATCGCGCACGGACTGGGCGGCATGGCTTGGCCGGTACTGCCCATGGCGGGCGGGCTGATGGCGATGGGGGCGGTGCTGAGCCTGTGTCTGTCGACCATGGACGAGGACGCCCCCCTAGTTTAGCGCAAGCTAATGCAAATATTGAGTCGACTATGGCGCGGGTGAAACGGGGCGGGCCGACCCTGGGCGGGATCGCAGCGGAAACCGGGGTTTCGGTCGCGACCGTATCGCGGGTGCTGACCGGGCATAGCGCCATCAGCGAGGAGACGCGCGAGCGGGTGCTGAGCACTGCGGATCGGCTGGGCTATGTCCATGTGCCGCAAAAGATACGCCGCGCCGCGCCGTCGCTGTCCGAGCAGATTTGTCTGGTCGTGCCGGTCGCGACCGCGCATGGCAGCCAGCTGGCCAATCCATTCGAGCTGGCACTGATCGGCGGTATCGGCACAGCCCTGCGCGAGCGGCGGCGCGACGTGTCGATTGCGTGGCAGACACCCTATGACGATGCGACGCTGACGCAGTTTCTGGACCAGAGCGGCTATGCGGGCACGATTTTTTTAGGCCAGTCGCAGTTCCACGATACGCTCAACCGCTATGCCGATCTCGGCAAACCCCTGGTGGCGTGGGGTGTCGAGGTGGCGGGGCAAAGCTATTGCTCGATAGGCAGCGACAATCACGAGGGCGGGTTTCAGGCGACCGCGCATCTTCTTCGGAAAGGGCGGCGACGCATTGCCTTTATCGGCGCGATGCCGCCCATTGCCGCCGCCCGCACCTCCTTTTCGCAGATCGCAATCCGGCTCGACGGCTATCGCGCGGCGCTGGCGGCGCATGACGTGGCGTTCGACCCCGCCATGGTTCAGACGCCGACTGCCGGGCGGTTCGAGGGGGCCGAGGCAATCGACAATCTGCTGGAGCGGGGCATCGCCTTTGACGCGATCGTCGCAGCATCCGACCTGGTGGCGCCGGGGGCGATCCAGACGCTGCGTCAGCGGGGCCTGCGCGTGCCCGAGGATGTGGCGGTGATCGGCTATGACGATATCGACGCGGCCGCGCTGTCGACCCCGGGACTGACCACCATCCGACAGGATGTCATCAAGGCGGGTAATCTGCTGGCGTCCAAGTTGTTGCGCATCATCGATGGTCACCGCGCCAAATCCGAACGTTTGCCGACGGACCTGGTGATTCGCGAGTCGTGCGGACGTTGATCACCAGTTGGATCATGCAAAATAATACCGGTCGCAACCAGCAACGCACTGAATCAAGGGCACCGCTTTACCAGCCTCCGGGCAAATCGATGTAAATTACAATCGTTTGCTGAAAATCGTTGCATAAATTTGCGGACCATCTCACCTTATCCTCCATCAGGTGGACCGCCCATGAGAGGCGTCTTGGAGGGGATTATCATGCGTGCATGTCGTTTGGCGTTAATGGCTTCGGTTGCGTGGATGGCACCGCTCGCTCCCGCGCTCGCCCAGTCGAACGAAGCTCCGAGCCAGTCCGCGACGCAGCCCGCCGCGGCGACCGGGCCGTCCGCCACCGACACGGCGCAGGGCAGCGACCTGGGCCTGAACGAGATCATCGTGACCGGCACCCGCACCGGCACCCGCAAGTTCGAGACGTCCTACGCCATCACCACCATCGACCCGCAGGCGATCGCGCAAAAAGCGCCGCTGGGCATTGCGGACCTGATCGCCTCGACGCCGGGCATCTATGTCGAAAGCTCGGGCGGCGAGGTCGGCAACAACGTCTATTCGCGCGGCCTTCCGGCGGACAATTACCGCTATCTCCCGCTGCTGGAGGACGGCCTGCCCACGTGGGAGGAGGGCGCGGGCGCCTTCACCAATGCCGACGAGTTCTTCCGCGTCGATGCGACGGTCGACTCTCTCCAGATCGTGCGCGGCGGCTCGGCCTCGATCACCGCGTCGAACGCGCCGGGCGGCGTCGTCAACGTCCTGACCAAGCGCCCGACCCGTACCTTGCAAGGCATGGTGAAGGGCGAGGTCGGCGACTGGAATCATTACCGGATGGACGCCAATGTGTCCGGTCCGCTGACCGACCGGCTGTCCTTTGCGATCGGCGGTTTCTATCGCGAGGATAACGGCCTGCGGAACCCCGGCTTCACCGGCAATCAGGGCGGGCAGTTCCGTGTCGGCCTGCAATATGATTTCGCCGATAGTGGCTCGCTGTTCGTCAGCTATCGCAAGCTGGACGACAAGAATATCTTCTACACCGCCATTCCGCTCGCCAGCCCGTCTCAGGGCCTACCGGGGTTGGATGCAGGCACCGGCACGCTGGTCAACACGGCCTTTGCCCGGCTGACCGTGCCCGATGGCCGCGGCGCGTTCGACAAGCGGGTGGACCTGACCCAGGGTATCCACACCGATACCGATACCTTCACCGCGATCTTCAACAAGCCGCTGGGTGATGGGTGGGAGGTTAATGACCGTGCCCGCTATACGACCGGGACAGTCGACTTCAACGGGCTGTTCAGCTCGGGCATCACGACGTCGCAGGGGTTCCTGACGAGCGCGCTGACCCGGTTGCAGGCCGCCCGACCCGACACCGTGTCCGCCGTCTATCGCGACGCCAGCAACGGCCAGACCGTCGCCGCTGCCGCGCTCGGCAATCAGCTCGCACTGACCCAGAGCATCTTCAACACGGTCGTCAATGTCGAGAATGTGATCAACGACCTGAGCGTCACCAAGAAGCTCGACGCCGGCATTGGTCGCCACACGCTGACCGCAGGCTATTATTTCAGCCACTTCAACCAGACGCAGAATTGGAACTGGAACGACATCCTGGTCGAGGCGATCAACCGCCCGCGCTATTTCGACGTGGTCGGCCTGAACGCGGCCGGGCAGCAGACAGTAGCCCTGACCAAGAACGGCCTGCTCAACCTGCACAGCAATTTACAGCGTTTCCATGACGAGGTGACGATCAACGCCTTCTACATGACCGATGCGTGGCAGGTGACCGATGCGCTGCGCATCGATCTGGGCGCACGCTATCACCATGTATCGAAGCAGGGCACGATCGCGCAGACCACACGCGCCAATCTGGGCGATGCGACGACCATTGCCGACGACAATGTGCTGGTCTTTACCGGCGCGACGACGCCCTATCGGTTCAAGACCGGCCAATGGGCCTTTTCGGCGGGCGCGAATTACGAGTTCGACAAGCGCCTCGCCGCTTTCGCCCGCTATAGCCGCAGCTTCCGCGTGACGCCGGAGTTCGTCCAGTGGTTCGGCGGCATGCCGGTCGAGAACCGGATCGACCTGGTCGAGGGCGGGCTGAAATATGCCACCCGGCCCTTCTCGGCTTTCGTTACCTTATTCTACAACAAATTCCCCAACATCGCCTTCCAGACGATCGTGGCGGGCCCGAACGGCCAGGCGCAGACGATCAACCAGACGGCGGCCGCCGAGTCCAAGGGCGTCGAGGTCGAACTGTCGTTGCGCCCGGTCGACTTCTTCGAGCTGGCGGCGAGTGGGAATTATCAGAAGATCAATTATACCAGCTTCGCAGGACAGGATGCGAGCGGGCCATTCGACTTCAGCGGCAACCAGATCGTCCGCCAGCCGCAGGTTCAGCTGTCGGTCCGCCCGACGCTGCATCTGCTGGGCGACCGGGTGAACATCTTCGGCGAGGCCGCCTATACCGGCAAGCGCTATGTCGATGTGGCCAACACCATCGTCCTGCCGAGCTATACCGAGGTGCGGCTGGGTGCGAACTGGAAGGTCACCGACGCGCTCCAGGCGCAGGTGGTGGCGACCAACCTGTTCAACGAGGTCGGCCTGACAGAAGGCAATCCGCGCGCGGGCTCGATCATCGGGGTGCAGGAAACAGCGTTCCAGGGCCGCCCGATCTTCGGCCGCCGTGTCCGCGCCAGCCTGACCTACAGCTTTTGATGCGCAACGGGCTGGGCATGATCGTCGGGCTCGCGGCAATGATCGCGGCGCCCCCCGCTTTGGGACAGGCGTGGCAGACCGTCACCTCACCCGATGGCCGCATCGTGGTCGATGTGGCGGTGGACAAGGGCGAGGCGGTGTATCGCGCCCGCTATGACGGCAAGCCGATCCTCGATCGGTCGCGGCTGGGCTTCCGGTTCAAGGATGCCGCGCCGCTCGACGCCGGGCTGACGCTGGTCGCCAGCCGCCCGACCGCGCTCGACCGCCCCTGGACCCAGCCCTGGGGCGAGCGGCGGCAGATGCGCGAGCGGTATCGCGGGCTGGTCGCAACGCTGGCCGCCGCCGATGGCCGCCAGCTAGGCGTCGAGTTTCGCGTGTTCGATGACGGCTTCGGCTTCCGCTACACGCTGCCCGGCGCGGCCGAACAGCCGCTGGTCGTGACCGACGAGGAAACCGAGTTCCACTTCGCGCAGAATTACCGCGCCTGGTCGATCCCGGCCTACCGCGAGAAGTACAGCGAATATGAATATAGCCGCTCGGCGCTGTCGGCGATCCAGACCGCGCAGACCCCGCTGACGCTGGAAGGCGACGGCGTGGCGATGGCGGTGCACGAGGCGGCGCTGGTCGACTTCCCGTCGATGAACCTGCGCATGCCCGAAGAGAATAGCCGCACGCTGAAGGCCGACCTGTCGCCCTGGTCCAATGGCGACCGGGCGCGGACGTATGGCGGCGCGGTGACGCCGTGGCGCGTCGTGATGGTCGCCCCGGATGCCGCGCATCTGGCGGACTCGACCATCGTTCTGAACCTCAACGAACCCAATCGGTTGGGCGATGTGTCCTGGGTGAAGCCGGAGAAATATATCGGCATCTTCTGGGCGATGCACACCGGCCTGCTGACCTGGGAGCCGGGACCGAAGCTAGGTGCCACAACCGCGCGCGCCAAATCCTATATCGACTGGGCAGCGAAACACGGCATTCCGGGTGTGCTGGTCGAGGGGTGGAATGTCGGCTGGGACGTGCCCCAATGGTGGAAGAACGGCCATTCGCACTTCGTCTTCGACCGTGCGCAGCCTGCCTTCGACATGGCCGAAGTGTCGGCCTATGCCCGCGCAAAGGGCGTGGACCTGATCGGTCATCACGAAACCGGCGGACAGGTGAAGGATTATCTCAGCCAACTGGAACCGGCGCTCGACTATTATGACCGCTACGGCGTACATTCGATCAAGCTCGGCTATGTCGGCACGAGCCTTGACGAGACGGAATGGCCCGATGGCCAATATGCCGTGCAGAGCCTGCAGACCGTGGTCGAAGCGGCGGCGCGGCATCGCATCGCCATCTTCCCGCACGAGCCGGTCAAGGACACCGGCCTTCGCCGCACCTGGCCCAATCTGATGAGCCGCGAGGGTGCACGCGGGCAGGAATATAATGGCGGCAGCCCGGACGGCGGCAACGCGCCCGACCACACGACCATCCTGCCCTTCACCCGGCTATTGTCGGGGCCGTTCGACTATACGCCAGGCGTCGTGCATTTCGATTATCGCGCGACGCGGCCGAACAACCGTGTGCCCTCGACCATCGCCAACCAGTTGGCGCTGTATGTCGTGCTGTACAGCCCGGTGCAGATGGCCGTCGACCTGCCCGAACATTATGACGAGCACGCCGACGCCTTCCGCTTCATCCGCGATTTTCCGACCGACTGGGAGGACAGCCGCACGCTGCAGGGAAAGATCGGGGAATATGCCGTCGTCGCGCGGCGCGACCGGAACAGCCCCGACTGGTATCTGGGTGCGATCACCAGCGACACGGCGCGCCGGCTGACGGTGCCGCTCGACTTTCTGGACAAGGGTGCCCGGTACGAGGCGACCATCTATGCCGATGGCCCGGGTGCCGACTGGCGCACCGCCCCAGAAAAACTGGCGATCCGGCAGCAGGTGGTTACCGCCGGAGACCAGCTGTCGCTCGATCTTGCGTCCGGCGGTGGGCAGGCCATCCGGTTTCGACGGCTTTAGGGCCTGCTCCATTCATGGGGAAACGGCCGCGGACGGTTCCGGCATTGTGCACGAGACGAATCACCCTGCACCTCGTGCGTCCGCTAAACAGACCGCGATCGGATGAGAATTTCCCAGCAATCCAAGTGCCCATCGCTTTCACCTCGGGTGCGCCACATCATGGAAAAGCTGCGGATTCTCGTGATTTCGTGCGCGCGGGCCGGACAGTGATGGGTACCGATCGTCATAATGAGGCCGCGAAAAAGCGATTAAGTAGGCGGCAGACCAATAGCCTGCCAGCTTCGGCGCACCGTTCATTCTACCCTTCGGTTCCGAAACACTCTCCTGATGTCCGCGAAGCCGGAAGCTGCTCATGGATAAAGCCTCGGTCCCGGTGCGCTCCCGGCATGATTTCCTTGCCGTTTCAGGCGTGGAATGTCAGCGTTTGACCCGACGTAAAGCTACCGGATTCAGTCCGCCCTTCATGCCCAACGATCATCATGAAATCCACCGTCGCGAGCTGCCGCCGTTGCCAGCGCTCGCCAGTTTCCTGGCCGCGGTGGAAACCAGCAGCTTTTCGCGCGCGGCGCAGCGCATGGCGCTTACCCAGAGTGCGATCAGTCGCCAGATCGCGCTGCTGGAAGGCTGGTTGGGGGTTCCGCTGTTCGAGCGGCGCGGGCGGCGGGTGACGCCGACCCCGGCGGCGCTCGCTTATGCCGACGCGGTGGGACCGGCGGTCGAGCGGTTGCGGAGCGCCACGCGGCGGTTGCTGACCCCGGTTGCCGACCGTGCGCTGACGATCGCGACGCTGCCGAGCTTCGGTATGCGCTGGCTGGCGCCGCGCCTCCCGGGGCTTACCGCGCGGCATCCCGAATTGCTGGTGAACTTCGCCGCACGATCCAATCCGTTCGATTTCGCCGAGGAGCGGTTCGATGCGGCGATTCATTTCGGCCTGCCCGATTGGCCCGGCGCGGACCATGCACTGCTGTTCCATGAAGATGTCGTGGCCGTCTGTTCGCCCGACTGGCTGGCACGCAATCCGGTGGCGACGCCCGTCGACCTCTTGCCGCACGCACTATTGTCGCTGGAGGCCCGGCCCGATGCGTGGCACCGCTGGTTCGCCGCCGCCGGGATGGCTGAAGCCGCGATCGGTGACGGACCAGTGTACGAACATTTCCTGATGCTGGCCCATGCCGCGGCAGCGGGAATGGGCATGGCGTTGATCCCGTCCTTCCTGATTCGTCCGGAACTGCAATCGGGGGCGCTGGTGACACCGATTGATGTCACGCTCAGCGCCTCGGAAGCCTATTATCTGGTGTGGCCGCGTAGCAGCCGCCGCAGCCCGTTGTTCGATCGCTTCCGCCACTGGCTGCTGGATGAAGCCAGGGCGGAAGTTTGAGGCTGCTGATCAGGCTTTCCGTAAAGGATCAGAGCGGTTTCCCGCCCATCTTCCATGTCAGCTGCACGGCATAGCTTCGGCCGATGCCGTCGAACCACGAAATGTCGTAATAGGGATAGGACGCATAGGTCGGATCGTGGATCGGCGCCTGGTCGAACAGGTTGGTGACGGTCCCGGTCACGCGGAGGCGTTCATTCAGGTCGTAGCGCGCCGACAGGTTGAACAGATAGCTCGCCTTGATGAAGGCGTCCTGGTCGTAATTGGGCAGCTTGCCCAACCGCATGCCGGTGAGCGTGGTCGAGAAGTCGCCAAGGCTCCACGTCAGGCTGGCCGTGCCTTTCTCGCGTGGAATGTCGAAATTGCTATCGACCCGGAACTTGTCGATGATCGGATCGCCCGGATATTGCCGTACCGTGTGATTGAAGACGTAGGTATAGCCGCCTGACAGGGTGAAATCACCGATCGCGGCGGTAGGTAGGCGAAAATTGGCGGCGATATCGATGCCGTCGGTGGTTTCCTCCGCGACGTTGATCGGGTTGACCTGCACCGCCTGTAGCTGTCCGGTGAGCGCGCCGCTGGCATAGCGGACCACGCGCGCGATGGCGTCGCGACAGGTGGGCGACGACGGATCGAGATCGCCGCCCGCTCGGCACTGCGACTCATTGCGCAGCACCGAATCGATGCTGATGTCGAGCACCTGGTTCTTCATCTTGACCCGGAAATAATCGACCGACACGTCGATCCGGTTTGATGGTTGCCACACCACGCCGCCGTTGAATGAGGTCGAGGTTTCCGGCCGGAGTTGGCGGTTGCCTTGCTTGCGGGCGATGATCGTCTGGTCGGAATAGCTGCAATCACCGATGGTTTCGTTCGGCTCCTCGGTCCGGCACAGATAATAATCAGTCGCGGAGGGATGGGTGTTGCCCGGTCCGCGGAAGACATAGTTGAGGTCGGGGGCACGGAAGCCGGTGCCGTAGGCGGCACGGAAGAGCAGCCGCCTGGTCGGACGCAACTCGCTGCCAATGTTATACGTGAAACGCCCGAAAGTGTTGCCGGCGATATGGAAGGAATCGTAGCGGCCGGCGGTGCTCAGTTGCAGGAACGACAGCACCGGCACGCGGAACTCATAGCCGAGGCCCCAGCGATTGCGCGACCCGCTGCCGTCCGAATCGATCAGCCCGACATAATAGTTGGTCAAGGTCAGCGGATCGGGGCGCAATTCATAGCCCTGCTTGCCCGCCTCCGCGACAAGCGCGAAGCCGACCGGACCGGCGGGCAGTTGGAACAGATCGGTCGTGTTGAGCGAAGCGGACAGCGTGTCGGTCCACGAGCGGGGACGATAGAGCGAGTCGACCGAGATCGAGCGATATTCCTGCGGCGTCAGCGGGGTGTACAGGCGGCGGGAATCGGCATTGAAGATCGCATAGCCGGTGACCGGATCGACCCCCTGCTGCGGCCCGAGGAACAGTGCGTTCGATTTCGAGATGACGATTTCGGGGAAGGTGACGCGCGACGTGTACTGCGCGTGATTGAACGACACCTCGTATTTCCACTTGTCGTTCGCGCCGAACTGCCCGCGAATGCCGGGCGTGATATTGAAGGTGATCGACCGGTTGCGCGTCATGCCGTTTTGAAACCCGCCCATCTCCTCCGGCGTGAACTGGCGCGTCCAGTTGTCGAGCTGCAAACCGCTGTAGGTCGCATCGGGTGACAGGTTCGGGTTGTAGAAGGTGCCTTCCTCATTCCCGTCAGGCGACACATAATACCAGCTCTTCGTCCGGCGGAAGAGCTTCAGCTTCGACACGCTGAATTGCAGGTCGGCGAACAATTCGGTGCCGCCGCCCAGATCATAGCCCATGGAACTGTAGGCGGTGAGCGACTTGCGGTCCGAAATCATCGTGCCATAGGCGACCGATTGGTTGCTGCCACAGAATTGGCCGTACCGGCGGCGATTGGCGTAATAGATGCTACCTTGGTCCAGCCCCGACAACGCACTGCACGTCGCCTGGCCCGGATCGATATAGTTCGAATCCTCGTCCGATCGCAGGAAGACGCGCTGCGCCAGCGGAGTCGCCGTCGTCGGATTGTCGGCCGTCGAATCCTGCCGCCTGCGCTGATATTGCCATAGCGGTCGCTGGTTCAGGAATTCGATGCCCGCGACACCATGGAAGCCGCCGGTTTCCCAACCGGTCGTCGCCATCAATCGGTATGCCGCGCCACCGCCATGTTCGGTATCGCTGTAGCGCATATCGATACGGGTGCCGTCGGCCTTCGTCTTCAGCTGGAAATTGACGACACCGGCGATCGCATCCGACCCGTAGATCGCCGAGGCGCTGCCGCTCAGCACCTCGACCCGGTCGATCAGTCCGACCGGAATGTTGGAGATGTCGGTGAAGTTGCTGTTACCCTGAAACGGCATGGGAAAGTCGGCGATGCGGCGGCCGTTGACGAGCACCAGCGTATGGTTGGGACCGAGGCCGCGCAGGTCGACCTGCTGCGCGCCGGGGCTGAAACTGGCGCCCGAGGCACTCTGCTGGCCCTGCGTCTCGCCGCTATTCTGGGTCAGGCTTCGCAGCACGTCGGGAACGCTGAGGAAGGCGCCCTTCAGAATATCTTCCGACGTGACGATGGTGACCGGTGCCGGTCCTTCCTTCTGCACGCGCGGGATGCGCGATCCCAGGACGGTGATTTCATCCGACGCATTCGCGATCGGCGCGTTTGCAGGCAATTCCTGCGCCATCGCGCCGCCTGCCATCGCCATCATCCCCGCACCCGTCAGCCAGCGTACGATTCGGTTCCCCCGCATAATAAATCCCCCGATTGTTGCCCCGATATGAAATCATAATGACATGGACTTCTCGCAAATTGAAATATAAAAACGGCATATTGAATAGTCGTACGATTATTTTGATGGGGGTGTGGCCTTGCGACATTATGGTCTGGGTATCGCGTTGATATGCGCGGGGATTGCGTCGGCCGTGCCGGCGGCGGGACAACAGGCGACGACCGCGGCGGTCGCGGGTGCACGTTTTTTCGTGACCGGCGATCCGGCCAAGCCCCGGCCCGCCGCCACGTCGCAGGGCCTGATGCTGATGGGCGGCGGCGACTGGGACAAGCAAGCCTTCCAGTGGTTTGCGAAGAAGGCAGGCTATGGTCATATCCTGATCCTGCGCGCATCGGGCGATGGCGAGGGTGGACGCGAGATGTTCGCCGAGATGGCGGGTGTCCAATCGGTGTCGACCATCCTGTTTACCGATCGCGCGGCTTCGACCGACCCGCGCGTACTCGCGGCCATCGCCAAGGCTGACGGCGTCTTCCTGGCGGGTGGCGACCAGGCCAAATATGTCCGCTTCTGGCAGGGAACGCCGGTCGCCCGCGCACTGGACGCGCATGTCGCGGCGGGCAAGCCGATCGCGGGCACCAGTGCGGGCCTCGCCGTGCTGGGCGGCACCGCCTATGGCGCGATGGACGGCGGTAGCATCGATTCGTTCAAGGCGCTGTCCGACCCGTTGAGCGATGCGGTGACGCTGGTCCGCGATTTCCTGCACATGCCGCGCCTGGCCCATGTCATAACCGATACGCACTTCAACGAGCGCGACCGGCTGGGGCGGCTGATCGCCTTCGTCGCAAAGGCGCGCGCGACCGGAGATCCGGCGGCGATCGGGCTGGGCGTCGATGAAGCGGGTACGCTGTGTGTCGACGCGGACGGACGAGCGACCTATTACGGGCCGGTGAATACCCATGCCTGGCTGGTGCAGCCACAGGGAACACCGAAGTTAGCCCCTGGCAAGCCGCTGGATTGGCCTGATATTTGCATCACCGGCATCGCACCGGAAAGCATGATCGACCTCAATACGATGACGGTGCCGAAGCCGGCGTTCGTCGGCACGGCAAAGGTGGTCGCGGGCAGGCTGATCGATGCACCGCTGCCGCCGGGCGGTCATTGGTCGCTGGCGATTCATGGCGGGGCGGGCGTGATTCCCAGGGGTTCGCTGACGCCGGAACAGGAACGCGCCTATCGCAGCGGGCTGGACGCGGCGCTGGCCGCCGGATCAACGGTGCTGGCGAAGGGCGGCAGCAGCCTTGATGCGGTACAGGCCGCGGTGCGGGTGCTGGAGGACGATCCGAACTTCAATGCCGGACGCGGCGCGGTGTTCGACGCGGAGGGCAAGAATCAACTCGACGCGGCGATCATGGACGGCGCGACGCTGCGCGCGGGTGCCGTTGCCGGGGTCGGCGCGACGAAGAACCCGGTCGTGCTGGCTCGTGCGGTGATGGAGCATAGCCGCCATGTTCTGTTGACCGGTCCGGGTGCCGACCAGTTCGCGCGCGAACAGGGGGTGGAGCAGGTCGACCCGTCCTATTTTCGGACCGACAAGCGCTGGCGCGAATATCTGGAATGGAAGCGGGACGAGCTTCATGCGGCGCTTGACCCGACGCATCGCTTCGGCACGGTCGGTGCGGTGGCGCGCGATCAGCGCGGGCATCTGGCCGCCGCGACTTCGACCGGCGGGCTGACCGGAAAGCGCTGGGGGCGGATCGGCGACTCACCGATTATCGGCGCCGGCACCTATGCGATGGACCAGACCTGCGCGGTGTCGGCGACCGGCACCGGCGAATTCTTCATCCGGCAGGCCGCTGCGCGCCAGATTTGCGACCGTATCCAATGGAAGGGACAGGACCTCGCCACGGCGGCCAGCGACACGATCGAGGAAGTAGGCGAGATCGGCGGCGATGGTGGGCTGATCGCGATGGACGGACGCGGACATATTGCCTTCGCGATGAACAGCGATGGCATGTATCGTGGTAGCATATCGGACGACCAACCCCCACGTACGGCCATCTATGCCGGAGAAACGGATGTTGGCCGATAGCTCAAACCCTTCGAAGCGCGAGCTGGACGCGCGATTGCTGGCGCTGTTGCGGCAGGATTCGCGCGTTCCGGTATCGGAACTGGCGCATGTCCTGAATGTGTCGCGTGCGCATGTCTATGCCAGCATCGCACGGATGGAGCAGGACGGGACGATCGACGGCTATACCGTGCGGCTCGGCGAGGCGCATGATCGCCGCATGGTACGCGCGCATGTGATGATGACGACGCTGCCCAAGCTGTTGGACGAGACGAATGAGGCGCTGACGGCGATCCCCGAACTGACCGGCGTGTATGCCATCGCCGGCGAATACGACCTGATCGCAACGGTAGAGGCGCCCAGCCTGGAGCGGCTGAATGACGTGATCGACGCGATCGGGCGGCTGGAAGGGATCGGGCGGACGATGTCGGCAGTCGTGCTGGCGACGCGGCTGCGGCGCTAGCCTCGATCGACGCTCGCGTTCGCACGAGAGTGACGAACAGAAATTCTTACCCCGCCAGTACCCGGTCGATCAATTCCACCGGATGGAGCGGGCGGCGGCCGGTCAGGCGCTTTGTCTGGCAGCGGCAGGAAAAGCCGGTGGCGAGCATCGCGTCGTCCCTTGTCACATCAGCCCAACTGAGCGCGAAGATGTCGCGCGACAGTTTCTGGTTCTGCGCCTCATGCCCGAACAGCCCGGCCATGCCGCAACAGCCGGTCTTGGTCGGCACCGCGGTAATGCCGAAGCCGGCGAGTGCCTCCGCCCATAGCATCAGGGCCTGCGGGCGGAGCGCCTGTTCGGTACAGTGTCCGAGCAGGCGTTGCGGAGCAAGGGCGTGGGTGGCGGTGGGCGCACGCCCCTGCCGCACCGCTTCGGCCAGAAGCGTTTCCAACCCGGCGACGTCGATGCTCTCGCCGGTCATCTCGGTGAATTCCTGGGTGAACATCAGCGCTGTCGCAGCATCCAGACCGGCCAGCCGCACACCCTGATCGGCGAGTCCCCGCGCTTCCGCCATCCGGACGCGGGCGATGCGGGCGAAACGGTCGCGCATCCCCAGCAAATGCAGCACCTTGCCATTGCTGCGTGCGGCCAGGCGCATCACGGTGTAGCCGCATGCGCCGAGCACCCGAGCAGCGGCGGCAATCACCGGCCCGTCGAAGCTTGTGGTAAAGCTATCCTCGACCAGTATGACGATGTTCGCCCGCGCCTCGGCTGGCAGCAGCTTCAGCTTCGCCATTGAAACATGCGGTGGCAATGTGTGCGGATCGGCGACGGCGAAGGCGGGCAGGTCGACATAGCCGAGCGTGCGTTCCAGCGCCGCCCGCGCCCGGTCGCTGCTTGCCACGCGGTTGGCGACTTCCGGCATCTTGCGCGCGGCAGCCAGCATCGCCTCCATCGACGCAACAATGTGGTGACGGATCGGACGGGCTCGCTTGGCCCAATAGCGTTCGGCGAAGCGCGACTTCATCGTCGGCACGTCGACCTTGACCGGGCACAGCGTCGTACACGCCTTGCACGACAGGCAGGTGGCGAGCGACGCCTGCGTATCGGCGGCCAGTGCGTCGCGTTCGGCAACCTCCACCGCGGTCGGATCGGCGATCGAATCCAGCCTTGCCCAGGCGCGCAGCAGCGAAGCGCGGCCCTTGGGCGATTGCGCGCGGTCGCGTGTCGCCTTGTAGGATGGGCACATCACGTCGAGTGAGTCCCACGCGAAGCACGCGCCATTGCCGTTGCATGCTATCGCGCGATCGAATGCCTTGGAGCGTGCCTCTTCAATCTGCTGGTCGGCTTCGCCGCGCAGCGGTACGCCATCGATCCGATCGACCTTCTGTCCCCTGGGCGCGGCGAGCTTGCCGGGATTGAACAAGTTGTCGGGGTCGAAGGCGGCCTTCAGGGCCTGCAATTCGGGATAGAGGCTGCCGAAGAACAGGGGCGAGAATTCACCGCGATAGCCGCGACCATGTTCGCCCCAAAGCAGTCCACCATATGCCTTGGTCAGCCGTGCGACCTCGTCGGAGATCGGGCGGACCAGCGCGGCCTGTGCGGGATCGCGCAGGTCGAGGAACGGGCGGACATGCAGGCAGCCGACATCGGCATGGCCGAACATGCCATAGTTCAGGCAGTGCCCGTCGAGCAGCGCGCGGAACTCCGCCACGAAATCGGCCAGTTTCTCGGGTGGGACGGCGGTGTCCTCGACGAAGGGAATGCCTTGCCGCGCGCCGCCCAGCCGGGCGAGAAGCCCGACCGACTTTTCGCGCAGGGCCCACAGCTGGTCGATGGCGGCATCGTCGCGCACGATCCGCATGTCGCCCTGCGGGCCGATCGCGGCAAGCGCGGCAAGGCCGGCATCGATCGTCGCATCGTCATCGGCGGTGAATTCGACGAAGTTCATCGCCGCCACGGGCGCATCGCTCCCCCCGCCGAGCAGCCCCTCGACGCTCGACCAGATGATGTCGCTTCGCGCGACGCCCAGCACCTTGTCGTCGAGAATCTCGATAGCGACCGGATCGGCGGCGATCAGGCGTTGCACGTCGCGCATCGCGGTGTCGAACGCGGCATAGCGGATGACCGCCAGCGAACGTCTTTTCGGTTTGTGCGCCACGCGGAGGGTGATCGAACGGGTGATCGCGAGCGTACCTTCGGAACCGGCAAGGAGATAGCCGAGGAAGAAACGGTCGGCGTCCGCGTCCCACGTCTTTTGCAGATTGTAGCCGGTCAGACCCCGGTTCATCTCCGGGAAAATCGCCGCAATGTCGTCGGCACGCTGCGTGACGACGCGAAGCACCTCGCGGTGGATGTCGGCGACGATGCCGGTGCCCGCTGCGATGGCCTCCGCCTGTGCCCGTGTCATCGGCTCGGCACGCCACGGAGTGCCGTCCGACAGTGTCACATCCAGCGCGACGATATAGTCCGACGTCTTGCCCCAGCGGCGCGACCCCTTGCCCGACGCATCGGTCGCGACCATGCCGCCGATCGTCGCGCGGCTGGCGGTCGACACCATCGGTGGAAAGAATCGGCCATGCGGTTTTAGAAAGCCGTTCAACTGGTTCAGAACGACGCCCGGTTCGACCGTGACCGTGTTCGCTTGCGGGTCGAATGCCCCGATCCCGCGCATGTGGCGTGCGAAATCGACGATGATCCCGTCGTTCAGCGACTGGCCGTTGGTACCGGTATTGCCGCCGCGTGCCGTCAAGGAGAGATCGGTGTCGCGCAGGGCGCGAACCAGCAGGGTCACGTCGTCGCCGGTACGCGGATAGACGATGGCGGCCGGTCGGACCTGATAGATGCTGTTGTCGGTCGACGCGACCTGCCGCGCGCCGATGCCATCCTCTGCATCGCCGGTGAACCCCGTCCGATGCAGGGCGTGAAGCAGCTCGGCGACCGCCGCCATCAGGCCGCCGCCGCGCCGCGCAATGCCTGGCGCACCTCCATCATCGATCGTGCCTCCGCAGCGGCGTAAAGCGCCATTTCGTCCTGCACCGCATCGCCCATCGCGGCCTCGAATGCGGCCTGGGCCGCCGATGCGGCATAGCTGCGCTGTTCGGTGCCGCCCAGATTCGACTGGAAGATGCCCGCCGCGCTGACCGGCAGAAAATCCTCATACACGATCGGCAGCGCGCGGACATGGCCTGCCGCCAGCCAGTCATCAATGTCGCCTGCGGGACGAACGCCAGTTGCGATCAGCCGCTGCCCGGCCGCGGTCAGTTCGTAGCGGAACCAGGCCAGCCCCTGTTCGCGCAACGCCTCGATCGAGTCGGGAAAGGCGGCGAAGCTGGAGTCCAACCGGTCGGCATAGCTTGCCCACTGCGATCCCGCTCCGCCGCGTGCCGTCGCCAGCAACCGATCGTAGAGCGCGCGCCCCTTTGGCGTGAGCGCCGCGCCGCGCTGTTCGATCTCACCGAAACGCGCGGTATGCTGGCCGGGACGGTCGCCAGGGAAGGTCACATCCTCCTCGATCGCCTTGAAGCTGGTCTGGCGCAGCAGGATCGGTACGGCGCGCGGCGGGGGCCCTTCGATCACCGCCTTCGCGTCGATGCCGCGTGCCTGCATAGCGACCTGCGCGGCATCGATGTCGAGCGTGCGCGGCGTCAGGTGGTTGATATGCGGCCCGCGGAACGACACGACATCGGCGATCAGCCGGTGCGCGCCGTGCAGCCGGTCATAGGTCGCGGCATCGACCCGCGCATCGCCATGCCAGCGAAAGGTTTCGAGCAGTTCCTTGACGAAGCGTTCGGCATCGCCCTCGTCCAACCCGCCATGCGCCTGGTGCCGTTCGATCAGGCGGATTGCGTCGTCGGTAAAGATCTGGCGCGTCGACAGGATCGCCTCCGCCTCGGCGCGCAGCTCCCCATCCTCGATCAGTTCGAGACGCAGCAGCGAGGTGAAGACGCGGAACGGATTGGCGGCCAGCGCCGCATCGTCGACCGGACGGAAGGCGGTCGAATGAACCGGCACACCCGCTACCGACAGGTCGTAATAGCCGACCGGAACCATGCCCATCACCGCAAAGGCGCGGCGCATCATGTTCAGCTCCGCCGCCGTGCCCAGCCGGATCGCGCCGTGCCGCTCGACGTCGAGCCGGTCGAGTTCGTTGGCCGACGCCATCTCTGCCGCCAGATCAGGGCGGTCGGCCAGCACCTGGGCATTCACCTCCGCGACGATCGACAGCAGGTCGCCATAGAGTGGCACTTCGGCGCGGTACATTGCCGACATGGCTTCGGAGAAGCGGGTGCGGATGGCATCGGCGGGCGTGAAGCTGTGGGTCATGGTCACCTCGGACAGATAGGGTCAGCGCGGGGCGTGGGTAATGGGGTCACCGATCCCGACGCCCAGCAGGCGGGCGGCATCGGGGTCGAGTAGAACTCCGTCATCCTGCGCGACGACCTGCGCGAAACAGGCACGAAAGCCTGCCAGCCGCCCCGCGGCGGCGATGCTGGGGTTGGCGGTGTCGCTATGTCCCACCGCACGGACGATGGCGGTACGGGCGGCGCGGATGGTGGCGATGTCGTCGGTCGCGGCGGTCACGGTCGGGCCGCCGTCGAACAGGTCGACATAATGGTCGTGACGAAACCCCTCCTTCTCCAGCAGCCGCAGCGCGGGGCGACCGGAGGGATGCGGCACACCCAGAACGGCGCGCGCGGTTTCGGGCAGCATCGCCAGCGGGACAGGCGTGGTCGGCATCAGTCCGGCCAGGACATGGGTGCCATGTTCGGCATTGAACGCATCCGCCGCGGCAAAGCCCATGCCGAAGAAACGGGCGGCGACACCGTCCCAGAACGGCGCCTCGCCCGCCTCGTCGACCACCCCGCGCAGTTCGGCGATGGTCCGGTCGGCAAAGCGCGCGCGGTGCATCGCAATGAACAGATAGCGGCTGCGCGCCAGCAGCGTGCCAGCGCCCCCGGAACGGACATCGGCACGCAGGAACAGCCCACCCACTTCGCTGCACCCGGCATGGTCGGTGCAGATGGTCAGCGTGCTGTGATCGACTGAACGGCCCAGCACGGCATGGTCCGCGCCATGCCGGTCGATGCGATAGCTGTAGAAGGGCGCGTCGGTGCCGATGTGGGAGAATATCTGGCAGGTGCCATGGATCGCCTGTGTCGTATCGTCCTCCAGCACGAACAGGAACCGGTCGACGCCGAAGCGGTCGGTATCGCGCGCAAAAGCGGAGTCGGCAGAGGCCAGTCGCTCGGCAAGCTTCGCCCGGTCCGGCGGCAGGTTCACGAAACCGCCACCCGTGGTCTGCGCCATCTCGTAGAGCGCCGACAGGTCGTGCCCGCTGGCAGCCCGCAGGACGATCGTCACGCCGCACTGGCTCCCAATAGGGGCTTCAGCGTATCCCAGTTGCCCGCCGCACTGCCCGCCTCGAAGCTTGCCATCGGATAGGCGCAGTAATCGGCGGCATAATAGGCGCTGGGACGGTGATTGCCCGAATCGCCAATCCCGCCGAACGGCTGCGCGCCGGCCGCGCCGGTCGTCGGGCGGTTGCGGTTGACCACGCCCGCGCGCGCGTCGAGCACGAACCGTTCCCATAGCGCGTCGTCGCTGGTCACCAACCCCGCGGACAGGCCGAAGCGCGTGTCGTTCGCAGCGGCGACCGCTGCGTCGAAGTCCGCGACCCGGATAACCTGAAGTACGGGCGCGAAAATCTCCTCATCCGGCACCGGCACACCGGTCACGTCGAGCAGTGCGGGCGTGACGAAGGCGGCACGGCGCCCTGCAATTCCTCCGAACGGCACGATGGCACGGGCTCCGGCGGCTTCCAGCGTGGCGACCTGTGCACGGGCAGTCGCGGCAGCGGCGTCAGAGATCAGCGGACCGATATAGGGATTCTCGTCCCAGCGACCGATGGGGATATGCGGTATCAGCTCAGCGACCGCATCGATCACCGCGTCGCCAAAGGCACCGTGCGGCAGGATCAGTCGACGGGCACAGGAACAACGCTGTCCGGTGGTGATATAGGCCGACTGGACGATCAGCGCAGCCACCTCCGCCACGTCACCGTCCCAGACGATCAGCGGATTGTTGCCGCCCAGTTCCAGCGCGAGGATCACGTCGGGCCGGTCGGCAAGGGCGCGGCGGAAATGCGCGCCGGTCGTCGCCGATCCGGTGAACAGCAGTCCGTCGATGTCTGCTGCGACCAAAGCCGCGCCGGTTTCGCGTGCACCCTGCACGACCTGCAATACGCCCTCGGGCAGTCCCGCTTCGGTCCATGCCGCCGCCATCGCCGCGCCTACCGCCGGGGTCAGTTCCGATGGCTTGAATACGACCGTGTTCCCGGCGAGCAGCGCGGGGACGATATGCCCGTTGGGCAGATGGCCAGGGAAATTGTACGGGCCAAGCACCGCCATCACCCCGTGCGGGCGATGGCGCAGTACCGATTCCCCAAACGGCATCGTGCTGCGCTTTTCCCCGGCTCGCTCGGCCTGCGCGGTGATCGACAATTCGACCTTGCCTACCATCGTGGCGACCTCCTGCGTGGTTTCCCACAGCGGCTTGCCGGTTTCGCGGGCGATCTGTTCGGCAAGGTCGGCGGTCCGAGCCTTAAGCTCGGCGGCATAGGCACGGGCGATGGCCACCCTCTGCTCGACCGACGTCCGCCGCCAGTCGCGGAAGGCCATGCGAGCACGGACCATGGCTGCGGCGACATCGGCCTTGGTCGCGGTGCGACCGGACCATATCGTCTCGCCCGTCGCCGGGCAAAGAGAGGTCAAGACGCTCATGCGGCCTGGACCATGGCACCGCGCGCTGCGGTGCAGGCCGCTTCGAGCCGGGTGACAGCCTCGGCAATCTCCTCTGCGGTGATCAACAGCGAGGGGAGCAGGCGCACGCAATTTTCGCCGCCGCCCGCGACCAGAATTCCATAATCGCGCGCGATCCCCATGAAATCGCGATTGTTCTGAATCATCTTCAGGCCGATCAGCAGCCCCTTGCCGCGCACGTCGGCGATCACATCGGGGAAACGGCTGCGCAACGCCTCAAGCCGTTCGAAGAAATCGGCGCTAGCGGCGCGGGCATGGGCCAGCGTCTCTGGCCTCGCGATGGTGTCGAACGCGGCGATGCCGACCGCCATCGCCAACGGATTGCCGCCGAACGTCGTGCCATGCACGCCGGGCGTCATGCCCATGGCCGCTTCTGTGGTGGCGAGACACGCCCCGACCGGGAAGCCCGATCCCAACGCCTTGGCCAGTGCCATGATGTCAGGCTCGGCGCCGTCGAACCACTGGTGCGCGAACAGCTTGCCCGTGCGGCCCATGCCGCTCTGTACCTCGTCATGGATCAGCAGGACGCCGTGCTCGCGGGTCAGTTCGCGCAGCCGCAGCAGCCATTCGCCGGTCAGCGCGCGCGCGCCGCCTTCGCCCTGCACCGGCTCGACGATCACCGCCGCCGTGGTCGGGCGGGCGATCGCGTCCTCGATCGCGGCCGCATCGTCGATCGACAGCTGGACGAAGCCCGGCAGGCGGGGGCCGCAGCCCTCCATATACCCGGCATTCCCCGAGGCGTTGATCGCGGCATAGGTACGGCCGTGGAACGATCCCGCGAAGCCGACGATATCGATCCGCTCCGGCTGGCCGTTGACATGGTGATAGCGGCGCGCGGTCTTGATCGCGCATTCGACCGCCTCAGTGCCGGTATTGGCGAAGAACACGCAGTCGGCGAACGACGCATCCACCAGTCGCTGCGCCAGCGCTTCCTGCCCCGGAATGCGAAAGATGTTCGAGACATGCCACAGCTTGCCCGCCTGTTCGGTGAGCGCGGCGACCAGCGCGGGATGCCCATGGCCCAGGGCATCGGTCGCGATGCCGGCCACGCAGTCGAGATACCGCCGCCCCCCGGTATCGATCAGCCACACGCCCTCGCCACGCTCCACCGCGATCGGCGCGCGATTGTACAGGTTCATCAGGGGATCTGTCATGACGGCTCCTATCCTCAATTCGCGAATGCACCGGCGGGCGGGCAACGTGGTGGCCGCCCTGGGCAGGCGGTTCACGCGATTGCGCTATTGGCCCCTGGGAGGGGCATGGCCAAACGCAATGGCGTCATCTGCTAATGACGGTTGAGAATGAGGGGCCAGTGCTATCGCGCCCTGATCGGCGTGACGGTTGACGGGCAACCATCGCGCTTGCACGGCAGGCTGTCGTCCCAGGACAACAGGCGCACGACCATGTTGCCTGGCTGGGTGCGCGGGTCGGTGCCCAGGCCCGCGACCCGTGCGTCGAGCGGCGCGGCCAGCGTGGCGACGGTCCTCCCGAACGGGTCGGTGACGATCGCCAACACATCGCCCTTCTTCACATATTGGTTCAGCGTCACGCGCACCTGCGCCCATCCGCCGCGCGGGCTCTCGACATTGGTCACGACATTGCCGAGGAACGGTTCGGCATCACGCAGATCGGGTTTGCCCGGCAGCATTCCCTCCTCGATCATCACGTTGCGCACGCCGCGCAGGCCGCGTGCGATCATCGCATTGTCGAACACCTCCGCACCGCCCAGTTCATAGGTGACGGCAGGGATGGCATTGGCGTTCAGCATGTCCTCTACCGCGCCGTCATAACCCGCATTCATATAGATGCTGTCTGGCCGCAGCATCATCGCGATATGCTTGGCGGTGGGAGTGGCGACAAAGACATAGGCCGGATAGGTGCCGCCGCGCGACTGGGTATGCAGGTCGATCGCGAAGTCGGTATTGCCGGTAAAGAGGCGCGACCATAGCCGCCCGGCATAACGCTGCGCCGCATTCCCTTCATCGCCGTGCGCGTGCGGATCGTGAGGGATCAGGCGATTGAGATTTTCGCCTGCGCCATTGTGGCCGCCGGTAAAGGCGCGCGTCGAATTGCGCAGGCCCGGCGCATTAAGGCCCGGCACCGCGATCAACGTTCCCTTCATGGTCGCCGGATCGAGCCGTTCGACCAGCTGGTGGATCACGCCGATGCCGTTCAATTCGTCGCCATGAATACCGGCGGTCAGCAGAAAGCGGGGGCCGGGCTGCGCACCCTTCACCACGACGATTGGCACATAATAGCCCTGTCCGATCTCATTGTCGTCAACCCGTAGCCAGAGCCGCGTCTTGCCGGCGGGCAGGACGGCAACTTCCAGCTTCTCGATCACGGGCGCCCCGTCCATCCTGTCCCCCGACTCGCTCGGCAGCGCGGCGGCATGCCGGGCGGCGAGCAATGCCACGACCAGAGCAAACCCGGTGAAGACACGGAACGGGCGGGACATGGCGGTTCTCCAAGACGACAGAACCGAAACCTCGCATTTCGTTACGCATGCGACCAAGCGAAAATCTGTCATGTCCTTATGCGTCCGGCTCATAGATAGGTCGGTACCCATCGTGCGAGAAAGCACGCCGGCCGCAACGGCGCGTATCTTAGGGTAACGCGCCGCGAACCGGTCGATGAAGCCGATATAGATCGTACCGCCCGCAGAAGACGCTGTACTATCGTTGAAAGCGTTGCGACGAGGCTGGCGTGTTCACGCGAATGATGGAAGGTCTGGCTGCAACTGGCTGCCTATGATGACGCAACCCCGGTCTTCGCCGGGGTAGGCTCTACCCGAAGGCGCATTGCACGGCATCGAGCCTATAGGTCAAAATGTGGATTTCGCTCGCCTGATCGGCCGCATTAAATGCCTGCCCTGGCGAAGGCCAGGGGCGGCATGAACACCAAGCCTATGCCGCCGCCGACACGAACGGCCGCCCCTTGGGCTTCTTCATGACCGCAGGCTGAGTCGGCAACTACCCCGGCGCGGGAGCGCTGCTCGGTGATATGCTGAAGGCGCAGTGGCTGCTCGGCGACCGCTGCCCCACCGCCTTCTTTTCCGCCGCCATCCTCGCTGCGACCGTCATCTTCTGGCTGTGATCAACAAGTCCTGACCAGAGCAGCTGGATCATGGCATCATGGTGCAAGACTGAATTCGATCGGTACGACGAACTCGAACGACGCGCCCTCTCTGCTCTCGGGGGGTTTGGGAAGCAGCTGGGCGCGCTTGGGCAGTGCCAGGGCTTCCCGGTCGAGATCTGGTATTCGCGATGACCTCTCCAGGCGGACGGATTGGACTGCACCGTTTCGATCCATCACCAATCTGATGACCGGGACTCCCTGATACCGGCGCAGCAGCGCTGCGCGAGGGTAGCGGCGATTTGCGATCAGCTTTGTCAGGATCCTGCCTTCCCAGGTGTCGGGACCTTCGGTTTCAGGAATAGGTTGACGGGCTACCTGCATGCTTGGCGGTGTGGATGCCTGAGGTTGGGGCGACTGGGCCACGGGCTGTTGCTGCGCCGCCGCCACGATCAGGGGTGTCGCGGCGATAGGAATCGGCAGGATCGGCGCGCGCCTCTCTGCAGCCCGTTCGATTTGCGACCGGGCCGGTGACTCGGCCGGTGCCGGCGCAGGCAGGAGTTTTGGCTGCTGGTCCAGGGTGCTGACATCGAAGGTCGTCAAGCTCGCGGAATGGGCGGGTTCAACATACCGGACCGACGATGTCACTACGTGAAAGGCGATGCCCAGCAGCAGGGCAACACCGCCGGTCGATGCGATGCCGAACCACCGCTGCCGAACGTCAGGATGATAGCGACCCACCGTGCCCGTATCCTGGATCGTCACGGCGTCGGATGGCTCCATGGATGGGGGCCGCGGGAAGCAATTGCTCCCGCGACCGGTCGGCCCGTCCGACATCCTGTCTTTCTCGCCAGACGCCATTGCTTACCAGCGGAAGGAAAGCGCGGCCGTAACGCGCCGCGGTTCGCCATAGTAGCAACTGCCAAAGGCATCGCAGTTGGCGAAATAGGCCTTCTCTAGCAGATTGCGGGCATTGACCGCCAGCCGCCAGCGTCCCAGATCGATCGCCGCCAAGGCATCTAGCACCAGATAGGCGGGCACCTTGTAGGGGCGTACGGCCTCCTCATTACCTCGGTTCGGCCCGACATAGCGGCCACCCAAGCCAAGTTGCAGACCGCCGTCGAATCGCTGGTCGACCCACAAGGATGCCTTGTGTCGCGACATCGCCACCGCCTGTCGGCCAATCGCCGTTGGTGTCGCACTGCTGATGACGCGGGCCGTGGGGGTGTAGCTATAGGCGCCGATCAGATTCATGCCCGGCAGCGGCGCCACCTTACCTTCGAATTCCAGGCCGCGGACGAGCGCTTCGCCGGTCTGCTTCGGCATGAAATTCTGGTCGTAGGTGATGTAGTTCTTTCGCCGAAGGTCGAAGATCGCAACGCTGTAGCTGTCGTTGCGTCCCACCGGCTGGAACCGAAGCCCGGCTTCATATTGGCGGCTGGTCTCCGGCGCGAACGCCCGCCCGGTCAGGGAATCGATCGTGGCAGTTGGCGTGAACGACGTCGAATAGCTGATATAGGGAGCCCAGCCGCTCGGCCCCAGATAGACCAGCCCTGCACGGGTCGTGACCTTGTCGTCAGCGATCCGGAACGCCCCCCCGCTAGCCCGGTCGGTCACACGCGTAATCGCATGGTCGTTGCGAACGCCGACGGATGCGACCCATCGATCGCCCAACTTGATCTGGTCCTGCGCATAGATGCCGGTCTGGACCAACCGGGTCAGGCTGTCCTGATACGGTCCGGGGATCGCAATCGCCTGACCATAGACGGGACGATAGACGTTGATCTCTGGCGCGGCACCAAAATGCAGGACAGTGTCGAACCGACTGTTCTGATAGTCCACACCGAACAGGACCGTGTGGTGTAACGGTCCGGTATCGAACTGCCCTTCTACTTGCGTGTCGATGCCGAAATTTCGTGTGTTATCCTGCGCAAGGAAAACGTTGCGCGACACGGTTTGAAAATTGGCGGGATTGCGCGGATCGACCGGGTCGGCCGTCACGAAGTCACCCGCCGAAATCTGACGCAAGTCGCTGTCGACCTCGCTGAATCGCACATTCTGTCGAACTTTCCACGCGTTGCCCAGTCGCTGTTCCAGCAGGTAGCCGATCGACCATTGATCCTGTCGCAGGCGATCGAAGTCGGGCTCGGCAGCGGAGAAGCGGACCGGGATCGTCGTACCTATCGCGGTTGGGATCAGCGATCCCACCGCACGGCGGCCGCGCGTGTAAACCCCGGCATTGATGCGGCCATATTGGCCCAGCAGCGTCAGCGACGTCGCCGTGCTCGGTTGCCATGTCAACGAGGGAGCGACGAACACCCTGTCATCGGGCATCCCACCGGCGGGAAGCCGCGCGTCGCGCGCCAGACCGATCATCCGATAGAGCAAGGTTCCCTGCACATCTACCGGGCCGGACACATCGGCCATGATCTGCTTGCGGCCATAAGTGCCCCATTGCGCCTGAATTTCTCCGCGCTGCTCGGCCGTAGGGCGCTTGCTGACCACATTGACCATGCCCGCACCGTTGGACATTCCGTAGAGTACCGAGACGGGACCGCGCAGCACCTCGATCCGTTCGGCTGCATAATTCTCGATCTGCCAAACCGCGAAATTTCCGACATTCCGCAACGCTAGCCCGTCCAGAAAGAAGCCTGGCGAGTACAGGTCGAAACCGCGCACGGTGAGCCAGTCATAGCGCGAGTCGGTGCCGTTCGCGGCAACATCGATACCCGGCGTATAGGCCAGCGCATCGGCCAGCCTCAGCGATCCCGTCGCCTCGATCTGATCGGCGGTTATGACGGAAATCGACTGGGGCGTTTCGACAAGCGGCGTGTCGGTCTTCGTGCCGATGCCGCTCCGGCGCGCAACATAACCTGGGACCGGACCGGTGGCGCGTTCCTCGTCTTCGGCCTGCGCGACCGAACCCGCATTTGCAGCATTGCCCTGGACCCGCACCGGACCCAGTTGAATGTCCTTAGCCTGCCGGGCCCCGGCGGTCACCGGCGATGCCGCGATCTGTGCCCCTTCGCCGGTCATCCGATAGGTCAGTCCGGTACCTGCCAGCAATCCGCTAAGGGCCGTCGACGGTGCAAGGTGGCCTTCGACCGCCTGCCCGATCTTGCCTTCGACCAGCGCGCCTTCCGCCGTCACCTGTATTCCAGCTTGCCGCCCGAACAGGATTAGCGCCGTGGCCAGCGACTGGCGCGGGATGTCGAACCGCGCCGCGGCTCGAGCGTGTTGGGCAGAGGCGGGAGAGGTAATGGCCAGCTGGGCCAAGATGCTCGATACTGCTGCGAAAGCGAGCACGGTTCGCCTACGTCCCAACAGCCCTTCTGCTCGCGTGATCCCCATAGTCATTTCAGTCTCCACCGCTCTTTGCGCAAATGCGATGCATTCGCATCTCAAGATGAGATGGTGGAGGACGTGTGTTTTCCACAAATTCAGGCGATTTTTTTCTACATCGCCTCAAGTCATTGTATTGATGCCTAAAGATTTCCGCCCAGGCCATCGACGATAAGGATCCAGGGTGTGATGCGCCGTATCCGACCCCCATAGGGGCGTACGATCATAGCCAAAGCCTGCTCGGGTCGACGGACATCGTAGATGCCGGTGACGCGCCGCTCGCCCAACTGTGCATCGGCCAGGACAATCCGACCGCGGAACCAGGGGCGAATCTCGTCAACGACGTCGGCGATGGTTCGATTTTCGGCGAGTGCCTCGCCTTTGGTCCAGCCGCCCATCATCACGGCATCCGCCTTGCCGCTTCGCTCCCGCCCTTGCGCGTCGATTCGAATCCACTCGCCGGCCAACAGGTCTGTCGGCGAATGATAGGATCGTGCCGCGACACCGACCCGCACATGCCCACGCGCCACGGAGACGCTGGTCGACTTTTCCAATCGTCGCACATCGAACTGGGTACCCAGCACGGTCGTCGTTACGCCGTCCGCCTCTACCACGAACGGGTGGGACGGATCGCGCCGGACATCGAACAGTGCCTGACCGGCCAGCAGACGAACCGTTCGCTTTCCCCCGGCGGTCTCGAATGCCAACGCGCTTTGCGGCCCAAGCGCGACCGACGTGCCGTCGCCCAGTCGGAGATGTGCGATTTCCGCTGTACCCGTGACATGATCGGCGCGGAGATGAAGGCTTATCGTCGGCCAGAGGAGCGCCCAAGCACCGGTGGCTGCAATGGCTGTATAGACCAGCTTCCGCTTATGCCGTCGTGACCATTGCGCGCGGTGTCTACGCGGTCGGTCAGGCCCGGTGAGGGGAGGCTCCCGCCACGCCTCCGGCGCCCGGCGGAAAATCTTCATCGTGTTGTTTACGCTTGTCCAAGCTTGGCCGTGCCGGGGGTCGGCAAGAAGCCAGCGATCGAACTCAGCGTGCAGACTGTCGTCTTCGGGGCTCTCGCGAAGCGAGACATACCAATCCGCCGCGCTTCTCCGCGCTGCATCTTCGTCCGGCGTCGTCATTTCGCAAAGGACCGAAGCGCATCACAACGCTCTATGGCATCCGTCACCAGCACATGCACGCGCGATGTGGACAGGCCAAGATTCAAGGCGATTTCGCGTAATGTCATGTCTTCGAAATAATACATTTTGAAAGCCGCGATCTGACGTTCCGGCAAGCGATCGATAACGTCCATCACTGATCGCAGTTCGTCACGTGCGATCATCTCGACCTCTGCGGATGGCGCACTATCGGGAACTGCATCGATGACGCTCGCGATGTCGATATGTCCGACGTCTCCTTCGTGTTGACGTCGACGAAACTGCGCGAAGACAAGATTGCGGACGATACGACGAAGATACGGCAGAGGTTGTCGAACCGGCTGATCCGGAGGGCGATTGTCGAATAGCAACCAGGCGTCGTGGACGATGTCTTCCGCAGTCGCGGAATCGCCCGATAACCTCTTGGCATAGGACACCAGCGCGGGACGGTGCGCCTTATACAGACGAACGGCTGACGGCTCAGACGTCACGATAAACTTGCCGAAAAGCCTCCCTGCCCCTTCTGCATCCAATATTGCCGTGATTGGGTATTATCAACCGTTTTGGGCGCAGTGTAACCGATGGCCTGCCTTTCGGGAGGCGACCGTTCCTGTTCGCAGATCGGCGAACATGTAAATCACGTCGTCGCACAGGATCACCTTCACGAGCCTGACGCTCGCCTGCGTTTGCACCGCCAAGGCGGCCAAATTGCAGCAAGCAGGCTCGTCTGCGTGGAGCGATAGTGACTTTCCTCAATCACCTCCCTCTATCAGATTGTACGGACCGACTTTGTCACTCAGGCCACTGCCAAACCTTATCGAGCCTAAGGCTGAGCCTGAGCCTGGTCCCGCCCCGTCAGGTTCATCCCCCGCGCCACTCCCACGCGGGGGATGGAGGGAGCGTCAGAAGCGGAAGCCGATCCGCGCCTTGCCGCCATAATCGGACCAGCGATCGGCGGTGGAGGCAAAGCTGCCCACGCCGATGCTGAGCCGTCCCATCACCAGGTCGAGATTGCTCTCGATCGCCAGCCCATCACCGCCCAGTCCGGCGCTGGTCGTGGTGAAAGCGGGGCCCGTGCCACCCAGACGCTGGATCGCGGTGCCGATGCGGTCGCCATATGTACGCTCATAGGCGATCGACAGACGCGGTAGCAGCGTGGCCGTGCCGACCGGCGCCGATCCGCCGACACGGATACCCGCCGAGGCGGTGCCGATGTCGCGATCCTGGCCCGCGATGCTGAGGGCGGCGAGGCTGCCGCTCTCGGCGAAGCCTTTCACCCGCGTCCGGATATAGGCGTGGCGCAGGAACGGCGTTACCGCCGCCTCGCCATGCGTTAGCGTATAGCCGACCTCGGCGAAGAGCTGCGCGCTATGGGCGTCGGGGGTGGCGGCCACGTTGCCGAAGCCGCTGACAGGCAGGGTACGCATCGTCTTGATGTCGTGCCAGGCATAAAGCCCGCCCGCCTGGATGCTCAGCGCACCGCCCGACCAAGTCAGGTCGGCCCCGGCAAAGCCGGTCTTGATGTCGGCGCGCGCGCCGCGACCGCGCAACACCGCGTCCTGATCCTGCCAGCCACCAAAGATGCCGATCCGGGTCGCGCCGGTCCGATAATCCAGCCCGCCGACGATGCCGCTACGGTCGGACACCAGTCGGCCGCGCTGGCTCGTGACGTCCGACATCGCCCGGCTCTGCAATCCTTGCGCCCAGAGGCTCAGGCCTTCGCCACCCGGCCGCATCGCCCGGTCGAACACGGCATGACGGATCCGCCGTCCGCTATCGGCCAGTTCGGTCGACAGCCCGGCGTTCAGCTCGCCTGCCAGTTCGCCGAAGACCAGGGGCGCGGTCGCGTTGCTCTGGAACAGCACCGTGTTGAACAGCGCGTCCGAGGTGCCGCGCGCGAAGATGGCATTGGCCACCCGCGCCTGGTTGCCGTTGGTCGCCAGCGCGTCGAAGCGGACGTCGTCGCGCGCCAGGGTTAGCGTCACCGCATTGGCCTGATAGCCGAGAAGCGGGGTCAGGAAGGCATAATTGCTCGTGACGCTGGCGAAGCGGCCATTGACCCCGCCCGCCGCGGTCAGGATCGTGTAGCTGGTGAGGCGGCCGTAATTCCCGTTCTCGGCCAGCACCTGCACCGTGCCGCCCGACAAAGTGGCGGTGCCGGTGGCGTTGACTTGGTCCGACTGGCCCGCGGCATTCACCTCGACCTGATAGATCGCACCGGCCGCGAAGCCGACATTGCCGTTGACCGTCTGCGTCCCGATCGAGTTGCCCGGCGCGTAAGTCCCTCCCGAGGCGATGGCGGTGGTGCCGACCGTGCCGGTGCCGCCCAGCGTACCCCCTGCGGCAACGGTGACCGGCGAGACGATGCTGCCATTGACTGCCAGCTTGCCGCCCGTAACCGTGGTCGCGCCGGTATAGCTGTTGGTGCCGGTCAGGTTCAGCGTGCCGCTGCCCGACTTGGTCAGGCTGCCATTGCCCGCCACGCTGCCCGCGAAGGTCGTGCTGCTCGCCTGGTTCACGGTCAGCGCGCCGCCCGCGACATCGACGGTCGCGGTCGTGCTGTTGCCCGCCAGCTGCGCCACGGTGTTCGCCTGGCCCGACAGGTCGACGGTGCCGGTACCGCGCACGTCCAGCGCAGTATCGGCGGCGACCGGGGTGCTCAACCGGATCGACCCGCCGTTCAGCATAGTCGTGCCGGTAAAGGCATAGCCGGTGCCGAAGACGACGCGCCCCGCACCTTCCTTCACGAACACGCCCGAACCCGTCAGCGCGCCGTCATAGGCGATGTCGTTCGACCGGCTGATCACCAGCGTACCGTTGTTGACGAGATTGCCGGTGAAATCGCCGGTCGTCCCGCCATTGCCGATCTGGAGCGTGCCCCCCGAGGCGGTGGCGAAATTGCCGCCTTGCGTGCCGGTCAGGACCAGCGTGCCGCCCTCCACCCGGTTGGTGCCGGTCGTCGCCAGCATGTTGGTGCCCGACAGGGTGGTCGTGCCGGTGCCGGTGAAGGTCACCCCGCCGGTGCCGGTGACGGCATTGGTGCCGAACGGGTCGCTGCCGGTGCCGCTGGTGCGTACGACCAGCGTGCCGTTGCTGACGAACGCATTGCTGGCAAAGCCGGTCAGGCCGGTCGCGTCGCTCTGCACCTCCAGAGCGGCGCCCGTGTCGATCGTGGTGCGCGCGACGCTGGTCATGCCGGTGGACGGCGCAGTCCAGTAACCGGACTTCACTGCCATGCTGTCGAAGCCGGTGAAGCTGGCTACCGTCTGGTTCTCGGTCGCGTCCGAATTGGTGCCGACCAGCATCGCGGCATCGGTGCCGCCTCCGCCGACGATCGCGCCCGTCACCATCGATCCGGTGCGCAGCGTCACCATGTCGTTGCTCGCGCCCAGCTGCACCGCGGTCCCGCCGCTGCCGGTCAGCGTCCCGCTATTGTCGAGGCTGGTCGCCCCCATCGCCATGATCGCCGCGCCGCCCGTGGCGCTGATCGAGCCCGCATTGGTGATCGCGTTGCTGCCGCCCACCGTGCTGATGCCGCCCGACTGGCCCGAGATCACCGCGTCGCTCGCGACCGAGACGCTGACCGCGCCCGGCGGATCGACGAACAGGCCATAGCCGCTGTCCGAGGCCAGCGTGCCGGTGACCCGCGCGGTGACCGCGCCGCCATCGCCATTGGCGATCAGCCGCACCGCGTCCGCTGCCGCACCGCTCGCGCGGGCCGAGCCAATGGTCGCGTCGATCGCGCCGGTCGTCGCCTGGGCGAAGACCGCATCGGCGCGGGTGACGGTGCCATCGGTGCCGGTGACCGCCGTGCCGTTCGACTGCGCGGCGCCGATCGCCAGCGTGACGCCGGTGCCCCCGACGACCGAGATGCCCGCATAACCGTCGCCGCCTCCGATCGCGTTGACGGCACGGACATCAGCCATGCCGCCGGCCCGGACGAGGATCGCCGAGCCCGACGCGGCCGAGGCGGTGCCGCCATCGACCCGCACCGCGCCGCTGCTCGCCAGGTCGATCGCGTTGGTCGTGGCACCAGTGACGCCGGTGGTCGCGGCGGTCACGTCGACCGCACCCGCGCCCCCGGCGACCCGAATGCCGGTCGCGCCCGCGCCGCTGGTGGAAACGGCGTTGCTGGTGATGGTGGACGCGCCGCCATTGGCCTGTACCCGGATGCCCATGGCGTTCGCGCCGCTGGTTGCGATTGTCCCGCTATTGGCGACGCGCGTGTCGCTGCCGCCCGCCTGGACCAGGATGCCGTTGGCATTGGCGCCCAGCGTCGTGATCACGCCGGTGCTGGTGATCGCGATCGGCTGCGCCGCGCCTCGGTCGGCAAAGCCCCGGAACGAGGTGACCGCGGAGCCCGCCTCAACCGCGATGCCGCTGGCATTGTCGCCCGCCGTGCTGACCGCGTTGCTGGTGACAACGACCGGGGCGGCCGCACTGATCGCCCAGATGCCGTTGGACTGGCGGGGGTCGCCATTGCCGGCGATGCGGGTCGTGCCGGTGGTGGTGATCGTTCCCGTGCTGGTGATCGTCATCGCCCCCGTGCCGCCCAGCGCCAATATGCCGTAAGCGCCGTTACCGGTTGTGGTGATGTCGCGGCTGGTGATGGTCAGCGGACCGGTCTTGCCGTCCGCATCGTAATTGATCGCCTGTGCCGAAATGCCGAAGCGATTGCCCAACCCGCTGGTGGTGATCGTGTCGCTGTCGATCGTGATGGCGTTGCCATAGATCGACATGGCGCCGCTCGTGCCGCGCGCCTGGGTGCCGACGAGGGTGATCGTGCCGCTTTTGATCGCCACCGCGCCATCCGCCGAGGCATTGAGGCCCACGCCCCCCGTTGTGTCGATCCGCTCGCTCGTCACTCTTACGGTGCCGCCAAAGGCCGCGATGCCGCTCTGATAGCCCGTAACGAGCCCGCTGGTGATGGCGACCGAACGGCTGCCCGTGGCGTTGATGCCGATGACGCCGTTGCCGCCCCCCTGGATCGACGCGCTGCGGATGGCGACCGTGCGGCCCTCCTGGACCTCGATCCCCTGACTGCGGATTCCCGCAGTGGTGATCGATCCGCTATTGTCGATGGTGACGTCGACCGGCCCTTCCACCTCGATGCCATGACCGTCGAAATCGCTCGTGCCCGCCGTCACGATCGCGCCCATATTGGCGATCGCGACCGCGCCCGCGTTCATGTTGACGCTGACGGCATGGTTCGTCGACTTGGTCGTGCCGGTCAACGTGATCCGGGCCGAGCCGGGGGCGTCGCCATAACCGCTCTGCTGGTCGATACTGATACCATATGCACTCTCGCCAATTGCCTCGATGTCGCGGCTGGTGATCGTCAGCTCGCCCGCGCCGAAGCGCGCGTCGATGCCGCTGGCCCAGGCGCCGGCGGTGCGGATGGTGCCGCGATTGTCGATCGTCGCCGCGCTGTTGCCGGTCAGGGCGACGATGCCGGTCGCCTCTTGCCCCGCCGTAGAGATCGTCCCCCGGCTGATGACGCTGATCGGCCCGGTGCCCAGTGCGGTGCCCGAGGGAATGACGAAGCTCTGAATCCCCTGCCCCGCCTCGACCCGCACGCCCATCGCCTGGTCACCCAGGGTGGTCACATCGTTGCTGTCGACGGTGATCGTCCCCGCTGCATTGGCCACGCGGATGCCGTCGGCATAGCGAGTGAAGGCGTTGGTGCCGCTGCCGATGGTTACCCATGTGCCGTTGGTGGAAACGGCGCCGGTGCTCGTCACGCTGACCGGGCCGGTCGTGCCGAAGACCTGGATACCCGCGCCGCCATTGCCGTTGGCCGCGACCGAGCCGCTGGTCACCGTGACCGCATCACTGGCGCCCGCCGTGTTGAACTGGCTGACCGAGATCCCGCCGGTGCCGCCCGCTCCCGCTGCGGTGATCGTCCCGCTCGTCACCGATACCGCATGGCCGCTGGCGGCGACCGCATTGGCGAACAGGCCCTGCTGCGTGCCTTCGATGATAATCCGGTCGCTGGTTACCGTGGTCGTCCCCCGGCTGCCCGCGCCGATCCCGCCCAGCGCACTGCGGATTTCGGTGCTTTTGACCGTGACGGGGGTCGAACCGGTGTTGAATGCCGAGATCGCCTGTTTGACACCCGCATTGATCGTGCCGCTGGTGACGTCGATCACGCCCGATCCCCCCGTTACCCAGATGGCGGGCGTACCCGCCCCCAGCGAGGTCACCGCATTGCTGCGGATCGTCGTCGCGCCGACGCCCGGCGTGACATAGATGGCCGAAGATCCGCTCCCGTTGGTCGTGATGTTGTCGCTGGTGATGTCGATCACCTGCGCGGAATCGACGTTCTGCCCGCTTGCGGCCTGGACTCGGATGCCATGCGCCCCCGTGCCGTTGGTGGTGATCGTCCCGCTGGCGATCGTGGTCGACTGATCGGCATAGGCATTGATGCCATAGCCGTTGGTGCCCTTCGTCGTGATCGTGCCGCTGGTGACCGACAGTCCCTTGTCCGAATAGGCGGTGATGCCATAGGTGTTATTACCCTCGACCCGCGTCTCGGTGGCGCGGACCGTCGTGCCCTCGGACGAGCTGGCGAAGATGCCATGCCCGTAACTGGGACTGCGCACCGTGACGACGCCGCTGTCGATGACGACAGTGCGTCCCTCGGCATCGATGCCCAGCTTGCTCCTGCCCGTATCATTGCCGTCTATCCCGGCCGAGACATTCGTACTGGTGATGCTGATCTGGCCCCCGAGCTGGCCGTTCGCATCATAGCTCAAGGCAGAGATGCCGTACCGGCCGGACACATTGGTCGCGGTGATGGTGATCGGCCCGGTCGTGCTGTTCGCAATGATGCCGCTATTGTTGCCCGTGTTCGCCTGCACCGTCCCCGCATTGATGGTCAGCGCGCCACTGGTCGTACCCGCATTGATGGCGTCCGACCGCCCGCTGCCCGTCACGATGGCGGAGGTGGTGCGGATCGACACCGCGCCCGGCCCGAAATTGTTCGCGCCGATCGCGGTTCCGTATCCCGTGCCGTTGTTGGCCGAGGTCACCTCACCCAGGTCGAGCGTGATGTTGCCGTCGGTGGTCGTGATGCTGACCGTAGCGGGGCCGCCCACGATCGGTTCGGTGCGGGTCAGCGAATAGTCGGTCGTGCCATAGCTCACGACATTCTGCGCGCCTGCCGACGCCGCATAGCCGACACAGCCCAGTGCGGTGCCCAGCAGCAGCGCCGCGCGCGTCGCCGAATGCCGTGTCGACGTGCGATTTCCGATCGACTCCATCCCGAACCCCATTGTGCGAACCCCCACCGCTCGTGCGGCGCTGTGAGGGGGCGTTATCAGCGCAAAGGCCCCGATCGGGGATGTCGCAAATTGTGGTATTCGGTAGTGAATAGCCGTGCGGCTCAGGATTCCGGCCGTTTTTCGGGCGGCAGCACCCCCGCCAGCAGCCCTTCGACCTGCGCGTCCCCGCGCCAGCGCCGCGCGATGCGGCGGGTCAGCGAGGCGGCATACCAGCGCTCGTCCTGGTCATTGGCTTCGCGCAGCAACGCGATCAGCGCCGCCCGATCACCCATGGACGAGGCATAGAAGGCGGGCGTCTCGCGCAGCTTGCGTTCGCCCCGCGCGATCTCTTGGCGGCCATGGTCGATCAGGACCGCGACCGCTGTTTTCGGGTCGCGCCGGATCGCGGCGTCGAGCGCGGCCGACAGGCGCTGCAACCGGGGTTCGCCGCGCAACCGTGCCCGGACCGCCAGCTCACGCGCATAGCCGATGATGTCGCCGCGCCCGATATTCACAAAGGCCAGGCAGTTGTGGATTGTCGCGTCGTTCGGCGCGCGCACCGCCAGCGCAGTCAGCTGCGCATAGGCCAGCGCGTCGCGCCCCGCCTGCCAATGGGCGCAGGCCTGTTCCACCTCGATGGTGAGCAGGCCCGGCAGTAACAATCGCGCCTGGTCATAGGCGCTTTGTGCGGCCGCATCGTCGCCGATATCGGCCAGCACATTGGCATACCAGAAATAGGTCTGGCCATCGCGGTCGTCGAGCGCGATGGCGCGCCGGAACTCGGCCAGCGCGCCCGCCCGGTCGCTGCGCCACCAATAATCGACCAAGCCCAGCGCACGGTAGGCGGCGGGCAGCTCCGGGTCGAGCTGCAGGGCCGTACGCGCATAATGGCGGGCGCGGCGGAACGCATCCGCTTCGGCCACCCCGCCATATTCGCCAATGATCAGCCAGGCCTCGGCCAGCCCCGCATAAGCCGGCGCAAAGCTGGGATCGCGGTGGATCACGCCCTGATATAGCTGGATCGCAATGTTCAGATCGGCCTGGGTCCGCCTCGCCCAGTGATCGCGCGCCGCGACATAATCGCGCGCCACGGCGGGGTTCGCCGGCATGGCGACCGCCCGGTGCGCCGATCGGGGAGCGGCTTCCCACCAGAACCACGCTGCCACCAGCATCGCCAGCGTGATCAGCCCCGCCGCGATCGCCCAGCCGGGCCTTCGCCCCGACAGGGATATTGCGGCCACTTCGACCGGGGGTGGGAGCGGTGGGGCGGAGACATCGCTTGGGATGGTCGCCGCTTCGCCGTGATCCTCGTCATCGTCTTGGCGAAGCGCCCAGGCGGCGAGTTCCTGTTCGAAACAAAAGACCGAGCCCTGCTTCCCGCCCGGCATCCGCCGCACCGGCAAGTCGCGCTCCCGCGCCCAGCGCATGACCGTGGTCCGATCGCGATTGAAATAGGCCGCGATCGATTTCCAGCCGTCCAGGCGCTTGCCGCCTTGGACCTCTTGCCCCTCCACCGCTACTGCCACCCCCTGCAATCCCCACCCGCATGGTGCCCACAGCATGGACAGGGCGTCAAGCAACTGCACACTATCTCAACCTGTCTACCACCAGTGCTCCCAGCAAATAGCTGATATCGGAATGAAATAGAGACGAACGAAAATCGGATTTTTCGGGACCATAAGCCGACTTGACTAGACCATATGGACAAAAGGCAGCCCAAGCAGAAATGATGCGAGGTTGACGAAGCTGATCAGGATTCGGCGGTTCGTCATACCGGTGGCGAGCCTTCGCCAATTCTCGAGTCTGTCGAGCAGGCACTAGATCTCGTTGCGCCAGCGATACTTGCCCTGGTCATATGAGGCCGGGTTTCGACGGTTGCGCCGAGCCGGGATCACGGCCTCAACGTTCATGCTGGTCAGGGCGTCACGGACCGCGTCGCAGTCATAGCCTTTATCCGCAAGCAGAGCATCGATCCGGTCGGCGATCATGCGCATCAGTGGTCCGAAACCTTGCATGTCATGCGCCTGACCCGGCGTCATGATGAAAGCGAGCGGGCGACCCTGCTGTCGATCACGTCGGCACGACCATCACGTTCGACCATACCGACCAGCGTCTCCAGCATGGGCTCGAACACACCCATCGTCCCCCACCGACAGTAGCGGCGGAACGCAATGTCCACTTGCCATATTCCTCCGGCAAATGCCGCCACTGCGCCCCTATTCGCGCAATCCACATCATGCCTTGGAAAAAAGGGCCGGCAGTCGCCAGCGAGGACGATAGCCACGTTCACGCTCGGCCCCTGGCCGGATCGCCCGGTTCCCCTTCAGTTCGCCGCGAAGGAAGGGACTTGGGCGCCCACCGTCGGAATGTCGCTCAGCGCGGCGATTTCGTCGGCGTCTCCGAGCATGAGGCCGACCCGCTGGTGAAGCCCCGTAGGCGCAATGTCGAGTATCCGCCTCTCGCCATCGGTCGCCGCGCCGCCCGCCTGCTCGATCAGATAGCTCATCGGATTGGCCTCATACATCAGGCGGAGCCTGGCGCGGCCGGTGCGCTCGTCGCGGGGATAGAGGAAGGTGCCGCCGCGCTTCAGGATGCGGTGGACATCGGCCACCATCGATCCGGTCCAGCGCATCGAATAGTCCCGGCCGCACGGCCCTTCGCTGCCCGCCACCCGATCGTCGACGAAGCGGGCGACCACATCCGACCATTGCCGCCGCCGCGCCACGTTGATCGCGAACTCAGGCGTCCCGCCGGGCATCCGGATCGGGCCATCGGTGAGGTTCCAGGCCCCGACCTCGCGGTCCAGCGTGAACTCGTACACACCGGTGCCGATCGACAGCATCAACAGCGTCTGCGGTCCGTAAATGGCATAGCCCGCCGCCACCTGCTCCGAGCCGGGCTGGAGGAAATCCTCCTCGCCAATCTCGCGACCGGCGGCGTCCGCCGGGGCCTTCAGGACCGAGAAGATGGTGCCGACCGACAGGCAGACATCGATGTTGCTCGACCCGTCGATGGGATCGAACAGCAGCAGATATTCGCCCTTGGGATAGCGATTGGGAATGCGGTGGATCGTCTCCATCTCCTCCGACGCCATCGCTGCAAGATGGCCGCCCCATTCATTGGCATCGAGCAGGAAGTCGTTGGCGATCACGTCCAGCTTCTTCTGGACCTCGCCCTGCACATTCTCGCTGCCCAGCGACCCCAGCACCTCGCCCAGCGCGCCCTTCGACACGGCATGGCCGACCGTCTTGCAGGCGCGCGCCACCGTCTCGATCAGCAGCCGCAATTCGCCGGGCAGCTTCGCGGGCCCCCGCTGCTGTTCGATCAGGAAGCGCGTGAGCGACATTCGTGGTGTCATGGTCAAGCTCCAGGCTGGGTGGAGAGGAGGGAAAGCATTGGGTTGGAGGCCGCCGAGACGCTCGAGCCGCGGGCGATCAGCCGTCCGGCGAGCACGACCTTGCGGACCGCGGCATCGGCATGGTCGAGGCGATCGATCAGCATCGCCATGGCGGTGCGGCCGATTTCCTCGACCGGCTGTTCGATGACCGACAGGCCGCCGCCGACCAGGTCCATCCAGCCCTCATTGTCGAATCCGGCCAGCGCCATGTCGCCCGGCACCGAGAGGCCCAGTCCGTGCAGCGTGCGCAGGACCGCCATCAGGGCCAGGCCGTTGCTGGCGACCAGCGACTGGGGGCGATCCGGCCGCGCGAGCAGGTCGGTGACGATCCGCGCCACCTCGCCATCGCCATGCGGGACGGCGATCGCCTCGGCGGTAAGGCCCAGCCGCTGCGCCGCCGCCTCGAAGCCCGCACGGCGTTCCTCGCCCGTGCTGCTCGACGCGCCGAACAGCCCCGCGATCCGGCGGAACCCGCGCGCCTGGAGATGTTCGACCAGCAGCGCCGCCATCGCGGCATTGTCGAGCACGACGCAGTCATGCGCGATGCCGGGCGTGGCGCGGTCGATCAGGATCATCGGATAGTCGGGCTTCGCCTTGCCCAGTTTCGCCAAACCCTGTCGGGTCGGCGCCAGGATGACGCCGGTCACGCGCTCCTCCTGCATCAGTTGCAGGTACATCGCCTCGCGAACCGGGTCCTCGTCGGTGTTGCACAGGATCACGCGCAGGCCGCGCGCATAGGCCAGGTTTTCGATAACGCGCGAAACCGCGGTGAAGAAGGGGTTGCGGATGTCGGCGACGACCAGCCCGATGGTGTTGGTGTGTCGCGACCGCAGCCGCCGGGCGGCGAGGTTGGGGCGATAGCCGGTCGACCGCACCGCCGCGAGCACGCGGTCGCGCATCGCCTCATCGACATTGCGGCCGCTCAGCACCCGCGACACCGTCGCGGTCGAGACGTTGGCGACCAGTGCCACATCCTTGATACCGACGGTCATGGAAAACGTTCTCTCCTCTCCACTGCGCGTTCTGGCGTCGCGTTCCCAAGTTTCATGCCTGCTCCGTCGTTTCGTGGCAAGCGCTATTGACATAGTTTAGAGAAAACGTTTTCTAGGACGACAAGCGACGATCGAGAGTCGTGCCGGAGAGGCCAGAAAGACATGTCTACCCAAGCCCCGCCCCCTGCCATCCGCCCGGAGCTCATCCGGCTCGCGGCCACGGCGACCGACAAGACGGATGCGATCCGCCAGGCGGGGCAGCTGCTCGTCGCGGCGGGATGCGTCGGTACGGGCTATGAGGACAGCATGATCGCGCGCGAGGGCGTCGCGAACACCTTTCTCGGTGCGGGGGTGGCGATCCCCCATGGGCTTGGCGAGGACAAGGGACTGGTTCGTCGCGACGGGATCGCGGTGCTGCAATTCGTCGATGGGATCGAATGGAATCCCGGCCAGGTCGCCCATCTGGTGGTCGGCATCGCCGCCAGTTCGGATAGCCATATCGCGATCCTGCGCCGCCTGACCCGCCTGATCCAGGACGAAGCGCGACTGCATCAGTTGGCCACCACCGACGACCCGATGCTGATCATCGCCGCGTTGCAGGACGAGGCGACCGATAGCCATCGGGCCCGCCTGCCCGCCGACGATCTGGACGAGCGGGTGACATGGACCGTCGATTATCCCACCGGCCTGCACGCGCGTCCGGCCGCCGCCTGGTCGGAAGCGGCCAAGGCGCTGCCGGTCGCGCTGCGTGTCCGACACGAGGGGGAAACCGCCGATCCGCGCAGCCTGGTCGCCCTGCTCCAGCTCGGACTGAAGGCCGGGGACCAGATCACCATCTCGGCTTCCGGGCCCGGAGCGCGGGGTGCTGTGGACAGCTTCCATGCGGCGATCACGCGACTGACCACTCGCGAAAAGGCCGATGCCGCGCGTGCCGCGCAAAAGGCGGCGGCGGCGGCCCCCGTCCAGGGCTGGAAACCCGTCGGGACGCCCGCGATGATCGCGGGGGTTGCGGCCAGCCCGGGACTGGCGATCGGTTCGGTCCATGTCCTCGCCTCGGCGGAACTGGAGGTGGTCGACCATCCCGTCGACCTGGCCACCGGGGGTGCCCTGCTGGAGGGCGCACTAATCCGCACGCGGGCGCAAATGCAGGCGCTGATCGACGACACCACCCGCCGCCTGGGCGCGGGCGACGCGGCGATCTTCAAGGCGCAGGCGGGTCTGCTCGACGATACCGACCTGATCACGCTCACCTGCCAATTGATGGTCGAAGGTCATGGCGTCGCCTGGGCCTGGCATCAGGCGATCGAGCGCATGGCCGGCCAGTTGTCGGCGCTGGGCAATCCCGTGCTCGCCGCCCGCTCGGCCGATCTGCGCGACATCGGCCGCCGCGTCCTGGCGCAGATCGATCCCGGACTGGGGCTGGGGACGCTCGACGACCTGCCCGAAGCGCCGTGCATCCTCGTCGCCGCCGATCTGGCGCCATCGGATACGGCCGCGCTCGATACGAACCGCGTGGCGGGCATTGCCACCGCACTGGGTGGCCCCACCTCGCACAGCGCCATACTGGCGCGCACGCTCGGCCTGCCTTCGGTCGTCGCGGCGGGCGCGGACCTGTTGTCGCAGGCGGCGGGGACGGTCGCGATCGTCGATGGCGATACCGGGCGGGTGTGGCTCGATCCGTCCGAAGCGGATCTCGCCTCCGCCCGCGACTGGATCGCCGCTATCGCCACGCGCCGTGCCGCCGAGGAAGCCGAGCGCAGCCGCCCGGCCGTCACCCTCGACGGCCACGGCGTCGCGATCGCCGCCAATGTGAACCGCCCCGATCAGGTCGCCGAGGCGCTGGCGCAGGGTGGCGAGGGCGTCGGCCTGATGCGCACCGAATTCCTGTTCCTCGAACGCGGCGACAGCCCCAGCGAGGACGAACAATATGCCGTCTACCGCGCGATGATCGACGGGCTGGACGGTCGCCCGCTGATCGTCCGCACCCTCGACATCGGCGGCGACAAGCAGGTGCCGCACCTGCACCTGCCCAAGGAGGAGAACCCCTTCCTCGGCGTGCGCGGCGCGCGGCTGCTGCTGCGCCGCCCCGACCTGCTGGAGCCGCAGTTGCGCGCGCTCTACCGCGCCGCCAAGGATGGCGGCGACCTGTCGATCATGTTCCCGATGATCACCTCGGTCGCCGAACTCGTGACGTTGCGGGAACGGTGCGAGGCGGTACGCGTGTCGCTCGACGCGCCGGTGGTGCCGATCGGCATCATGATCGAGGTTCCCGCCGCCGCCGTTCAGGCCCATGCGCTGGCGAAGCATGCCGATTTCTTCTCGGTCGGCACCAACGACCTGACCCAATATGCGCTCGCCATCGACCGGCAGAATCCCGAACTGGCGAGCGAAGCGGACTCGATGCACCCGGCCGTATTGCGTCTGATCGCCATGACGGTGGAGGGTGCGCGGCAGCATGATCGCTGGGTTGGGGTGTGCGGCGGTCTGGCGGGCGATCCGTTCGGTGCGGCGCTGCTGACCGGCCTGGGCGTCACCGAATTGTCGATGACCCCGCGCGACCTGCCCGCGGTCAAGGCGCGGCTGCGCAGCAGTGAGCTGCCCGCGCTTCAGGCATTGGCCGCCCGCGCGCTGACGATGGAGAGCGCGGCCGATGTGCGCGCGCTCGACGTCGCACCGGTTGCGGAGTTGCGCGAAAGGAGTGCCGCGTGATGCGTATCGCCACCGTCACCTTCAATCCCGCGATCGACCAGACGATCATGGTCGACCGGCTGGTCCCGGGCGAAGTCCATCGCGCGCGCTCGATCCGCCAGGATGCGGGCGGCAAGGGCGTCAACGTCGCCAGCTGCCTCGCCGATTGGGGTGCGCCGGTCAGCGTGTTCGGGCTGCTGGGACAGGACAATGCGACCCTGTTCGAAACGCTGTTCGAACAGAAGGCGATCGACGACCGCTTCGTGCGCTTGGGTGGTGACACGCGCGTCAACATGAAGATCGTCGACGACACGGACACCACCGACATCAACATGAGCGGCCCTGTCGTCGGCGAGGCCGATGTCGCTCGGGTCGAGCAGGCGGTGACGGATTTCGCGGGCGAGGACGCGCTGATCGTCCTGTCGGGCAGCCTGCCGCCGGGATGCGACACGATCCTCTATGCCGGGATGGTGGCGACGCTGACCGCGCGCGGCGCGCGGGTGCTGCTCGATACCAGCGGCGCGCCGCTGACCCAGGCGCTGCGCGCCGATGTGTTGCCGCACATCGTCAAGCCCAATCGCCGGGAACTGGCCGCCTGGGCCGACACCTCGCTCGACACCATCGCCGAGGTCGCCGCGTGCGCGACGGCGCTGCACCGGCGCGGCGTGGCGCTGGTGGTCGTGTCGATGGGCGAAGACGGCGCGCTGTTCGTATCGGACGAAGGCGCGCTGGTCGCGCATCTGGCCGCCGGGCCGCTCGCCAGTACGGTGGGCGCGGGCGACGCCATGGTCGCGGGGCTGGCCGCCGGGATTGCCGAAGGCGCCGGTCTGGAGCGGATCGCGCGCCTGTCCACCGCCTTCGCCGTCGCCAAGCTGGGGCGGCCCGGCCCGCACCTGCCGGACCTCGCGACTATCGACGCATTGGCCGCACAGGTCACGATCAGCGGAGCCGGGGTTACCGGTCCGTCCATGGTGGGAGAGGATTCATGAAGAGGCTGTTGGCGATCGTCGACGCCGGAGAGGCGGGCGTCACCGGCGTCCTGGCGGGCGAGGCACTGCGCCGCGCGGCCCGCGATGCGGGCCAGGCGATCGAGATCGAATTGCGCACCGCCCAGGGCGTGGTCAATCCGGTCGCCGCCGGAAATGACGACATGCTGCTGTTCGTCGGTGCCGAAGACAGCGCCGATGCCGACACCCGCGCGCGCGCCGACCGGCTGCTGAGCCTGGAGGCGGTGCTCGCCGATCCGGCCGCCGCGCTGAAGATCGGCAGCAAGGCGCCCGCTACGACCAAGAAGATCGTCGCGATCACCTCCTGCCCCACCGGCATCGCCCATACCTTCATGGCGGCCGAGGGATTGCAGGAGGGTGCGCGCCAGCTCGGCTATGACATCCATGTCGAGACGCAAGGCTCGGTCGGCGCGGGCAACCCGCTGACGCCCGAGCAGATCGCCGAGGCCGATGTGGTCCTGATCGCCGCCGATCGCGAGGTCGATCGCGCGCGCTTCGCGGGTAAGCGGGTGCTGGTCAGCAACACCAAGCCCGCCATCACCGGCGGCGCGGCGCTGATCGAAAAGGCGCTGGCCGAGGCCAAGGTCCAGGGTGGGGCCGCCGCCTCCTCCGCCGCCGCAACGACCGAGCGCGCGGGGCCGTACAAGCATCTGATGACCGGCGTGTCGTTCATGCTGCCCTTCGTGGTGGCGGGCGGCCTGCTGATCGCGCTCGCCTTCGCGCTGGGCGGCATCCACGCCAATGACGAGGCGAATGCCGGCACCTTGGCCTATGCGCTGTTCAGCATCGGTGCGAAGGGGGGCTTCGCGCTGATGGTGCCTGCGCTGGCCGGATATATCGCCTATTCGGTCGCCGACCGGCCCGGCATCGCACCCGGCATGATCGGCGGGATGCTTGCGAGCAACCTGGGTGCGGGTTTTCTGGGCGGCATCGTTGCGGGCTTCATCGCGGGATATGGCGTCGACGCACTCAACCGCGTCATCCGTTTGCCCAAGAACCTCCAGGGCCTGAAACCCGTCCTGATCCTGCCGCTGCTCGGCACGCTGCTGACCGGCCTCTTGATGATCTATGCCGTGGGCACGCCGGTCGCAGCGGTGCTGTCCTTCCTGACCGAATGGCTGCGCGGGATGCAGGGGTCGAACGCGGCCCTGCTCGGCCTGATCCTGGGCGGCATGATGGCCTTCGACATGGGCGGCCCGGTCAACAAGGCCGCCTATGCCTTCTCGGTCGGGCTGGTCGCCTCGCAGGTCTATACGCCGATGGCCGCGACCATGGCGGCGGGCATGACCCCGCCGCTCGCCATCGCGCTGGCCACCCGACTATTCCCCAACCGCTTCACCGCCGATGAGCGCGAAGCCGGGGCCGCCGCCGCCGTGCTCGGCCTCGCTTTCATCAGCGAAGGCGCGATCCCGTTCGCGGCGCGCGATCCGCTCCGGGTCATCCCCTCGCTGATGGCGGGATCCGCGATCACGGGGGCGATCTCAATGGTGGCGGGCGTCGAGCTCCGGGTGCCGCATGGCGGCATCTTCGTGCTGCCGATCCCCGGCGCGGTCACCCATCTGGTCGCCTATGTCGCCGCGCTGGCGGCCGGAGTGGCGGTGAGTGCGGTGCTCGTCGGATTTGTGAAGCGCCCGGTGGCGCAAGGCTGATCGCCACGCCCCGCCGGGGGGACTGGGCGTATTTCAAGAGGTACAGGTTCATGGCTGGATTGAAGGGCTTCGCGGCGATCGCCGTGCTGGGCATGGGGATGGCTGCATCCGTCGCCCGGGCCGAGGATGGGCCGACGACGCCCTCCGGCCCCGTCGTGCCGCAGGTCTCGCAACAGGCGACCAAGACGGTGCCGTTGGTGCTGGGCCAGAAGAAGAAGGGCGTCGAGACGTTCCAGCCGCTGGCCGATGACGGCATCACCCTGGCGCTGAACTATACCGGCGAGGCCGCGGCGAACGCGACCGGCGGCTTTGCACGCAAGTCGGCCTATACCGGGCAGATCTATGTCGGGGCCGACCTCGATTTCGAGAAGATCGCCGGTATCACCGGCGGCGGCCTGCACCTCGCGATCACCAACCGCCACGGCCAGAGCCTGTCGCAGATCGCGATCGGCAACAATACCTCGGTGCAGGAGGTCTGGGGCACCCAGAACACCCACCTCGCCATCCTGACCTGGGAACAGAAGCTGATGGGCGGCGCACTCGACATCGAGGCGGGCAAGAGCCAGGCGAACATCCATTTCCTGAACTCGCCCTATTACTGCCATTTCCAGACCAATTCGGCCTGTGGCAATCCGACCTTCGTCTTTAAGAACAGCAACTTCACCTATTTCCCTGCGTCGAGCTGGATGGCCAGGGCCAAGCTGACCGTCGCCGACAACTGGTTCGCCCATGCGGGCATCTACGAGGTCAATCCCAATCGGAAACGCCCCGATGACAATGGCTTCAGCCTGAGCTTCAAAGGTGGCACCGGCTTCATCGTGCCGTACGAACTGGGCTATGCGTCCGGCTTCAAGACCGACCGGCTGCCGCGCCACTATATCCTGGGCGGCTGGATCGACCGGGGCGACTATGCCGATCCGTTGCGCGACGACCGCGGCGGTATTTCGATCCTCAGCGGACGGCCAGCGGCCACGCTGAAGGGGCGCAGCGGCATCTATGCCCGTTTCGATCAGATGCTGACCCGACCCGATATGAACTCGCATCGCGGGCTGGGGGTGTTCGGTGTCGCCATGACCAACCTGTCGGGGCGGGTCGAGGAACGGCACTTCCTGGAGCTGGGTCTGCTCCAGACCGGCACCTTTGCGGGTCGCGACCAGGATACGATCGGCTTCGTCATCAACCAGCAGAGCTTTTCCGACCTGGCCATGGCGCGGATGCGCGCGGCGCGTGTCTCGGCGGGCGGCGACGCCAATATCCGCCGTGACCAATATATGATGGAACTGGCCTATGGTGCCCAGGTCGGGCCCGCCATCCGCCTGTCGCCCAACATCCAATATATCCTTCACCCCGACCAGACCGGCCTGCCCTTCCGCCGGACCAACATCGGAAACGCCCTCGTCTTCGGGCTCAAGTTCACCATCGACGCCCCCACCCTCATCGCAGCGGCGCGGCGCAACTGACGCCGCGCGTCATCGCCGTTCGCGGGACGATGACGATTCGATTCTGGCGAAGATCGGTGCGATGTCCGATGGTTGTCGATCGGCCCGTATGATCGGCGGCTTTCAACGCCGCAATCATCGGGCCACCGACTGGGCAGCATCATCCCACGGCCAGAACGCTAATGCGTTTGACTCGCATATTCACCTTCATTAGGCGCGCCCTCGTAACGAGCATTGGGGGGGAAAGATGCGCCTGTTTCGATCGAGTCTTGCAATATTGCTTTGCACTGTGTCGTCGCCTCTGGTGGCGCAGGGCACGCCGCCCGGCCAGGCAACGCAGTCGACCGACGATGTGAGCAACGACATCCTCGTTCTGGGCGAGAAGGCCAACCGAAGCCTTCGGGATACCCCTGCCAGCGTCGCAATCACCACCGCCGAGACGATCGCCAACCAGAATCTGCTGGATGTCTATGATGTGCTCCAGCGCACACCCAATGTCTCGATCGCGGCGAACCGGACCAGCTTCACCATCCGGGGTATCGATGCGTTCAACGTATCGGGTGCGGGCGACGGCGCGCTGGCCAGCGTCTATGTCGATGGCGCGGTCCTGCCCCGCGCGGCGCTCAATACCGGGCCGCTCGACCTGTACGACATCGCCCAGGTAGAGGTGTTTCGCGGCCCGCAATCGACCGTACAGGGCCGCAATGCCCTGGCGGGGGCGGTGATCGTGCGGACGACCGATCCCGGCTATGACTGGAGCGGCAAGGCGCGGGTGATGCTGACCGGCCCGGATGGCCAGCGCCGGGCGGCGGCGGCCATCGGCGGCCCCCTGCTCGGCGATCAGATCGCCTTTCGCATCGCGGGTGAGATCGCGCGTTCCGACGGACTGGTCTACAACCGCACGCTCCACCGCAACGCCGATCCGCGCCGGTCGGAAACGCTGCGGGGCAAGCTGCTCTTCACCCCGGACGCCCTGCCGGGCCTGCGGGTCATCGCGACCTATGTCCATGACCGGCACAAACGCGGCGTCTATGCCTATGAATTCGACGCCCCCTATTCGCCCACCGATCGAATCGTGACCGAGGATGTGGCGACCGACACCCATATCGTCAGCGACATCGCGACGCTGGAGGCCCATTACACGCTGGGCGGCGGGTTCGACCTGAGCTCCGTCACCAACGTCTCCGATGTCCGCGCCGACTATATCGCCGACCCCGACCGCAACGCCACGCCGGGCCAGCTCAGCCTGACCCGCGATCCCGCCAGGACGGTGCAGCAGGAAATTCGGCTCGGCATCGACCTGCCCTGGGTTCGCGGCCTGATCGGTGCCTATTATCTGCGCGAGGACAATCGCGACTATCTGTTCGAAGCCACGCAGACCCTGAATCTGACGCGACTGGGCGTCGATCGCCAGTTGCTGGCGCTGGGCCTGTCGCAGCCCATGGTCGATACGGTGCTGGGGCTTTATGGTGGCGTCGTTCCGATCAAGAACCGCCTCACCCAACCGCGCCTTACCCGCAATCTGGCCGCCTTCACCGACCTGACCTTCCCGCTGACCGGGCGGCTCAGCCTGCGTGCGGGGCTGCGCTACGACAATGAGCGGCAGTTGCGCGGCGCGACCCAGTCGGTGACGCTGAACGGCAGCCTGCCCGATCCCGCCAGGCTGCCCGTGGCGGCGCTGGCCCCGATCGTGACCCGGCTGAACGCCTTGCTGTTGGCGACGGCCGCCGGTGCCAACAGCGTCGAGCCGACGCGCGCCATCACCTATGACGCGTGGCTGCCCAAGCTGGGCCTGACCTGGGACCTCGCGCCCAATGTCGGGCTGAGCGCGACGGTACAGCGCGGCTACCGCGCGGGCGGTGCCGGGATCAACCAGCAGCGGGCGCAGGCCTTCACCTATTCGCCCGAATATACCTGGAATTACGAACTGGCGCTGCGGTCCGAATGGCTGGATCGCAAGCTGATCTTCAACGCCAATGCCTATTATATCGACTGGCGGGACCAGCAGGTGGGCGTACAGCTGACCCCAGGCGCGGTATTCGACACGCAGGTCGTCAATGCCGGCAAGTCACGCCTCTATGGCTTCGAGGTGGAATTGCGCGGGCGGCCGACGCCGTCGCTGGACGTCTATGCCGGGGTCGGCCACAGCCGGTCCAAATTCCTCGACTTCACCCTGCCCTTCGGTACCGAAGCGCGGTCGGCGGGTGGCAATGAGTTCGCCAATGCGCCGCACTGGACCGCTTCCGCAGGCGCGACCTGGCATGACAAGGCGGGCCTGCTGGCCAATGTCAACGCGACCTATCGCGATGCCTTCTTCCAGGATACGGTCAGACAGAGTGTTCGCGACGTCCGCCCCCTGACGCTGGTCAATGCCAAGCTGGGTTGGCAAGGCGAGCATTTCGGCGCCTTCCTGATCGCCAGCAACATCTTCGACCGCCAGCAGCCGACGTCCTTCTTCACGGACTTTGACGGTCGCATACGCGGCACGCTGTCCGATCCCCGTATTCTGGGCCTGAGCTTCGAAGGACGGTTTTGAGGGCTGAGAAACGTCTATTCGACGATGAACAATACATAGGTTGGTACGATCATCCGTTGATTACCCTTACCCCTGCCATATGATGATTTCGATCAATACAGGGGAGTATGCCAATCATGACGCGTCACGACAATCAATATGGCGATGATCTATTTGCCAAGGACGATTACTTCAAGTTCGGATCGAACGGCTCGATTTCGGGTAATCTTCTGGGCAACGACCGAAGCGGTGACGAAGGGGAAATGGCACTCCGCTTTTTCGGCGGGGTCAGGGTTGGAGAAAAGAAGGGGCCGCCGGTCACCGATGTTCAGGGGACATATGGCACCTTCCATATTTGGGCGGATGGTCGCTTCACCTATGACCTCGATGCCGGTGTGAAGGCCTCCACGCCCGAGGGCACGGTGCTGACGGAATCCATTCCGTACAAAATCTCAGATAAGGCGGGGAAGACCGACTTCGCCTATCTGACGATGGACGTTGGGTTTGGGAATGTCGGCAGTCAGACCCGCGAGGTCGTCTATGATTTCGACCACCGCCCCAGCCTGGACGTCATTCACTTCAACACCGTTTATGACGGCGATACGATGATGATCGGGTCGGAGAGCGGCAATCGCTATTGGCAGGCCGACCCCTGGGGCCTCGGCTTCTCGTCGGACCATAATGTCGATTTCATCGTGTCCGACATGATTGTCGCGACCGGCGATTCACCGGATGCCGTCGCGCGCGTAACGTTTACCGGACATAATGACGGACGCATAGTCGGCCAGAAAACGGTCGTGATCGACGTTGCGAGCATCTCTGGCCAGCAACATGTCTCCCTTTTAAGCTTCGGGAAGATCGATAGCCTGACCTATACTGTGGAAGACGTCTACGGCACCTTTCAGGGCCTGCCGTCATTGTCGTTCGACGACATCCACTTGCTGATCTAAAGGAAAGGGGTCTGTGGCACGCATGCGCCACAGACCCCTACCCGTCTTACCGTTCAGACCGGGAAACCTATCCCGTCACTCCCATTCGATCGTGCCGGGCGGCTTGCTGGTATAGTCATAGACGACGCGGTTGATGCCCTTCACCTCATTGATGATCCGGGTCGTTACGCGCGGCAGGAAGTCGCCAGGAAAGTCGAACGCCTGCGCGGTCATGCCGTCGACCGACGTCACCGCGCGCAGCGCCAGCACCGAGTCATAAGTGCGGCCATCCCCCATCACGCCGACCGACCGAACCGGCAGCAGCACCGCGAAGGCCTGCCAAATGGCGTCGTACAGCCCTGCGTTGCGGATTTCCTCGAGATAGATCGCATCCGCCTTGCGCAGGATGTCGCAGCGTTCGCGCGTCACTTCGCCGGGGATGCGGATGGCGAGGCCGGGTCCGGGGAATGGATGGCGACCGACGAACACGTCCGGAAGCCCCAATTCGCGACCCAGCACGCGGACCTCGTCCTTGAACAGCTCGCGAAGCGGTTCGACCAGCTTCATGTTCATGCGTTCGGGCAGGCCACCGACATTATGGTGGCTCTTGATCGTCACCGACGGGCCGCCGGTGAAGCTGACGCTCTCGATCACGTCCGGGTACAGCGTGCCCTGCGCCAGGAATTCGGCACCGCCGATCTTCTTGGCCTCCGCCTCGAACACGTCGATGAAGGTCTTGCCGATGAACTTGCGCTTGGCTTCCGGATCGGTGACGCCCGCCAAGCCGTCCATGAACAGGTCCTGCGCATCCACATGGACCAGCGGAATGTTGTAATGGCCCCGGAACAGGCTGACGACCTGTTCGGCCTCGCCCTGGCGCAGAATGCCGCCATCGACGAAGACGCAGGTCAGCTGGTCGCCGATCGCCTCATGGATCAGCAGCGCGGCGACCGACGAGTCGACTCCGCCCGACAGACCGCAAATCACCCGACCGCTGCCCACCTGTTCACGAATTTCGGCGATCTTGGCCGAACGGAACTCGGCCATCGTCCAGTCGCCCGACAGGCCGACGACGTGCCGCGCGAAATTGGCGATCAGCTTCGCGCCATCGGGAGTGTGGACGACCTCCGGATGGAACTGCATCGCATAGATGCGGCGGGCATCGTCGGCGATGATCGCATTGGGAGCGCCTGGGCTGGTCGCGACGACGCGGAAGCCCGGCGCCAGTGCCGTCACCTTGTCGCCATGGCTCATCCACACCTGATGGCGCTCGCCCTGGCTCCACAGCCCGTCGAACAGCGCGCATTCGCCCTCGATGGTGATGAACGCCTCGCCGAACTCGCCGCTGTCGCCCTTCTCGACCTTGCCGCCGAGCTGCTGGGTCAGCGCCTGCTGGCCATAGCAGATGCCGAGCATCGGCAGGCCGCTGTCCAGGATCGCCTGCGGGATGCGGGGAGACTCGGCATCGACCACGGAGGCGGGGCCACCGGACAGGATGATGCCGGCGGGCTTGATCCGGGCGAACGCCGCTTCGGCCGATTGGAAGGGAACGACTTCGCTATAAACCCCCGCTTCGCGCACGCGGCGCGCGATGAGCTGGGTGACTTGGCTGCCGAAATCGACGATGAGGATGCTGTCGGGGTGCTCCATGGCGGTCCGATAGCGATGTCTTTCGGAAAATGCTACCGGGTCGGGACGGTTTGAATCCCGTCGATCGCGACCATCCGCACCGCCTGAGCATCGACACGGCAGCGGAAGGGGCGGCTCTCGCCCGCCTCGTGGTAACTGGTGCGCAGCAAAACATCACCCTGCACGTCATAGCCATTGCCCAGCGGAAGGGCCGAGCGGACCTGCCCGACCTGGGCCAACGCGAAGCTGCGGCGCCCTTCGCCCTCGGCCGCCTTGGCGCACGCATGGACCGCCGCTTCATCGTCCGTTTCCGCGCGATAGGGCGACGGCGTTTCGACGGCACGAACCGGGCGGGAGACATCTATGACGCCGGAATCATGATCGGGCGTCGACGTCTTGCCTGCGATCAGCGTCACGGCCGTGGTCAGCAGCGCGCCCGCAACGAAACCTCCGGCGATGGCGTTCGCCTGCTTGCGTTGCTCCGGGCTCTGCCATTGCCGTTCGCGATCGGAGGGAATGAACGGCACGGCCGGCACGACCTGCGTAGACGTGGCGGGCGCGGACGGCTCGGTCTGCGCCGCAAGCGGCAGAGGGAGCATCGAAACCGTCAGGATCCAGCCGACCGTCATGCGATGCATTCCCCACCTCCCTTGGTTCGCTTCCGTAACGTCATTCGTTCCGGCTTTCGCCAAGCTGAACATAGGTGAAATCGCGGACACGAAAAAGGGCCGCCCCATCGCTGGGACGGCCCTCTTTTCGAAGGTCTTCGAGGCTGCGGATTACGCGGCTTCGTCGAAATCTTCCTCGGTCATGACCGGACCCGAATCCTGGCCCTTCGCCGAGACGTCGCGGTCGACGAACTCGATGATCGCCATCGGCGAGGCGTCCGACGCGCGGATGCCGGCCTTGATGATGCGGGTATAGCCACCGTTGCGGTCCGCATAGCGCGACGCCAGAACGTCGAACAGCTTCACCAGCTGCGCATCGTCGAGCAGACGGGCATGGGCCAGACGACGGTTCGAGAGACCGCCCTTCTTGGCCAGCGTCACCAGCTTTTCGACATAGGGACGCAGTTCCTTTGCCTTGGCGACGGTGGTGGTGATCTGCTCGTGCTTGATGAGCGCCGCCGCCATGTTGCGGAAGAGCGCGATACGATGAGCCGAGGTACGCTGCAGCTTACGGCCGCCGACGCGATGACGCATGGGGTGTTCCTTCGTTCGTTAAGGGGCCGTTTCACGGTACCCCAGACCTGGTGACCATTAAGGCCGTCACCTTCGCCTATCTTGTGGCCCTCCGGTATTGCCGGGGAGCGGGTCAGCAAAGCTGCTGGAGCGGCCGGACCGGATCACGGCAAAGCCGCGATCCCGACGTCGAACGGGTCGCCCGTGGGCGACCCGCCGGCCGGACTTTCGCCGTCTCGCGGATAGCGACGCTATCCGCGTGCGGCTTAGCCCATGATCTCCTGTTCCAGCTTCTTGGCCATTTCCTCGATATTCTCGGGCGGCCAGCCGGGGATTTCCATGCCCAGGCGCAGACCCATGGACGACAGCACTTCCTTGATCTCGTTCAGCGACTTGCGGCCGAAATTCGGAGTGCGCAGCATCTCGGCTTCGGTCTTGCCGACCAGATCGCCGATATAGATGATGTTGTCGTTCTTGAGGCAGTTCGCCGAACGCACCGACAGTTCCAGCTCGTCGACCTTCTTGAGAAGGTAACGGTTGATCTGCTGCGCGTCGCTCTGCGGCTCGCCACCGGCGGCGGGGATCGCCGCCTGGCCCACGGGGGCCGCGCGGGTGAGCGCCGAGTCGTCGAAGTGCACGAACAGCGCCAGCTGATCCTGGAGGATGCGCGCGGCATAGGCCACGGCGTCTTCCGGGGTGACGGTGCCGTCGGTTTCGACCGAAAGCGTCAGCTTGTCATAGTCCAGGTCCTGACCCACGCGGGTCGGGTCGACCTTGTACGACACCTGGCGAACCGGCGAATACAGCGCATCGACCGGGATCAGACCGATCGGCGCATCGGCCGGACGGTTGGACGCGGCGGGGACATAGCCCTTCCCGATGTCGGCGGTCAGTTCCATGTTGAACGTCGCGCCTTCGTCGAGATGGCAGATCACCAGGTCCTTGTTCATGACCTCGATGTCGCCCGACACGGCGATGTCGCCGGCCTTGACGGTGGTGGGACCGGTCGCCGACAGCTGGAGCCGCTTGGGACCTTCGCCCTGCATGCGGATGGCGAGCTGCTTGACGTTCAGGACGATGTCGGTGACGTCTTCACGCACACCGGCCAGCGACGAGAACTCGTGCAGCACGTTCTCGATCTTGATCGAGGTGACCGCCGCGCCCTGGAGCGACGACAGGAGAACGCGGCGAAGCGCGTTGCCCAGCGTCAGGCCGAAGCCACGCTCCAGCGGTTCGGCAACGAACGTCGCCTTCCGCTTGCCATCGCCGCCCTTCTTTTCGAGCGCGTTGGGCTTCTTCAGTTCCTGCCAGTTCTTTGCGTTGACAGACACGTGGTTCCCCTGAGTTATGGGCCGGAACGGGGACGGTTCCAGCCGTGGAGAGAGGCATGGCCGACTCGTCAGCCGGCCATGGGAAGCATCAGACGCGGCGACGCTTGGAAGGCCGCACGCCGTTGTGCGGGATCGAGGTCACGTCACGGATCGAGGTGATCTGGAAACCGACCGCCTGCAGCGCGCGCAGCGCCGACTCGCGGCCCGAACCCGGACCCTTCACTTCGACTTCCAGGGTGCGCACGCCATGCTCGGCGGCCTTCTTGCCCGCGTCTTCCGCTGCGACCTGCGCCGCATACGGGGTCGACTTGCGCGAGCCCTTGAAGCCCATCATGCCGGCGGACGACCACGAAATGGCGTTGCCCTGCGCGTCGGTGATGGTGATCATGGTGTTGTTGAAGCTGGCGTTCACATGGGCGACGCCGGCGGTGATGTTCTTGCGCTCGCGACGGCGAATGCGCTGCGGTTCACGTGCCATTGAATGAAAGTCCTGACCTAGTATCCTGATGCGGAGAGCGGCGGGCGGTCAGCCACTAGCCTGCCTCCGGCGGAGTAATTCGTCCCCCGGACGAATTACTTCTTCTTGCCTGCGATCGGCTTCGCCTTGCCCTTGCGGGTGCGCGCGTTGGTGTGCGTGCGCTGGCCGCGGACCGGCAGGCCCTTGCGGTGACGCAGGCCGCGATAGCAGGCCAGGTCCATCAGGCGCTTGATGTTCATCGCGGTCTCGCGACGAAGATCACCTTCCACCGTGTGGTCGGCGTCGATGGTTTCGCGGATCTGGAGCACTTCCTGATCCGACAGGTCCTGGACACGACGATCGGCGGCGATGTTCAGCTTTTCGGCGATCTGCTTCGCCTTGGCCGGACCGATGCCATGGATATAGGTCAGCGCGATCAGAACGCGCTTGTTGGTCGGGAGGTTGACACCCGCGATACGTGCCATGAAACTTGTTCTCCTAGCTCCACGAAGCATGGCATGGCCGCACATGCTCCATCTCAACGCGATGGTTCCGCCACGCGGAAGCGCGACGCCCGCAAATCGCGCGTCGTTCAACCGGGAGTGGTGGAAGGACGGTCAGTTAGGCCCCGCGCAACCCTCTGTCAAGCGATCGGTTCCCGAAACTTCGTAGACTGAACCCGGCGCAGTGTCAGCCAGCGGCGGAACGACACGATCGCCCAGACGATCTCCACCACGCCGAACGGCCAGGCGCCCTGGAGAAAACCATAAGCGGAGCCCGCAATGCATCCCAGCACGAAGCCGAAGGTCCACCAATGCGATCCCGCCTCCATCGCATAGCAGAGGAGCGTGAACGACACGGCGGCAAGGCCGAACAGCGACAGCGAATCCATCGCCTGGGTTTAGTGCGCCAGGACAAGGGGGCAACCCCTGTGCCCTTCCGCCCCTGCAAAGGGAGAAAGAACGCGTTATGGAATGATCAACCGGGCAATCAGGCCCGGTGCGTTGTCCGCGAGTTCGAATCGCCCGCCATGCAGCCGCGCCACCGCTTCGATCAGTGCCATGCCCAGTCCCGCGCCGGGCGTGGTGCGCGCGGTATCGAGTCGGCCGAACCGCTTGAGCGCCTGTGCCCGGTCCGCCTCGGCAATGCCCGGACCATGATCCTCGACCTGAAAGACGATGCCGTCATGGCCCTGATAGAGCCGCAACCCGACCTGCCCGCCTGACGCGCCATGCTTCAGGGCATTGTCGATCAGGTTGGATAGCGCCTGGCTCATCAGTTCACGATGCAGGGGCAGCGGCGCGGGGCGATCTTCCACCGCGATCAGGAAGCGCAGGCCCGCATCCTCGATCACGGGGGCATAGAGTTCGCCGATTTCCTCGACCATCTCGGCGGGGGCGGCCATGGTGAAGCGGTCGCGTGTCACCGACTCCGACCGGCTGATCTCGATCACCATGGTCAGCATCCGCATGATGAGGTCGGTTTCGACCAGCAATCCGCCCAGCGCCGCCTCGCGCTGCGCCGGGTCGGCGATCAGCACCGCCTGTTCAGTCTTGGTCCGCAACCGCGCCAGGGGCGAGCGCAGGTCGTGAGCCAGGCTGTCGGTGACGACGCGGAGTTCAGCCATCAACTGCTCGATCTTGCCCAGCATCGCATTCAGCCGCAGCGCCAGTCGGTCGAACGCGTCGCCATCGCTGTTGCCGCCCCGGACCAGCGACACCCGCCGCGACAGGTCGCCCTCGCCCGCCGCATCCATGACCGACACGATGGCATTGAGCCGCCCCGACACATAGCGCGCCAGGACCAACCCTGTCCCCACCCCCAGCATCAGCGACAGGAAGACCGCCAGCGCCAGGGCGCGCTCGATCGCGACCTGCTGCGCCTCGATCAGATCGAGCGGGCGGCCGACCAGCAGCCAGTCATTGCCGATGGGGTGAAGCGTATAGCCCGCCTCGCGCGATGCCCAGACGCCGTCCCGCCCCAGCACGGCGATGCGGAACGGCGTATCGGCCAACGGCACGGCCAGGTGACGCGGCGCATAGCCCGCGATCCGATGCCCCTGGGTATCGAAGATGGCGAGCACCAGCGAGACGTCTCCCGGCTCGCGCGCCTGGGTGATCGCATCGGCCAGCGCGGGCAAGGCGCCCGTCCGCCACACGGCGCGCAGGGCGTCGGCCTGTTCGACGATCTCGCGGTGGAGCGCCGCCACCGCATCGGCGCTGGTCTGTTTCCAGATGAACCCGACCAGCGCGAGATTGGACACCAGCGCCAATATGATCGACAGCAGCGCGATCCGCGCCGAGATCGTCAGCCGCAACTTCACCCTTCCACGGCCAGCCTGTAACCTGCGCCGCGCACGGTGTGCAGGATCGGCGTGCCGAATCCTTCCTCAAGCTTGCGCCGGAGCCGCCCGATATGGACGTCGACCACGTTGGAGCCGGGGTCGAAATGATAGTTCCAGATCTTCTCCAGCATCATGGTGCGGGTGACGACCTGCCCCGCATGACGCGCCAGGAACTCCAGCAGATTGAATTCGCGCGCGCCGACCGGGATGATCTTGCCCGCCCGGGTGACGGTGCGGGCCAGCAGGTCGATCTCCAGATCGCCGACATGCAGCTTGGTCCGCGTCGGCTCCGACGCCGCGCGGTCAGACCGGCGCACCAGCGCCTCGATCCGTGCCGACAATTCGGCAAACGAGAAGGGCTTGCATAGATAATCGTCCGCACCCGCCTTCAAACCATCGACCCGGTCATCGACCGTAGCAAGAGCCGACAGGATCAGCACGGGCGTGGCGATCCCCGCCGCGCGGATCGCGCTGACCATCGCCAGCCCGTCCAGGCGCGGCAGCATCCGGTCGGCGATGATCAGGTCGAATATGCCCTCGCTCGCCAGGAACAGCCCGTCGCGCCCGTCCCCGCACTGTTCGACGGCATAGCCCGCCTCGGCCAGTCCCTTGGCGACATAGGCGGCGGTGGACGCATCGTCTTCGACGATCAGGATCTTGCGGCTCATCGGTTCGTCTGCTCCGGCATAGGGCGATCTTCGCTCCAACGACGTCGTTCGGCATGTTCGAGCCCATCGTCCCGATCCCGTCCACGCCGTCCGCCCGCGGATGACTAGGCCCGATATCGGTTCAGGGAAAGGCCGGCGGAAAGTGCGCTCTCCGCCGGCCCCGACGGCACCCCCGGGAGTGTCGGGCGCCGAGCTCGTTGAACTGCTTGGCTTTTCGCTACATCGGATCGGGATACCCCGGCGTGACCATAATGTGACAAATGCGTCATTCGCGGCATCGGCGGAGCAAGGGCGGCGTGCCGCACATCCACAACCGGACCGAATTCCGCACCAAAACCTCAATCATGTTTAAACTTTTGATAATCCTTTAATTTATGATCCCGCCATCATGTTGACCGCCCCCATCCCCCTCGATGCTTCGTCCGCCGAGGAGCGGCGTCTCGCCACGCTTCAAGCGCATGCCCTGCTCGACAGCGAGCCGGAGGCGGAGTTCGATGCGCTGGTATCGCTGGCGGCGGACATGCTGGATTGCCCGGTCGCCGCGCTGACGCTGGCCGATCGCGATCGTTTCTGGGTGAAGTCGTCGGTCGGTCCGCTGCCCAGCCAGATGCCGCGCAGCGTCGCCTTTTGCGACCAGACGATCCGGTCGCCCGACCTGATGATCGTGCCCGACCTGACCAGCGATCCGCGCTTCGCCGTCAATCCCTTCGTCACCGGCGAGGCCGGGACGCGCTTCTATGCGGGCATGCCGATCCGCGTGCCGGCACTAGATGGGTCGCCCCAGGCCATCGGTTCGCTCTGCGTCATGGATGCCACCCCCCGCTCGCTGAGCCCTGCGGGCGAGCGAACGCTGCGCCATCTTGCCCGGTTGGCCGAAGCGCTGATCGCTGCGCGCGCCGTTGCCAGGCGCGCCACCGCCATGGCCGAACTGAGCGAACGCCAGGCCGAGGACCTGCGCGGCAAGGAGCGGACCGTGCGACAGGTCGAGCGGCTGGCCCTGATCGGATCGTGGCGCCTCCGGTTGTCCGACGGTCAGGCGACATGGTCCGAAGGCGTCTATCGCATCCACGAACTCCCCCCGGGGCGGCCGGTGACGGTCGAACAGGGACTGAGCTATTACCCGCCCGCCTCACGCGACATATTGCGCTCGACGATCGAGGCCACCGCCCGTCTGGGCGATCCGTTCGACATCGAACTGGACTTCGTCACCGCACAGGGTCGCCAGCGCCGTGTCCGGGTGATGGGCGAGCGCGAGATGCAGAACGGACGGCCCCACGGCCTGGTCGGCATGTTCCAGGACGTGACCGAGCGCCACGCTCTTGAGGTCCAGCTACGCCGTAATGCGGATACCGACGCGCTGACCCTGCTCGCCAATCGCGCCGCGTTCGACCGGACGCTGGAAGCCGCCATCAGGGAGGCCAGTGCCACGGATCAGCCGCTCGGGCTGGTGCTGATCGACCTGGACGGGTTCAAGCTCATCAACGACACGCTGGGTCACCCCGCCGGGGACGAGGTGTTGCGCATGGTCGGCACGCGGCTGCGCGCCGACTGGCTGCACGCATGTTTCGTCGCGCGGTTGGGTGGCGACGAGTTCGGGGTGATCGTCCGTGATCCCGTCTTGCTCGCTCAACCCGAATCGCTGCGCGCTCGGCTAGAGACGCTGCTGACCATCTCTATCACGGCGAACGACCTGACCATGAGTTGCGCGGGCACGGTATGCGTCACGCTGCGCCCCGAGGATTGCCGGACGATCCGCGACTTCATGCACCATGCCGACACGCGCCTATACGCCGCCAAGCGCGACCGGGTGGGTGAGCGGCGGCGGGGCGACCGGCGGCAGGGCGACCGACGCCGCGCCGGATAGCAAGGCGAGTCAACGAGGCTCGGCCCTTCCCTCACCCGCCCATGGCCCCATATAGCGGGTGCATGTCTTCGCGCGCCCGCGTCCTCGTCCTGAACTCCGCGCTCGGCCCTCTCGACTATCGCGTGCCGCAAGGCATGACGGTCGAGCCGGGGTCGATCGTCGTCGCACCGCTCGGCCCCCGCCAACTCCTCGGCGTGGTCTGGGAACCCGAAAGGATGCCGTCGGATGCCGAGGTCGGCGACAATCGCCTGCGCCCGCTGCTGGGTGTGGCGGACGCGCCGCCCCTGCCCGATCCGCTGCGCCGATTGATCGAGTGGACGGCGGATTATTATCTCGCCCCGCCCGCTGCGGTCGTGCGAATGGCGCTGTCCTCCACCTCCGCACTGGAGGGGGCGCGGACCGTCACCGAGTACCGCGTCACCGGCCATGTCCCCGACCGCCTGACCCCGCAGCGTGCCCAGGCGCTGGAGCGGATCGGTGATCGGCAGGGCCTGATCCGCGAACTGGCGACCATGGCCGATGTCTCCGACGCGGTGATCCGGGGGCTGGTCAAGAACGGCGCGATCGAGGGGGTGGAGGTCGATATCGACAGCCCCTTCCCGCTGCCCGATCCCGACCATCACCGCCCGGAGCTTTCGGAGGACCAGCGCGCGGCGGCCGACACGCTCGTCGCGGGCGTGGCGGCGCATGCGTTCCAGCCGGTACTGCTCGACGGCGTCACCGGTTCGGGCAAGACCGAGGTCTATTTCGAGGCGGTGGCGCAGGCGGTTGCCGAAGGGCGACAGGTGCTGGTCCTCCTCCCCGAAATCGCGCTGACCGAACCGTTCCTCAAGCGATTCCACGACCGCTTCGGCTGCGAGCCGGTGGCGTGGCATTCGGGGCTGCGTTCGTCACAGCGGCGGCGGGCGTGGCGGGCCATCGCCAGTGGACAGGGCCTGGTCACGGTCGGCGCGCGCTCGGCGCTGTTCCTGCCCTATCGCAATCTCGGCCTGATCGTCGTCGACGAGGCACACGAAACCAGCTTCAAGCAGGAAGACGGCGTCCATTACCATGCGCGCGACGTGGCGGTAATGCGCGGCAAGTTCGAGCCCTGCCCGGTCATCCTCGCCTCCGCCACCCCCGCGATCGAGACGCGGCAACAGGTCGCGCTGGGCCGCTATACCGAAGTGAAACTGCCCGGCCGCTTCGGCCCGGCGCAGATGCCGACGATCGAGGCGATCGACCTGATCCAGGACCCGCCCGAGCGCGGCCGCTGGATCGCACCCAAGCTGGTCGCCGCGATGAAGGAGGTGCTGGAGAAGCGCGAACAGTCGCTCCTCTATCTCAACCGGCGCGGCTATGCCCCGTTGACCCTGTGCCGGACCTGCGGGCATCGGTTTCAATGCCCCAATTGCACCGCCTGGATGGTCGAGCATCGACTGGTCCGGCGACTGGCCTGCCATCATTGCGGCCATGTCATGCCCACGCCGCGCGCCTGCCCCGAGTGCGGGGGGGAGGATTCGCTGGTCGCCTGCGGCCCCGGTGTCGAGCGGATCGCGGACGAGGCGACGGCACTGTTCCCGGAGGCCAAGATCGCGGTCGTCACCTCCGACACCATCTGGTCCCCCGCCAAGGCGGCGGAGTTTGTCGGGCGGATGGAGGCGGGCGATATCGACATCGTCGTCGGCACGCAGCTCATTACCAAGGGCTATCACTTCCCCAATTTGACCCTGGTGGGCGTGATCGACGCCGATCTGGGCCTCGATGGCGGCGATTTGCGCGCGGCGGAGCGTACCTTCCAGCAGATCCGCCAGGTATCGGGTCGCGCGGGACGCGGCGCCAAGCCGGGCCATGTCTTCATCCAGACTCACAGCCCGAAGGCCCAGGTCATGCAGGCGCTGGTGACGGGCGATGCCGAAGCCTTCTACACGGCGGAGACCGAGGCCCGGCGCGATGCCGGTGCCCCGCCCTTCGGCCGCTATGCCGCGATCATCGTCTCGTCGGAGGATCAAGGCGCGGCACAATCGGCCGCCGGGATGATCGCACGCGCGGCTCCCAAGGTGGAGGGGATGCATGTCTTCGGCCCCGCCCCCGCGCCGTTGGCGATGCTGCGCGGGCGGCATCGGTATCGGTTGCTGGTCCACGCCCGGCGCGCGCTGGCGGTGCAGGATGTGATCCGCGAGTGGCTGGGCGGGCTGGAATGGTCCGCCAAGGTGCGCGTCGCGGTCGATGTGGACCCGTACAGCTTTCTCTGACCCGACGATTTAAGAAGGTTTGTTCGCGCGGAGGCGCAGAGGACGCAGAGGTGTCGTACTGGCGGCACCGCCGCCCTGTCATCGCTGGCCGATTGTGGCGGGCCGTAGATGCAATGGGCGAGACACCTCCGCGCCTCCGCGCGAACCAAAATCTTCTTTGTATTTCTGTTTGAAACAGAGCTTTTCCCATGGCCTTCGACTTCGCTCAGGCTGAACGGGGGTTGGGATTGGCCGTCATACCCCAGGCTCCGTTCAGCCTGAGCGAAGTCGAAGGCCACGCCCCAACGCCAACCCCACAAAACGAAAACGGCCGCAGCTTCCGCCACGACCGTTTCAAAACCCCAGTAAGGAAAAAAACTTACCCCGCATGCTCCGCCAGCACGGTCAGGCCCTTCGGCCCCACCTCGGCGAAGCCGCCGCGGATCTGGATCGATTCCGGTTCGCCCTTGTCGGTGCGGTACACCTGGATCGCGCCGTCGCGGATGGTCGACATGAAGGGCGCATGGCCCTCCAGCACGCCGAAATCACCCTCGGTGCCGGGAACGACCACCATATGCACCTCCTCCGAGCGGAGGAGCTTTTCGGGCGTGACGAGTTCGAAGTGCAGCATGGTCTAGTATCTCGCATCGCTCTCCCCGCCGGGGAGAGGAAAGAGGGGGACGGACCGGGCCGTCCCCCCTGTCATCAGGCTTCCTGAGCCAGCTTCTCGGCCTTGGCGACGGCTTCGTCGATGCCGCCGACCATGTAGAAAGCCGCTTCCGGCAGATGATCGTACTCGCCGTCGACCACCGCCTTGAACGAACGGATCGTGTCTTCGATCTGGACGAACTTGCCCGAGATGCCGGTGAAGACTTCCGCAACGTGGAAGGGCTGCGACAGGAAGCGCTGGATCTTGCGGGCGCGCTGGACGGTCAGCTTGTCCTCTTCCGACAGCTCGTCCATGCCCAGGATCGCGATGATGTCCTGCAGCGCCTTGTAGCGCTGGAGCAGCGACTGGACCGCACGGGCCGTCTCATAATGCTCCTGGCCGACGATGCGCGGCTCCAGCACGCGGCTGGTCGAGTCGAGCGGGTCGACGGCTGGGTAGATGCCCAGCTCCGAGATGGCGCGGTTGAGCACGGTCGTCGCGTCGAGGTGGGCAAACGAGGTGGCCGGTGCCGGGTCGGTCAAGTCGTCGGCGGGCACGTACACGGCCTGCACCGAAGTGATCGAGCCCTTGTTGGTCGAGGTGATGCGCTCCTGCAGCGCGCCCATGTCGGTCGACAGGGTCGGCTGATAGCCCACGGCCGACGGAATACGGCCGAGCAGCGCCGACACTTCCGCACCCGCCTGGGTGAAGCGGAAGATGTTGTCGACGAAGAACAGCACGTCCTGGCCTTCCTGGTCGCGGAAATATTCCGCGATGGCGAGGCCCGACAGCGCGACGCGAGCGCGGGCGCCCGGCGGCTCGTTCATCTGGCCGTAAACCAGCGCGACCTTCGAGCCCTCGCTGATCGCGTTACCCTCGGCGTCCTTGGCGATGACGCCCGCGTCGAGGAATTCGTGATACAGGTCGTTGCCCTCGCGGGTCCGCTCACCGACGCCAGCGAAGACCGAGGTGCCGCCATGGCCCTTGGCGATGTTGTTGATCAGTTCCTGGATGAGCACGGTCTTGCCGACGCCCGCGCCGCCGAACAGGCCGATCTTGCCGCCCTTCGCATAAGGCGCGAGCAGGTCGATGACCTTAATGCCGGTGACCAGGATCGCGCTCTCGGTCGACTGCTCGACGAACTCGGGCGCCTTGGCATGGATCGGGGCGCGCAGATCGGTGGCGACCGGGCCACGCTCGTCGATCGGCTCGCCGACGACGTTCAGGATGCGGCCGAGCGTCGCGGGGCCGACCGGAACCTGGATCTGGTTGCCGGTGTCGGTCACGGTCTGGCCGCGGGTCAGGCCCTCGGTCGTGTCCATCGCGATCGTGCGGACGGTGTTCTCGCCCAGATGCTGCGCGACTTCGAGCACCAGACGGGTGCCGTTGTTATCCGTCTCCAGCGCCGACAGGATCGCGGGCAGGTGATCGGGGAAGTGAACGTCGACGACCGCGCCGATGACCTGGGCGATCGTGCCGACATTGTTGGTGGCCGTGGTCGGCCGGATGTCCTCAGCGGCGGTTGCCATCATTGCTTCCTTGGTTCGGTAGAGCCCGACATAGCTTCGGGGCGGGTAAAGGTCACGACCAGACGGCGGCCACCGTCGATCTTGTCACGGGTAACATGGTAATCGGCGCCGGTCAGGTGGCCGGTGGTGGCGCTTTCGGTCTGGATCGCGGCCGCAACCGCATCCTTGCCGTCCAGACCCAGCTGATCCATCGGCTTGGTCACCCAGCGGATGAACTGGGTCTTGGCGAACGGGCTGGAGTCGAGATTGACGATGTCGAGCGAGAAGCGAAGCGTGTTCAGCGCCTTCGCGTCGCCCTCGACGATCAGATTGGCCATGTTGATCGGCGGTGCGGACGGATCGGCCATCGGCGTGGCCTGTGCGACCGCGCGATACTGCCCCTGAACGGGCGCATAGCCGCTCATGCGGAAGCCCATCCGATCGAGCAGGCTGACCGTCTCCGGCGCATTGCCGAACACCGTCGCCCATCCGCCCTTCACGAACGGCGTCGGCGACGCCTTGGGTGCGTCCTTCGGCTGATCAGACGCCTGGCCGCATCCGGCCAGAGCGACCGTCAGGCCCAGAAGGAGCACAGCCTTCATCAGAGCGCCTCGGCGCCCGAGATGATTTCGACCAGCTCGGTGGTGATCGCGGCCTGACGCGTGCGGTTATACTGGATCGACAGACGACGGATCATGTCGCCCGCGTTGCGCGTGGCATTGTCCATCGCGTTCATCTGCGAACCGTAGAAACCGGCCTGGTTCTCCAGAAGCGCGCGGAAGATCTGTACCGCGACGTTGCGCGGCAGCAGCGCGTCGAGGATGTCCTCTTCGCTCGGCTCGAACTCGGCGACCGCCTCGACCGAGGTCTCGGCCTTGGTGGCTGCGGGCATCGGCACCGGGATCAGCTGCTGCGCGACCGGGTCCTGCACCAGTGCCGAGACGAACTTGGAATAGAACAGGTGCGCCACGTCGAACTCGCCGCGCTCGAAGCGGGCGATCAGATCGTCGGCGATGACGCGCGCGTCGTCGAACTTGGGCGCCTTGATCGCGCTCATGTCATGATCGGCGAGGATCGCGCCCGGGAAGAAACGCTTCAGCACGCGCCCCTTCTTGCCCGCGATATAGAACTTCACCGTCTTGCCCTGCGCGGTCAGCTCTTCGGCCTTGCGGCGCGCGGCGCGGACGATGTTGGTGTTGAACGCACCCGCCAGGCCACGCTCGGAGGTCGCGACGACCAGCAGCTGGACATCGTCCTTGCCGGTGCCCGCCAGCAGCGGCGACGCGCCGACGCCGCCCACGCGCGCGGCCATGCCGGCCATCACCGTTTCCAGCCGCTCGGCATAGGGACGGCCGTTCTGCGCCGCATCCTGCGCCCGGCGCAGCTTGGCGGCGGCGACCATCTTCATCGCCTTGGTGATCTTCTGGGTCGACTTGACCGAGTTAATCCGGATTTTGAGGGCCTTGAGGCTCGCCATCTTCGTCCTTCTGCCTCCCTCTCCCCTCGGGGGAGAGGGTCGGGGTGAGGGGTTGCCACGGGCGAGGTCGCTTGGGGCGGCCCCTCACCCAACCCTCTCCCCAGCGGGGAGAGGGCTTATGTCTGCTTTACGCGAAGATCTTCGCGAACTGGTCGAGCGCGGCCTTCAGCTTGCCCTTGGCCTCGTCGCCCAGATCCTTGGTGTCGCGGATCATCGCCAGCACGTCGGCATGATCGTTGCGCAGGTACGCGAGCATCGCCGCTTCGTAGCGGACGACCTGCGTTACCGGCACGTTGTCGATGTAACCGTTGGTGCCTGCGAAGATCGACGCCGTCTGCTCCTCGAAGGGCAGCGGGTTGAACTGCGGCTGCTTGAGCAGCTCGGTCAGGCGCGCGCCGCGGTTGAGCAGCTTCTGCGTCGAGGCGTCGAGGTCCGAGCCGAACTGCGCGAAGGCGGCCATTTCGCGATACTGGGCCAGCTCCAGCTTGATCGAGCCGGACACCTTCTTCATCGCCTTGGTCTGCGCGGCCGAGCCGACGCGGCTGACCGACAGGCCGACGTTGATCGCGGGGCGGATGCCCGCGAAGAACAGGTCGGTTTCGAGGAAGATCTGGCCGTCGGTGATCGAGATCACGTTGGTCGGGATGTACGCCGACACGTCGCCCGCCTGGGTCTCGATGATCGGCAGCGCGGTCAGCGAACCGGCGCCATTGGCGTCGTTCATCTTGGCCGCACGCTCGAGCAGACGGCTGTGCAGATAGAAGACGTCGCCCGGATAGGCTTCACGGCCCGGCGGACGGCGCAGCAGCAGCGACATCTGGCGGTACGCAACGGCCTGCTTCGACAGATCGTCGAACACGATCAGCGCGTGCATCGCGTTGTCGCGGAAATATTCGCCCATCGCGGTGCCGGTGTACGGCGCCAGGAACTGGAGCGGGGCGGGCTCCGACGCGGTCGCGGCGACGACGATGGAATATTCCATCGCGCCATTCTCTTCGAGCGTCTTGACCAGCTGCGCCACGGTCGAGCGCTTCTGACCCACGGCGACGTAGATGCAGTAGAGCTTCTTCGACTCGTCGGTGCCAGCGTTGACCGTCTTCTGGTTGATGAAGGCGTCGATCGCGACGGCCGACTTGCCGGTCTGGCGGTCGCCGATAATCAGCTCGCGCTGGCCACGGCCGACGGGAACGAGCGCGTCGATCGCCTTGAGGCCGGTCTGCACCGGCTCGTGCACGCCCTTGCGCGGGATGATGCCCGGTGCCTTCACCTCGACGCGGCGGCGCTCGGTCGCCTCGATCGGGCCCTTGCCGTCGATCGGGTTGCCCAGGCCGTCCACGACGCGGCCCAGCAGGCCACGGCCGACCGGCACGTCGACGATGGTGCCGGTGCGCTTGACAGTGTCGCCTTCCTTGATCTCGGCGTCCGAGCCGAAGATCACGACGCCGACATTGTCGGCTTCGAGGTTGAGGGCCATGCCCTGCACGCCATTGGCGAACTCGACCATCTCGCCCGCCTGGACATTGTCGAGGCCGTAAATGCGCGCGATGCCGTCACCGACGCTCAGCACCTGGCCGGTCTCGCTGACCTGGGCCTCGGTGCCAAAATTGGCGATCTGGTCCTTGATGACCTTGGAGATTTCTGCGGCGCGGATATCCATGGGAACGTCAGCCTTTCATCGCGCTGGCGAGCGCATTCAAACGGGTGCGGATCGAGCTATCGATCATCTGGGAACCGATGCGGACGACGAGCCCACCGAGCAGGTCGGGATCGACCGACAGGTCGACCGACACCTCGCGGCCGACGCGGGTGCGCAGCTGCTGCTTCAGCTCTGCGACCTGGCCCTCGGTCAGCGGGTGGGCGCTCGTCACCTCGGCGGCGACCTCGCCGCGATGGCGGCTGGCCAGCTGGCGGTACGCGCGGATGATCTGCGGCAGCGCCGAGAGGCGCCGATTCTCGGCGAGCACGCCGAGGAAATTCTTGGTCACGCCGTCGAGGCCCAGCGTGTCGGCGACCGCCAGGATCGCCTTGACGGCGGCCCCGCGCGCCACGACCGGGCTCTTGGTCAGCGCGGCCAGGTCCTTGTCGGCGGCTAGCGCATCGCGAAGGGTCACGAGGCTCGCCTCGATCGTGTCGATCGAACGGCGCTCAGCGGCCGTTTCGAAAAGCGCGAGCGCATAACGTCCACCCAGGCTCGCCTGGATGCCGCCTGTGCCGCTTATAGTACCGCCGGACATCTCCACGGATGCGAATTCCTCGAACAACGAACGGGTTGGCCCCATGGGGAACGGGGCGCGAAAAACGCGCCTCCGATGGGTTGGCGGGCGGTTAGCATCGGGAACCCGTTGATGCAAGGTGCGTGGCGCATCTTGTGACAGGATGGTGACGCAAGTTTAACAGCTTTGGCCGCAAGCCGTGGGATGAATGCCACAGCCTCTTTGCTAAGCTCTCCCGGCCCCGATGGTTCGGGGTCTTGGATCGTCCCCTCATGCCCGACCTCATACCATATGATAGCCTGTCCGTTTCGGATGAGGATGCCGCCTGGGACGCGTTCTTCCAGCGCGACCGGTCGGCGGACGGACGGTTCGTCGTCGCGGTCATGTCGACCGGCATCTATTGCCGCCCCAGTTGCCCGGCCCGGCGCCCCCGCCGCGAGCATGTCCGCTTTCACCCGACACCGCAGGCCGCGCAGGCGGCGGGCTTCCGAGCCTGTATGCGCTGTCTGCCCGATCAGGTCGCCCGCGACCGACAGGCTGTGGCGAGCGCGCTCGCGCTTCTCGAGCAAAGCGACGGCATCCCTCCCCTGACGGCGTTGGCACAGGCGGTCGGCTATGCGCCGCATCATTTTCACCGGCTGTTCAAGCGCGCAACCGGCGTGACCCCTGCCGCATACGCGCGCGGCCTACGCAACCGGCGTGCGGACTTGGCTCTGAAGGAACAGAATAGCGTGACGGCGGCCGTCTATGAGGCGGGCTATGCCGCGCCCAGTCGCTTCTATGCGGACAGCGAGATGCGGCGCGGCATGGCGCCGGGCCAGTGGCGGCGTGGCGGGGACGGCGTGACGATCGACTGGGCGATGATCGCGACTCCGCTGGGGCCGATGCTGGTGGCGATAACCGAACGCGGGCTCGCTCGGCTGGCGTTCGATGAGGATGAAACCACGCTGGTCGAGCATTTCGCCGCCGCCCGGATTGCAAAGCTGGGCGACGTGGAGGCCGAAGCGATCACGCGCCTGGTCGCCGCACTTCCCCTACCCGACCCGCACCTGCCCGAAACGGCGCGCCGCATCGCCTTTATCGAGGCCGTGATCCAAGGGCTTGCCGCCCGGGATCAGCGCGCCGAACGACAGCTATAGACCAGCTTCTCATTGGGAAGCGGCGGCAGTTGCTGGCGGATTTGCGCCTGCTCGCCTTCCAGATTCTGAAGCGCCGTGTCGGTCTTCACACAGCCGCGCGGGGTAGTCGGCTGATGCAGCTTGCGGATCGCGTCCATCGTCGCGGAGGGCAGAAGATAGCGTGTCTGGGTATAGCTGCGCGTAACGGGATCGAAGCGCGCCACCGTCACCGTCGGCTCTTCGTCGGGAACGATGATCCTCTGCCAGCCGCCCTCGCCCTCCAGGAACTGGATATTGCCGTCGGCGCAGCCCTTCGCACCCCAATCGATCCGGGTCTCCGCCGTCGAGGAGACGGTGATTCGGCTGCGGTCGGGTTGCAGGGTGCAGATCATCGGCCCCAGCGCCTTTCCGGGGGGAGTGGCACTGGGCAAGGCGGAGGCTTCGCGGGGCAGGTCGATCTCGCCGGAGGGACGCAGGAGGAAGACGACCACCGCCGCGACGATCGCTACGCCGCCGATACCGCCGGTCCGGATCGCCGCGCGCCGGGACCCGCGCGATTCGAGCAGCCCGGCACCGCCCAGTGCCAGCGCCCCGCCGACCAGCAGCAGCGCAGCGATCGCCATGACATTCTCGCGCGTTCGTTCGGCGGCGGCACGCGCGGCATCGAGCGCTTCCTCGCGGCGAATTGCGGCGGCGTTGATCGCCTCGCGCTTGGCGGCGGCGGCATCGGCGATCGCCCGCGCATCCGCCGCACTATCCTCGCGCAACCGCTCCTCGATCGAGGTACAGGGCACCGCGACCGAGATATAGGGTTGTTTGGCGGCGCGCAGGAACGCCATCAGCTCGGTATCGGCGATCGCGAAACCAAAGGTTGAATCGCCGTCATCCGCGCGCGTCAGCGCCGAATTGACCCCGATCACCCGCCCGCACGGATCGAGCAGCGGCCCGCCCGAATTGCCCCGCGCGATGCTGGCGGTGTGGAGCAGCACCTCGATCCCGGTCAGCGCGCGGCGTCCCGAGGCCACACCCTGCGACCGGACCGGCGAGAGCGGGCGGATATAGTCCGCCGCCGACTGCGCCGTCGCCAAATCGACATTGCCCGGATAGCCGAGCGCGATCACCTGGTCGCCTTCGGTCACCGGGCCGGTGAACAGCGCGGCGGGCGGCAGCTTGGCCTCGCTGACCTCGATCAATGCCAGGTCGCGGCGCGCATCATAGGCGATGACCCGCCCCTGATAGGATTTGCTGCCCTCCGAGGGGACGACACCGATCACGACATTGTCGGGATAGCGTTCGGCCAGTTCGACCACATGGGCGTTGGTGACGATGCGGTTGGGCGCCACGGCGAAACCCGACCCATGGCCGAACCCCGCCACCTCGTCATCGACCATCGCGATCGTCACGACCCGCACGACTCCGCGCGCAGTGGCGGCGATGTCATCGGCCCCGGCGGCGACCGGCAGCAGCCCGACCAGCGTCAGGACCAGGGAAAGGACGAACCGATGCAGCATCGGACAGCGCCATATCCCGCCCTTTCCATTCCCCGCAACCGCGATCGGTTAGGCTTATGGTAAATCTTGGCATTTACGGAATGGCCGCATGTCATGGGAAATTGCGCGATGAGTGCCTTTGGTCGTCGTCAGGGTTTGGGTGCCACGCCGGGAAGCCGTCCGGCCTTTGGCGTCGCGCGGCCGATGCATGGTCCCGGCCCCGCTCCCCGCCCCGAAAGCGAGGCGCCCGGTCCGGGCGGTCAGCAATTCCCTCCGCTCAGCGCGCTGGCCGGCGCGGAAATCGCGGCGCCCGTCACCGCCGCCGATGCGATGCAACGGCTGGCCGACCGCCAGGCCGCCGCCGTCGAGGCGACGCCGGCCCGCGGCGAGGGTTTCGAGGCGTCGATCCACCGGATCAAGGAACAGGTGCTTCCCCGCCTGCTCGAACGAGTCGACCCCGAAGCGGCCGCGACACTGGGCAAGGACGAACTGGCCGAGGAATTCCGCCCGATCATCGGCGAGGTGCTGGCCGAACTGAAGCTGACGCTCAACCGGCGCGAGCAGTTCGCGCTGGAAAAGGTGCTGGTCGACGAGTTGCTGGGCCTGGGTCCGCTGGAGGAACTGCTCGCCGATACCGACGTCACCGACATCATGGTCAACGGCCCCGAGCAGACCTATGTCGAGCGAAAGGGCCGGCTCGAACTCGCCAATATCCGGTTCCGCGACGAGGAGCATCTGTTCCAGGTCGCGCAGCGTATCGTCAATTCGGTCGGCCGCCGCGTCGACCAGACCACGCCGCTGGCCGACGCACGGCTGAAGGACGGCAGCCGCGTCAATGTGATCGTGCCGCCGCTGAGCTTGCGCGGCACCGCCATCTCGATCCGCAAATTCTCCGCCAAGCCGATCACGCTCGACATGATGGCGGCGGGCGGATCGATGAGCCAGGACATGGCGACGCTGCTGAAGATCGCAGGCGCGTCGCGGTTCAACATCGTCATTTCGGGGGGCACCGGCTCGGGCAAGACGACGATGCTCAATGCTCTGTCCAAGATGATCGACCCGGGCGAGCGTGTGCTGACCATCGAGGACGCCGCCGAGCTTCGCCTGCAACAGCCGCACTGGCTTCCGCTAGAAACCCGGCCCGCCAATCTGGAGGGTCAGGGCGAGATCAGCATCCGCGATCTGGTGAAGAACGCGCTGCGTATGCGGCCCGACCGGATCATCCTGGGCGAAATCCGTGGTTCGGAATGTTTCGACATGCTGGCGGCGATGAACACCGGCCATGACGGATCGATGTGCACGCTCCACTCCAACTCCCCGCGCGAGGCGCTGGCCCGCATGGAGAATATGGTGATGATGTCGGACATCAAGGTGCCCAAGGAGGCGATCAGCCGCCAGATCGCCGATTCGGTGGACATGGTCATCCAGGTCAAACGCCTTCGCGACGGCAGCCGCCGCGTGACCAACATCACCGAGGTCATCGGCATGGAAGGACCGGTGATCATCACGCAGGAGCTGTTCAGCTTCGAATATCTGGACGAAGGCACCGACGGCAAGATCATCGGCGAATATCGCTCGGCGGGCCTGCGGCCTTATACGTTGGACAAGGCCAAGCAGTTCGGATTCGACAAGGCGCTGCTGGAGGCCTGCCTCTAAATCCCGGCAGCGACTTCAATGCCCTGACGCGATAGCATCGCTTCGCGGCGGGGCGGGCTGCGCATCGCGGACATGGCCTGGATGCCCCCCCCGGCACCGCCGATTTGCCGCGCGCGCAGCTTCCGCTTCGGCTAGGCGTTCGGTCGTGATGCGTCGTCCGATCTATCTGCTCCCCATTCCCCTGTTGCTGGCCGCTGCGATGATGGCCCCGCTGGCGTCGCATAGGCCCAAGCCCGCCACCGCGCCCGAGGAAGACGTCGTCACCGCCGCCGCGCGCGATCCCGGCGTGATGACGCTCGCCCCCGATGCCGAGGATCGCTGGATCCCGTTCCAGTTGACCCCGGGCAACCAGATCCGGTTCGCCATGACCATCGACGGGCAAAGCGTCACCGCCATCCTCGATACCGGGGTCAGCTTCACCTTGCTGTCGCAAAGCTCGCCGATCGCGGCGAAGGGCCGGGTTCGCCCGGGCGGACAGGCGAGCGCGATCGGCGGAGCGGTGGCGATCGGGTGGATGCCGACCCGTACCGTGGCGCTTGGCGGGCTCAGCCGAAAGGGTGGCGGCGTCGCGGTCGCCCCCCTGCCCGCGCTGGCGACCGGCGACGCGACGGCGGTGGACCTGCTGGTCGGGCGCGACCTGCTGGCCGACCACGCGCTCGACATCGACTATGCGGCCAAGCGTTTCCGCCTGATCGCGTCGGGCCGGATGCCGTTCACCGGTGCGACCGCGCCGCTGGTCATCTCGCCAGAACGGCGCGTCTATGAAAGCGTGGTCGGGCTGGGCGCGGCGCGGCTGTCGCCAGTCATCGTCGATACCGGGGACGGCTCCGCACTGACGGTGACGCAGGCCGGATGGCGTGCCGCGAAGCTCAGCTCGCTGCCCACCACCACCGCCATCGGCTTCGGCCTGGCGGGGCCATCGGTCAACGATCTGGCGATCGTGCCGAGCGTCAGGCTGGGCACGCTGACCGCGCACGAGGTCGAGGTGCGGATCGAACCGGCCCAGGGTTTCAGCGAGTCGGTCGGCGCGGCCGGACGGATCGGGTCCGGCTTTCTCCAGCGCTATCGCGTGCTGCTCGATCCCGGCGCGGGGCGAATGATCCTGTCTCCGGGCCCACATGCCGACGACCCGGCGCTTCGCTCGACGGTCGGGCTGTTGCTAGGCGTGGCGAGCGACCGGTTGCGCGTCCTGCACGTCATGCGCGGCGGCCCTGCCGACAAGGGCGGCTGGCGCGAAGGCGATACGATCTGCGCCATCGACGGACAGCCCATCCCCCATGACTATGTCAGCAGCCCGATGGCCCGCTGGACCGTGGGCAAGCCGGGTACCATGGTCACCTTGCGCACCTGCGACGGGCAAGACCGAAAGCTGACCCTCGCCCGCTTCTACTGACGCCGCTTTCCCCATTCGCGCGCGACGGTATAGCCGAGATAGCCGGTCCCGAAGAGCGCGTAGAGCGACTCCGGAATGGCGGCGAGATATTGCGCCATGCCCCGGATCATCGCCGCCGCCATGGACGGGCGAAACCCGGCAAGCACGCCCATCGGGATGCTCCAGAGCAGCAGCGCATACATGACATAGAGAAAGGTCGGGCGGGCCCGCCGCGTCCAGGCATCGGCGCTTTCCTCCGCGGTCACGAGAGGCGATCCGCCAGCCAGCCATAGAGGAACGCCTCGTTGGCTGGCCTCCGCTCCGCCAGCGTGAGATAGCGCTCGCCCTGCAATGCCTCCACGGCTTTCAGCAACACCACTTCGCCCGGCGGTCCGCGATGCCGCAGGAACGCCTCCAGCGCCGCCAGCGTGGCGGGGCCGATCCGCCCGTCCGGCGTCAGGTCGCCATAATCGCGACCACCGCGATTGAGCGCATTGAGCGCGCGTTGCAGGAAGCCGGTCGCCACCGCCGGGCCCATATTGACGCCGGTATCGAACAGTTCCTCCGCCAGACGCGGGGCCCGTTCGGCCACCTGGTCGAAGCCCGGCGCGATCCAGTAGAGCCGGCGATAGATCGACTCCGCGCGCGACAGCGGCAGGCGGCGCATCGGCCCGTCATAGCCGTCCGCCCGCGCCATCGCCTGGGTAATGCCGAAGCGGGTCGCGCCGCCGCGATCGGCGGGATGGTCGCTATAATCCCCCTCGCGCGCGATCACCTGCGCGATCAGCGCCTCGACCCCCGCCGCATCCGTCCATTCCCCCATGTCCATCCTCCCCATTGCCGGAGAGGATGAACCATATCGGTTCGCTGTAGGACAGCGATTTCGCGAAGGCGGCTTAGGCCAGGACGCTGCGAGCGAGCGCCAGCGTGCCGAGCGGCCCCGCCTGATCGCCCAGTTGCGCGTGCACGATTCGGTTGGCGACCTGCGCTGCGTCGACGAAGGGCAGATAGCCCGACAGCTTCTCGACCGTCGCCAGCCGCACCATGTCGAGCAGGTGCGGCTGGCCCACACCCACGCCGCCGCCGATTACGATGCGCCCGCAAGCGAGCGTCAGGAACAGTCCGGCAAAGCTCTCCGCCAGCGCATCGGCGACAAAGGCCCAGGCGGGGTGATCGGCATCCAGTTCCTGCGCCGGACGGCCGGCGCGCGCTGCAATAGCGGGACCCGCGACCAGGCCTTCCAGGCAATCGCCATGAAAGGGGCAGGCCCCGGCGAAATCATCGCCCGCGACACGGCGGACGCGGACATGCCCCGCCTCCGGGTGCATCCGGCCCGACACCGGCTGGCCATTGACGATGATGCCCATGCCGACCCCGGTGCCGACCGTGACATAGATATGGTCGGCCAGCCCACGCGCCGCGCCCCACTGCCCCTCGGCCAGCGCCGCGCCGGTCACGTCGGTATGGATAGCGACCCGCTCGCCAAAGCCCTCGGCCAACGCGCCGACCACGTCCGCGCCCGCCCAGCCGGGCTTGGGCGTGGCGAGCATATGGCCATAATCCATACCGCTCTTGTCGAGCGCGATCGGACCGAAGCTGCCGATGCCCAGCGCCTCGGGCTTATACTGCTCGCGCCATTCGCCCAGACGCTGCGCCAGCGCGGCCAGGGTGACGGCGGGGGTCGTGGTGGGCAGGCGTTCGGACACCAGAATGTCCCGCCCGCGCCCGATCAGCACAATCGATTTCGTACCGCCCAGTTCGACACCCGCGACGATCCGATCATGTGCCTCGGTCATTCCATTCTCCCGCCAGATATTGTTGCGCTTTGGATGGCTGCGCCTGCGCGAAACCGCGCGTCCGGGTCAAGAGCGGGGATATAAAAAGCGCGACCGGCGGGTGTGTCGATTCCTTACAAGGCGCTCAGCGCGGCCAGCCGATCGGCCCGCAGATTCAGGACATGCGCGACCGCCAGCACGATCCCGCCCGCGACGGTCAGGGCGGTGCCCGCCATACTGGTCTCGAACACGACACCCAGCATCAACAGGCCCAAGCCGATAAGCCCCCACGTCATGGGACCGCGATGCCCATGACGTCGCACCCCCCGCAGCAGCGCGGTCCCGCTCAGCGGTATCGCGATCGCCAGCATGACGATGTGGAACGTCTCCCCCAGATCGGCCCATGCCGCGATCGAGGGAAGGAACGCGATCAGGATCGGGAACAGCAGGCAATGGACCAGGCACAGGGACGACGCGGAAATAGCCAGTCGATCCAGACCCACCCCGCCGGCATGGCGCGGCGCGGCATAAGGCGTCAGGCCCAGTGTCGGCAGGTCGCCGTCATTCTGCTCAACCATCATATAGCCTTTCGTCACGCCCCTATCCGCAAATGATATTCTATATCATAAATCTCAAGGGCAAATCGACGGTGCCTGACTTTAAATTGTATTCCGTATAATCTAGCATGACCGGATGGGCTGAGGAGTGACGTGATATGGCAATGACGCGATGGGCTTTGTGGACCAGCCTTTCGGCCGTGATGGCCAGTACCGCGCTGGCACAAACGCCGTCGCCGCGCCTTGAGTGGGAAAATCCCGCCATCGACCGGATCGGTGCGGAACCGATGCACACGAGCTTCGCCGGGTTCGAAACGCGCGCGGCCGCTCTGGCGGGCGACGTCACCCGGTCGCGCTATCACCTGTCGCTCGACGGGACGTGGGAGGTGCAGATGTCGCCCAATCCCGAGGCGCGACCCGTCGGCTTCGAGGATCCCGCCCGCGACGTGTCGAAATGGCGCGACGTGGCGGTGCCCGGCATCCTCCAGGCCCAGGGGCTGAGCCGCCCGGTCTTTGTCGGCAGCGGCTATCCCTTTCCGCGCAACGAACCCCTTATCGAGCATCGGCTGAACGAGGTCGCCTCCTATCGCCGCGACTTCACCGTTCCGGCGCATTTCGCCGGACGCCGCCTGCTCCTCAACATCGGCGCGGCGGGGGCAGCCTATTATCTCTGGGTCAATGGCGAGAAAATTGGCTATTCCGAAGACTCGAAGCTCCCCACCGAATTCGACATCAGCCGGGCCGCGAAGCCGGGCAAGAACACCATCGCGATCGAACTCTACCGCCATTCGGACGGCAGCTACCTCGAGGATCAGGATTTCTGGCGGGTCAACGGGATCGAGCGGTCGATCACCCTCTATGCCGCGCCGCAGACGCATATCCGCGATCTGGGGATCGATGCCGGGCTGACCCATGACTATCGCGACGGGACGCTGTCGGCCGCGATCGACCTGGCGGGCGCGGCGCAGGCGACCTCGGTGCGCGCCACGCTGCTCGACGGCAAGCGGGTCGTGCTGACCCGGACCGCGACGCCGACCGGCACGACCGCGACGATCGCCGCCGAGGTTCCGGGTGTGAAGACGTGGAGCGCCGAAGACCCCAACCTCTACACGTTGCTGGTCGAACTGGTCGACGCGAAGGGCAAGCTGATCGAGGCAACCAGCCGCCGGATCGGCTTCCGCACCGTCGAGGTCGCGGGCGGCGAGGTGCGGGTGAACGGCAAGCGGATCATGATCCGCGGCGTCAACCGGCACGAGCATGACCCGCACACCTTCCGCGTCGTATCCGAAGAGACGATGCGCAAGGATATCGAGCTGATGAAGGCCGCCAATATCAACGCGGTCCGCACCTCGCACTATCCCAATGATCCGCGCTGGTACGACCTGGCCGACGAATATGGCCTCTACGTGATGGACGAGGCCAATATCGAGAGCCATGGCTACTTGAGCCTCACCCAGGAAAAGGGCGATCCGACGCTGAACCTGGGCCACAAGCCCGAATGGGCGGCGGCGCATCTCGACCGGGTGCGGCGCATGGTCGAGCGCGATCGCAACCACCCCTCGATCATCTTCTGGTCGCTGGGCAATGAAAGCGGCGTCGGCCCCAATTTCGAGGCGGCGGCGAAATGGATCCGCCAGCACGACAAGACCCGGCTCATCAACTTCCTGGGTTACAGCATGAGCGGCTGGCGGCATCCGACCAATGCCTATGTCGACATCTTCGCGCCCATGTACGACGATGTCGAGAAGCTGGCCGACTATGCCCAGCGGCCCGAATTCACCCAGCCGCTGATCCTGTGCGAATATGCCCATGCGATGGGCAACAGCCTGGGCGACTTCCAGGGCTATTGGGACGTCTTCCGCAAATATCCCAAGCTCC